>Ga0209728_1000035_pt1 | contig 141863 bp, 194 predicted proteins | sample RifGroD1_FD_183997 | JGI IMG/M metagenome (GOLD analysis project Ga0209728, IMG submission 183997) | Groundwater microbial communities from Rifle, Colorado, USA - Groundwater D1 (SPAdes) (version 2) | ecosystem: Environmental > Aquatic > Deep subsurface > Groundwater | place: Rifle, Colorado... | reverse complement strand
AGAGGGTCGTGATCAATATTGATCACGACCCTCTCTTTTGGACAATTTGTTAGAAATCTTGCCAATGTCTCACTTCTATAACCCACTACTTGTATATACTTATCAGGCTTGGCATTAAAGTACCAAGTATATTTATAGCACAAAAATATAGATAAATCCTCAGTATTTATATAACGTATCTTCACAACTTTCTTTTTGCTAACTAAAAATATCAGGGTAACGTTTCCTGCTACAACATGTATGTTTTTCATATTTACCCACGCCTCTATACTTCCTATTTGTCGTCTCTGAACCTGACAAATGTAGGGAACCGCAGAGATTTTGTACCTTTCTGGTTGCTGGTAATCTCCTGGTATCTTATCTCAATAGTCCTATCTATGAGATCATTACGTCTAGCCCACAGGTTATCTCTTTCTCCATTCTTTTTCTTAAACCCGGAGCCTACATTGACGGAGTTACCCTCAAAATCCACTACTAAAGCTCCCAACGTTCCTTCAAGATCAGTACCCTTTTTACCTTCTTCCACACCAATGACCACTAGGTCAATTGTCTCCATAGGCTTTAGCTTTTGTAATGAATATGTGCGTTTACACTCATACACAGCATCAAGATCCTTGATCATAGCACCTTCGTATCCTGCATCCGTGAGGGTTGCATATGCCTTCAGGACTTCCTCTTCGTCATCTGGAGTAAAAAACTTACCTGGCAGTTCACGATTTAAGAAATTGGCACCTTCAGTATTAATACTCACTGACATGGATCTAAGTCTCCTATACAATGGTTGAGTTCCTTTACCTGCTTTGAACTCTTGTATTGGTATCATGTCAAAGATGTTTAGCACACCATCTTTATCGGTTTTTCCTAACTTGAATATATCCTTTTGGGTGGAATTAAATGACTCATCTCTGGACACGATCTCTCCATCATATACAAACCCCTTAGCAGTATTCAATTTAAGTTCATACTCTATTCCTGTGTACCCAAGTATTCGGTGCCCATTCCGTGTGAATAACTCTACCGTATCATCATCTAGATGGAATCCCAGGCATCTGTATCCATCCCATTTGATCTCCTCAATAAATCGTTTGGGCCATTTTTTAAATGGATGTGCCAACATGCAGTCAAATGTAGGTATGAATCCCTTTTCAGCTTTATTAATACTCTTGTCCGTCACTCCAATTTTAAGATCCTTCTGGAGTACCTTGGAGTACCATTTGACCTCAGTGCTAGAGCATAAATTAAAAAATATAAACACAGCATCAACAGCAATATTACCAGTCAGCTTTCGGTCTTGTAGATCCTGCAATAGATCCATGAACATGGTAAACCTGTCTTCATGAGTCCCACAATCACAGGGGCTAAGAACTTCCGGTACTTTCTTAATATTGTACATCCTGAAGGGGTTGTAGGTGGCTTCAACTAATTTGCGAAATGCTTGATTCTCCATGCCAGTCTTAATGTACTCAGCTTTTATATTACGAGAAGCGGTACTACCAATAGCCTCAAAAAGATTGAAACATTCTTCAATTAAACGTATTTCCAATATGTTTGCCCCCTCATTTTTAATTAAATCCAAAGTATGAGAATTTACTCCAAACAGTAAAAAGCCATATATTTTATACTAGTTGAATTAATCCTCTCTTTAATTTTCTCACAAAACAGGTGAAAAATCAAGCCTCCCCTATGGGAGGCTCTATCCTAATCCTTTTAAGTAGCATGGCTACAAGAAAGACTTCTCATGGTGCATTCAGTACCACTTCCTCTTAGTTCTCTTACCTTTTCATTATATAGTCTTCTGCCACACTTGGTGCAATATGGGTTCACCCTATTGCTGACATGGTTTCTCTTAAATTCTACACATGACTGGTCAACATGCTTAAACCCGCAATATCTACATTCCTCTAGCATTTTTAGTCCTCCCCCAATAGCCTAAAATAAGTCATCCAACTGGTGAAATTAGACATCACAGATACAAACTCCAGCCTCATGAAAAAGTCCTTAACCCCTTGGGTGTTTAACTCATGTCTCGGGGTTATCATGCCTAGTATGTCTTCACGTATGTCCCCGTAGTTCACGTAACCTAAATTCATCAATTTGTGATTTCTACCTATGATGGCTAGATTTTCAGGCTTGAATATGGCAGCAGTTCTAGACTTGGCCATGAGATTGTTTTTATCCTTAAACATGATGTCTATATGTCCGTAAGTGTCCATAAGCTTTTTAGCAGTAACCTTACCAATACCAGGTACACCCCCGATATTATCTGAATCATCCCCCAATAAAGATCTGTATCCAAGATAGCATTTCTGACTTACCCCCCCAGTCTTCACCTCAAAGTTATGAGGTCCCACAATAATATCCTTATATAGGTCAAACACGGACACCTCTTCATTTATTAATTGGAGCATATCTTTGTCTGAAGAAATAATGGTCTTTCTGCCATCTAATAGACAAACTGTAGCGTATACAAGGTCATCTGCTTCCCAACCCTTAACCTTCAGGGAGTTTATGCCTAAGCTGGGAAGAAATTTGTGTATCTCATTCATTTGCCACTTATACTCTTCAAATTTTAGTATTTCCTCCGGAGTATGGTCATCTCTAGTGTGATCACGGTTCATTTTGTAGCCAGGGTGCAGCTTCATACGCTCTGCCGATTTTCCGTAATCCCACACTACCACCATACGTGTGGCATCTTGAAACTTTTCAAGATACCCTTTTAATGAGTTTAAAGTACCAAGAATAGTACCCGTGGGTTCCCCCTTACGGGAGCGTAGCTCCCCTTGGGGAGTGTGGTAGGCCCTGCTAGCAATGTTATTTCCATCAATTACCAGTGTATGAGACATTTATTTCCCTCCATTCATTTCTTTCTTGTACAGATCTGCTCTTATCCTGCTTCCCCAAACGTACACCGATGATGCTGGTATGTTCTCCTTTGGGAACTCCGCCCTCAGCATGTTACACACTTCCCTACTACTTACCCCCCTACTCAACAGTTCCTTTGCTCTGTTTTCCGCTTCAATAGAATATTTTCTAGATCTCTTAGTGCTCGGTTCTACTATGATCCCCAATTTCTTTCTAGAGTGACTCACCCAGTTGTGTATGGAGCTCGGTGGTATGGTTTCTCCGGGGAATTCTTCAGCAATTTTCTTAACTATTTGTCCAGCTTGTACATGCGTCTTAGATAACTCTATAGCTCGTTCTTTACATTCCCTAGGGTAATTCTGAGAACTACCCCAACCCTCTGATCGTGAGGGTATTGGAATCTTCAGCATTTTTTCTTCCTTCCCATATTGTTCAGCGTACGAAAACAACTGATACTCTAATCTACCAACCTGAACTTGACTGAGTTTTAAGGCTCTTCCTACTTCAGCTTGTGACTTGCCCTCTGCTACGCGCAACTGATACACCCTCTGAAGTCGAGGTTCTAAACGTCGTATAAAGTCACTAAGGATTAATAATTTTTCACTATCTTCATTCCTTAAAGGAATAGTATCTCCAAACACTATACCTCCGTCATCAGTTTCCAGTGGACGATCTAAGCTATCCACCACAGACAATTTAGTGGACCTGCTGACTGCCATTGCTTCCTTAACCGTTAATCCTGCCTTTTCTACCAGCTCACTAATTGGAGAATTGGAAGTCAGCCCCGACTTTCTAACTAAAGTCAAGAGAGCAAGGGATTCTCTGCTAGGTCTTATCATAGAGTTCAAGTCCCTCAGATTTACCATTAGGGTACCCCTAATCACTGGTATGGCATACGTGCTGAACTTGACTCCTTCACCACCCTCACCTTCATATTTAGTAGGATCAAATCTCTGGTATGCTTTTATTAAGCCTTCACACGCTATTGATAACAAGTCTTCTTTAGTAAAAGTATTAGCAGGGTTACCAAATGAAGCCCTTATGAAGGGCCATGCTACGTCTCTAGCCAAATTCATATTGTTGACAATAAACTCATCAGGTGTCCCTTCTAGATACGGATTACGTTTCATCAGCAATATCACTCCCTGTTCTACGAGTGTAAAACATGTGAAAATTAGGGTGAATACCACCACTCTGAATCACACTGTTTATGCATCTCCTTACTTCAGAAGATGGATTGATGTTTACACTCTTGTGTTTACCTCTTATATGACCTACACCACTCCAGGGATTGTGCTTGTTTAATAGTTCCTCTAGTGAACAAGGCTTATCTACATACTCAAAATTAATTCCATAGGGTTTAAACTGCTCCTCTGATAAGATTGGAAGATACACTCCAGGTAATACCATCTCATTTTGGTTATACAGCTGGTGTATATAAGTGTATCCCTGGTCGTGTATAAACTTCTTAATATCTTCAATCGTGTTAAATAATACCAATTCACGCATCATCTCAAATTTCCCCCTTCTCCATAAAAAAGCAGGAGGTCTGATTTTGACTCCTGCTCTTTGGTATTATTTATCCCCCATCCCCAACACCTTCTTGTATGCGGTGATTATATCGGAAGCTAATCCTTTAGTAAGTGTATCAACCCCCACATCATTGAAGGGAAGATTACTGTAGGATACACCGGAATCCGTAGCCTTTTTAACTAAGATTGCAATAAAGTTTATCTGCCCTTCTGAAGCCCTTTCATCTTTCCACGCAGATTCTTCCTTAGTATGACCTTCTCTTCTGTTTACATCTACTTCTATATCCTTGCGGGATGCAATAAAGTCACATAAATGCACAAATTTCTGCATTTCTGTTTGTGGCTTTGGTAATATTTCTACCTTTTCCTTATTTGTGTTCCACTGTCCCATATGCGAGTCTATGCAACCACATATGTCATCCCACACAACCTCTAAATCTTCAGGCTCAAATACCTTCAGCAACGATCTAACAAGCATGGGATGATTTGGTGCTGTATGCCCCAACCCATCAAACCCCTGCTTACAGCAATCATGTAGTATTATAGCTATTCTTATTATATCTTTTTGTTCATCCGTAAAAGGGGCACATGTCTCATTAGTGAACAGGTTTTCAGCCACTAAAAATGCAGCCTTAGTATGGTTGATTAATCCCCCCATTCCTAATGAAGTTCTAGGGTGGTACTTACCAGAGGTGCTAGCAGGGGCTGTCCAAAAATAATTAGGTGCTCGGTACAAAGCTAGGGCACACATGCTACGCCACTGCTCATTGACTATTTTATCTAACTCCCACCCAAATACACTGATTGGCTCTATTTCTAATTCTATTCGTTTCACTGGAAGAACACCTGCCTTTATATAGTAAAAAAGGAGAGCACGTCTGCTCTCCTTCTATGCACAATGTTTCTTTTATAGCCTTACCTAGCCTTACGTTTTGCTAAGGCTTCCGCAATCTCTCGTTCCATCCTAGCTTCATCAGATTCCCCAGTATCACCAGAGCCACCATCCCCTGTGGATGTATTTTCCTTTGGGGGAGTAGTATCCTGAGTTGTGTCAGTGGATCTGGAGGATGTACTAGAAGTAGTTTCGGGCTCGTCTTCGTCCGGCTCGTCCCCATTTAGTATTCCTAGAATTTCTTTGTAAGTTTTACACACAGCGTAAGTGGACAAATCGTTTAACTTTGCGTTCCACTCGCTAAAACCAATAGGGGATTCCTTACGAACGGTCTTAGTCTCATAATCCGTATTCATCCCAGTACCCGCTTTGGTTATGATAATATCCAAACCTGTAACAGGGTCAGTGATGTCTCCATAATCTGGATCACATATAATACCGATTATTGACTTGTACACTGTAGTTCCAACTGCTAAGATCTGAACCGGATTGAATATTTTCCCATCAGGGTCTAGGTAGTTCCCCTCGGCATCCCTAGCTAGGGCCTCGATGTCAACAGATCTGTCGATGGCATTCATGTATACACGTTTTTTCCGGTACAGCTCATTAGATTGCTTGGACATGGCATCGTCTTTCTTCTTAGAGAGGGCCTTGAATTCTTTAGAGGCATCGCACACTGGACAGCGTTTGTTATCTCCATGTGTTGTAGGGCATACAATCATGGTACCCTTTTTGTTAGTTTCTGTCTTACCTACCCCATAGTGCACAAATGCTTCTTGGGCAAAGTCTTCCTTGCCTTCCGCAGGTGGTAACACACGAACCACATTTCTTCCATCTTTTAGGTCTATGAAGTTGGCCCCTCCACCACTAGTATTCTTAGTATTAAGTTCCTCTAATCGTTTCGCTAACTTCGCAATGTCTAATCCTGCCATTTTAAATTCCTCACTTTCTTTACTTGGCAAAGTGGGCGTTACGCCCCGAGTGCCATTAGATAATAGGATATGGTTGAGTTGTAACTGCGCAGAACACCCTCATAAGACTGATTATCCCTCAGTAACATTAATGTGTCCCGTTTATGCTCAAACGCTTCTTTAATAAGAAGTAAAAAGGAATGTTGTATGTTGGATCTGACATACCTAGATACTGCCTTCTTTAAGCGTCTGTCACCTAAATAATTTTGGTTTCCATACTCTTGTGATAACTCCTGTTTTATATTATCAATAGAGTTATGATCCATGTCCACCTTTTTCCTAGAAAGTTCTTCAGCTACCGCCCACCAAGCATACTTACCTGCCTGAGACACCAACTCTTTACTCAGGTTGTTAGTGTCTATAGTGAGTTCTTTACTTATATCCACATCTAGTATTCGATCTGAAGATAATTTTACTTTCACTCGTAATTCTTTCATTATACGCACCTCACTTCCTGCTGAGTGGAGTCTCATCAGATTAAAAAATCTGCACGCAAAAAGTCTGCTCCCCCTATTAAGGAGAGCAGACTTTCGTAAGAAAACTTATACTAATTATCCTGTGACAAATCTACGTTCTTAAATTCTATGAATTCCACCTCGAATCCACGAGCCAGCCAATGTGGCAGATATTTTTCAGTACACTTAACCCGTATGCTATTGCTGCTGTTAACCAAGTGATATATTTTCTTTTCCACCAAACTCATCATTCCCCCCTATTAAGGATACTCCAAAACCTCGTTTCAAAAAGTTTACTCCGAAAGGTTCCGTTTGATTCTTAAGGGTTAGGGATATAATTGGTGTTCCTGACTATGAAGAAACCTTGTTCCAGTATGAGTATGCAAATTTTGGTATTATGGTGCCAGAAGCTTCAGCCTTAGAATACGCCTCTTGTTCCTTTGCAGCTTTCTTAGCTTGTTGAGATTGGATAAAATTGTCTACCCCAATCTCTTCTAGATTATACCCCTTGCACTCATATAAGGTCCCGTAGTCATACCCGATTTCTAGATCTACCACAAGAGGCATATCTCCTAGGAATTTATACTTCTCATTGTATTCTGAGATATTCTCCATAATGTACTTAACATGCGAGGATACTTCTAATACTTCATCTTTGGGGCAGTCTAAACCGATAGAGTCATGAACTGTTACAAATATAACAGAACGCTTGTTGGTATCTTTTAACCATTTGTTTATTTGGATTAATGCCATTAAGGTTATGTCAGCGGATGTAGATTGGATAGGACTATTGCAGGCTTGGCGTTCAGCCTCCCCTCGTATTGAATCTTCAGTGGAATCAATAGTTGGCAGGTGGCGTATACGACCTAAAGCATTTTTAACCTGCTTTTCTATTCTGACCATTCTCTTAGTGTTTTTAATCCATTTATCGCTCTTAACAAATTTCTTAAACCACTTAGCAATGAAATCAGCACACTCCGCCTTAGACATTATGATTCCTTCCATTTTTAAGTCATCAGATAAGCCTTGTGGAGATTCTTGATAGATGATGCCAAAGGTAACTTTTTTACTGGCTGTACGTTGGTCTTTAGTGACTTCGCTGGCAGGGATACCGAATGCATCTGAAGCATTATCAATATGGATGTCAATACCACTTTTAAACAAATTCTTAAGGACATCATCATCTGCCAACACCGCTAAGATTCTTACTTCCACCTGAGAATAGTCTAATTGTATGATTACCCCATCTTCCCCAAAGCGAGAGACAAATAATCTTTTTATTTCATGGTGATATTGAAACAGAAGGGGACTACTGACCTTGCGTGGGAATTGCTGGGCGTTAGGGTCATTGGAGCTAGTACGTCCAGTGGCTGTGCCATGAATATTCATAGTGGGGTGTACAAGACCATCTGGAGTTAAGTTTTCATACATACCCCTTACAAAGTTGTTCATTAGATGGTTAGCTTTCCTAAATTCTTGCAGTATTTCTGGCATAGGGTGTTGTTTAGCCAACCCCTTTAGAGCATCATCACTAGTGCTAAAACATGTGTAGGGTAGCTCCTTTAATCTCTTCATGCTTATGCCATTTTCCTTACGAAAATCCTCACCCTTCTCAGTTAGCATCTCACCCCTCAGTCCGAGACGGACATACAGGAGTTCCTGCAACTGCTGAGTAGAGCTAAATTTGAACTTGTTTCCCCTCTTAGATGGATCATACCTCTTGTACTTTTCAAATTTATCCTGCTGTTCCTCTGTGCGCACAGCTTTCTTTATAAGCCCAATATTACATCTTTCTTCCCATTTACTATCATACTCTCTTTCTACTGAAAGAACCTCAGGGAACTGATGTAATTTGTCAGATATCCTCTCAATCTCTTCTGGGTATTTTTCGTTTAGAAAATCTAACCATTTAGTATCTACATACATTCCATTAATTTCGATGGTTTGTAAAGCCATAGATCCTGGTATCATGATGTTATGGTACAACCATCTAATGTCTTCATCCCCATCTTCTATTACAGGGAGTAGTTGATCAAACACCCTGTAGGTTACATCACAGTCCATGCCATTGTAAGGCTTTAATATGTTCCAAGGAATCAGGTCGTAATTGTATCTATCCTTTTCTGGCAGCGTCTTCTTAAAATCATCTAATTCGTTGTCATACCCACCTTTATTGGTGTATTGCCATGCGAAGTCTTTTAAACCATGAGTACCACTTTCCTCAGTGACTCCAATATAATGCATTAGCATAGGGTCCCACTTAAAATTGATGGTCACAATACCTAGACTGATAAGGAGATATTTAGTGTCAAACTTACCATACTGCTCAATAAACTCATGTAGAGTGTTCTGAAACAAGAATCTCAGAAACTTTACCATGGTTCCTATTTGGTTACCTGTAAAAGGGGTGTCCCGATGATAAAGACATATTACACTTGCATATCCTGGTCTGTCAGAGAATCCGATACTGAGTACCTTAGAATCTGCCTTCCAAGGATTTAAGTTTTTTGCCTCTATGTCCACTACTATACGTGAAGGTGGTAGCTTTATCAATCTCCACAACTCATCAATAGCTTCTTCATACGTGTCACAATATCTACGTTCCTCTGGCTGAGAACCTTCTTGATCCATGTCCCTTCCATTCAGGATGATCGACAGGTTCTCTATGTCCTTGCCAAAAATTTCTAGCCATTTTGGCTGCTTCAACACAAAGTTGGGGTGAATGATGGGAAAATATTTAATCCCGTCTTTTTCTATCATTTTACCTCTGTGCTTAGTGATACCAACAAGCCCCATAGTTACCTTCATACTTATGTTACCTGTCGGCACAATAATCTCAGGCTGGATCACATCTATTTCAGATAGTAAGTAATCTTTGCATGCATCTATTTCATCAGGTTTTGGCAGTCTATCCTCTGGGGTGGAGCACTTAACTACTGTTGTGAAATACACATCATCAAGATCTATTTCCACATCAGAAAGTAATGCCCTAAGTAACCTTCCACCCTTACCTGACATATGCTGGTTCCTTAAATTCTCGGTCTGGTATGGTGATTCAGATACTACCATGATTCTAGCAGATTTCTTTCCAGACCCCATTTGTCTTACATTCTTACACTGGGTGTGTAATTTACATTCAGTGCAACTCATATGTGTCCTCCTTCTTTTAGAAGTAGGTCTAATAAGTCTTCCCTGCAAGTCTTACAGAGAGTAAGAGCTATAGCATTAGAACTTCCCCTTACAAACAATACTCTTTTAGGATTATTAGTGTCTCTGGCATCACAACAGTTACAAAAACTCTTACCATCTTCTTCTATCTTAATCATGTAGTTTCCTTTCTCACAAAAACCATACCATCAATTAGGGGATCAATTAGCACCCTTATGCCACTGAAATTATACTTGGCTATTGGCACATAGAATGAAGATTTAACCACCCCATCAATATAATGCTGATAATACCTTTTACCCATAATGATAGTCTCTATCTCAACATGTTCCTTAGCATGAAAATATCGCAACCTGTCATGCATAAACTCCGATAGTCTGTCTAGATCTATAGTAATGGGTCTGTACTCAATTCTTTCGGAACACACCCTTTCATACTCCAATAGACCTTCTTTACGCAGCTTACCGATCTGCTTCATGAGTTTAGTTACTTTGTCTCGATTACGTTTAGACCACTTAACTCTAGGCGCAGCCTTTATAGAGGTGTTATCAGTGCGCACAAATGTAGATACTACCTTGGGTTCCAACTGATGTATTTGTATTGGAAACATTATTATTCCTCCTCATTAGTTGCATCGGGTCCTTCCCCATATCTATCAGCACATGCTTTGGCTTTGGAATCTGGCATCATAAATACACACCCATCACCACTTGAGTAACATTGATACCTCCCACTTTCACAGTCAAATTTGCCCATAGGCATGACATAATGTAAACTCCCCCTTTTTATTAAAAAGGAGGGAACTCCAAAACTTCACTCCTGACATAAAAATACCCACATATAGTAGGTATATAAACTTATCCCTTGATCAACATCTTCTTATTGTTTACTGCATTTTTTAACCTTAATAAAATAACTGGCATAAGAGGGTCAGATCCCCATATTGCCAATGGTTCTGTGATCCATTTACATTTGGCAGTTTTTTCTAATTTACTGCCGTCCCCTAATGGTTTAATCTTACCAAGACCAGTTACATTTACAGCGAACAAGTAAATTATTGTATCTGCTATCTTAGATTGGTTAATAGACCCTAATGAAATTAGTTTACTCTTGTCTACTATATACCCAGCTTCCTCTTCTAACTCTCTTAACACTTCCCTATCTAGATCAAGAGGATCTGGTATATCCACACCACCTGTGATACAGGAGGGTGGTGGATTTTTTGATGCTTCCTGCAATGTTTGATCTGTCAGTAAATGTGGTGGTATAACTTCAAACCTAGCAAGATAGCACATTTCATCCCTTGCCAGAAATTTAAATGGTAAGATGGCCACCAACATGCCGTTGCATTTGTCCTCGTGTAAATAGGTATACCCATCCGATCTCTTACGTATTGAAATCCACTTATTTTTCCATAAAGTTTCCAAATTCATATGCACCACTCCTTTATATACATAAAAATTATTCGGGCATTAGGAAACCCCTAAGTATTACTTAGGGGTTTAAAGCCGGCGGTCACTTAAATTTAGTATTAAACTACTGTTTCGTCCTCTTCAGGTTCGATTACCTCACCTGGAGCAGGTGCAAACTTAGATACGTCCAAGCCCTCAGTGGCCTTACGAATCTTATCCCCGGCCTTGACCGATACACCGATTGCAGGAGCGATATCCATAGGAACCTTATTAATGGGATCAAAGCCCTTACGAGCCGCACGGTATACAGGTTTAAAAGTTACAAATCCGGTAAGCTGGGCTCTCTCACCTTGAGCTAAGAGTTCCCCCACCAATTTCTCTAGCGAAGAAATTGTTTTATTGATTGATACTTGGGTAAGTCCGGTGTCTTTGGAAATGGCTTTCACTATGTCCTGCTTATTCATTTTGCTTCCCCCTAATATTGTTATAGTGGCGCACTCAGGTTTCCCTCACATATTAAGTAAGTTCTCTTGCTGTGACCCTTCTGACTTAAAAAACCACCCACAGAAAAATCCTCTCCCCAGACATGTTAAAACATTTTTGTTGTACCTGGGGTATTACGTTGATGGAAGAAAGGGGCAGTTATACTTTTACCAAGCATACCCAGGAACATTTTTCCTTACCCATGTGTCAAAGGCATCTGGGTAATTTTTCTTTAACCACCCCATATATAAAATACAATAGTTAGCTAAATCCGCAACCGCATCAATTTTGCTCTCTCCCACTAAGCTGTCAAATTGTTCATTTGACATGCTCGATGGCCTGTTGTTAGGTAATTTAGGTCTGGAACCATTTAGTTCTGACTGCACTATAGTGTCTAATCTGTCGTACTTACGATCAATATTTGGCAAGATGGATCTTACTTCACCGTGCTTACACCAGCTGTTCCCGTATGAACCCTCTTTATCATACTGAACAGCAAGTAAGAGTGGTATAATTTCCTGCATGGCTTGATTGTCTGATCTAGGATTCATATCTTTTAACCACTTTAAACTCTCGAACAACTTAGTGAAATCATTTTGCGTCAGGTCGCTGGGTGTAGTATCTTGGTTAAAGTCTCCCTCAGGATGTTGTGATGCATTGCAACGATTATGGTACTCATTGCTATATTCCATTTAATACCTTCCCCATTTCTTCCATAATTGATCTTCTATTGCATGCCAATCCAGTTCTTGTGTTTGGTTATGGTCATCAATGTACACATCAGCATACACCTTTCTTGATAACTCACAGCCCTTTAATAACCATTCCTCAATTACCTCAGGTAGATGATCATTAACAGAACTAAACACATGAAAAAGTCCCTCCTCTTTTAAAAAGAGGATCGCTTCCTCTAACGCTACTCCTGTCCTGCAAGTCCATAGGATCAGTCTTACTCCATTACGGTGGAGATCTAGTAACACCTCTTTGCAGTGCCTCCTGAGTTTCAAGGTATATCCAACATGATATCCATTTCCCACTATTTCCGTTATAGTCCCATCAAAATCAACTGCCACTATGTTCTTGCCACCAACATGTATTTTCACAGTACACCTCCGTATAAAATTAGGAGGGGCGAACCCCTCCTAATAAAAAACCAACCCCTTGAAATTTTACGCCTTGATGTCAGTACGCATGATATAATCTTTCACTTCCTCAGGATAACTGGAGAATAGGTTTAGGAAATCCTGATCAAAGTTGGTTAGTTTTGGAGAGTGACTAGATTCATTAAATTTACCATACTTGGAAGATAAGAATCTGAGACATGATATTCTCCATTGACCATGGGGCAGTGCATCTAAAAATTCTCTCATAGGTTCAAACAAACTCAGGTTATATGCTCTGTAAGCAGCCATGGCAAGAAATGTAGTGACAAGGTAAGGGTCTCTCACTTTACTCACAGCCCTCAAAATGCTTTCTGCCCCATCTAGCTGCTTTATATTCCGTATCAAAGGGTTAATATCCGTTTCAAAGTAAGACAGCAATCTATGAAACTCCTCAAAACTGCTACTAATCCTGGGATTGCCGATTGCTGGAACATCCCATTGTTCACAATCCGTTATTTCCTTTGATATGTCACTTCCATAATCCTCAAGATATACATGGAGAGAATCTGTAAAGTGAGTATAAGTGCCTGCTTCAATACCTAACCATGAGGCCATAACCTCCTGTATAGTGGAAAATTGGCACAGATTAGCACCGAAAAGTCCCCAATGCAGATCATTACTGCGGTTAAATACCACCATCTCAAGTTTGTTTTTACGGACCTTAAAAGTCAAAATCATATTGCATGGACGGTCTTTAGTCTCAATAAAGTTATTATCAAACAGCGGATTGTATATCACTGCTACAGCTTGCCGGGTATCCTTGTCAGCTTGTATTTTTTTGTACACATCAACAAGCTGATCCAGTGGATTGAACACAAATCCTTCAGCATTGCATTTATTCCATGATCTCAATCTTTCCCCATAGGGAGCATGAAAATCTATACCGTTATCTGAAAACTGCGCCATGTTAGAATTATATGGCAGCAAGGAAGCTACATCACTTTTACCCCCAAGAATCCATAGGGACTCTGCTAGTTGGAAGAATGGATTAATGACTCTACCCTTAGCAAAGGTAACCCTATTCCTGGGATTGGTAAACTCAAACACTGCTGGTCTGATTTCTAGTATCCTCTTGCCTCGTGGTGATACATCATCCCCATTTTTTAAGATTTCCTCTAATGCTTCCAAGTATAATTCTGTTGGGCTGTCTCCTGAAAAAATATAAGTCAATATAAAAACCCCTCTCACACTTACTGCAAATAAAAAAGGAGAGAACTAAAAAGTTCTCTCCAATATAAAGAAGAAGGAGTGTGAGCAATAATAAAAAAGGAGAGAACTAAAAAGTTCTCTCCTTCAATGCTTAAAATTCGTGTATCACATCTCCTTGATACAACTGGTTAATGACCTTCTCATAATAAGCAGTAGCAGATGCCAGACTCCCTAAAGTCTTATTTACTATTGGAGCTACCCCTACTAAGTCTACTCCGTCAGTGTCAACACAAGTGACTTTTACCAAATTGGTATCTTCATCCAGGATTATCCTCACACTATCAGATTTATAAGTTTGCTCCACATTAGCATTAATGTTATGAATCAATACCATAGTTACATTAGCCATTTCTCTACACCCCCTAAATATTAGATTACTTCAATCTAAAAAAATCATTTGTAACTTAGGTGTAGCAAATGTCATATTACTGGATTAATAAACTCACTGCTTTTAGTACATACACTATTCCGAGTCCTACAGCTGCTTGTTTTAACATTAATACCCCTATAATTGGCATTTCCATCACCTCCTTGATTCTAGTTTTCCCGATCTGACGAGTTTAATCCTCTCTTAAGCTTAAGAATGTGACAGGCTGGGGAGAAATAAAATTCTCAAACGTCATTTTGACCCGTCCAGATTAAATAAAAACGGACCTGGCATGTACGATTCCTTGTTTCATGAGGGTTTCAGAGTTCTAACTTTTCTCGGCTTTTCTTTTTACCGCGAGGTCAGCCACTTAACACAAGGAAAAGGAGGTATGAAAATATTGAATAAATTTACATTCTGTGACAACATATCTATACAAGGGAGAGAAAATGAACAAGGGGGTTTTATTTAAAATGACAATGTCAACGATGAAAGTGAGAATTGGATCTAGAGTTTCATACGAATTGACTCACACCAATTTATGTACTCTTGGCTCCAATGAGCTTTTAAATAAAGTCAAACACCAGAATTACATAGAATGGCTTGGCAAGTTCGGAGTTGGGCTACTTACTGCTTATTCCTGGGGTAGAATGGGTGCCAAGGCAGCGTATGCGGCCACCCCAGAAATAGCTAAAGCAGTAGCGTCTTCTCCTGCGGGTGCGGATCAGATACGTAAAGGATTCCAAAGTGTAATTGATGTTATAACCGCCATAGCTGAACCTATACTTTGGGGGTATGCTGTAGTCGGACTAGTGCTTGTTGCTACAGGCAAAAAACAAGCTGGGTGGGATAGGGTTAAATCTGTCGGGTGGGCTTACTTGGGCATAGCCATGTTGCCTACATTCTTCGCCTTTTTACGCTGGGTGGCAGCTATGCTTAAAGCAACTATGTCATTTGGATAAGCAAGCTATGGGAGGTAAGATTATGAAAGTAAATAAAAAGACCATTTTATATGCCAGTGCTGGTGTAGCTGTGTTGCTTGGTATGGGGGCTATTAAACTTGTTACTTTCTTACTACACAAGGCGGTTGTAGCTATGCTGCATATCCCATACTGATGTTTAAATTGATAAAAGTTGGAGTCTACTTCACAGCTTTAGGGACATTGGCGTACTTTGTTACCCCTGAGTTATTTCATGAAATGTCTAAACAACTAAACGATGCTGGTGCTAATATACTGGCCGGCATTAGAACGGCTGTTGGTCAATATGTTAAAGACAAAGCAGTAGAGGGTATAAAGGAATTACCTAATACTCTCTATAAGGACTTTACCTCAATCGACCCAAATTTTAAGGGGAGGTAGTGTTATGTTAAACACTCCACCAATTGTGAGGATTGGAAAAACTATTATCAACCCTAGAATAATTCCTAGGGTTGATTCTGACTCTAAAGAGGTTAAAGGGCAAGGCATTATTAGGTCATTTTTACAAAAGATAAACCCCTTGTATGTGGGAGAAGATAGAGTTAAAGTCGATGAAGAAGATGTGCCGGACCTCTCAGAGGTCACATTAAGTATCAGCAATCTTAGGGATAAGGCTATTAAGAAAAATGATTTAAATTATGCATCACTGGAGATTTCCCCAAGCAAGATGACAAGCAATATGAATGTAAAATGGTTAATGTCTGAATTCTCTAGGCTGTACAGACCTCTGACATCGCGTATAAACTTAGACTCAGAGGAATACTTTATGACCTATGATCAGGAAATGGTGGTATGGTGGGAGGTTATAATCAAACACAACCAAATTGGTTTCTACCTAACAGTACCTGACAAGGAAGGAATAAAAGAAGGGTTAGCACGGCAGGTAATGAAATGTTGGAAGCAGTCTAACGTTAAGGTGGTAAAAGATCCTATGCCTCAATTTGGGAGTAACATTACCGATGTCACAAAACTACACCTGAAATACCACCAGTTATTATCCTTGGATGTGGATAACCCGCACTTCTCCATACTAGAGTCTATCTTAAATGCAAAGCATTATTTAAAAGAAGGGGATGTAGCCCTTCTACAAATCGGCCTAAGGCCGAAAGGTAGTGAGTGGAATGACTCTATGATGTCACTACTAGATACCCATAAGCAAACTAGTGAAGTGCCTAGAAAGAAAGGTGAAAAACCATCTGCTAAAAAAATAGCTCTAACTGGTGGATGGCTTGCAGGTTTGGCTGTAGAGGGTGGTCTTAATATGTTTGGCAACTCATTTATACCTGAATGGGAGGAATCGGATAACCTCGGTGGTAACAAAAAATTCCTTAATGGGAGTATAGAATCCAATTCCACCCGATTTAAAGCCAAATCTGATGCTTTTGACACTAACATAAGTGTATCTGTTCAATGCCCAGATTCTGAGAGGAGAAAAGCAGTTATACGTTCCATCACCTCTGGATTTGACCCCCTTGAGGGAGATAACAAGTTAGTAGAATCTTCTACGCAAAGTGAAAAAAGAAAGTCTAATAGGATACATTCAGTCATTAACCGAATAATGCCCAATACTGTTCATGATGTACTGTGCTCTAATGAATTAGCTAAGATCATCAATGTGCCAGACCAAAAGGCTCAAATAGATCACTACAATGAGTTAAGCCTAGTAACCAACAAAGGGGAATCTGAAGTACCTAAGGAAACTTTTGAAGATGGGAATGGTAAAAACATACCATTTGCCACTATTGAAGACACGGATGGCATCATAAAAACCCTTCATTACTCCACCAAAAATAAGAACCATCTATGTATGACTAGAGTTATTATGGGAGAGCCTGGAACGGGTAAAACTACCGCTGGTATTAATTTTGCCTTAGAATCGTTCTTTAGAGGCTATGGTGTTATGTACATTGATGCAGCAGATGGTAAGGCACTACGTAGAATACTAAAAAGGGTACCTCCTGAGCTTAGGCACAAGGTTAAGATCATTGATTTTTCTAACACCAGGAGGCCAATTGGCATAGGCTGGAATGAAATATTTAGAGGCAAAGAGGCTGAAGATATACAGGATAATCTTGCTGAGGAAGTAATACATTTTATAGAACTAGTGGCTGGAAATGCTCTTAGTATGACTTCAGAGACTTGGGTTCAATTAGCTGTTAAAGCTGTTTGGACCACCCCAGATGCGACCATACAAGATGTTATGAGAATGATGAGTGACCCTGATTATAGGGCAAACATAATTTCCAGCATTACTGATTTTGAGTTACGCTCTGACTGGGAGAGATATCACAATGACTACACCAAGGAAGAGCGTTCCTCCATATGTGACCAAACTTTTCGTAGGTTGTACAAGATTACACGTAAGAGTGCAGTGAAAAATATACTTCTACAGAGGCCTAAAAAAGACTTGGAAGGCAACTATCTAGTAGATTTTAGGAAATGGATGGATGAGGGTGATATGGTTCTTGTCTATGCTGATGAAGATTTAGGGGAACCTATTGTTACTGCTCTTATCTCCTTTATCATGGCTAAGTTCAACCTTGCCATGATTAGCAGAAAAGATATTGATGAAGAAGATGATAGACCACCATGCTTTTTAATGTTAGATGAACCAGACCATTACATAAAAGGTAGTGAAAGATGGCAACAGATGTTGACCAGATATAGAAAGTATAGATGTGGATTAGTATTTATGTTTCATGGGTGGTCCCAATTAAAGAAAACCGATAAGAACCTACCAGAGATTATGAGGCAAGCAGGGCCACATTACATGATTTTTCAGACTGACGAGGATAATCTAGATGAGCTAAAGAGTGTAGTTGAGCCAGAATTCAAAGTTAAAGATGTGGCTAAAGGTATGCCACAATGGCATGCCATAATTAGATTAAAGATGTATGGCTCTACGGGTCAAAGTACTCCTTCATTTATGGCTAAGGCAATCCTAGACCCAGAAAGTAGGTTACCTAAGTATGACAATATGGACCTATATACGAAATGTGCAGAAGATTTCGGGGAAGACAAAGAGATTGTAAAGCAAGACATATATTCTAGAGGCAGCAACATCCAGATAAGTGTAGATGACCTGAGCGAAGTAACCACTACTAAAGGGGAAGGGGAGCTGAAGAGAAAATGTCTTACCACATCTGATGAACCGGAGGATACGAAAAGGGTACTTCGTAGACAGAAAAATAGGCTATTGGATGATGTAGCGGATCATATGAATCGTAGTGTAAACATAGATGAGGATATGCTCCTTCATCTAGAAGAGCTAGGTCTAACGGAAGGATGATCATAAGTGATATGTAGAAAATATGACAGGCCGGAAGTTAAGCAAGTTACTAAGATGTGGGTAAAGGAAAACTGCAAAAACATAACTGATAGGGATATTGGTCTTCTTAGGCTCCTATTAAATAACAAAAGGAGGTTACTCAGAAGAGACCAATTGGAGAGGTTGTATCCAGAATTTGGGAGTACCGCAGTCCTTAATCGAAGGTTAAAAACTTTATACAGAATGCACGTACTGGATAAAATATATCCTTCTGTGGGGTTGGGGGAAGGTAGTAGCCAACAGTATATCTGCTTGGATAGAGCTGGAATATTACTTCTAGGATTAGAAAAATACAACAAGCCTATCACAACAGATTTAGTGGGTAATCGCAGCTTATTTCTAGGTTGGGAACATAAAGTCTTTATAAATGAATATGAATGTATGATCAGGGAGGTAGTCAATAACATTGGAGGTAAGGTTATTCTGTATAAAGTGGAAGAACCCTACTATTATAGTGATAACCGATTGATACCTGATATGTTTGTCTTTATTATGTATGGAGGAAAGGGGTATGTGTTTTACATCGAAGTGGATCTTGGCACGGAGGATATCCCCTATATTAGGGATAAACTCGATAAGTATAAGGAATACTACATGTCTAGAACTTGGGTAAAAGAGAAATGGACTAAAGCCTTTAGTACCCCCCCATTCCCAAGAGTACTCTTTATTACCGAGGATGGAAGGAGCAAAAGGGTGAAGACCTTGCGGGATCACGTAGAGGGAGGGTCTATTGATTTTAGGTTTATGTATCACAGTGAATTTAAGGAAATGTTTAAGAACATAATAATAGGCTAGCCGTCAGTGGCTAGCCTATTATTTTTATGTTACTTAGGTAAATTTAGTCATCCCACATATAGGGCATGGTTCCTCCACATCCATACCATGTTCAAATTTACCAAAATCTATCTTCCTGTGCATGAAACTGTACCCAAAGGACTTGTTCTTAGTGAAATGTCTAATTCGTGTAGTGTTTCCCCACTTAACACCCATTGATTCTACAGTAACTCTTTTGTGTTTTACAAAAGAAGACATCCTGGATATGAAATCTCCACTTGTCATCAAAGAAGGGTCATAAGATGTAGGATCACCAGTCATAGGAAGCTCCCACACATACATATCTGTTATGAAATTTTTAGAAATCTCTATTATCTCTAGAGTGTCTAAAAACTTTCCGATGCGTGTGGGTACATCTATTTCTAAGGAGAGAGAAATTCCATATTTTTTGGCTTTATGAAACATTTTCAGGAGGGTTTCACCCCTCCGAGCCCCGGTTCCATATAAAGTTTCTAGAAATTTTCCCACAGGATCAATATGAATCCAAATTGAATTCCAGGGGTTTCCCGAAAGCAGTTTTACTATTTCACCATTTGGTATATGATAAGTACTGAGTGTGACACTTATACCCCTTTCAATTGCGTGGCGCATCTTAGCATGGCATTTAGAAATAGGTTCTGAAAAGTAGATAGTTGGGCATATCGACAATCCCAGTAAAAACTCGTCAAATTCATCCACGCCCATATTATCCCCAGACACCATCCAGGGGATATCATTTACGGATATAACTAAGGCGTTGCTGCAAGTACAGTACTCCCTTAAAATGGATCTGCGTACTATAGATCTACGTGTGATTTCCACTTTATACCTCCTAACACGGGAAAAACGATACCCTAGAGTACCGTTTTAAAGGATTTATGAAAATTAGTATGACTTTTTTAAGGCCATAATTAATCTCATGCGAGTAATATTCTCATTGCCATAGTCTTTCCACTCCACATTTCTATCCTTGGCAAGAGCCTTTAGTTGTTCCGTACTCATAGGCTTGAAGTCCGGTAAATTAGTATTTACTGGAGGTGCCTCTTTTACTCCTTTTTTAGGTTTATCAGCTACAGTACTTTCGGTTTCATCCGGTTTGTTAATCTTTTCACCCATTGGGTTCTTAGGAGTCTTGGCTACTTTGGGGGTTTTAACCTCTCCTGGTGTGGACTCCTTAACCGTTGGAGTTGGTATGGCTTCTCCACCGGATTTAGCTTTACATTGTAGACGAACATCACATTGGATGCATTCCGGTATGGCGTCATCATAGGCTATCCCAAAACAAGTAGATCCGCTAATAGTTTCTAGCATTTTGGCTGTTACGTCAATCATTCTGTATCTTCCTCCCAAATTTCAGGTATAAAACAAAAAATCAAGTAACGAAAAATCGTCTCTCTGATAGAGTCTCTCACCCTCCGAAAGCAAATGCTAATTCCGCTTTTTGACGTATCTCATACATAGCAATATCATACTGCTTTGTAGTTATGCCAAGTGAGCGAATTATGTGCTTCATCCTGATTGTGTTATCCTTGGGAACATTTATTTTCTTACCCTGTGATTTAAGCATCTCTTTACGTTTTATATCTGCCCATACCTCAAAGTGGGTTCTATCACTAGGATCTGTTAACTCGTCGACTAACCTTATAGACAATGGGTTAGTCAGAAGTGTTTTAAGGTGCTCTATTCCATGGCCCACATACATTTTCTCCACCATGTCAATGTTGTTCTCATCCTTAAGAGTGTCCGATACATCGGACAAGTCTATGTTGTTTCGTTGTATTCCTCCAGACCTTTTAACTCTTCTCCACAAGGAAGCTCTAAATAGCTGGTCAAACTCTTCTTCAGGCTTATGCCCATAGTTTATCCAACTGTCATAAAGTTGTATCATGCCATCCTGGAATAAATCCTCTGCCGAGATCATGCCATCTGTTGGGTTATTTTCTATACGTTTCCTAGCGGCAAATTTAATCAACCTTTCAAATTTACCTACGATATGTTCCCATGATAGTCTCTCTACCTGTTCTGACACTCAGCATTCACTCTCTTTCTGCTTTTCATCTGCTACGTGAAAATAGTGCTATGTTAGAATACTCCCCCACACCCAGGGAAGACGGAACTCCCACTTTCATTATCTCAAATTCCGAAAAAATTACAAGCTCAAAAAAATTGCATTTTTCGCGATTTTTCGAGAAAATGTAAAGGATGCACATCACCTCCCAACAATTGTACAAAAAATAAAAGGAACAGATTCGTAAATCTGCTCCTTTCTTGATACTTACTCTTCATCTTATTTTGGTAGCAATCCTGCTGCTTTAAGCCCCACTATAACCCTCATGCGGTCAATTGGTGCATGCCCAGTTGTTTCTACGGCTACTTTTCCGGCCTTAGCCATTTCAAATAGCTTCTCATTGGAGAGATCTGCATACTTAGCTTTCTTCTTCTTACCACTTTCTTCCTTAGGGGAGAATAGCTCAGGGAAGAAGTATCTTTGTATGGACATGGCCACTCTCATACGATTTATTGGGGCATTCTCATGCCTGGACCAATCTGCACTTAGAGTAGTGGCAATGAACTCCAAAGTATCCGTGTCGATATCCTTGATAAACCCCTTTAGCTCTTCCAAGGTTTCATGTGGCACCGTGGAGGATAGCTCCTCAATGGTAACATCCCCTGTAGCTTCTGGGGTTGTCTCAATTGCTTCACCCATTTCATTCCCGGTAACCTCTGCCTTGTCCTCAATTTTTACTTCTTCATTCGCTACAATCTCCCCAACAGTTTCCTCATTAATCTCAGTAACTTTTGCTGTTTTTGCCATTGTATCATCTACACCCTTCTTTGTTAATTTAGTCCCTAACAAGATATCAACCTGCTCATTATCGCCCACCAAGTGAGCAGTTGCGTTGATCATATAATCTACCACCTTCCCTAATTTTGTAACTCGGTGTCGGTTGTTCTCCTGCTCTGTCTTCATTTTGCCCCAAAATCTGGAATTCATCCAGTCGCAAAATTGACCGTTTTCGGTCAATTTTGCGGGGAAATTCCTAAGGTCGGTCAGTTTTTCTCCCCTTTTGTGACACAATCTCCAGTTTCCTCGTTTTGGTAGTGTATTTCTGAGGAAAATAAGAAAGAGTAGAGATTATATCTCTACTCTTCGTTGTAACTGATATGCTTTGATTACGTCACCTTTTGATACTGTGTTTATGAGATCGCTGAGTATCCCTATGATACGTGTGGGTCGGTCAATCTGTTGGTATACAAATACAGACATGGGACCAGATACATGCACAAGTAAGGAATAATCATCAAAAGACATCATGTAATAATTAGGTGAACGGTTTTTACTAAAAATAAGTAGGGGTTTCTTATCCACATTAGAGGCATCTCTGATACATTGTGCCCACCAACTCTCTACCTCTCCTACCCCCTTGAGCAACTGCTCAAATGTCCAGTCCTCTCTCTTTTTACACTCTATGCTAAAAGGGAAGGTGGACCCCTCTTGAGCTATAATGTCTCCAGACACTCTGTTATCCTTACCCCACCTGAGGCCTCCGCTGGAGGGTACTCGGTGGAAGTCCTCTTGGTACCATTCTGCCAGGATTTTACTTATCCTTAGCTCATACTCAGAACCCTTAGTTCGGCTGTTTATCCTAGGTTTCTTGTCCTTCTCTCCCACCATCAGCAGCAGACACCTCCCCAGTACTCTTCGCATTGCCATACATCTTTTCAACGTAAGGAATACTGCGTTTATCTAAATCCTCATTGGTGGTCAATTCCTTCTCAACAAGGACCTCAATAAGAGTCTGCACTTGTATGAAGCTGATCTCTATACGTTTGCGGTCTTCCATGAGAGCATCATAAATCTTTTGTAATGCTTGATAAGCTTCCCCTCGGGTAATCATGCTATTCATGTGTTGCTTTTCTCGTTGTTCTTCTTTTAGCTTTTTCTTCTCTTCTGAGGATAGTGGTAGCGGCTTATTAGATTTAGGTTTCATGTTAATACTGAACATTTGGTATGCCTCCATCCTTCTTGTTAGTAGTTGAGCCAAAACTACCATCCCCACGTTCTGTTTGGGTAAGTTCTTCTACTGAGTCTACCATTTGTGGATCAACCTGTTCTACTGGAACAATAAGTATCTGTGCATAGAATTCTCCACGTTTTACTGTAACAGGTTCCTTACCGACGTTGGCAAATACCAAGGATATTTCTCCCCTATAATCACAGTCTACGGTATGGCATAGTAATTGTAGTAATAATTTAGAGGTGCTGCTTCTAGAGTCTATTTGTCCAACATACCCTTCAGGAATCTCTACATGTACACCAGTAGGCATTTTAGCACGAAATCCTGGATAAATAGTAAGTTTATCCATCATTGGGTCCCAATAAGGGAGGTCTAACCCCGCACTACCTGGTGTGGCGTATTTCAATTCCAAGCCTGATTTGCTTACATAACGCAATGGTGCAAGTTGTATTGGTGCACCCCAGCTATCATAATGTTGTTTCATTTCTCATCACTACTCCTTTTCTTTGTTAGGTATTGGCTTGTTATTACAACCAGACCACACTATCTCACAGGCATGAGCATCATTACAACACTCTGGACAGTTATCTGGATCATAATCCTTCTTTGGATCACAGGACATCTTGTTCACCCCTTCCAACAATAAAGAAATCAGGAAAGAAAAATTCTACTCTTGATGTGCGTTAAGGGGGAATACTGATATGCAGTAGTTACCGCCTCAAGACACTTTTCCTTACCCATGCTATTGGGATCTTGTCCTTCTGGTAGGTGACACATTGACACCCTCCCTGGAAAGTGTTTATCTAATCTGCTGGCACACATTATGGCACTCCTCATAGCGTCACTGTCCAACATGATAATGACCCTATCAATCTTATCTTGATTGGTTGCCAATTTTAGAAATTGGGTATCAGACATATGTTTACCGTGTATACATGCCCCCATATCCCCCAGTGAATAGCCATCCATCCTACCCTCGCATATGACTGCTATACCATGTTCCTTTATCAAGTCAATGTTAGAGATAACTTCAGATTTCTCTACCGCTATTTCACCTCGATTCACCTGTTCTTTAGTTAAACTTGGATTTAGTACCTTCCGGTAAGTCTTTTTAGATACATAACTCTTTGGTTCTGGTAAGAAGGATCTTGCCTGCCAATAAATGAGTTTACCCTCCTCAAAGTCTGGCATGATAATCCTGTTAGCGTATTTTCCTTCAGCACAATACCCTATAGAATATCTATCCATATCATCAGCATTAAGACCTCTCCCTTTTAAGTACACATAGGCCTTGTGACCCTCCTTACCTCGCGCTTCCATCATGCTAATATATTCCTCAGGTAAGGGGAAGACATACTTCTTCTGTAAAGACTCTCCTGTAGTGATGAATCTGGAATAAATTTCCTCTTCTAAGCTGTCTGGTAGCTTGGTCTGATAGCCCTCATAACCTCGGAATACCTCTAGGGCATCTCTCCACCCTATGTGGTTAATATCTGATATGAACGTAATAATGGAGCCAGAGTACTCGCAATTGTGACAGTAAGTCACTTTGCGATCGGTGTTAGCAAAGAATCTAGCCTTAGAGTCACCGCAAAAGGGGCAGTTCCAGTTGTACTGGAGCCCCTTTTGTGTAGTGTGTCTGGCTTTAGGCTCACCGAGTAATTGGATGAGGTAGTCATATATTTTACTCATGTGGAACAACCCTTACATGCTTCCATCTTTTTCTCAACTTTACCATGCTGATCAATGAAGCTGTAACCCCATATTTCACTGCTAACTCTTTCTGTGAAAGAGTCCTGTCATTTAAAATTTCCCTCACTTCAGAAGAAGATAACCTGGTGTTATAATGGTGCTCTTCCCCTTTCTTAGATCTACCTCTTTTAACCATATCTTGAGAATTTTCCCCAGGTGTTCCTAGTTCTAGGTGTTCGGGGTTTATGCACATTTTATTGTCACATTTATGCCCGACTACCTTATCTCTAGGTATAAGACCAAAACACTGTTCATCTATTAGTCTATGTGATTTCATGCGCTTGTAGTTACGCTCAACTTCTGAGTACCCATCACATTTTTGTACATGCGAGGTTACTACAAAACAACCATTTTCATCTTCTATAAACTCTAAATTTTTCTTTCTAGGCATATCTAATTCCCCTTGTTAGTTTAATATTGCTGTTTCGGTCCCATGCTTCTGCACGGTGATCACATTATCAAAATGACACCTAAGGGAGTCATTATGGGTAATAACAAAGATAGTGTCCTTCTCAGATTGCTTCTCCTTTAGCAGAGAGATAATTTTTTCACAACCAACCCCATCCAATCCATCAAAAGCCTCGTCATAGAGGCACAGATTAATCTTCTTATTTGACCTTGAGCTTACTAAATCCTGCAAAGCCAAAGAGATCGCTACATCCACCCTACGCTTCTCACCACCACTGTTTCCCTTATATTCGTCATCTCCATTATCATTGGTTACTTCCACACTGAATTTTTCCCGCATCTCCCCTGACTTTAAGGGAGTTTGTGTATTAAACTGCACAGTTATAGTAGAATCTGACAACCTCCCCAGATACTCATTGGCTCGGGTATTAAGAAATGGGGTAACGCTGTCTAGCAACAATGATTTAATACCACTGTTGCCAAATCCGTCACACCAGAATTTATACTTGTCGTATTGAGCAGTTGCGGTTTCTAGCTCCCCACTAAACATGGCGTGGTCATGTTCAACCATGCCGATTTTATCTATGCAGTCCTGAATTAGATCAGTGTAGGTCTCCTCTAGCAATTTCTCCTGCTGGGCAATCTGCTTGTCCGTACTTAGTACAAGCCTGTCCAGATCGGCCCTATGGGCCATATTGGACTTCAGCTTAGCTTGCTCAGTGGCAAGATCATCCCTCAGTTCAAGATATCGTGCAGTAAGAGGTTCTTTCTCCTTTAGCTTTTCAGCTAGGAACTCCTTAGTTCCCTCTAGGCCGTCTAAGAGATCATTGGATTTAACTAGTTCTTCCATAGCCTCTTTGATGTCCTTGTTGAGCTTGGCCTCTAGAGCTGTGGTATCTCCTTTAGGTAAAGGCTGGCCACAAGTTTTACACATTGTTGGTACATTCTTGCCAGATAATAGGTCTTTCCGTTCCATAGCTAGTTGCTCCAACAACCTTTGGTCTTTGTTAATTCCTGAAGATACCATGGATATGTGTCCTTCTGTCTCATTCACCTTTGTCTGATACGCATCATACTTGGACATTAGGGACTCCACTTTTGATATTAGGTCTTTTATTGAGCCAATCTCAGATAGTATCTCATCATCCTTGTATTGAATCCTTTCCTTGACATACCCATCCTTCTGAATTTTCAAGGCTTCGATGTTTTCTGCTATCTGGGTAGATAATTCCGCTTCCTTCTTTTGTAAGTCTTCTACAGTTTGATTCAACTGCTTGTATTCGTTATCAAGAGATTCCAACTTGCTTAGCAATCTCACCTTTTCTTGGGATAATACGGTCATATGTTCTTTAGAGAGATCAGCGCACTGCTTAAATATATCTATCTGGAGCATGCGTTCAAGTATTTTCTTCTGCTCACTATCCGTGGCACTAGCAAACATCTTGCTAATGCCTTGCCCGAACAGAACGGAATTAGTAAATGTAACAAAGTCCATATCGAGTATGCCCTCGACCATATTGGTCGTTTCAGCATCACTTTTACCTGTGATGTCCTCACCATTCCGTAATAAGAATACTTGGTTCTTGAAATCTTTATGTTTGCGATGTCTAATGACCTCATAAGTAACCTCATCTTCAATAATAGTCTGGCTAACACGTGTGTTTTTACCAACACTGCGTTTTACGATTTCATCACCTTTTAGTCCACGTATGGTCTCCCCGAATAGAACCCAGGTAACTGCTTCAGAATATATAGTAGACTTACCAGATCCATTAGACTCCATGCTGTCATTGCTTTGATTGTCTCCTTGGATAAGTACAAGACCTCTATTAGATAAGTTCTCTTCAGCATGACCAACAGACATAAAATTGTCTATAACCAGGTCAGTTAATTGCATTTTGTACCTCCTTATAGTTATTAGTGAACTAATGTCAAATTTGGGGTGCCCTTTTTTATAATTTTACTTTCTCGCTCCTTGTTCTGCACAAACTTCAAGTATCCTGAAGCCATCAATTTAGCACACTCAAAATCACTACCATCAGGACCTAAGCATATTGAGTATAATGCAGACATTAAGGAATCAACCACTACATCTAGACTAGTTTCTGAACCAGGAGTCAATATAAGACCACCATCCCCATCAGATTTTATAGTTATAATATTGGTATTTATGGCCATAATTTACCCCCTTGGTACTGCAAATTTTGAAAGCTCTTTTACTTTAGCAACTGATAGACCTTCCCACATAAGACCATTAGTTCTGCTTACATGAAACTCCTTGGTGTGGGCCCACTTATCTACTGAACAAAACCAGGTATCACTTTCCCCGGTTCTAGGAATGAATACACGCCATTCTCCACACCAAGGACACCACAGTATACGGTTAGAACTTTTTATTTTCCACCTAGGGGCCTCCTGGCCTTTGGGTTTGTTAAAGATGTAATAACCCCCCACCTTGCTATGCCCGAGTTTAGATAAGAGGGTAATTGGTTTTCTCTTGATGCCAATAGGATTACGATTTACTTCCACTTTGCACCTCTTTTAGCAAGTCTAGCCCAATCTGTAGAGCGTCTGGATTAAACTGGGCAGCGTAGTTAGACACTATTTCCTCAAAGCTCATACCAATTTTAACGTTAGCACGTTGGACCTCTTCATACACCTTTTTAGCTATAATCTTATACTTGAGGCCTTCTGGGATTTTTGTGAGTAGGTCCTGTACCTGGTCACTGGTGCATTTAAATCTAACATAATTACCCACGAGGGCATTGAAATCACAATCTTCATAGTTTTCTACAGTGACGAATTTAGGGCTGGGAATTGGTACAAATTGGATGTCCATCCTTTTAGAGGTGTCAATGACCATAAACCCATGTTTTCCATCGTCATTAAAGCTGTTCTGCAAGGGGCTCCCACAATAGAAAAAGTGGGGGGCATCCTTCAATATCTGGGGGGAGTGGTAGTGACCTAAAACCCCGTACTTGTATTTATCTATAGCTAAATCTTCAGTGGTAAAGTAGTCCTGCATAGAATAGCTGTCAACACCTACAAATGCCCCACTCACGCCTAGGTGTGCCATAAGTATAGGTTTCACTAAAGTTTCAGGGGGGTTTAGTATAGCCTCCTTAACCTTTTCCCCATCTTTGCTAAATGGTACCGCCCATACTGGAGTTTCTTCGTCTAGCCAAACCATAGAAGGTTCGTCAATAACAGTTACCCCACATATTTTCTTGAAAGTGTGTAAAGAGTTCTCTGGCTTATTCCTCTTGTTAGGTTGGCAGTGATTTCCTGGTATGGCCCATATAGAAATGCCAGATTTGGTGATGTCATCAAACACATCATGAGTGGTGTTAAGCACAATAGTATCCACAGAACCTCTTCTTTGGAAGAGATCCCCAGCAAATAGAAGGTGCTTTATGCTATTTTCCAAGCAATAAGTCTTTGCATATAAGAGTCCTTTTATCATCTCATCCAACCTGCTACTTCCGGTTATGTCTGAAATGTCGTTAAATTCCTTGTATATGTGAGTGTGGATATCCGCTAAACAAGCTACCTTCACTTTAACTTAACCTCCTTCAATCTATATGTCCCATCTATCATTTCCAATACTTTAGTAGGTTCTCCATTTTTCACCCATTCATCATAGTCTCTTACATAACCACAATCAGGAGTGTACCACATTTCACTAGGATGGGGAGGTCTACCATACCAGGGATAGTCAACACACACCTGAGGTCGGGAGTCGTGAACGGTGCACAGATTTGTTACCGAGTCCAGTCTAGTACAAGAGTAATAATACAAGGATCTACCACACTCATCCACTTGGCTTACCACAAAAGGGTTAAATTCTCTAGCTTGCTCTGTGGATAAGGGTATCCAATTCTCATGTACAAATTTAGCGTTAGCGTGATCTGGGGAATTTGTATCTTTTGATATAGCCTCTACTTTCTCTGGAGATATTGGTAAATATATTACTTTACAGCACGTTCCACATTTTTTACACTCACTCATTTATTTATTTACCCCCTTGAGTCCAATCATCTTCTTCCCCATTCTCATGTATGGTAACCTGGGAATCACACATTAAACAGATATAATGGTGTGACTCAGCATAGGAGATGCCCTCTGATGAGTCAAACTCCATTTCTTCTAAACAGTACTTACATTGCATTATGCTTTTGCCTCCTTACTCCTTATCATACACAGTGAGATTATAGGTCGGATAATCAATGTCTGCTGGAAGAGTTATACTGGCAACTCCATCCCGGTGCTTTGCTACGTGGATGCGCATGGTCCCATCCTCTTTTTCCTCCAGGGTCTGACACAAAGCGGCCATACAATCAGCAATGTTAGCCTTATTAAAGGCTTCGGCTAAATCCCCGATTGATATGATCTTTTTATCTAGACCTCCTCTGTTAGTTTGTGAAGCAGTCCATACAGGACAACTGTACTCACACCCCAACTCTCTCAAATCTAGATAAACCGACTCTACTTCAAAACGCTTATCTTTATAGGACTTTAACGGCTGCATTAAATCCCCATAGTCAACAATAATCAAGTCTGGCTTAAATCCTTTTTCAATATAGAGTCTGGTCAGATATGATTTGAGAGTATTAATAGTGCAAGTGTTAGCAGGAAATTTCTTGATGTAAAGTTTACCTTTGTGCAACTTCTGTATATTAAGAATAGCACCTAAGGCTTTAGAGCTGTTCTCCTTTAAGTAATCGAAGTTCTTTTTAGTTAATCTGCTATCATATCGTTTGGCTACTTGTTTTTGAGGCATTTCTAAGGTAAAGTGAGCCACATTAAAGCCTTCTAAAACTGCACCAGATCCAATATTTATTAAGGCTATGGATTTACCTCTATTAGGAGGTGCAATTACAACCCCTAATTCCCCATCTCCAAGCCCCCCATGCATTACTTTATCCAACCCAACCATTCCAGTTGAGATACGTCTCACCCCGTCTGTTCCAGTGGAATATATTTTCATACGATTTTCAGCATCTTCAAAGAAATCTGTGCCTAAATCTCCTATATCATCCCCCACTCGTATAGCCTTGGTGATCATATCCTCGATGTCTGAGTAATCCTCTGTACCTTTCTCGATTACATCCACACTGGCTAGTATAGCATGTTCCATAGCACTACGCTTACCAAATGCAATAATAGAGTCTTTTACATATTCAGCATCTGATAAGTCCATTTCTGTGATATCAGAAACGTCCAATGCATACCGACCAGCTAACTTAGCCTTTGGGCCATTGCATAATTTACGCACTTCCTCCATTAACATATCAAATGTGGGACTATTAACTTCTGTTCCGTGTACACTAGATCGGTCTATTTCCCTATCGTAAAGAGCAAAGATGATTCTGGCTAGGTCAACATGTATATCCTTTCTAAAATATTGGGGCTTAACAACTTCTCGATAGGTGATAAATATGTCCTTGCGTCTAGTTAGTAGGGCTAGTATTTTTAACTGAAAAGATTCTGAAAATTTATATACGTCATTAGCCAACTATCATGCGCCCCTCCCGACGAGCCTACTGAAAATTAAAAAACCCAACCTCTTAAAAGTTGTCTCTTTTGTGTTACAACTTTAAGTTACCAGGTATTCCAAAATGTGATTCCGACTGGGCAACGGTGGAATACACAATTTCCCGTATTCTCTTGCTTTTCTCTATTAATTCCCACACATGCCTGAGTTCATCTAGTTTTTTACCTTCCATGAGTTCGTTTGCCTTCAACATGTCATGTAACCACGGGAGGCTATACAAGTAATAAGGAGAATATTGCTCCCAAGAGTGATACAGCTTTAATATTTTAACCTGTGCACGTTTTTCCTCATCATTGTTATTCTGTATGTAACTGGATAGAGTCTCCACAGAAGATACAATAGACTCTACCACTTCTTTCTCTAGGCTGAGGAGTTTCTTTCCTTTTTGTTTCTTGGCAGAATCGAGCGTCCCCCTATAGTTCTTTTTTATGGTGGCGAGGTAATTAGTGAAAGTCACTAATGCTCTCTTTGAATACAGCATGCTGGGGTAGGGTCTATAATTTAACAGGCCTTGAAATTGAGCATCAAGGTATATCTGATAATCCCAATCTTTCATTCTGCATATCTCTCTGACCCTTACAAAGTGTGTCCAGTTTTTATCACTGCTCCTGTAGTACCCCCACCCCATACTTTTACACACCAATTTTTCGTAATACTGCTGTATTTTATGAGAGTCATAATCTCTGGTAAACTCGTCTAGCTGTTCCTTTAAGATGTAACATTTTAATAGCATAGGTAATTTTATTGAGACACGTAGTACTTTTATACTAATCCTGACTATTTTGATCGAGGTTCTCTGTATCATCTCTCCACTCCCTGTGTACTAACTTATTGGCTTCGCCAAATTAAATAATTTAGGTATTAAAAAAATTAAACTAAAAAAAAAGAAGTTAAAATAGATAACTTAATACTTAAGATACTTAAATTTAAAATTCATACTTAATGTATGAATTTTAATCCAGCATAGGCTAATAATTTCTCATAACCTATGAATTTCAAACTCTTCTTCTTGACATATTCTTAACCTTTCCATGGAGTGCTCTAAAAGATACTCATTGTGGTAATCTATGCAATCATATATTTCAAGGCAGCTCCCATCTACTTTCTTTCTCAATCCTCTACCTATACGCTGAAGCAATTGTCTCATAGACTTTCCACCAGCTAATATAAATAGACAATTAATACCAGAAACATCAACCCCCTCATCCAGTATGGGGGTTGCTATAAGCATCTGTAGCTCACCGGATTTTAGGCCATTAAGGGCTTTATCCCTAAATTTACCAGTTTCCTTACCATTGCTAAACATAACAGACATGTTAAGAGGCTCTAGTATCTCAAGTATGGTGTTGCCATGCTCAATCTCGTTCACAATAATTAAACACTGTTTCCCGATCTTTGCTCTTTTTATTATTTGTTCTATGAACTTCATATTTCTATGGTCATTCTGAATAATGCCTAGAGATCTAGCCTCTTGGTATTCTACATTTCCGACATCATGGTCTTCGCTCACTTCTAGAAAATGAACCACAGGTTTAGCAGAATACCCGTTTTCTATTAAAAACTTGTTGGTTATCTTTGTTATAATAGGACCAGTGCAGCCAAACAGCCGTTTTACGGCTAACGGCTGGGACTGGTCTACTGTTCCAGTCAATCCAAATCTACAGTATGCGTTAGACATGGACATAAATACATCGTACCAAGATGTAGAAGAAGCGTGATGCACTTCATCACCTATAAAGGCTACTACACTTTTAAGATAGGCCTTAGCCTTTGATACATTATTCTTAAGTTTTGTCCACTCCATATCTTCTAGTTCTTGTATTCTATCCTTAACTTCAGCTATTTGGTTAGTAAGTAGTATACTGTGTGGGTTGTGACGTAATTCAGATACTAGCTTCTTAACTTTGGCCTCTAATAGAGTACGGCTCTTATTTTTGGGCAATTCCTCAGGAAGCCTAAGATATTTACCAATAGTCGGTATCATAACAATAGTAACAATTTGTTCTTCCCAATTACCATCCCCAATAATACCAATTTTTATGCCTAACCTAGATTCCAATCGTGCATGGGATTGTATAAGTATTTCCCTAGAGTGGGTGAAGAATGTTATTTTCTCGCCTTTTTTTAATTGTGGGAGAAGTTGCTTAATAATACCACAGGCTACTTCACTTTTACCGCCATTAGTGGCTATATTAATAACTCCCCTCCCTAATTCTAGAGCTTTTACAACTGAGTCATATTGATAGTCTCTAAGAACTATGCTACCTAATTTTTCATCTGAGAGCAGTATCTGCTCCTCAGGTTTAACATATTGCAAAGGTTTTCTTTTATCTATGAATTTTATCTCTTGTTTAGCCTCAGTATATACTGCAGTTAGAGCTTCACTTAACAACCCAGTAGGGAAGGAACCCCTGGTAAAAAATCTTGTCCTACCATCCCAGAACCCCTTCTTAAAACTCGGAGAATATTCATGCCCTGGTGTAAGGACTGATAGGGATTTATCTAAAACTTTAGTCATCTTCTCATCCAAACCTGTAATTTTACACTTTAAGTTGGAAATTTCTATTGTGATCATTGTGTACCTCCTTTTTATTAAAGATAAAAGCTGAGATTTATTATCTGACACCTGTAATGGTGTGTATAGAATTGTGGCAGCGCATAAAAAATAAACCTCCGAGTGCATTTCGGAGGTTTACCTAGATGAACCTATTTATCACGTGGTTTCTGTAACTTGATTGACTGCATCTTGTATGGTCTTGTCTATAACTCCCTGTATGGCTTTACTAGCGGCATCTTGGGCAGTGGATTGTATCTGTGATTCTATGGCTTGTGTTATAGACTGCTGAAGAGAACCTGTGGAGGATTTTATAGTTTGTGATCCTCCCTGTGTAGCGTTGTATATTGAGCGAGACTCATTTAACACAGATTTTATTAGGCCAGACCATTGTTCGTCACTTAGCTTAATACCAAAAGAACCAACTTGTAGCTTTGCCTGCTCGATAGCAGCATTAAGTTTCTCTTCACCTTTAATCCCCAAAGTATGTTGCAGTTCATCAGCAAATTTTACACCTAGTTTGGCTAAAGACTTTGAGGTTTCCACCTGTTTTGCAGTATAATGCTGTTTCACATAGGCTGCTATAAATGTCATTAGTATGCCACCAATTAACTTTATAGCATCATTTAGGAATGCCGTAATTTGTGCATCCATTGTTATTCTCCTTTGTTGCATGAATTAGTTAAATTGTTGTTCAGTAATTTCATTTCCTTCAAGGTATCATGATGACATTTGTGTAGATATTTTAGTTCCTTCATTTCCAGTGAGTGTTTATTAAGTTCTTCCATAACAATATCATGAGTCTCTTTTAGAACTAGCTCCTGCCGTTCGCCCGCTATGCGGGCAACATAGGCGAGCACGGGAAGTGCTACTCCTTGAAAAAAGGATTGTACAATGTATTGCACCCATCCTACCAAATCATGAGGTCTCTGGAATAATAGAGGTATTAAGACAAATGTAGAAATGATGTAGAAGGTCACCATAGTAGACAAACCATAAGATAGTTTATTCCCCAGCCAGTCATTAAATGTTTTCATTAGTGACTCCTTACATGTAAAGTTTAATAGCTGTCATGAGAACTCCAGCAGAAGTTATTATATACCCCGCCCACCATCTGCGGGTAGTGCGGTCTTTCTCCTCATGGTCCTTGATTAGTGACGAGGAGTTTTCTTCGTACTTTTTTATTAAGGTTAATACCTCTTTTTGGCAATCTGACTTATCTTTACGGGTGACATATTCACCGGCTATAGATACCCTCATGTCATTGACCATAGTAAAGATTTCCTTTAGACTGGCTTTTATCTCAGCAATATCTTCTTTTAGTGCCTTAACTTCTATGTCACCCATATGTGCACTCCCCCTTTATATGCTACCTATTATATGCTACAATACAACATGTCTATTATTTAAATTCTCGTTTAGGTATGGAAGTGAAACAGGTCCATCAGATTTGCCCTCCCAGTTACTAATTTTAGGTTCTTGATACTAAATCTATGCTATTGGGAATGATATCTGTTGTATGATTTCTTCCTATTCTCATCTGTTATCGTTGCATACACTTGAGTGGATAATGGATCTGAATGTACAAGAAGGGATTGTGCATAAGACAAGGGAGCTCCGTTATTAAGGTCAGGGGTAGAAAATTTTTGGTGCTCAGGACTGGAGTGGTACTTGGTAAGTATGTCTGATATCAGGGTCTCAGCGTGTTAACTTCAATATTAGGGTAGCATTCTTGTATGGAATGTAGAATTTCTTCATTTAGGAATGTTATGCTGACTCTCTTCATATAATAAAACACAACCCTTCTTTTTTATAGAAAAGAAGGGTTGTTCAGAATATTTCTGAGTTCCCCCGTAAAGTTAGGGCATACTCGTCGAGAAGAAACTTATACCTAAAGAGTCTCTGGGTTCAATGATTTCAGAGAGTTGTTTCGCTTTTTCTGTCAACTACGCATTAAGTTCAACCAAATTGTTACCGTGGCTCCAAGGAGTTAAATTGATCTTGCCCGACAAATTACCTGTCGTTTTTGCTGTTATACTAACTACGTTAGTAATTCCATTCTGGTCGCAATACCCTGTGTTACCTATAAAAGTAACATCCATTCCTACGTCACCAGAACTCAAATCATCCGTAATACTCACAACTTTATTATTTACGGATCTGAACAGAGAATTTCTAGCTTCAAATTTTTGACCAGTTACATCGGCTCCAGCCCCAGAATGGCAAAGTAATGCACCATTAATTGTATGAGATACACCAACATCCGTATAGGCATACATTTCGCAATTATCTATTTTTATGGATTGATCTTGATGTAAACCAATGCCAACTGCTGCTGATGTATTAGATTTCATAAGACAATTAAAGAGTTCGACATCTCCTGCTCCTTCATAATCTAAATGAACAGCATACGCGTATAAGTCTTGCAGAACAGGGTCTACTAAATCGTCATAAGTGTTAATAATAGATAACCCTTCAATTCTACCTATCCCTCTATAATCAAGGGTAGAGATCGGATATTGTGCAGTATCGTCCCTTATAATGCAGGATAGTTTATTTACGCCTATCAAAGAGATATACCTGCCAACAGGGACGAGGATTCTCTCATAGTACGTTCCAGGATAAATCTTAATAGTGACAGGGTTATTAACTGAATCGTTTGCGTTGGCTATCGCAGTAACAATCGAACTGAAATCCCCCCAACGCTTTGCTACCTCGATGAATCCCTTTGGGATAATGATATTAGCTTTTTTGACCAAATAACCGTCAGGTATTGCTACTGGCGGTACATAATCTATTTGCATAAAAACAAAAGCAGATAAATTGACCGTTAATGTATTAACCCTAATAAATACGGCACTAACAGGTGACGTAAGCAATCCCTTACTCGTAATCAACTGAGCCTGAGACAACCCACTAATGAATACCTTACTACTATTATAAAACGCAACTTGCTCATTAAAATTGATTGTATAAGGCGTTTCTGCCGTTATTGGGATATAGTCTGAAACGGTATATGAAGCGTTTGTCCCTAATGTTCCATCAGTGTATTTCGCAAATTTACCAGATGTTGCGGTACTTTTATTGAATAAATTGTGAATATCATCCAAAATATTTACCACTTTACCCACGGTACCAGATAAGGTGGTAGCATTGACTAAAACGTCAAAATCAGATGTTTTAATCACATCTGGTTCTATAAAAAACTTATCATAGGATACGTATGAGCTCTTTATGCTGCCTAGTTCTAACTGCTGAATTGCTAAATTTGCGGTTAAAGTATTAACCCTAACATATGCTGCCCCCACAGGAGTGGTAAATTTACCATCAGCAGCAATTAATGTGGCTTGGGATAAGCCACTAATAAATACCTTACTACTATCATAGAAAGGTAGAAGTTCGATAGATGATAAAATATAAGCTGTTTCGGCTGTTACAGGTATAAAGTCGGAAACTGAATAAGTTGCACTCGCTTGTAATACTCCTGTATCCGACCTTGCGAAAAAACTATCTGTTACATCATCTTCATTAAATAGGTTTACCCCAACCTTCATAAAGTCAGCCTTTATTCTAGTGACCGATCCGTCTGCTATTCCTGACCCCTGATAAATGCCTCCCGATACCCAAGATGCACTATTCCAGTAGTACCACTCTCCATCTGTTGTAACAAGGTAGATGCCAGTGTCTCCAGTCGGTAAAGCAGTTTCCAGATCAATTAATGTTGCATATACGCCTTTAGGAGATCCACTTGCGACCGTAGCAATTTTGGTGTCAACGTAGTCCGTTGATGCTTTCAATGTTAACTCTAACGTATTCTCTGCCTTGAACGAAACAAGAGAATCCGAAACCCCCTTTAGGGTCTCAGTGGTTCTACCAATCCCGGCTAAATCTAACACACCACCCCTAACTTCATTAACCGCTTTAACTAAGCTAGACTTATCTACTGTATTTAGCTCTGCCACACTACCAACCTCTTTTTTAGAGGTCATTTTCTTTGGTCCACCAGGGGTACCAATGTATAGCTCCTCTTCAGCCACCACATAACCAGGTTCATAGGATCTTAATTTATCAACACTGGTTATTGAACCACTTGTTATCTGTATTAGATCTTTAGCCATGTTATTTCCTCCTCTATTCCACTATATCATCAAAATCTCCCCCGTTAATAGATTTACTTATTAACGGGTCGAACACATCATCAAAACTCCCACCATTTAGACTATAGCTATCTTCCACATACACCACAGACATTTTGGTATTTACTGAGTAGTACCTAACCCTAACCACCTGACCTAACTCCAAAGGCTCAGTGACACTAAAACTTGTCCTTGAGGTTTCGTTAAATCCTTGATGTAAGTATTGTGGGACGTTATCAATGGATACCTCCAGAGTGTGGGTTTGGGGGGTGTATTCTCCGTTTTCTAGATTAAACACTGTTTGACCATCTGAAGCTATGAAAGTTTCCTCATGTATGACTGCCCCCACTTTTTGTAGTTCTTCATTGACTGCGGTAGTATTTGAGGACAACTTGTCAAAAATAACCTCAAAAGTATCTAAATTCAGATTTAATGGTGTTAATTCAACCATAGGTAAACCTCCTATTGATTACTAATCAATGAGTTAATCATTTCTTCAAGAAGTAAGTATTTGGCCTGTAGATCTGTGTTAACAGCTTTAAGCTCCTCATACCCAGCTACCAAATCTTCTGTACTTTCCCTCAATTCCCTGAACTCCTTTTCCGCTTCCGTTCTTTTATACATAACAGCACCGTGCTCTTTATCTATTACCTTAGTAGGCATAAAGGTATACCTCCTTAAATAAAAATAGGTCATTAAATAAAATACGGGGATAATCATAGTATTAATTATCCCCGCAGGTGTCTTAGTATTTCAAGATGTTCATCAATTTCTTAGCTCTAGGTCGAGCTAGTGGATTTGTGGTAGTCAGAACTATTTTCACTCTGAATTCTTTGGCATTGATATCCACTTTATTCCACTCATACCTGGAAAATTCCTCATCCACAGGTATTATGGAAGGCGTTAGCAACTCATTCCACACCTCAGATACATCAGTATTCATGTAGTACACATGGCACGCAGTACCTGAGGGCAGTGTAAGATCCAGCAACACCTTTATTTTTGTGAATGACTCATCCATAACAATATTTTTTGAGACATACGTGCAAGAGGTTTTATCAGTAAACCCCACCACATTTACTGCATCCACTGCTAACATAGGAGAAGTTGAGTCGGCTACATTAAAAACAGCTTTTAATGATATGCTGTTGGCGATAGAGGATAATTCCCTATCTACATATGTTTCTATAGGTAACCATGAACTGGAGTTTACCTTATAGTACCATTCTATGCCAGCATTTCTGTAATCTAAAACTTGAGCAGCAAGTAAGAGCCTATTCAAGGCAAGCCCTGTTACATCATTAAATACAACTTGTCCATTACTAGTAAAATTAGCCTTATACACATCAAATTTTAAGTCTTGGGTCTGGTGTGCGGTCCAAGTGAGAGCATTAGAGGAGCTAAATAACACTCCCGTGGAATAAGGTTGGCTAGTGACATAATTATTTGTTATAAGATCTCTGGCCCCCAGTGTAGCGGTGAATACACTATAAACATTGGAATCTGATAGCACACATATACAGTATTGTTCGTTGGATCTGCAATACACTGGCTGATTCAGGTCTACCAGTGTGGCTGTCTGACCCTTATCAGACACAGTAATGGCACTAGAAGGCACAGTAGTTTCAGCATAGCAAGTGGTACCTGGATAACCATTTACCATATTTCTGATCTGCACTACTATGGCCTTACTTGGATCTTTTGTCGCAAAATACAACCCAATCCTGGTTATAATAGTGTCAGACTCAAATGAAAAGGATTGAGCCAATGGGTCTATGGGCACCATAACTATAGTAGTGGTAAGAACTGTATTAGTAATAATCTGTTTCCTGCCCTGTGCTCGGTATATGGCGGTTCCATGTCCAGTGGCTGAAGATAATTTAACCTCAACACTACCACAGGGGGTATTGGCGGGTACTGTAAATTGAGCAGTGAACGTTCCTTGCGTACCGGCCCTTACCGTACCTGCTTGAGTACCAGCAACGGTAGGTGCTAATGGGGTTAATGGAACCACGGTGTCGTTAAAACGACACACTATATTGTCAACCGAAGGGGTAAAATTTTGCCCTGTAACTTTAACGACTTTTTGTCTCATATACATGATAGCTTCATCTAAAGTAATGGATGAACTGGTACTAACAACGGAAGTAGAAGACCCCCACCCTAAGGATGCTCCCCCATCAACTAGGCCAAGGGCTATCCATTTTAGTCTCTCTTCTTCTGCCCAACTTTCTCCTCTGTGATACCACCATCTCCTAAGTGTGGTTGTTTTTGTCTCGGTTTTATTTAGAAGAATCTTGGTGGAGTCTATCCAGTTATCTACGGCAGGTATAACTGAAATTAGGCTCATGGGATTGTACACGGCATAAGGATTGACTAAAAAGCTCTCTGTAGAAAAAGTTTGGCTCAAAGCCTTTAAGTGTGTAAATGGTGCCATCATAATTCTACCTATTGAAGAAACCTGGGTTTCGTAGGTCTGAGTATTGGGTGTCATTTCACTTATGCCAATCGTAAATGGAAGGGTTAATTCTTCATTATCTAAGTCTATAGTTGCATCATACTCTGGATGGGTTAAATCAGATTTAGTGACACCTATAAACCCATCTGTAAATATGCCCTTAAGATCAGTAGCTGCCTCTCCATCTGCCGCCTCTTTGTCTAAATCCGTCATGGCTTGATTGTACTCTATGTCATCAACCCTTTTGGACAGTCTAAACAGGTCAGATTGGGATAGCCTCACTGTGTTGAAGTTACTTATGTCCATTTTTCCTGAATTTGGATACACTAGAACCGTACCAATTATGAGTTTAGTGGTGTCTTGATTTAGGGGGGTTTCGGATAGTCTGACAATCTCTGGTTTACCCTCAAGGACATTGGCAACTCCGTCCTTGTCTAAGGTCACTAAGTCTTTCCTAGCCAGATAAAAGTTATAACTAGCGTCAACGGTAGTCCCGGTTACTGGACGATCACCGTCGAGGAAATGGAGATAATGGTTATATTCAAACAGCTCTAACTCTATATCTGTTCCTAAAACCATGATTTTGTTATATTTATAAGTTACGGTATACGTGGTACCGATACTGGGATCTATGCCTGGGAGGGACCAGTCCACCCCATCATTAGTTAGTTGATAGTCAACCCCATTAACATATGTGGTTCCACCAGCTACGACTGAAACAATATTAACTACAGGAGTTTTAGATAAGTAGTCGATACCACCCGACACGTTACCCCTAGTTAAGATGTCTACCTTTTGCACAGTTGCTTTTACCTGAGTGATCTCCTTAACAGGCTGATTGTTTAATAGGTATCTATCAATACCTGTGATATATCCTTTGGGCTCATTTAAAACTTGTCTGGTAGTTTGGCTATAGTTTATAGAAACTGTGGAGGCAGCAGGTTTTATCATTTCAAACCCCTGAATGTACGCCTTACCCTCTGTGAGAGATATGAGGAGTTTGCCATCTCTAACCTCGTTTCTATCTCTTAGGTCTAATCCATTTATTTTGTAGTTACCATTTTCATCATAAGTCCTGCGTGCCAGCACATCAGTAATAACATCAATTTCTGGTGATATATCTGACTTTAAAAGAACCCCACCTTCCAACCTAAAAATGGTTGTAAATTCAGGGTTATTTCTAGCAAATTGGACAATCTCCTTTGACCGATGTGCGCCAGTTTGACCAAAATTCTCGTATCCCATGGCGGGATCTCTAAGTGTGGGGTCTTCTATTTCCGTTACTATAGTTGTGATCAGTTTAACTCCAATGACTTCTGACCCCACCCCGTCGATAGTAAGAGTAACACCATCCACCAATCTAACTAAGCCATCCATGTATATCCTGCCAGATGAGATGACGGCGTCATTACCACTAACCGTCAAAACACACCCATCCACTACTGACCCATTTTTCAGTATAGTGTCGCCAAGTCTACCTATATGGTCGTATAGGGTAGTTTGGATTTGTGTAAATTCCCTGGCTTGCTCTGCTGAGCCTGGTACAGCCAATATAGTGGTATACCCTTTAGAAGGGTCATAATCATCATAGTAAGGAGCAGTTATGATGGGGTTTGGCATGCAGTACACCTCCGTTTATTTTAATGTGTCTAGAATTCTACGATTAAAACTAATTGTTCTCTCTGATCAGGATCCCTATACACTGGCTTTCTATTGTCAATAACTTCAATAATGCCAGGGTCTGTGACCTCACCAGGTAACAGGACATATTGCCCTATCGGAACACTAACTTGCTTAACCAACCTAGTGTAGGCAGCAATCTGTCTATAAACTATGTCTGTTGGTAATTCTGAATAGGACAAAAAGGTAGAAATGTACACCCATCTAGCACCTTGAGAAAGTGCATCAGCATAGGAAACTATCTTCCATTTAGTATTACGATAGGTCAACTCACCAGAAGGGTCAGGCCTTACTAAAAATATGGATTCTACCTTTTTGTATGCTATGGGATCTATGAGCTCATCTGTGTTGGTGGGGGTGGGTGGATAGGATTCTCCTATAACCGTGGTGGTGGGGGTGGCTGTGGTTCTATCTGCCTCCGTCCAGGCAGTAGGCTTACCTATGCCAAAATACACATCAGGTTTGTTATAAAAGTCCATAGCCCTAGATACGTGGCCTTTTAGATGGGTTACTGACATATTGTTACCTCCTCTTCTTATTGGGGTGTTTCCTAGTTTTCTCCCCTAATGATTTTGGAGAGTTGTTTCGCTTTTTCTGTCAACTACGAACTAGCTATAATCTTAAACGTCCGTAGTATAGCCTTTAACTCATTTACCTCCGTTTCTAATTCACCCAATGTTGCACCACTGGTGTTAGGGTTTGCCGCACCAGTAACCCCATTCGCAAGTGTGTGAAAAGCCGTAAAAGCGTTGCCACTTATGTCAAACGTCCTAAATGCTATCTCCGGAGTCTCCCCATACCCCACATTCAATACCAAGGTAACGCCGTCAGCCTGTTTAAAAGTAAACACAGCACCGTCAATCAGAAAGCCTGTCGTTGCCCTATACATAGATACGTCAGCAGGATATCTATTATAGTTATCCGTAATTTCTCTATGCTCCACGCTATTAGGCACGTTAAAAATCTGGGGGAAGACCTCCCATTCATTCCAGCTATCCGTTAAATTATTGGATGTTCTAAAAGCTAATTCAGATTTTCCTGCGTTATAAGGTGTATTAAACTGATAAGCTGCACCGTCAACCTGCTTAACTGTTTTAAGTAAACCGTCATAAGGTACTGAACCTTGCGCCCTATTTAACGTAATTCCGTTATTAAAAGTCGAGGGTAATTCCGTGCCATCCAGTATGACCGTACTAGCAGGATAATTAATAAAGCCATACCATCTTAACGCTTCTGGGATGATAACTGGAGTTAACAATGATGTTATCCAGACATTTCCAATATTTAACGGATGAATATGCCGACCGTCTGCATAAGGATCATCTTGCCATACTACATTCGTTGAATCTAATAAATAATTGTAGGTGTCCACGAAACAACAAAAATAATCTCTACACGCCCTTTTTATCACTGGGGTAATTGCATCGAACCAAGTCGCGTCCCTGCCATTAGGACTATCATTCATTGAGTTTGGCATCATTAACACAATACTCATCTGTTGAACCGTTTTACTTGCCCGTATAGTGGCAAGTCCAGTTCTTAGTTTTGTTTCGAACGCGTCCACTTTTGCTTGTGTAAATGGCAGACCACCTGAGTCATTTGGTCCCCATTGAACAAAATAAGCATCTGGATTTTCGGCCATATCCTCAGTAATATAAGAATCTAACCATGTTTGAACAGACATTCCACTATGACCTTTATTCAAGCAGGTCGCATTGTGAACACCATAAAGGGTTAATATATCCCTAGATGCTGTGGACAGTATCCATTTTGGGTCTGTTATAGCATCCCCTTCAATAGTGCTAGGGCCTGAAAATGATAGTGTAACTGCTTGTTTTAACCTTAACTTTTCTTGGTAAGCAACTAGGTACTCCCTGCCGAAAATATACTTAGTATGTTTCACATTATCTGCCTTGAACGAAGCAAAGTCCTCCTGATTTGTTTTAAGGACTACCTTTGCTACTTCTGCCTTTTCTGCACTGGTATAATCATTAGTAGATAGTCCTTTACCCTCTACCTTATCAACCTTTAGTAATAATCCCTCCTCGGTATCAGAGGAAAGACTTTCAATCATATTCCTAACAGTCTGGGTAGCTTTTCTGGGTTCCACCCCAACCCCCTTACCTATATATAACTCCTCTTCATCTGTGATGTAAACTGGCTCGTTCTCAGCAGGAGTGCCTAGATTAACCTTTAAACCATACCTCAGTTGTATTAGATCTCTTCCGTCTGCCATTTGTATCTCCTCCTAACCTTCTATCACTTGTTGCACATATTCGTATAAACCTAATTCACCACCACTGATACTTCCTGTGATGGGTAAGGCATCCCCTAATTCACCACCATATAGGGAGTCCCCAGAAATTCTGTGTATATACACTTCTACCCCACCACTGTAGTCCTCAACAATGTCTCGTATCTTCTTATCCTTTACAACGGACACAGTGTACAGATTACTGGTTGGGAATATTTCCATAATCTTTGTGTTTCCATCTATTTCCCCCGTGTAAGTCCCTGATAGAGAGTATCTACCGCTTCTCATACCAGAATAGCTACTTCTAGTGCAGATGCCTTTATGTTTTATCCTCACCTCATAGCTAGGAACCTCAAAATCTAAATTGTGCATGACAAGGTCTAAGGAGTTATTCAATTCTCCACCATACAGCACTTCACCTATAGGTAAGTCATCACCCAGTTCCCCACCATTTATGCTCACATCTATTTGAGGTTCCCCTAACAACCCACCAGTAAACTCCCTATCATATGACCTAGGTGCTATATCTAAGAGCATTGATGCTCCAAACACTTGTTGTATTTCTTGGGTATCAAAGGTAACCTGCCTACCGGAACGAAGACCCCTACCAGAATATGCACCACTAAACACGCAGGTTTCCAGCTTATCCTTGATAGGCATATCACAGTGCAAAGAATAAAATTGAGTTAAGACCCACTCACCAAAAGATACTTCACCATAATTCCCATCTCCACCTAGTATAGAATTAGCTTGGTAGTAAGCTTTTATGCCTGCCCCCTTAGATCTCTGTATCTCTTGCATCATTGATTTGTTAGATTCTGGGGAGATAATGTCAACTACCCCAGACCTATAATAACTTCCACTTTGTAGCTTATCTTTACCACTGAATGCAGATTTGTTAAAAGTAAATATGTTATTAAAAGGCTCATATATCTGAGAAATATTGCCAGGGTCATCAACATATGACTCCACGATACTCTTTAAGGCAGGGGCGGTAATCCTGGGTTTTGTGAGCACTAACAGTATCCTAGTACGATAAGACTCATTCAATTCCTCCGCAGATCTAGGAACACCAAACCATTTACCCCATTCTTCAAGCCACTCGCCTGTAGATGTAGTTATGTTGTACTCTAAGTTTAGTAAAGACTGGTCATTCCATAACTCCATAAAAGAATTATTGACACAATCTGTCAGACATTTTAACTCACCTTTTGGCGTGTTGTTGAATATGGATATTAAACTATTAAATATTTCACCCATATTCCACCTCCTAGCTAACTATAACGACTACATCATCTGGTCTTACTAATTCATTTTCTTGGACCACTATGTTGGAAGAAGGGGAGATGTGAACATCGTATATGACATCAGCATCTAAATTACGTATAAAAGAAATTAGCTCCGAGATCACAACACTCTCAGATACTGTGTACTGACTCAAAAATAAAATTACTGAAGTTAGTATTAATTGTTGATACATAAGTTTGTCTATGTCTTCGTCCTCCGTTAATTGTACGTATACCGTCAGATTTACAGTTTTTTTGGACACTGGGAGTATTTCTACCTTTATGCCAGCCGGCCTATAATCCTCTAGAGACGCAACCACAGCATCCCGTAAATCTGGGGGTAATTCACCATCTGCATTATGAGCATATATTCTTACAGCACCTATACCATCAATTATTATAGCCCCAGTAACTCCTGGAACAGTTAGGCACCCATATTTCAGGGCGGCATTCGTCCCTTTGGCTAAAGTATCCACATAGGCCGAGAACCTAATTCTCAGTTCTTCTGGGGTTTCTTCCACCTTTCCATTATAAAAAGCCTCGTTATTAGAAATTGAGTAAATTTGCTCCAAATTAGTCATACTTGATTTTATTGAGCCCGCTGATACATTACCGATTTTACCGGGTTGGGTGCACTGAATTAACATATCCACACTTTGGGAACCCACAGGTATCAAATTATCAGAGGTTGTTTCAAAGTATATCAAATTATTAGAGGAGACAGCATAAAATCGAAATCCCGAAGGTATAGTCATCGCACTGGATATGGGATACTTAAAGGTGATGGTTATAGTGCCAGATGAAGGCACAGAGGGGTATTTCTCAAAGCCAAAGCTATTCAATGCAGAGTTCTCCACGGCACTGATAAATGCTTTATACATCTGGTAATAAGAAGATTCTAACTCAACGGCTATAGATTCAAGCATAGTTCTGGATACTGAACCCACTGAAAAATTAGTTATTTTGGAGTTGTTAGACTTAATCCAGTTTATCATATTATTGAGTATAACGTCAAATGTTTTAATAGTTAGACCCATTGTGAACCCCCATTTCATTACAGAGTACTATATATGCTATATGAACCCTTAGAAGTAACTATCTTACAACTAATGCTGACTGACTCATCTAGAGAGGTCACGCTAACATCTAACACATCAACAACTCTAGAATCACTTCTAAATGTTTTGATAAGCTCTATAACGGCTTTATCTCTCCAGTTTGTATCACCCTTATTTCCGATTATTTCCATAAAATTACTACCATACTCAGGGTGATAAACTAGAGTACCTTTTTTAGTTCTAAGACGATGCACTAAATCCTGTTTTAAGCATTGAATCCCAGACACAACTGCGTAGTCTAGAGTGGATGTATCAACTTTTAAGTCATCTTGACCAGCTTGAGATAAATTTGAATCATCCCTAGACAGCATAAAATCTGACCCAAATATCAGGTCACCTGCATTCACATCTACGTTAGTCACGGAAGAACTCAGAATTTCCACAGGTATCAGAATTACATCCCCAGGTTTCTTGACATTTACCCCTAATGAATTGTAGTATCCCATCCCGACTATAAATGGGTAATCTAACTGATTATATATCACTATATCAGACCATTTATTGGCATTCAGTAGCACTTTCTGCGCAATGCCTCTTATGGTGTCTCCTTCGCGTACAGTATATTTTTCTATTCTTTCCATTTAGGTTACTCCTTTCAGGCTAAAATAATTATTAGACTGGTTAGAGTAGGAATCGAGAAATAAGAAGTCCATACGCTTTACATATGCTACAGTTCTCTGCAAATCCCGTAAGACATGTATTAATTCAATTGGTAACTTACCGTTTCTGTATTCCAGGGATTGAGTAACAACTCTTATATTATGATCTATACGGGATAGATCAAATTTAGTAACTCCCTGCATGATGCTAGAAAGGGTGCTTGTCTTTAATTCTCCATAGATACTTAGAGCCTCTATATATAAGACATTACACCATACACGATCTAAGCCCCCTAATGCATGCGAGTATCTTAATAAGGGACTGTCAGACACCACATAAGAGGTCATGCTAGGCAGCACTATCATAGGATCATTTTTTAGCAGTTTTGAGTGAACCTCCACGGACTTGCTGGATACTTCCCCTATGAAACTAGATTCTAAAAAAGCCTTAGTCAAGTCTATACGTGTATTAACGACTACTCCTGGGGGAATTAATGTGTAATCCCTCAGCGCAGATTTACAGGTGGATCTGGGGATATATCCTTCTGTGTCACCAAGTATGGCACTAAGATTATAGCAAGGGGATAAGATCTTATCTAACACACTGTTGTCCAGGGTATATCTAAAATACTCTAAAGTATTTGACATAGTATCCACCTCTAATCATATTGTACATACTCAAGGGTATCAATAAACTCCCAGTTACTCACACTCTGATCAGAGGGTATAAATGCAGGGCGTACGCAAATTAACTGTATATTATATTGGTAAATTAAAGGTCTTGAGGCGGATCTGAGTAATTGAAATACTTGCGGTATAACTATCCAGTGTTCGCCATCAGTATAATTCTGAAAGATGAGCTCCTTATCCGGAGTAACTTCAGACCCAGGTGGCAACTTATCATAATATTCCCTGAGTAAGTCTCTTAACTGCTTGAATTTAGCAAACCCAGATTGTACAGTGCTGTCTTTATTAGCACCTTTCCATCCAGTAGTACCTTTCATAGTTATAGAAGGTAAACCTGATCCAAAGTCATCTACCCACGCACCACCTTTGGTTTGGGTAACAGTAACTCTAGCACTCTCTACCTGAACATACTCCTCAGGATTCAGCGCAAATTTATAGAATTTTCCCATAAATCCAAACTCTATACGCTTAAGATTATTTATGCCATCACTTTGCATATTATTAGTATGAAATTTGACTACATCAGACAATCCACTTCACCTCTATTCTAAGCACCATCAATTGTGTGAACTCTTCCAGATGCCTTTATTATAATATCCCCATTCTCATCAAATCTTATGAAACTACCTGTATTATGATTTATGCTGATTTCCCCGGATGAGGATATAAGGTAGCTACTGTCTCCCTTAGAAGTATGTCTGATTACTGAAATAGAACCGTCTATGTCTATTATACTTTCTGAGTAATCCGCTCCCAATCCATGGGTGTTAGAGTCGATTTGCCTGCGTGATATTAGCTTTCCTTCTGGAGATATCTCGTGATAGGATAGGGTACCATCATTGTTATCTCTGGTTATGCGTGGCATTCCTGTCTTACCAATAAAGAGTTTGGTACAGGTAGAAACTGCATCATCAAAATTAGACCTGTGGCAAAACAGTATATTCAGGGGAAAGGTGCTAGGTTCGTCCCTCCCCTCTCGTACCTTTCCTATGAGTTGATCCAACTCAGACAAATCCTTGTGATCGTACCCGTTGTGACTATCGGTTATAACATCATATGGATCATATCCCATCTTAAAAAAAGTCTTAGAGGAGTGAGAGTGCTCTACCCCTCCATCCCCGTCCACTTTATCGTAGGACTGACAAGGAAACACTTTTAAATATTTGAGAGCCTCTGCCTTATCTTGTGGGTTATCCTGATTTAATGGATAAATGGTAGTAAGGATATTCTTGAAAGAGTCTTCAGTATCTGGCAAAACCCCCAGGATAATAGGTTTAGTTCTAGCTGCATCTAGAAAAGCTAAAAGTACTAACTGTCCTTCCATTATAGGTTCCGTTGTACCCCATGAAGTCATAGTTTTTACGCTAAATCCTCCACTAGAGGATAGTATTTTTGGGGAATACTTGCCTTCTAGAGAGGTGGGACAACTAAATACATCACTCGTGTTTACTATCTGCACATCTGCTGTGCAATGTTTATGGTGGACGTTAAGTATTTTGGCTATAGCCATATACCCCTGCATTTTACTACCGGGTTTATAGGAATCCTCAGCTCTGCCAAGATGAGGCTGAGTTACTATTTTAGGTTCTTCTACCATATTGACCTCCTATACGATAAACACTCTAACTGGTCTCCTACCAAAATCCAATGCCCTGGACTCATTTTCCGCAGTAGGTATCTTAGGGTCACCGAGGAATATGTCAATTCTGGCCCCTTTCATATTTATGGAGCTATCTAGCTTCCCAGTGTCTTCTGCTATATATGTTCCGTTAACACTGGGGTATTCTGAACACTCCACTCTGACAGTTGACCCTTTAGGTATCACACTAAAATCCACTGCTATAGTTCTACCTTCTATGGGCCAGGTTTGACTAGCAGTTTGATTACCTGTTGCTATATACGCGGTGGCAATCATTAACATTGTGTTTTGTCCTGGGGTGTATTCAAATACATCCCTAGCCTCAGTAAAGTGGCTATCAAACCACCCACCTGTGAATCGGTGTATGCTAACTCCCACCCCTGAGTTGTTGTCTAAAACCATGTCGTTACCTACGTACATGCCCACATGCTGATAAGGATTAGACTTAGCACTAGTATTTGTTTTCTCACCAGCAAATATCAGATTTCCTGGTTTAAGGTCTGCCTTGCTGACTTTATAACCTTGCTTTGCCTGTCCGTAGGTGTCTCTTGCAAGGCTTATACCAGCTGACTGTTTAAACACATATTGCATAAAGGAAGAGCAGTCCCATGTCAAAGTTTCGGGACTATTTCCTCCATACACGTAGGTCACCCTACCTATAAAGGTTTTAGCATATTCCACAACACTACTAGCACTCCCAGTAGTGGTAGGAATTTTATCTCCAGTAACCGGATCTACAACCACAGGATCTTTCAAAGTTGCCATCCAAGGTACGCCACTGAATGGGGTGCTTTTTCCATAAGGAGGTGTAAATCTATCCTTAGCTGGGCAACCCCTAGTGAGTCCTATCACTGTCAACCAAGAACCAAAATTGATAAAATCATGAGACACAGATTTTATATAGTATTCAATGGCCGTACCATCCTCAATGGATTGATAGATCAGTTTGGTGCCAATCTTGTAACCGTTGCCCCCTTTCACTAACAAAGTACCATTAAACATGGAATTGTTTTTTATATTCCAGTTAAATAAATCTTCTTGGAACTTCTTCACTATAATGGTAACTCCAGGTCTGTCCTCCACAGTCTGATAGGCCGCGTATAAACTCTCAACATGTAATCTCCGGGTACCATATTTTTTAGAATATGGCTCATACCATATGGGCATTAATCCAAATGTGTTAAATGGATTAGAAGAAGTTCCGCCTATTTTCATACCTACTGAGTACACCGTGTATGTCTCCACATCACTTCTACCTATCTCATCCAATACCACATCCTCATCAGTGACGGTGACAGAATCAAGAGACTTCCAGCTACCTTCACTGAAAGGAGTTGGCCTCAGATACAAAGTGGGCTTATCATCCACCCCGATCTCCCAGAATAGCTCATGAAATGGAGGATCGGACACCTCTACCATAAATGCCCACATACTTTTCTGCCAGTTTAAGAGGGCAAGCCCATTCATCATTGTTACTCCATCTATACTAGAGGTGTTTTTTGATATTTTGTCAAATAAGTTACCATTAGAGAATTCATAGTTAGCATTTGGTTTAGCTATCTTTTCCCAAACAAGGTTTATAAGTTCACTAGGAGATAAACCAGATAGAGTAGACCCAAGTGAGAGTGATAATGACCCAAGATAACTCAGGTCCTCCACTTCAGGCATTTGACCTAGCTGAAACTGTATAAAGGCTTTACTAACTCCCCTACCTGTTATAGTTATTATCCTCTGTGGCTTATTATCCTGTATTACCACTTTCTTACGCACATCATCTACTAATCCCATGAACACTAATTTTCTAGACTCAGGAGGCCTCCACATTTCTATGGTTACGAGGTCATTAGACTCCACCCACAAATGCCAAGGTTTTTTTCTAGATAGAAGTATAGAAAAAATGGGGCTATCCGCCCCCATATCCCGCTCTGTGTGAATGCTCAGAATGTCATTGTCAATAGAAGATCTGGGGTCGGTAGTGGTTCTAAGAACAAGATTTTGCGTATCTGTGTATATGGTGACTATAGATTGTGGTTTATACCTCTTAGCCTGCACTCACTGCTCACCCCTTAACTTTTATCTCAAGGTTTTAACTGTTGAAAGACCATATCCACCTCTTGAGGAGTTAAATCCAGATATATAGTCAACTATGCCATTGGAGACTTTTGACTGATTATCAACAGTCATCCCTTCCACTTTACCTGAGATATTTATGCTGTGTTGTATCGTGGCATCGGGAGTTGGAGTAGACCCAACCTTTTCATTATAATTCTTAGAAGAGATGGCACTAGAATTCATATCCTTAACCTGAGACTGTATATTGATAGTCCTGGCGTTTAGTGTCTGAACATCAGCAGTAGAAGTGTCAATTGAACTACCAGTGTAAGAACTAGTGTCTGGAGTCTTTTTACCATGCAGTTTATCCCACAGCTTACCAGCTCCTAAAGCACCAGCCATAGATCCCCCACCTACCAAGGCCCCAGAAGCTAATAAGCCGACCCCACCAGTACTAATTCCTGCTAGTCCGGCAGCCCCCATACCCAGGGCACCTCCAATGAGACTACCCGCCCCCTTAAATAAGGATTTACCAAAGCTATTACCGCTAGCCATGTCTAATCCCACTCCCACGGTAGTCCCAACAAGGGGTATAGGTTTTAAAGCTGTCTTACCTAATGCCTTTAATCCACTAGAACCAGAGGAGAGGAGGGACTTTGAGTTGCCTAGTATTGTTTCAGGAATATTTTTCCATCCACCTGTTTCTGGACCTAGTTTAGTTAGCACGTTTTTAGCTATGTTTCTGGCTCCAGAAATGGGTTGAGGCGTACCATTATAGTTGGAGCTGTTTAATATATCTATCCCGGAACCTGCTGTAGGGGCTGTACGTGCCCATCTAGACAGGCCAGCCCCTATGCCTCCTGGACCTGGTGGTATATTTCCACCAATATTTCTTAATAAGCTACCACTAGCACTTCGTAGTGCTGTGCCACCTCCTATACCAGCAGCAAACATTCCACCTAATTGTAAAGTGGCAGGTAATCTATTAAATTGGGTCATCACATTGGTACCTATATTACCCGCCCATGTTCCCATAGTATTTGCCCTTTCTTCTTTATAGGCATCAGCAACAGCTTGCTTACCAGATGTGGACGAATCATATAGTTTTTTTGCTTCTTCCTCTGACGATAACCCATAGGTCACGAGGGCATCCGAGTATTCTTTACCCTTCATGTTGCTTATTTTGTCTAGAGTACCATTCCTGTTTAATGTCTGGACAGTCTCCATCTTGTCAGTCCAACCAAATTGCTGGGCTATAACCATTTCTTGGTTTGCTAAAGTGTCCCCAGGTGAAGCCCCGCCCTGTATCCTCCTAGCACCTGATAGCATGTCCTTTAGATTTTGTGGATCAGCTAAACCTTTTTGTCTTTGTATCTGTAGGTCTTGGTACCCAGAAATGCCCTGCCATCTTTTATTAGTACCAAGTCCCATTAACAGATTACCAAGGTTATCACTGCTTTTTATGCCGGCATCCATGCTGGAGAGTAATGATGCACCCCTCTCCCCCTTCAGAGTAGGATTACCCTGACCAAGTATAGTTTGGGCACCTACTACAGAACCCAGCTGATCAGTGGACATCTGTGTCATAGAATTACCTACTTGTTGGACTAAGGCAACAGTAGAGCGTATAAGTTCTTCCTCACGCCCCCTCATATTAGTTTTCTTTATGGACCCTGCCAGTAAGTCAGCAAACCTGCGTTGATCCCCTTCTTTTACAGCTCCTATTTGGGAGAGTATGCCGCCAGCACCAGCAATGAGGTTAGGATCAACCCCATGTATTCTACCAAATTGTTGTCCATAGGTTATGTCTTGGTTAATTTTGTTCTTATCGCCTGAGGTGCCCTGGAGAGACAGTAATGTGCTGGCAGTGTCTAGGGTCTGTTGACTTGTATATCCATTTTTTATACCCACATCTTGTAAGTCTTCAAGGGTACCACCATTTATACCAGAAAAATTGTTACCGTAAGATCCCATCTTCATCCCATACCTAGCAGCTTGGGATTGCCTTTGACGTTGAGAAGTTACAGAGGAATCTATGTATTGTCCTGCTCCATGTATTCCCCCAAATGGCAACAAACGAGATAAGGGGTTTAACGCCTTGTCCCCTTTAGCTAAAAGATCAGATTCCCTCATTTCTCCTATCTGACTATGATATTGGCTGGCCATAGTCTGAGATGCTCTAGCTTGTTGTAGAAGGTTGTTGAGGTTGTCACTTCTAGCCTTAGCCTGAGTGTATGCGTATTTTAATTTGTTTTCCTTTTTAGTATCTGTTCCAGTGTAATCCATATAGGCTGTTTGAGCCTTGGAGACAACTGCATCCAATCCAGACTTTTTAGACTGGAGGTAAGACATAGCACTCTCAGACTGGGACTTAAGGCCACTAGCATACTTCATCTGTTTTGAAGACATAAAGCCTTTTTGAACATGTTCTGCCTGTGAGGCTAATCTCTTAACAGACCTTAATAAGGTCTCTAGTTCTCTGAGTTTATCTTTGGCTTGAGCAGTTTCAACCATAACATCAACTTGATATTGGGTTTTTGCCTTTTTTGGTGGTGTTGCCATTGTACTATACCTCCTCCCAATCTGAGATACCCCTGCATTTCTCTGGGATTAACACCTCTTCACTCTCGTCAAAGATTTGAGGTACAGAATTTGCATCCATTTCCTTACAACCTTCTGAGGACATCTCGTTCCATTCATCCATAAAATCTGGATCGTGGTATGACTCGGAGTCCTGTGACGGGGTTGTATCCTCGGCATCTAATCTATCCGTGTCTATGAGATAGTGAATGAACATTAAGTCCAGTTGTTCGTTAGTTAAATCCATGTATTTAGTATCTGTGGGAAGAACCTTAAAAGTCTTCTGTACCCACCATTGAAATCTAGCATCATTTGTTTTCGCTATTTCCTGGAGGTTCGCTGTCTGTAGGTCTTCTACGAAAAGAATCCCTCCAGGACAAATACTGCAGGAAGACATCTTCCATGATTTCGTACTCCACATCTGGGTCAAACACATCAAACCACTCTGGAAACTCACTTAGCACTACGTCTAAGGTAGATATAACAGTAGCTATATTGTCTGTTAGTACATCCACACTCAAATTACCGCCCAGCAAAGCTGATTTTAGAGTTCCTATCTGGAGTACTTCCATTTGTGAGGGATGGTGTACTACGAATCTACCTACAAATCTTTCATTTATATCACTGTAATCAACATTTATAGAATGTGTGCGTCCCTTACCCTGGTTCACTTTTTGTAGGGTGTTGGAACGTAAAGTCCTTAAGACATCTGGTTGAACTACTGTCATCGATATTCCCCCTCTTATTAATGGTCATTAAATAAAATGGAGACACAGGTATGTTTTAAAATACTTGTGTCTCTCGTGACTTGTATCTAGTTATCTTAGATCTTGTTGCTAGCCTTGAGGTAGGTGAAAGTGGCGTTTTCTCCAGCGATGGCATTTACACGGAAAGTCTCACGGTAATTTACAATAGTGCAGCCCTCATAAGAACGGATGAGGGTAGGGGGGTCAACAGTCTTATCATAAACCGCGATAGTTATAACATCCTTTTTTAATACTTCCTCCCCTAAGGAGGCAAACCCGGCTTTAGCTAGGTCACCCTTTGAAACACTAGACGTACGAACAAAGAATCTCTCTAAAGTAAGAGAGCCCTCATATCTGTTGTTAACATGCTCCACTGGCATTATGCTACCAATTTCGTATACCCCTTCTGTGCCAAAGGAACGCTCTCCCTCTAACCCTTGTGCTTTACCCACCACTACTGTACCAATTTGTATTTGTATGGAGTGGCCTGAGTGGACTGTTTGCTTAGATTCCATTGTCATTTGTGATCACCTCCCATTAATTTTAGATGTCAGTGACGAAATGTGAAGTTATGAGTATGAAGTTTATGGGATCAAGATAGGCTACATCATAATCCACTCTGATGATGGACCCAGCGAAGGTAACCACGATGTTTCTAAAGGCTGCTATTTCTTCGTTAGCTACTGCTGCTGTTAATATACTTTTTGCAGCTAGGGCAACAGTGGTTACATTTACTGGTGTACCCTTACGGCCTACAAAAGTAGCTTCTAAAGATTGAGTAACTTTACCGGATAGGGCATCAGATCCACGCCTGAGTGACAACTCCCTGAAGGGAGATCCGATTTTAAGATCGGTGGTAACGGATTGGGCTAATCTTATGCCCCCACCATACACTTTTTCAAGTGTTGCTACCCCGGAAGTTATAAGGTCATCTATGTCAGGGTCCCCTGCCATTAAGTCTTTTTCTAGAGCAATAAGATTAAAGTAATCAAAGGTTAACGGCTCTGATGGGTCTACCCCGGAAGCACGTCCGGCTAGCATAGCAGCAGTAAAATAAGATGGCACCAACTTTGTAATTTCTGAGGTGGGGTCTTTGATGTATATGCCTGGATATGCTAGGACCACCCTAGAACTGTTAAGGAATGATGCCCTTAGCTTAGTTTCATCTACTGTCTCATCCAAGGCTCCGCCAACAAATGCTATTCTCCTTTGCCCTATAGTAGACATGTACTCTACATGAGATTCCGCTTCAGCGTGTATGGTGTTTGAGGAGGATAAAACACATAATATATCAGAGGTCTCCTTAGACAGGGAATCAAAATAGGTGGACCAGCTAGATGGTGAAGAGCCTGTTGCCCCCCCAGTTAAAGTAGTGTTAGCAAAATTAACTATAGAAGTACCAGAAGCAACTACTGGTATATTGATCAAGGAAGAGACTTTGTTGATCTGATTAGGTATATCTTGGGACACAGCCAGAATGTTATATGGGGATGTTTTAATATCTGCTGCCACAACTGGATCTAAAGAGCTAGAAGGCAATGAGTTGTCGGAATATACCACTTTGTATCCATCTATAGATGACAAATACTTAGCCAATTGAGTAATGGTGGCATATTGAGAATCAGTCAAGTCAACAGTAACATCTACAGTAGCAGATCCAGCGTCTAGCCCGCTCTTAATAACTAGGGAAATGGCTTTCTTAGAAGAAGCATCAACAGCTACAGTAATTGCTGCATAGGCATCTGTTCCCATATACTGTATTGACATCATTGCCCCAAGATTATCAAATATCTCAGTGATGCCTAGATCCCAACGGGAAATAGTAAATAGCTTACTTCCCGTAATTGTGCCATTTTCGAGTCTAGCAGTTATCCTGTTACCGCCGGTACCATACTCAATAGAATTCAGGGTCATACCGCCAGCTATTGCACTTGATTTTAGGAGAGCATTTGTGGGCAGCACTCCCACAAGGCTAGCTCCACCACCACCTTCTGGTGAGGGGGAAAACACTAGATCTAACATATCATACAATTCCCCACCCCTCAGGTATTTTCTAGCATCAGGGGCTGAAGAGAACCATTTTACTACACCCGGTGCTCCAGAATCTGATTCACCCAGATATATTGGCCTGTTGGTACTTCCTAAAGTTGTTATGGGTAGCTTACTAGTATCTATAGCATCATATGCTCCGGGATGAACTATCCTGCGTCCATTAAATATTACACCGTAGTCATTGATAGGCATTATATTACACCTCTTTCTGTGTTATATCTACTTGTCTCGGTATTCTTTTATCTTCTGCTCCCACGCATTTCTGCGCATGTACTGCACTACACCCATGTAGGCTTTAAAACCGGCCTTTTGCATATCAGACAGATTGGAGGTCATTAGTGCCTCATTTATATTAATACGCGGGGGGATAGATTCTGTCATAGGAATTTCTTTTATATCCTTATCTGCCACTTACTTATTCCTCCTCAGTATCAATTACAACTTGCTCAGATATATAGTGATCGGTAATAACAACTCCAGTAACGGGATCTCCAGAAGATACTAGTAGCACAGATTCCACAGTCTGACACCAAAATGTTAATGCTCTTCTGTACACAAATATGGGGAAGTATTCAGGGGCAGGTTCAAAATCTGTACCTCCGAGCTTTTGGTTAAAAAGTCCCTGTTTTATTAGGTCCTTTCTTCCAGAAAGTAGTGCCCATTTTAATAAATGGTATAATTCTACAGTTAAGTCACCATTGTCTGACCATACTTCAGCTCTATAACTGGATGAGTATAGAACCTCCAGTAGTTCATCGTCAGTATCCTCATCCATTTCTATATTCCCTAGTCCATCTTGGGTTTCATCATCATTTGATAGAAGAATACATATGCATGGTAGATCACTAGGAGTCCTAGGGAAACCCCGTATAACTTTTAAGGGCATTTTTTGCACATACTGGGAAATTCTCGCCAGTCGGGTGGGATTTATGTTTAGTATTTTAGGTATAACTGAGGGGGTATTTTTAAGGTAGGATAACTTTGATTCTATGATTTCACTTAGTTGATCCTCTATTATAGATAGCACTTCGTACCTCCTTTTACTACACTCTGCGTGTGGGTCTCATATGGCCCAGTATGTCCTGAACAGTGCCTAAATTTAAGTGGTCATGAATATTGCGCAAAGTGTGAGATTTGAGTGATGTGTACTTTTTTGTCCGGCTTAGGGTACCCCAAATTGGTGCCCTAGAACCAGCATACCTACGATTAAGAGGTTTACCTAGACCAGCATATTTGTACACGTCTATAGGTTTTACTAGTGGGGGGCTTGTATTAAGCTCAAGATAACCTGTGTTAGAAATATCGGAAGCATATTCTTTAGACATACTTAAGATATCCTGGTGTAGGTCTAAGTTATCTTGTTGACTCATGTAGGAAGTCCTCCCGCTTCAACTGATATTTCTTAGGTAAGGCTACAAATTTCTCACCACCCAGTGCATGAGACACCACCCAGCTACCTCTAATCTCATGCTCTATGTTTATCACAATGTACACTGGCTTAGTGATGTATAGAATTGAATAGTTGTCACCTGGAACAATGGACTCTGTTAACCACAACAATTGTCTTGGGCTGTTAGGGTCCACTATAAAATCCTCTTCAATAGTAAAAATCATGTCTAACTGACGAACACAATTAATGGAGGTAACCGGATACCTCAAGATATCAGGTATCCCGACAGGTTGACGCTCTACCACTTCAGAGAATCTCGTAGTGAAATCAGTAAAGGTGAATCTATCTCTGAATCCCACTAGATCTGAGGTTTTTGTAGTAGCATAAGCGTACCCAACGTCATTTAGTCCTATCCTGTCTTGCTGCTTATTTCCAGCTATGCTGGCTACCGCTATTCTAGTTTCAACTGGATTAAAGTACACATATCCCAAACCATGGCAAGTATCGCACTCATAATTAGGTTGACCAGAAGTCGAGTAACATGAGCAGAACATAGCCTGTTCCCAGGTAACCCTATACCCCTTCTGATGTATGAGGAGATCAAATTGCTCAGGCTTTAGGTCTACTCTAGGACCACCAGCATGAATGTTCTCAGTTTCAAATATGATATTCGTCATATCAATTGGAGTTTCAGGCATGTTCTCACCCCCTAAATAACAACCATGTTTATACCCAAATAAGTATTCTTAAGCATCTTTTCAAGGATTTTCATATCATCAGTATAATTCTTAATACGGGCACCCGCACCTGAAAACTCTGGGGATTGGGTAGTCCCAATAGACTGTGACAGACCATCTATGCTGATAGTTTGGTTTGCTATTCCAGCTCCGATAATAAGGTCCCCCCACACTTGGAGTATACCTATGGATGCTCTCTTCATTATATACTCTACTAGGTCATCGGGTATTTCTTCCATGCCAGCTCTATAGGAGGCGTGTATGATTTGTGGAGCATAGCTGAATGACCCCATCATTAAAGGAAGAAAATTACCCCCAGCAGATACAATCATGGAACCTGCGGTCCCAGAGGTAGGAAAAAGCTGTATTTGCCCAGATTTGCCATTAACTCTTATCCAGTCATGGGGGAAGGTTATCATCTGTTGCTCACCAAAAAACATCCCGAGGCTATGCACTTCCATGACTGGTCTTTTATACAACTGGAGATAAGACCAACTTAGGTAGTCACTTGCATAATAATCATGCAGTTCATCGTCTACTTCTATGGGTTCAATAGTAATTTGGAACATGCGTTGAGCGTATTGAACCGCTGCTTTTAAGTAGTGATCTAGTAATCCTGCACTCATCTGATTTCCATAAATATCTTCCAGAGGTATGCCAAATAAATAGTTGTCTATTAAGAACTGAGAGTTGATCTCTGAAAAGGATATACCCATGGCTCCCCCTCCTATCTTTTAGTCTTGATGGAAGCGTGGGCAACAAGCTTCGCTTTTACCTGCTCTGTAACTTGTTTTGCTGTTGTAGGTTCTGTAGCAGTGAGGGTGACAGGTTCTACAACAGGTTCTACAACAGGTTCTACAACAGGTTCTACAACAGGTTCTACAACAGGTTCTACAACAGGTTCTACAACAGGTTCTACAACAGGTGTGAAGTTAGGCAATTTAATAACACCCTTATAAATCTCTTCATCGGTAATTTCACCCACGCCATTTTCATCAAAACTTATTGATCCACATGAAAATGTTACTTCTTTACCAGCAAATCCAATGTTTAGTACTTTAGACAAATTTATTCCCCCTTGTATAAAATATGGGGCGTAAGGTTTAATCCCTACACCCCATTAAGGTAGTATCACATATTAGATTACATGCCCGACCCTAGGAAGCTGGGGACATCAGCTTTGATATTTACATAACGCATCCATTTCTTGGGGGCATACAAGATGGGAACTCCATACATAAGCACCATCCAGCGTATCACTGGTCCCAGTGTTGCTAGATCCATTTTCATCATAGGGGCGAGTTGTTTAAAAGCAATGACTTCAGGACTCATCTCGCCCATAAAGGCTGAATAGGTGTTAGGAAGAATAGAGTTCTTATCGGTGAAGACGGTCACAGCCCCACCAGCAGAGCTAGTAACGGCAAGTTTGGCAATCTCATAAAGGACAGTTCCATCTTTTTCACTGCGGTATACCTTCATAAATTCAATAGGGAATGCCGTGGATGCCGGATTGGTGGCAGTGATGGTAACATTCTTAACAAGATCCCCACCAGCAAGCACAACAGACTCAACATTACTAGGGATGGAATCACCATGGGAATTGCAAAAAGTTACTGCGTATTTGTATGTGCCCGCACCAGTGGTGCCAAATCTTCCGTCTGTGGCCAATGCAACTATAGCACTAGCGATGCTGCCCACAGCAGGGGATTTAAGACTGGTAGCATTGGAGTTGATGGGGCGAGTTTTAGTTAAGAAGATATTAGGATTAAACTCCACTTCCCCACCATGAGTCATGAACTTGTTAACCATTACACCTGCTTGATAGCCGGTATTAGTGGGCATCAATACACGTTCTTTAGGGAAAAATGCCTCGCTGAATTGGGCCATTACCTCAAAGGGTAAGTATAGATCAGAAGGAGTACCAAAGTTCTGAATGAGCATTTGAGCTCCCCAGTTAATGTGTTTCTCCTCCAGGTATTGCCCAGCAAGGTCGATTACGTTGCCAGAATCAATCATGTTGACTAAGCCATCCCACTCAAGACCCTCGTTACCTCCAGGTGCCAATTTGGAGTTACCCCAGAATAAGGATTGTTCCACCTTCTTCAAGAGCCACAAGATACCATCTTGATTTTGTTTAGCAACTACATTACCGAACGCACTGTTTACAAGTGTCATCGGGTGGCTGACTTCACGGGTCGTACCCATGAACTTGACGAATGCAGCTTTACGTACGTAGGTGCTATCATTGGAGTCGGGCAAACCACCTTCACCAACGAATCCCCCACCTTCACGCCCATAGTCCAATTGTTGACCGTATTGTTCCACAGTAGAATATGCTGGTGTTTTAGGAATTTTCTTCCACATTTTGATATGTTGATCACTATATGTGAGGACTTTTAGGCTATTTTCTAAGGACTCCACCCGGAAAGCTCCCCCACCTGTCAGAGATAGGGGATTTACCTCGTACCCGGCAGTTAAAGCCTTATTAAGTGCATCCACATCTGATTGAGATGCCATACCAAAGCCATTAATTCCATTCTGATAATCGCTCAAACCTACCATTTATTACACCTCCAAATATTTTATTTGCCAGTTACGATAGCCATGGCCTCGGGAGATAGTACCCTCATGTCACCCATTGATTCATATGACAAGATGTCATTCAGTAAAGCATGATTACCTGCCCCATGGGCGAGAGTAAGTTTGGCTAGAACTTCTGATTTACTAAGCGTGGCTGGAGCATTATCTCCTATGCTAGCCTTAAAAGATTTTTCGACCACACTGGTTACAGATTTTCGTGCTTGTGGTTGGGACTCAATAGTTTCCATACGTTTACTGAGTCTACGAATGGACTTTGATAACTCAGATTGAGTTTCTAGTACAGCACGTTGTGACTTGAGAATACCTTGGAAGGATTTGGCCAGTATTTCTGAGCTTTGTGTAGAGGCTTCTAAGGATTTATTAAGAGAATCCTTCTGACCATCCAATACAGCAGAGAGTCCCTTAATCAATCCTGCTAGGAACTCACTAACCTCTAAGGCTTTACGGACACTATCATCCGAGGTGAGCTCATCTTCTAGCGATTTCTCCGCATCCTCCCCTGGCTCGTCTTCGTCCATCTCGTCCTCTTCACCCTCTTGTCCCTCCTCAGCTTCTTCAGTAGGAGTTTCAGAGTCTTCCTCCTCTTCGTCGGGAGCATTATCTGAGATTTCATTAGGCTGCGGTTCAGCTTTTACAATAAGATTAGTACCGGCCTCACTAGCCAGTTGATCTAAGTCTTCTAGGGACTTAGCAATGATGTCATCCAATTTAGCCACAGGGGTGCACCTCCTAGTTAATAGTGTTAGCAAAGTTCATACACTTGCCGTAAGACCAACCTTTAGTTAGCTGGAGGTATAGCACCAGCTCGGATTTTGTAAAGGACTTTTTAGTTGAGAGCTTCTGTTTAAGAATTTTCTTGTTTGCCTCATCACCTATCACATATGATAAATTATGAAGTTGTTTCTCTAAGTCTTCCTCACGAAAGACACTACCACCATCCATTTCTAAGGGGTTGATTGCATGCCCTGCATCTAGGGACTTATCAAGATTATAGTCACCTTGAAAAGATTTCACTATAGCATCCCAAGTACAGTTAGTGTTAACTGGATTAGTGGTTATAGCTACATTGTATATTTTAGCTTTTAAGATTCTAGTACCTTCCCTTTGTATAATCTTCCCTTCTACAGAGAACCCTACATTTCTAGGTGCCCTGGATTTTCTTAGGGAGAGGGCTAAATTCCACATGCGGTCTGCCATCTCAACCCCTTTTAACAGGGTTCCTTCCACATACATGCCTATCTCATCTACACGCGTTGGTGGTAGTGGGTATCCCAATATCTGGCTATTATCATGATCGTAGTTAAAAAATCCATGGTTCAAAAAATTAGTAATATCCAATCCTTTATGCATCATAGTCTCACCTTGTCTATCCTCCTCAGGAGTAGAGGCATATCCTTTGATAAGACGTATTTCTTCTCCGTGTTCACTTGACTTCTCTACATCTGCATCTAGGTGGAATCTAAACATATCGTCATACAAGATATTCACCTCCATTACACATAAAATATTTAGGTTTAGTTAAATCTACAAATACGTTATTACCCTTCGTAGTTTTGTCCTATGCTATCTTCAATCTGTTTGGTTTCCTCCTGTTCTTGTTGTTCTTCCGGACTAATCTCTTCTTGCTCTTCTCCATCTACTGGAGGGGCATTGGGGTCTTCTTGCTGCTGCTGCATTTGTTCTGCTTGCTGTTTTTGCAGTAGATAATTAGTGTATGTGGGATCTAGTATAATCTCCCCACCTTCTATTGGGGGATCATCATTTTCCTTACGTATCTCGTTAATGGTTTTACGGGTACGAACTAGCTTTTCATTTAGCTCCGCTTTTTCTGATTCTGTTTCTTGATCCAACCCTACAAAGTTAAAAGTGTACTCCTGGCTGAATCTATATATAATGTTCTGGTTTATAGTGGCTTCAAGGAACCTTAATAGTGGTCTTAATCCTTTGTCTTTAGAGTTCTTTAGCCTAGACTCCATACCACCTTCCATGATACCTGAAGATCCCCCACCAGAACCCCCCCTATTTGGGAAGTTGATTTCTGATGGATCTATCTGATAAACAGCAGACACTATATTTATTAGGTAATTCATCCACATTTCGAATTCCATCTCTCTATTGCTCTGAGAGACATTAATGTACTCCAGACCTTCTACTGAAACTACAGGTGTCTTCCAAGCACCCATCATGCCGGATACTTGAGCAGTCCATTGTCTACGGAAAGCATCTAACTGCTCCTTGGTGATGTCTTGCCCTTTGAGATTTAGAATACCTTTCGTAGTACCTCCTTGAGAGAAGAACTTTGAGTTATACTCCTCAGCCCATAAGTGGGCGGTTATTTGGTTTATAAGCATCTCTAATTCAGAGAATCCGTAGGGTTGAATAAGAATATCAGTGCGGGGATTTCTAACACCAAAAGCTAGCTCTAAAGGAGTGAACTTAGATACAATCACCCCGTCTACAACCTGCACCCACCCAAACCCATCATCCTCCATATCAGTAAAAGTTACATGTCCCCCCGCAACAACGGATTCTTCGTTTTTCATAGTGGCTGAACGTATAGTGGAGGCATCTACAGCATAAAATTCCGCTGGCCTACCTATTCTATCTGGAACTATCTCAAAAGTAACTTGATCGTATACTAGCGAGTCTCTTACCACTTTACGCAGAAATGAGTCAAAGGAGTCTCTAGCTGGATTATTGGAGAACCCACATTTTTCAAGAAAAAGTTCCAAGGCAAGCATGACTTGTCTTTGTTGCTCTGTAGGGCTCTTTTTAGGGTCTCTTAGACGGATTTGGAATCCGATCCCATCATTAGTAAATCTGGCAGGTTGGGAAAATGAGGATATTTGGTTTACACGGGTTAATATCACGGATGCTACCACAGAGTTTCTAGATGACATCTTCTTTAAGGTATCATAAGTTATAGAACTGGGTCTATCTTTATACCCCAACTGGCTAACTAGGCGTAGCGGATCTTCAATTACAGCCTTAGATTCTTGTATCCTTTCAGATTTAGATATATCGTCTGAAGCTATGGGAATGTTGTCTACCTTTGAAGGGCTACCAATCCAAAATGCCTTAGATAAGTTACTAAAAATTCCCACACCTGTACCTCCTTGCTACAAATTATAAGGATCACAAATTGTTCTACACATACATTAAAAATCTAAGCAGACACAGAAATGGCATACCCATAACATGTATGCCCCTGTTAACAGCAATTATACTATTGCCTGCTCTGTCCCCTTCTGCTTACCTGTTCTTATCTTAGATTTCTTTTTCTTATCTGAAGTTTTAGATTTAGTGTCATTAGTCTTTTTATCCCTGAGTTCCTTATCCTTTTGATGCTCCTGCTCTTTAGAATTATCATCTTGCAACTTTTTCCTTTTAGACTCTTCTTCCTCTCTAGAAACCTTATTTTCTTGATCCTGCTCTTTTAACTTACGCAGTTTCTCTCTTTCGCTATCTGACACTATACTAGTCTTAGGTTTCGATTGGTGCCCTTTAGATTGACGCTCTTTGTCTTCACGATGAAGCTTTTTAGCGGATCTAGCACCCTTTCTATCAGCTATCTCCTGGGCCTCTGTTAGATCCTTTTTCTTCTTATTCTTTTCACGCTCTTTCATACGGAGTATGGTTTCGCGCTTTTCTTCCTCATCCTTTTTAGCATGCTTCTCAAACTCACTTCTTACCCATTGTTTTCTAGTGATGGTGTGGCCATTACGAACATAGGTTACAATAGACTGAATCAGTCCTCCCCTACCGCCTCCCGCCTTAAATATAAAGTCATCTAATGGTATTAGAAATAGTAACTTATTTTTATTGCAAGGCATAAAGTCACCCCCTATATTAATTTGTATATCGTGTCACCTTTTAAAGACTTTAAAGTACTATGATCATCATACACAGGATTTCTCCAATCCGCTGCTATGGAAATCCACCCCTGCATGTCACTTAAAGCATGCAACAATAGTTCAGTGCTGTCTGAGGGTGTATCTGGCTTCTTGTGATGGCCTATGAAATCAGAGTCAGACTGTCCAAGGGGTATGCCATGGGTGAGTAACTGAGGTGTAGTGAGGTATCGATACAACCTCTTCCTCTCAATGTCATCAGGATATGTGATCAATACTTCTGAGGTATCAGGATTGTAAAATATATAACCATTCTGAGCCTTACCAGTTTCCTCATTTATGCCACTGAGTTTGATCCTCATATTATTAGCTCCTTACATAAAAAGTTAAGGATTTGGCTGTTTTAGGCATAATAGTTGGCGCATTGGACCTTCTGCCTTGCCCCTTTTTGTTAGGTCCTATTCTAGTTGTGTACCTAGTACGTACCTCGTTACCGCCTAGTTTTGGAGGGAAATCTCCCCTATTTAATAAGTGGTCTATTGCATCTGCCATTATAGGGTGGTGTTGCTCTAGGTGTTTGTATCTGAATGCACTGTGTAAATCTGGGTGGGCACTCTCCAACTCATTCTTAGAGTCAAAGTTGACCTTTACTTCGTGGTATTTCTTAGATCCTTCTGTGCACCACTGGGGGAACGATTTAGAATCTTCTTGTCCCTTAGTCTCCTGCATATATTTAAAATAATGATGAGCAGCAGAGGAATATTTTGATACACTTTCTGACCAGTGTTCGCAACCCCAAATTACACCTTTGGGAGGTTTTGTTGCGCCCTTAAAAGTGGTATCAATGACATTATTAGAAGAATAGCTTGTAGCTACAAGGCCAACTGGTAGACCTGTCTCTTTGTTGGTGGGGCCGTATATTCTCCCCTCATACGGGGAAAGAAAGTTATCCTCATGAACATAATAGTTTCCTCTTTTGGAGCAGGGGCTCCCACTACCACTATTCCCAGTTGCCTCTCCTAAGGACTTAGAATAAGATTCAAACAAAGCATTACTATGTTTACCTAAATACTTCATAGCCTCTTTACTACCCTGCCAATGAGTCATGGTATTAGACCCTCCGCCAGCAAAGAAATGATCTATAGCATGACCAAATTCATGTGTTAAAGTTGATCCTAGGCTACTATCCTTATAAGACCTTCCATCTATAGATACACTGGGGTGGAATTCATAGGGGTCTTCGGTTTCAAGGAAATCAGCATCTTCTGTGCAAGTGTAAGGTAAAGTTATTTGATGATCGTTAAAATCGTAAGAGAATATAGGGCTATCCTCTTTATCAGAGGTTGGAGCCTTAATTGATAACCCATGTTTTATTAGCGTATCGGTAATGATATCAAAAGGTAGATGACCCGTAACTATGTTAAAATGTTTGGATATTTGTCCTCTGACATCATTAGGAAACATTAGGGATACTCTACCATGGCTAGACCACATCTCTTTTCTAGCTTTTCTGCGCTCTATGGGTTCCCAGTTCTTAGCAGACTCCTTTAATACCCATGGGTTGTCTTCCCCAAAAGTAGTGACAACATAATCCATAGCATTCTTAGATTTTTCAGGATCTACTAGTGATTTGTACATAAATTCACTAAATTCATCAGAACGTATATCTAAATCTTCAGTATTGGGGTCCCAAAAAGCATGTTCTTTTGCCACTGTTTTTAATAGCTCAGTACCGAAGGTCGCATCCGCATATAGGGTTGTAGAGTCATATCTTCCATAAGTGCCCTCATGCTTAAATATATCGTCTCGTACACTATCCTCTATTCTCTTCTTAACCCTACCTTTATATAGTTCAGGGTCATCTTCCAGAGCTTCTTTTATATCATGCACTGACTTTTCATGTAGGGGTCTGTGGTACCTCTCTAGGACTTCTTCTACCTCATCGTGTTCCCAGGTACGCTCCCAATCCTTATCAGTCCTACTAAAGGTAACCCCCTCCGAGGTTATTTCTACTTGACCCGTGGATCCATCTTTAGATCTAAAGATCCATAATCCTTCTGCCATCTTCTTAACTTGTGGTTTATCAAACATTGTCTTCAACAATCCCACTATGTCATCTTTACCATACTTAGGGGCTTCTTTAGCCTTAGCCTTAGTTTCATCTAAACCATCTAAAAAGATTTTAACATCCTTTAGGAGTATGTCCTTAACTTCCCACTTACCATGCTCCCCATCTATAATGGATAGAACAGGATTACCATTGTCATCCTCATTAATAGATGCCATAGATGCGTCATTGAATGTCCATTCTTTATCCTCTTTTGAAGCTTTTATCTCTCTAGGGGTTAATTTACCAAGTCTTCGTATTATAGCCATCATTTCCTTGACGGAAATCTTCATGTTTTTTAATTCATGTTTTTCTAGCTTACTCTTAATGAACTCTAGCTCTTTAGCATCCTCACTTAAAAACTTGGTAATAGCTTTAGTGCGGTTTATGTTATCAATGTTACTGTCCCCAGTAGGTTCAGGCTCTATCTTATACTGCTTGGCAAGACCTAACTTTAATTTGGGGCTCATTTTCTTCACTAATTCCCCTATTTGTCCTACCCTTTCAACTTCATCCCCCATGGCGTTAGCCTTATCAAAATCTTCTTTAGACAACCCAGCTAATTCCAGATTTTCCTTTAAATATTGCTTCAGTGCTGAGAAAGCACGCATCTGGTTTATTTTATCATTGGAGTTTTCCTTCCACTGTACTCCATATTTAGATATGAGATCCCACTTCTCTTGCTTAGACTTTCTGTTTATCAATTTGTCAACAGGATTCATGAGTTTATCAGACTCAGATTCTATGTCTAATTCATTACCACCTCTTTTTGATAAGTGCTCCAAATCAAGGTGATGAGGGTTTTCATTAAGAAACTTTTTTAAAGCCTTTACTGCCTCTATGTGGTCAGTGTTGGGATGATCATTCCTTTTCCACTGTATGCCATGTTTGTCTAACCACTGATATTTCTCCTCTTTGCTCATTTTACTCACTAGCTTGTGCACCTGGTCTTTTAGGTCACTGTCATGGGGATGGGCATCCTTAGTATCTGATTCCGTACTAGAGTGCTTTTGTGAGGGCGTATCTCCACGTGGGTCTACCCATTGCATGCGGGAGTAAGTCCCTCCATTTTTCCCCTTTACCTGAACCATCCTTCTTACTAATCTCTCTTTATGGAGTCTACGTGGTCCAATAGACTTACCTTCTTCCCCTTTTACTACATCTATGTAAAACCTCATCAACAAGGCACCTCCTCAGTATTCATTAAGTCTAAAAACAAAAATAAGACGGGGCATATGCCCAGTCTTATTTTAAGTAACTCCTAGAATGATACATAATCCAGATCATCCACAGTCTCATTGCCAAATTCTTGCCATTCAGAGAATTCCTCATCATTTTCCAAGTCTGTGTTAGCCCAGGTTACATCATGGGCACGACCTGGGGTAAACAAAGATTGTTTACCATTTTTGTTGTCCCTGATAACAAATTTAGACTCATCACCATACTTCCCATTCCATTTCAGGAATGTATACCCAGTTGTATGGTTTTCACTAGGCTCAAGAAATTGACCCATTTACATTACCCCCTATTTAAAAAGATTAAAATCCATACGTTTTTGAAGAGTCTCAAAGTTTATTGTTTTCTTAAGGGACTCTTCCCGTTCTTCCTCTTGGGTGGACTTTTTATTAAGATGCTGATCGCTAAACTTCTGCACTGGGGGATACCAACCCCCAAACTTTTCTTCACACATGTAGTCATCACCTCATCTTATGCCAAATGTTGTAGCCCATCCAATCAAGGAGATGGAGTATACCTTGAACGTCTGAAATAAGTTTATTTCATATTTGTCTCCATTAACTGCCTTTAGTATGAGGTTAATTGCCAGCACTAAGGTGGAGGGTATTGCCAGACCTAACCCCAGTATTATCCAAAATATAGGAAATATCATGATACACCTCCTATCGTATTGGGCAGGCCCCTGTAGTACAGTCAGAGCCTAATATTGCTTCCAGCTCTTCCTTAGCATTATCACTTAGGTGAAGCCTAGTATAAATATCCACTGGCCTATCTGTTATTTTGGATAGAGCTTCCTCGTATTGCTGTTTGGGACTTTTCCCATCCTTCTCTGAATAAGGTTCATAAGGTGCCTGAGCATACCCATGATTTTTATATGGTAAGCATGTGGTGGCCTTAATCTTAGTGCTATAATGTCTTAATAGTCCCTCTAACTGATCTGCTTCTTCGGGCTGAAAAGTTATGGTGCAGGAGACAGAGTTGTCTGCCCAGTATTCAGATAACAAAGCTTGGAAAGCAAATTGCTCATAGATTGGTACTTGTCCGGCGGATCTAAATTTAGGATGGTCCGCCGTGCATGCTTTTACAGGGAACTCAACAACCATGGTATTTGGCACCTTTATATCGGGTTCCATGTAATAACCTGCTTGTTTGAGTATTGGAAGTAACATGTCATCCATTTGGAATCGCATTCTACGTATCCCATACCCAAAATAGTGCCAGTGCATACCAGGTGAGGCACCCACTAGCAGTGATATTGTACCAGATGGTTTGACTGTTGTAAATTTTATAGGGGTGTTAGTGCCCAGTGCTTTAGCGTATTTGGTGGCGGATTCCTTAATTGTATGGTAATAGTCATCCAACGCCTTAACTACTAGTGGATTTACTCCAGTAGGTAGAGTCAAACCATTAGTAGTTTTCCACCCAGTAAATACTTCACCGCCAAATTCTTCAAGTACCCAATCCTGGATACCCGACAGGGAGGCACCAATCCTTCTATTCTTAGACACAATATCCCTAGAAACTTCCCAGTCATGAATGCAATGAGTGACCCTATAAGCGTATCTGGCAGAGATATCTAAGACCTTCTTGTAGTCTTTATTAGCTTTGTTAATATTGAGGGGAAAATTCTCCACCAGGTTGCAAGGCTCACCATTGGCAAGAGTTATTTCAACGCATGCATTGCATCCTTCAGCCTCCCCATCTATACCTTCTTGTACCCCATCTATCAGTCTCCCATAGTTCTGGATGAGGTACTCATTAATGTACCCAGGTTCTCCATTTATCTTTAGCTTATCTGACAGGAATTTCCAATCATCAAACTCAGGAGTAACCATTAATGAGTTATTTGAGGACCACCTGTGATTACTTTGAGCATGATGGGTGTAAATTAACCCCTGAAGTTCTTTTTCTTCGTAAAGATGCTGTAGGATGTTCATAGGCTTTAAGACTCGTTTCCCATTTTCCCAGATGAAATTACCTGAAACGTCTGTTTGGCAAATTTCATCTACTACTCCAAAATCCTTCATTTGCATAAACCCAATGTCATCGGTACTTCCAATAGATAGTTGTGCGGTTCTACGAACATTACCAGCAATAACACATCTTCCGATCATGTTCATTATGTCTACTACATCTACTGAAGACAGGTTACCTTGATGCCTAAGATTGAGAAGGTCATTTACCCCACACAGAAGTTCAACAAGTGATCTAGGGCCACTAGACTTCCCACCGAATCCTTTTATCTCTTCACCGTAACCCCGTACGTCACTGATATCAATAACCAAATTGGCTTCCCACAACCCAGCAAAATGGCTATCAATTACCCAACTTAGAGCATCACACCAACCTTCTCTTGAATCGTTCACTTTTCCAATTAATATGCCTTTAGTTGGCATCACTTTATCTACAACACCATAATCCAATTTGGCTGTGGGGACATCTATACTAAAGTCTGGGTGATTTGCATCACACTTTATAAAGAGGTTAATCTTTTTACTCACCACTGGTATCAAACTAACATCTTTCTTACGAGCAGTAAATCCAGAGCCTCCGCCTTTCATAGATACGTCAAAGATAAACACAAAAGGGAATGATACTTTTGCTTCTTCTCCTTTTAGGTAAGGTTGCGGTCTACATGCTATAAACCAGCAGTTGACTAGGGCATCCCCATGCTTCTTAGCAAAATCAGTGCCGGATACCCACAAACCTCTGCCAGGAGGTAACCATATTAAGTAGAACATCAAATCATAGGCTGTTTCCATCTCTTCCATAGTGAATGTTGGGTCATTGGGCACTAGATTAAAATTACCTTCGATAACTCTTTTACAGGTTTCCCACCATTCTTCGTACCTAAGTTCAGATTGAATCCACCGTGCGTACGTTCTCTTGTAGGTTTCCCAACCCAGTATACCCCAATCAGGTATTTTATTTCTGTATTTTGATACAAATTCTGGTGATAAGGAATACGGCATGAATCCACTCTCCTCAATGTTTGATGGTTTACCTTTGAAGACAAACATACCCCCACTAATCCAAGAGTAGGGGTGTGTTTATATCTCTCTGTATGGGATTAAATGTAGATAAGCATTATAGCATGGACATAGATATACACTGGAATGGTGCCTGGTAGGTCTTCAAATCCATTGATGACTTGGGTTTTGATCCCACCGTGTAGATAGGATCTTACTTCTTCAGGAGTGAGTGTGGTGTATGCGTGAGAACCGTTTTTTAGCAATAACTTAGTCATCTATTCATCTCCATTCAATTAAATGAATCCAAAACCTTGAAATCGTCTCATGAGTATTATGGGGGGTAAATAGTAATGACTTGTAGTTTTTCCCCTAGCGATTTTGAGGGGTTGGTTTGCTTTTTCCATCCACTATGAATTAAGTGATATCATACTCGAAATCAATGATTACAGATAACCCTAATTTCTTGATACTTTTAATGCTAGTTTAGCCGTTGAACCAGCTAATGCAGAAGCGGTTTTGATGTATACGCCTACTACTGCGTTTGTCGCATTTATGCTCCTAATAATTATAAGGTTTATCTCGTAATCTGATATGGCGGTATTTTCCACAAGAGTTACCGAACAATCTTTTAAACTGGGGGTATACCCACACCCATGAGCAATTGTTAATTCTTTAAATCCACCAGAATCAAGAGCTAATGTGCCAGATAAAATATTAGCTTCCGTTACATACCCACGATTCCCTTTAACTGATATGTTAGTGCTTGTGGCAGGTAAATATATATTTCCTGTTTCTCCACCTAATGTTACGTCGTTATCTTTTAAATCATTGAAATCATTACTGCCCATATAAATTCCATAAGCAGGTTTATTCGCCAGGTCCCCCTTTCTGCATTTGTTGCCTTTTAATAGATTATAGTTACTGCTGTTCACAATATGAATGTTGTCATACGTATTGTGCATAGCTTGGCCATTAGCTTCACATACATTATCGGAAACTATACTACTCTCAAATGTTAAGTCTGCATAAATGCCATGCTCACCATTCTCTTTACAGTGGTTATCACTAATCGTTGATAGCTTAATGCGTTCGTAGGCATAGATTCCAGACTTTGTGTTTCGGTAACATTTATTATTCGAAACATTTAATCGTTTAGGAGAATATGAATTATTTCCAAGAAGGCTTATCCCGTGGATTGTATTTTCATAGCAGGAATTACTTTTTAATTCTACTCCTTCTCCAACATAAGCGGATTGTATACCGGATAAGCTATTTTGATAACAGAAATTACCTTCTAAATTAATAAAGCTAGTGGTAGGTTGTGAGATTGCAATACCATGTCCAGCGTTACCATAACAATGAGTATTGCTAACATTACCATTAGTGACTCCTGGCTTATCTAGATTTGGTTCAATATCAATACCGCTTTCAGGGGCAATACCATTAGAATTTTTAAATACCGAATCCTCTACCGACCATTCATCAGCCGCCGCAATAGTTAAACCATTTCTGCGATTATTATTGCCTTTACATATAATAACATTTACGTGAACACTCTTTCCTAATGTACCAGTGCCCCCAATATAAATACCATCACCCCAACAATCATCTACCCTCACATCGATGATATCAATATTGGTACTGTTTTTTACCCATATCCCCATACCGCTTTCACCTGTAATCCCGGTATGTGTTGTGCGATCGCCCTTTATAATTCCGCCTATCAATTTACAATTATCCACACCATCAAAAAGCACAATCGCATAGGCATCTAGACTATTGGTTATTGCCTGTAATATTGCATTGGGAGATAATATTAATGATACATTATTCTTCATTACTACAGAGGTGAGCGCGTTGATATTATATACCCCTGTTGGTATAAGTAAAAAACCACCACCTGAATTAAAAACACTGGTTATTCCTCTGTTAATCCTGGCGGTATCGTCTGTTTCTGGAACAATTATAGGAAATTGTGTTAATGTTGGGTAATCTGCCTTATACGCAACAAAGTCTTCTTCGTTTGTCTTAAGGGATAACTCCTCATTTATACTTATAATTTCGTCAACCAGATCCATCATCTTTACCCAAGCTAACCCATTCCACCATTCAGGGTATCCAGTATCGGTGTTAAAGTAAGGCATACCCATAGTTTTAACGGAAGCATCTCTCTGCACCGTAGTGCCATAGGAGTAATCCATCCAAAACCACTTGTAGCTGCCATCACTTAGTTTTTTACATACATATATGCTTGGTATTCCAGAAGTTACGTATACTTGCCTGCCCTCTTGCATAGGCCCAGCTTCCGGTAATACAGTCACCTTCTCTATCTCTGTGTACCAATCCTTTATAAAACCAAAAGCTTGCCATTTGCCAGGTATGCCTGCTTCCACACACACCCATCCTAAGGCCTTGTTGGTAGTAATATCCGTGTTATATACAGTGTCACCCAACTGGAAGGAGCCAGTTATAGCCCTAGATTCGGAATTAATGGGAAATCGATAGAAACTATAACGATACCTGAGTTTAACACTAAGGTCTTCTTTGATAGCATCAAGATAGGATATATAATCTGACACTCCTGTTATTGCAGGTATTTCCAGCGTGCCATAACCACGCTCCGATAGAAAAGATGTTGCATTATTAACAGCAGAGAGATATGTCATTACAGGATTACTACTATCATATCCAAAATCAGCTAACTGAAGGTTGTTGCTTCCTAGTAATGATTTCTTGAGAGTTGCTCCATTAGGAAATGGGGACTTTATCATCTGAGTACTTGTTCTATCTAAAGCCATTTCTTATCCTCCTCACCTCACTCACCTATAATGAGCACATACTATTGAATTATCCATTCTTGAGGGTTTTCCCCGTATTTCTCAAATAACCTCTTAACTATGTCTCTCACTTCGTCACTACGAACTATGTGTTCCAGGGTTTTAAGCTCAATATACTGAAAATAAGGGGCTCCAGACAATAGATCTATAATATTGGTTAGCCCATTCTTTTTAGGAGCAACCCCTTGCAGGTCTATTTGGAAAGGGCTTGTATCCCCTAGAAAAAATATCCTACTATTCTTAGCCTTTCTAGTGGCCAAGGATATTAGCTCCCTAGTATTTTGGCACTCATCCGCTAGGATAATCATATTCTCGGCATCTAATCCACGTATAAACCCTAAAGGTAAAACCTTAACACGTCCTAGCTCTCGCAATTTCTTAAATCCAATAGTGCTAAATCTGTCAAAATACTGAATGAAATTAGTTAGTGTAGGGTCTAGTTTCTCATCAGCGTCTCCAGGTAAAAAGCCATATTCTTCCCCTCCAGCATTGACATATGGTTTGGCTATAACCACCTTAGTGCAATTAAGGTCACCTCTAGCACAAGGAGTAGAATTTATAAACTCTACAGCACTTTCTACAGCATTGGAGGTTTTACCTGTTCCCATCAGACCATCTATAGCTATCATAGTAATGTGGGGACTGGATATAGCATCTAAATATAATCTTAGATCCCTATTAGGGGGAGGGTTTTCTAAGTATCTAAATTGACGTATGGACTTTAATTCGGGATCATATATACCTTCTAATCTCTTACCACTACAAGAGATGAATACCGCAGTATTATTAGGTAAGGGTGCGCTGGGAAAAACAGGGGCCTTGAATGACTTAAATCTCTCAAAAGTAGCACCATCCACGATTTCAGTATGTTCCCAATGCTTGATCAACTGACCTCGCCTCCTTACCTTTAAAAATCTAAAGCAGGTGAGAAAATAAAATTACCAGGATAATTAATATCCTGGTAAGTAGGTGAGATTTCTCTAGAATGTTATTTTTAGTTCTACTGAAATAGTAGTGGGTTTTAGTCTCCTCAGATACTCCACTAGGTTGTGTACCTCCCACTCAAGTGAGTCTGCGTCTAAACCGTCCCGCACTAACTCTATGATTGTAGCACCTGTTGGTAAGTTGTCCTTATGTACTAATCGGTCCTGTATAGTGGGAGTGTCCTCTAGTTTACTAGAGGTGTCCATCTCTTGTAGGGATGGGTGAAGAGGGGCTTCCAATACCCCATCAGGTAAGGGTGGAGTAACTGCTGTAGACGGAGTATCTATCTCTTCTCCAAAATGTTCAGCTACTCGATCCTTAGACCAAAAAGTAGTTGTCACTTCTCCATCCAGAACCTCTTCTTTTTTAGAAGTTCTAAAAGCACCCTCTGGTCTTGTTAGTTTTCTAGACATTATAGACACCGTTGATTGATTCACCCCAGTCTCCTTAGCTATATTTTGCTGTAGCATAATGGTATTTTCAAGTAAGTACTTGACCCTGTCCTTTTGTTCTTGCGTGTATGTAGACTTATGCATTCTATCCCCTCCCTCTATTATGTTGACTTGCTCCAGGTGTTTCTTAAACTTAATGGTTTGCTTCTTAACAAGTCTAGATACGTAAGACTGGGATACCCCTAAAGAGTCCCTTATCTCTACCTGTGTTTTCCCTTCTATTATGGAGAGATTTAATAGATTACCATATTTAGATCCTAAGTCGAACTCTTTAAACTCTTTCCATAAGCCTTCCCTAAATTCTAAATCATCATAGCCATCTTCTTTGCTTTCTAAAAGATCTGACAGGAACAACTCATGCCCTTCCGCATTATGGGTCACTGGCGTTTCGAAGGATACCTCATGTTTAATCTTTTTCCATTTCCTGTAGTACATCAGTATCTCATTTTCTACACATCTGGAGAGATAGGTGGCAAACTTTACACCTTTAAGGGGGTCAAATGAATTAAGAGCTTTCATATATGCTACGTGAGAGATACTAAATAACTCCTCTTGCATTGAGTAGTCATTGCTCCATATTTTCCCTGCCCACTTCCTACAAAGATAATGTATCAGTTTATAAAAACCTTTATATATGAGGTTGCTAGAAATCTCATCATGATTCCTAGCCTTATCTAATAATTCTTGGGTTACTTCAACTTCTTCTCCCATTTCTAACCCCCTCAACAAAGAAAAAAGGCAGAACGCAAAGTTCTGCTCTTTAAATCCTAGTTTCATGTAATTAGTTTTGACCCTGAGCCTCTATTCTATTTCCCAAGTATTTTATTCTGGTGTTCATATGATTTAGAGCTCTAGACTTATCAGCCCAATGGTGGCCACCATTTTCATTCAGATGTTGATACACTTCTGACAAGTATTCATTTGGATGTTTATGGGTGTTAACATCCTTGTCCTGCAAATGCTTTAGGGCATCTTTCACATGTGGTATCATAGTTTTAATGTGTAATTTTCTTAGTTGTGTGTAGTGGTTATGCATTTGCTTTAACGTATTTAAATCTACGTCGTCAGTATGAAAAGGCTTATCAGCGTCTAAGTGGGAAACCAGAGCATGGCTGTATCTTAGCCAATTGACCCCCTCATGACTAGACTCATCCCACAACACACCATTTTGCTTACCCCGATCCAATAAACCCTCCCTTGATAAAGCTCCCCTTAGTACAGCGTATTGATGCACTCCTGACATTTTACCGCCCCCTAGAAATGAATATTCCTTCCAGAATACACTATATTCCCATCACTCTTGAGATCAAATAAGTGTAAAGCTCTTTGTATTTCCACACCACTGCCAAAGGTAGGGGAGTTTTCTACGTCTCTAAATCCCCACTTATTTTTGAGTGAAACCAAAGAGGACTGAGATTTAACCCCCTTTGTAAACCCATCTGATCCGTTACGTATAAATAGCACCCCATCCTTTTCGTAAAGCAGTTTGGTGGAATGGGGGTCTTCAGTCAATTTCATAGCTTTAATAACTATGCTCAATTATACTCACCCCTTATTCATACTTAACCTGTAATCCGTGAAGTTTAGCAAAAGCCTTAACCTTTTCATGCTTATCCCTGTGGTCCTTATTAGTACTCCAATCCTGTGGAACCAGCACATGATCCACGTCCCTTTTAAAATCCACCCCACCTAGTATTTGTGTTTCAAAAAAACCTGGGTCATTATTCCTAGTGCCACTGGCAATAGATTCCATAGCTCTCTTACGTACAGCATCTGCCTTCTTAGGATTTGCCCATTTACTAGTCCATCTGTCAATTAGGGCTTGGTGAGAAGAAGTGGCATGTCTGGTTAATTTACCATTAGTCTCCCATGGCAAGCTATTTGAATCTCCCATAGTAACAGAGGATCTACTCTTAACATCATTCTTTAGCACCAGAGCTATGCTACCATATCCTGAAGAGTCCAACCCCTGGTTAAATAAATCCATACTACCATAAATAGGACGTTCCCTTGGTGGGGCCTCATCAAACCCTTCCCCATATAACTCGCGTTCTGCAATCTCTTGTGCCTCTGCGTCTATATTGCCTATCTGAAAGGGGTTGCGTAGGTGCCCATCTGAGCTAAATTGGTCCAGTGTGGTTATGCCCCCAGGTAATTTCTCAAGTGGGTCTATGTGTATCATAATACGTGCCTCGGAAGCATTGGAAACAAATTTCTTATAGAAGGTATCAGCATCTAGATCAGTCATTTTAGGGTTGTCTATCATGATAGATTTTATAGCCCATTTGCGAGCCTTTTCTTCATAATTTTTGCTGTTTCTCCCTGCGAAGTCAAGAGCATAGGATTGATGCTTTCCTATCTTAACATCTTCTATTTTTGCTGAAGCAGATGTCACTCCCTTGTTAGGATTTTTCCCATCCATAAGAAATTCGTGACCTTGAGCCAGCCATAGCTGTATTTCAGAGGAGCATCTCATCCATACCATAGCTGGGGGGAGGTCATTTCCCTTTTTATCTACTTTTGTCCAATTTATCCCATATGCTTCAGCCCTAGACATGATATCATTTCTATCGTAATTTTGTCCCAGTAGCTTGACTTGCTCTTTTATGTCAGGGGTAACTATAGCATTGGTTTTAGACATCAAATCCTTCTGTTGGGTCCTTACCCCACCTACCATTTTGCCTTGAGATAACAAAGTCATAATGTGCTTTTTAAAATACATCCAATTCATTACTGGATCGTCTTTCTCTTTCCAACCGTAATCATTATTACGAGCCCACTCCATAAACTCCTGCTTATTTCCTTCGTGCTTATTCAGCAGTGCCAAGAAGTGTTTCTCCACGGTGCTTTTACTTTTCTCTTGCATGGCCTTATCTGTATCTTTGGCATTGTCTTCTATTTCAAAGACACCACCATTACGTATGAGGTTTTTTATGGCACTTGCAGCTCTCATCCAATTCATAGGCGGAGAGAACATTTCCCCATATTGGTCCAATCTCTGCCATGTGATACCTTGTTTATCAGCTTGGTCCATAATGTGATCATGAGTGTATTTCTTCTTTATGACATTCTCGAAATGATCAACATCAGATACAAAGGTGGTTTGACCGCCTTTATTGCTATTGTTAGTATTAGTTTTAACCTTAGCTTCCTTAGGATTTTGTTTAGCCTTTTTCCTGCGCACCAGTTCCTCTACAGATGGGAACTCATCCTCATCTTCAGCATCATCCTCCTCAGGTTCTTGCCTATCTTTACTTTTTACAGGCTCTTCTCCGGTATCCTCGTCTTCCTCCTCATCTCTATCTCTTACCTCCTCATTGTCCTCATCCCCACCCCATATGGAGTCATCATCCCAATCAATCTCTTTATTAGTTTGAGTTTGTTCCACTGCACGGTGCCTAGGCTGCGTGTCCTCTTCAACTTTGTGCCCTTTAGAGGCAGGTTGGCCAGTTTTAGGATCTACCCACTGCATGCGGGTAAATTGTTTACCATTCTTACCTTTAACCTGAACCGCTCGTTTAACCAGCTTATCCTTGTGGAGCATATGTGCCTTGCTTAAATCTAGCACCAAGGACAGTAATTCACTTTTCTTTAATTTGCTCTCTGATAAAGCTTCTTTGTCCCCTTCAACATATAAGAGCACTTGCTCTAAGTTATGGTGGTGGTTCTCTTCATCCTTTAGTATCTCTTCAATGACTGGACGTATTTTGGGATCAGTCAGATTAATTATTAATTTTCTGTAGTCCTGTATAGCATCGTCTTCGCTGTGCAAATTTTGCTTTAGCATGGTTTGTATGCTGACCGAATCACTTTTCCACACTGAACGGTACATCTCTTTAGCTTTTCTTATTTTAGCATCATCTGTTCCAACCACAACACAAGGCACATGTGTGTACCCCAGTTCATCACTAGCTACGTATCTATGATGTCCGTTCTGAATATCATAATTATAGCCTATCTCAACTGGGTCAATGGTGGCATGTGATTTCATCTTATTCACTAGAGATTTCACCTTGTTCTGGTTGGTGGCCTTATCAGTCTGATAGATCTGCTTCAATCTGTTGATGGGTATGTAAATCACACCATATTCGTTGGGAACTTTGTAGGCACAACGCTCTGCACCCTCTGGCAGGTGTGCTTTTCCAGCTTTTATTAAATCTATTAAAAGTTCCATATGTCTCACCCCCTAGTTATCAATATATAATGTCATAGACTTGTTTATATAGTCATTAAAGGGTCTAAATAATACGGGAATGTCCAATTCTTCATAGCCACCCTTCAGAACCATGCTAGATAGTAACTTATGATCTCTCCAGTGGTATTGACTAACAGATTGCCCCTTTTTGATGCAAGCGTATTGGTCCCCAAGTTTGACAATTATTCTTCTATTGGGTTTATTCTCAGCTACTACATAGCATTGCTTTTGTCCAGGCATTCGGTCTACCCCCAATTATCATATTTGCCTTCATCCTCTTCCTCGTAGTCCTCATAACTATCTGGTCTGTTGCCATTGACACTAATAAGCTCAGGGTCTATTCGTGGTTTGTGGTAGTGCAACTCAACTGGTACATCTTCAGGCCACATGTGATCACCATTAGCCCATTCGGGGATGTCCTTAAAAATATCTCCACCACCTTGGGCATCATGCATCATGCGCAGCATGTATATGTCCTTTAAGTGATCCATATCATGTATTTTAGCTATTGGCCGGGTTTTATAGAAAGTGTCAGACATATTACCCGTACAGTCTTTCAATATCGAAGAGTTTAGTTTGATGGAGGTTCCATCTCCGTAAGATGTACAGGCCCCTAGAGAACTGCCATCGGGATTAAAAGCCAGGTAATTAGGCTTTATATTATCTCCTATATCTAATCCCATACACAAATATTCAGCTTCGGCTCTGTCTGATATGTTACGCCACATAATGTTTGAAGGGCTATTTCGCTCTTCGCTAGGATCACTATCAATGATGTCTTGTATCATCTCTAGTTTAGCATCCATATCCACATTGCTATCTGCTATTTTATTATATTCACGGATGTCCCTTTTGGTACCCCTAGACCTTACATAATCTTCTGAGGTATTTGCTACGTAACCATCTTTCAGTATACTGTCAAGATGCTTTTGACTAGTATTGATGGTTAGATTTCCATCCCTCATATTTGCTCTGAGAACATTAGCTCTTTCCCTGCCTAAAAGTTTATCCACCGCGTACTTAGCAACAGCGGGATGAGATGCCATCACAGCAAGGTCTTTATTAACACCATCCTTACCTGAATCTGTCATTTTGGATATACGGTCTAAGGTTGATAGCTGAATCTTTTTTGCATACTCAGAACTATTACTAGAAGATATAGATTCCTCAATTTGGGGGTGTAAGGTTTTCCAGTGTTTACTCATGCCTTCTCTCAAACTAAGGTATTTCTGACGAGTGGTCCCTTTTAAGAACATTGACTCCATAGAATCAAAAACAGGGGCAAGAGATTTACCTGCTTTGTAGTCTCTCAGTAACTCAGATACTTCTGTACGTATTATACCTTTATCTACATCTGATTTTGTCTCACTACTGATAGATTCCTGGTTCTCATTGTATCTCTTACTAAATTCACTGTCCTTGTGGGGGATGAAATCTCTTCCAGTTTTACCTTTCCTTGATTCAGCGGTCTCAGGTACAAAAAATGCGGGATGCTCACCATAAATATGATGCTTATCCATGTCAACTCCCTGATCTTCCATAGCTTGTTTGTGCATGGGGTGTTTCATAACTCCATCACCCACAGCATTTAGCCAGTCCTTAGAATTGTTAATTCTTCTCACACCATGGCCAGTACTGGCCTGTCCGGGGTTTACCCACTGCATGCGGGTAAATTGTTTACCATTCTTACCTTTAACCTGAACCGCTCGTTTAACTAGGTGACCAAAATTGAGTTGGTGAGATTTGCGCACGTCTAAATACAAAGTTAATCCCGAGCTCAATGATTTTTTAACCACTGGTCGGAATACAACTGGGGGTTCTACCTCTTCAAAGTTCTTTCCGGTAAGAGACCTATCCAGTATATCCTTTTTACCCCATTTTACCTGAGATGGTTTCATTCCTTTTTCTACTACCCCATAATGCTTTCCCCATCTAAGGATTACATGATGCCTATCTTCAGATGATCTCGCTACCACAAGTAATTCCACATTGACACCCCCGTTACATAAAATCAAAGTTGAAGTTTTGTTTAGGTGCGTGCAAGCCAAGTACACGATCCACAGCGATGTAGGCATAGGTTAACGCACATGCAGTATGGTCCGGACCTATTCTTGTTACCTTCTCATAGATTAGGCCATCTTCTTCCTCCATCATGGTGCGCACGTTTTTTAGGTGTTTTATAAGCATTTCGAGCTTCTCACATCTACCAAAGGTTCTCAAAGACCTACTTTTGATGTTATACAGGGTGCGTTTCATCTTAACAGTTTTATCTACTCGCACTTGCTGAATGTTATCACTCCAATTATCAACAATTGGTATATTGTCCTTAGAAGTTCCCCAGTTACAAGCGAATACCCTGCCAGGGAATTGTTGTAGTAAATAAGTATTTCTATCTGCACCATATCCAGCATCTGCCACTATGACATCTGGGTTATAGGGCTTTAGTATGGCTGTAAATACATTGACGTTGTCTAATGGCTTGTTAGGATTTTCTGGCACCCAGTGTAGATCTAATAACTCTATCTGATTATCCTCTGTTAAGCCAAGTATAACTAACCAGGACATATATCCCCAGTCTATTCCAGCAAATACTTTCTTGTACTTAGAGTAATCTCTGAATCCAATGGGTTGATCGTAGGATATGCAATTTAAAATATCTTGATCTACTATGACAAGACCCTCGGAGGCGTAAGGGATACCAATTACATAGTTATAGAAGAGTTGCTTTACTTTGTAACTAAATTGATTACGCATAACGCTATCCGCTGATATCCATACCGAATCTAGCTGGGAAATGTGGTATCCTCTTATTTCAGTCCTGCTGGGGAACATGGCAACATACTCCCCAATATTCCATCTATTCAAAGGTCGATGGCACTTGGAGCATAAGAACGCATAGGTGTTATCACGGATTTGTTCATTTATTATATCTACTCCCGTAGAATCTATTTGGATAAGGTTGTCTTCGAGTGTGAGTATCTGCCATTCATTACAGTGCTCACACTTATGATGATAAAATCTTTGGTCAGACTTATTAAATAAGTAATCTACCCCTCTTCCAGGAATAGTGGGGGTAGACCATCTGCGCAGCAGGCCATACTTGGACGATTTCATAGATTCCATGAACGCCAACTCAACACCCGTACTCATTCTATCGTATTCATCCAGTCCTAAGTAGTCTATGTCTATACCTTCACCCATATTTCCCCCCCAGGCAGACCGTAAGAACAGAATGGAGTTATTTGTGAGTTTCTTTAGGCTTACATTGTTCAAGGATAAATCTTGTCTCTTAGTAAGATAGGGAGACTCTTTGAAGATTGGAGTAATGCGGGTATTAGAAAAGTCCTCTAGCTGTTTCTGTCTAGGGAATGTATACATTGCTTTTGTATTAGGGTGAGTATCCAAGAAATGAACTATAGAAGTTATGCCTATTTCAGACAACCCCAGTTGTCTAGACTTACGGGTAACTAAATTTGGGTGTTGGTCATTTAATATAGCAACCTGCCAAGGACGATGTCTGATTGGATCGGTGGCACTAGTGAAAGTTAGGGGTCTCCCCTTGATGAACCTGTGCTGTAGAGTCCAAAGAGATGGTATCTTGTTTATAAGAATTGTCTGGAGGTCTTGAGCATTAATCGACATGTATAGACCTCCTCTTAAAGTCATAACTATGCAATACTCTGGTGTCCCCTAAAATAAATGCCTTTATCAAGAATATACACATATAAGGTCTTTTCTTTATATCCTGCTCCCAAAGTATCAGTAGATTTTCTCTTCCCACCTTTTCCAGTTTTAGCTTATCCCTACATATATTAGTTATTTGAGTGGTGGTCAAGTTACGCAAATCATAAATATTAGGGTTTGAATGCCAGAAATCTCCGTTTACTTCTATGTACTTTATTCCCTCACTAGTCATAACCTCAAAATCATATAAAAACTTACCTACCCTTTGTTGTTCACTGAACTTCACTTTCTGAATAAGGAGTTGATTGGTGCACCATTCTTCTATAGTTGTTCTCTTAGTGTAAAACTTAGACATAAATTCTGATCTAGACTCAGCCATTTTCTGTTTAGTCTCCTCGGTATGGTGCATACCTCCAAATCCTGCCTTACCATACATAGGATTACCCTCTCCTTTGTTGCGGATACTCATATTCTTCTTAACTTCCTCGGATTGGTGTCTACCATACATAGGATGATTTTCACCCATCATCCTTTCAGACATATTTTTCTTCCACTCTTCCGTATGTTGGGTTCCATAATTAGGGTTATTTTCCTTACTCATGGTTTCTTTCATTCTCTTCCTAAAATTCTCTGTTTTATTAGGATTATTATTGGCAAATTGCTCGCTACGTTGCTTACATACTATGGGTGCTCCTGGATATTGTGCTTTGTATTCAGGGGATCTTAATCCATGGATGCTCCTTAGATGACTGGATAGGTGTGGGGTGCTGTACCCACATACCCTACACATAGCTTTTTCATAGGTGTCTTGATCGTTCATAAATATTGCCTCCTCAATTCATCCAATAATTGTATTATCTCCCCAGGATATACCAGATCAAACGCCCACAAAAGAACGTGCTTACAAATAAGCACGTTCTCCACAGGCATGCCTTTTACTTATCATCACCTACACGATAATTATCATTCGCTCCATTCAACGCCTTCATCATACCCTCAATAACTGCTTGGACATTCTCATCATTAACATCTATGACTTCAGACATATTGGTAATCCTAGCTTCTTCTAGCTGGGTTTTATTCTCAGTCCGATCTGTTGCCTCTCCTAACAACAGTAAATCAACTTTGATTATATCCATGAGGTCTTTAGCATGTCTGATACCTTCTGCTTCCCCAGTTTGTACTTTATCCATGTAGTCGTCAACAAGAGTGCTTATCCTTGCTCTATGTTCTCCTTTCACTCTTTGCACTTCTTCCTCAGTAGTAAGCATAATTTTCTTGAAGGATTCAGATAGATTACTGACTACTCTTAATCCAGGCTTCTTTTGGAATGTCATAACTAGCCCTCCCTAGTATAAGTGTCTCCCCTAAATCCGGTTTGTATCCCAGATAATATGAAATCCCCTTCAGGTATATTTTCATTTATTATAACTTTCACAGTTTGCTCTTCTTCAGGTATGCTTAACTGCTCTATCACATGTTCCTGGCCATCTGACACTCCAGTTATCTCAAAATATAATAGCGTAGATGTTTTTGTGCCCATAAATACTTTAGTTGTGAAGATACCTTCGTCCTTTAGCACAGACATTTGATCAGATATACTGACGATCAGGGATCTGTATTGGTTAAGAGTCTGTGTGTCTAACTCCTCATGGTGCTTACAGATAGGAGCATTTCTACAAGTATACTCTATCAATTCAAACACAAACACACCTTCATTCAATTGATACTTTACCAACAGGTAAGCCCTCTTAATTAATAAAAGTTAAGAGGGCTCATCTATTTTCCATATGTCTCACTAATCCTTCAGTATAGACTTAAATTTTAAAGAACTGGTACTAATTTCTACATCCCCTGTCCCCGCTAGGGTCAGTTTTATAGAGGGGAATTGTTCAGGTTTTGCGATACATAGATTACTACTCACTTCTGATACTCTAAATAAATCCCCCACTTCAAGGTTCTTTTTACTGTGCACATAACATATCTTTAAGATAGGTAGGCCTTGATTATTCGAGTGCTTTCCTTCAGATATCTGAGATAGGGCCTTCACAGCACTGTTTATGATAATGCGTGGGAACACGTGTGGCATCTCTACTATAGATTTTAACTCAAATTCATCACAATTATTACATAGAATGGCAGCTATTCTCATTCTGGTTGTATCATCAGCAATGTTATCATTTTTCAAGAGGATGAAATTAGCACTATCCATATACTGTGACAGTATCGCCCAAATTCTTTCTTTAAACTCGTTCATTATATACCTCCATGTTAATTTAATCAAAACTAACAAAAAGAAATCAATAAGTTAAAAATTCTCACCAGATACAGTATTTGTAGGAGGAAACCGCAAAATCCTGAGAATGTCATAGGTTGGCGGGGGTTCCCCTTTTAAAAAGGAAACGATCTTTTGTATTACCTGCCCCCGTTAATCTCTTAGTAACCCACAAAAGAGCAAGATATATTTTTTCAGCCTTTTTTAACTGGAAGGGGGATTCATATTGAATGCACAGACTCTAGTGTTTGAGTACAAGAATTGGAAGGGTGTAACTTCCATACGTCGCATAAAACCCCATGGCATATGGTGGGGTGCCACGGAATATCATGAAAAGATACAGTGGTTACTATCAGGGTATGACTATGACAAAGGAGGAAACAGAGATTTTGCCATGAATGGCATAATAAGGTTCATAAAACAGGAGAATCCACCTAAATTACTAGAACTTGGATCGGACCCAGATTATATGTTTAGACTAATAGGTCACGCATTAGGTTTTACTTTGTATGATGAGCAAAAGAAGTATCTGACAGATAAAAATTATGTCTGGAAGGGAAGTGGGCAATCGGGCCAGACAACTGCATTTTGTATAAGGCTGGTGTTGTCGGAGGGTCCACCACTCAAAGCTGATAAAACGTCTGAGTTTAGCGATAGGGAGGGCTGGTCGTATACCTCATATAATCGAACCTACTTTTTGCCAATGTTAAGGGATATACATTCTAAATTAAAGGGTGCTGGTTTTAGAGTGCGAGAACTGTCATTTAACTAGTAGCTATAAGCAGGAGACGATTTCTTGTCTCCTGCTTTTTTCAAGCAGTGAATTTTTTGAGGGGGTAGGGAGATTGATAAGAGAGGGGATGAAATATCTTTTAGTAATGCTTATATTTTGTGGTGTTAGTATATGTATTGGCAGTATAGTGGAATTTATCCTGGACGGAGGTAAAGATGTTAGCAGTTAAGTATTTTATACTGGGAGTGTTATTGTCAGTGACCTCTGCAATTTGTGCAGGTTCCTGGGTTCAGCTTGAGGCCAGCAATCCCGTAGCCATTATGGCGGGCGTACCTCCAGTGTTGGTAGTAGCTCTAATAATATTAGACTACCTAGGAGGAGGAAAATAAAGTGAAAACTGTTTTAGACGTGATCTATATCATATTAGGGACATTAATGTGTGTTGTTAACGGACGAGATGCCACACTTAAAACTGAAAGGCCTAGATGGTGGAGATTAGTTAGTGCAACTCTAAGCGTAGCCTTGCTAATATTTGTAACACGCACACTTCTTGAGTTATTAAAATGAGAAAATACTTATTGGTCTTAATTGTGGTGGTTAAGAGGGGGAAACATTAGAATGGAACCTGAAGTAAGGGTAGGGCAGATATATAGGTATCGTGGGGCCAAAGGATTACAATTCCACAAAGTCGTTAGGGTTAGGCCTAATGATTTTGGAACTGGGTACAAGGTTCACTGTGTGGATATGAATGGCAAGATAAGTATTAAAGATAGCGAAGTTTACACCAAACCTACCTCACAATATATTTTGTGTCCACCGGACGCTAATTGGAATATGATACTGTTTGAGGAAAAACGCCGAAAACAGTTAGAAGAACTGGAGTTTTATGGGACTCAAATACTAGAGGCGTTTAGAGTTCCAGTATCACCATTCTTTGATTGCGCATCCTTATATGGTGCTATGAATATGACCAACAAAACTAACAAAGGTAGGGATGAGAAGGTGGAAACAATCTTATGTAACTCTCTAACCAAGAGGCTAGATGCGGCAGAAAAGGACTTTAACAGTAAAATGAAATTAGAGGACATGTCCCACAAAAGTAGAGTGTGTGTGATAACCCAGGAATTTGAGGCCTTAACAGCTTCTATCCATAAGGAAGAAAAGGAGAAAATGGACAATCTAAACAAGTTCTTAGATGATCTTAAGAGTAAGATTATTATGTCAACAGATTATGACATCAAGACTGTTAACACTCCTTCAAATATATTGCTTGGTCTATCAACAACTGAGATAACTATCAAGCTTACAGGAGGAATAAGCTAAGATGAATGACGTCAAGGATACAATCGATAATCTTAGCCTGAAATTAGCAGAAATAAATGATTTCATACAAGAAGCAGAGGTGTCTAGGGATAAGGCTAATATAGTCGTGAGTGGTTTACAATCCCGTAAGAAGACCCTAGAAGATAAGTTGTCCATTCAAATGAAATTATTATCTGCTGCTCGGGAAAAAGAGTCCAGAATAGATAAGATTTTAGCTGGATTGAAAATGGAGCTAATGGAAGCAGAGAAGTTCACGTACTGTGTAGATAAAAGTACTAAAGAGGACTTTCGCTCACATGCTGTTGGAATAGCTCCTGGATGCTATGAACGTCAACCGATACGATACGTAACCTACACCGGACATGACACCTTCACATTCCAAACTTAGTTCTCAGGGAGGGTAACAAATTAACTTGCCCCCTTTTAGAAAAACCCAAGTCATATGACTTGGGTTTTTCTACTATGCAGGAGAAGATTTCTGAAGAAATGATTTTTTTAAGGAGAAGAAAGGGAGGTGGTTGGTATGTTTAAATGGTTTTCAAGGAAGAAAAAGTCTCTTACTCCACAGTACGTCGTACAAGTCTTTATCAAAGGTGAAGTAGGATTTCAGGGACTCTTCCAAGAGACATTAGAGATGGCTAATGAAAGAGCTAGACAGATGTCCTCACAAATTAATCAATGGTATGCTGATAACCATGATGCTAACGCTAGAGACAACAATATCATGGTGCCTTGTGTTTCTTGCCTAGGGCCGGTGTCTTACTTCGAAGCACCCAGCATAAAGTATATTAGAGTGAGTAGAGTGTGGTAATCAAATAGAGGGGGTTTGACATGAATAAAGGTTTCACCACTATCGGACCGAACTATATAAGGCGTGCTAGGGATGGGTACACAGAGTTTGCCCAAGGAATAAAAGACAGGTTTGACTTAGCAACATCATCTGGACTTCATCTATTCACCACTAACGCTAAGGGGTTATTCGCAGCATTCCTGGATAATCTTCCACCAGATGCTAGACAGCACTATGTTTGTAACTGCTGTAGACATTTTGTTGAGCGTTACGGCAATCTAGCAGCTATGTCTAGCACAGGTGTGATAGATTCCGTAATGTGGGGGGAAAGTAGTATCCCTGATTTCTTTGCTAAGTCCGTCAAAGCTATGCGCGCTCTGGTGCTAAAATCCAAGGTAACTGGCGTATTCATATCTAGTGATCGAATACTAGGAACTCCAAAAACTGGAGAATGGTTTCACATGTGTGCCGCACTACCTAAGGGGATGGTACATAATGATAGGAATCTAAGTGCTAGTCAGAAAATGGCAGAGAAGCTACAAGAGTACAAGATGCTTACCACGGCATTGGTAAAGTATAAGATAGAGGACATTGAACGTGCCTTAATGCTTCTACAGTCGGGTTCCTTACCCAGGTCAGAGAAATGTCTACCCACGTTGGAATGGTTTAAGGATTTACATGTTAGCAGGAGCAAAGTAAGAGGTATTGAGCGTGAGAACTTAGTATGGCTAGCTGTATCCACTGCACCTGCCGGGTTTTGCCATATTAGTGGATCAATGACCGGGTTACTGTTAGATGATATTACCAGTGGATTGCCAATTGATGTTGTAACGAATAAGTTCAAGGAGAGGATGGACCCCTCTAATTACCGCAGAGCACAAGCTCCACCATCCACAGGTGGCATTAAGCAAGCAGAGAAGTTAATTGCTGATATGGGCCTAGATCTGAGGAGAAGGTATGTTGCTCTCAAGGACTTTAAAGACATACCTCTTTTATGGACAGGCAGATCACAACTTCAGACAGTTAATAAGGAAGCCGGAATATTTAGTGCCGTGGTTGCTAAAGGTCAGGGAGTAACATCAAATGCTAAGATTGACTTACCAAGCACTGTGATGACTTGGGAGAAGTTCCAGAGAACAGTGCTACCAACTGCTGACAGTCTAGAAGTTAAAGTTGATAATCCTAGTCGATTGATGGCACTTGTTACTGCCTTTGTAGAAGATGCTCCCAGCATTCTACAGTGGAATAATCCATTTAGCTGGTATTACCATGGTGGTATTGATGGTGAAATCAAGCGTAGAGTAGAGACTGCAGGAGGTAGGTATGAGAATAACGAGATCCGATGCTCTCTGATATGGGAGGGCTATACGGACTTAGATCTGCATTGCACCACTCCTAGACGCGAGCATATCTACTTTGATAGAAAACGTAGTAATTGTGATGGATGGTTAGATATTGATATGAACGGGGGTCTCCATAGAAATGATTCGCCTGTAGAGAACATTCGATGGGCTAGCAATGCTCTGAGTGGCAGGTATGTATTCCACGTTCACAACTATAGGGAGAGAGGCAAGGGCAGTACTCCATTCAAGGTAGAATTGGAAGTCAATGGTAAGATCTATACCCATAATGGGGTTGCTGGTGATACGGGGTTCAAAATTGAGGTGTTTAACTTTAACTACGTTAAAGGACAAGATCCTATTATAGATAACGCACCTGCACAGGCTTCCGATAGTGTGTGGAATGTACCAGTTAATGGATTCGTAAAGGTAAGGGGCATTACCACCTCACCTAACCTATGGGGTAAGAACCCAGTCCTTCATTCTGGAAACCACATTTTCTTCTTGCTGGATGGGTGTAAAGACTTATCTAAGGGTAAGGGAAGAGGTTTCTTTACAGAAATGCTAATTTCTGAACTACAGGTGGTCAGGAAGACTTTAGAAGCTTACTGCGCTGTTACACCTATTGAAGGTGTTAATGAAGCATCTGCTTGTGGAGTGGGGTACTCTAAGGACAGTGAGTGGGGGTTGACTTTACGGGTGAAATCCAGTAGTTCAGTGAGATTGATTAAGATTGATCGGTGGGATTAGGGTGAGAGCGAGCCCGCCTAGGCGGGCGAGCATAGTGAGTGGAGGTTGGGTATGCTGGATAACACTATAAAGGTAGGGCTAGTGTGGCTTATTATGGGAGTATCTCATGTCTGTACAATGAGATAACCTGGGGTACAATGAGAGCTAGTGTTATTGAGAATCTGAAGGATGCCAACAGCCCGATGATATCAGACATGTTGATAGACCTACTAGATAACTATAAGTGGGTTGTAATTATTGTGGAGTATATATTGGCCCCAGTGTTCTTTATGGTAATCATGTGGGATGTTGTTACTCTATTAGTCGGGAAAAACAAAGCGTACAAAAAGTAATTCATTAGGGAGTGAGTGGTAAATGAACTTAGTTAAACCCAGAATGGGAAGGTTCTCAATATCTGTTGACGATATCCAAGATAACCCAGATATGGTTAAGGAAGTATTTAAGGGGTTAATAGTGGTTAGGGCAGAGATGTTATACCAGCCCAGGGCGATAGAGTACACCGCTTTAGGGGACTGTTTTGATACAGTACCGGAGGGGGAAATACACCCATATTATCTGCCATTGATTAGTAAAACAACTGTAGGACAAGAGGGGTGTGTGGTGCCAGTAGCTACCTTTAATGGGTGGAAACGGATACTGTGAGGAGAGGTGTCTGTGGAATATTGCGATGGGTGTGTACACCTATACCCAACAGAGGAAGATCAACACAGAACACGTTCTAATGGTATGCCTCATATATGTAATGTACATGTTCAGAGAGTGAGGCACATGGGATGTTACCCACATATTGTGAGGATAGCAGGGTGTACAGACTATGAAGTGAAGAGGAGTATGAAGGATTATCCACCTAAACGAATAACACACGCAGAGAAAAGGATTAGGGAGATTAAGAAATCACATGGGGATAATCCAGGACAAACTCATACTTATTGAGGTGGACGGGAACTAGGACTGTGGGAAGGCAGGTTGTCGGCGTACCAGAACACTATGGATGGAATAGACGAGTGGTCGGAGCAAGGTGGGTAGAGACGAGCACGTCCGTCAGGACGTGCGAGGCTACTTAAAACTTAAAACTTGAAAGGGGTGGGGTGTGCAAAGGGGAGTAGTATTAACTGAATCAGAGTATGAGGAGGTAGTTGATAAGATAGTTGAATCTTTTGAAGACATGCATGAAATAAGGAGATTTGATATCAACGCTGGTACGTATTCTGACAGAGTAAATCTTCGAGTAGATAAAGTACGGCATGGGTTAAAAAAGGTATTAGACATACTTCGAGGGGAATAAACTTAGTGTTTATTAAGGGAGTGATTCTATGTGTTCCGATGGCAACAGCCGATGGATGATAGAACAAATAGATAGATTAGCGAGTGAGAATGAGGACCTTAAATGTGAAAATAGGGTACTTAGAGCTAACCTAGAGAAGTGTAAAAGCGAGCCCGCTTTAGCGGGCGAGCATACTACTTAAATCTTGAAAGTGCCAGGTATTCTCACCGACTTATAAAGTTTTGAAGCTTCTAAGGGGTGGGGGTGGGGGGGCCTCCGTTTACTAGTAAAAAACAGGGGGGTGGGGTCAAAAACGAATGTGCTTTCCTTTAGCTCTGCAGTACACGCAGAACACATAGACCTTTTGATTAGGCACTTGGCAAGCACATATTCCCTAGCTCGAAGCAGATAAACAAGGAGAAGTAGACATGAACGCTAACAAGGTTGGACAAGCACTCATAGGTCTAGCAACACTGTTGAAGGACATCACACCTGTACAGGGCAAGCCTTACACACCTAATCACTGTGCTATCATTGCTCAGGCTGTTGAGGCTGTGGCTAATGGCATGACACTACTCATTGACTACGTGGCGGAGAAGGAAGCATCTATGACGTCTCTACGAGTAGGGGACACAACTGATACAGCAGAGCTGATAGCTGCCTTAGAGAAAGCTAACAACGAGTGTCAGCCAGTGGCAGTAGCATCACATATGCAAAGGGATGAGGAATGTGGCACATGTAAGTGCCTAACATGTAATAGGCCATGCAAGCGTTGTAATACCTACTCTGCACTAACCTGCTTCACAAACACATGCCCCAACCACAAGGTATATAGTCCCACAGAGTGGGCTGATGGTAAGTAGTATACTAAGGAGATGAAAGCAATGATTCAACTAGCTAACATTGAATCAATACTAAAGGATGCAGCCAGGAGGCTGGAGTTAAAGCCTCAAGAGGAATTAGGATGGTATGCTTGGCCTCAGACATGGGGTGATTCCTCTTGTGGTTTTGATGACAAGCTTGACCGCATAGTGAGAGCGCAAACTGTCGTAGTGGCTCTGGCAGGGTTTAATCAGGGCAGTGACATGTTGGTATACCACAATAGTAGATTTGCATATAGAACAAGGATTGGCATGGGAGTATGGCAAATGGTTATGTCACATAATTTACCCGGCAGGGTTTCTGCACGCATTAGCCTTAGCATAGCTGTGTATGATGAAACTGACGATTACGTTGAGACAACAAAAGGTAAGGGAAATTGTGACAGGTGTGTGTGCTTGAATTGTCCACAACAAAAAGACTGTCCATTGTTAAATGATGACATCGTGCTAGGTTGGGCTTGCCTGAGGTGCAAGGGAGAAGCAGTAACAGGGTGCCCGGAGAGCAATAGGTATTACAGAGGTGACAAGGGCTCTATAGGTCAAGAGTTATCAAACATCCTGTCAGAGTTAAAGGAATTGACGGCTCTAATAAAGGATACTGTGCATGTGTCCCCTTTTCCAGAAGAGAGTGGCATAGATGAGGCTGTAACTAGAACTAGAACTGAGATTGACAATGTTGTGGACAGGTGCATTAACAAGATGACATCAGAAGGCCTATGATGTGTGAGAAATGCAAATGCAGACGTTGCAGTAACACCTGCAAGAACTGTGACTCACCTAAAGTGATATGCCAACAGTTAGAGTGCACAATGTATGTTTGTGCAACCCCATGGTAAGGAGGGAAATATATGGCGGGATACAGCATTGATAACAATTTCAAGTATCACCCACCAAATGAGTTACAAGTAGCTTGGCACGGAGCATTAAGGGACACTGGTAAGGAGTTAGCGCAAAGCATACTAGATTTATGCCCGGATTCTAGGGAACGTTCACTAGCACTCACAAAGGTTGAAGAGGCTGTTATGTGGGCCAATGCTGCAATAGCAAGGAACATGTAATCAGTTAGCAGGAGACAAGTTCTCCTGCTTCTCCTTTCTTTTGTTTGGATTGAAGAGGAGGACATAGCAAATGGCAGGAACATTTTATGGCTATACAGTCCACTGTAATTGTGGTTCCTACAATGTGGGGGTTCATCCCTAACAGTGATGAGTACAGCTCATACGGAGATTCAGAGGATTTTGAATGCTTAACCTGTGGTAACATATTCAGAGTACACACACCTTAGAAGGAGGACATAATACATGGCACCCAAACCAAAGAAAGCAGTATTTCTAGACAGAGACGGGGTAATTAATCCCTGCCCGCCATTCGTCAACAAACCTGGAGACTTTACCCTGTTACCCCAAGTATTCGAGACATTGCAACGATTAAAAGATGCAGGTTATGCTTTACATGTGGTAACCAACCAAGGCGGCATAGGACTTGGATTTATGACTCCCGAGGACATGGTAGGGATTAATAAGCGCATGTTGAGAATGCTTCCCATGATTGACAGCGTTGAGTACTGTCCACATAAGCCCGATTCGGGCTGTGAGTGTAGAAAGCCTAAGGGTAAGCTTATTAGAGACGTGATTGACTCTAAAGGATATGACCCAGACCAATGCTGGATGATAGGAGATCAGTCAACTGACATAGAAGCTGGAGTTAACGCAGGATTAAAGCGTTCAAAGTGCTTGCAAATCCTTCCCAATACAAACGCGCTGTTTGTCATGGCTGGACTCATATTATGAAGGGGTAAGCAACAAGGCAGTATTGCAAGAGGTGGAGTTAGAAAGCCACGGGTTAAGCTAACGGCAGAGGAACTTAGGCTTAAGAAGAATGCTAGAAATGCTGAGTATAGAAAGAATAGGAAAGCAAGGGAGAGGGGTAACAATGTGGTATCAACTAAGGAACAAGAATTATGCTCAGATGATAGATAAGCCAACACTGGAAGAGGCTGTTGCTAGATTTCATCAAGTGCTAGATGGTGAAGGTGCACTTTACACAGCTAGTAAAACTACACACAAAGAGGTTGTGCATAAATTTGGAGCCTCTGAGTTGGAGGGTGATGTTGCAGTCAGGTTTAACTCTATCAGGGATGTAGAGAAGCATAATGCACACGTAGGAGGTAGATATTCATGTTAATTAGTAGCCCAATGTTTGATGTTAAATCAAAGGATCTACAGTTAGGAAGTGCTCTGTGGGTAGTTGGTAAGGAGGTACTTAGGAGCAAGCGTAAGAGGGACGATAATGAACAGGATATAAGGAAAACTGCTGCTATAATTCAAGATGTATCCCCTTTATCAATAAGCCTTAGCTGGTATGACCCCAGTATATTGGAACCTGACTTATTAACTATAAAGGTGGAGCAGGTTACCAATGGGGAGTATATGCTTACCCCAATGGTGCCAAGAGTTGGGGAGGTAAAAGAATAGAAACAATGACCCCCCAAATAGGGGCAGATGAATTCTACACATCTCACGGTAGGCAGGAATAATGTGGATAAGCCCACCTCAGAGATTATTTCTCGGGGTGGGCTTAATTTATTGTTGAAAGAGGTGATGCCAAATGTCTGAAGCAGTACAGAAAATAGTATGTATTGATCCAGGTCATTAGCTATTCATGGCGGATACGATCCTGGGGCTGTTGGTAATGGTTTAAGAGAGGCAGATATTACACTAAAAATTTGCCTAGCTCTTAGAACTCTATTAGAGTTCAATAGTATCACAACAATCCTCACCAGGGAAGGGGACTATGCTCCGGAACATAGAGAGGGTGACACTAATGCAGAATTGTGGGCAAGGGTTAGGATAGCTGAAAATGTGAAAGCAGACTTATTTGTCTCAGTTCATATTAACTCTGCTACAAGCTTATCAGCCACAGGGCTTGAAGTATTAGTGGCAGGTGCGGGTGGTAAAGCAGCACACTGTGCTAGTTTAGTGCTACAACAACTTGCAGCATCCGCTGGATGGTTCAACAGGGGGGTAAAGATACAAAATGTTCTAGTGTTAAAGGAAACGTCCATGCCTGCCATTCTTACAGAAAATGGCTTTATCAGCAATATAAGTGACTCTTCCATGCTAAAGGATTCACAGATCATTCAATCTCTAGCGACAGCTCATGCTAAAGGAATATGCAACTATTTTGGCCAATCATACAAAGAGCAAGGAGGAACAGACATGCTAGAAGTAGCAATACTACTAAACACCAAAGAGGACTATTGGGCAGGTGCAGATGTAGCAGTTAAGCACGACAACTGTGCTATGTTTGTACGGGGGCTGGACAGGGCAATACCAAAGGATGCCAAAAGCTCTAAGAAACTGATTGTGGTAGGAGGTCCTACTACCAAGCACCCCAATGAGGTTCTACTCTCAGGTGATTCAAAGTATGACACGGCTGCTGCTGTAGCAGGATATTTGAAGTAGGGGGCTGGATTGATGAAGGTATATTTAGCAGGAAAAATCACAGGTAACCCAGAATACAAGGAGAAATTTGCTAGCGCGGAACATCAACTAAGTAGTTATGGTAACATAGTGTCAACCCTGCTGTTCTACCACCCGGATTTGAACAAGAGCAATACATGAAAGTATGCATACCAATGCTTGACATGTGTGAGGCAATATACCTACTCAAAGGATGGGAAACTAGCACTGGAGCCAATACCGAGAAGAGACATGCTGAACAGACTGGGAAAATAGTATTATACGAGGTGTAATGCCCACAAAATCCCCTGAAACTCCAACGAGTCGCAGGGGAATTTCTATAATTTGACTTAAGATCTTTATAGGGAAGAATCGTCTCTTGGTGCTTCCGAAGGGTTTTTGCTCGACTCCATCTTCCATAATTGGAAGTGTGCTAGAAAGTCAGATAGTCCTTTCCAATAGGCTGATTTCCCATACAACTTGGCTTGTATAGGAGTACCATATTTTCTGATGTTCAAAGAAGTGATCTCTATGCCTCTACTCTCTAGGCCCTCAGCTAACTCATACAACTCCACCTTAGTTATTGGGCCAAGTGTGCGATCTCTCCTAGAACTCCGGCCTGATTCTGCAAGATTTCTGTTGTAAGGACGCTTAGACTTTTTTGATGCTGTGGGCTTCACTATTTCTACCAACTTAGCAGCACAAACTTCGTCGTTCAGCCCCATACTAATCTGTTCCAGCTCAAAGGCTAACACTCTAGCCCTTTCTTGGTTTAGCTTACTGCTATTGGACCTCAGTCTACCAAGGTCTGCTTCCAACTGTTCTATTCTACCAGCCTGACTATTAACTACTTCCACCATATTACCAATTGTACCAAGAACTTTCTCCATTACATTGCTCATGATGCCATCTATCCCTTCCAGTACGTTGCTAATAACATCCTCATAATGGCTTCGCTCCTCTACCACCCTATTCATTAATAAGTCTTTGATTGTAGGAGTGTCCCTTAATATGGTCAGCATGTCTTCGATATTGAATGATATAGGTTTACTATTCTTTTTGTAGTCCCTGCCAGCAATGTCACTAGGCATCCTCATTGAGCTGATCTTACCAGTCCTGCTAGCCCTACCACGAATACCTCTACCAGTCCTCTTAAGTTCAATATTGTCCTTACAGAGCATTACACGGATTTCTTCACTTGATTCCAATTGTTTCATACCATGAACCCCTCCTTCTCTTAATTTTGAAGGAAAATGAAAAGAAAGTCAAGCTTTAGGGTTTTCACACCCGCTCCGACCCAAAGGCTCGAACCCAAGTTCAGGTCTCTTTTAATAGGAAGGTCCCCCCTAGATAAGAGAGATACAAAATATATTTGTACTGTATTAGATTTCTCTAATAAAGCCTAGGATTGGTGGTGGGGGTATTGGTGGGTAAGCGAATAAGCCTCCGTGCTTATTTAGATGAAGGGTCCCCCTAGCTACTCCACCTACCATTCCACCATCCCCCAATATATGAAGCGTTCCTCTAGCTACATCACATACCACCCCACACGCATACCACAGGGTACTTTCTGTACTTGACTTATTCCTATGTCCGTGATATAATAATAACATCAGCAGGGGACACACACCAGACGGGTGCTGGAGATCCCGGTGCTAGATGCAGGAGGTATGGGTATATGGCAAAGAAACAACCAGTGGTCAAGGTATCAGCAGTGGTGTACCCTGAAGTAGGGACATTCAAGATAGATAAGGACCTAAAGAAGGTATATAAGAAGCTATCTGATGATCAGTTACGGGAATGGATTAAGCTAGAAGGCCTTACCTGGAATCCTTGTGACGACAACCTAGCCATCAATAGAATGAGGATGTGCATGGCTATATTGTACCTACACTTTCCTAAGGCCCCTAGTAAGTCTAAGAAAGCTGCTGGCTGGAAACAGTTCACTATTGAGGACCTGCTGATGATCGCTACCGAGCGGAACGCCGTATATGACTTCAGTGACCATGAGGCCATCTTGCGGATGAGAGTGATCATGGCTATCAAGGCTACCGGGTATGTGGCAGAGTAAATATGAGTAGGGGGCCTACGGGCCCCTACTACTTAAATGAAGGAGTGAGTGCATATGGCATTGTTACAGTGCTTCCTAGCAGGTGTGTTAGTGAATATAGTGGTGCATAATGTGCGTAAATACATGAGTAGGTCCACCTGAGGGTGGGCCTTTTCTATGTCCATTGGTGTGTCCACTAAAGATGAAGCCCCCCGCCTAGGTAGGACGCGTAGCGTCCGGTAGGCTAGCGCACACCCGTAACCGTACTTGACTTTTTCTCTGTTTCGTGAGAAACTTAGAGTGTCAGCAGGGGGCACACGAGAGCGGTGGAGACCACCCTAGCTAGGCAAGGAGGTACGTACGATGCTTGAAACAACCAGTGAAACTCTAAAGGTACTGCAGGAGTTAGTGGCACGTCTAAACGACTTCAACCAAGCTGAGCAACTGAACGGGTACTTGAACGAGCTAGGGTACGAGTTCAACGAAGCATTAGCTAGTGTTGGGTGCTTTGGTGTGGACAAGGTTGACAACGAGGACTAGGGGTACAGGGGGCTACGGCCCCCTACTTTTGGAGGAGGTTATTATATGGCAAAGGACAAAAAGGGTACAGTAGTGAATGAGGGTGACACAGTGACTATAGAAGCCCAAGGAACACAGGTGACTGGTAAAGTTGTCTACGCAGATTGGAGCTGGCTAGCGGATGGTGGGTGGGACATAGAGATGCTTGAGTGTGATATACGTGGTGGGTATAGCCACTGGAAGCAATACTTCGATGGGGCAGGGTGGTAGCGGTCAATGGTGTTAATGTTGGGGAGGCGTGAGCCTCCCTTTTCTTATGCCCGTTAACGGGCCATTAGATGAAGCCTCCACCTAGCTACACCACATATCACCCTGCACATTCCCATTAGATGAAGGCCCCGCCTAGGTATCACACCTACCCGTGTCTGCCATATGCCAGGACCCTACTGGTACTTGACTTTTTCCCTGTTCCGTGATATAATTATTTCAGGGTTGAGGGAGAGCGGTACCGAGGGTGCCGGGTGACTCGTACCTAGCCCGGTGGTCTGTGACAACTGAATATGTGAGGGGTATCAAAAAATATATAGGAGGTATGTATGATGACGAAGAAAAAAGCTAGTACTGTGGGTAAGGTAGCCCCGACTGTATATCCTGAGGTGGGTACATTCAAGGTAGATAAGGACCTCAAGAAGGTATATAAGAAGCTAACCGACGCACAGCTAGATGAATGGCTAGACCTAGAGGGATGGACTGAGGAGTATAACCCTACTGAGTCTGAAGCAATCAATAGAATGAGGAAATGCATGGTGATACTGTACCACCACTTCCCCAAGGCCCCGTCTAAGGCTAAGAAGAATACTGGGTGGAAACAATTCACTATCGAGGATCTACTTATGATAGCCAGTGAACGGTCGGCTGAGTATGAGTTCAGTGATCATGAGGCGATATTGAGGATGCGGGTGATTATGGCTATCAAGGCTACCGGATATGTAGCGGAGTAGAGTATATGGTGGGGTGGGTGACCACCCCTACTTCAGATTGAGGGAGTGTATGTATGTCTAAGGTATGGTCAGTATTCGGCCTAAATTGCTATGACACCCATGCCGTAGAGGCGTATACTAATGGTGGTGAACTCGCTTATGGCACTGCCATTGGTCCTGATGGTGAAAGGTATTCCCATGTGTGGGTAGAGCGTAATGGGGGCATACTAGACAAATTTGAATGGACTGACCATATGAAGAGGGGTACCTACTATATGCCTGATGATAAATATGTGGATGGGCTTATTGGGTACCTGGAACGAGAGGCATGACCAAGTAGAGGATGAGTCAGGAGGTAGTGAATGACTATATCAGTGTGTGAGAGTCATGTACTCTCCATTACAGGAGGTATGCTAGTGAAGGCATCTAAGATAGATAGGGCACGTGAGCGTTATGCAGATATAACTAGAGAACACTCTGATTGGGTGAATGGGTATACTGATGAGCAGGTGCGTATGGTGGAGCGATTCATATCAGGTGAACGTATATCAGTGATAGCTAAAGATGCAGGTGTAACACGTTCAGCCATGTATCAGAGACTAATGGGTACCACCCCTAAGGGTAAGGGGTCCATACTGAGCAGGATAGGGCGGATAGGGGTGCCAGATAATAGGTAGATAACGTGGGGGTGTGTAAGCACTCCCTATTTTTGTGCCCATTTCCTAGTGCATTAGATGAAGCCTCTGCCTAGCTAGGGCGCGTAGCGTCCGGTGGGCTAGGGCGGGGGGGTGGGTGTACTTGACTTTTTCTCTGATCCGTGATATAATTAATCATCGGTTGAGGAGCTACTCTGGTGGGTAGATACCCTGGCTAGAATATAGGAGGTATGAGTATGAGTAAGTATAGTAGTGTGGGTGAGGTAGCTACAGTAGTGAACACATTCTTCGATAATCTAGGGTGGGATGATAATGGTAGGGTGATAGCAATGTCAGTACGTAAGGCTGACCGTAGTGAGCACGCTCGTGACTATGACTACATTATGAATGGGTACACACATGAGTTGTACTTAGTGTGGACTACAGACGATGATGAGACAGGAGAGACCTACACTGGTAATATCATGGGGCAGGTGCTACCCGCCATATTACACGAGGATAATACTCTAGAATGCCTAGATACAGAGGGTATTGATGAGGTATTTGGAGGGGGGCCAATGCTACAGGATGTATGTGTGGGTAGGGCATTAGAGTGGCTGGGTGATATTGATACGGTGATAGATATTGAGGATGGGTGGCGTGAATGGCCTAGTGAGGATACCTGGTTCAGTATATTACAGGATCGTGACTACTCCAGTAATATCTAGTGTGTACATGGGGTGGTGTAGATCCTCTGCTAGATATAGGAGGTATGAGTATATGACTAAGTACGACATCATCCGTGACCTACAGGCATCTGACGAGAATATCTATCATAAACACGTGGTTGTGCCTATTCACCCTGCAGATAAGGTTAAGTTGGTTGATGAGAATGAGTATGGTGATGATGAGTTCCAGATAGCTACACATTGGTGTATCATCGAACAGACCCCTACAGATGGACCAGATGGTGATATAGATGATTATGACCCGGAGATATCCACATGGACATGCACCCTCGATGAGGATAAGTGTCCAGTATTCTACTATGATACACCCTTTACCACTAGCTCTAAGATAGATGAGGACACATTTAATCACGTGGTACAACAGTGTGTGGAAGGTGGATTAATAAATTGGTTGTAATACATCCAGGGTGGCTAACGCCACCCTTTCTTTATGCACTTTTACAGGTAGGATGTTCCTAGTTATGTTCTATAGATGAACACCCGCATGCTCCATTAGATGAAGCCCCCGCCTAGCTAGCCTGTCTAGCGACCATATTGGTAGTCCCCACCTAGCTACATGCATACCTTTATTAATTGAAGCCTCCGCCTAGCTAGAACACCTATCCCGCCCTGCCATACATCAGGACCCTGTTGGTACTTGACTTTTTCTCTGTTCCGTGGTAAAATAAAAACATCAGCAGGGGACACTGGCCCGTAGCTAGGAGATCCTTACTGCTAGATATGGGAGGTATGTATAATGGCTAAGAAAACTGTAGTGGTAGCACCTGTGTATCCTGAGGTAGGGACATTCAAGGTAGATAGGGATCTCAAGAAGGTATATAAGAAGCTGTCTGATGAGCAACTAATGGAGTGGTTAGCCTTAGAGGGCCTAACACATAAGCCCTGTATTGAAAACCCAGCTATTAACCGTATGAGAATGTGCATGGAGATTCTTTACCTACACTTTCCCAAGGCACCAAGTAAGGCTAAAAAGGCTAGCGGGTGGAAGGTGTATAGCATAGAGCAGCTAATGGTGATGGCTAGTGAACACTCCGTAGAGTATGAGTTCAGTGACCATGAGGCTATCCTGCGAATGCGTGTTATCATGGCCCTTAAGGCTAGTGGAGTTACTGCGGAGTAAGTATCTAGCGGGAGGGTGTGTAGCCCCTCCTAGCAACTAAGAGGAGTGTGTGTGTATGACTTTTGTAACTGTAGTAGGCCCAGATGCTAGGTTAGAGGAAAGTATGGATGAGCTATTATGCGCTAGTGAAACTGATGCACCTATATCTGCCACTAAGGGCGTTACTGAAGAGGGTGAGCACGTATGGGTTATATCTAATGCTGATATCCCAGTGGCACGATATGAGTACCTGGGTGATTGGTTAGAGAGTGTGCCTGGACACTCATTAGCTATAGTGGGGTGGGATGATAACGCCATAGACTACAGATGCATTATCATAGGCATCTAGCACCTACCCTTACTTGACTTTTCCTTCCATCCGTGCGATAATTATTTGTGGGGCCGGGGCGTATGCCCCCGCCTACACCATATATAGGAGGTATGTAAATATGAACGACCACTGTGTATCCACTAGTGATACTACTCGCCGGGTTACCTTATCCATAGTGATAGACTACTCCGGTGAGCCAGTATCCAAGGATAGATTAGAGCTGGAGGTAATGACTTCCCTGCTAGGCCAGATTGGCCACCTAATACCAGACATGGATATGGATGAACGTACTGGCAATATCACAGTAGACACTGTTAGTGACATACAGACTAGGTGGGATTTCCCCGAGTGCCCATACTGCAGTGCTAGGGACACTAGTGAGTGTGTGACTGAGTATTGTGCCATACGTGGGTCAGGAGGTACTAATGAAAAGACTATCTAAATGCTTAGCCTGCAAAAAGGTAGCTAAGGAAAACCACCGAATACACAAAATATCAGAGGGTTATATGTATCAACTTTTGAGAGAAAATTGTACCCACACAGAAGAGCAACAAAAAGGTGTGGACACAAAGAGTTAATAGCATGGGCCCCTACGGGGGCCTTACTAAATAAGGGGAGGCAGTGTAGATGTTTAAGTTACATGAGGTAATGAAGGTACGCTGTGGGTTTGATAAATGCGTTAGTGGCACATGCCCATTTGAGCACTGTATTGTAGTGTGGATGTCTTAGTACCCTGCTAAATGCGAGGAGGTAGTGTAAATGCCTATAATAGTAACACCCGCCCTATCAACAGCCAAGGTAGTATATCCAGACCGTAACTACAAGTCCACCAACACCCACCATACCTGTGACAGGATGCCTGGTGGGGTTGGTATAACCTGGCATGAACGGCATTTAGGTATAGAATGTGGTGAACTTATCATAGCCGGTGTGTGGCGTATGTGTGTTAGGTACAACGCTGATAGTGATACAGACATCAAGTACTGCCCATATTGTGGGGAGGAACTAGTATGACTAATGCATACTCTATTGAGGAGTTTGAAGGCCTAACCTATGAACAGGGGCTAGCAATCTTCATAAACAAACACAACCACTATATGCGTGCCATAAGTGAGTTAGTGGATGTACGATACATGTCAGATGAGCTAGCTGAGATGGCTGATACCTTAATTGATAAGGTAATGAATGGTGGTCAAGGACAAGAGATACCTGGTGTGGTGTGGGACATGTCTACACAGTATTGTGAAGAGTAGAAAAAGAAAGGGTGCCGTACGGCACCCTTTCTTTATGCCTACCCCCATACCCTCTAGGAATTAGTACAACCCCACCCGAATAAATTAAACCATAGAGAAGAAGGGGGTATGTGATATGTTTAGCTTGAGCACACTAGGGATACTGATTGGGGCGGCACTCTTGTATATGAGCGGTAAGCATACTGTGGATGAGCCTAGGTGGGAGCTGGCAGTGAACACTGTACGTGCTGAGAGGCTGGATAGGCCAAATCCAGGTATTAGAACTAAGGACACCGAATGTAGTAGGTATGGATGCGAGTACTACAACTATACCGAGGGTAAGTGTAAAAAGCCTTGGAATGAATACTGCGGGTACAACTAGGTGTATGGGGTGGGGTGGTGTGGGCCACCCTTCTCTATTTTCCTACCACGTAGGCTTACTTGACTTTTTCGCTCAGACGTGATATAATGAAAATGAGGTCGGGCGAGCTACGCCCACCTACAGCAAAGCAGGGGGTATGTAAAAATGATCATCCGAGCACACGTAATCATTACTGTGGAGGTGGGTAATGAAAATCCCAGTGATGACTTAGAGGTTATCCTAAGTCAGGTGGCTAATGACTTTGAGTATGAAGTAGGTAGCCTAGAGGATGTTACTGAAAAGTTAGCCCCAACAAAGCAGGGATATGTAAAAATGTTTACACGGGAAGAGGTTAACTGCAAGTTCTACACTATTCACAACGAACAAATAAAGGTGCTGTATGTTAGGGACTTAACCGGGGTGGTAAGGCTAGAGGTACCGTTCTCAGAGGTACCCACAGACTTAAACTTACAGGACGCTAGAGCAACACGGAACTGGTTACTAGCAGAACACCACGACACATTGGTAAGCCTAGATTTAGCATAGAGGAAAAACCCCACCATATGGTGGGGTTTTTTTATGCCCTTTTTAGATACTGAAAGTTGCATTATGAGTGTTAGGTACATCAAGGGTCCCGGAAGGTGAAACCCTCACCCCGGAGAGGTTCCCTATGAAGTTCTTATGAACTTTTGTAAGGGGGGTGCTATTGGCGAGTAGGCAGGGTTGGGGAGGGGGATCTGACCCCTAAAGTCCACCCAGTATAAGAGACTGATGCAGGATCAGGGGCACACTTAGAAATCGGATTTGTAGTCTGATTGTAATTAGATTTGTGTTTGTGTCTTGGATTTAGGATCGGATTTTAATAATATACCATCTTAAAAGTAGGGAACTAAGGATGTGATTTTAATGGGAATACCTGTTAGTGAATTAGAGAATGCCATTAAGGAAAATGTGGTTAAATCTAAATCTGAGTTAAAATCTGATGAGATCATGTGTGAGGGTGATACTAGGGGTACACCCGTAGACTACTTATCAGAGATACCATTATATCCTAGACCCAAACCAGACGAATATGATAATGAAGTAATAAACCAGTACTGGGTAGAAAGAGATATCGCTGAGGCATTAATTAAACGTGGACATAGTAGCATACGCTCTAAACAAAAGGCACAGGTAGCTGAAGAAGGATTTATAGCAAATCATGTTGAAGGCATATATCTCAGGTCTGAACTATTACAGATGGACTCTGGGGAGGCTACAAAACTCTTTTTAGAAGTGGGGGTGACAATACTAGAAGATGTGCAAGATAGTGTGGTTAAGGAAATAGCAGTATCAAAGAAAGACATCAAGAGGGCATGGGAAGTGGCCAAGAAGGATAAAAACGAGGAGGAATGTCTACGGAACACGCAGGATAATGCATCACATTTACCTTCAGATGACAATTGGATTCGTAAAATTGTACTGCAGGTATTAAATGAACAGGGGTTCATGGCTAAATCAGATTTACCATCAGAAGGTAAATCTGATTTCAGATTAGAAAAATATTATGATCTGACAAAGAAACCCGTAGCCTTCACAGTTAATGCCCCCAAGGATATGCAGGAGGAGGTAAAAGCAAGAGCCAAACAACTTGGCATTACGGCTCAGGAGTTATACCTCAGAGTTATGGGAGGGTATCTTAATAAGTGAATTGACTCTTTCAAATGAAACCTCCCCCTAGCTACCCTGGCTACCCGCCAATGCATACAAAAGCCCTGTTGGAGCAATACCAACAGGGCCTTATCTTTATTTTCAGTAGGGCATGTAGCCCGCTTTACACATTATACGCTTTACGTTATACTAGCTATAGTGATTTAACCACGGGTACTGGTGGGGTATAGGGTTGTAGTGGGCCACCTACCCACGCCCTAGGGCCATTAATGGCCGGTGGGCGAGTGTGGTATGAACGCTCTAGCATGAACATTATGTCATCGCAGTAGCTGTAAAAGTATCCACAGTACATGGCTAGCCTCCTCATACCAAATCAAATGCTTCTAATTCCTGGTAGTGGGTGTCTAGTACCCAGCTGAACAATTTATCATTAGATAGCTCTGCTACATCAACTAGGGTGTCATCCTCAGATAAGGTAAACTTAACGTTACCAGAGGTATCCATTACATACACCTCACCACGTCTAGGGCTGTAAGACACTGAGAACTTATCAGCACCCAGCCTAAGGTGTTGGGCCTCCACTATCTCTATGTCGTGGTCCTCACTAACCTCCAGTGTTAAGGTGGTGTTATCAGTAAAGATAATCTGGATACCGTCCTCAGTGGGGAAGGCCTCATGGATAGTCTTACCTGCACAACCTGATAAGTATTGCTCGAATGGGTTATTCATCACTATCATCTCTCCCATAGTAGTCTATCTGTATTTGAGTCTCATACACTTTGAATAATAGCTTCATATTAACCCCTACCTCATCACTAGGCAGATCTAGTTCCATTAAGCGAATGGTTACATCTTGGAATGCCTCTTGAGGTTCTAGGTGACACTCATCTAGGCATTTTTTGAACTCTAGCTCAACATCCATCATACGTACCTCCTATTTTTTGGTAGGTGGGGCATACCCTCCGCCTCCATTTTCATTATATCACGAGCCGGAGGAAAAGTCAAGTAAGGTTACCTGGTAGAGGAATGGATAAAAATTGCCCCACCTGCTACGGAAGAGGTGAGGCCAGTTAGTATGAAGGGTATGAAACTTCATACTGAGGAGGTATGGCAGAAAGACTACGCGAGCCATTAACCCACGAGACATCCTTCTGACTTTCAAATTATACCATGGATCTGCGAAAAAGTCAAGTATCTGTTGGTGTGGAAACTTTAATAAGTGTAGCCGGGTGGTATGGGTGGGGCAGGTTTTATAAATTGAAACCGGATTCTAGATAGGCTGGATGGAAGTGTACTTAAAAGAATGTGCAGTGTTTGTGCAGTGTTTGTGCAATTGGCGGATCTTAGGCAAGACAGTAGTAAAGATGAGGTTATATTAGCAGAGGATAGCAACTGCATAGTGACCTTGTTTGTGCTTAAAAATATATTTGCGTCATCATACAAATAGCTGTGTAACTTAGATAGTTCAGATGGATTCTTGATAGTCCATTTACAACACTGCTTACCAGGGTGTAAAGGTGGGAATGATGTGTTGAGCTCTTTATTGCCTAGTACACCTGTGTTAGTGATGATCCAGTTTAAAAATCTCTCATTTATTCTCGGTATGACTAAGGCATCTTTTTCTAGGATGATTACACCATCTATATAACCTCTTATAAAGTGATGAGTGTTGCGATAGATAGTTAGTGGCGGGTTCATAGTACCACCAGCAACACCTCTGTGTCTGGGGGGTAGTCCTGTCTTAGTGATCTGAGTGTGTAAGGCATAGTCATAAAAAGACACTGTTAACCTTGTATCTGTGGTAGAAGTATCTGAATGATTTCTTACCCTAGCCTTAGGACATAGTAGTTCTCTTAGCATGTGTAAGTGCTTTTCATCTTTACCTTGGAATGTAACTGATACCTCGCTTGGTTGCTTTTTAGTGCTGAGTGAACCGTTTCCATATATAAAGCCTAACCAGTATAAACTTTGCTGAGTTCTTCTATTAAACACTTCTAGATTGTACCACTCTTTCACATCTTTCTTAATAAAGCTGTATGTGGTTATATGACTTTTCATATTTTAAGTGCCTCTTTCATATAAAATTTATTTTGTACGTGGGGTATAAATTCTTACTGAAGGGTGTAGCCACATATAATCATGTATCTGAAGTGTATTCTTTCTCCTTGACTTCTAAATGGGTATAACTTAAGAGCTTGATACCTACAAACCCGTTTATAAGGTTTGTAACTTTACCCTTATTGAATCTCATCATGGTAAAGGAGGAGGAGGTAACGACTCCGGGATACCATGATGATGTCAACTGAGCCCGCTTTGCGGGCGAATAAATCATCTGTAATGAGTATTATTACTGTAATACAACTACAAGTGATTATACTGTGTTATAGGTGGTTACTGGCTTCGCCAAGAGCAAACTAGTACTCGCCCCTAACGGGGCTCCTACAGTTGCTCTGAAATAGTAAGATATAATAAAGTCTATTAAGAAGTAACCATATTATAGTAATCATTGTCCATATGCTTACTGGTGTTTCTCTTCCAGTAATATATGGCCTTCACCAACCTTATGTGGTTTGTATGGTTTTGTACGTTTGGCCCCTCTTCTTATGTTAAAAAAATTATGTTACTTATATAGAATCCAAATCGTTCGCATTATGATATCACTGGTAGGGTTATCTTACAAATTATATGTTTTAATGTCACCCCTCTTCCTAAAAAAGGAAGCTCCCCCGTAGGTACACCATATATCACCCATACCACAGCCATAACAGCAAGAGGAACACTATATAAAATAGTGTTCCTCTATTGCAAACTTGGCAAATATTTATTTTTTAGCCCTACTGGCCACACTACATCCCCAAACTAATATAATGTTTCATAGCATTCAACGTTACAACCTTAGCCTCATTAATGAGTGCCGTGTCACCGTTACCTCCTGTACCATCAGGTATGCTGTTTAGGTTAGCACAACCTGGGCACTTAAATTTACTATGTTTAGGTACTAAGAACTTACCATGGTCTACGCAGGATCTTACTGTCAGACTGCTCGGCATACCTATCTGGGATACTATGGTATCAATAGGGCTTGTCATCTTTATCACCTCCTTACCTATTCAGTCTGAGCATCTTCATATTGTTTCAGGTATTCAGGAGCGTGCTCCTTGTAATAAGCATACTCCACATCGGCAATAGACTTATCCATTTCTTCCCACTTATCTGAAGGTACATACTCCTTGATTATCTCAAGTATAGCAGCAAACTTCTTATCCTCCAGCTCACGTACCTGTTCTAGACCAAATTCAGTAAGTCCAGCGTGCTTACCCTGTGTCAGCTTATTCTTCATCTCTATGGCCTTAAGAGTGTCAGATAAACTAACTTCCTTGGCATCCAGTAAGCTATCAAACCCGCGCTGTATCACTAAGTCTAGCACCTGAAGTTCATTGCGTACTTGGGTTTTAGCCTGTTGGTGCACAATAGGAGGTAGCATGATGGACTGTCTAGGGGTAGGAATCCCTGCGGCACTAATGCCTAATAGCTTCTCTACAGTTATCTCCTTAGCTAGGGAGCTCTGTAGTAGGGCCTTATATTCATACAACTTCTGAATAGAGATGCTAAATCCATGTAGCCTACACCAGTCTGATAGCCTAGTAGGGGACTCCCCATCTAAGAGTCTACTATTAAGCTGTGAGATATGTTCCCATGCACATAGCTTTTCTAATTTGTAGTACTTAGTCTCCAGCTGTGTAGGTTTAGCCGGGGTTGGTACCATAGCCATAATATCACCTTCCTATTCTAATAAGCGTATGCCAAAGTCCTTAGGGCTAAATATAGGTTGCACTGATAAATGATACTCGCAGACATAACCGCTTGACTGCACAGCTTGACTATTTACCCCATCATGCTTGGCCACTAGCCGATAGACGGCTGGTTGGCCACACGCTAGGCAGGTGGGCGTAGTATTGTGAACTGACTCCTTAAAGCTAAGGTCAATGTCGTACCGGGATGCGCCTAGCGCGGTGGTTAGGTGTGACGCCATTACGTTCTTACACATCCTCTACATATATGATTAGTTAGCGGTCATACTACGCCGATAAGAAAAATGGTATGTTTCTGGTAGGCGGGCCTAGATGTACCGCTCGCCCCTATCGGGGCTCGCTCTTACCCCCACTAGCAAATCGTCTATAAATAGACAAGCTAGCAAAACGGGGTAATCTAAAATCAACTAGGCTATATCGGGGGCTCGCTCTTAATGAGCTAAGCAACTGCAACACTCGTGTAAATACATAATATATTCCCCACCCCGCCCCACCTACAATGGATGCCACTCCTATCCACATACATACAACCATCAATTTTAATAATCTATCTATGCCATCACACATCCTTGCCCCTCCCCATTAGCATCTCATTAAGCTTCCTAAACCCACCCTTTTCGCATACTGAGCACACTGATAGTGAGATAACTTCCTCTTCAGGTAGTATGCATGGTATAGACATGTTTAATAAACAACCATTGGTGGCCCAAGTATTATACTCCTCGTTAAACTCTACATACACCCCAGTATGCTCATAGTGCTTACACACACCACATATGGGCACCACCCCACCAGCATAGTAAGGACATCGTATTTCAGGATTAGAAATGCATCTACCCTTCTCCACATAACCACCTCACCTAATAAGCTTTCTGATCATTAATATTCCTATCAACAACTTTTCAGCATACACTTAGTACCACCTTACATCCCCATAAACAGCTAACAGAGGTATCCTACGTAGGATACCTCTGTTTAATAGCATCATTATCAAATGTAAAATACCTAATAACACCTATAGTTATCGCCAACTATCTTTTTAACAAAAAATACTACTATATTAGATTCTTCTAATACAAATGCCAAATTACTAAATTAGAATTTTCTAATATAGCTACTCCTGATAGCATTTTACAAAATTACTAAATTAGAATTTTCTAATATAGCTACTCCTAATAGCATTTTACAAAATTACTAAATTAGAATTTTCTAATCTACCTCATTCTAGTGGCAAAGCCCTTGCAATCGCAATGTACCCAAGCTCGTTAAGCTGACCTACAAACCATCCCGATACGTCCACTCCATCTACGTCCTCTGGCACCTCTAGGGCAAGTACATTATCCACGAGTTCCTTAGGAGCATTAGTTATGATAAACTCATCACCATCACTACCACACACATACATCCCACAAGCATCTAAATACTCCTGGGCTAGCAAGTCATTATCAGATACCTCTGAAACAGGATTCAATACTACCTCCCCCTCTTCCATCTCAATGGCTAATAATGGATACTTAGGGCACCCGTATAGCGGGCAAGTGTCTACTTTAGTTACCTCACACTCACACCTAATTGTATCATACTCACTGCACCCATCACATGAGCAGTTATATCCCTTACTACTACACTCTTTATTTGTAACCTCATCACATACTTTACTCATCTTTAGCCACTCCCATCCCATAACGCTGTAAAGCCTCACCGTAGTTCTCCATTATGAAATCCTTAACATCTCCTGCATCATCAATATTGATGCCTGCCTCAACCATCCTATCAGCTGCTATATGAAAACCCTTACCATTGTTCCCATACACAGAGAATATACTACCCTGGAGTTCCACCATAAAGTTGATATCTCCTTTAATACACTCCACACACACCGAGACAGCACAATTATCCTCCTCTTCAGGAGTCATAGTGCTACCTCCCTCCATGTAATAGTCAATAGCCTCTGCTATGTTCTTCTCCATAGAAGCAACGTCAACAACATTCTTTCCAGCTACCTCAATAACTACTGTGAAGGTTAAAGTCTGAGTTACTGGCGGGGCCATACTAATGAGTTCAATGTTGTGCATGTTTAGCTACCTCCTTTATTCTTAGTGAAATCTGTTACTTTGTAACACTGGGAGCCATATTGAAAGATGCCATCATTCCAGCTAGCGATATGTTTACTTAGTTTCTCATGTTCATGCTCATCCAGCATATCAGGCTCTATCATGTACTTAGCCATTAAGCCAGCTAACTCACAGATGGCAATAGTATCCTCAGTCTCACCCATATCAGACTCATGCATAAGAACAATGCCATAAGGTATTTCATACTCATCACGTAGGGTGTGCTGACACACACCCATAACATGCAAATGATTAGTAGCTGCTACAATAGAGTCTACTAAAACTATATCCTCAGGTTCTACTAGTACTACTGATAAGTTTCTCACTTTACTACCTCCTCTTCGGCTATATCCGCTTTATGCTTAGGGCAACCATATAGTGGGCAATACACCTCTTTAGTGGGTGTGGCATTACATCCACTAGGTAACACGTTACAGCAACCCATACAAAGACATGTGTAGTCTTTAGTAATACATGCCTCTAATGGGACTTCTAAACATAGTTTTCTCACTCTGTGTCCTCCTTTACACCTACCACAGAACATCCCATGTACACAGTTACTTTTCCACGTAGTTTGGCCCATTTCTTACGCAACCGCTTAGTATCATAACGCCCATACCTTGGAGGAACTATGACACTACTAACATCAAAAGTTGGCAGCATCTTCTTGAGAGTGCTTGGATGCCCAGCATCACATAGAGGGCATGAAGCAGTGGGTGTAGACTTACTCACAAAATGTTCAGCAAACAATCAACAAGGCCCCCTAACACTGTGAGATATGATTAGCAAAGACCTCTAAGGGTAAGTAACACGTCTCACCATCATCATACTGATACCGAATCCACACTTGACCTTTTAAGCTAGCTTCCGGCTCTCTACCAAGGTCTTCATCACCCTGTAGTGCTGCATCCATAAAAGCCACTACTCCATCCTCTATGCACACATAATCATAGTCAAAGATACCAGTTACCTTTACAATATCGACCTCAATACCAGCATACCCCCAAGATGGATGGATGCAGTACTTGTATCCTGTCATGATATCCCTAGTGAAACTTACAGACATGTGCTCCATTAATGTATACCTCCTATATTCTTTTAGCCCAGACCTTCGGGGCATGATTAATTATCTCACACCTTGGAGGAAAAGTCAAGTAACCCCACGTGCTAGAGGAGTGCCCAAAAGTGGGCACTCCTCTTTATAGCAAACTGGGGTTCACTTTTTATTCACAAACAAATCCATAAAGCCAGAGAGCAAGAGGGTAACAGTTATACTGCAACTAATTATTACTGCTACTCCGATTATTAGTTCCCTTGTGGCCATTGTCTAAACACCCTTCTTTACAGCAAACTGGAGTTAGCTAGAAGTATAGCACCCACACCTACCTGGCCTACACTTACGGTTATCACAAGTCTCTCTATTGAGGACACAACCAAATGGACACTTATCAGTACAATCATAACAACATTCTGGATTTTCTAACCTGGCCGGTTTAAATATTGAAAGTATTTTTGTTATGAGACTCATTTATATACCTCCTTATATACCGGGGCATAACTTGCTCACCCCAATTCATGCCAACGGGTAGAGACATTTGCTCAGAAGCTGCCCTAATAGCTTCCTCCCCAGTTTCAGCATGAAACACACCCAGAACTAAGTCTCCTTGCATTTCTCTAACACTACCATCATCTTTATTTGTTACATAAGCTAAGGCTATAGCCTCACTCTCCACACATATTAGAAACATTCCACACACCTCCTCATATATATCAGGGCATACCTTCTGCCCCATTTTAATTATCTCACACCTTGGAGGAAAAGTCGAGTAAGGTTAGGTGATATGGAGAGTATTCACGTCTCCTCCAGTTTCCTAACTGAGATATGGGCACCAAACTCGTAACCATCTTTGTAAGCGATTTTGGGGCCGGGGTTGGTTTCCCCTCGGGACGGGAAATCCCCCTACAAAGTTCTTACAAAGTTTTTAGGGAGGTTTGTAAGGCCGGGATAGGAGGCCACAACCTCACAAAACGCGGAAATGGAGACTGAATATTCAGTCTCCATTTATCCTGATGTTGTTACTCGTTTTTGCTAATTTGCTTAAGTAGATGTTCTCTGTCTGCTCCATGTTCAGAGCAACCATACAAAGGGCATAACAAACAATGTCCTTTGGTGTTAAGTTCACACTGGAGACATTTACACTCTCCAGCAGATGCTCCACAATGGGTGTTAAAACAAAATCTACTCATATAATGATATCCTCCCCTACTATCTGTATTAGGTGGAGTCCCTCTGCTCCGTGTTTAGCACACCCATACATGGGGCATATAACACAACTATTACTATCATCACACTCACGGCACAAGCAACCAGCTTTTAGGCACTCATCGGTTACATCATCACACATTTTACTCAACAGTGTTTTCCTCCTTTAATATGGCCTCATGCTTGGGGCAACCGTATAGGGGACAAGTACCTGATTCTATATTAGCACACTCACCTGGGCTAACTTTAACACTACCCCAGTCACACTCAACACATGGGCAAGTTCTGTCTCCTAGCGCAATGCTACACTCTTCACCACTAACGGAGTTACAAGACCTACCCACCTTTAACCACCCCTATGAATTAAATACCCTACCCATTTCTACCGGACATCCATACATGGAGCATGAAGTGTTTCCATTAAACAGCGACATGCAGTTTAGCAGCTCTTTACAACGTAAACACCAACACGGGTGCCCCTTGTCATTGCATTCATTTTTAGGGACGTCCTCACACATCTTAAATTTCACTGTTGGTCACCTCCGGTACCATGCCATGGCATCTAAGTCCTTGTCAGGCTCCACCAGAGGTATTAGATTGGATACTGTGGCTGGGTGCTTAGCACACCCAAATAGCGGGCAACACTTGCACCCTTCTCCCCCTATCCTGGTAGGCAGGAGGTTGCATCCGGGACACTTACATTCATGCTCTTTACAGAGAGATACTTCAACATTGTCACAAAATCTACTCATCATTATCCTCCGCTTCCATTGATGGTTTGACTAATGGATACTTAGGGCACCCATGCATGGGGCAAGTATCCACTCCGGTTAAGGGGCATTCCCTCATCCCCTTGTAGTAACTGCACCATAAACACCTACAAAAGTAACCCTTATTGCTGCACTCTTCCGCAAAAACATCATTACACAGCATGTTTATTCTTCCTCCGCATCACACATCTGGGCAGTAGAAGTGTCTCCACACTCTGATACTATGATACCCAGTAATTTGGTGACTAAATGTCCTTTACTCTTTAGATGAGAAATGTGAGAGCTAGTATCCTTCTTAGTGCAAGTGTTACACTCCCGCCCCTCACACTCATCACATGTATCAGTATTGTACTCCTCAATAAGGTTTTCCAGGTGAACCGGGTCGTCTAGGCCATACACCAGATATGCCTCATCTGGGCGAGCACCAGCATCTAAGTTATACGCTAGAAACACTACCGGGACATTGTCTTGCAAGACCTTATGCTGGATCTCAACGGGTGTCTCAGCTTTATGCTCGGGGCACCCAAATAAGGGGCAGGTATTTTCTCTGGTTATAGAACATCCCTTAGTTCTGTGATATTGGCAGCTATTACAATAGCACGAGTACCCTTTTCTAGCACATTCTGCCGAGGTTATATCTTCACATAACATTATATGTCATCCCCCTTATCGAATAATTCCTCTAAAGTAAGTAACCCTTCAAATGGTGTGCCTCTACCTTTGTCTAGGTTGGCATGGATGGCCTCCTTAGATAGCTTACCCATCTTCCAGTTACGCAACACTAGTTCCATCTTGTTAAGGTCCCTACCACAGCAGTCATTCCACAGCATGTACAACTTAGATCCGTACAACTCAAGAGTGTCACAGTACAATACCAGCATTGCACCATCAATCCCAGCGTACCAATCTTTCTTCATGTTCATTTCTACCAGACAAGTGATAGCATCATGATTGCCCTCGCCCATCTTCACCATGATGTCCATAAAGGAATCCTCCAGTTTAATCTTGCTCACTACACATTTCCTCCTCAAATTTAGTGATGTTGCTAACAAAAGTGAGAATTTCTTCACTTAAAAGAATCCATCTGGTCAAGTTTGACCCCGTCTTCTTCTAGGTACTTCTCTACAATGAATAAGATACCCCTAACTTATCACACACCATTTGCATTACATCCGTACTGCATAAACCTTTCACCATAAACCTGGATGTTATCTCGACACAACTGTTACAAGGGCCACCACCCCACCAGTTTAATATAATATTGGTAGCTTGAGTATATGACTTAAGAGTGGCAGCACTCTCACCAGTCTCTTTATCAGTAATCCTCATCATGCCAGGTAATAACTCTTCGCTACACGGGCCTACCTTCTTGGTGACGTTAAATGGAGTTCCACAACAGTTACACATCCACCCCATAGTGGTAATGTAATGAATCTCAGTGTTATTGCATGTTGGGCAACTTGTTAACATTTTGCATACCTCCTAATCCCAATAATTTTCGCCTTCAACATCTACTCCAAGTTCAGACAATTCCCCGATGTTAATTTTTAACACCTTATCATTAGGAATACTGGCAATAATACAGGCATTAGATTCAATAGTGCTAAGACTAAAAGCACGCCCAAGGTGAATATTCAGAAATATACGGAAATGTGGATATTCAGATATTCAGAAGCGTTTAAAGTCCTCAACATTAGGTGGAACCACCAATCCAGTGTTTTCAACATTATACATGCAAGGATTAAAGAATGCTACCGCCATTTACATACCTCCTCATATATTACGTGAGGGCATCCTCCCCCACACCCAATTATATCACGAACCAGAGGGAAAGTCAAGTAAGGTTACTTGATAGGGGAATACACATGAAAGGATAAAGAAAATAGCCCCCATAGGGGCTATTTTCTTGTTTACTCTGTGCACCACCACGTTAGTATTATAACCATCACTATAAAGACTAAGGCCATACCAAGCACCACATCATCAACACTCATTAATACCCTTATGTTCTATTCCTCCTCATTAAGAGCCCTAGACAGTACAACAATAACTACAGCTCCCCACCCACATACCAGGGCAGATATTCCACCAAGTATTAACAAGCCTGAGGCTAACTCCTCTATCATTTCTTGTCCTTCTTGCGTCTAGGCCACACCACCAGGTTCCATATGGATCGAGTATGATCTTCTTCAATAATTCTTACAAGGCTCCGTGCTGATAGATAGCCCAATAACCAGGGCAAGGCCACCACATGTTTTACTAGAATCCCGTCATCTAGGTAATCTAGATTCGTTTCATCGTTAAACCGCAGTGTTACTGACGCTACTAATGTTATAACAAATATTAATGCGCCTAGTCCTATCCCGGCAAATATCATGTCTTATCCCCCTCCTTACGGTACTCCCCCTGGTAATCGGCCCCGCACCCATTACAGGTAAAGATAGTGGGATCTACATAACGGTGGTGAAAACAATTAGCTCTACAAGAGCACCTAAAGGGTTTGCCCTCACTTTGAATCATGAACGAACTGGTATAATCAACTACAGCTAGTAAAGAGTCATTAGTATCAGGCCACACTTGCTCTACAGTTTTACCGAGTCCTTTGGCTATACGCTTAGCTTTGGTTACTCCAGGCTCTACCAGACCACTACATATCTTGTTTAAATACGCAGTGTTTTCTCCAATGCTGGCAGCAAATTGTGATTGTGTTATATGCAACTCCCACTTTAATATATCTGCAATGTTATTCCTGATCGGCATTGTTATCTGCTACCACCTTCCACACCCCGGAAGGCCTAAACTTTGAGTGATCACCCCTACTGGTTATAAGATCATTTAGTTCCAACCACTGTTCACCACTTAACTCATGTTGGATGTACTGATCCCACCACCTGTACCAAGCATTATAAGAATCTGTGCGCTCTACGTGCTCACCCGGTTTAGGATCGGATATCTCAGTACCAAATCTACGTGAGCTGAGAACTGCAAACTCCATGCCATACTGGGCCTGCACTAACTCATTAATAGTATTAGCGTGTAGTGCCTCAACACCAACATGTTGATTGATACTCCAGATAAGTTTACCCAACATGTTGATCATTGCATACAGCTCATACTCAGTGCCGGATTTAATCAGTTCTACTGCTTCCGGCTTAAGGATAGTACCAGGTTCTACACCCCATTGTTCATTTGACATAAGCTTGTCCCCCTTATATTAAGATATAATCACTTAACTCCTTATAGGCTTGCAACACACTCCTTATAGGAGTGTGTTGCAAGCCTAGCCACCCGTACACATAATGTACTTAACCTGCTCATACTATTAACTTAGCGTCCCTTAACGCGATAATGCAATACATTCTCATTATACGTAAGTCACCTTTGCTGTCTTTGACCTCCAGATCATTGTCCATAACCATCTGCACCAGTTGCTCTGTAGTGTAGGAAGCATATTTGGACTTAGACTTCTTATTGGTGCTCTCCTTAGGAAAGTGTAGTTCTACAATTGCCATAGCCACCCTCATGCGCCAAATGGCCTCATGGTCAGTTGTCTTAATGCCGGTGAGTATTCCTTCTAGATCAGCCCACTCCATAAGCTCATCAATAGATAGCTTCTTGATAAACTTTTGTAGAGGCTTCTTTTCTGTGTAGGTGCCTTTCTCTGGATAGGTAACATCTGAAATAACGGCAGGTTTACCTTTGGATGGAATGGGGGGAGCTGTGTTTAGAGGTACCTCAGCATAGGGATCTGCTTGTTGTTCCTCTTCATTAGGCTCCTCGTCTAACTCCTCCTCAGTATCCTCAGCCTCACTAACTACCTCTGCTACTTCCTCCTCAGTGGCCTCATCTAGTTCCTCCTCCCCAGTAGAGTCTTCATCATCCTCTAAGGAGCCAATATACTCAGTAGGCTCAGTGAGTTCACCATCCACCGAGACTCCGGGATACATACCAGCCTCAATATCACGAGTTGTGACCTTAGGTACACCTAGCTCCATAGCTAGCTCTTTAAGGGAAGATACCTCTTTGCCATTAACTAAATACATTTTGCTCATTCACATACACTCCTTCATATTGTTATAGTGGTCGTAGGGTGCTCCCTCGACCCGTTGAATAATTTTATCATGGGGGTGTGGAGAAGTCAAGTAAACTTAGGTGTTAGGGGGATGGTCATCCTTTGCCCCATACATCCTCTTAAAATTCTCCCTCATAAGCAGGCTGCGGTTGTTAACCTCATAAGACTTCTGAGTAGCTGTTACTACACGATCTAGTCCACACACATCAGTTAGTTCAGAGTACCCTACAGACCTACCTTTTAGGGCTGTGATCTTAATTTCATCAGATACTACTTCTCTTGAGTCTTTGTGGAGACACGCTAGTACTTTTAGCTCCAGATCCGAATAACACATGCCTATAACTAACTGGTTCTTCCCATCTTTACTCATTTTATTGCTCCTCTACACTATAGTGACGTGATCACTAAAGACATCTAATGGGAGCCAACGTACACTCTTGTCCACTAAGTATGGAGAAACATACTCGAACCCGATGAAATATCCAGATAATGTCTCAGCTATTTCCTCACTCCAGAAGTCAGTATCTGAGATGTACTCAGCTATATACTCCCCAGCTTCTTTGGGAACATTGGTGGCAGGTTGGATCTCCACTACTTTAACAGTGCCTTCCATGATGCTAGACCACCCGGTGCTAGGGTGTATCTTGTGTAGGGAATTAAGAGTGATGGGATCAACACACCTTGCCACCGTTTCCATAGTTACCACACACTTACCCAGGGTTATTACACATTTGCTCATTTACGCATACCTCCTCTTATCGCGTGGGCTTCGCCCCACGATTAATTTTATCATGAGCGTGGGAAAAAGTCAAGTAAGCCTACTTGTTAAAGGAATGCATACAAAAGCCCCACCCGATAGAAGTGGGGCTTTGGGGAGGTTCTACATGTCTGGTGGAGTAAAGTCCTGCACCTCCACCCTAATATCTGGACCCCACCAGAAGCCATACTCAGTTAGTAGCACTGAGTATTTAGCAAGTAACTCATGCTCGTCAATACTTGGTACGAAATCCTCATCTTCAGAGTACCTAATATAGATTTCAGCTATCTGGGCCAGGTCCTTCCTCATACTAGGGTGTGGCATGCTCTGTGGGACTAACACCAAGATGGTATTACCAGTGGACTCAAGGAATACTGGGCCCACACCCTCCCCTATGGCCGATACGGCCTCTAGGGTGGCAAGGATAGCCTGTTGGGTAGCTAAATTTTGCAGATCTATCACAGTGATCATTCGTCTACCTCCTTAACATTCTATAATAATGTTACAATCTTTACAACCCCAGCAATAATCCACTACCTCACCCTGTTTGATATCTATTTGAACTTCTGCCGGTTTGTTACACTTAGGACAAAGTACTACGTCCCTAGGAGTGGGAGCTTTGTAGTGCTCACAATAACCTGTATGGATTAGTTTACACCCCTCGCCAAATGGGCCCCTGGCCCAGGGGGCATAGCACACTCCACCATCAAAATAGATACAACCTTTAGTATCAAGGGTACTGATGTCAATTATCTCCACAGGGTACTCGGATTCAATACCTTGAGTGTGTCCTTCACCACGCAGGTACTTGATAATTACATCATAGGGCAATGTAGAGAATATACTTAGCACCTTAACCTGCCATCGTTTAGTTATTTTACTCTCTTCCCCTACAACTCTTTGAACAACTTCTGACAACTGATCCCACCTAAGGAACATAGTTTCTGGCGAGGTAAAACCGCAGTCCCTCATAACACGTTCAAATCCACTGAGATCTGTACCTTCTGGTAGCTCCACTTTAATCTGTTTGATAACTTCACCTATATTACGTGGTGCTTTTTCGCTGTTCAATTCCATGTACCACCCTTCCTGCTATAGTATTAATGAGTTGAGCAATAGAATCCTCTATTACAAATAGTTCATCATCAAAGATAAACCGTATCTCTGACTTACATGGGGGTGTATTAAGTATAAATTCCATCCCTACTTGCTCAACTGTCCATCCTGCTTGACGTAGCCTCATATCAAAGAAAGTATAAATTCCATTTAACAGCCTTTGATTTATGTCTGTTATGCCAATGCTCATTATCATCTCGGGGTATGAGTGCTCCAATTCCCAGTAAGCCTCCAATTCCTCTAATCCCTCATGTCCTTCTAGTAGCCTCTTTAGAGTGCCATAAAACCACTGCCTGTGGGCATAGGGACTCTCTGGCCCCTTTAGTATAAAAAACACATGCCCCTCAGACTCTGTGTAGACTGAGAGTATAACACTGTCTGGTAAGGTTATGAAATCTGAACTAGTGGGACCATCTATCTCTGCTAATACAAAACGCAATTCTTCTTGTACTTCACTATCCACACACTTTGGAGCATACACTCTAACGTGCTGGTCTAAATTAATCCAAGCATATTCAATGTTAGGAGCATTAACTTTCACAAATTGTTCAGTGCTAAGTTCACTACGGTGTTCCTCTTGGTTGAATATTAGGGTCTTTCCATTAAATCTTGTTAGATCTACTTTCATCCTATTTCATCCCCCATACTCTTGATATGAATTCTCTCCCCCACCTCATAAAAAGGCACACCATCCTCATAAGGGCTATCATTAATGAACAATACTTGGGTGGGGTGACCGGCTATAACCTCTTTAATTTGCTCCACAATGCCAGCTAAGTTACGCTTACTGGACATATCCAAAGTTAGCTTGATCTCCACTACGCTCACACAACATACCTCCTGCTTACTTAGAGTAAGTCCTCCTGACCCTCCCCTAATTGTCGCATGAAAACCAAGAAAAGTCAAATACCCCTAAGGCAATCCTTAGGGGTATTTTCTTAGTTCTCTTTGTAAAAGTTCGTTACATCCTTAAGAGTTATACCACTAACCAGACGATCACTAAGAGTACTCTCAATATCTTGAATAATCCTCAGCTCTTCCTCTTCACTATCTACTTCAATATCAACTATCACTTGAACAATTCTACCTGCCACAACCTCTAACCTCCTTCATGTACTCTAGGTAATCCTGGTGATCTTTTAACTCTTCTGGGGATAGCCTGCCTTGATATGCTGACTTCCTGCGTCTTATTAGCTCCTCATGGAGCAACTCATAGGTAAGCCCTACTTGCATTTCAGACTTTAGCACCTGAATCTGGCGTAAGGATAGCTCAGATATATCTTGAGGACTCATCACAGGACTATGCCAAACACATGAATAACTGTGCTACTTTCATGAAGCATAACTGTGTCTATATATTTAGTGCCAAGCGTATCAAACTTTGCCCCTGTATAAACAGTTCGTATGATGAGTGTGCTGGTAGGAGGAGCTTCAGTATCTACCAGGCAGTAGACAACAACCTCGCCATCTTGAGCCTTGGCACATATAATGGTTGTTCCTTCTGGTACTATCATCCTGTTCTCATGCTGAGCCCCCAGGGTATACTTATAAATGACTTTGATAGCTATTTCCCCTTTCTAAAGTTAGGATTGATCTTTAGCCTCGCCCACTCTACCGCTGCCGGATAGGTTAAATAAAATTTATCTACCATTTCCTCCGCCTCTTCTACCGTTATGCCGAGATTGTCAGATAGTCTTTTATGATCAGCTTCAGGAGTCATCTCACTAACACTGGGTTTTTTATCAAAAACTATGGATTTACGTGTCACCTCACGCTTAAATAGTTCGATTACTTCATTCAAGTAATAACCTCCTTCTGCTGTAAAACTTGAGATGCTGGGTCTACCATATTTTCACTGAAAACCTACTCTTCCAAGGTAGCAGTGAGAGTAATTTATCAGCCAACACGTGGACGATACAGCCAATAATGGCAAATGTGTAAACTTGGGTACCAAGTAACAGAAATGGCAGTGTCAATACTATGCACCCCATAATGGAATGGCAGTGGCCCCGGTGCTTCATGCAGGATGCAAATGGGTTGAATCTACCTAACGCAGACTTATTATGGTCTATGTCAGGCAATAAACTTGAGATAACCACAGCAGATAGGGACAGCCAACTAGGTGCGATAACTAAGCCGATAGCTGCTCCCAATGAAAGATGACCATACATATTGAAGACCATCGCCCCCTAAAATATAAATGCTTACTCTATTAACGCTATAAATTCTTCCAGTAACCTTTCATTATCGGGGTTACCTCGTACTCTTGCCAATGCATATTGCAATGGGATATAACTTTGTAATAGTTTTAAGGCTTTTATAGGCATTCTGCCTAATTCTTCGAATAGTTTGTTTTCATCTAAATCATAAACCTTGGCAAAAGCTACTATCATAGCATCACTCATAACTTGTGTTCCATTTTCAACCGCATTAATGAAGCCCGGTTGTATATTTGTCAATTCAGCCACTTGACTTAAACTTAAAAGCATGTTATTTCGGGTATCCTTTAGGTGTATCCCAGTCTTTATCATCTTATCTGTTTGATTCATTCAAAGCACCCCTTTCTCACTTCACCGTGTAATTAAACGAACTTTTAGAGGTATTTGCTGCACCTGCTACATCTTCATCAATTACTCCAAGAGTAATAAAGGCATCTACAATGTTTTTATCCACAACCTCTACTATGCACTTTCTGGCTATATCCATAGGCAGTTCTGCTACAATGATCTCTGCATCATAATAGGTGTATCTTGAAGTAACCTGTGGCCTGCTAGTAGCGATCTTATTGATCGTCCCACCAGTCGATCCTTTTATCACAGCTTGTTCAGATACCTCTATCCATTCCTCTATGAATGGACGTAGTTCTTTTAACTCCTTTTCCAGTTTATTCTTTTGCTTAGTCTTGGCAATAAAGTCATCAATCTGGGCTTGCATTAATTTATCTGGTTTAGGGGCTTTCTTAACCACAGCTAGTTTAGTTTTACTTGTGGTTTTAGATGTTACCCTATCAATTTCTGCTGTCTTTGCCATGTAAACCACCCTTTCACCATTTCCTTGTTGAAAGTAGTTTGTCCCGAAGTTTGATCCCCCATTCATATTGCCAAATGGAGTGCTCTATATCTTCGGCCTGTTGAATGGTAAAGCATAATCTGTCATCCATACTGTGAGGATTAGCTTCGTTTATGGTTGCTACATCCCCATTACTTAGAGTGTTAAGTATATTACGCCTTAATTTGTATGTGTATGACAGTTCTAACTGACTCCTAGTAAGATTCATACATACCTCCTCCTAGTGCACGTGAGGCTCTGCCCCATCATCTAATTTTCTCACAAATCGGAGGAAAAGTCAAGTAGGGGCAGGTGGGGATAGGAATGGAGGCCCCTAGGCCTCCTGTAGATGTCTCAATGGCATTAATCTGTTCTTAAACATGGAGCCAATACTACCATCGTTGTATCTGATCCACACGCACCTAGTGTGCCATTGGTCTACCGGCCCTTGCCAAGGTATAATAACGCCCTCCTTGCCACTGTCTATGCCGGACCCTTCACACACTTTTACAGGAGTACCTGATTTGTAGCTCTTTCTAATTCTAGCTAGTGGTGCTATTTTCATTTAGTGCTGCCTCCATATTTCAATTTTATCCTCTCCAATAACTCCCTATCCTGCTTCCTTAACCTCTCGATATTTTCAGTGTCCTGCCAAACAATGAAAGAGCCAAGTGTTCCATGCCTTTTGCATCCGTCTTTAGAATACAACCTTTTCTCCCAACCTGTGTAGATTAAAGGATCTGTTAAAATATCAGGGTGCTTTTGTTCTGCTAGTTGACGAATAACACCCCTCAATATTTCATTTTTAGCTAAATCATTAAGAATGTTGCCTGGGTCATAAAAGTATGCTTTCCCCATATTTTCACGTACCCATGGAGTGGCTTCTCGATGATGCCACTCATCATAGTAGAAAGTGTCGTACACATACTGCTCATCAACCCCCAGATGCTCAGCTAGCTCCCATGCCTCTAACAGATACCTTGCTTTTGCAATAGCACAATTGCTAGATTCCCACAATCCCCGACTTCTATGTCTGCCCCTGATACGTCTAGCAGTTACTAACTCCTTCTCTGAGAGTGGCCTAGCACTCATAGGCCATTTTAGAACCGGGTGTTCAGTCACACCATCTCCCCCTAATTCACAGACTTGAACATAAATACATCCCAGTAATGCGCTCCTCCATCTATATCCAGCATAATTTCTGAAAAGTGCTCCCCCGCCTAGGCCTCTTTTTGCTAGTCACAGTTGCTTTCATGCCTCCATATTTTTTCATATAGCATCTAAATGCAAATTGCCCAGGCCTATCCCCATCTTCTAAGTCCTGGCATATAGTGACTATGTCACCAACTTTAATAGACTTTTCCCACACATTCTTGGCATATATGTTTATTTGCTCTCTAGTTAACTCTTCACTAGAAATCGGTACTAGTGGTACCGATTTCTTTTTAAACAGCCAATTAAACACTACACTGCCTCCTTAGGTTTCTCTGCCAGTTCCATCTCACCTATGAACTCACTAGCCCATGTACCACGTCCGTTAAACGAGCCAATGGAGGAAATATAGCACCTTGTCTCAGCCCTAGTAACAGCTACATACATCAACCTACGCTCTTCTTCTACTGCAAGAGGCTTAGTGCCTTCATCCCTAGCTTTTTGTGCTTGGAAATGTGGTAGTATCCCATCACTACTGCCAGCTACAAATACAGTGTTATACTCCAAACCCTTACTTTTGTGTATAGTCATCAACTGCACACCATCAATAGAACTCTTGACAGCACTTGTCATCAAGGTGATATAGTCTAGGAAAGACTTAATATTCTCCTGCTTACTAAGAGCATATCTGAGAGTTTCAATGTTCTCTAGGCGGGAGTTGCCCTCGTCTTCAGTATCTCCCTCCTCAGTGGTGATGTGCTTAGCGTAACCTACACCCTCATCTGACATGATGTATTCAAGCATTTCTGTTGGGGTATTTTCAGCGGACATCCTGATTAGCTCCTGGATATGTCCCACAAACTCTTTAGACCCATTCTTTTCATACGGTTTTAGTATTATGCTGCCACTCCCTAGAGCCTCATACCTGGAACCATTGAAAGCACTGACCTTATCCAGAAATGCTTTACCAAGAAACCTAGTCGGAACATTAATAACACGCTTGAAAGCATCATCGTCGTCACTATCCACAGCCAGCTTCATGTAAGCAATTATGTCCTTTACTTCTTTTCTCTCATAGAAGCTAATTCCGCCATGGATAACGTATGGTAGTCCTGCTATGATGAGTTGGTCTTCTAATGCTTTAGACTGCGCATTAGTCCGATACAGAACTGCTACGCTCTTAGGGGTAATGCCTTCCTGTTCTATTAATAGACTTGTTTCCTTAACAATGTTAATGGCCTCTTCCGTCTCATCTGCGTAATGAGAGTAGTTAACACATTTTACCGGATCAACCTTATGTGCTTTGAGCTGCTTAACTAAACGTTCTGTATTGTTCCTAATGAGAAGGTTGGCTGTATCCAGAATAGCAGGGTTGGAACGGTAATTATCTTCCATATTCATTTGCTGAACACCTCTCCAGTTATCCCTAAGGTGAATAAACTCCCCAGGTACAGCTCCCCGGAAAGAGTACATAGCCTGGTCATCATCTCCTACCACCAGTATGTTGTTCTCCGGTTTGCCGATCATCTTAACAAGCTCCCACTGCATCGCGTTGTTGTCTTGACTCTCATCAACCAGCAGGTACTTGTAAAATCTCTGATACTTAGCTAAAACGTCCGGGTGCTCTTTAAACAGTTTAACTAGAAGCACTAAGAGATCATCAGCATCTATTAGACGTTGTTGTTTCTTAGCTTCTTCATACTTTACAAACATCTCAATATAGGCTTCCATTCTAGGACCTTTACCAGTGTGCTCACGCTTGTAGTCATAACAATCTACACCTGCATTATTGCTCAAACCCATTGCCTTTGCAAGTTGCATAGGGGCAATATCCCTGATTTCCTCCTTAACTGAGAAAGGAATAGTACGGTCAAGTAGTAAGGCCTTTTTAATATCCTGAATAAAGAACTTCTGCTTTCCATTGATGAGTATATCCTTCTTAAACGCAGAAGCCATGGGGTGATTCATATTCTGATATTCCTTGGAGAGGATTTTGTACCCGATGGAGTGAGTAGTGCCAATTGTGATCATATTTAGCTTCATTTTGGAGATTAGGCCACCCATCCTAGCTACCATTTCTTCAGTGGCTTTTTTGGTAAAGGTGGTACACAATATGGATGAGGGCTTGATGCCCTGCTCAATCATGTAAGCAACCCTACGGGTTAGAACGTGAGTATTATGACTTATAAATCCATTAGATACAAATGAATGTGTTTCTGGCACCGTGAAATCATACACTACATTTTTTGAACTGGAAACCTCAGTTACTGGATCTAAAAACACACAATTAGCTAGGTAGTGCAGTATCTTAGTGTCTTCATCTTGGAAGTCTATAATTGATAAGATGTCATTGATTGTATTTTTAGTTAAGCTTCTCCTACCTTTTTCATAATCTGCATATGTTAATAATGGCAAGTCATTAGGTCTTACCAATTTGGATCTGTTTTTTAAGTAAGGCTTGCCTATCATTTTTTCCCTCATTCTGCTTAACCGTAGTTGTTGGTTGGGCACTAAATTTACATTATCGTTAGGTTTGACCTCGCATGAATACTCTAACTTCTTCTGCTTGTCCAAAGCCCATTTAAACCCTACTAAATCTTTAAATAATCTTAAATTAGATCCCCCAATATAGATATATTGATGATCTCCATATTTATTAGTTCTCACCTTAATTCTGCTAGCAATCCCTAAATTTAGGAGCAAAAGATGTATCTGCGTACCTAATTCTTTTGAAAACGTAGAGTATTCAAAAGTACGTTTACTTTCATTCACTCCCCCATCTGTATCGAAGATGCCCTGCAAGCATGAAATGATAACCTCTTTAGGGGCGGATAGAATACTTGCAGGTATCTCCTTATATTCTGCTGTGGTCATCTTTAAACCTATATCATCTTTAAGATATTCCCATAAAGGGACGCTACTAACCCCCCAAGACACTGAATTTTCATTGTCCTTTTTGTTCCTAGCTGGGGTCTTATTAAATAACTTCTCAAATAAAGTCACATAATTGTTAGCAAATTCTCCATCTATTTTTGCAAAACTAATGCTCCCTCTTTGATTCAGATACCCATCCCCGATAAGAAGACCAATAAAATACCCCAAGTCTGTGCTTACTTTAGGATTGCATCCCCACAGATCATTAGTCATGCTTATGGCTATAAGATCCTCAGTAACTACATCTCTTAGTTCTTTAAACTTTAAAGAATCTCCCTCTAACACCACTACGGGGTGTTCAGGGGTGCCCTCTATCTCATAACCATACGCGGTTTTTACTCGTATGGTTTCAGAGTTTCCCAAATTATACCAATGGGACGTTTTAGCCAAACTAGTGCTGCTCTTGGTAGGATCTGGCGATACTACAGTAGCTTGGGATTCTCCCTCCATAGATACCTCATAATGGTTCGGTATGTCCTGAATCTTCACCATTCCTTTGTCAGTAAAAATGTAGCTATTCCCTGTAATACATTTCCCACTACCAGCAACTGCACAAATCTGCACTATACCATCAATAGTGGTTACTGCCTTCAGTTGTGAGGGGTTTAAACCTTCTAATAATTTGCTCATACACTACATCCTCCTCTATCTCTCCGGTGGGGATTCTTCCCCACGCCTAATTTTCTCATGGAATCCAGGGAAAGTCAAATAAACCCAAGGGGGAGAAGTAACTCAGGATTTAAACCCCCTCTCTATATACTCCGGCTTGCAGCTCCCATTACACAACGCCCCGCATACAAAGCTCTTTAGATGCTCATGTTGCTCATCAGTTAAATCATCTGTTATAGCTATTCTTTCTAGTGCTCTCATATGTTTACACATGTCAATTTCTCCATTCCATCAAATAAAGGGAAAGGACATAAATCCTCTCCCTGGTATTACTCATAGACTTTTAGGATCACTTGTTCGCATTAATGATACCTATCGTCATGTCCTCCAGAACTGATCCTTTAAGCATCTTCTGCATGGTATCTACTATGCTCTCACCATTAACTATGGCCATAGGTGATACAGCTTGCATGATCTTCTCCAGCATACCTTTATCCGCCAGGTTAGCTAACGTGGCTATCAGTTGTGGGCTAATAGCCTCAGCTCTCATTTTTAGGGCAGCAGACTCAGCCTCTTTCTCCTTTATACCCTGCTCCAGCACCGCACTGGAATAAGCTAATTTTACTTCGTTATGAGACATTTCTCTCTCTAACTGACAGTTAAACAGTTCGCTATCATTCTCAGCTTTCTCCATTAAGACCCTTTGAGTACTGCTGTTAACCTTCATCTCACTATCAATACTTAATAAGTCCGTTATTAGCTTTTCAGCAATAGTCTTTTGCTTAATAGCTTCTCCCCTTATAACTGTTTCAGCTCCGATGTCATTAAGCTGTCTGGTAATGTCTTCTTGCTGTTTTACAAACTCTAGTTTTTGTTGTAGCTTGGAGATGCCTAACATATAATCTAGGGAATCCTGCTGAGCCTGTATTAAGGAATCGGCAATAGCTCGGTCTACAATATCAACACCCAGCACCTCGACATCATAGACATGCATGCCGTTCTCTGCAAAAGAGTACCCTTTACCCGGTACATCTGGATCTGGATTAAAGCCTAAGACGGAATCCTTTACAATAGATGTGGAGTTGGCATAAAATTCCTGTATGCTCCATTGTTTGGCTTCTGAACGCAACTTAGAACGCATGTGGTCACATAGTAACTTTACATAGTTCTCTGCATTGAACCACTTATCCTTGTCTCCCTCAAAGTTTACGCAGTAAGATACTTTAACACGCAGGTCACAATAATCCCGAGTCTGCACCGTAATGATGTCTCCAATTTTGTTGTTCAGACACCGCAAGTAAGCCGTTTTTAGTAGTTTGTCAGTGTTCTTAGGTTTACCAGTGGAGAGCTCCATTAGCTCTAAAGTCTCATCGTATTCCAGTAGATACGAGGTGGGTCCCACTATCACTTTCCGGTTGCCGAGCTTAGATACAACTTGAATGGCATACCCAGTCCACACATTAACTGAGACTGCCCCATCATATTTTGTGTCTAAGGTGATAGTGCGGGGAGGAGTGTATGAAGTTTTTCTGTCAAACCCATCTTCCATATGAAAGCTGTTAGCGGAATTTCTGGAATGAGTACTGGACGAAGACATACTAGCTGTCATAGCTCTCAGTTCATTATCCGGCACATAGCTAGCACTGAGGGACATGGAAGCTAAACCTGTGTTATACTCTAATGCTTCCCTATTACCTGGAAACCACATTTCTACCTGCTTAGGTGAGAGTACTCTTCTAACAATTACCTCTTTACGAGGGTCCGGTAGGAACATACAGGTACCAACTTTTTTAGCTACATCCCCGGTTTCCCGATTTAGTACATAGCGAGCTTCTCCAATGGGTATTGCTACGGCATGGTGTACAATCTGGTTGTTGTATTTTATAATTGCGTGCTCTGGACGGGGAAAGTATATCATTTGATCTTTACCTGTAATGAACAACTCATCACCAGTCTTATAGGATGATCCCTTTTCTTCATAGTCGGCAATAACCTTAACATAAATACCACTATTTTCATTTAGCTCTATGGCTTTGTACTTACGAGATCCCTCCTTCTCCAGGAATACCTCGGTGGGTTCTGGGAATACAACCTTTGGCCCCTGTACGTACCGCTTATTACCATCCTCATCAAGCAAAATGCAATACTCCAGACGCTCCAATGTGACGGCATCCCGTATATACACCCCACCTCTCTCAGGAATAACTTCCACTCCAGTAGGAGGAATATAAAAACTGACCTCGGTTCCCTTAATTACAAGTAAGCTCCCCATAGTGAGATTTAACGAAGGTGCTGTGTGTAATGCTGTTGAAACACTTGCATTTTCGCTAACTGGAACTGAAGGAACGCTTGCGTTTTCACTAACCGGGGTGACATTGGCTTTAACTATGCCTGACTTCCAGTTCTCTTTAGCGGCAACATCATCGTACACCTGAACAACCAAATACTGATTGGATCTAAGGTTATGTCCTCGCACTGTTTTAACTATCTGTCCCGGCCATAATGGGAAGGAGGTGGGACCAGGTATGTTCACTTTTTTTCCAATGTTAAGTTCCGTTAGGTCATTGCTGGATTTGATATCAGGATGCTTACCACTTATGGCTGGATTCTTTAGAATCAAGTACCAACCCTCGGGAGCCGTGGCAAAAAGTTGTATGGCTGTTTCTAAGTTACACTCTGTAAACCTTTTGGATTTATCTCCAAAAGTAACTGGGGAATCCGTACCTGAGAGACTAACCTTGTATGGTCCCACATAGGACACAACATTACCCTTAGTCTTGTCGGATATAAATGCGAACTCATTAGGTGCTAACACCAATTCCTTGTCACGTGAGTTTGTTTCTGCCATTTAATAATGCCCTCCTTCTTCAACTTGAACCTCTGAATTAAAAAAGCAGGAGACGCGAATTCGTCTCCTGCTTGGTATGTAATTGCATATTTTATTTTCCTATTCCACACCATTTTGGTTTCACTGCCAGCCTAAACCTAGTAAGACCCCTGCCATACATTCTAGCCCACATACTGAAGTCAGGGTTAGTTGAATCCATGCAATGGCCCACAGCGGCAGTTATCCTGAACCATCTAGATTTCCCTACCCACTCTTTCTTTTTAAAGAAGATACAATCCTTACATCCCACATCGTCACTTCTCCTTATGCTTCAAATACCATTCCCTACAGGACACAATGATCCCAACTATGGCAGGAAAAGTGTACACTAGCAGCACTTTCCACCCAGGTTCTATCTCCACATTACACCTCACCCCATTTTATACATAACCACAAAAAATAATACACATAATAGTACAAATCTGCTAAGCATCTTAACCCTAGAAAATAGTGGCATAGAGATAAATAGTAATAGGGCAAGCACCACAAATACAGGCTCCACCACACTATCCCACCCACTACTTACACCACCCACATACGCTAAAGGATTAACCAAACTACCGTCTTTTATTAGTCTGGTAGTTACATGGACATGTGGGCCTGTGGAGTGCCCAGCCCCCGGCGTACCGGGCGTACCGCCCGATAGCCCTACGCTTTGACCTGCTATTAAGTGTTGTCCATAAGTTACGTCAACCTGAGATAAATGGCCAACTACCATCTGTACTCCGTTATCTAGATTTATCCATACAGCATTACCAAGTAACGGGTCTAATCTGATTAACTGCACAATACCATCATTAGGAACCTGAACTTGAGTGCCAACAGGAGTAGCAAAATCTACTCCTGTGTGTGGGTTGGGGTGAAAATTATCCACCTCAAGGTATTCAGTAGTAATAGGAAAATGAGTAAACGCAACATCTGTCATACCAACTCCCCCTAGTATCTATTATTGTCATCTTTATGCCACCAGTTTCTAAATTTTTCCAAATCTGAGCTTATCTGACCTAAGGTGCAGATTATGACCACTATGGTTAATATACCTACAATGACCATCATCTTACTCATTGCAGAAGCCATTATAAAGTGTGACAATAATATCCCAAATAGTATCCACACACAAATTCCCCCTATTCAGATTTTCCTCTCATCAGTATCCCCCAAGTAGCATTCTCCCATGCCTTAGTAAATTCTGGAGTGTTATCTTCAGCACCAGTAATACGATGTAGGGTCTCATGCACTAGTATTTTCCAACAATCCTCCTTAGATTCTAGCAGACTTGCTTTTAACCATACTGTATCGGTTTTTCTTTCGTAAAGACCATTGCATTCATTACCATGCTCATTGTAAACGTGTTCAGATACTTTCACTGTTCCATAATCTCCCACATACAACTTGCACAGCCTTTTACACCACCCTAACATGGTTGCTTGTTCTGAGTTAGGTTTACGGTGCATATTCTTGGGCAACTGTGCTAATTCCTGTAAATCATCCGTATAAGGTACGCCGGCTGTGACAAACAGAGTTTTCCAAGCACTAGGTACATTCACCAACACTTTATATTGGTAATACCTTGCCTTAGTATCCGTGTCCAAACCAGTGGCCAATGATAACTTATCTCCTAACTCCAGTTTAATGGCAGTTCTCCACGTGTCAACTGAAGGGCACCTCCATGAGGATACACCTGCCTCAGCTTCTAGTGAAGTGGGACAGGACATTATGTTTCTAATAACTGTTCGGGCTAAGTCAACATCTTCTGTGCGGGCTAACAGACCGTTTATCGCTTCCTTAGCTTTCCCGAGATCTACCATATTGCGATCACGATTTTTTATGTCAGAATTAGTGAAGTTATAGCCAAATACACTGTTTACCTTAGCAATGGAGACACCATTAACAAATATCAGTCCTGGATTTTGTGGTAATATGGAATCTGTGCACAGGAGTTCTTGGCCCACTCCATTTAATATGGCAAAAGCCTGAGTAGCTTGGGTGAGTTCTTCTAAGGAGCACTCCATGTAAAAAGTAGTGCCCTCATGGGTATCAGTGTCTTCGATATAATAAGTTAACCCATTGACAGTTGGGTCAATACTGGAAGGTTCAAGTGTAGGGTGTACAGTGAACCCATTTGTCTCTAGGTAGATTTCCCTATTTGACCTAAGTGCAACCAGCATACCAACCTTTAAGCCCTCTCCGTAGTCACCTGGGCTACCACTCTTGTTACGTTGTTCTGACTCACCAATTAGCAACTTACCCCTTGTAAACCCACTGGGGGAATTGGATATCACCGCATATTTTCCATTGTGGGTGATGGAAGTTGTATCTCCAAGAATAACTCTAGCAAATACATTATTCTGAATCAGCTCCTTTAACGCCTCTAAACTGGTCCAATGGGGAAGGTTATTCTCCGACATGCCTATCTCATATCTAACCATATCATCACCCTCTATAGCAAATGCTACTACCATGCTAAATCCCCCTTTAAATTTGTGTCTCCCCTATTGGAGAGGTTGATTAATTTTCCCACAAAACGAGGAAAAAGTCAAGTAGGGTTACCTTAGAATGGTAAAAAGAGAAGTAGTACAGATTCATAAGAGTCTGTACTACTTGCGACCATTATTTTATTCTCACCCCGATTATAATCTGACTACCTGCCTCACCATTTGGTATCCATCTTACAGATTTAACTACTTTAATGCTTAGAGCTAGTTTGATAAACACTTTGTTAGCTCTAGGATTGCCTTCATCTATAGGCATGAAAGGATATAGGTTAGCTTCAATAGGTAATCTGGTTGCTATCCTTATGAACTCCTCACTGACTTCAATAAAGCTAACTCTACTTTCACCCCCGCAGGATGACACGATAAGCTCTAGTAAGTCCATTACATCAAAAATAGACAAATCGGAATTGTTTTCAATTTTAATTTTTTCTTCCACTTGCTCTATTGCATCCCCACGGTTTGTTAGTTGCTCTTTATAATATTGCTGTTGGGCAAGAGTTTGTGCATCTGGGTTATATGTGGATTTCAGCTCTTCTTTCATAATTTCTACCCCCATCAAACAAAAGAGAGGCATTAATGCCTCTCTTTTCTTATTAACTTATGCTACATTTATGATATTAGAGTCTATGCTAGAGGCCCCATTAACTACCTGCCGGACATAGTATCCAATACCTACAGGCACATCCACAAACGTATGTGTTGTAGCTGCTCCAACAAGTACGTGTGTCTCCACCTCTACACGGGAACTATCATATAGGGCCACTATTGCTAGTTCTGTAGCTCCGGCCACTTCAACGGTTAGTACTCCACCGACACTACCTGTGGCTACTACTGGGGCTGGGGCCACATTGACTACATTAGACTTAAGGCTAACTAAACCATTTACTGTTTGTAGCGCATAGTAACCTAATCCTGGTGTTACAGTTGTAAATTGATGAGTAGTGGCCTCACCTACAAGAATGTGGGTGTCTATTAAGGCATCCGCAGAATCATACAAATCAACAGTGGCCAGAGCAGTAGCCCCTGCCGCATCAACAGTTGCTTCTCCATCACCACTCCCTGTGAGTACCACAGGTGCCGGTAACACAGTTACTACATTGGAAGCTGGACTCTCTAGGGTAACTGTAGTTTGTGTAACATAATATCCCTCTCCTACCCTAACTCCGGTGAATTGATATGAGGTGTCATCCCCAGTTAGTTCGTATGTGACGGCTACTGTGTCTGTATTGTCATACAGGGACAATGTAGATAGCAGTACTGCGCCCGTTACATCAATAGTGGCTGATCCATCACTACCTGTTATGACCAAGGGATTCGGTAGGGCTGACACGTTATCAGATACTACACTAGCAACTCCATTCAATTCTTGAATTACGTAGTGATCTAACCCACCATTTGGTAGATTAAACTGATGTGATGTTTCCTCTCCAGTGAGTGTGTAAGAATCTACTAAGACATCTGAGTCGTTGTACAGTTTCAATGTGGTTAGATAGGGAGCACTGATAACTAGTATACGCCCCACACCTTCAACAGCATTAGGTTTTGATAAGGAATCATACTTGATATCTCGGACATTAATCTTAAATGATTTCCCTAGGCCAGGTATGTAATCCTCGCCCCCACCTTCAGTAGATAGGTGTTCCCCTCTGATAGTAAAATCCGTACCCAGGCCTGGGATGTAGTCTTTCGCATCCCCTTGTGCATCTGCGTGTCCAGGAGAGATAAAGAATGATTTCCCTAGTCCGGGAATGTAATCTTCCGCACTTTTAGACATAATAAGAGCCCCCTTTCAGATTTAATGTTAATAAACATCTGGAGGAGGCATATCTTATTGCTTATTCTGCATGTAACTCGGTGAATAATTAAAAAGGCAACCAGTAAACATACGTTCTGGCTGCTCTTTTATGGCCCCACAAAGTGCTCCACCCACCCCAGTAGTTATTGAGTGTAATTATAAATCACACCCAGAGTTTCATTAACATTAGAAACTCTCTAAACACTACTGAAAACTCCTAAACAATACGACCGTTAAAGAACAACGGTAAGCCCTAAGGAAGAATAGTAGCTTGATCAGAGCTGTTCTGTCCCTACCACAAATTGCTGAATTGTACAACAATCTCTGGTAAAGACAGGGTGGGAGTTGCACCCACGATCACTTAGTGCACTAAGTGATCCAACTACAACCTATCTCTACTGGCAACACATTGTAACCCCAGTCTGTTGCCTTGACTGCGTGCAGTTCCCATTTATCTACATTAGCTATTTGCGGATCATAGTTTCAAGTGACGTATTAGAAACTATGCAGAACTACCAACACTCCAAAATAACGGCACTCTCTTGCAGGGTATGCTCCCCCCGTTAGGAAAATAAGATTCGACCTGCACATGGAACTACTCCCTTGAGCTTTCATCCCAATCATTAAGCTAGTCTTATACCTATTTCTACCCTAATTCCCATGTGCCGTATCCCAAGATGATGTCCATGCCCTTAGTATGAGCTCTGGCATTGGGCCCTATGGCTCATCATAAGCCAACCAGAAACAGCACACAGGGATTAAAGTAGAATTAAGGGGCCAGAGACAGGATTTTATACCTGCATTCCTCACGCTTTTAGGCATGTGCTTTTGGATTAAAGCTACTCCGGCATGTAAAATGGGGGCATGGATTTGCACCATACATATCCTGCTAGTTTTCGGTTTACCCTTGTGATCGGCCCTTACCCCACCTTAAACAGGTATGGTACCATTAAGGTTTCCTGCACGACTTGTTCACTCTAAAGCGTTCTACCTATTCCGCCACCCCATATGCTATTTAGCTGCTACCTAAACGTCTTTTGGCCTCTTCTAGGATTTCAGTAGCCCGGTCAGCGTCATCAGATATACCCTCTATCAAACCTGCCATCCCTGAGTTAACAGGCCTGGCTACTGTCCCCTCTGGATTAGGGTGTATAGAATGCAATACCATGGAAGAAAGTTCAGCTAAACGAGATACCTTAGCTTCTAGAGACTGTAAACTTGACCAAATTGAGTCATCAGACTTGCGGATAGAGTTTGCTGATGCGCAAACATTCATATTCATTGAATAAACCTCCCTATTAAAGTTGGTGGGCCATGTAGAAGTCGAATCTACACAGTACGTGTTATGAGCACGTTGCACTACCATTATGCTAATGGCCCATTTACCTAGAGCTTGTGGCCCTAACCAGTCGCATAAACTCGTGATACTAACAGGGGACCAGCCTGCAAGCCAGAATTTATGGGACTGGGTAGGGGCATACGCCCCTGGATATTATTTAGCAGCGACAGCAGGTAATGGTATGCTGATCATGTTACTGCCACCAACCACTTGAGATTGTTTGCCATCCCATTGATTAATCCACATCTTCTGAAGTAGCTCCGGTGTTAAGGAAGACTGTATTAATCTATTAGATTCTGTTTCCGCAGTAGCCCTAATAATGGTAGCATCCGCGATACCCTGGGCTTCTACTTTGAGCTTATTAGCTGCGATAGTGGATTGTTGCAGCTCAATCTCCATCTGTTGTAGCTTTTGTTGGGCATCTACTTTAGCTTGTATAGCTTTCTTGGTATCGTCATCAGGTCTAATACCCCCAAAAGCGAAGGTTTCGATTTCAATACCAAAAGGTTCCAATTCCATCTTTAAGCCTACTTGAACCTTTTTCTGTATTTCATCCCGCTTGTTACCATAAACATCCATAACACTGTACGTAGACGTCACAGCTTGAGTTGAGTTCTTGACTTGTTGCTTCAAGTACCCATCCTCTATGATCCCAATATTGGCACCCTTGAATCTATTAAATACCAATGGCAGTTTGCTGGGGTTCATATGATAAGTGTAGTATAAGTCAACATTTACTAACTTACCCTCAACAGTAGACACATCAACCGAGTGATCTTCTTTTGGGCCTTCTTTAGGATCTTTTGAAAGATACACGGTTTCAGTGGAAACCGGGTATTCCTGTACACTCTTCCATGGAGGAAGAAATTTGTACCCTTGGCTTAAGGTAGTGTCTTGTAAACCACCATTCATGCTATAAACTACCCCTGCATATCCTGGATTAATCCTTGTGGTGCACATGAACATCCCAATTGCAATTACAATTAATGCCACCACTACCGCGATTGCTCCTTTAATCCCGTTTGATAGGTCTAGGTCCAATTCTCGTCTCATCTTCTTCTGACATCTCCTTTTTTACGTAGGAAGAGATGCCACTGATTTTACCACCCAACCTTCTAAATAAAGGACTAAACGCAAACCACAGTATGACCATTGCGAGTACAATAAGTATTGGAATAGCAGGCATTATAAACAATAGCATCCCTCCTCAGTTTATGTAATAAGGGTAGGTTAGGAGTCGAACCTAACTTCAACCGCCACTTATGTGTAGTAACTGACGCCCTCATTAAGAGGGCGTGTAGGAGTCGAACCTAACTTCAGAACCTCTCACATATAGTAGTTGCTACCCTTAATTATGATACCAGATTGTGGGAATTGTAGAAGGTTGGTGATAATGATCCTCAATGCACAAAAATCTATTATGCCATACACTTAACACTTTCACTCACCACTGACTAGGTCCAGCTTAAATAGTACCTGAGGTGTCAACGCACAGGTCCTCGCTTACCAAGCCGTCCTACTTAACGCTGTACAACGCTTATAGGCCCAATTCTTCTCAGCTTTGCACTGGGCAGTCACTAGACTGCTTAACCTGGTATCATAATTAAGGATAACTGTGCCTAATTATATATGCTTCCACTTTTCACGCCTTTTTATCTTACCTATGGTTGAAAAATTTACACCATATTTTTGTCCTAGCTCCTTTTGGGTTAATTCACTAGCCCTTATATTGAGAACATCCTCCTCTGTTAAAGAGGCATTTGTATGATTTTGTCCTCTCATAGATCTTCCACGTAGTACCATGTCTCCCATATTATCAATATGGGTACCTAGCTCTAAGTGCTCTGGATTTATACACGCTCTGTTGTCACAAGTGTGTCTAACTACAAGACCCTCTGGGATTTCCTCAAAACATTGCTCATAAACAAATCTATGAGCAAGAGTAAGTTTATTTTCTATGAATAATTGAGCATATCCATCACTCCTTATTTTATGTGATATCACTGTAAAACACAGATTCTCATTTATTGAGAATTCTAACTTTTTCCTATTATGCCCTCCCATAATGCCTCCTTAGTAATAAGGAGGTTAACCTTGCCCCTCCAAGGTAGTTAGTTTAAGTCTAACAACTTCCTACACCTTATGGCTACTGCTTGGTCTGAGTAGGAATGGGCCATTCACTCGCGTGTAGCCTTACGGGACCCCTTAAAACCACTATCAAGGTCCATTCTCCGAAGCTATATAAATAACTTGGTGGTTAGAAAAGGCTATTAGTGTAGAGCACTTGTGAGCTTTCCACCCACTCGTCGGTTTGTGGCTTGTAAGTCCACCACACTCGTCTTTTACGTCAGGTTGGGTACTGACAACCTTGCGGACTACACCCTGCTTTACTGGATCTAGGAAGAGGTGTAGCGTTGTTTTGTCCACGAACTATCGAACTACTGTCTTGACCACACGGGAATTTTAGGGCTGCATAAGGTTGGTGACCACCCCACTTAGCTATTATTGTGTTAAAGTTTAGGTGGTGGTTAGGCACCATTAGGTTATAACACGTGTCTTTAGTCTTCATAGCACCTTATCGCCTTTATCGGGCAGTAGTTCTCTTTGTGCTCTACTGGCTGTGGGGCTCAGGAGCGTGTCAAACTTGGACTTGCTACTCAGCCTAGGGCATCAGCCCCGTACACCTTTCGTCTTGCACTTGTGACCGCCCCCGAACACTTTCAAAAAACCGAACACCAAAAAGTTTTCTCCTGGTAAGATCAATACAAGTCTGGACCATATCTCTCTATGAGACGATTATATTCTTTTAGGTATTTTATACCCAAAAAGTAGGACCTGGCGTGGAGCTTATTCACTGATATTCCTTCCTCATCCGCTAACTCCTTTAAAGTCTTTTTATCTATTATGGTACCTATCATTAAATTCCTGTGCTTTTCACCCAGCACTATATTAGGATCTATGCTCATCATATCCAACACATGCTGTATGTCCTTTTCAAAATAACCTGCATCATGGGATGAGAAATCGTCTTCACAGGTCTCTTTGTTAACCACTCTTAAATACTTATTAATGTGATGATACACCCTAAACTCCAACATCTTTTTTATATAGTAGGGGAAGTCCACCCCACGCCTTGGGTTATACTCATTAACTAATTGAACAAACATCAGATTTATGGAATTAAACAAGTCTTCCCTGTCAGAGTTATTATGCATCATGTGGCTAAATTTTTTAACTATTGCTTTACGCAGTGGCTCATAATTTTGGAATAAGACTTCGGTATCAACGATAAAACTCATTTTTCCATCACCAGCCCATACTCTCCTGTTATTAGAGATGAATAAAGTATGCAAGTACTAATTCTACCAGTGTTTTCAATGCCATAATATCCGTAAGATACCACCAAGAAGTTGTTGTAGACTTTTTCTATATACACTACCCTGGATTCCTGTTCGGTTGGGTTGAGCATTAATGCTCTTACGCCTAATAGACTTCTGTACTTTTTCCTCATACTTCTAAACATACGAGTAGCCTCAGTTATTTCTGGCTCTAGCTTTAATTTAAGGTTATGTTCTTCCAACTTCTCTAAAAACTTTTTCAATGGTATTCCCCCCAGCGTATCTAAACTTTAATAGAATTACGTATGGCATTTATACTCCCATAATGTATTATTCTTGCTAAATTACATGCTCTACAGGCTTCTAATAAATTTTTATAATACCCAATATATAATTCCTTACCATTAACTGATAACGCCGTTTTCCATCTTTTATCATTCTTATTAAATGTTACTCCTGGCATGCCACTCTTATTGTGGCCTTGAGATCTGTTTTTATGTCTAGAATTTTCTAGTGGGGTCACTATTCTGAGATTACTTCTTCTATTGTTTAAAGGGTCGTGGATCAATATTGATCACGACCCTCTCTTTTGGACAATTTGTTAGAAATCTTGCCAATGTCTCACTTCTATAACCCACTACTTGTATATACTTATCAGGCTTGGCATTAAAGTACCAAGCCTGA
>Ga0209728_1000034_pt1 | contig 142368 bp, 250 predicted proteins | sample RifGroD1_FD_183997 | JGI IMG/M metagenome (GOLD analysis project Ga0209728, IMG submission 183997) | Groundwater microbial communities from Rifle, Colorado, USA - Groundwater D1 (SPAdes) (version 2) | ecosystem: Environmental > Aquatic > Deep subsurface > Groundwater | place: Rifle, Colorado... | reverse complement strand
ATGGCAAATGTATGCTTATCGTGACTTTTTCCGCCTTGACAAAATGGGCAATATGTTGGTACTATCTCATTTCCCTTTATCCGGTAATCCCTAAAATATTTTTCCGCAAAATCAGTAGGTGTCATTTTCATACAACAAATTTTCTGCCGCCTAACAACCTTTCTTTTGCAGATAATTGTTCTCCCTTAATATCATGGATAGTAGGTTGATAGTTGCTTCTTGAAATGTGTTTTTTGAGATTAGTCTTAATGTCATCAAATGACATTTCTTCTAAATTCTCATGCCACCAATTAATTTTACCCGGTTCAACCTCAAAGTTCGGATATGACCAAAGGATCATTTTCATCAATTCAATAGTTTCGTTTTTTGTCATTCCATCATACCCTCCAACATCCTAAGTTTGTCATCGATATTTTGCTTTGCCGAAGCAGTATTTTTATTTCCGCTATTACTAACCTTATAATTTTCAAATGGTTCGTTTACCGTTCTGAAATTATCAAATCCACGAGTCAAGAAGTCCTCTAACTTATATTTATGTGACCAATAACAGTCTGGACTTCTTAATACGGCATCATAGTTATCTATGGTCTGAATAATTTCTTCTACGGGAAATTTCTTTAGTTTGGCGTTGATATGACCTTTCCGCTTATCCGTTAATTCTGAATGAGATATTATTTTCTTAGAGTTCCAAAAATCAAAAACAGTATATATATTAATATCTGTTTTAGTCTCTGTTGTAGTCTCTGGTATTGCTGCGTAATTTTCCACTTCTTGAAGCGTATTTTTTTCTTCTTGAACGGAAATATTTTCGCTTCGAGAAATACTTACCTTATATCCTTCGAGATGATAGTTTATCTTATACAATTCATCCTGTATCTTTGTTAGATTAACCCTATATTGCATCGTCTTATCCCATTTGAATTTAGGATTAGTTCTCTCAGACAAGAAACCCCTACTAACTAATTCCTTAACATGGTTTCTTATTGATTTAGCGGTCATATTAAGCATTGTTTCCTTAGATAATTCCTCTGACTTCTTATAAATCCATCCGTTTTGTAGGTCAATGTTTAATTCTTTTCCGTCACTCTCTACCCTACTGCGTTCTTCCTGGATAAATTTATCGAAGTCTCTAACCCTTTCACTCCAATAGATAAATTGGTTTAATAATACGGCCTTAATAAAATCACCTGTTAATTCAACCAATTCCTCTTTTATTACAACTCTGCTTAGTTTCTGTTCTTCCATATACTGCCTCCAACTAATAACATCTTAATGATTCCCTAAACTTTCTATCAGTCGCCACTTTTACCATCGTTAAATATACTTCCTTGGTAGGTTTAAACCATTCTCCACCAATGCAATATTCTTTAAGGTACTCATGTAGCGCATATTCTGATGTAAAGTGACCATCCACTACCAGAACAATACTTAACTTCTCCTTTATAGTCTTACGTAGTCTTTTTAATCTATCATTTGGAGTATGTGATTGACCTATCTTTATTGGACCACATTCGCCTTGCTGTATAAAATAAACCATTCTTTTCCTCCAATTAGTTAATTATCTCCGACAAATTAAACCTTATTACGAGTATATTATACCATGAAATACAGATATATGTAAATAATGATTGTTGTATTTACTGATTTATTTATGGTATAATATCGGCAAAAAACTAAAGGAGTTACCAATATGAAGAAAACTAATATGAGTACCACGCTGGATAATGAACTAATCAAGAAATTTAAGAAACTAGCCATAGACCAAGGTAAACAATATAATGTCCTCATGGAAGAAGCAATCAAAGGAATACTTCTTAAGTACGGAATATCTCACAAAGAGCAACCCCGAAATTAACGGCGGTTGCTCCTTTGCCGTTAACTAGCTAATAACCAGTCCGGTAACAACACGGTTAAGGCCAAAAGTAGAGTTGATAATACTAATCATTTCCTTCTCTGAGCGATAACCTACGATTTTATCTTTTTCATTACGAATAGCAAGTTGATCCTTAGAAATTTTATATTTATACATTTTATTACCTCCTAAGTTTTATTTTTCCTACCTCAAATTCCTCCAAATCCACCCTCGCCATTCAACCTCATTGGCCAACGGCGACCAATTCATACCGCAATACTCAGCCAACTTCTGTAAGTTATCAACATAAACGACATGATTAGGCCAATCAATGAAGTTGTCTAAATCTGCCATTCCCAGTGTCTTATTGGGGTTCGTTATTTTCATACTTACTCCCATTCGGCAACCAACTTTTTTATTTTCTGATCGCCGCTAACTACATTTTTAGCTAAAACAAAACAGCTATCAATTATCAAATTAGAGTTAATATAGTTTATTACTATCCTAGATTCAGAAATATCAATTATAAGTCCGTATCTATAGTCGATATCTCCGACAAGAGTAAACGCAACCGCACAACCAATAGTAAAATGGTTTAAATCAAACCTCGGTAAATTTATAACTCCTTCTATTTCCATTACCCTACCCCCTCATATATTGCACAATCAACTTGTCCAACTCCTGCGACGCTCTCACCACATCGGTAGCGGTTAGGTTGAAATTAGTCACGGCATCATACATTTTCTGTTGAGCTGCTTTAATTTGTGCTGATAACGCTTGTCTTTCCGTATCGGACATTTAACTACCTCCCGTTCAAAGTTTCTGCCTACCGGATGCAGTAGGTTAGGGTAAAACTAAAGTGCTTTCGATAAAACCTGAGCAATCTCGCAGTCGCTAGAATGACCATCCTGCTTAGACATATGGCAATATGGACAATTATAAATACCCTGACAACCGCCATAAGCAGATCCTCCTTCATATACACAAAATTCTAATTTCGATAGCAACTTCCGCAACTTCTCAACCTCTGACTGAAGTTTGTATTCATCGTAATCCTTCTTTAATTCCCGCAATTTACGGAGTTTATCTAATCTTTGCCGAATTTCAACCATATCGTTTTTTAACTTTCTAACCTCTGTCTCTGCCGCAATTGCTCGCTCCAAACTCTCCACTAATTAACCCCCTCAAAGTGTTTTTGAAGGCTTTTCAGGATTTCGCCGCCTAAAGTATCTAAATAACTTTTAATCTCCTGTACGTCCCTTAAATCCTCCGTTTTAATGCTCCAGGACAGGCAACCGTTTATCGCCCCGCCCAATGAGGAATAAAACCCAACCGCATCCCACATAACCCTGCCCGGTTCTGCTGATTTTTCGCCGGCAATGCGTTTCGTTTCTAAAATATAATTATGCGGATCAGTTGATATTCTGTAGTTGTCGTTAATCTCTACTTGCATTGTCTAACCTCCGTTTATACCTAAGATACATTTACTCGTCCATACAACGCTCTGAGTGCTGTTTCCGGTCATTCTGTGATTAGTTAGCTACCTCCACGTCACTCCAAAGCATATGCTCGTCCAATCCCCTGCCGCGAACGCTACCGTACACATTTAAATGCGTTCCATCGGGATAGCGGTATAAGTCCTCAAATACCAGCCTAAACGCTCGCTCGATAGGACTGTATTGTTCGATAACATCCCTCATTGCCTCGTCGCCTCCGAGCAGGGTTAACCTGCCGCTTTCTACTTCTACCGTTACGTATGGCATTCAATCGTCCTCCTCTGGAACTTCGGTATAATCAAACCCAAGACAGTCGGTAAGATGATTTCTCAATTCTTCAAAAACAGAACCATTAGGGCAGTAGTGTTTTCTAATTGCTGCGCACGCCATACAGGTTTTGAATGTACCAAATTCACCTTCCCATTTCCCGGTAAATAACTGATAGTTCTGTCCCTTTTTAATAATCTCTCTGCACTCACAGCAGATATGTTCCTTTCGTGCTTTTGGGTAAGATTCTTCACATAATTCTGGCACTTCGTCTATTTCGACGCTACAGTTACATGATATACTCATTATATCGCTCTCCCTCTAACCGCACCCTGTACCCACCGGGCAACCACGGCATTTCTCCTTGCCGATATACGCCCATCACTGTATCCGGTGCAGTATATTTTATGTTCGTGTAACTATTTTTCTCTGTAGATAATCAAAACTCCAGAAAATGCGTCGCCAGTGCAACCAGTAAAATTGCTAGACTGAAAAGCGGAAACACTATATAGAATATTGTTAACGACAATTTTGCCTTCCATTTCCTCTAACCAATCATTAATCACTTTTTCCTGCGCTTCTTGATAATTAAGAAACTCCTTGACTTGTATCATGTCTTACCTCCTAACCTTCCTTAATCCATTTTTCCATTTCCTCGTTGTGTCTATTTACCGTAATAATGAGTCTTTCTATTTCCGCAATGTCGGCAGATGTTACGGTTAATTCCAACTCCTTATTCACCGGATGGTGCTTGTCCTTCCATTTCTTTAAGTTTTGCCTGATCCTCTGCATATACCTGTTTAAGTTTTTCCATTAACTCAGACACTTCTTCGCGCGACCAATCCGAAAGACTGGTAATCCTCTTTTTGCGCATAGCACTGGCAATACCATGAACATCATCTTCGCTGTAACCAAGTTTTGATTTAACTCCTGCCCAAAATGCTGGCCAATTGACTGACTGAGGTATTTCATCTATACCACTTTCAAGCCATTCCAAAAATTGCTTTCCTAGTTCCGGCAACAACTGAAATACCCTGCCATCTACAATAGATGTTCTATCTTTGCTTGATGTGCATTGATGGTCTTGATCTACGTCTACGAAAGTCGTAAATTCGTATTCCATGCCGTCCCTTTGGACTGGGTTCATACCTATTTTACGTACCACAACTCTACCGCTGGATGGGTCTTTTTCTTGAACATGCTCCATCTTTGCGCGAAGCGTGGCAACTATATGACATTTACTAGATAAAATAGTGTCTACAAGGTTATTGTGCATTGGCGTAATATCTCTCCATGCTGTCCATGAATTTACTCCTGGTTTATTACTTTTTTCTATCTGACCTTTTTTATCAAGCAATCCACCAACACCGGCCCAAGCATGAGTTAGAGAATCAATTATCACAACTTTTATTCCTGCACTCTCACACTCCTTAATGGCTGAAACATATTTTTCTGGTGTGTATGGGGCAGCGAGGGATATGATGTTATATTCTTTTATTTCAACGCCTGCCTTGGTGCTATTGGCATACAGGTCGCCGGAATAGTTTTCGCTGTCAATAATGCAGATGTCATTCCAATCACCAGTTATTCCATAGGCAAATAGGAGTGCGCCCAATGTCTTGCCTCCACCAGCTGGACCACTTATGCCTAGTCTTAGTTTCGCCTTTTTGCGCTGCGCTTTTCTCATTAATGCCATTTAAAACATCACCTCGCTACTCACTGGTATAATATCCTTACTCACCACAAACGCCTCCCAGTAATCAGCCCAATGTAACAACAGCGTCAATGGATGCTCACGGTTTTTTACGTCCCTACCACTTGGCACATATAACAAATTATGGTATAAAATTGCCTGCGCTTCTTCTTCGAGTAAAGGAATAAATTTGCTTACGATATGCAGGGAGGCGTATTCGTGAGCAATTTCTAGTCTGTCCTTGTTATGCTCAAAGGGTTTGGCGGCACTCTGGATTATGCCCTCACCCTTCTTCTTGCCCTGTATCATGTTTGGCACATACAAGTCCTTGCCGTAATATGCGGTTTTGCCTATATCGTGAGTTAATCCCACGATAATACAACTTTCACGACTAATCTGCGGTGCTAGTGTATCCCTTAGTTTAAGCATAATGTCGGTAACGCTGAGCGAGTGTAGAACTAAACCGCCCTCTACTGCACCATGCTTAGAACCTGCACTACTTGCCGGTGCAGTAAAGTAACCGTTATTAATCATGTAATCAAATAATTCTAAAGCACCAAGTCTTTTAATCTCGGTAAATAAATTGTGGAATTTTTCGTTCAAAGTTAATCCTCCTTAAAATGGTATTATGTCTGGTTCACTCTCCACCGCCTCAAAACAATCCACATTCGGACACATCAGGTGGTAGTCTTGCGTTTCCCTCTCGATAAGATACCCTGCAACAACTTCCGTATCGGTGCTGGGGACAGTAACTTCCACCAATTCACTTCCACAGAATGGACACACGGACATTTGAACGACTCCCTCATATATTCATCCGGCACACTCGACTGCTCCAGGCAGTACGCCGACACTCTTTCAAGTGCTTCTGCGACTAATACTGCTTGTCCATTGCGAATACCCTGCGCCCATGATGCAGTTATTCTTGATAGTTCTGAGTATTCTTGTGTGTTCATGCTTCTTTGTTGGTGATTAGGGTTAGTTCTGACTCTATAGCATATTTACCGTGACCTTCTTTACACTTACCAAAGCAATTATGGAAACAGTCTTTCATGCTATCCATTCTTAATCTATAGATACCTTTAGAATCTAGTACGGTTGCTTTTTCATTAACAAGTCCTTCTTCTGGACAGTTATAGATAACCCGATCCCACTCCTTAAACTTCATCCTGCTTGTCCTCCTTCGCCTCAAATGAATAACACGGATTGCACCCCGGCGTTAAAAACTTTATGCCGTGTTTGGTGCATTTAAACGGTACTTTACCTTCTACTAGTTCCCAAAACTTGTAGTTAGCGCAGGTTTCAATTATTGGTATTTTCACCGATGCACCCACCTTTAATCTGTCTGTGATTCTGGTTGAAAGGCAATGCATTTACCTTTACTGCACTTAATACAATCTTTATTGTGAAAATCACATTGCTCAGTTCCGCATGATTTTATGTGATAAAATCCCTTATACTCAGCACCATATTCAATACACCTCTTGCAACACGTTCCCTTGCCTGTCCACACATTTTTCACCTCGCTAAAAAAATTAATCACAGTTAAGGGCATCGGCATTGCTCCTTACAACGCCCCTATACCGCCCCGGCAACCTTGGCATATTAGATATCCTCTGTACGGTCTTAAATCGGTCTGAGATCCGCACATACAGCAATTTGGCCGATATGCCTTGACGAATATGCCGCCACCCATCATCTCAATTTCTACATCGTCACCGATTTTTAAGTTAAGTTGTTCCCGGAAATCAATCGGCATAACAACACGCCCTGTCGGGTCTATCTTTCTTATAGATCCGCTAATTCTTATCACCTCCGCATTAATTAGCTATATCCTTATAGGAGTATGGCATGTGCTTACGTCTATAATCCTTGACTACTTCATCTGCTTTTTCTGCCGTACTAAACAGTCCAAGATATATTAACCTCCCCTGGATCCTACAGTACGCCAACCACCCATTTTTATGAAGGCAAACTCCACGAATACCAGATTTACTATTTCTCTGCGCGCCCTTGCGGTTTTGTGCGTTTTCCGATGTTGTTGCAATTCTTAGATTTTCCATCCTATTATCTAATGTGTTATGGTTGATGTGGTCAACGCAATATCCGTCTGGGGCGTTTACTAAAAGTCTGTGTAATGCAATTCTTACTCTATTTTTATATCGGGCAGCAATATAATGACCGCTTGAGTTTGTTTTATAAACAGACAAAGAAATAGCAGAAAATAGTTTTTCTAAATTTACAGCATCGATTAAAACCTCTAAGGTATCACCGTTATTACGCTCAACATAAATTATTGCTAAATTTCCATTAATAACATATTTATTTTTAATCACAAAACCTCCATTATCATACAAAACGACAAAAAGAGTACCAGTAGTTAAACTTCACTGGTGCTCAAAGGCTCTCTCGAAGTTTAAACCGCTGGTACTCTAAGGTTCTCTGGGTTTAAATTTATATTCAATTGTAGACTACCGTTATATACGTTTAAGGTTTTACAGCGCGGACATTGAATCTCTAAATCCTGCGCTATACTGTATCTCCCAAGGAGTTTTTTGCATTTGCTGCAACGTGCTTCCCTATGTCTCATAGGCTCGTCAACCTTTCAATTTAGTTGTTGTAATATATGCGCTCCGTATCACCATGCTACATTCTCCCCCTTTATAAAATTTGGTTCGTGTGTGGTCTTTGGTTGCTCAATCGCTCCTACATTTAATCATCCCTGCACCCCCGGTTATTTTTTCTAACTAACCGGCAGGTTTCAGTCGCTTCTACATTTTGCCATTCTGTATACCTCCATAGAATTTTATATGTATGTTTCTTCAATGTGCAATCTTTGCCAATCCATATTTGAAGTATAACCGTATATCCTCACCTTGTCAATAGCTTTTTTTCAGTATATAATAAAAATATTAGAATAATTTTATAGGGGCGTGATATGATGGCCGACAAACTAAAAACCAGTTTAAATTTAGATGCTGAATTGATGCAAAAGTTAAAGATGATTGCTACGGTGAATAATAAATCTGTTACTGAGGAATTAGAAAATGCAATTAGAAAATATGTCGATAGTAATATTAAGAAAGTTAGAGAGTTAGTTAAGGAATAACCGGGCACCCACCCGGTTATAAAAAACTTTTACAAATGCCTATAATTGCACATTTGAAAGTAAAAGTGTGCTATACTATTTCTGACACATCTGATTCAGAACCAGACTCCCAAGTTAAATCAGATATTTTGCACTCTAAGGCGATAGCAATTTTGGCTATGGTGCCTAAGTAAATGTCACCCGTATTACCGTTTTCGATATTTGATATATTGCTTTGAGTTAATCCGGTCAACTCAGATAAGTCTTGTTGTAAGATACCCTGCTTTTTTCTCAGTCGGCAAATGTTCTGCCCGACTAACTTTAGATTCAAACTTAAAGCCTCCTTTCGGTAAAGCCCTACCCATTTAGGTAGGAGTTGTTTAAAAAAATATTGTTTGTCCATTAAGTACAGTATATACCTTTTAAGGTATATTGTCAACCGTTTTAGGTAAAACATTGTCCCTAATTGTGGTTAAATAGAAAAGTTTGTATGCTGTATTAGGTATTATGAGATAATGAAAATGGGGGAATATTAAAATGGAATTAAAGGATAAACTGCACAACCTAAGAATGAGGCGTGGTTATTCAATGGAGAAGTTGGCTGAAATAGCTAAAGTGGCCCTAAACACGATTGGTCAAATTGAAAGGGGTGAGCGTAAAAATCCCGGCATCACTACCGTTGAAAAGTTAGCGGATGCGCTAAACGTAAGTCCCCTGTATTTCTTTCATGACTCTGCCCGTACATTTTTTGACATTACGGAGATTAACGAGGCCATGACTGATGAATTAAAGCAATTATTAATTGACAAAAAGACTATGCCGTATATGATCCTTGCTAAAAGGGCGTATGATGAACGCATACCTTCGACAATTATCGAGGAATTATTAAGCACTATTACAAAAGCAAGAAATTCGTAATAGTATTTTGTCGGAAAATAACGGTAACTTAGGTATTGAAAGTTATGTGTATTTTCGTATATTATATAAGATAACATAAAACAAGTGTTCGCAAAAGATAAAGGGGGGTTATGTTTGGAGATTGACTTTAAAAATTATGGAGATTACATCGAACTCGTGGTGGACAACGGCGTTTGCACGATTAATAGAAATATAAGCGAGGATGGCATCAAGATACTCAACGATACCGCCCTAAAATCTGCAAACAAAAACAGGGTGAATAACGGTAAGCAGGTATTGGTGGATAGTGTTGAGTGTTATAATGCTTTCCGTGGTAGTTCCGGCTGTTGCTCCTTTGGATAAAACAAAAACCCGTCGAATTCGACGGGTTTAAATAATTACATTGAAATATTTATCGGGTAATGGTAAGATAATTGTCAAATAAATGCCGAAAGACACCCTCAACCTTGGCCGGAATGGGTGTCTTTATCCAAAAGCGGAGGCGTTCTCTGCTCGCTTTGCTATTGTTATTTTAAGCAAATGCGGTCAAAATGTCAAGACTCTCCGCTATGGAAATTTTAGAGTGGAGGGAAAATTGATGGGACAGGCAGTTAGGAAGTTGGAGAGTTTCTATGAGAAAGCAGGAAGTAGGAACGGATTTAGTGAGAAATTGCATAGAAAATTCATAGAAAATTCGCACATATATAATAATCTTGATAATGATGATTATGATTATAAGGTTTTAATAGCTAAAAGTAATGCACTTAAGATGTATTTAGCTAGAAATTTAGATAGAAACAAGATAGAAAACACGGAGGAAGTGGGAAAAGTGACAATCAGATTAGTGGGAAAAGCAGAAAATGAATATCTCAGCGTAGAAGAGGCGGCAAAGTATCTTGATTGCACCACGAAAACTATTAGAAACCGCATAAACAAAGACGGTATGCCTTATCTGTGGGATAGAAATAAGAAGATGATTAGCATAGAAAACCTGGAAAAGTGGCGGCATGGAAAACCGGATGGGGTTAAAATTCCATTAGTAGAAGAAGTGGAAGAATTGGAGCAGGATATAAAGCAAGAAGTAGAAACGGTGGAAAACTCAGAAGTGTCAGAGTACATTCCTTCCGTTGTAGAAAATTTTGTCACCCAAGATCAATTAAACGCATACACCGCCGCTATAAATAACTTTACTATTGCTCTGGCCGACATTAAGCAGAAAAGTAGGCACGAACTAGATAAGCAGAGAGAATACTTCGAGATTATGTTGGCCCAACAACAGGAGTTAGCAGTTTCCATGTTTGAGGAATTAAAGAGAGAGAAGAATAATGAGAATAAAGAAATATTAGCCGCCATAGAAAATGTTAAGAATGATAGTTATAGTAATGCTGAAAATATACTAAAGGAATACGAGTGGATAAAGAAGCAGAACGAGGATATTTTAGCGGCACAAAGTAAGCGGTCATGGTGGAAGTTTTGGAAAAAATAAAACCGCCGAAGCGGTTATTCTTCTGTTAAATCAGTTATTTGCAAACATCTAAATTTCCATTTATGATTACATTCATCACATTGACCATGAATCCCTGTTATGTTTCCTGATTCCTGGATTCCGTCATTTCTATCTATGTAACCATTAACCTGATTCCATACTATTCTAGTTTCTGCTATTTCGGTTAAAATTAAATTTTTAGATTTACATTTCGGGCAACGTGCTTTTGATTCATGTATTTTTTCAGGATCCATGAAAACTCCTTTCTAAATGCCTAACTCCATAAAAAGTTGAGCATCTTATTAGTCGTGTTCATCGTGTTGATGAATTTATAGAGTCGTGGCGGAGGTCAGAAAAGAAGTTGCCGCGATAGAAAAAGTTATTTAACCGCGATAAGTCCAACCGATAGAATACTTAATACCGTAACCGTCACTAAACTTCAATATAGCACCAGAGTAAAAATCAGTGTTGAACTTATAAAGACCATAATCCATGTCGTTTAATTGTTCGATAGTAAATATTTTAGTTAATTCAACTTCTGACTGCTCTGCGGAAACAGGATTTATTTTATCAGTAGCAACATGTTTTCCGACAAAACCAACCCAAATAAGAAGCGTTATTATTAGTATTACTAATTTTATCTTCATTCTCTCACCCCTACAATTTACTTATCAACCGGTTAAGAAGTTTCCGTGGTGGAAGTTATTTAAACATAGACGATAACCTTAAAAATAACCTGCCTTTAAAACTCCTTCTATCAACCCAGTAACTTTTATATCCATCACCGTTCAGTGCGCTACACCTATGGCAAGGTTCACTATGTATTGCATTGCTAAACCTAGTGCAATGATGGCATAAATCTTTATTACTCAACGATTAACCTCCCTTAGTGTACTACTGCATTCAATATAGACTTCTTCCAATCGTCCAGCACTAGAATTCCATTCCTTTTCATCCTCAGACAGTTCCGGTTCAACCTCAAACGCCCACCATTTACCGTTATCATCCATGGCAATATACTTCGCCCATTTTGGTATCGAATAGAATTGTATTTTCAACGGTTAACCTCCTAGTCTCTAGTGGTCAAACTGTCCTGACCACAAACGGGACACTTACTTTCCGATCCACCTTCACCGTCATACATAAAATACCCACCTTGCATATTTACCTTGAATACTGCACTTTTGCAGTCCATTAATCCGGTATTATAGGAACATTCATTACAACAAATATCTACCTTCGCTTTACCATTAGCCTCTATTTCTGCTTCGGTTATGTTGTTTATGGTTTTATTGCTCAACGGTTAACCTCCTTCAGTTATATTACACCAAGTTCATGGAGAATAATAAAAACATCAAGAATAAGGAAAATTGTAAGCGGCACATCGTTGAATAATGCAATAGCCAATTCTTTTAAGTTAGTTATGGTTACCACCCACCTTCAAGCACTTTTCCAGTAACCTACCCAACGCAACCGCAGTTTCATCATCCCACTGGCTAACCCACCGCAAAAAACTTTCATCGTTAGGTGTAGGCATAACCCCGCCACGCATTAGAATCTCCATAAGAACGTCGTAGCGGATAGTTGTAGGACTACAGATACTTTCACCATCAACAACTCTTTTCTTTCTATCAGGGTGTATTGCGGCACATACAGGGCAAACTATGTTGTTGTCAAGCGGTACAAAATATACTATGTCGCCAGCAACAAAGGGTTTTCCACACACCTGGCAGTTACGGATTGATGTTGTTTTCATTTTAGCAAGCACTTCCTTTCTCTGGCATGGGTAAAAGGGAAGCGCAATGCTTACATATATCATATGACTTTCCGTTAATTATTACAGTAATGTTTTTCATCTTCTGTTTGCACAACTGACACCATATATTACTCATTACCCACTTCCTCCCCACATCTCTCACAATATCCCTCTGCCCTCTCCGAAGCGGTCAACTTTCTATCGCACCCAAGACAGTATTCCGGTTCGCATGTTTGTTTTGGTGTAGTCGAAGGGCATTATAGTAGTTCCTTTACTGCCTGCCAGAGAACGTCACAGAGTTCGTTGCATTTATTATCATTTATTAGGTTTTCAGTAGAAATAAGCCTATCTTTACCGTAAAACTCAACGTCAATATAATTATTCCCCGAATCATAATTATGTGTAATTCTTGGTAGTCTATTATATCTATCATATTCTTTTAATACCTCAATCATCTGCCCAATAGACAAGAGGATTAGACAATCTTTTATCATTATCTCAAAATAATTATCATTAGCATACTCTGGTAGTAGTAGGCAAGGTTCCTTACTAACTTGACTTTCATTATCAATTCCCTCTATATTTCCGATATAGTACACACTATCTTCATCCGATAATTCATCTTCCCATTTACCATACCCGTCACCGAACCTTGTTCCTGTAGGAATAAATATAGCATCGCCGTCCTGTGGTTTCCGCAACTCCCGAAGTTTCTGCTTCTGAACATCGGTAAGTCCCTCTAAGTCTGCCGGTTCAATACGTTGTTTCACTCTACTTCCTCCCCTCCGTCAATAATCCGTTTAATCTGCCTGAGTTGATCGAGAGTAAACTGCTTCTTGTTTCCGTACCTAAAAGCATTTTCTATTTCCAGGTGCAAGGAGTAAAACTCCTGCTCATCAAGGTAATCCTGTATTAATAGATAAACCTTAAAACTCCGATAATCGACACATACAAGGTTATCTATTTTTATTTTATACTCCCTAGAAGTTGGCCCCCTACTTGCATAAAAATAAACTCTGCCGACTCTTACTATCTCGTATTCTTGCGGTTCCTTATTACTATACAGATCTTTAAGGTAAACCTTCTGACCTACTTCCATAATCAATCACCTTCTACCTCTAATAATTCTTCCTTAATAGCGCACTCGTCGCAAATATCATCGTAATATTCTGAACCATCCATAAGACCACCGCACATACTGCAATATTCGTCGTGTGGTATCATCACTTCCCATCCCTCCTGCCGCTAAAATATCTACCAATCACAAGTCCAGACACACAGACAACGGTGATTATGGTGATAAGGTAAATCCACTTCAATGGTTTTCCTCCTTCTTCTTAATTAATTTCCATAGAATAACACTAAAACTCATAACAATCATTCCTAGCCATAACCACCAGTAATGAATAAGTTTCTCCCCCTCGGTCATGTGAATCATGTCGTATATGAATTTACTCAATTAGCTTCCTCCTTCTCCATCACAGCACATAACGCCGCCTTGCAAACTGCCTCCGGTACATTATCAGCTAACGCCCAATATTTGCCGTTTAATCTTTTTACTACATCGGAAACATAAATAACATCATTGGTTACGGTAGCATACCAACCATCTTCCGAACAGATAGCGCTTATCCGCATCCTAATCATTATCGGTAACGCTGACTTAATTTCGGTGCTATAGTTGGGCAGAGATTCTGCCCTATGCCTTATTCCGCTAGGACTAATATATATTTTAATTACATCGTCGTTAACATCTTCTTTCCAACCAAAAACATTAACGGCAATTAGAGCATCTAGCTCGCGCCCAGGTTTCATTGCTAGGATTTCAGTTTTAGTCAATTGGTTTCCTCCTTCTTAATACAACCAAGCATCACAAAAATGGTAAATAGCATGCTTATCTAATATCTCCCAATGCCAATTTATCTTTGCTTCAACCATAGACCTGAAATTATCCCAAAAATGTTCGCGTCTACTCTCCGAAGCAAGTAGCCAACCAGTAGGACTTCCGATACACCCAACATAACAAACTAATTCATCCAAGAGTTAGTTTTCCTCCCCTAGTTCAATAATTGGACAATCTTTATGCCTTCCAGACTCAGGACAATACTCAGCTATCGCATTGCAAAAGAGTAGGGGAATTTTCTTGCCGTGATCCGAATTATCAACACAACTAACAATACAATCAGTGCAACATTCAGGCATATCAAAAGTTAATTGTGCATTGTCGCTATACCTATCATCCTTGTAACTACTGAGAAGTTTATAGTCAGTTACCACGACAACATATAGACCTTTTTTCTCAGCAATAAATTTGTCTATTTCCTCTATATCATCATAAGAAGAAATTTTTTGATTTCTAGTAACACATATTCTTCCTATTCCGTCTTTGTAATTATAGATAACCATATATTTATATACTCTCATTATCTCACTCCATTTCACGCCGTCGAATTTGCGAAGCAAAACGACTATGTTATTTACTAAATCTTAATTATAATAAATAAAGTCAATTGTTAGATTAACATCAACTCTTAAATAGTGGTTCACACAGAACCTTTGATATAGGTTCCTAAAGAACCTTTGATATCAAAAGTCCTCACAGAACCTTTGACCTATTCTTTAATGCGAAAAGCGGTTATTTTCTTCTTAGATAACTTACCTGTTTCAGTATCCTTCCAGTGCATTTGCCACATTTGAACGATTGGTCTAAGTTCTTCTTTTGCTCTCTTAATAGATGAAATACTTAATCCTGTGTCATTTGCTAAGTCCTCATTTGAGCGAAAAAAATAGTTTTCCTTCCTTCCAGTAAACTTATGCTCTAATTCATTAAGAACAACATATAGCCATTTCGCGTTAAGTGACAACCCCTTAAACCTATCATCATTAAAGAGTTCGCGCGACAACTGAATATAGTTACCTTCTTTGTATTTAGACATTATTTTTTAGCATCAAAGTATTGTTTCATTATCCGCACAGCAACGGCAGTCTTACTTTCTCCCTTCTTTTCCGACTCCGTAATAATCTTATCGTGCAACTCAGGAGATATTCTAATCTGAAAAGTAACTGTTGCATTAGCTTTTTTAGCCAAAATAATTCACCTCACCTTACATATATTATATATTAATTTATTTATTAATGCAATACATTTCTACCGTATCCAGCACAAATTTACCGAAAAAAATAACCCTTTCGGGTTAACGACCTAACATTCTATCCATATTAGCGGCAACACGTTTATCCCGTATCTTCTCCCAGGCATCGCCGTACAACGACTCCATGCGCTTATTGAATATCTTTTCCTTTCGCACCTGTTTCTTGTAATATTTCTCATGGTCAGGAGTATTGTCCGGCGGGCCCAAATGATAAAGAGTTCCCAGAATATAACCAATGCCCCGACCTGCTCCCGCTAAACTCATTTAATCACGTCCTTTACTTCACTTAGTAGACACACACGAACCACAACTTTACTAACCTTAACCAACTTCTCAATCCTTGCTTTGTCTTTGAGATTATCAACAACTACAACAACTCTTGCAAACTTACCCGGCATCGGCCAACCTTCGGTATCCCATTTACGACTAAGAGCATATTGATCGTATTGCTGAATCTTAACCGACATATCGGAATGATTAATCGCCCTCTGATATTCAACAAAATACGGCCTATTTTCGACCACTATAAACGCATCAGCTACGCCAATACTAAAGTCAAAATCACTCTTAAATATGGTGCTAATATGCCGCAAATTAAGGTATATCTGATTGACTCCCAATCTATGTTCAACGTGCTTCGGCTGCTTTCCCATCCAATAAATATAATCGTTAGTAGACATACACCTGCCACGGTAAATCAGCTTTGCATCAAAGAGTTTTTTTAGCTCCGTTCTGCATTTGTGCTGACCATAATTGGAATCATCGAACACTAACTGATTAATCTGCCAACGAGAAAGAACACCAAAATCTTTAAGAAAGTTAATAATATCAAAACGTCTTTGAGTGGAACGAATCGGAAAACTAACAAACGCCAAATTTTCAACGGACATAAAGGTTAACACCTCACATTTAAAACAAGTGGTTTATGATACGCTGATTAATAAAAGTATCGGTATATCTACCAGCCTAAAACCTCTCAGTAGTCTCATTGATACTTATTTCCCAAGCAGGATAATCACCGCTAACATTCCCCTCTTTAAGTTTCCTGGAAATATATTCAAGTTCATCCGCCAATAAGGAGCAACCGTCTTGCTTAGCAGAATCATAACTTGTTCCTTCGATTAAGGTTGGTTCAAGACTGAATTTAAATTCAAAAAACATTATAAATCACCTCACCAACTTAAAACCTTATCTTCCTCGGTAGCCAAAACAGTAACAACCTTATCGGACGGGTATACCTCTTTAATCATCTTCTTAACCATGCCGGGGTGCAAATCCATAACTTGAACCTTTCGCATACGCTCTTTGGCCTGGAATATACACCTACCGGGACATTCAAGATATGCGGCCTGGTTACGTTCTTCGCCTAATACCATCCTGGAATACCGGCGCGAGCTCACCTTAAAAGCTATCGTTGCCGGGATTAAACTTCTAACTTCGCCGGATACCACCTTACATGAAGGGTGCTGAGTGCAAATAATAGTGTGGATCCCGGCAAACCGACCCTGCTGCACAAGTGTTAATGCTAACTTTTTAGCGTCCTCGTCAAGACTCATCCATTCGTCAATAACAATAACGGCATGAGACATTTTATCCTTACTTGCCTTATTGTAGTCGGCAATAGAGGACACGTTGGCCTTACTGATCAACTTAGCCCGATAATCCAATTCGGCAAATGCAGCGGTAAGAACTCTCTTAGCGCCGGCCAAATTGCAGGCAAAATCTTTAACGTGCGGAGCCAATTGGAACCCCGACAATTCAACGCCGCCCTGCTTCATATCAACCAGGTACAGAATAACTTCATTTAAAGCATAGTTAATGACAAGAGACATTAACGCCTGCCGGATAAACGATGATTTGCCGCCCCCGGGCATCCCAGCAACTAACACGGAAAAACATTCATCGTCAGATAGATTGAGCATAACCAAACCCTCCCTGCCAATGCCCACAGGCACGGCACAAGGGTATTTCTTTGCTCTACTAGCTAAACTACCTACATACTTAAAACGCCTCGGTATGCCCCTTGTAAACACTCTCAGGTGTATATACCCCTTACTGTCCTGCGTAATCTGCACCTCGGCATTTAAGGCAGACTCTAACTGCGCATGGTATTTAAAAAAGTCACCTATCCATATGCCAGGGTAAGGTTTAACAATCATATGAATTCCGTAATCCGTCTTAATCTGCTTCATAATTACCGGTTGATTGATTTTCCCGGTTTCTCCGTCTTTTCGTACCATGCCAACATTTCTGAATAACTCCTTGGCCTTATCTCGCTTATTATCACCGTACTTATCTGCAAAATATTTCACCACATCGGTGATACAGCGGGCCCCAGCATCCACGCCCATCCAAATACCTTTACCTAATCCGTCAAACGCATTGGCCGAACCGTAACCGTTACTCATTTCCCCACGACTCCTTACTGTCCGGGATATTGTCTGTCTCAGTCCACACCGACTTAATTTTCTCCCGTTTCATATAAAGTATTTCGATTAAACTATAAACGCTGATAGTTAGTAATGTTGTGCCGATTGTCACTAAAGCCATGCTTCCTTCCACTCCTTTGAATATTTTACTTCTTTCCATCCTACAAGCACATCTCCCTTTACACCCTTGGCCTTAAGGATATACTGCTTATCCTTTCGCCAATCTAAGGACATGCTGTAAAGTTCTCTTTCGGGATAGATAGAATCCAAGGTATCAAACATTGCTTTGTTATCAAGGGATTTAGCATGAGAATGTGCCATAAGCATATCGAACAACTGACCACCCCACTTTGTTATAAGTTATGCAGGGGGAATTTGTCCATATTGCAGGTAATTTTAGGGAAAATAGTTGAAATGTATTCTGAAGGGTGGTATAATGTTCTAACAGATCCCGCCACGCTTCCTTCACTAAAAGCGTACCAGGGTGGGACGGCAAACGACAACAATGGTCAGACATAACAAGTTACTGGTGGCTAAAAGTGGTTAATAACCGCCCGCGGGACAAAACCCCTCTGCGACATACGGCATGGGAGCTAACCCGACCACTACCAGGCATAAATTTAGGCATAATCGTTACTTCTGCGCGTGAGGAACGACTGCCGGGCAAACTCTCCTATTAATTTAGGGGAGTTTTGTTTTGTGTGTTTCTTAGTTATTGACGTTAAGAAACGATAACCGCTTAAAGTTTCTCAAAAAAAATAGGCCGACCGTGGAAGGCGACCTTTGATAGATATACTTGGGATTATTTTATGCCAATAAGATAATCCGGTAAAATGTACTATTATTATTCTATGTCGGACATTGTTTCTCCTGCAAACGGTATGAATATACCGTAAACGGTTGAATTTTTATTTACCGAGTGGTATAATTGAATGACTAATAGAGGACTATGGAGGGATAAAATAATGGATACCAAAGATTTGATTGAAAAGTTATCCGAGAAAGTACATGATGCTTGGATGATGGAGAAAGCAGCACAGGGTTTTCATGCACCTTCATATCATAGGGACGGTTGTTCGTCTTGTACCAAATGCCACACCGACATGATTCCTTACGCTGATTTAGCTGAAAACATAAAGGACTATGACCGCGTAACCGTTAATACTGTCTTGCAGGCATTGGATGATTTAAGTATTGAGACAAGGGACGGTACCCAAAAGACAGGACTTAACTTCGGGCAGGCGTGGAAGGCACTCGAAAAAGGTTTATCAATTGCCCGTGTCGGCTGGAATGGGAAAAATATGCACATTAATATACTCAATCTATATACTGCCGATAATGTTCCAATTGACAATAAATGCCTTGTGCTGTATAACGTACACGGCAAATACAATACATGGATTCCAAGTATAACCGATCTTCTTGCTGATGATTGGGAAATAGTTAACTAACTTAAACACACAAAACTCTCTCTAACCGAGGGAGTTTTTTATTTGCCCATAAACTTTATACAGCACACTTCTACCGTAAACGGTTGCAACATAACTAACCGAGTGATATAATAATCTCATTGAACCGCTACGCCTCTGTCTCGCGTGACAAGCGCACATGGCGGTCACTCCGACAAATATAATATAAAGGTAGGTGAATTCCTCCGTGTAGCGAGTAATTGTTGTTGAATCTAGTAGTGTAATCCATAAGGTTAAGTTTTTGTACGGACGCTGCGGCGTTCCTTTTTTTGCGTAAAAGCCCTACTGAGTACAGAATAAATTTACAGTATTGAGTTGAAAATAATACTTTGCGGTGATATAATTATCTACATAGGTAAAGGGCAGAGCAAAGAAAAGCGAGGTAATAAAGTTGAGTAAAGAAACAGTAAAAGGAACTATTGATGCTGAGTGGTTGGCAGTTGAGGTAACAAGTTCTATCTATAATAAGGGGAAAGCGCATATTTTTAACGTGCTTGAGAGCATTTATGCTGATGCAGGAGATCCGCGACTTCGGGCAAATAAGAAGTTAGTTGAGAGTATCTTAAATGGCATTTGTAATACCGTTACCGATCTTGTTGTTGATGTTCTTGGGGAATGGAAACAAGAGGTAGAAATGGGCGGAGAGGTTTCTCCCGAAGATGCTGCTGAGACTAAGAGGGATTATGACGAAGCAAGAAAGGTTCTTAGCTTACCTCATACCATGGATACTGACGAAGTTGCCGCAGATGTTTCAGTTAAGATTGGAATAGATGTTGATACTGTTAGTAGCGTTCTTAAGGCAGAAACAGAATGGATGATCGAAAAAGGTTTAGCCGAGAAACTAGACTAATTAAACCGGCCTGCCCTTGCCGGATAATAAGCATATTGTGGAGTAACTCAGTTGGTAGAGTGGTTGACTGTTAATCAACTTGTCGTAGGTTCGAGACCTACCTTCACAGCCAAAACACAAGATACTCTCTTTAGTTTACATTAAGGAGAGTATTTTTTTGCGCAAAAATAAAAACCCGGCAACCTGTAAGAATTGCTTACAAGTTCACCGGGTAATAAGAAAATTATTCGCGTTATTGTAGTTTAACCGCTTTGTCGGTATCTTTATTCGTTTCCGCACCGACTAAGTTGCTGTAGAATCTACCGCCAGTCGCTAATCCTATGCTTGTACCGAAGATGAATATTAGTTCTTTTATGTTGTCTAGTGGTTTGCCGATTAGACACGTATATAGATATGTAGTCAGGCAAATAGCCATGCACCCAGCAAAAAACCAGTCCATCTTAGTAAATTCTTTCATTTTATCATCCCCTTATCCAACATTTTGCATATAATAGCGGCCATTTGCTCACGGGTTAATGCCGCCTCCGGATTAAAGTATCCATCTCCGCCGCCTACCATCAAGCCAAGTTCCTTGACTCTAGCGATATGTCCAGCACTCCACCTATCCCCGGCAACGTCAGGGAATGGACCAGGAACAGTCCGTAAGTCAGTAAATAACCTATCCCATGGAAACGCCTGACCCGGACAATTGGGACGGTTAACGCTGTCAATGCGGTAATGTCCGATGATGTGATCCTTATCTATGGGAATACCATGCTTAGCGATTAACTGCTTATGTAGTCGGAGAGTTGCTTGATATTGTTCCTCGGTCAAATTTCCATCACCACCGGCACCAGTATATCCTTCATGCTCAATACCGATAGTATAGTTGTTGGGATTGGTACCGTCGTATACTGGCCAATTAGGTTTATTTACTGCCCCGGCGTGCCATGCTTTGTTTTCATCAGCAACTAACTGATATATTTCTCCGGCACGGGTAATAACATAATGTGCGCTTGCTTGAGACTGAGGATTGCATAGCCAGTCACGACACCCGGGAAACGCCCCCGAAGTGATATGATCGACAATGGCAATAATCTTGCTGCCCTGTCTGCTGCTAAAATTCTTACTCAGTTTTTGTTTTATTTCCATAGCGGGTTATCCTCCCTACTCCCTAAACTTCTTCTTAATCAAGGCCAGTCTCTTGTCCCCGATGCCCCTAATCAAATCCAACTCTTTCAATACGATAGGTTTATGTTTCTGTCGATACTCAATTACTCTCTCAGTCAGCACTGGTCCCATACCCTTAATACTGACCAATTCTGACCTTAGTTGATTGTCGGTTAGTTGGTTAATGTCCTGCTTCTCCCCAATAGTGCAGACGAAAAACAATACTGCTGTAGATAAGATAATGGATAATAAGATTACCGATACTTGTCCACGATGTATTTTCATTTAGCCAACCACCCACAAATGCCCATTAGTGCCGCTATGAGTGTTGATGCCCATACTGGAGGACGGTTCTGGAATGTTTTATACATTTCATCCATGCGCTTCAATACCTCCGCAAATGCTTGTTTATCTTCTTGCTCATGTCGCTCTAAATCTACCGATAAATCCTTCTGAGCTGCAAATAATGTCTTTACCTGCTCCTGTAATCGCACAACGTCCTGTTCCTGTGTCACATTAGCGTACCTCCTGGTAGTCAGATTAATCAGACTATGCTATACTGTTTACGTGATGCAGGGTGTCGTAACCACCCACCGCCGTAAGACCTCCTGGGTCGGCGGGCATCACGTTTTTGTTTTTGTCGATAAATAGTTAATTAATTATACCATATTTAGATTAATTTTTCTGTAATGGGTAAAATAAAACACCCCGGAGGGGTGCTTATCTTTTTTTATTAATGTTATTCCAAAAAACATTTGCATCCAGGGCAATAAAAGAACCAGGAATATGTTTGCTGTATCTAACCTTTAAACTACCACTAAATGTGTGAACAACTGCATCGCAAGGATCGCCCTGCATATACATAGTAATGTCCTTAATAGAGCAGTTATTTTTAGCTATAAAATCAGCTATTACGTCATCAAGTGGGGTTCTCTTGGTAACGCTGTTTGCAATCTCAATAGCTTTATTAAGACTGTCTAATGTAAACGCACTTTCTTTATTATCATTAGTGCAGGCACTAGCATATGTTTTGCGTCCAAGCAAAACATCGTCAAGATGATTAAATATGCGATCTTTTATATCTCCCATGAACACACCTCTATTATTTACAAAATCATCACCCCGGAGGGGTGCCTTAAAATAAACTATTTCTTATTATCGACAACCAAGCGAATAGTTTTTTCTTCCTTGTGTTCATAGCAACAACAAACCGCCTCTTCGCCTTTTGGAGAGATAATTGTATTCCCAACACTAGATATGCAACCACCTTCACCGTCATTATAAAGGCATGTTTCGACTAAACATATTATAAAGTTATGCTTCTTGCTCACATCAAACCTCCTGACCGGCACCAGACTTACTGTTAAGAAAGTCATTGATCGCATTAAGGACCTTTGGTTTCCAAAGTATCTGAAATCCTTCCCACTTATTATTAGCGGCATCCTGCATCATTCCGTATTCTTTGCCCTTTTCGGTCAATTTCCATGGGTTTCGCTTTACCAATCTTTCAGTCCCAGGTTTCTTACCTGCTTCTCTTATGCCGTATTGAAAACCCATTTCCTCTAGTAGTAAATTAACTGCGCTGGATTTCATGTCTAACTGCTCACCTATTTGACTAGCGGTTAAAATCTCGGCATCTTCTTCGCTGACAGCAGGTAAAAGTTTGCGGTAGTCGGTTAGCTGTCTGCCTGTTTCCTTCTCAGTTCTGGCAATGGCAACTGCAACCGCACGTTCCGGTCTAATACCTATTGCCTTGGCAAATTCTTTAGCGAATCTTATTTCTGCCATTGCTTCACGATCCCATGTCGGCATCCGGCGGCGAAGCGACTTCGATTTATGTAAAAATGCTTCTGCTAAAACGTCCTTCGCCTTTAATTGGTATTCGACAAGTCTGTTCTGCACTTCTTCGCTCTCAATGATATTGGCATTAATTTTAGCCAACCATATCGGGAGAAAGTCTAACTCTAGAACTAAAATATCTTGATTTCCCCCGGCAGTAAGGGTGGAGATTTTACGCCCCCCTTTAGAAAGTACAATATCGCTATTAATTTTGTCTCTCTGTGCTTTGGTTTGGTTTTCTTTAAGGCCTAAACCATCACACACCCAACTAACTCCCACGTAAACTTTATCGTCACTGGCCTTAACCGCCATAATCTCAGCACCATTAAAGTTAACAAGTTTCTGCTCTACCGGAATAAGTTGATTGTTCATGCCATACCTCCCACTATCTTATTCAAGCGCAACCCATCCCTCATGCCCTGCTCATATGCTAAACGAGTTTCGCAAATCTGCCTGTAGGAATAAGCATCAAGTAATTGTGTAAGTAATCCCCGATTATCTGGACTCAATAATTGACTAACCCGATTACTTGCAATTTTTAGCTTGTCCATCACCTCGACATACTCAGTATCCTTCTGTCGCGCCGATACGATTGCATCACTCGCCCGGTCAGCGCATAACTCCGCAAAACTGTCCTTGAAACTTTTTTCCATCTTTCTACCTCCCCGTATTTAACTTCTATATATATGCTTTAACCTCTAAGGTTATTATATATCTTTATAAATTTCATGTCAATAGCTTTAGGAGTTATTTTGAAATTTAATATTGCAATTCGATAACTCTTAGTGTTATACTGTATGCGGTAGGAGGTGTAAAATGCAATGATGATAATAAAAGTATCAGATATGATGGGTAAAAGAAAAATAACAATGAAACAATTATCCATTATGACAGGAATTAGGCCAAATACAGTAAGTCAGTTATGGCACGGTACTTCTAGGAGAATAGAGATAGAGCAGATCAGCAAGTTGTGTCAAGTCCTCAAATGTCAGCCAGGAGATTTATTTGAATATGTGCCGGAAGAGAAATAACCACTTCATATGAAGTGGTTATTTCTCTTATTACCCTTGCCTTAACTAGCCAATCCGAACCAAACCACTCCGGAACTTTCCATGCCCCTACGTTCCGTTCCAGTCCAGACCTTTCCATGTTAGCCCATCTTGTCAACTACAGGAGGCTAACCTGTAGGACTACCCCGAAGGGTAGTTTCGAATCCTTACCATTTCATTGCGCACCTTAACGTGCCATGCCTCAGCTCTCCGTACCACTCCGGACCGCAACTCACCATTCCGCTTCGTTCCCGACCTGATTAATTATACAGTATATTAATCACCCCAAACCAACTCACGCCAATTCGGAGGAATAATACCATCTTTAAGTGCCTTGCTAATCATCCCTCTATGTCGCCCATCCTCACGCAAAACATGACAGCAACGACATAGAGTTCTAAGATTGCTTAACTTATTTGTTCCTAACTTACCAGAACGAATATGATCTATGTGACATTTATCTAAGTCAACTAGTTTGCCACAGTGCTTACATTTACCCTTATCTCGTTCCCAGACTATTGTTCTTAGTTTTTGCCATATTTCTTTAGGAGGTCTTTTCCTCGGCATTATCTTCCTCCTGTATTTCAAAAGATAATACATCAAATCTTCCATATCCAACAGAACGACCATCGCCAATGCCGGACAATTTACCTGCATCAATAATAGCAGAGTGCATCTCTTGGCGACTAACAACCGTTTTATCGAACATTATTGAAAATTTACACTCCCATCCGGGGCAAGTAGCAACGCGATAACGAATGTTTCTAGACTTGGTTGACGGATTACGTACTGAGCGAACGTCAATATAAACCAATTCTTCGTCAGCATTATAATACTTATGCGGTTTTTCGTGAATATCTTCCGGTAAATTACGATTAACCAATACCTTATCATCAAGTACCTGCAATGTTGCTGATACCAAACTTTGAATTGAGCCTTTGCCCTTCTTAATGAACTTAGCGCCTGCAATGTATGTTCCGAAGAAATAAGAACCAGGTAAATATAACTGTCCACTCTTGGTTGCTACATATGTTTTGCGCCATTCCTCCGGATCGTGTCCGGCAACTCCTGTCCTCTCTTGTTTTTCAAGTGGCAAAGAATCAGGACCAAATACATGCCACAACAGAGGTCTAATTCCTTTTATTTCGATTGTTGCCGTTAGAATGTTTTTGCCCATGCCGTATTCCTCCTAAGACACCTTATTGGTATGTAATTATTTACAACTTCTTAAATATTATTATAACATATCATAAATATAAGTCAATATAATTATCTTTGATTTGTCGAATATTTTTTGATATAATAATATATATATTTAAGATATAGTAAACAGGAGGTAAATTAATTTGATTAGCTATAAACTATTCCAAAAAATGTTGATTGATAAAAATATAAAAAAACAAGATTTAATGAAACAAGCCAAAATATCTGGAGGCACTATGGCAAAACTAAATACCAACGAATATGTTTCATTGGAAGTTATAGATCGTCTTTGTGCTACACTTAGATGTCAACCGGGAGATCTATTTGAATATGTCGACGGTAAATAAAAGAAGGAAACTAATCCACCATGTTGAATATAGTTTTAAAAGGGGTGATAACTATAATTACTTTCTTATACTCTCTATTGGTACTATATATACCTATATGGGTGCTTGCCGTACTTTTTACTCTTACTATTCTAATGCATACTAAGTTCCCAGACAATGCTTTAACTAAGAGACTAAAAAACTTTCTAACCAACAACACACTCACTTTTAGATACAGTAGAGCTTTTCTACTTATTTTTCTGGGTAGTTACTGGCTGTCAGAAGCGGATACTATTAGAAATACATTAATAATAATGTTGTATAATGGGATTAAATTAATAATTGGCTATATCGCAGTAGATACATTAGTAAACGCCACAGAGAAAGACCGACTTAATTAAGTCGGTCTTATTGTTGTCTAAGCACTATCCCATTGCCCTTATTCCTAAAGCCAATACCCCTTTGTTGTAATACAAATTTTCTGCCCTCTAGTCCGGCTTTACCTAAAGCATCGATCATCCTGCGTATCTTTTTGTCATCACTAGCATTTTGCGGTATTCTGGAAAATTCTTTTAGTGTTCTTTCTCCAACAATCCTTTGCATATCGCTATATTCTTTGGCAGTTAGTTCTATTTTTTGCCCACTAATAGTAAATGACTTAGATGCAACTCTAGGTAGTTGCTTTGTTTCTCCGGTATTTCTAAATGTTTCTATGGCCAACTTCGCTTCTTCTGGAACTTTGTATTTCGATGTAAATGCTGGATTAAAGAATACATTGAAAGCATCATTACCTCCATCTTGATATATTTCCTTCGGTTTTCCGAAAGTATCATATGCGACAGGCAAGTTGCCAGCAATTCCCGGTATTTTGCCTTTAACTTTATTTTTCGATTCCTCTACCCATGAGGGGTCATATGTTGAGCGAGTTGTATTGTCTATATACTGTCTTACTTGATTAGCTAATGTTGGTGCAAAACTAGAGGGAATATTTTTAACTGTATTGGTTACATTTTCTCCCATATCATATCCTTGTACTGCCCGTGTAAGACCTTGCAAAACAGGTTGCTCGGCAACTGTATTTAAAGCACCTTCAAGACTACCAGCAATAGTTGAGGATATATTATCTAGTTTGCCTTGTCCATCATTAAGGTTTTTGCTGATATTTGCGCCTATGCTTAGTGCCATTGCAATTGGCTGCGCCCAATCATAGTTAATTATTTTATCACCAGCAATAGGTTGCGCAGTATCTTTATTAAAACCGCTTTGCACCCACCTAGATAATGCGCTTAGATTTATACGATATTGTCCTTGCCCTGTCTGTCGCTGTAAATCTCTTAGGTCTTTATCTTTTTCTATTGAACCTGTTATAATTCCTTGATCGGCAAGAAAATAACCTAATCCAGTTAATCCTGCTGTGCCAGTTATGGCCCTTGATAACGCAAGTGTTGTTTCTCTTTGACTAGGATTGCCCTTAAATATACCTGTTACTTTTGCTAGTTCGTAGGCAGACTTTAGAAAGCCAGCAGGCGAGTATTCTAATCCTCTTGCTATTAAAGCCCCCGGTGTGCGTGGGAATTTAAGAATAACACTCCCTACACCCCAATCCTGATTTATGTTTAAGGCATCCTTTACTCCTTGTAGTCCACGAGAAATAACATTGTTATCTTGAAATGTAACATATTTTCCATATTGGTCAGCAATATTCAGGACATTATCCTCAATATCTTTCATAAACCCCTGTACTATAGTCTTATCAGCTTTTCCAGTAGTATTTATAGCCTTTAAGGTAGCTAGTTCTCCAATAGTGTTATTTTTTGCCCTGGTATATGCCGCAAAATCAAAACCTTTCAAGGCTGCACCTAGAGTTCTTTCAAGATAAGCCATAGTTTTTTCAGCAAAATCAAATGTGCCACCAACAACTTTCCCAGTTGTCGTATTTGCGTTTTTAGCTCTTTCGGGATTAATATTAAATGCCGGTGATCGACCCAAGTCGTATTGTGTCTGTATACCTTCTGGGTTAACACCTTTCCAACCAGCTTTTGCGCCCTTGAAAAATCCCTGCCAGTAACCACCTTGCCCAGCCGTTCTAAATGTTACCTGGCGGTCTGCTCCGGTCAGTTTACTAACTGTCCAGTCAATAGGTGTAGCAACTATTTTATTTAACCTTTCTAGGCGATAAAACATTTCATTGCCAACTGTGTTCCTAATTAAAGTTTTAGGATTTAATAACATCGAAATGGTTTGCGCCGAATCTATTTTTCTAAGTATCCCAGAAGGTTTTAGAGAATTCAGTGCTCCCTGTAATTCTTGACCTGCCTCCAATCTGGCATTTTCATCGGTTGCATTTTTAAGTCTATTGGCAAGTTCCTTTAGTATTTTAGCCATTTCGGGAGTTAATTCAATGTCCTTACCGAATTTTTTACCGCTGTTAAGTTTATTTATTTGTCGTTGTGCAAAAACTAAAATACCATCAGGTTTTAGTGCCCCCATAATTCTAGCGGCACTAATTTCTTGACCAACTTTCGTTAGTCTCTCTGCCATAGCTAGCGAAACATCTATGGCCCTCTCGTAATTACCGGCGTTTTGGTATTTTTCAATTAAACGAATACCTGTTGCTGTTTTAAGTGCAGAAGGTTCTTCTCCTTCAAGAACAAAGCGAGTAGCCTTTTCTATGTTCTGGGAAATTAAATTTTGTGCTTCAACGTCTACCTCACGTAGTTTTATGGGGCTATATGCCCCTAGTCCTCCTGGATACATTTCCATAATATTGGCTATTTTAACGTCCGGAGAAGCTATTTCAGAATTAGCAACGGAAACATTAAACGACCTGACTTTTTCGTCAGTACCGGGGAGAGTTGATTGCTTTTCCGGTACGGTTAACCTTGCCGCCCCAATCGTCCCTTCGTCATAAGTTTCCGCTTTTTCCGGTTTTAGTCCGATATCCTCTGCCATGACTTTAGTTTCCGATGTAGACTTACTTCCTACTTCTGCGGATAACTCAGGATAGTCCTTTAATACTTCGGGAGGTGCTGGTTTGTCCTGCCCAGACTTAAATCTAAGTATCTTGTCTTGCGTTACAGAATCAAGTTTACTTGCCTTATCTAAATCATCCTTAATAGCAACCTTATTTCTATCTAAGACGATCCAGTTATCTTGCAATCCTTCCGCATAATGAACCGAATCGTATTTACCTTTTTTAAGCGCATTAAGCATGATAGGAAGGTTTTCACCACGGAATAGACCAAATACTTGACCGCTATTCTGTTCCATTTCATCAATACCAAGTCTATTTATAAATTCGTTAAACTGCTTATCATCTAGCTTAATTCCTAAGTCGTTTAATAGGTTATCTACTTCGTCTAAACTTATTAGACCATTCTCATACTTAGTCAAGTCAAAAGTATTGTCAAATTTTCCTTTTAACTCATACACGGTTGGGTTATAGCCTTCTGGCTTCTCTCCAAATAATATTTCAGACTTACCTTCGAGTTGCTTAGCATAAGACAGGGCATTTTCTTTTTGACTTGTAATGTAAAGGAGATTGTTTTCTTCTGCTATCTTACTTATTTCTTCGTCATTTTTTATCTGCTTCCTAAGTTTATCAATCTCCTTTTGATAATTACCAATCCAATAGTTAGAATTCTCTATTTCCATTTTAGCATTGTCGCGTTTACCGTAATCCTTAAGCGGATCAGTAGTATCAAGAATTTCCTGTGCCTTTTCCTTTATATTTTCTTGTCTTGCTATGTTTGCTTCATGCTTCTTGATTAGATTATCAGGAGTCCAATTAAGAACATCTTCTATGCTTTTTTGACGGATAATATTATTTTTCTTACCTTTTGCTCCCTCTGGAACCATTTCCCCACGATAAAATACCTGTCCGTCATTAACCATATTTCTATATGATGTTATTGCCTTTCGAGCATCCTCGAGGGAATTGAATCCAGAATCCTTGACTAACTTATCTATCGACTGTTGCTGTTCTGCTGTTAATTTAACAGGTTCGCCTGTTAATTGCGGCAATATTTCCTGCGCGACAATTGGTTCCTGCTTGACTGATACATCAGGTATATTTTCGTCAGCAAAAGTCTCGGCACCACTTCTGTTATTTAGTCGCGGAACATCGCTAATAACGGGTTGCTGTTTAATCTCAGGAGTCGTAGTCTCCGGCACTTCCGGCATTGCCTCACTCACAACCTCCGGAACTTCTGTCTTAACCTCCGGAACCTTAACGACTTTACGACCAATACTAACCGTCTTTCCATCAACATCAACTTGAATAATCATCTTGTCCGCTGTTTTAACTATTGCTTCTTTTCCATTTGGCAGAATAACTGTATCGCCTTGCTGTAGTCTAAAGTGCGGAAACTCGCTTTCAAGTTCCGGGAATTCGTTTAGTATCTGATTGGCCTTTTCGACATTCAGCGTATTTCTAAGCGTTCTCTGCGCCGCCGCTACCTCTTTAGTGGTGACTGTCTCAGGAGTTATCATCTCCCCAAGACTTGACTTACTCCTGAAATTAGCCAGTTCCTCCGGCGTAAAATCTGACATATCCGGTTCTTTATACTCAGGCATCTTAAAATCAGTAGTTTTGGGCGGTGTATTGCGTTTGCTTAAGGCACTCCCTGCACCATGTAATAGCATAGCCAGGGCAGCATTAGACAAGCCTGCCTCTGCCGCTTCTCCCGGTTTAAATTCACGGTCGTTCAGTGCCGCTACGGTTGCTTCATACGGGACTGTCGCCCCGCCAATCTTAGCACCTGTTTGCAATATTTTAGGCAAATTTTCAGCTTTGGGGATATACTGCAATCCTTTAGCTATAGCTTTTTCGCTAAGTCCAAATAGTTTTGCCCCTGCGCTCTCAGGATTAGCACCAAAACCAACAAGTCCACCAACTAAATCGGCAATCATGTCCCTGTTATCATTACCGGTAGAAGTCTTTTCTGGCCTGTCGGTTAATGTAACGATTTCCCCAGCAGTTTGACTTGAACGATTCATAAATGGATTATCCATGATAGCCTTGAAAGGACTAGCAATCGTCGCTAATCCCCGACTAATAGTTGGGTTATTTTCCGCAAACTTTTCGCTTATTCCGTAATCTCCTGGCTTAAATATAGTACCTCCCGGCAACACCCCGCCAAATTTATTATCCAGAGATTCATATAGACTTCTTTTAGGTGGCATAGGTACTTTCATTTCCGGTACAGGAGGCATTGTAGTGCTATAATCTACATCTGCCATGCCAGGATCGTTAGTTATTTGTTGGTTGCTCGAAAAACTAAGCAACCTTCTAATGGCATCTTCCCTGGAAGTATCTCTACTTTGACTGTATGAATTAAAGTTACTATACGGCCCTTTGTATAAATCGTAGGCCAATAAAATCACCTGCCTTGATATTAGTCACTTTTTAGCTATCTTCGTCTTTAGTCATTTCAAGCAACGCCTGGTAATCGCTCGGTGTCAGTCCAGCAGCTAAAAACGACTGTATAAACTCAGGATCGCTAATCACGGTAGGGTTTGACGATATGGCCTGATAAGCAGCGGCATATGCAGCAGACTTGTCATTGCCACCGCTCTTACTAAGCTGCGCTTGCTGATATGGCGTCGGTCCCATATTATACTGCAACAACGAATTAGCAGAGGGGTATTGATAAGGTAACATAGACCTTTCCTTATCCCAGCTAAATCTCTGCATTGCTAAGTTATTGGAAAACTCGTCCTGCTGTCTCTTGTAAGCATCCTGCTGCTGCTTGTATGACATATCGGCCTGCTCTGAACCGTATTTCTGTAGGGTATCAGCTAAAGAACTCTTCCAGTCACGAAACCCCTTAGTATCAGCTTGCATTAACCTTGTCGCCTCGGCAGCAACTTTTAATCCGCGATCTTCTTTCTTGGCATCAATCTTTGCAACACCACTGCGGTAGTTAGTGTTTATATCTGCAATATTTTCTGAGTGCCTACGCTTCAAACTGTCTAACGAAGGCTGATAGCTGTCCGTTATCTCCTGTGAGCGATACCCGCCTATGCCCGATCCTTCCCCTGCCCCGCCTAGTCCTGCGGCAATAGATCGTTTCACGGCTGAGTTAATACTGCCTGTCCGGTTAGCCGTAAGCGTTCCTTTTGAATCCCGGTAAGATGCCCTCTCTCTGTCACCTGCCGTGTTTCTTGCCTGGTTTAATCCTCTATACACATCTCCGTAATTAGGATTTGCCACCTGCTGATCAGCTATGTATTGCCAATCGTAGTAATTCTTGGGCTTATAATTAGGATTATTTAAGGCACCCTTAAGGAAACCAAGATTACCTTGATCCCCTGTCGGCTTAGTATATGCCAATAATATCACCTCTTTCTATTGAGATATGATTCTAGGTTTCTGAAATTTTCACAGCAGACATTAATAATACTGCGCATATTTGGGGAACATCTTTTAAGACTTATCGGGCCGTAAGGTGTCGGTTCTACGGCAGTATTTACGCCCAAATGCGGATATTCCCCGGAGTTAATACCCCATACCTCGTTAAAATCCCAGTCAGTAAAAGTTGACCGAGTTTTCATTTGCGCCGTAGTTTTTGCTGTTGCGTAGGAGTCCGACACCCCAGCGGTTTGGGAGTCGTAATAACAGTCACTTATTGTAGCGACTGTTGCTTTACTTCCGGCAAGTGCCTTACCGCCCCCATATGCAACATATACTAATCCAGTAGAATAACATTTAGTCGCTGAACTAGAAACATAACCGAATGCACCACCACATCTAACGCCGTGTCCAAGAGTAAGCGTAGAACGTACAGGGCCAAGCGAATAGCAGTTTTCCGCAGAATGACAACTACCCGCGATACCACCCACATAGTCGTATGATCTGGAAGTCATTTCCCAATGTGCGGGGATAATGGTTACGCCGAGAACGGGATCGTATACATAATCAGTGGGGTAATACACCCATACTTGAGCAGAACTATTGGCAATTGTGGTTATATTTGAACCGCATCTAACTATCTTGCCACTAGAAGAAGATATGCCAGCAATACCCCCGACATAATAAGAACCCTCAACAGCACCCCCTTCAACAGTACAATCCTCAATTGTCCCAGCATTATAACCAGCTATTGGACCTGTGTATATGCCTTTGTATTGATCTTCGTAAGTTGTTGTAGGGCCGATGCCAGCGTATACGGACGGGTCTATTAATTTAACTTTTTTAACTACCCCACCGACACCAACGTAGCCGAAAAGTCCCACATATAACGTAGGATCGTTCATGTTTAGGTTGCTTATGGGAAAATTATTGCCGTTATACACGCCAACAAACCTATTAGCCGTACTGCCTATCTTGGCGAAATTAGCATAAACCGATAGGTCTATATCTGCCATTTGGATATATTTGCCTGATAGGTTATTTCGGACGTTATATAAGTCCTGGGCAGTATAAACCCCGACGTATCCGGCAGGGACGGTTGTTTCGTGCGACGATACGCTATTTCCTAAAATCACAGCCTTAAGGAAAAATGCTTCGAGTAACCGAAAATTATCGTTATTAATATTTGCTATTCTCTGCTCATTATCTGAGTAACTTATTCTTTTTAGACTGATATTAAATGCAGATTCAAGTATCCTGTAATAGCAATTACAGGCATCGATGATGTTTTTTACGTTAAGGGTAGTAGGTTTCTTAAAAAATACAGCCACTATATCACCACACTATAGAACGCTTAGTAATTTAAGTCTTATCTCATCTACAGTAGTAAAACTGGTAATACCAAAATCAACCTTAACTTCCGCGGCATAGGAACCCGGAGTATCTGTATCCGAAGAAGTTAGTACACAGTAACAAATACCTTCTTCGGCATCCTTTATGGTACAAGATTTAGTTATTTTTTTATAGATGTCGCCGCCTGAAATAGTACAAGTTATCGTAGAATTGGTTAAGTTTAAGGATAAATCCTGATTATCTTTTACGTTAAAAGTCAACTTTGTACCTTTGTCGTTCTGCTTTATTCTCTGCGTCATAACATCAACCCACTTCCATGTTAAAAGAAATTTCATCTGCAACATTAGCGTCAAGAGAAATACTCTTAGAAACGCTTAAGATTGAAACAAACTCTTTAACTACCGTGCAATCAAGCGTTATCTCTATTAATGAAATGTCATAAGTATCGTCGTAAACATTCCTTAGAGTATCGGCAAGAATAGTCTCGTTAACTAAGATAGTGCGTTTTGTACTAACTGAGACTAATTCACTCCTAATGATCTGCCGTAGCGTATCTATGTTTGCGGTTTGTTCAATACCCTCGATTATCCTCCTAAGAGTATCGGAAAATACTGACTCGGTAACAACGGTTTGGCGTAACATGTCAATTAATACTGACTCGGTAACAACGGTTTGGCGTAACATGTCTGCATTTATGGTTTGCATAACTCCTGTAGCGAAAACAAGTAATGCCGGGTAAGACACACCCTCATTTATAGACCATATGCTATTAAAATCCCAATTCGCAAAAGTCGCCTGCTGTTTCATTTGCGCTGTAGTTTTGCCGGTTCCTCCACCAGAAGTAGTTTGACCGGAGGTTTCCGTATCCCAAAAGCAATTAATTACTGAACCGCTATACGTATATCCAATCAATCCTCCGCAATAATTAGCCGCTAATCCAGTAACGACTCCTATGGAGTAGCAATTTGATATCGTTCCTGTTGAGTGTCCTCCTATTAATCCCGCACCTTTATTGGGACAATTTACAGCTACGCCAGCAAAACAATCTGTTATTGTGCCGCTATTGCTACCAGCTATCCCTCCGGCGTTATAACCGCTATTTAACGCTTTAACATAGCCTCCTACAGCAAAGCACTTCTGTATAGCTCCGTAATTATTACCAACTATTGCCCCATGATTAAATAATGTTGATCCAATTGCCTCTATTCTTCCGTCAACCATACCTAAATTTTTCACTACTCCACTAGACGAAACATAACCAAATAAGCCATTATTATCGACACTTCTCTTGACATATAACCCAGTTACTCTATAGCCCTTGCCGTCAAACGAACCGCTAAACTTAGTCGTAAAATTTCCTATAGGAATGAATCCTGCGCCGCTATTCCAGTTAACCGTATCACTTGCATCAATATTGTTAATAAGTTCATAATAGGTGGTTAGATCATTCCTTACCGCATCTAGGTCGAGTAAATCCTCAATTAAGTATGGCGTTAACTCAGTTCCGTTACCACCACCAAATAATCCATTAGCCATCCCACATCACCGCCTCTACGCAGCTGCGACAGTCGCAGATACTTGCAAGCTAACAGATACGTCATTCGACGGACTCTCGTCACTTGTAGCCTTAGCCTTCACCCAAAATATCGTATTTGTAGCATCTATTGCGCTGGAAATGGTAAGTGCCGCTCCATATGCTCCATAAGTACCTGCTGCTCCTGCGTTATCCGGTGCTAACGCCCATTTTGCGGCAGTCGTGCCGGTAGGAGTAATTGTCGTATCCCCGGAAGTAGTATAACCAGTATCACAACGAATAGCCAGTTTTTGGTCTGTAGATACTTCGTTATTTGTGGCGTTCAGTTGGCCTATTTCGATAGGCGAAGTCTGCGCCCCTGCCTCAGACACCAATGTTCCATTAGTGCCGCCAGCAGTAACAGTTCCTTTGTAAATATGAATATCTGCCAACTCAAACCAACTCCTTTTACTTTAATTGCCCGGCAGTTACCATAATAGTTCCTCCGGTTAACTCGTTAATGATATCCGTACTTGATATTTTAATAGAAACATCAAAACCTTTCCGACTATTTACTTTTACAGTCTGGGTTGATTCTGATCCTTCGCTAAAACTACAAGTCTCATAGTCTGATTCCTCGTAATCATCCACGACAGAAGACACATCAAGATCGAAGTAGTTTACTGGTTTTGCGTTGATATGAAAATTTTTAACCTTGATTTTTCTTGACTGCATATTTATCGGGCCTATCGTAGATTCAGTTGTTATAGCTGTTCCGGCATCGTTTACACTGTCTTTAAGTTGTAAAATAGTCCCGGTAGATGTGCCAAAATGAATTATTCCATTCCGCATACAGGCAGCAGAAATATTCACAGGAAATTCGTAAATATACCACTCTTTTTCGTGGGTATCGAAAACATACGCCTTGGTTGTTGCGCCCCTAAAAATAATCCAGAATTGATTGCCGAAACTATAACAACGTACAGTACTGTTGAATGTTTGCGCTGATAGAAACTTATCTACGGGCAAGCTAATATGCTCTGCTGTACTTCCGGTATAGATATAAACTTTTTTATCTTTACCTAGCCAGCATATTACATCTCCAACTAACTGACCATGATTTAGGTTATAGCACCCTACATTTCCCTCGCGGATTATTTCAAAATCATCCTCATTATTACCGTATAAATGCCAATAACCCATGTCGGTCAAGATAAATACGCTAGATCCGACAGGAATAACGGATAATACATCTCCGCCATCACTGGCAGATAACTTAAACTTCTCGGGCCATGCAAGTATGTCAACGTCCTCGATTTCCTCAGTGTATTCTTCTGCCTCTTCATCCCAAACATATCTATAGCCGTTGAATGGGATTTCGTAGTGCGTATAATTCGGTCCGAACAAAAACGCCCTATCTTTAAATACGGCAACGCCTTCACCGGAAGTACCACCACCTATATCGCCAGCAGTAAAATCAACTGTCAGCGTAGGTGTTTCGATGCCGAAAAGGTTCATCTGATTGCCGCCTGCTAAAATGATTTCGTTGCGCCATATAGTAGATGAAAACCCATAATTGTTAGCATATCCAGCGTCTAGTAAGTCCCAACCGTTGTCGTAGTAATATATTCCATCAACGGTTTCGGCTAGAAATCTTTCATCGGAACTTCCCGTCTTTGCAAAATGAAGTGATCTAATTTCTTTCGTAAGTGCATTTATACCGGGAGCAGCAATCAGTCCAGGACGTGTTTTAAAAACACCTCCAACGGTATAAAAATTCTTCCCAGCGGAAGATTGTCCTATCTGCCTGGAAGGTAGTGTATTTATTCCACCAAAACTTTTTATTTCGATAGATATTTTATTGCTACTGCCGCCCCTTTTAGGTATCTTCGCCATCACCATGCCATTTTCACCTGAAATGAATTACTATCTATCTCCATTTCATTAATCAGTTTATTGATGGAGTTCTGGAACTCTAGCATCCATCTCGAAGAATCGGCATCCTCGGAATCATCATTACTTCTGAATCTTGAAGCGATAAATTTAGCCATTGCGTACTCGCAGGCATCTGGCAGGGGTACATTCACAGATATACTGGAAACTGTTGGATATGCTATATATGTTAATGCGTAATCATCAGCATCGGTAAAGGAAATTTTTCTATTGCGGATAGAATAATAATCATATTGATTGCCAGTAGTATCCTCGGTAGGGGCATTTTCAGAGTCACCGGCAAGTCCCGTATCATCCAAGGTAGTATCTGTAGTTGTCCCAATTAAGCCCGTTGTAGTGCCTCCATAAGTACGGTATATGTTATAACTTGTGGCATCGTCAACCTCGACCCAAGACAGGGCGTTGTAGTTTGTTTCGGATAATGTAGCGTTGCCGGAGGTTGATGTAACCTCAGAACAAGGGATAGTCTCTCCCGATTCGGTAACTGCCGTAACTTGGTATTTATATGTAGTCGCTCCGGTAGTTCCGGTTGGTGTTACTGCTAGTCCTGCCGGAGATCCAATAGTAGTTGATAGACTGACTAAACTAAAAAAGTCGCTAGGAAGGTTATACGACCTCTTTGCGACTACTGATTTGTACTCTTTTGAGTTCTCTTGCCATAGTTGAGAAGGGATATTGTCTTGCAGACATTCCTTACCCCATATTAGCAGGTTAGTATCATCTATCGTTTCGTTTAGCAATGAATCTGCAATTGTTTTGCAGCTTGTTAGTGTGAAGGACATTTTATCACCTTCTTTATGTAAAATGGGAGGCGGTTAGACCTCCCTGCGGTTATCGTAACTAACTATAGGGTTAATGGGAACCAACCAACTCTCGCACCTTGTTAGTTCGTTATTGACTGAACCAATACATTGGATTTTGCCGTCCATAAAAAATTGCCATCATCACCTACAATTAACACCTCGTCAATCCCTGCATTATAATCACGGTAAAAATCTAAGATTTGGTAATCCTGAGAAAGAGTTATATTAGGTTCTTGGTTTTGAAATTTAACGGTAATTATTGGCATTATTATCTCTCCTTAATATTAAATATTATAAAATTTTGTTAAAATAACCTCATAATTGTGGGCATTTGTCGCGTCTGTATTATTAATACTAAAAGCTATATATCGACTACGCAATGTAGCTCTATTCATAATAAACGAACCAGTTGCACTACTAAGTAATTCCTGACTAAGAATCGTATTTCCGGCAACATCTTTGTATTCGACATTTCCCTTCATCGTATGTGCTTGTGAGTTTATCTCTCTTACTGAGATTGTATAACTACAATCATATATAAAATCGTATAGATTGGTAACATATACGATACTTGATGCTGGTACATTTAGGCTAGTTGCTAAAGTCTCCACAACTATCGGCATTAAACTACCAGTTACTTGGACAAGTGCCTCGCCCTTAGCGTTAACACGTATAGAACCTGCATCACCATCTGCAAGCACCGGATCAGTTGTACGATACACACCACCAACCTGTACGGGATTTCCCGTGGCGGCGGCATCATGGGCTGAACTACCTACAGTAGTTACATTAGCGGTAAGCGGTCTAGCAACGCCCACGGCAAGAGATTTAACAGTTAGACTCGTACCTGCCCCTGCTGTAGAAATTACCGCCCTCACGGATTTATAGCCGGATACGTTGGTAGAGTAAATTCCTTCCGCTGTTGCCGTTGTCGCTTCCACACCCGTATCTGTTTTTGTGGCACTAAAAGCCGTATAGTTTGTACCGTCAACAGAACCTTCCCAAGTTACTGTTGCACCATCAGGGGTTCCGGTAATCTGAAAAGATATCGGCCCATACCCGCTTACCGTAGCGGCGGTACCATTGCCGTCTGTCGTTGCTGCGTTTTGGTGCGTGGTTTCCAGAGTTGTTGCCGGGATACCGCCTTGTGCTAATGTGGCCTGTACAGCCGCTAAAGTCGCCTCAGTCGCCGGTGCCGCTATAATCTTAGCCAGTATAGCGGCCAAAGTTGTCTGTGTAGCGAAGTCTTTTGCTATAAGCGTGTCCTGTTTAGACTCGGTAGCCGGGGAGGCGATAATTTTAGCTAAGACTGCTGCAAGAGTTGTTTGAGTTGCGAAGTCTTTATCCTCGAGTTCCGCAAGAGTAGTTTCGGTTGCAGCGTCAACAGGCAAAGCAGTCAATACAGCAGGTATCGGGTTTCCCGCTGCAACGTCAGCATTACCTACTTGCAGATTGGCGTTGGCGTTAAAGTTGTCGTGTATAGACTGATCAACAGTAATACTACCGCCACCATCAGCAATAACATTCTTCCGCATAATCTGATATACAGAACCGGAGGAGGCGCTTACAACTGCAACACCACCAGAAAATTCAACGGGAGTAACGGTAACAGGTACAACCCCATCAGAACCAGTCATGGTTGCGGTAAATTCTGCTAATTCATCAATCTTAACTGCAACGAGAGTGGCAGTATTTTTGGTATCGTCTAATTCTCCGGCAGTTTTACCAAGATAAACAGTAAGAACATTATCGGTAAAAGATGCCGACAGGTTGTCATTATCCCCTGGTGCTGCCACTACTTCAGCAGTTATCGAGTTACCTGCAACTCCCTCATTTACATAAACTACCGTAACTTCTGCTGTGTCGAGAGTGCCAACAATAGCACTTGCCGCCGCACCAGGGAGAGTAGCAATTGTCAAAATTGTTGCTGTATTACTCGCTACTGTGCGGTAATAGTCAACTCCGCTAATGGTAACTCTCGCCACATTCCCGGCGAACATATTAGTTTCAAAGTTTTTCGATGTATCGGCAATGGTAGTTTTACTTCCACCAGTCGCTATGCCGCCGTCGAAATTACTGTCAACTATTGCCGGATTAGTAGTAGTAAACTTCTCTGTACCGTCCGCATCTACAGGAATAAACTTACCTACTATCGACGTACCTGCACCCAATTTTGCAGTTACTGAACCGTCTGAATTTAGGACTAGACAGACTATATCATTGTCACCATCAACTCCGCCAATAGTGACGGGGTTAGTATTAGCCGCAGTTACGCCAACAGGGTTTTTCCCTTGAATGTTAGTTGCTATCTTTAACACCACCCTTACAGTTCTTTTCGTGGTTAGTGCGGACACGGGCATTATCAAACTCCCTGCCGCACTTTCTACACGAATACTTTTTTGTTGACTTAGGTTTCTTTACCGATACAGTACGCACAATATCTTTCTTGGGCGTTTCAACTGCTTTTGGTGTATGTAAAAGTGAGGATATTTTACGCAATTCCTCCAATATGCCTAAAAGCAATCTCTCTGTATCGGTAAAATTTTCCGGTTTTTTGGTGTATTGCATAAAGCACCTCAAAAATAAAGTAGGGGTATTTACCCCTACTTTTAGTCGTTAACCGAAGCAGTACCAATCAGCGCACCAGTCTCAGGGGCAACCTCACTGTAGTAGTTCTCAAACAACCAACAACCATCAGCAACAATGGATGCGGCAATAGTAGTTAAGTTTGTTGCAATATAGTTATTCGCTATAATACCAGTTGTACCAGTAAGCAATTCAATCCCTGGTTCTGTTGCTCCTTGCTGCATAATGTTATCTTTTATGAGTAGATTAGTGCTAAGTGTGGTTATGCCGTTAATGCAGGCGGTAGAATGTGCGCCGGTAAAGCGACAATTTTTAATGGTTACATCGTCAGAAGCACCAGTAATGCTTATTGCTGTTACTGCTGCCTGTGCCCCTGCCCCGAAGAAACAACCGTCAATTACTGTACCGTCACAACCTGCGTTATTTCTCAGGGCAATTGCAAACTCGTCCGTTGCTGTTTCGGCAAATCCAAACTCACAGTCTAAGACTTTTGCATAGTCTTTTCCTGCTTCAATGTCAAGTCCAACAACCACCGCATTAGCTGAAGTTCTGAACCTAATATTGCTGATAGTTACATCGTTGGCCCCTATCGCTACACTAGCTGCGGTATTGTCGAAGTCGATTGTGGGTTTTAGGGAACCGCTACCTAAGCCAATAACGGTTATTCCTGCTACATCAAGGTCGATGTTGGCGGCAGTAGTTATGCCCTCGTTATGACCTGGTGCTACCCAAATAACGTCTCCCTTGCTGGCAGTACATTTTCCTACTGCTGAGTCGATACTTGCCAGTGCTGTTGCCCATGTTAATCCATCATTGGTTGCGCTGCCTGTGGCAGAGTCAACGAAGAATTGGCTGCCGGGTTCAAAGTTAAGATACATTCTTCCGAGTGCGTCAACTACTGCTTTCTCAGAACCTACGGCACCGACGTATAAACCTTCAATACCGCATACCTTTTTGTTGTGTGAATATGTTGCCATTTTGTACCTCCTTGTGGGAAAATTAAAAGACACCGTTAGGTGTCTAGTTTGTTGATTGCTTATTTGTCCAAGCGTAACCTGCTGCTCTGCGACATTCCATGCTATCGTATTTTACCTTACCCCTTTTATATCTCGATAGTGGTACTGTAAATTCCTTACCGCAATATTCGCAGTTTAAAGTTACTGTATTGGTTTTTGAGTTACGTTTCTTTTGACACTCCGCACTACAATACTTACCCCTGCCACCCTCTATGAGGTAGGTTGTTGTATTAAACTCCTTACCACAAACACCGCATACCGCAATTATATGTATTTCTTGATTAATTGGTTTGCCGTGCTGTTTGCCGTGACAAGATGAACATAGGGTAATTAGGTTGCTAGGATCATCGTTGCGGTTTTCTGTTTGTCCGGTATGGTCCTTGTGGTGGACAGCAAGTTTTTCTACTGCACCACATTCAACACATTTATATCCATCACGCTCCAAAACCAATTCCCTATTTCCTGAGAATCTTGTTTTGTCGTGATTTTTTGCATCACTCGCCCTTTTATAATCCATTCTTTTAGCGTTACGCTCCCTATCTTTTAGGCGAATAGCATCAATATTTTTAAGTCTATATTCACGAGACTTCTCTTTCTTTTCTTCGGCATTTTCAAGGTATATTCCCTTAAACGTATGCTCTTTGCAGCAATATTTTTGCTTACCAGACGAAGGCATAAAAACTACACCACAATATTTACACTTTCTTTCAGTTAGGGGTGGTCTTAAATGCCTTTCTTTCCTTGAATTTTCCCTGCACTCAGAACTACAATACTTCTGCGATCTGGTTGCATTAAATTCCTTGCCGCATCTTGGGCATTTCTCTATCAAAATATACACCTCCGATATGTGTTTTATTTATTATATCACATATCGGAGTACATTTCAATATAAATATTTCACATTACACAGGAATACTGAATTGGAAAGGCCTCCACGACTTACTGCCACAAGAATACCACATTATGGAACCTACTTTCCAGACCTGATTCTCCATATTCTTCCAAGAGATAATATCGTATTTATCCCCAGATTCTAGGCGATTAATCCACTTCATGGATTTTTTAGCCATCTTAGAGTCCATAACACACCATGGTTGACCGGTCTTTCCTGCTTGACGACGGAATTGCTTATAGACAATCAATTTCATCGAACCGTTGTAAATGTTCGGGTTGTTGTCGGAAGAATCTACTTTACCTTCACCGCCGATTAATTCCAAACCTTTCTTGCGAAGGGCTGTAGGCACAATTAAAGTATCAGGTTGAAGATTTGCGTCCTTGCCCGAACTGTCCTTAACATCAAACATTTTTTGACATAAAATTTCGAGATTCTCGTCGTTGAGTTCTAGGGCCTCTAAGTTATCCTGAGTGCTTCCATAGTTAGCAGAAGTCTGAGCGTTTGAAGCAAGCGGCAACCCATTGGCTGTCAAAGTCCAGTTAACAGGAGTTCCGTTAACCATAAAACTTGTCTGGTCGGCATAAGTAAGTAAACCGGATGCGCACGCTTCGCGGTGTCTTGCTGCGCCAATAGAGAAACCGGAAAAATCATCCTTTAAATTAATAAGTTTAGCATTAGACAGTAAGAATCTGTCATACTCCATGCCCGCCTGCCACACGATTGGGGTCCAGATCTTCGTATCGCCTTGTTTCATGGTGCCATAAGTGAATTCACCGTTCCACTTACTGTAGTCAATCGCCCCAACCATCTCACCGATTGCCTCAGTGGGGTTATCTGATTGCTCAGGAGTATACAACTCGTCAATCATACTATCTTGAATAGCATCGGTAAAACCGTCCTGCCAAAATTCCAAGAGCGCATGTTCATATTTCCCAACTAACTGTTCAAAATCTCCGCTTTCTTGAATTAAAACTGCCATTTCATATCTCCTCTCAATTTACAAAATAAAAAGACCAACTAATTAGCTGGCCTCAGTGAAATTCTTTTTGACAATCATCTTTACTTTCAGTCCAACGGTATCCTTTTCCAAGATGACCGCATGACCACCAGTAACGGTTGCGGCATCCACATTGTCTCCATTAGAATCCAAAATTGCTACAGTAAGACCTGGCAAAAATGCTGCATCTGCGGTTCCTGTGTAATCTGCCTCAATAATGTCACCAGTCTTAACGACCGCCATAATCGGCAATACATCGGTACCGGCATCTGCCGCCTTAACGCAAATTGCCTCAATTGCTGCGGTTGTTGCGGATTTAGTCCATCTACCTGAGGCAAGATAATAACCACGCCCCGCTACTGCCGCCTCCGAATCGGTCATATAGATGTTATCAATAAACTTATCCCTCGAAGCACCAGTCAAAATGCTCCCAATAATTCTTAATGCCATGATAAACCCCCTATTTCTTCTTAACGTATTTTGCGGCACGTTTTTTAAGTTGTGCCTCTGTTTCGCCAGGAAACATTGACTTCCAGGTTTTCATCTGCTCCGCGCTCAAACTAACTTGAGTACCCAAATCCGTACTATCATTAGATTTCTCAGTACCCAAGTGCGCCTTACTGCCCACCTGCTTAATCGCCTTATGCGCCGCTTTTTTCTGCAACGCCTCGGCAATAGCATCCTCGTTAGCAGTCAACCATGCTGATTTAAGCGGCATACCGCTATACAGCATATCAACGGTTGCTTGGTCAAGATTATTCAAGTCGGGAACAATGTCACCGTACTTACCCTTTAAATAGGCATGGTCCTTCACAATCTGCTGTTCTGCCTCCTGCCTATTTCTCAGGTGTCTTTCTTGCTCTAACTGCTGCTTATTGGCGTTTAGCTCTGCCTGCATCTGCTGAAAAGCAGGGTCCATTTTCAGATATTTGTTAATTTGACTAACAGGAAATCCCTGTTCTTCTAACTCTGCGGCAAGTTTTTCCCTCTGAGCATCCATATCTGCCTGCAACTGTCTCTGTTGCTGTGCGTTATTCTTCTGCTCAAAGTCACGTTTCCACTGTTCAAGTTCATCTGCCTTGCGCTTAGCCTCTTGTGCTTCTCTGCGCATTTGAGCAAATGCCCTGTTTTGTTCCTGTGTTTGTTTCTGCTTCTGCTGTTCAACGACTTCAGCATCACTCATTTGTTGAGTGCCGGTTACGTCCCCGGTATCGGTTTGATCGTTAGTGTCAATGTCTGTTTGAGGTGAAACGACTTCCTCTGTTCCTGTTTCTAATACTTGATCTTCCATATTTACACCCCACGTTTACGCTCGTCAGCGATATATTCACCGTCTTTCCGGCGTGTCTGTTGTCTATTCCCAACTGCCACCCTAAAGCGGAACAATGTTATGTAGGATAATAGAAAAAGCAGGTTTTACCCTGCCTTAACTATTTAACAGCACCGTTGTTTTTGCCGGGGCGTGAACGCAGATCGCCGCCTTTTATGACACGGGTAACATCTGCTTGCCGACTGCCAGTATTTCCATAAGTAAAAGTACCGCTACAAGGCATAGCTTTGTCGAGATTTTTAGCCACGTCTAACACCTCCTTTCCTGAATTTAGGCAATAAAAATAGGGATAGTGCATGAGACAATGCGGTTAAGCACTCTCTCGTACACTATCCCTGTGGTTTTCCTACTAAGGATTGGTTATTTAGTTACTTTTTCCTGCTCGTACCTGTCAATCCAAGGTTTTATTTTGTCATACATAAACGGAGGAAGCATTGGAACACCAATACTACTTCCTCCTATCGAGACAATTATTTCGTCATTACAGTTATCCTTCAACCAATTGTAAAAATCAAAGGACTTATTTATTCTTTCCCTTGTTTCTTCTTCGTATTTTCTAAAACTAGAACCATCAATCACACTATCTAAAAAACTTTTTAGATTATCAGGATTTAGCTTAGCAACAGTATTATTATCCCAATTAGCATTATCATTCAATATATCTCACCGTCCTCGGCTATTATTTCATCTTTTTACCGTAACCCTTACCCATGCCCATTTCTTTCTTGTCGGACTTAGGCATACCCTTCATACCTTTGCCCTTGACCTTACAACCTGCCATAGTTGTCGCCTCCTAATCAAGTTTAATATCCTCAGTCACACTCAGCATAACAGGTTTACCGCCCTTCATCTTGACGATGATAGTTCCCCAAGGAGTAGACTTCATTTTGTCGATTACTTTCTTTTCTTTGTTAGTTAGCATTGCTTACCTCCGGTTATCCGTTATTTGTTATAAAATCAGGTATTACATAAGAGCATATAACATTGTCCTGCGGTATAACTATCCTGTCACTAAAAAACATATCCTTGCTATCATCAATAACAACATTTAAGATAACTGCATTTCCGTCCCCTTCCATGTAGTATTTATTGCTGAAATAAACAGTAATATCTTTAATTAGTTTCATTTCAACTACTTCAATTGCTGGACTTATGGAATATCTTAAATTCCTCAAACTTTGATAATTTAAGGGAAGTCCGCAAATATGCAATGCCTCTTTAATTGTGGTCATTTCGGAACCGTTCTTTACCTCAATAGCATAGACAGGCACGATGTTATGTGACCAACATTTTTTACAGAAAACGCGGTAGCACATTTCAAGTTTTATCGGAAATTTAGAAGATATTTTACCATAACCTCCGACAATAAACTCTTTTCCATTACCTCCATTACCTATTTTCTGGTCACAATTACTGCACTTAACAACATCCATGTCTTTTTTCTTGAAAAACATTGCTTATCCTCCCCGGTTCTCCGTTACTAACCTACCATACTCATTACCGCCTGCACCTGCTGTTCTGCCGGTAGTTGCATGATTTGAACAAAGGTATCAGGATCGTTCTCTTTAATCTGATTTAACTTGTCCACAAAACTCATAACTGCGCCCTGTTGCAACTCGCCGCTCATAGCCTCTTTACTACTTTCAAGGTCGTGCGATTGCTGCTGGCGGTTTAGTTCTCCCTGCTGTTTCGTAACAGCAAGTTCTTTCTCATGCTGCTGTTTAGCAAGCATCATATCGGTACTCTGCTGTAGTTGCTGTTCCTGTATCTGCTTCGCCTGCTCTTCCTGCTTTGCCTGCATCTCCTGTGCCTGCTGTATATCCTGCTCCATTTGCCCAATAACTTCCTTAAGGTGCGGAACACCGATTTTATCAAGAATTTTCAGTATCAGCATATTTCCAGGAGTAGGTTCAAAACGTCCCTGCCCTGCAAGAGACACGATAGAATTCATCATTTCCGACTTATTCTTCATGAATCCGACTTCTGCACTAATCTCAATATCGAAGTCTGGATAAATTAAGTCACCGTTAACGTCACGAAGCATAGACAAGCGGTTAAACTGACCGTATTTATTCTCGCCCTTCTCTCCTGTAATACGAAAAGGTCTATCATCATCACAGAACGCCAATGCAAACTCGGCAATAGTGCGGTAAAGAGTCTTGTATGAGGTTGACTTATAGGCAGACTTAATCGCTAATTTATTACTTGACTGACTGATATATGCCTGCGCTTGATCTCCGGAAGTTACTCCTGGTTGATGAACTCCTAATGAAGCATCGGTTACGCCGGTAATAAGTTGCATCCATTCTTTGAATTTATCAACCAATTGAATACCGTCAATATTGGTACTTAAATCAACTTCCTTGACAGAATTCGGATCATTAACATGGATTATCTCTGATGTTGGGTCCATAAGTTTTCTTTGCACTTCAAGAGAATCGGTTAAAATCTTCTTCCTACCACGAAGGAAAGATTCTTCATACATATGCACTGCTTTCTTAATACTCTCCTGCAAGTCCCAAACATCTTCCATAATAGATATACCCCAACAACATTTATCACGCATAATAAACGGTTGGTAGACTATATCCCAGCAAGTAGGTATGTAGTGTTCTGCTTCAATATCGCTGTCTATTTTCGAGTAGATAGGATTACCTTGCTCGTCTATACTCTTTCTCAACATAGATCCTGCTTCAATAGTTTCAGTCATATAGGGTTCGCCTGTTTCCTCGTCCCTACGATAAAAGAACTTCGGCAGGTGCTTAATCAGTAAATCACCGGACCACCACAACTTACAAATATCTCCGTCATCGTCGCGGTAGGTAGTCTCAATAATTGTATACTTGCCAAGTCCCGTATCCTTAGAAACTCCGGTAGTGTCGGTAACGGTAGTTATTCTTTGGTCGCCCAATATCTCGTCATACTCGGCATACAGAATTGCCTTTTCTTCCAGCATGTCACTCGTTATATCCTTCCATTTGCGAAGAATATACTTTTGTGTACGGTTAACCGGATGATGATAATGCTCCATGTCGTCGCCGAAGTTAATAGATGATTTGTTAGGTATAATATCCTTCGGGTGAGGGTTGCTAATCTCAATCTCACCGACATATCCAGCACGTTTAATGTTGTTATTCCAGTGAACCTTTTTGAATGTACCGCCAAGTTTACTTACTCTGCGCTCGTCTGACATATTCATTTCTTCAAGTGAAGGTGAAGAACTTCTCAGCACATAACCGACGTAACTTTTTAAAGCATTAACCGGCACTTCATCGGCAGCGGTAACAGGTTTAAAGTCATGGTCAGGAATAGTCATGTCAATTAACGCTTCTATAATTAGGCGAGGGAAGTTAACAACTGTTCTCGCTTCCTTATCTTGCCTATTGTTGACGTTCTCGAATTCGCGATTACCGTTATACATATTTTCCCACGAATCCATAAGAAGATCGTACTTTTTCTTCGTTTGACGGTCAATCTCGAACTGATCTTGCCAGTATTTCAGCAAATCAAGGGTCTCTTGATCGTATTCTACAGCAGGTGCTACTATTTCTCTCACCTTCTTTTTTAACGCACGAAATGGTTTTTTCCAGTCCATTTGTTCACACCCTTAAAAATCTAACTTAATATCGTTAATAAAAAAGCACCTTCCGAAAAACATTCTCCATTCGGTAAAGTGCCATACATCGTTTTCTTTATATACTGTTTTGTATTTAAGAGGTAAAATCTGTTTTGCATACCACATTAATTTACTGAACACATATGTCCCTCCCTTAAAAACCTACAATATGTTCCTGTAACTTCTCGTATTCTTTCTCAAACGCAATGTTATTTAAAACTGCTGACTGCTCAGATAACGACATATCATCGGGAAAGTTAAACTTTTCATCCTTAGAAATGGGAGGTCTTGACATTACGCAATAGCGTAAACTTTCGTTGCTGTGCGTGACCTCGTGTGGAGTATCTGCCGCATCCTCAGAGTCGTTTTTATCATGTTCAAGTAACGGCAAGCAACGTATCATATTTTTACAGGTATCAAATATTTTTAGTTTAGCAGTAAAAATAGTCTCCGTCTTAATACCTTCATCTGTCATAATATCCTGCTTTTCTTCCCTAGCTAACAGATACTCTCTTACCGCCCTCCACCCTGCCTTACGCTCATGCTTTGCTTTTCTCAGGTTATTTAGCCCGGCACGGTTCATTATCTCCCTGCCGCTTGTCCCTGTCTCTTGCCGTCTATTCCATAAGTCAGGAGAAGCAACCGTATAACTTATTTTCTCGTCTTTGGGTGTCATGGAGATAATCTTTTTCGCCGCCTGACTAAGTGTTAAGTTTGGTTGATATAACTCACGATAAGCATACATAATCCCTTCTGGTGATACTGCCCACCAGTGACAAGAACACATATCAAGTCCATAGTCTAAAGAGCAGAACCGTTTCCACCAGGACGGTATCTTAAACGGTTTAACGACATGCACATCACGACGAAACTCTTTAAAGAACTGCCCTTCACCGGCAGTAAACGCCTCTTCTGGAGTCGCTGGATACTCTGCCATATAACTATGAGGTAAGTCTTTTTTAACCTGCTCATACCACTCCTGGGTACGTCTAGGGTCGGTACTCCAAGGCATAAATATAGGCGTAAACGTATTTTCACCGTTGTACGCCTTCCAAAATATTTCCTCAAATAAGGTACCTTTTTTAGCGGTAGACAACCCAATAACCTGCCCACCAGTAGGACGATTAATAGTCGGGTAAGCAGCAGACCAAATATCTCTAGCGAACATCTGAAACGCCCATTCGTCGAGTATTACGAGGTTTGCCGTGAAAGAACGTCCACTGTCAGGACCAGCAGACATAGCGTTAAAAACAGCAGGTTCCTTGCCCTTATGGTAGATAGTAACCGACAATACTGTTGAATCCCATGTAGGGTTAGGGTATTGCTTAGGAGTACCCTTAACGTGACGAATCATCCATGAAGGTAGGTACCTAAGAATAAAGCATATACGCCTAATAAGTTCCTTAGCATCTTCTTCCCTCTTAGATAGAGCAACAACAGAATATCCAGGTCTAAATATAACCCCGTGCAATCCGTAAATAAGAGATAGCCAAGTAAAACCTAACTGCCTAGCTTTAAGAATAATCGACAACTTACTGTCAATAATCTTCCTTAACGCTTCCTTCTGACCGTCCCATAAATTAAGTTTAGCAACTAGGTCAGGAACATCTCTATCCTCAATATAAGCGTATTTATCTATGAAATACTCTACACTCTTAGAGGATTTACGATATTCTAATTCAACTTTCGCTGCCGCTTTTTCCCTTAACTTCTGAGCGGATAGTTTTTTCTTTTCCTTCTGTTGGTCAGTCATAAGATCACCTTATTGTGACTAGATTAGTTTAATGTCGCCGATTTCTTTTTTAAGTCTGTCGGATAGATCCCATAATGCCTTGTTATTGTCTACCATAATTCCGGCCAAAGTGTATAGTTTTTCATACAATGTAACATCGTTATTCTTTGAACCACTTTCGCATGATACAGGATATGGTTGCCGCACAACTCCTTCGAGTATAGAGATAACATTGCTGTTTTCATACACAGATTGGGTTATTGCCTCCAATGTGCTTTCTAGTGGGGTTAACTCCCTAGCGCATACAGGTTCATTCATCGGTGTAGATATATTACTATAACTTTTTAATTCATTATTCTGCGGAAAATTCATTTCAATTCCTCCATGTTCTCATTTAGTTTTCAGTATCAATTCATTATCGTGAGACAATTTATGGATAGTATCCTTACTTATCTCAGTTATTGCTAGCGCATTAAAGTAACTATAAACATCATAGACAGTCATTGTAGTGCCGTCTTTAAGATGAAAGGTAACAATAAACTCGTCTATACTGTCAAAGTTTTCTTCCATCCAATTGATTAGTCCATTGACGGGGCCGGGAAATATGCGCTTAATATTATTCATCTCATTCACCATCTAATTTACTTCTTGGTTCTGCCAACAACATTTTTGGCTTTTCCGACCACCACGTATCAGGACACACTTTAATATCTAAATGGTAGTCAATACAAAACTGTAAGTGTTTATGCACTTTTTCATATGATCTATGAAATACTCTGCCTAAATAAGCACCGTAATACTCCTGCTTTATAGGTAGTTTTTTGAACATTTCTTCATATTTGTCAAGTGGCATTATTACCGATATATCTATATCCCTTGGAATTTCTTTATATAGAACTGAACCAACCAGATAAACAGGATAGCCAAAATCATCCGCTGCTTTCTGAGCAAATTCTCTCAGTTTCAAAAAGTCACTCCAAGTAATAGGTTTATGATCATATCCATGCGGTTCTGCTTTACCTAAAATTGGTTCGTTCATAAACATTCCTCATATTTACAATCACATGCCCAACCAGTAAACCAACCACTACCATCACTTAACTCGATATGAGTTTTGACCATAATGGTTTTACAGTCAGGACATATGGGGCGAGTGTCTTTGAGTATAATTTCACCAGAACCGTCACAGTTCAATAATGGAGAATATGCAGGAACACTTCTGGTAAAATATGAACACAAAGGAATATTTTTTTCGACTGGATTTTTCGAAACGTCACTATCTATGGGGTCAATTTCACCCGCCGCCAATAGTTCCTGAGTTTTCTTAACGATAGCGGCGGTTGCGTTGGAAAGAGTCTCGTGCTTTAAATTCATAAAAGCGTTTACATATTCCTCAATTGATGATTCTTTGATTTGTTCTGTCATTATTTACACCGTCCTCGGTTAAATTTATTCATATTGTGGCAAGTACACAAAACTAGCACTAACAAATCTTCTAGGTTCAGACTTCTTGTCCATATGCACACCGGGAATAAAGGTAAGTGCCTCAGCAACCGCATAACTTCCGTCAGGATTCTTCTGTTGGGTAGATACCTGCACGATACAACCACCAAATACATTACATACCTTAGTTGATTTCATCCATCCCTGAGACTCGCTAGAAGCCTTACAGAGCAGGGCAAATGTATCTCTATCACCGAACACTTTAATGTCAGAGATATTTGCTTTTGCTGTTTTGATGCAGTCAATATCAAGGGTTTTACTTTCCATTATCAGATCTCCTTTTTCCACTTAATTACATAACATTTCGGAGTTTAGTAAAATACGTAACTGTCTGGATGGTGATAGTATAAGGTACTGTTACCCGCCGCCGGAGTCCCGCCAATCCATACCGGGGGTGTTTGACCCCCACCCCCTCTTTTTGGCGAATATCCTATCTAAATACGTGCGCTTGCGTCCCTGCTCGCGTATGCGCTGCGCTCTGTGCGTACAATACAGTGTCGCAACCCTGCGCCTGCGAAGGTGGGTAGATACGGTAAAACGTCCACCAGTGCAGGACATGGAACCAACAACCAAGCGAATATCCAAAAAACCCAGGAAATACGGCACTTTTGGCCTTATCTAGTTGACATAATGCTCATTATGAGAACGTAAATAGGTACAGCGCGTACATAGCTAAACGACTTTCGGGGTAATTAGTCCTCCAACAACTGCTCCAACTCCGCATCCGACATACCAGCTATGCGAACATCTACAGGTCCGCCGTCCGCGCCTGTCAACTCCAATTTTTGTGTATCAGACCACGAATCAGGTTTCCGATTTTTTAGCCAGGCCATGGCTGCGCCCGTGTCTGGTGGATAGTGCTTTTCTGTTGGCACAATAACCGGCAGACCATCATGGACAAATATTTTGTCCTCCGGATGTGAGTAACCTTTCGCTCTTTGATACAGACTTTGCGCTATTTCCGTGTCAGCAATTACCTTCCCTCTCTTTAAGGACTCGCAAAATAATGGATATTCCAGCTTCCATCTATTTACAGTAGCTTCGTCAACCTCAAAGAAATCAGCTAAACTTTTGTCCGTTGCTCCCAACAGGCACAATTTATACGCCTGTTCGTTGTATTCTTCCTTGTACTTCGTCGGTCTTCCTGCTGGCATTCAACTCACTTCCTTCCTATAATACGAAAACTCACCTTCACCATCGGCAAAGGTCAATTCTCACATAATCTGTATCAGCTTCAAAACTCCTGCACCTGCCAATGCTGACACAAAAACAAGTACAACTACAACTTTAAGTATGTCCTTGCCTGTCGGAAAACCAAATCCCATGCTTTTCTCACCTCTCACAGCCTCGTACAGCCGCTTAAAATTGTTTTAAGTGGTTTAGTACCTACAAAATCAATCAGGCATTTCTATTTCCATTTCCATCAATGCCGTATTTTTCTTTGCTAATTTATGTCCTGCTTCTCTCAAACAGTCATTGCACGTAAAATAACACTGAAATATATTAGAAACAAATTTTACATAACTTTTCTTTGTTAGCGTTACTTCCATTGCATTATTACATTTCACACAATGAACTTTGGCTTGAAATAATGTCACTTTTCAGCACTCCCAACACTTTAAAACATAGTTACCAAAACATCTTAGAGTAATAAGAGGAGTCTATTGCGTTCAAAACACCTTCTAGTCGTTGTCGCTATTGGCCTAAGAGGTATCTTTGATATGTAGTCCACAGACTACATGAAATGCCACTATAGGTATACTACAGACTACATGTTATAAGTCGGTTGTAGTCCAGCAAACACAAGGCATGAGCGACACTTTTTAGGCTTTAGATGCCTCTATTAACTCTAAGATACCGCAAACTAACTATCATTAGCGTTGTAGGTTTTAAACATATCCACCAGAGTCGCGTTTATAAACCGGCCCCGGAAAAAGATGTACGGATTTGCGAAGTATTGATAACTTTTGCCTACCTTGTTACGAGCGAAAACTTTTTTACGAACTAACCTGTCCATGCTCTTAACAACGGTAATCCTATTAAACCCGGTAATCTTTTCAATGTCTGATTGACTAACCGGGTTACCGCCGCCTTTTGTCAACATTCCGCTGTTGTAGCTGATATGTCCCATGAGCAACATGACAATAGCCAGCTCTGCACCGCTGAGGCGTTTTCCTTCATCGTCAAGCATCGTTACAACATTAGCCAGTTCGTCAGGAAAAACTTTTACGAATTTCTTTTCAGGCTGCCAGAGAACGCGATCCTGCTCTTCGGAAATATCCTCGCGGAAACCATAATAGGTATTTGTCAAGTCAACGCCCTTTGATTTCAAACGATTCACCGTTTTGGCGAACTCCTGTAAAACAATATCTTTGTCAGACACAAATTCACCTTCCTTCTATGTAAAGCAAAAAGCACCCTCTCAGGTGCCTCGAAAACGATATATCCCTACTCAATACAGTAGGTAAAAACAACATGGTATAAAACCCCCACACTACCATTTTACCACGGCCAAAGCCCATTTTCAAGCAAAACTTTCCGTTTTCCTTCTATATATAGCATTTCCGGCAAATGCAGATCCGTCTAATGGCTGGGTTGCCATATGGAAGCCCATGTAGTATACTGTCTTTGGAGGTGGTCAAAATGTCGGCAAAAAGAAAAGAAAAATATAGAGATGGCTGGGAAAGTTTTAACCTGCGCCTGTCAACCGAGGATAAAGCAAAACTAGCCGAAATATCAGCAGATACGCGGGTTCCAGCATCCGAAATAGCCAGAAATGCTATCAAAAAAGAACTTGCGGAACTTCAAAAAACGCTGAAAAAGGCAGATACAGCTAGTATTTAGCAGGCAGGATAATCTGGATACCCATAAATGGCTGAATATAAGGTTATTTGAGGCTTTACGGCATGGGTATCCAGATGATAGTATAAGCACATGGAACACAGCAACACACGAACGGGAGGCGCAGACATGAAAAAACTTCTTAAATACACCGCCACAGCATTAGCAGTAACTACAATGTTTCACCCGGTAGGAATGGGAATCGCTCTCCTGGTAGGAATCGGATACATGGGTTACTTATTAGCTACAAATTAAATAAGGGGGAAACAAAATGACCAAACAGCTAAAGCGCAAAATCAAGCAGTACACCAAATCGGTAGGACTAGAAAAAGCGGTAAACCTAAACAGAACTAAGTTAATCGACTTTTGCAACTTCTGCGTATTTCACAGCATTAAATTCTAGCCTGCCTGATGAGCTGTAGACAGCGAAATGGGGATAAAACCCCATAGCAGGATGAAAGTAAGCTGCACAACACGAAAACAGAATATCGAAGGAGGCAGACAGTATGAAAACAGCCGAAAGCATCAGCATAAAAAAACTAAACAAAGCTGAAAACGCATTATTACAGGAAGAACTGGAGTTGGCGGCAAGAAAGTTTAATGAAAACTTCGACTACTACACCAAAAATAGAAAAAACCCAATCGAACTAATGGTTTGGTACGGAAGATATGTAGCAATAGACAGATTGTTCGGAACTTCAAGTCTAGTAGAAAGTTGGAAGTTAAGTCACATGACAAACCTGTTAATGCAACTTAGCACAGGAGCGATTGAACACTATAGGACAGCATAAACCCACCTGACGAGACTTGACGGTAACAAGTCGAAATGGCCGAAAGTGGCCATAGTGGGAAACCACAGCAACAAAGCGCACCGCACACGCAGAAAAGAATACAAAAACCCCACAGCGCGAACCAGCGAAGTCGGCATAATCCGAAAGGGCCAGCCAAGGCAAGCGAACACTGGACCCGAAGGGATATCCGCTAGAGGTGCAGAAAAGGGGAAGCATGGTAGTTTAGGTTTGCGTGAGTACCCACAAGGGAATTGACGTGAATTTAAACTAAAAGGAGATTGATGATTATGCCGAAAGTAAACATTAAGGAACTTCAGGTTTGCAATTCTTACGGTGAAGAACAAAACACGCAGTCGATAAAAGAAGCGTTACTGCGCGAAGCGGTTAAGCAATGCGACTGCTACTGTACAGACTTGTTAATTTTCTTTGACTACACATGGAAGGACTTGCTTAAGGGTGATTTGACCGAAGTAACATTATATTTTCGCCAAATGGGTATTGATTGGAAAGAGGAAAATAAAGACTGTAGGAGTACGGCAAAATTAAGGAGAGATGTCGAAAAGGACACTTTAGAATTAACCATAGAATATGGCAGGCACTAACCTAGCACTCGCTAGGTTTTACCTCTGGTCCCTGTAGGGGTTGGACGTAAAATCTAAGGAGGATGATAATTATGTTTGAGGAAAAAGTAATATTCATGGAATCTATTTGGAAGCACCTTGAGACGCTTCAAGATTCAGAAATACTGCAAGAAAAGAAGGATGCGCTTGAAATTCTGGAAATTGTCAACGATCCGCAAGTCCCGGCACATTGGGATCAAAAAGTAGAAGCATACTTGGAACTTGCTACTATAGAAATGCAAATACACAAGCGACAAGTTTCTGGGATGTGCAAGGAATAGGGACTCCGGTCCCTGCTTCGCCAAAACTCCTTTAGAGAGGGGTTTTGTTGAGGTAAATATAGGAGGGATATTATGATAGTAAACGAGTTCAAGAGTTTTAAAAATATATTCACCGTATTTTCATATGGTAATAAATTCCTACTTCAAGTAAAAATAGGAAGGTCGGGCAATTACTACAATTATAATTCCTTACTTAACATTGCTCCAACCGAATCTCAGGCATTTAGTTTATGGCAAAATCAAAGGAAATATTGGACTAGGTAGCAGGTCCGCGACTACCTAAAGTCGCAGTTTTACCTAAATCCTTTTGCGAGAGGGTTTAGTTAAAACTATGAGGGAGGCTAAAATTATGAAAACTTTATATTTTGAAGGTGCCGGATGCGTACCGCGCGGAATGGTTGAAAATTGCCGCATTAGAACAGCTTTTCACAATGACAAAGGGGAGGCAATCTACTTAGAAATGTCTGGTTTTGAAGTAACCAAAAACAGCGTCAAAAGCGTTAAACAATTTACCTTTGCCGGGATAGTTGACCATTGCCATTATATCCATAATGACGACGATTGTAACAAGCACAGCATCGTCAGTATGAGACACAAAACTTTTAAGTACACCAAATCCGAAATTCTCAGTATTGTAAATTCTCTGGGTTGCAGTTTTGACGAGGTTGTTATTCTTCCTGACTTGGCCGGTTATCGAGTTTTTAAAGACCGCGAGGGTCATAACTTCGGGGATGAATTCAAATTTAACGCAGAACTTACCGCCCGCGCAGAGGAAATTAAAGCCTATTTTTACGCCTTGGAAAAAAGCGAGGGCAAGCAATACCCTAACTTTTCCTTATGGGTAGATCAGGATAACCGCGAAATACTCCATTTATTGAGGCATTTTAACGGCTATAATAAACATTGGTCGATAATAAATAGCGCAAACTGGAAGGAAAATACAACTAAAACCGTACTGGGAAAATACGCCTGTTAATATACAAATTCAAACTCCCCGGTAGCTGTTGTGAGCAGTAAAACCGGGGAGCAGGGAAAATATATGTCCACCGATATTATAACATAGGAGGTCATACCATGACAAAGATAATAAATTTCTCTAACGCTCAAATGCCGATTATCACAGCAACAGCACCACGGCAAGAGGTCAAAACTGGATATGTGCAGGAGTTCGACGGTTGGAAGGTTGGTCAGGAGTGCCAGGTCAAGGAGTGGAACGGCACTTACCGCATTGACCATATTTATTGTTACTCTACATTTACTCAAGTTAGAGTTTTAAAGATTGCTCGCAACGGTAGCACAAAGGGAAGTAATACCACAGACATTAACAACCTATTACCGATAGGCGCAGCACAACCGACAACCGACAAGGACGGCAAAACAGCTTTACAGAAGGCACAGGAAATATTAAAAATAAACGGTTTTGCGGTTAAGGACTGGTACTACACGACACAAGAATCACTTGTAGTAGTTATCAGTCACACAAAAACCGGCAGGGTTAAAATCCAGAGGGCGCGAATTATTCAAGGCGAAAAGATGCAGAAGGACATGGAAACATTTTCACTTGATATGGATAATCTTAGGTACACACTAGACAAAGAACAGCAAATTTTCATTCCTAAACTTTTCGGGGGAGAATGGCATTGGTGGAACGATAGTGAAACGCTAAAGCCATTCAAGGGAAATAAATTAACACGTTTACTGGATTAGCAACAAGTATGAGGCAAGCGGCACCTTAACGCCGCAGTTTTACCAAAGTGTCACAAGAGGGGATTTTGGTAAAATTAAAAGGGGGTTAGATTTATGACTAATACATATTTAATCTATGATGGAAACAAAGGTTTATTTAATGATGATGCGGTAGTAATAGCTAAAAATGCAACCGAGGCAGTAAAAAAGTATATGAAAGGAAATAACATTTCGGGCAGTGTTAGAAGGGATGGAAGTAATTATGTAAGGTTTAAAGTTACTAAGTTTGTAACCAAGGAAAACAAAAGATATAAGTCTGGTAGATCAATTTGGTATTTGCATCTTACAGGATAATTGCAGGGACTAACGTCCCTTGCCTAAACTCTCTAGCAGGAGGGTTTCGGGAGGGGATTACCCCAATACTATGAGGGAGGTCGTTATATGCGGGAATACATAGAGATTTTAATCCAAAACTACGCCACGAGTTCTATAAATGCTAAGACCGAAATGGAAATAATGAAACGTAATAACCAAGAGTACCTAGAAGGTTATTATCGTGGTAAGTCGGATGCTTTGGGTAACGTGGCGAGGGAACTTAGGAAGATGTTAGAGGAAAGCACATTGGAGGCAACACAATGACCATAAACACGTCTAGCAACCCGATACAGCGGGGCAAAACGCCGACAGGTACAAATACACCTGGGTTAAGCAAATACCGATTGTCAGTCCATTTCCCCGACTTACGCATAGGCAAAACTACTATCCCTGCTGGGGTGGATCGGAAGGAAGTCTGGGGAACTTCGCCGTTGGATGCCTGTCAGTGGACGGCAGAGCATTTTAGAGCGGCAGAGTGGGTGGAGGTGGTACAGTGATTAATCCTAATCAACCAAAACCACAACCGCAACGCTTCGATGAACTAAAGCAATCCAGACTTGGAGAGATTAAAAAGTTAGTCTGGGAATTGTCCGGTAAATATAATATGTCCAGCGAGGATACATTAGCACTCGTTAACCTGATTGATATAGAGCAAAGTAAGTTAAACAATATCAAATATGCAATGTCGGAAATTATGGCTAAACTTTAATATTTTTTTTGCTTGACAGGTGATGCACTAAGCTATATAATAAGTGCATCACCTAAGCAAAAGGAGGCGCATACCATGACGTTAGAGCAAGTTTTCGATACCTGTAATTGGGAGAGAAAATTCCAAGCACTCCCACAGCGCAACGACAATGTTGTTAAAAGTTTCCGTGATGCAGTTGAAGCATCGCGCTATCTCGGCAGAAACCGCGAGGAAACAGCTAAATTATACCGTTCTCTACACCTTTGTTCCGATTCCGTTGGTCAAATACTATGCGTGACCGAAGGGAAATGGGAAGTATGACCATACCGAGAGACAAAATACGTATCAGCATAACCTTCCCTAAGTCGCTTGCTGAAAAACTACGCGAACAGGCGGCATTTGAAGGGAAGGGGATTAGCGAGATTGTGGTTAAAAAATTAGTGCCGGGAGAACCGGCGAAGGAGGAAAAATGATGAATATGTTTCAAACTAGCGGAAAGTGGTATGCGGTCGCTGAAGGATACACAACTGAAAGTGGTTCCAAAAGCAAAAGATCGGAATCTAGGGTTGGTCCATTTGATGCAATGCCGGTTCCGGTTGCGAAATGGTACACAATGCCAGGAAGCGGATCGGAAAAACTACAGCGCACAGGGTTTTCCACATCAGGAAACACCAGTGAGTTAAGTCACAAGAAAGACTTTATCCTTGAAGAAATTATACGCTACGACGGAAAGTTTGTGCATGAAACTGTCTATGGTTGCGATATGGTTATCCCTACAATGGGAGAATCTTATCGCTGGACAGGTGACGGTTGGGAATCAGTGGCGCATCCGCAAATAGTCGAATAGTTGTTAGCAGGGGTTTAATCCCCTGCCAAGCGTCCAAGAAGGCGTTGGGTAGGAGATTAAAAACTAAGGGAGGAATTGAAATGCTAAAAGGTATGCTTGAAAATTTACGCGCAGGTCAAGATTTAGTTTTGGAAACCAGAATCAACCAGTACGGCGACAATATTGCCGAAAAATCCCTGTATTTCCATGACGGCGAATGGATGATTACAGAAATCAATTGTTACAGCAGTTCCGACCTAGGTCTTGGCACCTGCCAATGCCACAGTCACCCGGCAAGAAATTATTATCCAATACAGCGCAAAGAAGCATTACTCTGCATCCAACAGTATATTGCCGATGTTGAGGCAGACAAAAAGCGTCGTCAAGCTGAAATTCAGTGGCTTGACGACGCGATTGCCGAATCAACAGACGCTACTGCTTAACTCTCACCGGTTTATGGAGGTATACCCGTTAAAAGCCGCCTACCAGGAAATAGTAAATTTTTTTTGCATAAAAAAGCAGGGGATCTTTCCCCTGCCTACCTCAACAATCCCCTTTTAACCGCCAGCTCCTGTCCCTTCTCCAATATACCCTGCCAGCGGTTATACGCCGTTTTTATATTCACCCTCAATTCTCTAGCAATTCTTTCCTTAACCGAATTTCCTTTAATATGTTCCCCATACGTCCGTTTCAATCTTAGCAACAATTTATCATCATCGTTCAAACCTGCTACCAGTTCATTAACTACCCGCAGCCATGTTCCTGTTACCGCCAATGATGCCAACGCGATACCTGCACTAGCTGTTTTATTACCAACACTGCTACCGCGAGGCATACCGTCAGCGGGCGGGGGAGAGTTTTCAAGTATCCTCTCCCGGTCCTGCTCATACTGTAACTTTATCTCAAAATAGTTAACTAGATAGCTAGCGACTATTTGTTTTTCCTGCTTAAATGGGTCAGCGAGAGGTTTTCTCATCTATGCCCTCCCATGATTTTTATTATACCTGCCCCTATTGCCTGCATGATTAACTTTATCAATGATTGACCAATTATGGCCATTGGAACCACCGACCAAGGCATAAAATTCATACCAAGCGGAGATAATCCCAGTACGATAAACACAGCACTATCAAGGATACCTCCGGCAAAACCTGACCACCAGATGCGCCAATGGACCGGCAATTTAAGTCTTGTATAAATTTCAGTGTCGGTTGTCTCGCTCACCGCAAATGCCAGAGAGGAAGCAATAACCACAGGCAAACCTTGTCCCATTATTGCCGACTGTATCAGCGACAAAAGAAGTGCTGAGCATATAAATGTATACGTCTTATATCTTCCATGTTTATTCTGCACCAAATCCCTAAGTATAAAGGTTGACCCTACTGTAAAGGTTCCTAAACTTATTAAAAATGGGCCAATTTCAACCGGTACAAACATACTACTTAACCAATTTCCGGTCAAAATTGCCGCCATATAAAGGAATACTATCACGCTATGCCCTCCAGATAATCCTTAAAGTTTATTGTGTTAATCAATGCTAAGTCCCTGGGGTGATAGGCAATGTATTTGTCTTGTCTTGTATATTTTAATTCCCATTTACCTGTATCTGGACTGAATACACTACCAAAAACCGATCTGCGCTCTGCTGACGAACTATCAACCGACAAGTTAAAGTCGTATGGTCTTGCCAACTCTGACCACTTTGTTAATACCGGGATAGTAGTTACCCCAAACAGGTGTATATCAGTTATGCCAGCAGATTTTATTAGTGGAAACGCCTTCTCTTGTATCTCAAAAAACTGCGGTTGTAGTGTTTTTCTGCTCCCGATTATACAAAATCCACCCATCCCAATACAGTCCTGCGGTTGTGCTATCCTTAACACCTCTCGCAAACACTGTAAGTATTGCTCTGTTGTAGTACCCTGATTGGACAAAACCAACTGACGAGGTTCTAATTTCTCTCGTTGACTAACTAGATATTGTGCAGCTCCAACGGTGTCCTTGACATATTCCCAACCTTTATCGTCGTCTACCCGACATTTTACCTTCTTGCCGTCCTTTAATTGTTCATCAACTAACCTGTCATAACTGACTATTCTTTGAGAGATAAACCCTGCTGTTTGTTCAAATTTAAGCTGACGAATAAGTGCTTCCTCAAAAGTCAACCGTTTATCCTTATCCACATCCTGAAACGCTCCAGAGTCAAGGAGGATATTTACCCCCCCCCTCTGCAGTCTTACCCGACTATACATCGGGTTAAGACACAGATTATCGGTTACAAATTCGGGAACCCACGGGCGACGGTTAAGTTTATTTCCTGTCTTTGACACATAAAATTTTATTAACCCAACCACCCCTTATTTTTTCTTTTTCTTAACTTCCACAAACTTCGGCGGTTCCGGTATATCTACCCACCAATTCGGAATATAGACCATTTCCCCGTCTACGTTCTTAAAGTTTATCGGAACCTGCTCGCTAATCAGGCGAGGATCGGGTCCGACTACTTTCTTTAATCTACTGTTCGGCATTTCTCATAATCTCCGCATCTTCTTTTCTAGCAATGAACATTAGAGACATGATAAACATCCCGACCATGCAGCCAACAAATAGACCGATAGCTAAACCTAAACCAAACATTATGCCTCAACCCCCTGCCTTTTTCTCTGCCCCGACCATAAATTTGCCCTGGCCCTGCGTAAATGATTGCGGCAGAAATTGGTGCCAATATTGCGGAAATTATCCTTCTCGGAAAAACTTCTAACCTGCCAAAGCGGTAATACGTTAACTTTAAACATATTCTTACTCGTCCTTCGTAAAAATTCAGAATAAGTCATGCAGAATAAAGTATAAATAAACTAAACCCCCTTAGAATGGTAAGATTCTATATATCCCGTAAATAACCACACAAAACAAAAGTAGATATGTTAGTTCATATGTTCCAATATTTAGAAACTGATTAACCGTAGCTAAAAAAGCAAGCACGTTAACCAAAAGGTAGAATATAAAAACTGATAAAATAATCTTACTTAGTATAATCCACATATCAAACCCCCTTAGTCAGATAAGGTCTAACCTTCCTCAAAACTAAATACTGCGGTATGTGTGGCAATTTCTCCTGCATAAAATTCATCCGGGTAGAATTATCCTTCATCCCGGCCAACTTGTCCCGGTTAAGTTCGCAAAACGTGATAAACTCGTCAGTTAGTTGTCGTTCAATTTCTGCCGTCAATCTCATTTTTTCTTACGCTTTTTCTTGACCTCCGACTTGCCATGCAGAGCGTCGATTACTTCCTGCTGATATGTGGTAAGTTTGTCTGTTAACCCTAAATATGCCCTTCCGATTTCAGCTAGAACATAGGCATCCGTTTCGTCATTTTCCTTAAATTCCTTACCCCAACGCTTATATACACCAACAGCAACCTTTTCCTTACTTGCGTTATGCTCCCCAGTTGCAAACTTTTTTAACTGATTAGGCGTAACTTCCAACAGTTTTATTCCGCTATCAACAATCATCAAGCGCAATACACCGCCCAATTCACCCTTCGCATGGGCAAAATCGCCCTTACTGAAAGCATATCCTTCGATAACCGCTAAGTCTGCGCCCTCAACAACCTGTTTAACATAGTCGCGCACATAAATTAACCTTAGTATCCCGGTTAAACTATTCTTTACCGCTGTAGTTATCGGTTCATTGTCGCAATGTAATATTGCTATTCCTGTACTCGTAAGACTGGCATCTACTCCGCAAACTTTCATTTTTTCTTTTCCTCCAAATGTCCATACGTTTTTCTATCCAACCACCATTGTTCTTTATATAGAAAGCAGTTTTTCTTAACATAGTCCATAACGTCAGTAATGGTTAGTTTGTCCAGCACTTGGCCGTTTTCTTGACTAGACATTATTTGCCTCATTAAGCAGTCTTTCAAAATGCTCAACACAATCATTAATACAATTAGCATTTTTATCTATATCTAATACGCAAAAATCCCAATCAGCTAATTTCTCGGCAATTCTCCTGCGTTCTTCCTTCGCCCCATCCTGCCGAATCTTCTCGACAAGTGCGGATAATTCTTCTTTGTACTCGCTCATTTAACACCCTCCAATGTCCACAAATCCTTCATATTTCCACTTAGGATGATCCATGTTCGGCCTAAAATGTCTGCAAGGTTTAAACCTGCCGTTCTTGTGCAGGCAGTTTTTGCTTAGTACCCGCATCCACCCCATTTTGCCGGGGTGAAGTTTTGAGAGACACCACCCGCAATGAGGTTGCTTTTTCTTTCGTCTGCGCTTTTTCATCCAAACATCAGCCAATCCCGAAGTCCGACAGGAAAGCGTTTGCGTTCTTTTGTTTTTATCTCTATCTCTGGAGCATTTAAGTCAGATTCTTTTAAGCTTCTCATACCGTTTACATTTCTCCATCTGCGGATACTGTTTTTACTTCTGACAAATCCGGCGGCACGGTAAATTTTATATATATCCTTAATTGGCAAATGGAGACTAGCTATTCGCTTTTCCTCGTCGCTCCATGCCCTACTCATGATATCAACTCCCTTTTTCTGTTCTACCTCCCATTAACTGCACCATAACAATCTTAGTAGTAAGCGCATAGTCGGCATAACATTTCACGCATTTAACTGTCGTGGTGCCTGCGCTATATACATTTGACCAATTTTCCTGACCGCACCCACATTTCCATTTTGCGATCATTCAAGATACCCTCGCTCAATCATCTTACGCCAATGCATTTCTTCGGCAACATCGTAGAAAATGCAAAGATTAAATACTAACTCTACCGCTGCCTGCGCCACGTCCATTGCTTCTTCAATCACCTTATTTCTTATATCAGCAGGAACGTCTTTGCGCTTTCCTGTTTCTCCGGTCAATTGCCCCAATCTCTCCGACAACTCGCCCATTTCCTCGGAAATTTGCATAAACTGAGATATAGGAGATTTATATAAACCTTCTCGAAGTTTCGGCAGTTTTATGGTTTTTGTTTTGCCATTAATCATCAACAAGTTACCTCCGGCCCAGAAATTTCTAACACAGCATCTTCCGATACATAATGGCAAAATCCATATTTGCGGCAATAACTACTTACTTGCGGATGAAACTGACAGCCGTTTGGATGATTAGCTCTCTGATTAGCGCATCCCTCACATCCCTCATGTTTCTCGTTGGCTGAATGGTGGCAATAGTCATGCTCTATACAGTAGTCTTTCGTATACCATCCAAGGCCAAAATCACAACCTTTCGGCGTGCTATTGGTGCAATTTTGGCAATCTTTAAGTAAAGACTTGCTCTGATCCCAAAAGCAGTAGTCACTTTCTATGCAGATTTTTTGTTTTTCAGGATAATAAATACATTTACCGCTTATTTCAAAACGGTTAATACAACTATTGCACGATTTACCAATTACCAACTTCCTAAGTTCGTCCTCCAACCAAAACGAGTAGTTCAGTCCATCCAACATCTCCTGCCTGAAATGCTCCAACCGCTTAAAAATATCGTCGGTGTTTTGCTCTAGGACGGTTCCGTATTTATCCATGCCCTTTCGTGTTTGCGCTTCATGCAAGGCAATTATCCTGCTTCGGTAGTTATCCATTATTCAATCGCTCCTTCGTCGGGATTTTCCTTAATAATCGGGTCCGATTCTTGGTATCTCTCAACCTCAACGCCGCCCCGCCTAAGCACGTCAAGACCATTGCCGGGGTAGTCGTCCTTATAAACAACCTTCTTAATTCCGGTGCCTACAATTATGTGAGCGCAGATATTACACGGTGGACATGTAACATATAGCGTTGCTCCGGTAGTAGTTTTAGTAAACCTTAGTGCCTGAATAATTACTGAAACCTCAGCATGGATTATCCTGCACAATTCTAACCTCTCGCCGCTCGGTATACCCATTTTTCGGCGTAGGCATTGACCGTCTTTCTTGCAACTTTCAGGATTATTTACCGAAGTATTTGCCATTTCAAAAAGGAAGTTTTCTCCCACTAAAACTGCCCCGACCTGTCGCGATAGGCAGTCTGATTTTTTGGCTACTTCATCTGCCATTTTCATAAACATAAAACTCATTCAGTTAACCTCCTGCACAATACCGGCATAATTATTACATCTCTTACCCTCTGGACAATGCTTCAGCCAATAACACTTAGGTTGTAGATAACTTGCCAACTTCGGAGAAACTTCGGAAACCATTTTCTTGATTTCTACAACAAGTTCCCTGATCTCCCATTGCGCCCTGCCACATAGACGTTCACGGCATAAGTCAATTAAGGCATGATAGTTAATTGACATACTAATTGTCGTAGTACATGCGTTAGGTAAAATAAAACGGGCATCTTCTTCGGGTATATCATTTTCAATAAAATCATTATAGGTATTGGCAATTTTAGCTATTAAATCGCCGTATTTATTAAGTAATGAAAAATTACTCCTTATACTTTCAGGAACAATGCTGGTGAATCCGTTTTCATAGTTTACATACCTCTGACTCTCCACCGCAAACGCTACACCTGACCGCTTACGAGTCAACTGAGCCATTAACGACCTACTCACACCTTCGATGCGGAAATTAAATACGGCAAACTCTGTAGGAGTTAAATGACCTGCCTTAATAATATGATCCAATATTCCTTCTCTCGGTACAGATTTCCAGCACGTTGCCGCAGCTTCAATAATTACCTGTTCTGGGTTAGGAATGTAACTTGTTAGTAAAACTTTCACTTACTTATCCCCCTTCTTCTTAGGCAAATTAACTTTGGCCGCACTCTTAAACTCGCTATATAGTGCCTGCCTATCCTGCTTTGGCCTACTAATTTTGCGCCCCATTATTCCAACCTCTCAAATCTTTTCCGAAGTCTAAAGCCACGGCAAACATAATCGGTAAATTCTTCTAAACTTCTCTCGTACACTTCACCAGTATTCCAACTACGATATTTCACGATGTCATTTATGACTGAAACAATATCGTACAGACCACCTTTGAAATGGATGTATACTTCTCCTGGTTTTGGTGTCATAGTGCCTCCTACTTTAAGTAATATTATACCGCAAACGGTAGGTTATTTCCTGCCAATCCACCGACAAAACCTTCTCCATGCGGTGTTTTCGAGTTTATCAACCTTGGCAGCTAGTCCGACGATAATTTCCTGCGCATCGTCCAAGTTCTTACTCAGCAATTTAATCTGGTAATCGAAGTTACTACGCTTTAGTGCTTCCATGTCACCAATTAAATCTTTAAGTATAACGCTATAACCGTCTAATGTTCGGCATAAATCAGAACTCGAAACAATCTGCCTACAGATAATTCTAAGTAATATTTCATTCTTACGCTCTAGCCCTCTAAGTCTCGCCCCTGTTCTCCCCACCCCTTACCACCTCCAAATTTTTGGGAAAGTAAAAACTGTAGTTATTTATGCCGAAATACACATAGCACAAACCGTTTTTGTATATCGACCTCACCTCTCCCTCTTTGTTTTTATTACGCCCCCGGAGAGGTTTTACTTTATCGTTAATATTAATCATAGACATTCACCTTTACCGCTATTACGCCAAACCATAACACCTGCTATTGCGCTAACTTGCACTATCGGGTTAGCAAAACTTTCTTCCATGCTCCAGGGTTTATCCGGCGGTCTAATATTTCCTTCTAATTTCTGCCTACTAAAGAGATTCACAAATCTATTGTCCTTTCCTCTCTGCACATAAGATGTTGGTCCTTCGTATTTGTCTGGTGCGACAAGGTGTCTAGCACCCTTACTGGCCCTCGATATGCCGTGCTTTTTCATATATACGCCAAGTTGTTGCTCGGACATTAGTAAATTTACTCCAATATCGGAGCATGATGCTTTACTTCCCCATTGCTTCATGTATGCAATTTCTTCCTTAAGCAAAACTCTTGCCTGTGGTGGCATCTTAAAACCCCCTCCCATGCCCCATTAACGACAGCAGGTACAAAACTATTCCTGCAATATTAAGTCGCCTGTGCGGGGCTAATTTTGCGGTTATTTTTTAATCTAATTAACTAACTATCCTGCATTTTCAAGTGCTCGGCAACTGTCGCTAGAAATCTACTTACGATAGGCGGTTTAGTTATGTTCCCGTGAAACATTTCGGCATATTCTACCGTTCCGTTTTCCTGAGTTTTCTTAATAGCATGACGGATACATCTTTCAACTCTCTTGCCGGTTGTGCTGAATTTTTCGCCTACTTTGTCGTAGGTTTCGCACCAACGGTACGCGGAGTTCGGAGTATTCATAGTTAGCAGAATTGCTTCTCTTGCGTATAGATAACCGGATGTTTCCGGTGGTACCCCTAGAGCCAAAAGTAATTTTGTGGTTTTGTTTTGCATTGGAGATCTCCTTTCATTAATCAATTAAATACCTCCACCGCTGCCACGCAATACCCCGGCGACATTCCGTCCCTATAGTCGTGCAGCAAAACTCCCCTGCGATCCCGGAACATATTCCGGTACTTCTCGTCGTACCATTTCCGGTTGCCGTCATTGGGCAGGTCAACGATGATTTTCAGCTTAGGTTGTCTATGACGTTTCTGTTTGGGCATTTGTGGTGTCCTCCTTCTTCTTCCTTCCAAACTCAACAGTTACCTTGCCGCCCCTAATGCCTATTATAATAAAGACAATCCACGGCAAGCAGGTTAAACATACGGTTGTATAAAGCAATGCCTTGTCAAATAATTCTAGCAATACATAACCTCCTACAAATAATAGTTTTCGATAATGTACTGAACGGCATTTTCCAAATCCTCGAAGTGCCGCGTAATCCTGCCCCTGATATGCGGATGATTGATGATGTTGTAGGCAGTACCCCATGCAATAACTGGTTTACCCTGCCTTCTCGCTTCCACAATCTCGCAAATTGTACCGATAGAGATATTATCATAATCCAGCTCAGCAAGAATGATATCGCTGTGACTAATCTGAAAGTCGTTACTGTGGATAATTTCGCTATCGGATACATTGGTTCCGAAGTCGGTATTTACCGGATTAAGTATGTTAAAACCTGCTTCAATTAGGTCTTCCGCTGCCTTTTCTCTCCATTCGGACATTTCTTCTTTGCTCAGTCCGGACATTTTTCCGGCTAAATATACTGTTGGTCTAGGCATTGTTTTCCTCCTTCCTTCTAACAACTTCCAAAATTTCTTTCCAGCCAATACTGTCACTCAGAATTCCCTTAAAATATTCGTTCTTCTCTCCAAACTCACGGTACAAAGCGACTTTACCATCATCACCCTTACCGTATCTCGGCATATTCGGGCAAGGTAATCCTTCCTGAGTGCCTTGTAAGCGGCAAATTAGCGGCCTGTGTTCATGTATCGCACACTTATTATAAAAAGTGTCGCGGAAAATGCAGGTCATACTATCCCTTTTCTGTTTCATAAGATGTTCAATGTTGGCAAAGTTCATATTTCCTGCTGCTGTTACAATCTTATCCCAGTCCGTATTTGAGATTGGGACGACAGTGCAACACTGACCGCAGTTAATGCAGATAAATTCACTCACTTATTTACCTCCTCATACATTTTCTTCACCATTTCCAAAAACTTCTCGGCATTTTTCAACCGGCGGCGTAAGTCGCTAACTAACTTTTTAGCTTCTCCGAGAGGATACTTCTTGGCACCGCAAAGAGACATTCCAGAACCCACGTAATAACCCCTAGCATCTATACCTTTCTTAACCGGTTGACATGTAGCAATGCTATGTTCAGCAATTAATTCTGCCGTTATACCCATTTCATCAGGTCTTATGGGATACATAACCCTTTTGGGGTTATTAATATATCCCATTACAATTATGTCTCCCTGCTTAAATCTCTCCCCTAGCGGCACAAAACAATTTTTCGCCTCTTCCGGTGTGCTGTATTCTTTATCACATACCGGACAATGATATTTAACTACTGGTTCCATAACAATCCTCCTACTTAAAAATAATCCAGCATATCACTACAAGCGCAGCAAATCCAGCTATAGACTTTATCAAATCTAATAAATTCGGCCCTATTTCCAACATAGCAATCCTCCTATATTCAGAATATTCCTACCGCTTACGGTTGGTCGGGGCGTGGTTATGCCTCGGTTGCGAATAATTGTTCTACTTCGGCAATTGTTGGTTCGTCCCAACCAAACTGTTTCGGACTTTCTCCAAACATGCAAAATCTCTTACACTCTGGTATAAAATTAAGTCCTACCGAAACGTCCTGAGTTCCGCTAAAACGGTTCTTATCTATGTTTATAACTGTATCAACGCCCAAATCTGATTTATCCTTGTCGCTTAACCGATTAACTATGAAAATATTATCCGCTCTGTTTTCTGTGTCTGCTGTACCAGATACGGAATTATCAGATTTTCTTGGATGCGCTACAAGGTGAATATGTGCATCGTACTTTTGAGCAAAGACAATTAACTTTTTCACGAATTCAGATTGCTTGCGGTAAAAGTCCCTATCCTCGCTCGTAAATTCTGTAGTCATAAGGTTATCTATCGAAAATACCTTACAACCGTATCTCATTGCCGCATATTCAAAAGTTTCAATAAGGCTTTTATCTGTAACTGAACCATAACTATCAATCAGGAAGAAGTAGTCTTTATACCATTCTCTTATTTTACTTGCAACTTCTTTTTTAGGGTGTGCTACCTCTTTGTTTTTTATCTTGTCAAATTTCATTTCCATATTACCGGGTCCGGCAGCTTGCAAGTCAATCCAATAACGAAAAATAGCCTGCTTTAATTCTCCTGAGTATGAGCAAACAACAAATCTATTATTTATCGCTTCTAACAGGACTTGTCCCAATACGGTAGATTTACCGCCACCACGCTTGCCGGTCCATATACTTACTTCTCCAGTCATAAAACCGCCTATTGCTTCGTCAATACCTCTTATCCCCGAAGGTATCCTGGTAGTATTGGAGTAGTCAAACATTGCAATTTCCGAAACCCTAACAAGTCCGGTTATTGGAACTTCAACCGCTTTCCTGAAATAACTTCTCAACGCTTCCGGTCCTTCGTAAAATAAAACCTCATTTGCATCTTTACGCCCTACATGGTCAACTATACTACAACGCCAAGCACCTAGTCGATTAATTAGATTACGTTGCAACTCCTGCCCCGGTTCGTCTTTATCTACCCATATTACAACTTTCTTAAATTGACTCAACCAGTCCCAACACAGGTCAACGCAGTTTAAGTCGTTCGATCCTGACGGAACGCTTACTACATTCGGTATACCTGCCTCATCTAGCGAAAGTGCATCAATTTCACCCTCAACTATAACCAGCGGTTTTTCGGTATTACACAAATCCATGCCCCAAAATACAGGTTTACCGCCAGTCTCACGCCAACCCTTCTTTTCGTCCGGTTTAACTTTGTGACTGGGGCGAAACTTTACCAGTACCAATTTGCCGCCTTCAAAATAAGGGAAAACAATATTGCCCTTGGCATCTTCCCCTACCCCACGACTTTCCCATGTTGCCTTAGATATTTTTCTGCTCTTTAAATACTTCTCTGCCTGGCTAATCGGTACTATCTCAGTTTCCGGTATTTTGTAGTTTACTCTTGGCCTTTGCTTAATCTCATAGTTTTTTTGGTTCACTGTTTTTTCCCCAAATTCTTTGAGTAGTTGATTAAATGTACCACTAGATGCACAACTACCACGCTTACAGTTAAATGTACCAGTTTCAGCGTTCATGGCAAATGTATGCTTATCGTGACTTTTTCCGCCTTGACAAAATGGGCAATATGTTGGTACTATCTCATTTCCCTTTATCCGGTAATCCCTAAAATATTTTTCCGCAAAATCAGTAGGTGTCATTTAATAAATTTCCTTCCACCTAAGATTCTTTCTACTGCTGACTGCTCCGGTTTATCTTCTTTGTGATCTTCCCATCTACCATTCAAAAAAGTGCTGCCATTAAGAATAAATTGTTTTTCCGTCTTACCTTCTTGTATCTTGGTAATATATCTATCTCGATACAAAGTAATTTCTTCAACAGTCTTACCCGACTTCCTTAATTTCGCCCATGCCTTTCTTGCATCTGCTTTACCTGCTTTTTTAGGATAACCTTCCCACCATAATTCAAATTCTGATGTATATATATTTTCTTTATTACTTCTACCTTCTTTAAGTGTTTTACTTTGTGTTTCCTTTTCATTTCCGCATTGTTTACTTTCTTCTTCCGGCAAGTCCTGTAAGCCTTGTGTTTCCTGACCTGTATCTGTTTCATCAGCGTTTACTTTTTCAACTTTTTCTATTTCCATTTCAAGCAGGGTAAACACCGACATTTCCCTATAAGATTCTATTTTTATAAACCCTAACTTTTCTAATTTTTTAAGTCTTTTGTATGTAGTGGAATGGTTAGTGTTTAATGTTCCAGCCAATTGCCTTGTGCCAAACGTACCCTGCCCAGGAACCAGTTGCACTACTTCACCGTCAATTAATTTTTCGTACGGTTCATAATAGGCATCTGCTTGGAGGTATATATAAAGTCTCAGTAATTCCGCATCGTCAAAAATGGCCCTCTTTATTATGTCGCGATTCACTTTAAACCACCCCCTCAACAGGGCAACCGCCCCCCTTTAGTACCGCAATAACTCACAAATTTTCCATGATGCTATTTCAAAAATTATCGGCAATTGGAGTTCTTTGTTTGTACTCTGAAAGCCAACTAACTTTGATAATTCCGGCTTATAAAATGAATACCATAACTTAGTTTTATCGCGAATATCCTTATTTGCATCAAATCTGGCACGCGACGCAAGCACCTTCAATCTCGGTTCAATCGACACTATTTGATCCCAAGTGATAACCTATACCCCCTTATAATTGTGTCATAAAGAGAAGAACGATAAAAGGTTTAATTTTGCCATCAGCCAAAGACTACTTAATCAAATCGAAGAATACCGCAAAACCTTAGACAAAGTACCTCCAACCGCCGAAGCAGTCCGTAACCTCATTGAATACGCCCTCTCTCACAAGTCCCAGGAGCAACCCCGGCAATAAAGGCGGTTGCTCCTTTGCCGCTAACTAGCTAATAACCAACCCGGTAACGACACGGTTAAGGCCAAAAGTAGCATTAATGATATCGATCATTTGCTTCTCTGAGCGAAAACCCATAACCCTGCCTCCACTTATGCCTGCAATGCTGACATAGTTTATAGACAAAAGTCTTAGACGGTATTTCCTGTACCGACCGACAACCGCACTTCGGACATTTATCCTTAGTTACTGCCAGCACCCCCCCCCGATAAATTCAATCTCATCTCAAATTCCTCCAAGTCCACCCTCGCCATTCAACTTCCGCGGCCAACGGCGACCAATTAGTGCCTAAATGTTCAGCTAACTTCTGTAAGTCATCAACATAAACGACACGTTCAGGCCAATCTATCATATAATCAATGCCTGACATATCCATCGTCTTATAGGGATTTGTTATGTCCATACTCAACCACCCTAAAAATCAATATTAAACTTATCCATTCTGTGGGCTATGCTAATTCTTGCAAGTAATCCACCTACTGCCCCAATAGTTTCCTCTGTTACGTCAATAACCCTACCTTTTCCAAAAGCAGCCAATATACGCTTATTTTCTAAATTTTTGTAATGTATTGTGTTTTCGTGTCCGACCTGCTTCATTCGCAATAAAGCAACATCAATGCGTCGTAAAATATCCATGCTCAACCCCTCATATACTGCAAAATAAGCTTGTCCAACTCCTGCGAAGCTTGTATAACATCAGTAGCAGTCAGGTCAAAATCAGTCACGGCGGCATACATCTTTTGTTGCCCTGCTTCTATCTGCGTTAACAACTCTTGTTTTTCTGCTTCGGACATTTGATTACCTCCCGTCAAAAGTTTCTGCCTACCGGATGCAGTAGGTTAGGGTAAAACTATTTACACCCATCAAGTGCCTCGTGTATGTCCATAGAATTTACTGAGCCGTCCAAGACTCCCTCTAAGACTTTCCGCAACCTCTCAACCTCTGCCTCTGCCGCAATTGCTCGCTCTAAATCTCTCACTACTTAACCCCCTCAAAGTGTTTTTGAAGGCTTTTTAGGATTTCAGCACCTAAAGTATCTAAATGGTTTTTAATCTCCTGTACGCTCTTTAAATCCTCCGTTTTAATACTCCAAGACAGGCATCCATTTATTGCCCCGCCCAGCGAAGAATAAAACCCAACCGCATCCCACATAACCCTGCCCGGTTCTGCTGATTTTTTTCCGGCAATGCGTTTCGTTTCTAAAATATAATTATGCGGATCAGTTGATATTCTGTAATCGTCGTTAATCTCTACTTGCATTGTCTAACCTCCGTTTATACCTAAAATACATTTACTCGTCTATACAACGCCATGAGTGCTGTTTGCTGTCATTCTGTAGCTAGTTAGCTACCTCCACATCAGACCAAAGTATATGCTCGTCCAATCCTCTGCCGCGAACGTTGCCGTATACGTTTAGATGAGTTCCATCGGGATAGCGGTACGAGTCCTCGAATACCAATCTAAACGCTCTTTCGATAGGACTGTATTGTTCGATAACATCCCTCATTGCCTCGTCGCCGCCAAGTAGGGTTAACCTGCCGCTTTCAACCTCTACTGTTACGTATGGCATCAATCGTCCCCCTGCCCGATCTTTACTTCCTCGACATTCTTAACAGCAAAAAAATCAGGAACATGGTTATTATCTATTAACCACTTATGAAAAACATCGTCAAGTTTATTCTGTAAACTGTCTCTATCTTCTTGCGGCAAACAACAAAGGTAACTTTCTGCTACCTCGCCATATTCCTCTATCATGCTTTCGGTGCAATTATCAAGAATATAATCCACGTCAACACACGGAAGCGCAACTGTCTTTATTTCGCCTACATAAAATTTATCCTTTTTATAGAATTTTGCTTCGTTCTTACCCTCAACTATCGCCTCCTCTTTGGTTTTAAATGAGGAATGGTAACTTTGCTCTGAATCGGTTAGCGAAAAACAGAACTCCCCTTCTTGCATCATATCGCTCTCCCTCTCGCTGCACCCTGTACCCACCGGGCAACCACGGCATTTCTATTAGCCGATATACGCCCATCACGGTATCCGGTGCAGTAAATTTTATTTTCGTGCTTACCGCTGGGAGGCAGTTTAGGTCTGCCCAAATAACCGGCGCGAAAACCATTTTCGTAGGGATTATCCATGTTCTGCCTCCTTGTAGTAGTTTATTTAAAAAAGAACATCTTCGTCTAGTGAAGCAAGTACCTCGTCTACCGTTTTAACTTTATTGGCCTGCTCCGGTTCTGCTTTGACTGCGGCAATTGTCGGCATCGTGACTACTTCCCCATCCTCAATATAAATCCCCATCTTGCCGCTTTCGTCAACCATTTCAAGCCAAATCTGATAGTCATTATCTTTCGCCATTTGCTCAACTACGGCCATATTACTACTGTCAAGCAGGTTGCCGTTGGTTATGCGGATAACTTTCAACTCAGGATTTAACGCCATTGCCATGGCAAGTGAAACTTTGAGTCTTTCAGCACTGGAACACTGTTTAAACGGAATACTATTAAAAGTAACACCCTGCTCATTGAACCCTAAACCATCAATCGGGAATTTTGCTTCTTTAAGCATGGTTTCTTTCTGCCGTTCAATTGCCTGTATCTTATTGGTGAACGCTTGACTTTCTTCCTGTGAGGTTTTAAATTTCTGCTCTACCTCACGGTATTCAGTGGCACTTCTGTATGCCTTATTGTTTTTCTCAATGTCTGTCATTTGCTGTTGCAGTCCGGTTTTGTCTGGGTCAATCAAGTCCTTAACTTCTGCCTGCAACGCTTTTCCCTTCTCTATGACTTCGTTAAGTTTTACCTGTTCATCGTCAATCCTTTTGCCGAGTCTGGTAATTTGCTCATTCAGTCCATCAATCTGATCATTGAAAGATTTTATCTCTGCCTTGTGACCGTTCATTTGCTGACCAAGTTTTTGTAAATCAGATCTTTTGACATTGTTAGCGGTCAAAGTCTCACTAGCAGTCTGAATCTGCTCTAATATTTCACTGACAAACAATTCCTCTGTAGGTGTATCCTCGTCCGGCACTGGCAAACCATCAAGTTTTGCCTTGTTCTGACTAACCATGCGGTTAATAATGGTTCTCTCGTCAAACAGTTCTTTCTTCTGCCTATCAAGTTCCTTCGGGTCAATCGAAAACTTGACCAATCCAGTTAATGTTTCAACCTGTTGCTTGTCCTCCATTTGAGAGAACGCCAACGGGTCAAAAGATAAACTACCGACCAATTTATCCAGCATTGCCTGGGGACTTTTAAACTTCGCGCCCTGCTGATTTTCCACCACCAAGGTTGATTTATCATTGCTTGTCCATTTGCGAGTAACTTTAATATCTCCCAGGTCAACCGATATGACTGCTCTTTTCTCGTTGCCGTGAATTGGTTCAATGGTTCCCTGCGCTTTATCAGCTTTAGCACCTCCTAATGCCGCCCAAATAGCGTCTAAGATAGATGTTTTGCCCTGACCATTTGCTCCTGAGATAATAACCGTATTGCCCTGCGGTATAATCTCGACTGCCTTGATTCTCTTGAAATTTTCAACTTGCAATCCTACTATTTGCATTTATTTATCCCCTTCCATTTCTTTAAGTTTTATCTGATCCTCTGCATATACCTGTTTAAGTTTTTCCATTAACTCAGACACTTCTTCGCGCGACCAATCCGAAAGACTGGTAATCTGTGTTTTGCGCATAGCACTGGCAATACCATGAACATCATCTTCGCTATAACCAAGCTTTGACTTGACTCCTGCCCAAAATGCTGGCCAATTGACTGGTTGCGGCGTTTCCGCGGTTCCCGTAATCTCAATAGGTTTTTCGTGCGATATTTCAATGATATTTTCCTGCTCCGCTACTGCCGTCAATTCTTCCTGGGTAGTTAATCCGCTGATACCGAATTGACGTTTTAGTGCAAATACTTCTGCTACTTTCATAATCATAGCGGATGGGTATTTTTTCCATGTTGTTGACTTATCATCGTTATACTCGGAGAACTCAGCGAAACATATTACTGGTCTGCGTTGCTTATGATAAACCGCTGACCATGCGCCTAATATGCGACCACGTTTAAGTCCGAACTTATGAACAATCTGATCTGTTTGTGCGTCAACCTCAAAAACGTCACCTTCTTTAACTGTGAAGGATTTAATTCCGTTGAAGTTAATATCGTCCTGAGCCACTCTTAGATAGCCGTCTCGACTGGTCATTATCATAGTTTCAGCGCCGGTATAGTCTATATTTCCGTCCGGTAATCTCCGATAGTCCCAATTGCCGTTTTTATCCTTGGTTTTTTTAGCACGTTTAACGAACCATATTTCCTTGAGAAAAGGATCGAGATTGTATTTTTGGCAAAGGTGCAGGAACATTTTAAGTTCCGTGTCTGTTGCACCCTTAGCAACCGTTTCCCTAATAGTATTGATTTGGTCTTGGTTGTATTGAAATTGCTGCGCTGTCTGAATGTTTTCGTTTGTCCTAGGGATAATCATTTCTAAGGCGTTATCTGCCATTTAAAACATCACCTCGCTATCTATTTTCTAAAAACCTACTAGCCCACATATCGGCCCAATGGGTAAGCATTAACAGTGGGGTTTCCCTGCCCTGTATTACCCTTCCATCTGGCGTATATAGTGCATTGTGATAAAGCACCGCATAATATTCATCCTCAGTTAAGTCGATAAACTTACTTAAAATCAACGCTGATACTGTTTGGTGCGGTATCGGCAACCTGTCTGGATTGGTCATATAGGGTTTACTGTCGGACATTTTGCCACTCTTTAATAGATTCGGTATATAGTTAGGTTTATCTAAAAACTGCGCTTTACCTAAGTCATGAAACAGTCCGGCAATAATAACTGATTCTCTCGGCAACTCCGGTGCTAATGTATCTCTAAGTTTTAATGCTGTTTCGGTAACGATAATGCTATGCTTAAAGTTTCCTGCTTCCTCTGCGCCGTGGTATTGGCTTGAACTAGGACAGGTAAAATAGCTATTGTTTTCCAAATACGTGAGTAAATCATCTTTCCCCGGTCTTTTAATTTCCGCGAATAGTGCGTCAAATTTCTCTCTCAAAGTTAATCCTCCTCAAAATGGTATTACGTCCGGTTCACTCTCCATCACATCATAACAATCCAAATTCGGACAAATCAGGCGGTAGTCTTGCGTTTCTCTTTCAACCAAAAACCCTGCAACAACCTCCATATTGGTACTGGGGACAGCAACTTCCACCAACTCACTTCCACAGCGTTCACACACGGACATCTGAAGGACTCCCTCATATATTCATCAGGCGCACTCGACTGCTCCAAGCAATACGCCGACACTCTTTCAAGTGTTTCTGCGACTAATACTGCTTGTCCATTGCGAATACCATGCGCCCATGATGCGGTTATTCTGGCTAAGTCTGAATATTCTTGTGTGTTCATGCTGTTTTGTTGGTGATTAAGGTTAAATGTCTAGGCAACACGATTAATCCGTATCCATCTTCGCATAAACCGCCGCATGTATGCCTTATATCCATATCCTTATTGTCTAACCTAATACAATACTGAAATGTGTCACAATCATTAATATTACCTAAAACAGTACCTTTTTCGTCACAGACACCTAAGTATAAAACATCAACAATAACCCGATCCCACTCTTTAAACATCCTGCTTGTCCTCCCTCGCCTCAAATGAATAACACGGATTAAACCCCGGCGTGAAAAACTTTATGCCGTGTTTGGTGCATTTAAACGGTATGTTTCCTTCTACTGGTTCCCAAAACTTGCAGTTAGCGCAGGTTTCTACTATTGGTATTTTCACCGATACGCCCACTTTCAATCTGTTAATGCGCCAAAACAACCATCATAAGGCATTATTGATAACCAGTAATGCTTCATACTTTCATCTGCCCTTAAATCCCAGCCATTTCCGTATATCGGGTTCATGAAGTAACAGAGCAGTTCACGTTTCTTAATCTCAGTTATGGTTACTCTAATAGGTATAATCTCACACTTACGGTCAAGTCTATTAAGATCGTCGGAAGCATCTTTTACGTCTTCTAAATAGAGATATTTCATTGCCCTGGAAATGTCACCACACGAGGAAAGGGAATTATATGATGCTGATCGGTATGTTCCATCCTTAAATCTAATTGCAAAACAATCTTGCTCTAAAAGTTTCAAATTCTCACCGCCAAAATAATTTTAATCAATCCCTACAATGCCCCTATATCGCCCCGGCATCCCTGGCATATTAAATATCCTCTGTACGGTCTTAAGTCGCTTTGCGCTCCGCACAAATAGCAACCCGGTCGATGTGCCTTGACTAATATCTCATTGCCCAGTATGTAAATCTCAACCTCGTCACCAAGTTTCCAGCCAAGTTGTTCTCTGAAACCAGCCGGCATAACAACACGCCCTGTCGGGTCTATCTTTCTTATAGATCCGCTTATTTTTATCACCTCCCGAACACATAAAAAGAGTACCAGTAGTTAAACTTCACCGGTGCTCAAAGGCTCTCTCGAAGTTTAAACCGCTGGTACTCTAAGGTTCTCTGGGTTTAAATTTATATTCAATTGTAGACTACTGTTATATACGTTTAAAGTCTTGCAGCGCGGACATTGAATCTCTAAATCCTGCGCTATACTATATTTACCGAGCAGTTTTTTGCACTTACTACACTTGGCTTCCTTATGTCGCATAAGCGTCAACCTCTCAAGTTAGTTGCTATGATATATGCGCTCCGTACTACCATGCTATCTTCTGCCTCCTTCGTAGAATTTAGTTTGTGTATGATCTTTGGTTGCTCAATCGCTCCTACATTTAATCATTTTCCCGCCCCCGGTTATTTTTTCTAACTAACTGGCAGGTTTCAGTCGCTTCTACATTTTACCATTTTACATACCTCCATAGAAGTTTATATGTATGTTTCTTCAATGTGCAATCTTTGCCAATCCATACTTGAAGTATAACCGTATATCCTCACCTTGTCAATAGCTTTTTTTCAGTATATAATAAAATTATTCTAATAATTTTATAGGGGCGTGATATAATGGCCGACAAACTAAAAACCAGTTTAAACTTAGATGCTGAATTGATGCAAAAGTTAAAGATGATTGCTGCGGTGAATAATAAATCTGTTACTGAGGAATTAGAAAATGCAATTAGAAAATATGTTGATAGTAATATTAAGAAAGTTAGAGAGTTAGTTAAGGAATAACCGGGCATCCACCCGGTTATAAAAAACTTTTACAAATGCCTATAATTGCACTTTTATTTCTAAAAGTATGCTATACTATTTCTGGCACATCTGATTTATAACCAGACTCCCAAGTTAAGTCAGATATTTTGCAGTCTAAGGCGATAGCAATTTTGGCTATGGTGCCTAAGTAAATATCGCTCGTATTACCGTTTTCGATATTAGATATATTAGATTGAGTTAATCCAGTTAACTCAGATAGTGTCGATTGCAGAATACCCTTTTTCTTTCTTAGTCGGCAAATGTTCTGCCCGACCAACTTTAGATTCAAGGATTAAGCCTCCTTTCGGTAAAGCCCTACCCATTTAGGTAGGAGTTGTTTAAAAAAATATTGTTTGTCCACTAAGTACAGTATATACCTTTTAAGGTATATTGTCAACCGTTTTAGGTAGTATATTGTCCTTAGTTGTAGATAAATGTAAAAGTTTGTATGCTGTATTAGGTAACATTAAATAATAAAAATGGGGGAATATTGAAGTGGAATTGAAGGATAAACTGCACAACCTGAGAATGAGGCGTGGTTATTCGATGGAGAAGTTGGCTGAAATAGCTAAAGTGGCCCTAAACACGATTGGTCAAATTGAGAGGGGTGAGCGTAAAAATCCCGGTATCATTACTATTGAAAAGTTAGCTGATGCGTTAAGCGTAAGTCCCCTGTATTTCTTCCATGACTCTGCCCGTACATTTTTTGACATTGCAGAGATTAACGATGCCATGACCGATGAGTTAAAGCAATTATTAATTGACAAAAAGACTATGCCGTATATGATCCTTGCTAAGAGGGCGTATGATGAACGTATACCTTCGACAATTATCGAGGAATTATTAAGCACTATTACAAAAGTAAGAAATTCGTAATAGTATTTTGTCGGAAAATAACGGTAACTTAGGTATTGAAAGTTATGTGCATTTTCGTATATTATATAAGACAACATAAAACAAGTGTTCGCAAAAGGTAAAGGGGGGTAAGTATTTGGAGATTGACTTTAAAAATTATGGAGATTACATTGAACTCGTGGTGGACAACGGCGTTTGCACGATTAATAGGAATATTAGCGAGGATGGCATCAAGATACTCAACGATACCGCCCTAAAATCTGCAAACAAAAACAGGGTGAATAACGGTAAGCAGGTGTTAGTAGATGGTGCTGAGTGTTATAATACTTTCCGCGGTAGTTCTGGCTGCTGCTCTTTCGGATAAAACAAAAACCCCTTCCATTGCGGAGGGGTTTAAATAATTACATTGATATATGAAAAAAGTAATGTTAGAATAATTGTCAAATAAATGCCGAAAGACACCCTCAACCTTGGCCGGAATGGGTGCCTTTATCCAAAAGCGGAGGCGTTCTCTGCTCGCTTTGCTATTGTTATTTTAAGCAAATGCGGTCAAAATGTCAATACTCTCCGCCATGGAAATTTTTAGAGTGGGGGTAATTTTAATGGGGCAGGCGTTGAGGAAATTGGAGAGTTTCTATGAGAAGGTGGGAAGTGGGAACGGATTTAGTGAGAAAATTCATAGAAAATTCATAGAAAATTCGCACATATATAATAATCTTGATAATGATGATTATGATTATAAGGTTTTAATAGCTAAAAGTAATGCACTTAAGATGTATTTAGCTAGAAATTTAGATAGAAACAAGATAGAAAACACGGAGGAAGTGGGAAAAGTGACAATCAGATTAGTGGGAAAAGCAGAAAATGAATATCTCAGCGTAGAAGAGGCGGCAAAGTATCTTGATTGCACCACGAAAACTATTAGAAACCGCATAAACAAAGACGGTATGCCTTATCTGTGGGATAGAAATAAGAAGATGATTAGCATAGAAAACCTGGAAAAGTGGCGGCATGGAAAACCGGATGGGGTTAAAATTCCATTAGTAGAAGAAGTGGAAGAATTGGAGCAGGATATAAAGCAAGAAGTAAAAATAGTGGAAAACTCAGAAGTGTCAGAGTACATTCCTTCCGTTGTAGAAAATTTCGTTACCAGGGATGAATTAAATTCCTATACTATGGCAATAAAAGATTTTACCGAAACTATAAACAACATGAAGCAGGAAAATAAACTGGAATTAGAAAAAGCTATTTCTTTGCAAATGGATACGTTTATATCTATGTTCGAGGAATTGAAAAAAGAAAAAGATCGCGAACTGAGAGAGTCTCACGCTGCTATTAAAAATATTATAGAGGATATGGAGCGCAGGGAAGGAGATATTATCACACGGGCTATAACTGCATGGAGAGAAGAAAAGGAAAAAGAACGCCTTGGTAAGCGTTCTTGGTGGAAAAGGTTATTTAGTTAATTATAATTTGTTTTTTAACTCTTCCCTGCATTTCTGACAAAGTTTTATGCTGGTGCTTTGTGTTCCCCTCATTGACGGTGTTTCTATTACTACCTTTTTTACATCGTCCATAGAAAAACAATTGGAGCACTCTGATTTTTTAAAATCAGGTTCCTCTATTTTTATCATTTATTTATATCTCCTTTCCAATGCCCAACTCGTTAAAAAAGTTGAGCATCTTATTAGTCGTGTTCAGCGTTCAGAAGAATTTATTGAGCGGCAGGAGAAGAAGTTGTCGTGGCGGAGAAGTTATTTAAACAAAAACGATAACTTTAAAAATAACCTCCCCTTAAAACTTTTTCTATCAACCCAATAACTTTTATATCCATCACCCTGTAATGCACTACACCTACGGCAAGGTTCACTATGTATTGCATTGCTAAACCTAGTGCAATGATGGCATAAGTCTTTATTACTCAACGATTAACCCCCTACAATTTACTTGCCAATCGGTTAATCACATACGCCAACTTCTCTCGGCACGTATGTATTTTGGATTTTAGGTTGCTCAACGGTTAACCTCCCTATACTCAGAGTTCCAATGTTCGACGCACAGATCGGGATTTTTAAAGAACGCATCACCGCACCCGACACTACCAGGAAAGTAGATATAGACGCAGATATCAAGATATTCTTCATCCTGAGCGTCTTGGTTTTCTGATAGGAACTTTTCGAGATACGTCATTCTTACCACCCGCCTTCAAGCACTTCTCTAGTAACCCACCCAGGGTAGCAGTAGTGTTATTGTCCCATGCGCCGAACCACTCTAAAAAATTTTCTTCGTCATGGGTAGGAGTAATCCCGCCATGCCTTAAAATATCCATCAGGGCATTATAGCGGATAGTTGCAGGACTACAGGAACTTTCTATCTCTACCATGCGCTCAAAAGTCTTATCGTGCGGTATGGCACAGACATGGCAAACGATATTGTTGTCCAGCGGCACGAAATACACTATGTCGCCGGGGATGAAGTGTTTGCCGCACACCTGACAACTACGGATTGATGTTGTTTTCATCACCATCACCTACTCCTAAAGTATTTGCGGCATCATTGACCGCCTCTATATAAGGACAATACATGCAACTCCCTCTGTTACATTCCTTCTGTGCTAGTTCGCAATAATTTCTCATTCCACTACCTCCTCAATAATCTCCATTATCCTCTCTAGTTGCTCTTTGCTGAGAAGATAGAACGGGTATTTCTCTAACTTTCTTGCCATTGCCATTTTAGATACCTTTTCCTCAATCTCAGGAGTAAGCGGTTCAATCTGAAAAATATCATCATGCCTACTAGGAAGTACTCTCATGCCAAATATATCTACCGACTCACCGCTTTCAAGTCTAATTAAACCCTTCGGCGTTATTATCTCAACCTTGTCAACAGTAATTATGCCCCGAAAGGTATAGACAACCTTATCCCCTACTTTTAGAGATTTTAGCCAATCTAAGTATAATACGTTACTCATTCCTCCACCTCCCACATTTCTCAACTTCCCTTACGGGAAATCCAGCATCTTTTAATTTACTCCATATCTCCATAAATCTACTCAGAAACCACTTACTATAACTAACTATATTACTCGAATTGCCATAATCATCGTCGCAAAATGAGTATGCTTTTCTAGTGTTTAGCGGCTCACCGTCTGATAACGCCAATTTAATGCAATAAGCCAAAGTCTTTCCAGAGCGTCTTGCACCATACCAGTATCCGCCTTGACCTAAAATATACTTTCTTTGAAGGTCGTATAGTTTTATTTCGAGTATTTTTTCAACTGCATCTAAAACAAGGTCATTTATAATCAACCTACTACCTCCCCGCAATTATTGACACTCTATCCAGGAAATTATGACTAATAGTATAACAAAAACTATCCCTGAGAATATCAAGGCATTTGTATCTGTCATCACGTTGCAGATAAAAGCAAATCCAAGTATTAATGCGAATAACAATAGCGCTACTAGCACGACACATATATTCATTATTATATTTTCAATAAACGTCCACCACATCACGTTCTACCTCCACATTTCTCACATTTTCCCTCTACCCTTTCCACAGCGGTCAACTTTCGACCGCACCCAAGGCAGTATTCCGGTTCTGTTTTGTTGTAGTCGAAGGGCATTATTCTACTACCTTAAATTTATCACAAATCCATTGTTTGCCTGCTCTTGGTTCTCCGTTCTTCTTTAACTTATGCCAATACCAATCCATGAAATCTCCAATAAATGGAAGAACAAGTATACCACGCTCACCCTTTTCATTTTCAACTAACTGCTCTGCCTTAAAACCTGTTTTCAACTCCAAGAGTTTGCATTTTAGATCAAATATATCTAGTCCGGTGTCTATTATAACTTCTTCGAGTTCAGTTATTTTTAATTCTATATCTTGCTGCTTCACTCTATTTCCTCCCTCCTAATAATCCATAATAATGTCTTACCTGCCGATTCTTCAAGTGACTCCATATCAGGGAACCATTTATAACCACGTTTTCTGATTTCGGCAATTAATTGGTCAAGTCTCGGAACAAAAATAAAATCATTAACGGAATAAACCTTACCGTCGGTAAATCTCTCAGGTGTTACGCCATCCATGTTCATACTGTCGCAAGCTGTAGAACTCATATAACGCCCACCATCACGGTTACATAGATGACCATAAAAAAACCATCTTTTACCGCCCAATTCGGGAACTGAGTCGTGACTGCCTGATACAACAAATATGTTATCCCACCCCTGCTCTGCACCGGTTGCGAAAAAGTCGCCGTCTTCCGGTATCCATAGTAATCCAGCATCCTTAAGTTTTTTGCCATTTTTAGTGAGATCATTAACTTTCCTCCTTCCTTATTCCCCTTACTTTATCCGACAACGGTTCATTCATCTTAGACAACTCGGCAACCAACTCAGCGCGACCCATAGAAGGTTTGCAATTATGTCTCATATCATGGCCAAGCGGAGAGCAAGAGAATTTAAGGTGCGATTCTTCTAATTGAGAAATTAGTTTTTCTTTGGTCAAACTGCTTCCCCCTTAGTACCAAATAACATCATCAGGCGCAATACGTCTTTTAACTTCCCAAACTATGTCAATTAAATCATCTGGGATAAACGCCCAACCGCAACAACATTCATGTATATGGTAAACGAGTAGATACAATTAACTTTCCTCCCTCACCTTTAATCTACTGGCAATATCCACCATAGATTTGTACCAATCACAACTATCAGTAACGGCGCAATCAGAACAAGCATCATCATGCCTAGACCTAACAACACAGGGAGTCATATTAAGAAAACTACGAACAAGTTGAAAGAAAAATTCGTTAGAATCGCCCTTCTCGCTCTTAGCAGTTTTTGCGTCTAATAACGCCGGTTCCTCGCGGCCTGTCTCAAAGTGTTGTGAATCGTATGCCTCAAACATTATTTATCCTCCTTCCACTTTTTCAGTTCTTTAAGGTATGCGATAGAAGCGTTATCCAATACCTTAGTTGTTAGTACGAACTTTGTTTTTTATTTTATTAAAATAAGATTCTAGTACCCTATCTAGTAATTTAGAAAATTGTATTCCAGTTTCTTTAGACACACCAACCAATTCCTTATATAGGTCATTCCTTAATGTTGAACTAATGTATGAACGATTTCTTAATTTTGTCTTACCATCGTGTGCATATTTAACGCCTGGGATCTCCATAGTAATAATATTTGGCATGTCTTTAATTATGGTCAATACTTCACTATCCACCTTGGGTGCAGCCATAATACCAACAATGCCTTTATTTGTATCTGGATGATAAAGTTTAACATAATCCATTATTTGTAAAATATTTTTCACCGTAACAGCGTCTCTTTTAAGTTCTATTAAGTAGATATTGTCGCTATCTTCTCCTGCCATATCTACCCTATGTCCAGTATTAGAAACCCTGAGTTCGTTTCCCAGATAATTAAAACCAAAATACCTGTCAAAGTTATCGGTCAAATAATCTCTTAATTCGTTTTCATTGTCAAATACAAACATCTATATCCCCTTTCTATTTAGCCATTCATCAATAATCCTGCGAATCAACTCCGAAACTTTTAATTTCTGTTTGTCTGCCTCCTTCTTCAATTTACCGTGTCTTTCATCATCCATAAAAATACTTCTGCGCTTCAATTGTGCTCACCTCACATATATTATATACCGTTTAGACATACAATGCAATACTTTTCTACCGCATCCAGCACAAGTGTACCGAAAAAGAGTAACCCTTTCGGGTTACTCCAATAAACGCCTTTTAATTTCTCTATATGCACTATAATGACCGGCATCCTTCGGCCATACGTCCCAACCTCTATCATAGTTAATAATAACCTCTCTATGGTCATAGTTTCTGTATTCATATACGGCCAATTTCAATATTCTGCCGTTGTCTATGCCTAACCTCGAAGGTTCATCATAAACCTTTGCATCGTATATGTAACCTAGATAGTTTCCTGCTCTATACATCATCGACCAATCATCCTATTATGATTTGCAACCACTCTACTATCCCTAATCTTCTCCCAGGCATCACCGTAAAGCGACTCCATCCGCTTATTGAATATTTTTTCTTTGCGAACCTGTTTCTTGTAATACTTCTCATGGTCAGGAGTATTGTCCGGCGGTCCTAAATGATACAGAGTTCCTAAAATATATCCAATGCCCCGACCTGCTCCCGCTAAACTCATTTAATCACGTCCTTTACTTCGCTTAATAGGCACACATAAAACACTACTTTACTGCCCTTAGTCAACTTCTCAATCCTTGCCTTATCTTTCAGGTTATCAACCACTACAACAACTCTCGCAAACTTGCCCGGTATGGGCCAACTTTCGGTATCCCATTTGCGACTAAGCGCATATTGCTCGTATTGCTGAATCTTAACCGACATATCGGAATGATTAATCGCCCTTTGATACTCAACAAAATACGGCCTATTTTCGACAACTATAAACGCATCAGCTATCCCAATACCAAAATCGAAATCACTCTTGAATACGGGGTTAATATGCCGCAAATTAAGGAATATCTGATTGATACCTATCCTATGTTCAACGTGCTTTGGTTGTTTTCCCATCCAATAAATATAATCGTTGCAGGACATACATCTGCCTCGGTAAATCAACTTAGCATCAAAGAGTTTTTTTAACTCCGTTCTGCATTTGTGCTGACCATAATTGCTCTCATCAAACAATAACTGATTAACTTGCCGACGAGAAAGAACGCCAAAATCTTTAAGGAAATTTATAATATCAAAACGTCTTTGAGTAGAACGAATCGGAAAACTAACAAACGCCAAATTTTCAGCAGACATAAGGATTAACACCTCACATTTAAAACAAGTGGTTTACGATATACGGATTAATATATTTATCGGTATATTTACCAACTCAAAACCTTATCTTCCTCGGTAGCTAAAACGGTAACAACTTTATCGGACGGGTACACCTCTTTAATCATTCCCTTAATCATGCCGGGGTGCAAATCCATGACTTGAACTTTTCGCATACGTTCCTTGGCTTGGAATATACACCTGCCGGGACATTCAAGATATGCCGCTTGATTACGTTCCTCGCCTAACACCATCCTAGAATATCTACGCGAACTAACCTTAAAAGCTATCGTTGCCGGGATTAAACTTCTGACTTCTCCTGATACCACTTTGCATGAAGGATGCTGTGTGCAAATAATCGTGTGGATCCCAGCAAACCTTCCTTGCTGTACCAGCGTTAATGCTAACTTCTTAGCGTCCTCGTCAAGACTCATCCATTCGTCAATAACAATAACGGCATGGGACATCTTTTCCTTACTTACCTTGTTGTAATCGGCAATAGAGGACACGTTGGCCTTACTAATCAACTTAGCCCGATAATCCAATTCGGCAAATGCGGCGGTAAGTACCCTTTTGGCGCCGGCCAAATTGCAAGCGAAATCCTTAACATGCGGAGCCAATTGAAATCCCGACAATTCAACGCCTCCCTGTTTCATGTCAACTAAATAAAGAATAACTTCGTCCGGAGTATAGTTAACGACAAGAGACATTAACGCCTGCCGGATAAATGATGATTTACCGCCCCCGGGCATCCCGGCAACCAACACGGAAAAACATTCATCATCCGACAGATTAAGCATAACCAAACCCTCCCTGCCGATACCCACAGGCACGGCGCAAGGGTATTTCTTCGCCCTACTAGCCAAACTACCTACATACTTAAAGCGCCTCGGTATGCCCCTCGTAAACACTCTCAGATGGATATAACCTTTACTGTCCTGCGTAATCTGCACTTCGGCATTTAAGGCAGATTCTAGCTGAGCATGGTATTTAAAGAAGTCACCTATCCATATGCCGGGATAGGGTTTAACGATCATATGAATTCCGTAATCTGTCTTAATCTGTTTCATAATTACCGGTTGATTGATTTTCCCGGTTTCTCCATCTTTCCGTACCATGCCAACATTTCTAAATAACTCCTTAGTTTTATCCCTCTTGTTATCACCGTATTTATCTGCAAAATATTTCACCACATCGGTAATGCAGCGGGCCCCGGCATCCACGCCCATCCAAATACCCTTACCTAATCCGTCAAACGCATTGGCCGAACCATAACCGTTACTCATTACCCCACGACTCCTTACTGTCCGGAATATTGTCTGTCTCAGTCCACACCGATTTAATTTTTTCACGTTTCATGTAAAGTATTTCAATTAAACTGTAAACGCTGATAGTTAATAATGTTGTGCCGATTGTCATTAAAGCCATGCGTCGCTCCACTCCTTTGAATATTTTACTTCTTTCCATCCGACAAGCACATCTCCCTTTGCGCCCTTGGCCTTAAGGATATACTGTTTATCCTTACGCCAATCCAAGGGCATGCTGTAAAGTTCTCTTTCGGGATAGATAGAATCCAAGGTATCAAACATTGCTTTATTATCAAGGGATTTAGCATGTGAATGACTCATAAGCATATCGAACAATGTACCACCCCCTGTTGTTATAAGTTATGTAGGGTAAGGTTGTCTATATTTCAGGTAAGTTTTAGGGAAAAGAAGTTGAAATTGTTTTTAGGGAGTGGTATAATGTTTGTACTTAGCGGGAACTTGTTTTAATTAAGCGGTGGCGGAATAAGACGCTTAGTAAGGTATAGTGGAGGACGGTAAACACTGGAAACAGTCCCAAGAAGCATATACCCCTCGTAAGGTAGTTAGGTAGCCTATTAACGGCGTACTCGATAAATACTATCATGCAAGATGAAATTTCTTGCCCGCTTAAACGACAACAATGGTCAGACATAAATTTAGGCAATAATCGTTACTTCTGCGCGTAAGGAACGACTGCCGGGCAAACTCTCCTATTAATTTAGGGGAGTTTTGTTTTTGGGTAAAAAAATAGGCCGACCGTGGGAGGCGACCTTTGTTGTAGATATACTTGGGATTATTTTATGCCAGTAAGATAATCCGGTTAGATGTACTATTACTATTCTATGTTGGACATTGTTTCTCCTGCTTTAGGTATGAATATACCGTAAACGGTTGAATTATTATTTGCTGAGTAGTATAATTGAATGACTAATAGAGGACTATGGAGGGATAGGGTAATGGAAAAATATATCTGTGTTAAAATTATTGAATCAGAAAGACAAATGAGAAACAATGAGGAAGGATATAAAGTTGTTTATCCTGATGGATATGTTAGTTGGAGTCCTAAAGATGTATTTGAGGAAGCATATCATAAAACTAACGGCATGACATTTGGCCTGGCAATAGAAGCCATGAAGCAAGGATTTAAAGTTGCTCGTTCCAATTGGAATGGGAAAGGTATGTGGCTAGCTCTGTCCGGCACTGGGGATGGTCCTAATGGTGGCAATATGCTTGCAGCAGAAGGTTTCTGGAATCCTCATTCCCGTAAATTTGCCGAAGAAAACGGCGGGCAAGCAGAGGTGTTGCCGCTAATTATTATGAAAACTGTTACAGGTGAGATTCTTATGGGTTGGCTTGCATCACAAACAGACATGCTTGCCGATGATTGGGAAGTAGTCAACTAACTTAAACACACAAAACTCTCTCTAACTGAGGGAGTTTTTTATTTCCCCATAAACTTTTTACAGCATACTTCTACCGTAAACGGTTGCAACATAATTATCCGAGTGATATAATAATCTCATTGATCGCTACGCCTCTGTCTCGCGTGACAAGCGCACATGGCGGTCACTCCGACAAATTTAATATGAAGGCAGGTGAATTCCTCCGTGTAACAAGTAATTATTGTTGAATCTAGTAGTAGTAATCCATGAAATTAAGCAGGCAACTACGGTAACGGTTGTCTGATTTTTTTTTGATAAATCAGAGGTGAAATATGACCGAAATATATAATCTAATAGATCGTAGGCGTAGGCAAGTATATGTTCATTCCTGCATTTACTACAGGTTTAATACATCAAGCATAGAAGATCACGTATGGGATAAATGGGCTAGAGAATTAGTTCAGCTGCAAAAGGACTATCCCGACATAGCCAGAACCGTACCTTTTGCAGATATATTCGATGGTTTTGATGGTTCGTCAGGGTTTAATTTACCGCTTGACGATAGTTGGGTTATTAGTAAAGCCTTGGAGTTAATAAGACTGCATGAAATCTTTAAATTAGATGGGTGCTAAGGAGTTCTTTTTTTCTGCAAAAAAACTCTACTGAGTACGGAATAAATTTACCGTATTAAGTTGAGATATTGGTGTGGTGGTGGTATAATTATCTATGCAGGCAAAGGGCAGAGCAAAGAAAAGTGAGGTAATAAAGTTGAGTGAAGAAACAGTAAAGGGAACTATTGATGCTGAGTGGTTGGCAGTTGAAGTTGCAGGACTTGTTTATAATAGCGGCAAAGCGAATATATTTAATATCCTTGAAAGCATTTATGAGGATGAATATGATCCAAGACTAAGGGCTAATAAAAAACTCGCTGAGAATATTATTAGTGGCATTAGCAGACGTTCTAGTAGGTTAATTAGAGACGTCCTTGGTAATTGGAAAGCTGAAGTCGAGGCAGGCGGGGAAGTTTCTCCCGAAGATGTTGCCGAGGCAAAACGTGAGTATGAAGAAGCGAGAAAGGTTGCTGGACTGCCTCAGATTATGGATATCGACGAGGTTGCCGCTTGCATTGCCAATGAGACAGGGATTGATATTGAAACCGTTGCTAGTGTTCTTGAAGCTGAAACTGATTGGATGAAAGAAAATGGTTTCGTCAAGGAAAATGACGAAGCAACAATAATCACCCATACCGATGTTAAATGCCCATATTGCGGAATAGAATTCAGAAGCATGGTTATTTTGACCGAGGATGATACTAAGGACAATTTAGCGGTTAAGAATCTACCTACAGATACTTGCCCCCTTTGTGGGGAAGAAATAAGTATCGTATCGTGCACCGCTGATTTAAGCGTTAAATTGGAAGTTAAAAAATTGTAAGACTAACTAAGTCGGCCTGCCCTTGCCGGATACAAGCATCATTAACTCAACTGGAAGAGTAACTCCCTTGTAAGGAGAAGGTTGTGGGTTCGAATCCTACATGATGCTCCAGAGACGTTATACTAAAAATAACGTGGGTGTGGTCATACCTAAAGGTGACTAGGTTGATAGAAGGGACTAACCTTGTATATCCGAAGGGGTAGCTAAAAAGTCCCTCCGTATTGTGGAGTAACTCAGTAGGTAGAGTGGTTGACTGTTAATCAACTTGTCGTAGGTTCGAGACCTACCTTCACAGCCAAAACACAAGATACTCTCTTTAGTTCACATTAAGGGGAGTATCTTTTTGTGTAAAAACAAAAACCCGGCAACCTGCAAGTAATCCTTACAAGTTCACCGGGCATAAGAAAATTATTCGCGTTATTGTAGTTTAACCGTTTTATCGGTATCCTTATTCGTTTCCGCACCGACTAAGTTGCTGTAAAACCTACCGCCAGTCGCCAAACCTATACTTGTACCGAAAATGAATATCAGTTCTTTTATATTATCTAGCGGTTTACCGATTAGGCAGGTGTATAGATATGTAGTTAAGCACACAGCCATGCAACCTGCGAAAAACCAATCCATTTTAGTAAATTCTTTCATCTTATCCCTCTCTTTCTTGTAAATCAAATACTAGCACAATACCATATGCGATCTCATTGGCTAACTTATTGAGAAATACAGAGTCTTTCAAAAACTCAGCATCCTTCTTGTTATCAATAAACCCGTTCTCAATTAGCATGCCCGGTATTCCTGCTTCGTCCATCTTCCGCAATACATAAAAATTAGCACGTTTCTTGCCCCTGTCCGGCATATTGTTTTTGGTAAATACCGGTGAAGTGTTGTCGTGAATAATGTTCCGCATTAAATCGGTAATCCTATTCGCCTTGTTATGTACGAAACTTTCAAAACCAGTTCCGTTGCCGGCGTTAGTGTGGATCGAGAGGAAGAAATCTGCTTTAAGTTTAATCGCTTCCTTGACAGGCATGGTCAATTCGTCCCCTGATGTTGACCTTGGATTGGCGCAGGACGGCTGTATGACCATAACCTGAACATTGTATTTAGCTAGTTTTTCTTTAATCTTATTTGAGACTATCCAGTTAAGATTTTTCTCTAATAGACCGTTGCCTACTGCTCCGCTATCTAAGCCGCCGTGACCAGGATCTAGCACTATTAGCATTTTATCACTCCTTACTTAACTTCTCTTATTTTATACCACTTGCCCAATATCTTCTCAGAAGTTCCTTCTTCCGCAGCCCTAATAATAAACAAAAGGTCATAGTATTTACTTATGACACCGAGCGTCCCAAAGAACATAGAACCAAGTATAAAACCCCATGCGAAGTTTTGCGTATTCACAATATCCAATACATTTTGCATTTCCTCACTCCTTAAACTTCTTCTTAATCAAGGCCAGTCTCTTATCTCCAATACCCTTAATACCGTCTAATTCGGCTATACTGACCGGTTTATTCTCTGCGCGATACTTAACTACTCTATCTGCCGTAACCTCGCCTATGCCCTTAATATCCATCAATTCTTGCCTTAGCTGATTATCGGTTAACTGGTTAATGTCTTGCTTCTCCCCGATAGTGCAGACGAAAAACAATACTGCTGCAGATAAGATAATGGATAATAAGATTACCGATGCTTGTCCGCGATGTATTTTCATTTAGCCAACCACCCACAAATGCCCATCAGTGCCGCTATGAGTGTTGACGCCCATACTGGAGGACGGTTCTGGAATGTTTTATACATTTCATCCATGCGCTTCAATACCTCCGCAAATGCTTGTTTATCTTCTTGCTCATGTCGCTCTAGATCTACCGATAAATCCTTCTGAGCTGCAAATAATGTCTTTACCTGCTCTTGTAATCGTACAACGTCCTGTTCCTGCGTCACATTAGCGTACCTCCTGGTAGTCAGATTAATCAGACTATGCTATACTGTTTACGTGATGCAGGGTGTGACAGCACCCACCGCTGATAAATCCTCCTGGGATTAGCGGGCATCACGTTTTTGTTTTGTCGATGATATTTAATTAATTATAACATATTTGTTGTAATTTTTCTGTAATGGGATAAAATAAAACACCCCCGAAGGAGTGCTTAAAATAAACTATTTTTTATTATCAACCACTAAACGAATAGTTTTTTCTTCCTTGTGTTCGTAGCAACAACAAACCGCCTCTCCGTTTTTTGGAGAGATAATTGCACGACCCACTCAATTGTTTTCACCGTCATTGTATAGGCATGTTTTGACTAGGCACACTAATTTATTCATGTTAGTCCCTCCTGACTTGCTCAATTCAACCTAAATATTTATCTGTAATTACTCCACAATCTTTCTGGATTTCACATATCTCTTTAATTGTTGCGGTAAAATCCTCTATGTCCGGGTACATATCAGTAAATTTTAAGCATTTCTCTAAAACATCACTAAAATTATACTGGATACGCTCCTCCAGTTCCCATATAACATCAGAAACGTCGGAAAATATATCACAACTTCTGTCGCTTTTAAATGTTTTTAATGGTTCCCAGAATTCAATAGGACACATACATAAATCGCAATGGTAGGTACGATCATTCACTACATCAAACCTCCTGACCTGCACCAGACTTATTGGCAATGAATTCATTGATCGCATCAATGACTCTTGGTTTCCAAAGTATCTGAAATCCTTCCCACTTATTATTAGCGGCATCCTGCATCATTCCGTATTCTTTGCCTTCCTCGGTTAACTTCCAAGGGTTTCTCTTGACCAATCTTTCAGTACCAGGCTTCTTGCCTGCTTCGCGAATACCATATTGAAAACCCATTTCCTCTAACAGTAAATTAACTGCGCTGGATTTCATGTCTAACTGCTCACCTATTTGACTAGCGGTTAAAATCTCGGCATCTTCTTCGCTAACAGCAGGTAAAAGTTTGCGGTAATCGGTTAACTGTCTGCCTGTTTCTTTCTCAGTTCTGGCAATAGCGACTGCAACCGCACGTTCCGGTCTAATGCCTATTGCCTTGGCAAATTCTTTAGCGAATCTTATTTCTGCCATTGCTTCACGATCCCATGTCGGCATCCGGCGGCGAAGCGACTTAGATTTATGTAAAAATGCTTCTGCCAAAACGTCCTTAGCCTTTAGTTGATATTCGACAAGTCTGTTCTGCACTTCTTCGCTCTCGATAATATTGGCGTTAATTTTAGCCAGCCATATCGGGAGAAAGTCTAACTCTAAAACTAAAATATCTTGATTTCCCCCGGCAGTAAGGGTGGAGATTTTACGCCCCCCTTTAGAAAGTACAATATCGCTATTAATTTTGTCTCTCTGTGCTTTGGTTTGGTTTTCGTTAAGGCCTAAACCATCACACACCCAACTAACTCCCACGTAAACTTTATCGTCACTGGCCTTAACCGCCATAATCTCGGCACCGTTAAAGTTAACAAGTTTCTGCTCTACCGGAACAAGTTGATTATTCATACAATCCCTCCCACTATTCTATTCAAGCGCAACCCGTCCCTCATGCCCTGCTCATAAGCTACATTGGTGTCACTAACCTGCTTGTAACCGTAAGCATCTGATAATCTAATCATTAATTCTGGTCCGATTAATTTCTCGACCTGCTTACGAACAGAATTCAGGTTGTCCAACACATCGACATAACTGTCTGTCATGCTCGCCATCATAACCGCATCACCGGCACGGCTAGAGCATAACTCCGCAAAGCAATTCTTGAAACTTTTTTCCATCTCCCTACCTCCCAACCTATATTTATATGCTACTTCTAATGAAAATTATACTACTATAAGAGTAATATGTCAATACGACAAAAGTAATATATTAAAATATATTTGCAATTCATTAGTCATTAATGCTATACTGTATACGGTAGGAGGTGTAAAAATAATGGCTAAGGTAATAATCAAGGTTTCGGAGTTGATGGGCAGACACCGTATAAATCAAAGAGAATTGACTAAGTTAACGGGAATACGCCCCGGTACTGTTTCGCAATTATGGCATGGCACAACTAAGAGAATAGAGATAGAGCAAATTAAAAAACTGTGTCAAGTCCTCAAATGTCAACCGGGAGATTTATTTGAATATGTGTCGGACGAAAAATAACCACCTCAATTAAGAAGTGGTTATTTCTTTGCAAAAAAGATAATAAATAACCCCGTCAATAACGGGGTTAAATCTCTACCAACCTGAGTAACCATAACTTGGAGTATAGCTGTAACTCGGCGTATAACTATAACTTGGCGTGTAATAACTAGAATCATAACTACGTGTTCCAATACTGCCCGTGTACGGGTTTATATTGCCGCGATAAGAGTAGTTATCTAAATACGTACTATTTGGACTACTCCTATAGTGCGGTGCTACATAGGTTCCGTTGCTTCTCGTGTACCCGTGAACATAGACGCTGGCACTTGCTGCTGACGAAAACGCAAACAACGCAAGCAGACACAAAACAACTGCAATACTCAACCTTCTTTTCATCATATCGCCCCCTTCCCTGCGAAAGCCTTTTGGGACGATATTCAATATTCATTCCGAAATAACCTTTGTCGGAAAAATTGTAATAATGTCGAAAGTTATTTACTTCAAAAAGTTTTTATCAATAATTTCCCGTATTATACATCCGCATATCAATAATCTCGCCGCTAACAAAATGATTAAGGTTATAATCACAATCCATTTCCGTACTAAAATAATCCTTTATTACTTCCATCACTACTTCACCAGACGAAAAGTTTATTCCTATAACATCGAGAGCATTTTTTATCTGCTCGTCCTTCATTGACGGATGATCTTCTCCCATCATACTTCTATATTGATGGAAAAAGTATTTAACACACTGTTCTTCAAATTTATCCGTATCCTTATTAATAGGATTTTTGATTAATTTATTAAACAGTCCATATGACTTGGTGTTGTGCTTTTTAACAACACCAACATTATATACATTATGAGTTTCACTAACATGAGTTTCACTAACATGAGTATAGATACCCTGTAAATCCTGCATGTTTTGACCGTTACATTTTACTGTTCTTGACCTGCAGATTTTACAGTTCCCCGTAAATACTGGGTTTATCTTGCCTATGAATATTTTATTAGGCTTATTTAGTCCTTGGCGAACCTGTTTAATCAAACCTACTTCATCTAATAACTTGAATGCTTTATATGCGGTAGATTCAGAAATTCCTAAAATGTCAGCTATGTCATTCTTAGTGTAGAGAAGATATATCTCGTTATTTTCATTTACCCAATTATTTTTTCTGGATAATTCCATTCTGTCCAAAAGAACTGAATAAACTAATTTTGCATCAGAAGTCAACTTTACCCTGTAGCAAACATTTTCAATTAACTGCTTTGGTATCTTGTAAAACTTATGAGAATTTACTTCATTAATCTTGTAAAGTTGCACAAAAAACAACCCCTCTCTAGGTCTTATTTCTCTCTTCTATAATTAATATGGGAGTGCGGCGAGAGTACCGCACCATTATAGGTAGCTAATCCATAATGTCCCACATATATAGTATAGCATGATTACAATAAAATAACCACCCCGTTAAGAGTGGTTATTTTCCTTTTTACTTAAGTTTTTTGATTTAAAAGAATCTGCCACTACAAAAACAATGCAATAGTACAACCAAAGAAATATAGTGTATGCCAACAAGTTAACTAGAGAGAAATTATTCATCTGAATAAGGTATAAGGCAACTATTACTATGGTGCATATTAGGACCCTAAAAACATGGAAATCCTCGCTTTCAAGAAACTTCACAAAATACCACCCCTAATATACTATAACTTATTTAGTATTTTTATGCCATTCCCATTTTTAATAACCCTTAAACCTCTCTCCCTAAGTATCTGAATTTTTGCTTCTTGGTTCGCTTTATCCATGATGCCTTGTATCCGTTTAGTCTGCGCTTCCGGAGTTAACCTATTAGATACCTTGGCTATCCCGGCATTAGTCTTTTCACCAATAAGTTTCTGGTATTTTGCAAATTCCTCACCGGACAACTCGAATTCTTCGGTTACGCTCTTTAATTTTCCGTCAACTCTTTTTTGTCCCGTAACCTTTATTGTTTTATCTACGATACGAGGAATTTGCTTAGTTTCTCCGGTCTGATCGTATATATCAGTCACCTTCTGCACCTCCGGAGAAGGTTTATAGGTATTAACGAATGCTGGGTTTAATAGCACATTAAAAGGATTATTTCCCCCATCTTGATATGTTTCAAGCGGTTGCCCTAACGTACCGTATTTTTGCGGCAGGTTATTAGCTAAGCCGGGAATTTTGTTTATCGACTTATTTGCCATATTCTTAGCCCAATTGGGGTCGTAGGTTTCCCTGCGCTGATTATCGGTCAACTGCTTAATCTGGTTTAAAAATGTAGGCATAAACGAAGCAGGTACCCCTTCCAATATCCTAAGTAATCCTTGGTCAAAACTACCTTTTGCACCACTAAATAAAGTCTCAAATCCTTGTATAACTGGCTGTTCAGCAAATGCGTTAATGCCTGTAGAAAAAGCATTAAGAACGGTGCCGACTAATCCCGTTGCTTTGCCTTTGTTCTTGTCTATATCTGCACCAATAGCAAGAGGTATGGTATTGGGCAACATCCAGTCGTAATTAATTATCTTGTCGCCATTCTGCGGTTTAGTATTACCATCACCAAACATTAACCTTCTTAGAGCAGACACATTAATGCGGTACTCGGCAAATCCATTCTGCCTTTGTAGTTCCGCTAATTCTTTATCCTTTTCTCTGCGCCCCGTAATAATGCCTAACTTGTGAAGTAATATGCCCGTACCAAATAAGGCAGTTGAACCAACCAACGCCCTTGAAAATGCCTCAACAAATGCCTTTTGATTAAACTCACCCTTAAGTAATGGTCTTGATGCCTCGACCAATACTTTCATAAATCCAGCAGGTGAATAATCAACTCCACGCATAAGTAAATTACTTGGAGTTTTGGGATATTTTAGTATCATATCCCCGATCCCAAATTCTTTATTAGCGTTCAGTATTCGCTTAACACCGACAAACATATTGCTCAAAACATTTTCATCTTGAAATGTCCGGTATAATCCGTCAAGATGTGCATGTTCCAGCATCTTATCAGTAGGTTTTTTAACCTTCTCTGCAACCATTTGATTCCTTAAGGATTCCTCGTATGCCGCCTTATAGAACGCCCGGTCAGTTGCCTTTAGTTCAATGTTTAAAGCTGTTTCAAGTCTACCCATGATGCCCTTTTTAAACGTCCTACTTTGCGGTAAATCGAATTTACCATCATAACCTAGAGTGTCAATGCCTAGCATAGCATCTTCAATACCTTCTTTTGCTCCTTTAATTCCACCCTTAACCTGTGTCGCTATGCTCGGCAGTACCTTTGACCTTTTGCCTGTTACTAGACTTACGCCTTTATCAATGCCAGCACCGACAACATCACTCACATTCTCTAGTGCATTAAAACCAGCATTACCGACTAAGTTTCTAGTGGCAGTCTTTAAGTTTAATAACTGACTAAAGGTTTGCACCGAAGATACTTTTCTCCAAAATGAAACTGGTTTCTGCTCTGCTAATATCTTAGCCATCTGCGCCCTTAAAATCTCTGCCTGCCGACCTTCTGCCATCTGTGCCTGCTCGGCCAAAGCAACCAACCTATTAGCAATATCCTCGGTCAGCACCGGCAGTCCCATCTTCTCAGCAACCGACCGTCTATACTGCTCTTTACTCAATGCCCCCAGGTTAGACAATTCGATAATCTTTTGATCAATAGTCCTATGTTCCTTAGTCAGCGACTTCTCGCGAAACATATTTTTCAATATCTGCGCTTTCTTCGTTTCTGCAACCTCGGCAAATCGCTTCTGAATATCCTGAGCCAACAGCGCCGCTTCGTCCTTCGGCAACATGCCTTTCGTGGTTAGTTTTTCAGCTAAGTCCTGCCCTGTTTTCTCCGCTACAGTAAAGTGCTGCCGGACAATGTTATTCACATCAATGCCGTATTGCTTGATGCCCTTACTAACTTCCCTACTTAACTGTCCTTTGGTGTAGGGGTGATAGAGAAGTTCAGCAAACATCTGGTCAAGGTTAACACCTTCAACCGATAATCCTTTTGCCTTTAACCGCTTAACAATATCCTTTTTAGCTTCTGACCATACCGCATTGAACATTTTGCGGTTATTTAAAGCGTTATATACCGGCAACATGCCGTCCTTAGTAGGTTTAGCACCTTCCACCTTCGGCATAGACTCTTTGGCCTTCTGCATCAGAATGTTAAACATTTCTTTGACCGGGTTAGTCTCAGCATCTTTTGGGTTCTCGGTTGCCATCTTAATAATTCTTTTGGCTAGATCGGAAGTCTTATCGTTACGTTTTTTCGTTAACGCTTCATCTAGCTTACTTCCCAGTTCTAGGGACAATACTTCTGCGTTCTTTCCGGTTAATCCGCTGTCCTTAACAATAGATTGAATAAATGCGGTATTCTCCAACTTAGTCCCTCGGAAATTCGGTGACATTGGACCGAAGGCAGACTGTTCTAAATCAAAGTTTTTATCCTTCATTTTTTCGGTTACGATTCTTTCAAGTGAACGCTCAGAATACGGCACATTCAGATAATGCTCGATATACGCTTCAACATCTTTCATAACCTGCGGAAGTTCACCGTTTTGTTCTATGATAGATTGCTTGGCATCTTCCCAGGTTTTGCGATAGTTGTCGCTTTGTTGTAGTGCGGTAACTACTTCATCTAATGCGTTCTGCTTAGGTAACTTTGCTTTCTCTATCGGCAAAACTTCCCTGGCTTTAGAGAATAGTGTTTTTACCATCTGCATTTCCGGTGTCAATCTACTGACAGGCATCATAGGTTTTGTATAGCTAACTATCTTTTGTGCCAGCATATTTGCCGGGTCAGTTTGCTTCTCTGAACCAGGTTTACCCTGCTTGGGTTTTGGCTTGTTGCCGCCCAACTCAGGTGTTTCGTTAACTACTTGGTCAATTGCCTCTTTGTCGATGCCGTTGAATTCATCCTGTAGTTTACCGCTTAAATCATCGTGCTTATCTTTAGTCTGCTTTGGTAACTCGTTGAACGCCTTTTTGGTTTCTTTGTTTGCCTTAATCAAAACTCCTTCCGGAGATAGGTTCTGAAATATCTTTACTGCCTGTATTTTCTGGCCGGCAGAAGTTAATTGCTCAGCTAAACTTTCCAGCATATTCAATGCTTCTTCGTGCTTACCCAGTTTTTGCAAGGAATAGGTAAGTTGACCGCCAAGCGCAACCTGCTCTGCCGATGTTTCTGTTTTATCCATGACACGATTAATGGCGGCATCAATACCGTTGTCCTCGATGAATTTTCTAGCCACTGCCTCGGTTTCGAGGTTGGATACTGGTCGATATGCGCCAGGGCCAGTTCTGTAAATATCTACCAATAGACCTGCTTTGGTCAAATCATCAGTGACGGGTGACTTAATGCCGGTTACCTGAAATGATCTAACCTTTTCATCAGTGCCGGGGAGAGTTGATTGCTTTTCCGGTACGGTTAGCTTTGCCGCACCGATAGTTCCCTCGTCATAGGTTTCCGCTTTCTCCGGTTTTAACCCCACATCCTCGGCCATATCCTTAGTTCCCGATGTAGGTTTACTGCCTACTTCTGTGGATAACTCAGGATAATCCTTCAATACTTCGGGAGGTACTAACTCACTTGCGGATTGCGGCAATGCTTCCTGCGCGACAATGGGTTCCTGCTTAACTGATACGTCAGGTATACTTTCGTCAGCAAAAGCCTCGGCACCGCTTCTATTGTTAGGTGTCGGCACATCGTTAACGATGGGTTGTTGCTTAATCTCAGAAGTTGCAATCTCCGGAACTTCTGGTATTGCATCACCCACAACCTCCGGTACATCTACCTTAACTTCCGGCACCTTAACAACTTTACGGCCAATACTAGCAGTTTTACCGTCAACGTCAACTTGAATAATCATCTTGTCTGCGTTTTTAACGGTTGCTTCTTTCCCGCTTGGAAGAATAACCGTATCGCCTTGCTGTAGTCTAAAGTGCGGAAATTCTTTTTCGAGTTCCGGGAATTCATCCAATATCTTATTGGCCTTTCCAATATTCGGCGTATTCCTTAAAGTGCGCTGCGCCGCCGCTACCTCTTTAGTGGTGACTGTCTCAGGAGTTATCATCTCCCCAGGCATTGACCTACTTCTAATGTTAGCCAGTTCCTCCGGTGTAAAGTTAGACATATCGGGTGCTTTATACTCAGGCATCCTAAATTCAGTAGGTGCAGGTGCAGGAGTTCTATCCCTGCCTAACGCACTTCCTAAACGACCTAATATTACACCAAGTGCGGCATTAGTCGCCCCTGCCTGCGCTGCTTCCCCAGTATCAAATTCTCTGTCATTTGCTATAGATCTAGAATATTCATAAGGAGCAGTCGCTCCACCAACCTTAATAGCGCTCTGCGTAATATTTGGAATATTAGCCACTTTAGGGGACTTGGCACCCAATTTGGCCAACGCTTGTCCTATGGCATTTTCCGCACCCTGAAATACTTTTGAGCCGACATTAAATTCCCCGCCTGCCAGAAAACCTGCAAGTCCCCCGGCGAGGTCAGCAGAGTTTAGATTTACTGGTCTGTCAGAAGTATAACTTTCCGGTAAATTTATCTTAATATTATCCGGTAGTTTATCTTTATCGCTCATAAGTCCGCGACTAATAACTTCAAAGTCTCCAATTTGAGGTTTATCTGGTCTATCTATTCCGGTTATTATTTCTCCTGCCGCCATTGATGCCCTGTCGGACCAATCTTTTATAGCATCAAGATATGATCTGCTTTTCGGTACCGGTATAGAGGGTGACTTGTAGTTGAGTAGCATGTCTCCCTTAAACTGCGAGGGGAGTTTAGGCAATTCTTCACGCACAGGAATCTCTGGACTATAAAGATCTAGCGCGGGATAATTAGGATTATCGGTTATCTGCGGAATTTTCAAGGTTGTATTTTGAGGTACATTATCGCCATAGATGTTTCTGTACTGTTCTTGTAAGTCAGTTTCAACCAAGTCGTTAAAACTGCTTCCAGAAACAGAAGGTTGGTTGCTCGAAAAACTGAGCAACCTTCTGATGGCATCTTCCCTGGAAGTATCTCTGCTTTGGTTATACGGATTAAAGTTACCGTATGGTCCTTTGTATAAATCGTAAGCCAACATTACCACCTGCCTTAATATTAATCGCCATCTTTTTAACTACCTTCGTCTTTAGTCATGCCTAGCAACGCCTGGTAATCGCTCGGGGTTAGTCCGGCGGCTAAAAACGACTGTATAAAATCAGGATCGCTAATAACAGCAGGATTTGACAATATAGCCTGATAAGCAGCAGCATAAGCAGTAGACTTGTCATTGCCACCGCTTTTACTAAACTGCGCCTGCTGATAAGGCGTAGGTCCCATATTGTACGGCAATAGCGAGTTCGCAGAGGGATATTGATACGGCAACATGGACTGCTCCTTGTCCCAGGAAAACTTCTGCAATGCTAAGTTATTAGAAAACTCGTCCTGTTGTCTCTTATAAGCGTCCTGCTGCTGTTTATAAGATAAATCGGCCTGCTCTGAACCGTATTTCTGCAATGTGTTGGACAATGAGTTTTGCCAATCACGAAACCCCTTAGTGTCAGCTTGCATCATCTTCGTAGCTTCTGTTGCTACCTTTAGGCCCCTATCTTCTTTTTTGGCATCAATCTTTGCAACACCACTGCGATAATTAGTATTTATGTCGGCAATATTATCGCTGTGCCTACGCTTTAAACTGTCAAACGAAGGCTGATAGTTGTCCGTTATCTCCTGTGAGCGATACCCGCCTATGCCCGATCCTTCCCCTGCCCCGCCAAGTCCTGCGGCAATAGATCGTTTCACGGCCGAGTTAATATCACTTGTCCGGTTAGCTGTAAGCGTTCCTTTTGAATCCTGGTAAGATGCCCTCTCTCTATCTCCTGCCGCATCCCTCGCCTGGGCCAAGCCGGTATACATATTTCTGTAATTAGGATTTGCCACTTGCTGATTAACTATATATTGCCAATCGTAATAGTTTTTAGGTTTGTAATTGGGATTATTTAAAGCACCTTGCAGGAAATTGTAGTTTCCTTGATCTCCCGTAGGTTTAGTGTAAGCCAACACGATCACCTCTTTTTATTTAGGTATGCCTCTAAGTTTCGGAAGTTATCATTATAAGCATTAACGACACCTTGAATACTAGAAGCATCTGGATATTTAAAGCTAATATTTATCTGCGAGGATATATTTCTAAAGTTACTGTTATAGGCGTTAACTATTTTCTCTAATTCTCCGATATTTACCTGACCGACAGCTATTGGCTTTTTAAAGTTTATAACTCCGGATGTTTTAGTCCAGAACATGCTAAGTGTTTTAAAATTGTAGTTATACGGATCGGCTATTATCATTAAATTTCTATCGGTTAACTGGTTTACCGTTTTTAAAAATATGGGTTTTCTTTTTTCTGCGATAGGTATTAATGTTCCGACAAAATCAATACTATCATCCGTAACGCCAAAACTAGCTATCAATATAGACGGATCTAAGTTCGTGGGAAATGGTTTTTCGTAGTAATGAACCTCGCTACCGTGTGAATATGGTTCGCTAAATGCGTATCCTTCTAGTGATGCTCCCACTATATAGGTAATACCGAAACGGAGTCCCTCGGCAGACCACTCACCGCTAGAATTAGTGTATATTGGATTTGGAACGTATACTTCTACATCTTCCGGCATATACTCCACAAGAAAAGTTAACTTAACCCCTTCTAGTGTCTTTCCATTATTATCTACAACAACACCAGAAACATTTCCATGAACTTTAACGTGAAGGTTAATAATGTTATGCTGAAAAGGTGTTATACTAACTTCCACCGGAGTATGTTGAGTATAAGCTGAATAGACATTAGCTGTTCCGATACCACTAACAGCTAATTTATCGTATTCATTAGATAGTCTACTGTCGTAATAACCATCCCCGTCAATTTCTCCTTTAGCGTAGAATTCTTCTTCATCCCTATTTGATTCTACGCTTGCAATACCTGTAGTTAGTGGTTGCCCTGTTTCATCTACCACCCTACCGCCAATCGTACCTCCGGCATATAGGGCCGCATCTCTAGTGTATGTGTATGTAGTAGTCCAGGAAATTCCTGTATTGATATATATATCTTCCGGGAAATACCAATCTGCACTAAACCTTATATATTCAATTACTATACTAGGGTTTATATCGGTATACTCACACAAAAAACTACAAGTATATACGCCATTAATATCTGTTGTAGCTGTCAAGGTGTGATAGTGTGGTATACTTCCATCTTCGTACTCTATAATATCAACTTCACAGACTACTCCTCCTATTGGAAGGTCTGTTTCTATGTTGGTTACTGTCCCAGTGAAGGTTATGGCTCCGGCTGGCATTAAAAATCACCTACAAAACACTTAATATTTTTAATCTTACTTTGTCTACGGTAGTAAAACTGCTACCGCCGTAATCTATATTCACCTCTACAGCATAACTACCAGCAATTGCCGTATCATCAGAACTTAATACACAATAACATGTTCCTGCGCTAGCATCATCTATGATACACGCCTTAGTTATTTCTGTTTGAATATCACCACCAGAAATAGTGCATACTATAGTTGATCCCGTTAGGTCTAACGAAAGTCCTTGTGAGTCAGTTATGTTGAAAGTTAACTGCGTGCCTATATCATTTTGCTTGATGGTATACGTCATATCAGTCTACCCACCTTACTAGATAAATTTATCACATCGACAATATCTAACCCGATACTCATATTGTTGTTGATAGACAATGCACAAGTTATTTTATCGGTTACTTTACAATAAAATAGTAAATTTTCTATGATTTCAATTAGTACATACCTTACTGTATCGATGGTTATTTCCTCACTTACAGATACCAGACGCTTAGTATCTGTATTAACTACCTCATCTTTTACGACTTGACGCAAAACATCGGCACTAATGATTTGCGACTCGAATGCCACTACCTGCCTTAATGTGTCAGTAAGGATCGTCTGACTATTAGTAATTTCTCTGAGCGTGTCAGTATCGACAGTTTCAGTCACGACAACCTGCCGTACTAAATCTGTGTTTATAGTTTGTGATGAACCTGCATCGAGAGAAAGCCACAATGCCACAACAATACGAGCGTCTATTATGGCCGTATTAGCAGTTAGGTTGCTGGATAATCTACCCTGGACTACCTGACTGCCTGCGCTAACGGTTTCTGCCCAACAGGTTGCCGCACTGGTGGCGCGAAATGAACTTGACGGGCAACTTCTGGAAATTTGACGGTCATTGGAGTTAATACTTATCCCGTAACACTCGCCCTTACTGCTCGATGTAGTATTATTCTTTTTTGTTCCTACGGCGAATACTAGCAATTCTCTATCGCCTGTAGTTCGATTTATCGTTGCCTGAGTATCATCCCGTAACGCTGTTTCCGTTGTACTTACCTGAGTTGCGGAATCTACGATATCTAATAATGTGGAATTATCTAGGCAAAGCACACCTAATTGTCTGTTTGAAACCGTGACAGTGTATGCTTCGTTTGCCGCAAATCTACCCTTTACGGTTGTGCTTACTGCGTTTAACGAGCCAGCATAAGCTATAAATACTGAGTCAGCTTTACTATCTCCATTTGGCGACTGCTCAACCTGACCATAATCTGTCCCATTTATACCTATTGAGACTTTTTTTCCTACACTTGACTCAGTAACTCCGTTGGCATTTGAGACATTATACAGATATAATGCCTGGCATGTTGCTGATGGTGTAAATGTTGCTTGTGCGTTAGCATCGTCTATGAAAGATGTGGATGTCGTAGTATTAGCCGTTGAACTATCTATGTACTGGAACTCGTCCCCATCAAAAACATAGATAAGTAAAATTCGGTTACTGATTGCAACAGTTCCTGTACCAGTATTGCTACAAAATCGTCCCTTAATAGTATGCGATCCCGCACCAAGAGTCCCCACCCAAAAAGAGCAGTTTCGTATCGGATAATTAACGTCATAGCCACTATCAGCACTTAAAGCACGGTCAGTACCGTCAATATTGATAGCGTTTTTCATGCCCGTATATGGCATAGCAACGCCATAATCGCTATTAGCCTGATACGCCACTAATACAGTTTGGTTGGCGGTTAATGTAAATTCCTGCGTTGCCTGAGTATCATCCTGTAGCGTTGTTTCCGTCGTACTTACCTGTGTAACAGACTGTGCAATATGCTTGTCCTTGAATTTTAAAAGTGCCAATTCAGCACCACCTTATACCGCCGCTATTAATGCAGAAACTTGTAAACTCACACTTACATCATTTACCGGACTTTCATCAGAGGTTGCTTTAGCTTTAGCCCAAAAAATAGTATTAGTGGCATCTATAACGCTACTAACGGTAAGGGCGGCACCGTATGCCCCGTAAGTACCTGCCACTCCTGCATTATCCGGTGCCAACGCCCACTTCGCGGCAGTCGTGCCGGTTGGAGTGATTGTTGTATCTCCAGACGTAACATACCCAGTGTCGCAGCGAACGGCTAGTTTTTGATCAGTAGATACCTCATTATCCGTGGCATTTAACGGACCTACTGTGATTGGCGCTGTCTGTGCCCCTCCCTCAGATACCAGCGTTCCGTTCGTACCTCCCGATGTTACTGTGCCTTTATAAACATGAATATCTGCCAACTTAAATCAACTCCTTTTACTTTAGTTGCCCGGCAGTGACCATAATAGTTCCTCCGGTCATTTCGTTAATGATATCCGTACTTGATATTTTTACAGAAACATCAAAACCTTTCCGACTATTTACTTTTACGGTCTGAGTTGATTCTGGTCCCTCATTAAAACTACAAACCTTAGAGTCTGATTCATCATAATCATCAACAATAGAAGATATGTCCAAATCGAAGTAACTTGCTGGTTTTGCGTTGATGTGAAAATTTTTAACCTTGATTTTTCTACCCTGCATATTTATCGGACCCAGTGTAGATTCAGTTGTTATAGCTGTTCCGACATCGTTTACACTGTCTTTAAGCTGTAAAATAGCTCCGGTAGAAGTGCCAAAATGAATTATCCCATTCCGCATACAAGCGGCAGAAATATTCACGGGAAATTCGTAAATATACCACTCTTTTTCGTGGGTATCGAAAATATACGCCTTGGTTGTTGCGCCCCTAAAAACAATCCAGAATTGGTTGCCAAAACTGTAACAACGTACAGTGCCGTTGAATGTTTGCGCTGATAGAAACTTATCTACAGGCAAGCTAATATGTTCTGCTGTACTACCGGTATAGATATAAACTTTTTTATCTTTACCTAGCCAACATATCACATCTCCAACTAACTGGCCGAGATTTAGGTTATAGCAACCCACATTTCCCTCGCGGATAATTTCAAAATCATCTTCATTATTGCCGTATAAATGCCAATAACCCATATCGGTCAAGATGAATACACTAGATCCGACAGGAATAACGGATAATACATCTCCACCATCACTGGCCGGTATTTTGAACTTTTCAGGCCAAACCAGTATACTCACATCTTCAATTTCCTCTGTGTACTCCTGTGCTTCATCGTCCCATACGTAGGTATAGCCATTAAAGCGAATTTCATGGTGTGTGTAATTAGGGCCAAATAAAAACGCACGTCCCTTGAATACACAAACTCCCTCACCCCTAGCATTTTCCCCCTCAGTGCCCGCCGTAAATGACGCTGTTATGGCTGGGGTAGTTATGCCGTATAGATTCATTTGATTACCTCCGGCGAGAACTATTTCATCTCTCCAAATAGCGGAGGAAAACCCGTAGTTGTGGGCATACTCTGAACTTTTTAATTCCCACCCACTTCCATAATAATACAATCCGTCTACAGTCTCTGCCAGAAACCTTTCACCCGACGTACCAGTTTTGGCGAAGTGCAGGGATCTAATTTCTTTCGTGAGTGCATTTATGCCGGGGGCAGCAATCAGTCCAGGACGTGTTTTAAAAACACCGCCAACGGTATAAAAATTCTTCCCGGCGGAAGATTGCCCTATCTGCCGGGAAGGTAGTGTATTTATTCCGCCAAAACTTTTTATTTCAATAGGGATTTTCTCGCCCATTAGCCGTTACCTGCCTTTTCAGCATTTCCTTATATATTTCTGCTGTTTGCCTACGACATCCATGTCCTAAAAATTTGGCAATATTTTTAAATGTCATTCCGTTGCCACGCAAAATAACAACTTGATCTTTCTCATTATCTGTCCATTTTTTACATTTAACATATTTTCTTGCATTGTCATATATATCTTTTTTTCTTAATAGAAATATATTGGCATCATTATAAATACAATCACCGAGTTTGAAGCAGTTAATGATATCAAATTCTATAGAGGCATTATCATTCCTAACGGTGTACTTACAAGGTGATAAAATTCTTATTCTAAATTTATCAACAATTCCTAGATTAATCAGTCTATTACCAACCGACTTTAAAACTTTTTCTTTACCGGTAATTGATATTCTTAATGTGCCACTTCTTTTAGACACACTAATACATCCATCGGAGTCTATAAATCCTCTAATAAAATGTGAAAAATATTCATTAGGTACAATATTTACTACTGGTGCGTCATCTCTGAACTGTTTGCGTTCTTCAATTCCCAAGTTTAGCAAATCTTGATATATGATTTTTGAACCGATAGATAATTGATAAAGATTTTTATTTTTATGCTTATAAATGGGACGCTCAGCTTCTAATTCATTCTTTATGGAAATCAAAATATCATGATCAATTGAACTTATTTTTAGAGAATAAGATTTTCTTCCACCCTTCGTAATGCAACCATCTCCATAAATAAAACCCAATACATAAGCCATACTAGGTGACCAAGATTTAAAATAGTCACTATTTATTCTATATTTCATTAAGATGCTCCATTAATCATAGCTTCTATCCTGGCCTTCTTGATGTATTTTCTGTGTTGTGGCTCCATTACCCATATTCTGTCGATAGCCATATGATTCTTTTTTCCTAGATATTCATTATACACATTATTTTTATCTTCCAACTCTTCCTCTTTAGCCTGACTACGGGCAACACAGAATAATACAACAAGTTCGTGATACTGTTCCGGAAGTCCAGCGACAGTTGCCAGATCATCAGTCAACAGTGAAACATGCTGTAGTTTTTGATAATAGTCAATCTTTGAAGTACCGGAAGAACTTCCGCAATTCTGATAGTCGATAGTAGCTGAAGTTAATTTCCATCCCCTGGAATAATTATCTTTGTAGGGAAGTAACTTTAACTGCTCCTGCACGCCGGCAGTAGGCGTGAAAAACACATTAATGAACTCATGTGCTTTCGCTAAATCAGCATCACTCGAAATTGTTACGCTTCCATTGCCGCTAGATATCGTTACAGCAACACCGCTTTTAGATTTTAGTAACTTTATTACCGGTGTCATATCGTCTAATCCAGCGTTAATAAAATCTATCCAGTCCGAAGTTTCGTAAGATTCATCGGCTTGCAGTTCTGCCTTGCGAATAATATCAGAAACTAACATTTTATCACCCCATTACCATGCTAATTTTACTTGCAATGCCGCACCATCAATATCCATTTCATTGATAAGTTTATTGATAGATTCTTTAAATTCAGCCATCCATCTCAGAGCATCATTAATTCTATCCTTGGAATCGTCGCTTATTTCTGAACTTCCACTAATAACAAACCTGGAAGCAATAAATTTTGCTATTGGGTACTCGCAAGCATCGGGAAGCGGGACATTATCATATATACTGGAAATTGTAGGATAAGCGACATATGTAAGAGCGTAGTTGTCGGCATAAGTGAAGGAAATTTTTCTATTGCGGATAGAATAATAATTATAAGCACTACCCGTAGTGTCCTCCGTAGGAACGTTTTCAGAGTCACCCGCAAGTCCTGTATCGTCAAAGGTAGTTTCGGTAGTTGTCCCAATTAACCCCGTTGTATTGCCTCCATAGGTGCGATAGACGTTATAACTTGCGGCATCTTCAACCTCAGTCCAAGATAGGGCGTTGTAGTTAGTTTCAGACAACGTAGCATTGCCAGAAGTTGACGTAACCTCGCTACATGGTATGGTTTCTCCTGAGTCAGTAACTGCCGTAACTTGGTATTTATATGTAGTGGTTCCGGTAGTTCCGGTCGGAGTTACTGTTAGTCCTGTCGGCGATCCAATGGTAGTTAATAGACTGACTAAACTAAAAAAGTCGCTCGGCAGGTTATATGACCTCTTTGCGACTGTTGATTTATATTCTTTTGAATTTTCTTGCCATAACTGAGAAGGAATATTGTCTTGCAGACATTCTTTACCCCATACGTATAGACCGTTATCATCTATCGTTTCGCTTATTAGCGCATCGGCAATTATCCTGCAATCTGCTAATGTGAAGGACATTTTGTATCACCTTCTTGTATGTGAAATGGGAGGTTAAAGCACCTCCCTGATTATCTAAGCAACTATATAGTTAACTAGAACCAACCAACCAACTAACGCACCTTCGTTAGTACGTTAATACTTGCCCTGTCCCTTCCAATGTTTGCCCACCTTCCATGCGACAATTACGCAAATGCATGGTAGCATTATCTTGTACAGTATTGGCGTTTAACGAACCATAGGAATAGCATCCATCATTCCACATTTCCGCATCTGCATGTGCAGTAAAATTAGACTTAAATCTATCATCTGTTTGTGCTAATGAATCAAAATTAACACACCCAAGGTTCCATGTCTGTGTTCCTGTGTTAATATCGCCAATATTTGAACCTTTGTTTCTAAAATATGCACCGTTTACACGTATAACTTTACCTCCATCGTGCATTGTAGAACCATTATCAATATTTACGTTAGCACCGCCATTATCGCGACCAACACAATTAACTTCGATTACATTAGAGATAACTCCATTTAAAATATGGTAGTTAAAACCGTCGCCGTAACTTTGTGCTACTTCGCAATTTTGAGCATAAAAATTAGTCGCACCTTCAATATTTACTGCATCATTAGCAGTAGAATATTTAAACTTGCAGTTTTTAGCATATATGTTTGGTGATAGTATTGCTGTGTTTGCTACGGTTAAAACAGAACCACCACCTTCAACCTCAATCCCTTCAAGATAGACACTGTGACCACTTATTGATTTTATACAATCTACTGTACTAAAATATGGTCTTATTAATGTATCTGGTTGTCGATTATCAACAGTATGAACATATACAATAGTCCCATCTGTATACCATGAATTTGTATTATTTTCAACTTCATCTATAGAGAGGAGTTTATCTAATTCCTGGTAATCTCCGTAATTATCAATATACTTAGCATCAAAAACTCTACCGACACCGCTTCTACTTGCTTGATAAGTATTTATTTTGCCAGAAGTTAACGACCATACTAACTCTTGATGCATAGAAAATATGACTTTTCCTGACATTGTTTTTATACTACAGAGTCTTGGAATTGTTACTGTGCTTGTACCTAAACCTGGCACACCTGTATTAGTTTTTTTGTATAATCCTTCCGCAACCAACACAACATCAACGTCTGACATTGTAAGTGCTTTTTGTACTGTAGCGAATGCTGTTCCCAATGTTAATCCGTTATTACTATCACTACCATTTAGACTTACGTAATAAGTTTTTCCTGTTATTTCATAATCAGAAACATCAAAATCTGTTTCAAATTTTCCAAGTTCATTTTTATAAATCGTTATTGGTGCGTCAGTCCAAGTAAAACCTTCTGGTACAGCAACCAATTCTCTACTCTTAGGTTTTGTTTTATTCCAGCCCATATTCAACACCCCCTAAGATAAGACATAGCGGAAAGTTGCTGAACCTGCCGATACTGAATAGTGTAATTCTGAGCCTTTTAGGTTTTTGTCAAAAGATTCTCCAGGAGCAATATAAATTATTTTTACTCCTGCTGTGGAATCTGCGTCAATACAAAGCCTTAACTCATTTGTACCATCATTAGTAACCGCAACATTATTAAATTCAGCAGTTATTTCTTGGTCTGAAGTTGTTGCGTTTGCTTTATCTGCCGCTGAAACTATACTACTAGTTAGTTGCACACTTGCCGGATTATTAGCAGTAAACTTCTCGTCGCCATCCGCATCTACAGGAATAAACTTACCTACTATCGCCGTGCCTGCTGCCAATTTAGCAGTTACCGAACCGTCTGAATTTAAGACTAGGCCTACTATCTTATTATCTCCGTCAACACCGCCGATGGTGACGGGGTTTTGTCTTGCTGCACTCTCACCTACTGGATTTTTACCTTCTGCAATGGAAATTTCAAACACCTCCTATATGAAAATAGGCAGAGCGATTAAACTCTGCCTACACTAACTAACTAGGGTTGCAGCCGAAAATAAAGCTGAAATCGTCCCAACCATAGGAGAATCTTGCAATTGTAGCATACTTAGCAATCTCAGTATCGAAATCCTCGGTTGCCTTAAATCCAGGTTTCCTCCGCCAAAACCAATTCAAGAACATCTTTGCTCTTTCTGAATCCAACATGAACCATGCATTAGCATCAGTCAACCAAGGCCATTCAATGACGTTGAACTTTCCTTTCCACACGTTGATGCCGTGGTCGGTTGTCCCTGGCTTTTCATCCGTACCGGCAATAACAAGGGCAGGTTCAAGTCCCTCGGTTGGAACTACAATAGTGTCCGGCATAACCAAGAATTGATTAGCCTTGTCATCTTCCCAGCGGCGCATAAGGTTTCTTACTGTAGTTACATTAGCTGCGGTCAATTCATATGCTCCGAAGTTAGAGGTAAGAGAAGAACTCCCCAGCGCTTTCGGGTGTGATGCAGAACAAAGAGCAACACCATCAGGACCCTTAAAAGAGGCATTGAAAGCATTGTTAAACGGCAATGCGGCATGGTACTGAATAGTTCTATATTCAACCATGCGGAGATTTTTAACACGTTTTTTAATCTCGCCGTATTGTTCATCGTCCACAAGTTCGCGCTCAATCTGTGTGCCTTTGGAGTATTTACGGTGAATATAGTTAGAGGTGTAACCTTTCTTAATGTCCTCATAGGCAACTTTATTCCCGGTTGCGCCCCATTCCTCCATTAATCCTAAGTCACCGACACCCTGACTGGTTTCCTGCGCCTTGGTGGAATTTTCCACGTTATACATTAGACCAAGGTAATCCTTTTCCTTCTTACCGGCAAGATCAAATATCTTTCTTAAACCAGGTTCAAGTTGCTCTGCCCAATTTTCGGAAATCATTGGCATGTGTTTTTCCTCCTTAAAATAAAAAGACCCAGGCAAACCGCCCAAGTCTTTTGTTTAATTTTTAATTAATCGGTTAATACTTACTTGTAGATGTGCTTACGAATCATAACGTCCATAGTCAATTTAGCAGGATCGATATTTAAAACAACTAACGGACCCGCTTCACTAGCAATTGTAGCGTTAGCATCAATGGTATTTTCATCCTTCAAGTCAACACCAATACTACCCTTATTGATCACGTCACCGGAACCGCCCGCACCAAGCAGGATATACTTACTTGCAGTAGTCGGAGCAACCGGGAAAGGTTCTTCAACGGTAAGAGTGTCGCTTGTACCTGTATAATCCTTAATTGTGCGGATACTTCCTGCCGCCGGACCTTCGTAAATATAGAGCAGCGCACCGTTCCAATCATCGTCTGAGGAGGTGCTAAGTGCGGTATCAACCAGAGTAGTAGTTGTCCCGCCAGTTGCCGTCGCGTCTCTATGGTCAGCGAAAGAACAACGGAATACTGTATAGGGATTGTCGTATACCTTGCCGTATGTAGTTGCGCCTGCCGGGTTAGTTGCTGTGGTAAAAGTTTGCTGCATAACACCAAGTACATTAGTTGCATTTGCTGCCGCCTTAGCAACCTTACCGGCGGTCAGCACCACCATATCGCCTGCGGAAAAAGCAGTATTCGGAGTTAATTCATAACTAACGGCGTTATCGACAATGCCGCTTAGCTTATTGTTTACATACTCAAACCCATTTGTGGTTCTTGCAGTTAATGCCATTATTACCTACCTCTTTTCTTTTTCATTTTCTGTTGCTCCATTACGGCAGATGCCATCTCTTTTTCTGGCAATCCAACGCCTGCGGCAAATTTCTTTTGGAACGGAGATAAAACAACCTGCTCGGATTTACTCCCCGGCAGGTTAGCACTTTCAACCTTCACTTTTTGGCGACCATTGACGTTGGCAAGAGTCTTTTGCTCGGCAGTAGTCTTTACTTTTTTAAGTAGTTCCCCGGAAGCAAACTTTTGGCCGAGGATAAGATTCATGGCAGTTTCATAGTCAACTATTGCTCCACCCTGACTAAAAGCATCAATCTCGGCGGCGTACATATTGGCGTAAGGTACAAGCTGAGGGTTGCCGCTTAATACTGCCTGCTTTTGTCTTTCATAGCCAGTTGACTTGCCGGTAACTTCAATTTGCTGCTTAGCGTTGACTAACTCATTTTCAAGTCTAGCAATTCGCTGTTCGCGCTTAACTTCTTTAGTAGCAAGTTTTTTTGCTTCTGCTTCATCAAAGCCAAGATTAACGAAATACTTCTCTTGATCCGCTTGCATTTCTGACCAATAGGTTTTTGCCTCTGCATCTGCCTCTGCTTGACGTTTCTCAAATTGCTTATCAGCATCTATCTTTGCTCTTTCACGGGCAAGTCTATCGGCTAATACTCGGTCAATCTCTGCCTGCAACTCTGCTTTGGTATACATTTTTTCGGCAGGTTTGGTGTCCTGCTTAGCTGCCGGTTCCTTTTTGGATACAGACTCTTCCTCTAATACCTCATCCTCGACAACTTCATCTTCGCCAGCATCCACTTCATCGTCAGTTAATAGGTTACTGAAATCAACATCGTCTTTATCGGAAATATTAGGATCGTCTGCCTCAGTATCATCCACAAAGTTACCGCCGCCATTAACGCCATCGTCACCTATCAAAAGCGAATGATTGAATCTTGCTAAAAATCTATCTTCTGTCGCCTTAATTCCTAATAAGTCTCTAAACATGATATACCTCCCGTTTTAAACCCGTCGGTTATATTATCCTTGCACAGTTTATAGTCTTGTGCATGTTATGGACTTTTCCATACGGTTTTTAACGTCTACAGCACGTTTCAGACATTTACTACATTTGTTGCATTAGTGTCTGTACTTCTGCCACCATTTCTTCTGGCGGCAAGGATGCTAAATATTGCTGCATCTCCGGCGGTAATTGAGAAACAAACTCCATTACAGGATCGTTTTGTTGTGGCATTTCCTCTTGAATAGGAGGTTGCCCCTTCTTTACTATTTCCTGATTTATTGCGTCTTGCTTACTTTCTTCTTTTAATTGGTTCATTCTCTCCATAATCTCAGGTATGGGAGGGAATTTACCGTATTCCATGACATAGAAAAAAGTTTCCGGATCAATAACGGAAGCAACTAAAAGTTCTTTTGCAATTTCCATATGATACATGCGGTCACTCGGTATTACCGATGAAACCTTGCAGTAACAATCAAAGTCGGGGAAGTATTCTTCAATGTTATTTTCGATATATTCCGGCGGCAATGTCCTTCCGTCGGGCATCATCATTTCCCCTGATTCAAACTTACCTATTTGATTCAGAGGAAATACGGTTCCGCTTTCGTTGTCATAAACCTTTCTCATGTCTGCGGCATCGAAGGTATCGTATTTGTAGTTGTCTTTGCCTTTATCGCTCTTACCCATAATCCGGTACGTTCTTCTCTCTGTATAAAACTGACCGATTAAGCGGTTAGTGAATTGACCAGCATCCTCATAGGACGAGTTGATGGACTGCTCTGCTGTCCTTAGCCTCACCTTAGCCTGAGAAACCAACTCGGCAATTGCCTTAAATGCAGTTACGCTGCCGGGAGTTCTGCCTTGACTTACATCAAAGCGGCCAATCATACCCTCCATACTGCTCTGCAATCGTCCCATTTCAGCAATTAAACTACCGGGGATAGGTTGCCCGTGTTCTCTCTTTACCCCGTTAATATCAGCAACGGGAAACCACATACCAGGGGCAGTACCTCTTTCCTCAATCAACCTTCTTTGCTTGGGGGTTAATGACCTCTCATCATACCAAGTCTGACCAATTGCACCATGAATGTGACCTTCAAGTATAATCTCAGCAGTTTTATTCCTAACAATCTGCGGATTCTTAAGATAAAAGGCATCACCAAATCCCCAAACACTATTTTCCCTAGGGTATCTCTGCCGCACAAAAAACGGAAATATCGGAGTCTCGCCAGGATCGAAGTACATATAATTCATGTGTTTAAGATAAACGCCCTGATGTTCTCCTGCCCATAATATAACGTGTAAACCTATGCCCCTGTCCTGTTCTCCGGCATACATAACCATTGGTCTGCCGATATACCATGTTTCAACCACCGGAACTTGTTCTTGATTATATGAGCGACTAAATCCCTCGGTATCTAATTGCTCAGTATCCAGTAAATCATCATCGTGTAAACCCTGCTCTTGAACTAATGCAGCACGATCCGGAAAGGTTTCCTTGATATACTCCATAGTTTTCCATACTGGCTTGTGACAACGGTTTCCTTCGTTTATATCCTCACGGCATCTTGCATCAGGGACTAAGCATAACGGGTGCAACGCTTTCCAGCGAACATCGCCTTCCCAACGGTTCGGACCTTTACCGCCTCGCCAATTAGAGTCCCAATACACATGCCAAATACCAGTGCCATAAAGGAAAAACCACCTAAGAAACTTAATTCTCTCGGAGGTTAGTTTATTTTTATAGAAGATATACTTCTTAAGGTTGGTCATGGTGTTTGACTTTTCTTCGTCGCCCGGTTCAACTCCGTAGTCAATTAACTCAATCTCGTTGGCAAACTCAGCAACGGTTCCCTCTATTAAAGAGAAGGTAATATTCTCAACGCTGTTTGGTCTGTTTTGCTGCTGTGCCTCAGTCCTTAAAGGACTACCATTCGGGCCAAGCAAGTCCCAGTGACGAGAGGTATATAGTTTATACATTTCTCGCATTTCATCGACATAAAATTGCCTTGCTGCCTTATCGTCGTCATACCAATCCATGCAGGTTCTTACCGCTTGCTCTTCTGATTGTGAGTTACCTCTTATCGTGCTTTCCATATTTCACCACCTTTTGGACATAAAAAATAGGGATGAAGCATAAGACAATGCCAATAATGACACTCTCCTACGCCCCATCCCTATCGTTCTCGATTCGAGATAATTATTTAGTTGTTGTCGGTATATTTATCAGCATGACCGACTACTGGAACCCAGTCTTTCGGATCATAGGATAATATCTTATCCTTCTCACTATCAGGAAGATACCATTTGCCTGTATCGTCAGTGTTTAGATAATCTTCTATATCATCGTCCAATGTTTCATAGAACTTTTGGACTGACTTTGCTGTACGTTCTTGACGTTCTGCTAATTCTTCTGAAGTATGTTTCTTTCTAGGAGGATAAGCGTCAATATGCCACTTTTGATTACTGTACCAGTCGTAAAAGTCCCCATAATCCCATTCAGCAGTAAAATTTTTAAGTCTACTAATTAATCCATTTTCGCCAAAAACATCTACTTCCGTATAGCCAGTATCAATGTTTTTATGCGGATAATTACTGCCCTCGTAATTTGCCTCCATATCTGTCTCATGCTCAGAATAAACTAATACGTTATGTCCTTCATGCTCTCTTAGGAGTGTAGGCATCAGGTATAAAGCATTGCTATCCTTGCCAATGCCATAATATTTTTTACAATCCTCGCAAACAAAAGTATACTCAGTACCCATTTAAACACCGTCCTCGGTTATTTAGTTGATGTTTCCTGCTCGTACCTGTCAATCCAAGGTTTAATTTTGCCATACAAAAACGGAGGAAGTGGCACACATGAAATAGACATCAATCCAATTGCCATTATTTCTTCATCCTTACAACTACCTTCTAACCAATTACAAAAATCAACTATTTCTGTCTGTCTCTTTGCTTCTTCCATTTGTCTCTCAATGTATTTTTCATATCTCCCAGGGAAATCGTCGATAACTTTCTTAAAAACGTCGGCACTCAATTCTGCTGTAGGCATATTAGACTGATTATGCAAAACACATTCACCGTCCTCGGTTAGTCTAACTTTATATCCTCAGTCGCACTCAGCATAACAGGTTTACCGCCCTTCATCTTAATGACGATAGTTCCCCACGGAGTAGACTTCATTTTGTCGATTACTTTCTTTTCTTTATCAGTTAGCATTGCTTACCTCCGGTTATCCGTTATTTATACTTAGTTTCCTCAACTATAAACCTGTCACCTTGTTTCCTGCCAATAACAACGATCTTAATCAACTGATTATCCGGCAAGTAGCTAATTACATTCGGGCAGATAGATAGCGGTAAAGACGGTATTTCCTGCACTTCTTCCTGTTCAACTTCCGGTTCCTCGGTATCGTCAATGGTATCAGGTTCGGTATCAAGATCCTCTGCAATATCCTCCAATGCCGCTTTAATAACTTCGCTTATATCGTCAGGTTCGGTAGTTTCAGTCTTACATGACCTGCAATGAGCAAGAAAACTGCCCATACTATCAAACTGATCTTCTGTCTTGCCGCATTTCCTGCATGTTCTCACGCATAAAACCCCTTTTCTTCCTCACGTTCTTTGCGTTCCCCGGCAGTTTCTACCTGTCTAACATCGTCCTCATAAGTACCTTCCGGATATTCAAGAGGTATATCAACGCCCTCTAACGAAAGAACTGCTCGCATTAATTTGAGTTGCGTATCTACTAGAGTCTTGATTGTTTCGGCATCAATGTCCTCTGAATGTATACTTCCGCCATTAGGCATAACGACAGATAGACAAAATATAGTGTCACCTAAACTCTTAATCTGCTTATTGAGCAATTCTTGATATTCAAGAACAATAGGTTTTTTCTTATCCATTTAGGTTCTCCCTTCTACATTCCGTAAAATCCAGGCAATCCTTCTTCTTCCTCGTCATCATCATCGTCTGCCCATTGTTCCATAGACATAGGGTTAATCCTTACTCCTTTGTCCTGTCCCGGCAAAAACGGTATACTGCCGGTGTCTTTAAGTGGCATTGTCATATGCAGAAATGCAAGTATAGCTGACATTAAGATAACATCGTCGTGCTGACCACCTCTTGCCGCCTCTTTAGTGTTTGGGTGCCTTATAAAGTTATTTGCCTCATGGACAAATCTTTTAAAGTAGCACTCAAAAACGCCTTCACGGACAACCTTCTTGATGGCATCGATAATTAGCGGTCTTGTTTTTAAGTTTGTATGCCAACCCAATTTTTGAGTAGTTGTATCCGACCTTTTATCATAAACCTTCGACCTGTAAATATCATAGTAGACCTTCTTGAAATGACTAATAGTTGTACCGCCATGATTATTTAACTCTATCGCCACAAGCGGCTTGCCGTAATAAACAGCAATTTTATGTACATAGTCAGATAGTATGTCAGGTTCTACTTTGCCATGATAAACAGCATCTAGTCTTAATCTATGCCTATTCAGAACCCCTACGGCATCATAGTCACCATGTTCCAACCCTTCCGCAACGTCAGCAGATATGAGGTATTCAATCCCTGCTTCGGGATGAAACCATATCTCATAATCACCTTTAGGATCTGACTCCCAATAGACTTGATTCTTAAATTGGTTAGCCCAAACAAGATTACCACGTTCACCGTCGTAACATTTAGTTTGCATTTCATGTATTCTTTTTACATTAAAAACACATTTTCCGGGCATAATAAAACGCCCATATTTCCGCGCTTCTAGCTCCGCTTCATCCATAGACGCTTCAAGGCGTTTCTTTTCTTTTGCCGATAGATATGGGTTGTCATTCCATTCTACCATTATTAGAAATATTTCATCGTCACGCTTCTCAATCGGTTTTGAATCGTTCTCGTAAATATCCGAATAAACCCATGTCATACCTTGAAGTGGTGTCATTGTACCAAACAAGTCACCCTCTGTATCCATTAAGCGCATCTGAATTTCTGTGTATATTTCCTTTGGTGCTTCCTCGTCTAACCATGCCCAGTGCTGAGATGAACCTTGAAACTTCTCCCGTCCCTGGTCATAGGACTTAAAGCCTATTATTCCGCCACCAACAAGGCGTATAGTGTCGATAATCCCAGTACTGCGGTAAGTTATCTTTTTGATCTCTCTTAATGGTAGAAGTCCAGGTATACCAGTCTCAGGATCGCCTAAAATTTTCTTTTGAGTAACGTCACGCTGCACTTCAAAAGATACAGAGCATATCCAACCGCGAGTAGGTTTACCGCCAAAACGGGTTATTAATGGTTTGTATTTCTCCCTTAAATTCTCTGGCCAATCTTTAAGGTATGGGCGTATTCTCTCACCTAATGCAAGGAATACCGCCCTAATTGCACCACTTTCAGTTTTTCCCGTGCGATTTCCACCTAATATCCAGCTATTCCTTTTATTGGATAGAAGAAACTTTTCCTGCTTATCATATGGACGAATAAAGCGTATATGTTCTTCCTTCTTCATTCGTTCAATTTCACTTAGTATCTTTTGCAGTTCTTTCTTTTCCGCTTTGGTTAGTTCTTTTGCCATATCCTCACCTGACTAATAACCGATTAAATAACAATATATCGAATATAAGCAAACCCAACAATACCGGCAGATGCACCGGAGGCAACCGAACCTGTTACCCATTTAGCAGATGCCAATTTCTGACGAGATACGCCGTTTGTTCCTTTGTCGGTAATGTTATCAAACACACCGGCGGCAGCATTAACATCTAACCCATCAATCAAGTTATCAATTTTAGTAGTTGCGGAAGTAGCAGTAGTACCGCAATCTAAGGTACATGCTCCGGTTGATGCAGTTGTTACGTCAAGAACTAATCCGGTAACGATAATAGAAGCACCTTCGTCATTCTGCCAAGCAAATACACCACCACCTGTATCTACTGCGGCAAGTGCTATTTTAGCGACCTTCTCGATACGGTCAGCATTGTCTATCTGGTTTAGTTCAGTAGTTGTTGCCGTTACTCCGTGCAGTAAGTTTAACTCAGCGGCAGTCGCGGTTAATGCTGTACCTGACTGATACAACTGCCCTGTAGACGATGCTACCTGCACCTCAGAACCTGCCGCACCTACAAATAAACCTTCTTCACCGGATGGTTTTCCGATATGTGAGTATTCTTTTGCCATTTTTGTTCCTCCTTAGAATGATAGTTTATTATCCCTTAGTACCTGATATAAACCTGCTTCAAGTGCTGATATTTGCCGATGTTCTAGTTTTAATTCAAGATTATGGTCAAGTGCCTCAATAATCTCATGTAGTAAAGTTGACTCAATCTGACTTTGAGTTTTGTTTTTATTTAAGCGGATAGTATTAGTGTTTGGATTTAAACTACCGAATCCGCTTGTTTCGTTGTCGTCAATTAAGATAACGTCGTATGAGTGGCCGAGGATTTTTAGTTTACTTGGGATTTTGCCGTCAATAAAATCTCCTTGTAGTTCTGTGCTAAAAGACTTGTCTGCGGCGGCGGCATTAAGATCGCGATAAGTGTTAATAGAATAAGGTATCTTCTTCTTACCTGCCCATTCAATCATGTCTGACAAACCAACGCTACCCGCAAATGATGAATGTGTGCTTTTACTTGCAATTGTCTCTGCCGCAATGGTTGTTTCCTTTTCATGCTTTCTGTCAACAATAAACCATCCATTAGTACATTTAACATAAAATTTTGACTCATTAAATACCATTACTTACACCGTCCTCGGTTTTATTTATTCCACTTAATTCCATAAACTCTCGGCATTATAGAGATAATTTTTTAAAATTTTGGGTGCCGATATTTTGAGTTTTCCGTTTGTATATGGGGATAGGGGGTAGTTATTCTTTTATTAGAGACTCAGCAACCTTATACCCTTCGCGGGTCATCCAACCTAAGTCAAGAGTAACACCATAATCATACCAACCTTTATCTGCCCACTTTCCAAGCAAGTACCAAGCCCTTTTGTGGTGCATAGAGAAACCTTCTGAGTTAATAATGTGTCTCGGAGTAATGTGCTCCTTACTTTTGCTTGCCTTTGCTACTTGCAACAGGAATTGCTTTTCATCGTCTTTCATTTAAACCCTCCGTTCTCGGTTAATAGTTGATGATATTTGAGTTATTTTTAAGAATGACTTGTCTATATAATGGTAAATGTTATGGATTATCTAATTTGTTTGATGTATGTGATGAAAACTACTTCGATATAGGATATTTTCCATTACAATAATGCTTGATGGTAGTACCTTATTAATTGTAGTTGTTTTGATTATTTTAAATTTTAGTGTGACTATGTGATGGGAGTATATACTACCCACAAGGCACCCCCGGGGTCGATTGTCCTTACCGGGGGGGGCTAGCATCCATCTAGGCACCGGCACACCCACCAGCACAGGCCAGCGCACCCAGCTAGGGCAGAGCAGGGCAGGGTAAAAGTACAATACAGCGTCGTAACCCTGCGCCTGCGAAGGTGAGCAGGGACGCTAAAATGTCCACGAGTGCAGGACAATAGCTAATTTTGACACCTAAACAATACTGGCAAATAGAGAAACCCGGAAACGACGCACGTTACAAGGTTTCTGCTAGTTGACATAAGATTTCTTATAGGAACTTTACCGTTTTGGTGTACTATTCTCCAATCAGTTCCCTCGCTCTCCGGGCCAACTCCGCGCTGCTGACTTCTACCTCCACTGGACCACCGTCAGCACCCGTGAGCTCCATTGAAACATTCTCTCGGTACTTCTGTGGCAAAGCTCCCTTTGTGGCAAAGATAAGTAGAGTATCTGAGTATTTCCGCACTGTCCCACATTGCTCGCCCTGGTAAAATACAGGCTCCAGAACTCCTTCGACTGCTCTGCGCCGGACTTCCTGCTCTAGTCGATCACATGCCTGTTTCTCAGCTTCTCTGAACTTTTCCACGTATTCCGGGTTCTCCATCCACTGATAATGAGAAGTCCGGCTAATTCCAGCTAATTCTGCTGCATGGGTGACGGTTCCTACCTCTGCATATGCGGCCAAGAACGCTTCTCTTTTAGCCTGAACAGATTTGTCATGGTCGCTCATAATCATTCTCACCTCAATTTAATTAGATATTATTATGTAATATGCAATAAACTACTTCTTCGTCTCTGCGTATTTCGCTTTCACCCATTCCGGCAAATAGCAGTCCAACTGATTCCGAAATATCAGATACAAATTCAAGGGTATCCTGTTTGAGCTAAAGAAATAGATAGGATTGACATAGAAATGTACTTCCTTCTTCTCTCCAGCTTCTACGTTGACTTTTGCCATGATTCCCAAATCAATCATTTTCCGTACAAACTTTTTTGCCTGGTATTCTTTCAGTTCTATCACTTCGCCAATTTGCTTCTCGTTGTACGGTCTGATTCCACCATTTCCGCGATAACCCAACATATTTGTATTTGACCAAATCTTCTTTGCCAGCGTTGCCATTTGTCCGCGTTCTTTCATTGTTGTTTCAGATGGAAAGTCTATGTCCAAAAAAGACTTTGCGAAACCTTTTCGCGCCCAAAACAGATAGCCCTTTTCCTCGTCAAAGGACGATGCTATATGTCGCACGTTTTTTCTATACAATTCGCCTGTTTCTTCGCCGATGTATCGTGTTTCTTTGAGCATTTTCTCACCTGATTTCCCGTTGGTTTTTCGTACTATTTCAAAAGCCAAAACACGCAAAAAAACCAACAGCTAAAAACAGCTCAAACTGTTGGTATTACTGGTTTTGCTGGCTTCAACCATGAAAAGATGTATATAAAACATACATAGGTATCTTTGCATGGTCGTTTTTTCTCTCGCTTCTATATAACACAAAAAGCACCCTCTCAGGTGCCTCGTAAACGATATATTCCTACCCAAAACAGTAGGTTTATGTACAAAAAAACAACATGGTATAAAACCCCCACACTACCATTTTACCACGGCCAAAGTCGGATAACAAGCAAAACTTTCCGTTTTCGCCGGTTATTTTATGTTTTATACGGATTAAAATAAGTATGGATATCCAGTATTGACTACTATTAATAACAATGGTAATCTATTATCAACTAAAACAAAGGGGGTTAGTGTTTTGCCGTGTTTTGCAACATTAAGACCAATAGTTATTATGAACGCTAATTCTATGTGCATGAATTGCGGAGCAGAAACGAGAGAAGTACATCACATTGATGGTGATTGTGATAACAACGTTTTAGATAATTTAATGTTACTGTGTAGTAGTTGCCACAGGGAAGTACATAAAATAATGGGAACATATGCACACCCCAGTTATCCGGAGAAAAGAAAAAGCAAATACATCCGTATTAGTCTTTACGGAAATGAATATATGCAGCTAAAGGATAAATCAATAAAATGGCGATCTCCTTATGCACTCCTACTATATAGAATATTTTACACAAAAATAACTCCGTCAACTAACATTACTCCTGCTGTGGGAGAAAAAACTTTTCACAGAATTGGCTTTAACGTTAGTCAATGGGATGAAATTAATTTACTTGCAGATTCAGCTAATATGGCACTAAAGGATTATTTGCGTCAATGTGTCATAACCTGTGTAACATCAACTATTGACTATCCCTATTAACTATAGTAAACTAACAACATGATTTATAAAGGAGTTGATTTTATGGAAAGCATGGATAAACTATATACAACTGAGCAGGTTTCCGAATATCTCAGTTTACCTAAAGAATACATATGGAAGTTAATCAGAACTAAAAAACTTCCTGCGGTAAAGTTGGGAAAATACTATAGAGTATATGAAAAGGACTTGCAACATTTTCTAGCTGAGGCCGCGAAATAAGCGGCTTTTTCTATACCTAAAAATAAACTAAAAATAATTAAAATAAACTATTGACAACTACCAACAGGTAAGCTATACTAAGCACATGGAACACAGCAACACACCAGCAACACGAAAACAGAGGGGGCGCACACATGAAAGAATATAAATTTTGGATGCAAGAAAGCATGGAGTCAGACCTGTACGAAATAACCATAAACGAGGATAGCATCAAGGCGGCAGCAACACTAGCAGTAAACTACGCCAAGGAAAACGGACTCAAAATAAACATCAACTACAAGGTAAACGGCAAACTAAAACAACTAAGTAAGAAAGTAGCATAGCCTGCCTGATGATTCCTAGAGGATGAAAACGGGGAAACCCGTTAGCAGGATAAACTAAATACGAGGGGGATACACACATGAAAAACATGGCCAACGCAGTCAGAACCGCCGAAAAGGCTTTTGGTATCAACGGAGAAATCGAAGTCAAGCGTCACATGGGCGATATTGAAATTTCACCGAATGGATTTGGTTGGATTTGGAGTATTGAGTACAGCACAGTCAGGGAAGCGCAAAAAGTAGCAAACAGACTGTCAAAGCTGGCGCAGGAAAAACTACAGGAGATGTGGTCACACGCAGACCAAAACATCCGCTTCAAGTCAAAACAGTTCCAGACTGACAGTAGGAACTTGATTGAAAAGTATATCTAGTCGAAACGCCTTCGGGCGTCAGCAGGATTGGCTACCTGCTCTGATGATGACGGCCGAAAAGAATAACAAAAACCCCACAGCGCGAACCGGCGAAGTCTGCATCATGCGGGCCAAGGCAAGCGAACACTGGATCCGAAGCGAACGCGACTAGAGGTGCAGAAAAGGGGAAGCATGGGAGTTTAGGTTTTATCCAAACACCTTCGACGAGGGAATTTTGATAAAACTTAAACAGGAGGTAATAAGATGAGAAACTACAAAAAATCTCTAAAAGAGTCTTTCAGGCACTACAAAAACGATGCAGAATATGTACAAAAGTTTATTAAATTCAATAAAACCCTGGGAGATAGTAGAAATACAAGGGAAAGTATCGAAGCGGCAGAAGAGTATTTACAAGAAATTTCCGAAAGTAACGCCTAACCTCGTGTTAGGTTTTACCTGAGTCCGTGAGATTGAGGTAAAATCTAAAAGGGGGAATTGAGAATGACAAAAACCGTTAAGCAACAATTACTAGAGCTTGGCATGAAACCAGAGCAGATTGACAGTCATTGCTCAGACTTATATGTTTTGAAAAATCCTATCTCAGATAAGTTTGTTTCTGAATATCAATTTAAAAACATTGTAACAACATTTAGAAGTGAATTAAACAGAATAGAAGCATGGTACGAGATACCTTTTGCTTACACAGAATACTATGACGAAAGAAAGTAAACTCCTAGCACTCGCTAGGTTTTACCTCTGGCCCCTGTAGGGGTTGGAGTTAAAATCTAAGGAGGATGATGCTATGAATAAGGCAGACGCGAACAGCATTTTAAAGGCCGCCGAACACCTACTAAAAGCGGCACAGGCACTAGATAGCATTAAGTCTGACATAACCAGAAACGCCGCTATAGACTCTATTGCAGACACAACAACGATTCAAGAAATGCGAAACGAAGCAGAGTCGCTAATGGATTTAGTCAAGGAATGGTTTCCTAGCTAGGGGCTCCGGTCCCTGCTTCGCCAAAACTCCTTTAGAGAGGGGTTTTGCTGAGGCAAATATAGGAGGGATACTATGACGACAATAATGTTACTTAACGAGCAAGGCGACATTTCCGAACTGGCAGTTTACACCTTACCGACAAAGCAGGCGTTGATCGCTTACCGTCAAAAAATCGAGTTAAAAAACGGTAATACCTGGGACTATCCGCAGGAAGATCCGGCAATTCGCGAAATGGGAGGCGGTGAATACTGCTACTTCAAGGGTGGTGCCAATATCTTCACCAGGTCAGCGACTACCTAAAGTCGCAGTTTTACCTAAACTATTTTAGATAATGGTTTAGTTAAAATTATGAAGGAGGCTAAAACCATGACCAGAACAGAACTATTAGACCTACTTACTATTGACGAAATACCAATTACCTACACAAGAGGACACGTCGAAGCAGTAAAGGCCAAAATGGTAGAGCACAAAATCAAAAACTTCACCGAATCAGAACTAGATCGCGTATTCTCAGAGGTTGTTGCCCCGAATTTCTGTATCAATGTGGCGAAACATCTTATTTTCAAGGGTTTAACTATCGAAAAATTATACCAGGGTTAAGCGGCACCTTACGCCGCAGTTTTACCAAAGTTCCCTGCCGGGGATTTTGGCAAAATTAAAAGGGGGAATAATAATGCAATTCAAAGAAATAAAAACAAAGGCAGACGCTCAGAATTTCGTCGAAAATGTCCGCAAAATCCGCGGCGACGAAGGTTTAGTGGTCGAGGACAACGGACACGGAGAATTAGTTATGAACTTATTTCCAGGCACTGGCAGTACCTACAGTATCAACATCTACCCCGATCACTGGGACTGTGAAATTCAGGGTGAAGGCATGAGCGCATCGGCAGAAACTATTCCCGATGAAGTCGCTTGGATATACAAGAGACGCGAAATGGTCAATAGAACATTTCTGCCTATATGGGACATATAATCTTTCGTGGTGCTCATCCTCACGGGTGGGCAGTCTGAAGGATTATGGAGGGAGGAATAATAATGACAGTAAGAGTTTGCGACACAGATTGTACGAACTATATATTTAGCAACCTCGCCACAATAAATGGTCTTGGTTACTGCAAACTAATGCCGTTACCGGACGGAAAATACCAGCGAATTAATCGTTGGTCACTGTGCGCAAAAGAAACAGGAATCATGCTAGGAAAACTCGTTCCGGATTTCTGGGAGCGCAATTGTGGAGGGAGGAAATAATATGTTAGTAATAGCCCAAAAACTACACCACGCCCCCGCACATGGTAGCAAAACGCCAACAGGTACAAATACACCCGAGTTAAACAAATACCGCTTATCAGTACATTTCCCTGACTTACGGGTAGGTAAAACCCTTGTCCCTGCCGGGGTGGATCGGAAGGAAGTCTGGGGAGTGTCGCCGCTGGATGCTTGTCAGTGGATGGCAGAACATTTTAGAGCGGCAGAGTGGGTGGAGGTGGAACAATGATTAATCCCAATCAACCACAACCACAACGCTTCGACGAACTAAAACAATCCAGACTTGGCGAGATTAAAAAATTAGCCTGGGAATTGTCTGGAAAATACAGCATATCGAGCGAGGACACTCTTGCACTAGTTTCCTTGATTGATGCAGAGCAAGGCAAGTTAAGTAAAATCAAATACGCAATGTCGGAAATTTTAGCTAAACTTTAATATTTTTTTGCTTGACAGGTGTTACACTATACCATATAATCAGGTGTAACACTAACAGCAGGAGGACAGCATGACGATATCATCGGACAAAACGCGGGTATTTATCACAATCCCAAAGCCATTAGCGGAACAGTTACGCAAACAGGCCGCTAAATCCGGGGAAACAGTAAGCGACATCATAGTTAAAAAATTAGTGCCGGCAGAACCGGCGAAGGAGGAAGAATGATGAATATATTTCAAACAAGTGGCAAGTGGTATGCGGTCGCAGAAGGATACACAACTGAAAGTGGTTCCAAAAACAAAAGATCGGAATCTAGGGTTGGTCCATTTGATGCAATGCCCGTTCCAACTGCAAAATGGTTTACAATGCCTGGGAACGGATCAGAAAAACTACAGCGCACAGCCTTTTCCACAGTGGGAAATACTTCAAAATTGAGCCACAAAAAGGATTTCATTTTTGAAGAAAGATTTATTGACGAATCGCCGGTACACGAAACTGTATACAGTTGCGACATGGATATCCCAGTTATAGGAGAATCCTACCGCTGGACTAGTGACGGATGGGAATCAGTGGCGCATCCGCAAATAGTCGAATAGTTGTTAGCAGGGTTTAATTCCCTGCCGAGCGTCTGATGGGCGTTGGGTAGGTGATTAAAAGCTAAGGGAGGAATTTTAAGTGACACTTAAAAAACAGCGCACGCTCAAAGCTAGAACCTTACGCCGCATGGTAAAGGGAGTTACGCTCCCACAGTCTATCCAGTTAGTCAAGGCAGTGTCAGACATATTTATGTTCCTTGACCTGCTGAAAAGTTACGGTTTCCGGTATGATGATATCGTTACCTGTCATTGTCCTAGCGACGGCGCACCGGAAGGGTACTACGCCGTAACTAAAAACAATATCCCGGTAGGCAGAATCCCGTTTAATTGCTGCGGGATCTATATTTAGGAGGTGAATAATGTGCAAGGAAATATCGTTCGCGCCATGAAACTTGCCGATGAAATAAATACAATTTGGAGTAGACAATGTTCCGCTATTTCCGGTGATGCTCACGCGGAAATGCACGCAAAACTACAGGAAATCAAGTCGCTGCTCAACCTAGATTCTGCTGCCGCTCTGGAATTTGTATGGATTTAGTTTCCCGCACCTGCTCACGCCGCATGTGGGCGGGATGGGAGAAATTAAAAGGGGGAATTAAAATGGTAAAAGTAAAATACGGAAGAGATGAGAATCTCAATGCTACTGTCCGTATATGGGCAGAACAGTGGGAATACGATGAATTCATCGCGCAGGAAGATCCTACTATCACCATTGCGGATTGTGGTGGTGCTGAACTAAAAAACTGTAGATTCAGTTATGCCTGCAATTGTAACTACGACTGTCATGGGGGGACTTCGTTTGAAATGTCGGACAACAGAAATACATTCATATTTCATATTGTTTCAGAGCGTCAAATGGATGCTCTGTATGACGTGGATTTCAATTACACCCCAATCGAGGAAATCGAGAGAATTGTCAGGAATACTTGGCCTAAAACTATCCGAGTCAAGAAATCCTGCTGCAGCAACCAGGAACTTGGGTGGAAGTACTGCCCCCACTGCGGGGAAGTGCTGTAGTCTTTCGTTATCTCCTGCGAGTCAGGGGATGCCGAAAGATTAAAATAACAGCCGGCCGGGGCTAAAATACCGGCCACGAAGGAGGAAAAATGAAAATAATTAACCTTACCCCGCATGATGTAAAACTGTTTCACGAGGGACAAGAACATGTTTTCCTGAAGCCTGGAACTATTGCTCGTGTAACTTCAAAATCCGAATTTTCGCATAGCGTAAATGGTCTGCCTGTACACAGAACCATTTACGGCGAAGTAGAAAATATTCCGAAACCCCAAGAGGGAGTTATCTACATTGTTGCTCTCTTAGTTGCTCAGGCTTTAGGCGGCAGCAGAACAGACATTATTTGCCCCGACACTGGACCAGATTCAGCAGTACGGGACGAAAAAGGACTGATAGCAGGAGTCAGGAGGTTTATGCTTCCATAGTCTCACCCGGTTCACGGCGGCACTTGGTAAAAGTCGTCTGCCAGGAAATTAAACAGGGGAGGAATTTTAATGAAATCAAGCTTTGGTAGAGCAATGGAACAACAATTTGGTGGGAAAGAGTTGCTTCGCTATATTCCACCTTTTAGCATTAGGGACTTTAAGCCTAAAAATCCCTATGTGAGAATTGTAAGTCCTGTAATAGTTCACAGTAAGTCGTTGGTAAATACCAACTGGATTACCAAAATCATAGTCAGGGATAGGTATTCTGGCATAGAAAAGTCTGGTGAATTTATTACCACCGCTGATAGCAGAAAGCAAGCTGTATATAATATACTGCATTATTATTACATGTTTCACGAAGGAGTAAACAGCGGATGGGATAGATTATGGGATAGATTATGAGATCGGTATTTGGTGCGAACTGGGCAAAAATAGCCGCCTACCATAATAATTAAAAGGAGGAATTTTGATGGATTATCTGGTTTACATCAAAAACGATTACCGCAACTTTGCTGGCTCCGGTTGGTGGATGTACGATGACGATACTATATGGATGGCAGGAACCACAAGGGAATGTATAGATTGTTATTATTAGTTTCCTAGCCGCCTACGGGCGGTATTTTTTTGCCCATCCACACATTAAAAAACAGGGGATCTTCTCCCCTGTTTACCTCAATAAACCCCTTCTAATAGCCAACGTCCGTCCCCGCTCTAGTATCCCCTGCCACCTATTATAAACCGTTTTCACGTTTACCCCAAGTTCTCTTGATATATACTCCTTTACAGAATTTCCTTTAATGTGCTCCCTATATGTTCTCTTTATTTCCAGCAACTCCAATTCATCGCCGCTCAAACCTGCTACCAGTTCCCGAACAACCCGTAACCACGTTTCCGTTACCGCCAACGATGCCAGCGCGATCCCTGCACTAGCTGTCTTGTTACCAACGCTACTACCGCGAGGCATACCGTCAGGAGGCGGGGGAGAGTTTTCAAGTATCCTCTCCCGGTTCTGTTCGTATTGTAACTTTATCTCAAAATAGTTAATTAGATAATTAGAGACTATTTGTTTCTCCTGCTTAAATGGATCTGCGAGAGGTTTTCTCATTTATTTCCTCCCTTCTTAACTTCAGCAAACTTAGGAGGATCTGGTATACCAACCCACCAATTCGGCATATAGACCATTTTCCCGTCTACGTTCTTAAAGTTTATAGGAACCTGCTCACTAATTAAGCGAGGATCAGGTCCGACTACTTTTTCAAGGTTACTGTTCGGCATTTCTCATAATCTCCGCATCTTCTTTTCTAGCAATAAACATTAGAGACATGATAGTCATGCCAACCATACAGCCAATAAACAGACCAACAGCTAAACCTAAACCAAACATCACATATCAACCCCCTGCCTTTTTCTCTGCCCCGACCAAAGGTTTGCCCTGGCCCTGCGTAAATAGTTACGGCAAAAACTACTGCCAATGTTGCGGAAATTTGCTCTGTCGGTGAAGTTATGCTGTCGCCAAAGCGGTAAATGTTCTTCAAGGATATACTCAGGAATAAAGTCATCTCTACACTCAATGATTATAGAACACACTTCTTCCGACAACTCCCTAAGTCTATTTTCTCTCTCTGTCATTATTCTAAGAAGTTCTTCGTGAGTTTTCACGATCTCCTGTAATTCTTTAGGGAGTTCTTCGTAGACTATACTTATGGGAAATCTGCCCGTAAAAACTGCAATTACTTTCTTCGGTTCACAATCCAAACTCAAACCCCCTTGATTAAGTAAGGTCTAACCGCTCTTAGAACCAAATACTGCGGAATATGCGGCAACTTCTCCCACATAAAATTCATCCGGGTAGAATTGTCTTTCATTCCGGTCAACTTGTCCCGATTGAGTTCGCAAAAGTCGATAAACTCTTTAGTTAGTTTGATTTCTTGATCTGAAGTTAATCTCATTCTTCAACAAAGTCTAACTCAGGATATTTAAACAGCAGTATCTTTTTCTTAATCAAGTAGTCTTTTGTCTTAAATCCTTTGGTGTCGATTATTTGCACCCTACCGTCCTTCCATTTAACTCTAAAGTCTGCTCGATAGGTAATAGGTCTAATTGACTTTCCAAACCTCTTATATCCTTCTTGTAGGACGAATGAAGGTTGCAATTCTATCTCCAATACGGTTCCCGTTTTTTGAAGGAGAATAAGTTCTTTATATCTCTTAGCTTCTTTTACGCTGTCAAATTTTATCCCGTCAACTTCAACTTTGCGCGAATGGTATTTACTTTTTACATTTCCCATTAACAACCTCCAAAATCCTTAAATCCTTCGTATTTCCACTTAGGATGATCCATATTAGGTATAAAATGTCTACACGACTTAAACCTGCCGTTCTTATTCAGACAATTCTTTCGCATAACCCGCATCCACCCCATCTTGCCGGGGTGGAGTTTTGATAAGCACCACCCGCAATGAGGATTTTTCTTTTTCCTTCGTCTGCGCTTAGCCATTAGCGATACCTGTCATTAAACCAATTTCTCTGAGATAGCAGTAAACCTTATCTCTAGTTAGTCCAATTTTCTGAGATATAAAATAAGCAGAATCACCCCTATCATATAAAGCGGAAATCTGCTGTTTTCGGTAATCAGATAGCACAAAACGCTCTGACATGTCGCCGCCCTTTCCGTACTCGCAGGCGTAAGCGTTAATAAATTTCATTATGTCAACCACCGCACCAACCTCAGTTGCTTTGCGGTTTATAGTCGTTAGCGCTTTGAGAAAATGTTCTGCCCTGACCTGCTGTTCAACATCAAAGACTTTCTTGTAAGATACTCCGCTGAATTTAAGTTTCACCCTGTCCTTAACTTTTGGCTTCTGTATGCAGATTTTCTTATTGGAGATTGAAAAATACTCGCGCTCATATCCTGCCTCCCGAAGAATTTTTCTTAACGCGGCAGGAGTTTTGTCAAGGTTATCGCGCATTATAGCGGTTTCTTCTTCACTCCAAGTAGTTCCTTTAGCCATAATATCAACTCCCTTTTTCTGTTCTCCCTCCCATTAACTGCACCATAACGATCTTAGTAGTAAGCGCATAGTCGGCATAACATTTCACGCATTTAACTGTCGTGGTGCCTGCGCTATATACGTTTGACCAATTCTCCTGACCGCACTCACATTTCCATTTTGCGATCATTTGTCGTTATCCCGATTAATACTTTGCTCTGCATTAAACTTTACAGGATACCGTTTATTTAACTTCTCAATGTTTTTAGCGGCAATAAACTCCAAATCAACACCTAAACCAACTGCTGTTTGAGCCAAATACCATAATATGTCACCTAACTCTAAAATTAACTTTTCCCTATCAAGTTCGTGATTCTGAAATCTATGTTTCTTTAAAATGTCAATTGCTTCTCCCGCTTCTCCACAACAACCCATTAAACCATTTTCAATTTTCTCAAATTGCGTAAGTTCCGGGTTTGCGGTACGCTGCGCTAATTCCTGATATTCGTTAATTTTCATTAATCAGTTACCTCCGGTCCAGAAATATCTAGCAAAGCATCTTCCGATACGTAGTGTTTTAAGTTTTCTCCCCTACATTCTGTTGCTTTGCGGTAGGAAAGATTGCATCCATCGCTGAATCGGCTATCCTTATTACCGCAGGCAAAGCATCCTCTTAATAACCCCTTATTATCCGGTTCACTGGCTTTCTTAGACTTGTCCTGTTCCCAAAAGCAAAGATCGTTGTCCTTGCAGAAACGCGTTTTCTCGTCAGCAGAATGGCAAATTTTTTCACCATCAACGGTTACAGTGTTTGCGCAACTCTCACATGTCTTTTCCGACTTGATATTTGATATCTTAATAACCTCAGCACATTGCTTCTCTAGTTCCACGCCGGACAAGATATGAGCATAGTCGGAAACCTTTTTCAAATCGTTGAGGTTGCGGGTATGCTTAAATCTCAAAGCATATTTCACCATGTTAGTAATAGCAAAGTCCTCGAATATACCGTTTGCCATTGCTACTTCTATGGCATCAATGCCGTTATTCTCTCTAATCTTCACATAATGCGAGGAACCGTCCGTTTGGCAGTATTCACGACCTAATTTGCGTACATCGTGTATTGACATTACTCAATCTCTCCTTCGTCGGGATTTTCTTTAATAGTCGGGTCTGACTCTTGGTATCGTTCAACCTCAACGCCACACTTGCGGAGATAGTCAACTCCGTCATTAAACTCATGCTCGTCCCGGTAAACAACCTTACGAATACCTGCCTCAACAATCAACATAGAGCAATCAAGGCATGGCTTATACGTGCAGTACATTGTCGCCCAATCGGTCTGAAAGCCGAATCTTGCGGCCATTATAATGGCATCTTTTTCCGCATGAGTAACAGGACATTCACCGTTCCATTTCCCTGGTTGCTTACCTTCTCTTGGACAGTTGTCGCAAAATCCTTCCTCTATGCCGGTAGGCAATATATTAAATCCTGTAATATGCCGACCATTTTTAACAATAACCGCCCCTGTCTGCTTTCTTCTACAATCAGATGATTTTGCCATACGCTCGGCAAGTTTCATATAATCAGCCATTTAATTATCCTCCAACTTAGGATATGGTTTTCCACACGACTTGCCTTCCGTACATTTTCCAGTCTGACAAGGCGCTCCACAATGATTGAAAATAAGCGGCCATTCTGCCTGAAATAACTTTAAAATCTGCTGTGCCAAATCCAGCGTTACCGGAGTATTTCTTTTGCAGATACGTTTTTGTATCCAGTTGAACCATGCCCATAGGTTTCCTGCTAATACGGTATTTGCTTCGGCAGCGTTTGGCAAAACTGCCCTGGCGTTCATTCTGGCTTCTTCATTAGTAAAACCTCTACTCATTAAGTTGTCGCGGTGCCAATTATATTCCTGTTGCAGCATTTCCATTAGACCGATAAACCTTAAATTTGCTTCATAGTCAGTTACTAAAACTTCCGGCACATGATACCTAAAATCTCTATGGTCAACATACTGCTGGGATTGGGTAACTGTCTTGACAAATGCGTGAGTATTTAACTGTGTTAGGCACTCCCTTGTTACGTTTACTGCTACCGCCACCGATACCACATTAAATACGGCCAAATGTCCTGACTTGGCACAATGTGCTATTACGCGCTCAATGTCCTGCTGATTGAGCAGTTCTATAATTGTCTGCACATCGTCGGGACTGTAGCATTGTTTTGCTGTCCCGGCACATGCTTTATATGCGTCTGCTGGTATTGATTCACGTATTAACCTTGCCTTTAAAAATGTTTGTGTTGCCAATCTACTTCTCCCCCTCTGTTTTTGTAACTTTTATACTTGCGCTAATTCTGCCGCTAATAAATCCGTTAACAGCAAAACCTACAAACATAATGGCAAGTCCAATTAAGTCATTTCCCTCGCAACCCACCAACGCACCAACCATAACGCTAAAAATCTCTATTGTACTAAATTTAGCTTTAGATATAGAGTTAAAAAAGTTTTTCATTTACTTATCCCCCTTCTTCTTGGGTAAATTTACCTTAGCGGCAGTTTTGAATTCCTCATAAAGTTTCTGCCTATCCTGCTTTGGCCTACTAATTTTGCGCCCCATAGTACCTCCCATTCTCAGTAATATTATACCGCAAACGGTAGATCATTTCCCACTAATCCACCGGCAAAACCTTCTCCATGCGGTGTTTTCTAATTCTTCAATTCTGGCGGCAAGCACTATAATAGTTTCTTGCGCTTCGTCCAGATTACTACTCAGCAACTTAATCTGGTAGTCGAAGTTACTTTGCCTTAGTATTGTTATATCGTTTAATGCAGGTTGCAGTAATTCAGCAACAACTTTTAGCATTTCGGCATGTTCTTTAAGTGCAAGTAGTTTAAACTCGCTGTTCTCCTGCATCATTTCAATAGCACGCTCAATAGTTTCTTTGTCCTCACACAGAACTGCAAATCTAGTTGACAAAATATTTAATTCATGCCTTAGTTTAACTATCTCCCGATCTCTCTTTACTGCGCTCTTTCTCCCCATCCTTCACCACCTCCAAATTTTTGGGAAAATAAAAACTGTAGTTATTTACTCCAAAGTAAACATAGCATAAACCGTTTTTGTAAATCGACCTTACCTCACCCTCCTTGCCTTTGTTGCGCCCCCGGAGAGGTTTTACTTTATCGTTAACTTTAATCATAGACATTCACCCTTACCGCTATTACGGTTAACCATAACACCTGCTATTGCACTCACAACAACTATCGGATTAGCAAAACTTTCTTCCATGCTCCAGGGTTTATCCGGCGGTCTAATATTTCCTTCTATCTTCTGTCTAACAAAAAGGTTAACAAATCTATTATCCTTTCCTCGCTGCACGTAAGATGTTGGTCCTTCGTATTTGTCTGGCGCGATAAGGTACCTAGCACCCTTATTTGCCCTCGGTATGCCGTGTTTTTTCATATATGCACCCAATTGCTGCTCTGACATTAGTAAATTTACTCCAATATTGGAGAGCGATGCTTTACCTCCCCATTGCTTCATGTATTCAAGTTCCTCTTTCAATAAAACCCTTGCTAGTGGTGGCATATTGGAACCCCCTTCTACGCCCCATTCACGACAGCAGGTACAAAACCCTGCCCATATTATTAAGTCGCCTGCGTGGGGCTAATAATTATTTTTTACGATACTTCTCTACTATTCAACCAATCGCAATACTTCTGACATTCTTCCTTATTTCTAAATCCTAACCTCTCGCCATATTTTCTGTTTTCGTGTAATTCAATAATACCTTCGTTGAATTCACTGGCGACGTGATAAATTTTAAATTCTCGGTAATCATATTCATCTCTATTATCAGGAGGAGAATAACTTCTACTGAAATAAAAGTGTCTATCCGAAGAATACCTGCTATCTCGTTTGCTAAATCTAATTACTTCAATTGTGCTCGATGCAGGAACCCTTTTACTTAATGTTTTCGCACAAGTGCATGTAGTTTTGGCAATTTCACCATTCGGGAAATTTGCAACTAATTTTCTTTCCTCGTTACATATGTTACATTTTTCATTTTGATATCGTTCTATGCCAGTAAACCATACCTCATACTCCTCGGTATATTGCTTTAAAATATCGCCAATATTGCTTTGATAAAATTCATTAATAACTTCTCTTTTGAGATTTTCTTCTTTATATTTTAATTCGCTTTCTTTCCTCATTACTTCGAGATTTTTAGTTCTCAGTTCTGCAATTTCTTTCCTTAGTGCCGAGTTCTCATTTCCAATACTCTCAATTTCCAGTTTAACACTTTCCAGCAAGGCATCCTTCATTTTCTGCTGATATTCCATCATTATTACATCGGCAAGTGTTGGTTCGTAGCAAGGTTCTCCATCGTATTCGTACATTTCATATCCTCCTTCTATATACGCCCTATTCACAGCATTAGCATGTAAAACTACTTACGCGCAATTTTCAAAGCTGTGCGGGGCTAATTTTGCTGTTATTTTTAAATCTAATTGACTAACTATCTTGCATCTTCAAATGCTCGGCAACCGTAGCTAGAAAACGACTTACGACAGGTGCCTTAACTATGTTCCCGTGAAACATTTCGGCATATTCTACCGTTCCGTTTTCCTGAGTTTTCTTGAGTACATACCTAATATTTCTCTCAACTCTCTTTCCGGTTGTGCTGAATTTTTCGCCTACTTTGTCGTAGGGGTTTTGTTTTGCATTTGGGATCTCCTTTCGATTTCGCTTACTGATTAGCTAGGAAAAATGCTTTTGCAAATCCTGGCGGTGTTATGCTTCTCCGTACCTGCCTTTTATCCAATCCGCACCCACTATCATAAATAAAACCTTCGGGGAATTCGGGAAGTTCATACAAAAGTCTTTTGTCGAATTTACCAACCTCGCAATGAATGGGGTTCTTTTTTGGTTGTTTAAAATTTCCCCAAAGATGGGTTTTTTACGACAATCATCGCCAAAATCAAACGGGTTAAATTCTAGCGACGGATTACCTAAAAAGAATTTTAAAAAACCGGCAGGATTCTCTAATGCCCAGAATTTCAATTTCGTATGTTGTGCCTTTTCAAAAGGCAACTCGTACTGCACTTCCCAAACAATTTGCAAGCACCTTAACACTAACCTCATTGCTTCTTTTAAATCCCTTGGTTTTTTGCGTTAGTCCTAGCTAAAGAAAAATGAGTACAGGTTGGTGCAGCCAATATCCCGCATACCCCCCCCCGGAGGTTCATAGGAAAATATGTCGTACTGAGGTAAAGTAATAACTCGTACATCATAACCGCCTTCAAGGTAAGGTTTACTCCAACTTCCAGTCCCACCACATAAATCCAATATTATCTTTACGCTATTATCGGTCAATTAACTACCTCCACCGCTACCACACAATAACCCGGCGAAAGTCCGTCCCGGAAATCATGTAGCACAACTCCCCTGCGATCCCGAAAACTATTCCGGTACTTCTCGTCGTACCATTTCCGGTTACTGTCATTGGGCAGGTCAACTATTATTTTCAACTTAGGTTGTCTGTGACGTTTCTGTTTGGGCATTTTCGTTCCTCCTATAACTTAGTCAATTCTGACTTATCTATGCCATTAGCGCAGTATTCGCAAATATCTTCACCAACACCATTCCTATACCAATCACAGTCCTGTACTGTCATACTGTCGCCGCAAACACTACACTCATGCGATATATAGTCTAATGGGTTATATCCGCTTATACTTACACCAATATGCTTTTCCATGTCCTCTACTGTAGATTTAAGAACAGGAACTTCGGCAATGTCTTTGTCCTCTAAAACACAATAAACCTCGCTATGCTTACCTAATACCTCGCCAAAGTAAACCTTTTTACCTATAGCAGATTTAACTTCCTGCTCAGTAGATATAAACAAACCTTCTAAATCTCCCATCCTGCCAAAATCCCTCGTAAATCTATACAGGTTTTCCATTTGCGGTATCCTCCTTCTTCCTCTCAGTTAAATACTGCTCAGAAATATATTTATCAGGTATCCGCAGCACGGCGAAAACTCCAAAATCGGTAAGGGCATTTGCACTATTTAAAGCACCCTCCGGTATTACAATTTCAACATTTATCCTGTGAAATTTCTTTTTCTTGGTCGGTGAATATGTGCTGATAGGATTGACAATCGGTAAAACTAAAACGCTGCCAGGATTAGCACCCTTGATGCTTTCCGCTATCTGCTTAATCTGATCCGGCAATACGTTGATGTGGCATGTTCTCATTTACCTTCCTCCTTCCTATTCCTTCCGAACTCAATAGTTACCTTACCGCCCCTAATGCCAATTATAATAACGACAATCCACGGCAAGCAGGTTAAGCATACAGTTGTATATAGTAGTGCCTTGTCGAATAATTCTAGCAATACATAACCTCCTACAAGTAATAATTTTCGATGATGTACTGAACGGCATTTTCCAAATCCTCACAATGCCGCGTAATCCTGCCCCGAATATGCGGATGATTAATGATGCCATAAGCAGTACCCCATGCGATTACTGGTTTTCCCTGCCTTCTCGCCTCCACAATCTCGCAAATTGTACCGATAGAAATTTGCTCATAATCCAACTCGGCAAGAATAATGTCGCTATGACTAATCTGGAAGTCGTTACTGTCAATGATTTCTCTGTCGGTTACGTTGGTTCCGAAGTCGGTATTTACCGGATTAAGTATACGGAAACCTGCTTCAACTAAGTCGCCTGTTGCTCTTTCTCTCCACTCGCTCATTTCTTCTTTACTCAGTCCGGACATTTTTCCGGCGAGATATACTGTTGGTCTACGCATTGTTTTTCTCCTTCCTTCCAATAACTTCCAAAATTTCTTTCCACCCAATATCATCACTAAGAATTCCCTTAAAATGCTCGTTATTCTCTCCGAACTCACGGTACAAAGCGACTTTGCCATCATCACCCTTGGCGTATCTCGGCATATTCGGACAAGGTAATCCTTCCTGAGTTCCCTGTAAGCGGCAAATTAGCGGTCTGTGTTCATAGATCGCACATTTATTATAAAAAGTGTCGCGGAAAATGCAGGTCATGTTATCTCTTTTCTGTTCCATAAGATGTTCAATGTCAACAAACCTCATATTTTTTACTGCTACTACAATCTTATCCCAGTCCGTATTTGAGATAGGCACCGGACCACAGCATTCACCGCAGTTAATACAGATAAATTCGCTCATACGTTTCACTCCTTATTTGAGAATATTCCTACCGCTTACGGTTGGTAGGGGCGTGGTTATGCCTCTGTTGCGAATAATTGTTCTACTTCGGCAATTGTCGGTTCATCCCAGCCAAACTGTTTCGGACTTTCTCCAAACATGCAAAATCTCTTACACTCTGGTATAAAATTAAGTCCTACCGAAACGTCCTGAGTTCCGCTAAAGCGGTTCTTATCTATGTCTATAACTGTATCAACGCCCAAGTCAGATTTATCCTTATCGCTTAACCGATTAACTATGAAAATATTATCCGCTCTGTTTTCTGTGTCTGCTGTACCCGATACGGAGTTGTCAGATTTTCTTGGGTGCGCCACAAGGTGAATATGCGCATCGTACTTTTGAGCAAAAACAATTAATTTTTTTACGAATTCAGATTGTTTGCGGTAAAAATCCCTATCCTCGCTCGTAAATTCTGTAGTCATAAGGTTGTCTATCGAAAATACCTTACAACCGTATCTCATTGCCGCATACTCAAAAGTTTCAATAAGGTTTTTATCTGTCACCGAACCATAACTATCAATCAAGAAAAAGTAGTCTTTATACCATTCTCTTATTTTGGTAACAACTTCTTTTTTAGGATGTGCCACCTCTTTGTTTTTTATCTTATCGAATTTCATTTCCATGTTTCCTGGACCTGCTGCCTGCAAGTCAATCCAGTAGCGGAAAATAGCCTGCTTTAATTCTCCTGAGTATGAGCAAACAACAAACCTTTTATTTATCGCTTCTAACAGGACTTGTCCCAATACGGTAGATTTACCGCCACCACGCTTGCCGGTCCATATACTTACTTCTCCAGTCATAAAACCGCCTATTGCTTCGTCAATACCTCTTATCCCCG
>Ga0209728_1000033_pt1 | contig 142784 bp, 194 predicted proteins | sample RifGroD1_FD_183997 | JGI IMG/M metagenome (GOLD analysis project Ga0209728, IMG submission 183997) | Groundwater microbial communities from Rifle, Colorado, USA - Groundwater D1 (SPAdes) (version 2) | ecosystem: Environmental > Aquatic > Deep subsurface > Groundwater | place: Rifle, Colorado... | reverse complement strand
CCTTTTGATTTTGTTATACAATAGTTGAGATATTAGCATTGAGTTTAACTAATACCTTTTAAGAATTACACTGTACAACGTATGGGAATCAATTGTTATAATTATTTTACGCTTTACAGTGTCCATATAAAAGATATTGAATTATGCTGCTAACTTGGATTTTTTAGTTTTAGTTTTCTTCAAAGAAGATGCCAAAACAATATCTGATAATGGAAGAATTTTAGTTACAGTTCGATTATTCCATAATTTTAATTTAATTTCTGCATATGGAACAGGATCTAAGTCTGAATAGTAAGCAATGTTAATGATTTCTCCCCTGTAAGGTCTTAGGGTATTGGATGTGCCTGTGTAAACAATTTCTTTGCCTAGATATAAGGAGTTTAGTTTTGAGGCAGAATGGGTTAAATTTTTGATGTTTTTAGGTTTTTGCATTTTGATTAACCTTCTTTCATAATTTTATTTTTTGAATATAGCATTGAAAGCAATTAGTCCAGAAAAGTTTGCAGGTACATCTTGATTTTTGCAAATTGATATGTATTGATTTAGGATTTTATAAGACATTGTTTTACCTCCTTTAATTTATTTTAGGATATATTGGTTAAGTTTATATCCTTTGGTCAACCCCTGTATAGTCACTGTTATTCTGAGTTTTGTTATACAAGGACTGAGCAAAGAGCATAAGCTCTTTAGAGTATTAACGATTGCCGTGTGTAGAAATTTCATGAACATAGGTATAAGCATCTAAAATATTCATGTCGTAAGTATCTATCAGATATTGTGACGAACCATGTTCACTACCTCTAATTTCTCCATCAATACTATAAACTGGAGTTGCATTACCTCTGGAATTGCAGTTGCGATAAGTCCAATATTCATTTTCACCGTGTTCTTTTTTGGTAAATTGTAAGTTATTTTTCATTCAAACATTCCTCCATTAATTTATTTTTAGAGTCTTCAAAACCATTCTAAACTCCCTGCTCTGCAAGCATTGGTGTTATGCTGTTATGAGCATTACAGGATGCTTAGAAGGGCTTTAAATGCCCTAAGTAGTCTTTAATTGATCTATATCTTCCTGCTTTAATTCTGGATGTTCTCTAAGAATTCTTTTACCTACATCATTCCAATTAATATCTTTTGCCATTGAAAATATCAATTCTCTTAAGATTCCTTGATCACTTCCATAGACTTGAGGAATAATACGCTTGCTTACATAAATTTTCGCTTGCTCTGCGGTCATTGTTAAGTTATTATTCATAATTTTACTTCCTTTCATTTCCCAGAAAATTATTGTTTGCTAGGATTTAGATTTTCTAACTGTTTCAATAATCTTTCTTGCGGTTCTAATGTTACATTTTGCTAAAGATTGAATTTCACTAACTAAGTCTTGACTTTTAACTTCTCTTTCTTTCCAACATGGGTATATTTCACGATATTTAATCATTGTCTCCACTCCTTCATATTTAATTAACTTTTCCTTTAAAGAAAGGCAACAACCTGTTATGTCGTTCTGTTATGATGCTATTGTTATTGCCTATTCCAAATACAATTAATCAAATCCCATAATTTCCTGCAAGATATTCCATTGCTTCCTTCTCAGTTTTTCCGATATGTTCATGATGATCATGTGTTCCGTACCAATAACCTGCATAGCGCAATGGTAATGAATCATCATATCCAGGCCATGTTTGAGTATTTGCTTTTGGCGTGAAACGCAATTCGGTTGTTTTGCTTCCGATATTATAGGATTTAATAAGTGTAGCATCTTCTATTTTAATATCTTCAGTGCAATACTCATCATTAACCATATCGCAAAATTCCTGCAAGTTCATTTCTTGATTTTTACTTTGATAAAATACATTATCATACTTAATTTGTCTTTCGTCAAGAATTTGAATTACATGAGTACCCATTGATACAGCACTGTAACCTCCAGCATTAACCCAAACTTCAACTTTCCCGGCAGATTGAACAACATAAATTGCTCCACCACGTTTGATTAATTCCTTTTTAGCATCTTGAAGTTTTTTGATTGTTAGTATGATATATTCCTTCTTTCATTCACAATATTTTGATTCAATGTCGCACGACAATTTGTTATAGAATTATTGGTATGCAACCTTCAATCAACGTATTATATTAATCTTTTATCAATGCCGCAGGAAACTCTGTTGATTTTGTATATCCTTCCACTTCCCTCTCTAATGCTTCAAAATTTGCAAGGAAATTACCACTAAAATGATATACTTTGTGCGTGGTATCATATTCACCTTTTTCAATCGTTGCAGTAACGTCAAGGTTAAACCTATCTGCCAATCGTTGAATATATTTACTTATTGATGCTTTCTTACTCACTGTTATATCCTCCTTTTAAGTTTTACTTACGCTAAATAAAAACTAATACGTTTTTTGGTATTGTTATTTTGAATTTCAACTCCTTTGTATTTTCTACTGTTTACAAAATGATTTTCAATGACATTTCTAGTTTGATAATTACCGCCTGATAGATAAACCTCAATTACAGATCCACTCCATCCTAATTGAACTTCAGGTAACTCATTTACACATTCCTCTAAAACTTTACTGATTGCGCTTTTGACTTTTTGAATTTTAGCTCCCATAACTTTTTCTTCATCGTCTCTGAACATCTTAATTCCTTCTTTCTTAAATTAATAAATAATATTTACTTGATTAATAACACTATACCACGCTTGCAAGCACCTGTCAATAAAAATTTACTCTTTTTTCTCCTTTTCGTCTAGATATTTTTGAATGGCCTCTGCGACTATTTGAGCCATAGGACGGTTAACTTTTAGAACATAAGCGTCTAGTCTTCGCCTGACCTCTACCTCTAGTCTAGTGTTGAGTGTAACCTGCATTCTGACACCTCCTTTATGATAATGTAAGTATAGCATACACGCAAGCGTTATGGAAGGTCCATGAACGAAATATGGCCGGCTGTTATACCATAAATTGTAAGTTTCGAAGGGTTAACAATATTGAACTACTTGAATTTTACCTAAAACATTTTTCTTTACTTCGTCAGTTATGTAGAAGTCAATCTTAGCATAGTCATACTTTGGGGACTGAACACTATTAACCAACTTCATTATATCATTCCATTTTCTACCACTTCTTCTGAGGATAAATTGACAAGGGTAATAATTCCCAGTTTCAAGATAGCAAACATGATCTATTTTGTTTTGATCTAATAAACTTGAAAGATTTATTGCATTTTCCACTTTGTCATTTCCTGCATACTTAAAAGTCAAACATCTTTCATTAGTTGTTATAAATGGGTCAACCATTGAACAAATACCTTCATTATGTACACATAATTCTGTCATAATAATTTCACTCCTTCTAGTTTATCACATTACTCACTTTGATAAACTCCAAAACCCTGCAACCACACATAGTTCGCTGTTATATAGATTGCAGGATGTCTAGGCACTATCAAAATAATTATATTTGCTTGACACAATCAGGATGACAACCAATTAAATTATTTCCATTTGCTAAAACATTGATTCGCTCAAAATCTTCTCCTACATCTCCGGCAATGGTTCCTGTTATAAAACCATCAACCCATTCAGGTATTTTGTTTTTAGAGTTATGGATTAATACTTGGCACTTTAATTCCTTTACATATCCAAGTTCAACCCATTTTTGAGGAGCAAATTGGCCTAAAAGAGAATATCCTAACCATGCAGGAATATTTTCTTTTCTTTCCTCAAGGTTTAATTCTTTTGCCTTTTCTTCTGCTTTTGCAGTCCATACCCAAATGCCATTAGTTTTAGTATTCATTGTTAACACGCTCCTTCTTCTAAACTATGCAAATAACATGCAGTAATAGAATTTTGAGAATCACAAAATCCCATTCCATAACCACTTAATTTGTTGCAAACATCTTCAAAATCTTTTGTGTTAACTCTTCCTACTCGTTTAATCCTTTCTACTCCCAAATTAATATAACCAATTCTTTCGGACTCTTTTTGCTCCTTACAATCGACTTCATAATCTAGCAAATTACGCTCTTTAAGAGTTTTTAAACATTCTTTTACTGAAGTATAACCCATTTCAAAAACTGTAGTTTGATAAGGAGTACCAAAAGGAAACCCAATAGTATTGCATACATTGTATTGAGTAAACTCCCCAGTTTCAAAGTCAATAACTTTAATCTCATTCCAACCATAATTTTTATATTCCTTCACAAATGTTTTGATTGCCATAATATGTAACCTCCTAGATTTTTTGAGCTTAATTGCTCTCCGTACCGCACTATATTATATTTGGTTTAATACGTTATAGCACGTTACAGAGAATAGTTAAACTGTTATTGATAAATTGTTATGCAGTATACCTGTATAAATACCAGTCATCATGATTTATTACGAAATTTCCTTGTCTATCTTTTTTAACTTGTTTCCTTTCTTGTTGATCACTAATAAAAGTATCTTTAACTGGTTTATGGTCTAACACTTCGATTCTTTGAATTGTTACAGATTTGTCAGTAGTTTTAACAATTTGAAAAGCTCTATAAATACTATTATCGGCTGGTCTGTGTTTGCAAACAATATCGCCAATTTTAAAAGGATTTTCTGCTTTTACTTCCTCGACTTCATTTGTTTCTAATATCTCTACGATTGCTGCATATGGATCTATTAACATTCCTCCACTTGCTCCACCTTCTAGTATTTTAAACTGAATATTCTTTGGCCCTGTTGAAACAATTTCACATTTTCCCCACCTTTTAATATTGACAATGTAACCTACTTTTATATTATCCTTCGAAAACTGAACGCCACCAATATCTTTTAGACATTTTTCAAAAAACTCAAGTTTGTCATATTCCCATTCATATTTTTCAAGCATGTCATCTATTTTCTGTTCGATATAAATTTCTGTTAAAATTTCGCCTGAACGATTTTTTAATTCTTCGCCTTGTTGAATTTTATAAAGTGCTTCTTCATATTTAACTACAATATCCTGATATGTTTTAACTTGTTTATTACTCTCTTTAATTTTCCCAACAAGATAAACCTTGTTTTGTAATTTTGAATTATTTGCGGTGGCTCTTGCCGTACATGCACGCTCTTTATAATAATCGCTTTTTTGATATTCTTCAAAACCTTTTTCATATCGTGCTATTACCTTTGCTTTATGATTGCCAAATGCACGACTTCCAGAATGACCATGGATAATTGGTTGTGTTAACCAAGACCAATCTTTTCGATATTGATTAAAATCGGCTTGAAAATTTTCAGCACGTTTTTCTGCATTATCTGCATATTGGTCGTAACGCTCTGCTCTGTGTTCAGCTTTTTCTTGCTTGCGCTCTAGTTGTTCAGCAAAGGTTAAGCGTTCACCAGTTTTTTCTTCCTCAGTAAATCCTAGTTTTTTAGCTGTTTGGATCGCTCTCCATTGATTATTAACAGAACGAGATACCCAAGCTTTAGCAATACCAGAAAATAAATATGAGCTTTTGATTTCCTTTTTGAGTTCATCGGATAATGCTTGATATTCTGGTTTTGAGAAATGCAGTTCGATTTTACCAGTTTCAAGGTTTTTAATATAATTTTTAGTCATATGTAACACGCTCCTTTAGATTTTTAAAGAGTCTTAAATACTCTCCAAGCCGTAATATTTATATTTACATTATATCACGACCTAGAGAATAATTAAAGCTTTCATAGGCAAGAATTTTAATTAAATTTATATATGCTTCTGTCATCCCTTTGAGTCATTACAAAGATTAATTTTGGTCTTTTGCCGTGTTCTGAAATAATCCTGTTTTCAATATCCTTGATTTTAATCATGGAATTAGGTCTGTTCTCATCATCAATTAGAACTACAATTTCTTCTAGAATTTCTCCATCTAGTTCAAATTTGACCGTTTGAGTTTTGCCATTTGTTTCACGCTCCTTTTATTACTAATTTTAGTTTACGTTTTCACACTGAGCATTGTTATTATCTCAGTACAAATTGCTAAAATAATAGGTTAAAAGTGAATTTATTTTGGTTTAATTACCTATGATTAGTAATATCACAAACATACCTATAAGCCTCTAGGATATCCATCTGATAGGTATCTATTAGATATTGTGCTGAACCATGCTCTGTGCCTCTAATTTCTCCATCAATAATATAAACTGGTGTTACACGACCATAAGGTTTTCCGTAAGTCCAATATTCATTTTGATTATGTTCTTTCATTTTTTACTCCTTTCTATTCCTTAAAAGTTTGATTCATTTGGGTGTTAACTCTTTTCGTACTTAGTGCCTTTCCAATCGATGCCTACTAGATAATGACTCATTTGCTCAAGTTTGTTGTCATCTTTGATCCAATTGATTGTATGTCGTGTATTAACAGTCATTCTCATTTTCTCCCATTCTTCATTGGAGATATCACTAGGCTTTTTTGTATCCCAATCAATGAATATTCCGCTACCATGAAATGTGGCCTCTCCACCTGTCATCATTCTAACCTGCTCCCCTGCTGTAAAAACGATACTGTCAATTCTTGACATATCATTTATTTCTGTATCCCTCATACTAGAAGAATACATCATGTAACATGTTTCGCCGTCTTCATCTTCTTGCTTATCTGCTCCAACAACAAAAGAATTGCCACAATTATTACAAATTACTAAAACCTGTTTTTCATTTTCAATAGCATTATTTATCTTTGCCTCATCGATAAAATGTACTCTTCCACAACTACAAAATCTTACATCATACTTTTTCATTTAAATACACACTCCTTTAAATTTTGATAGCCTCGAATCAAGGCGAAGTCCTGTTATTGTTATGTCACTTCGCCCTATTTCCATACAATCAAAATATATAATGAATGTTAGGATGTCATTGGAATTTTTAAGATTCATGTTTCAATAGAACCACAATAAGGACAGTCAATAACAACATCTTCGCAATCAACTACCACTTTGTAACAATTATTACACATTAATCTTAGTTTATCCATCTTTTAAACTCCTTCCTTGTTACCATTTGAAAATTAGAATTTAATCTCTTCAATCATTCTAAAAACTCCTTTCATAATTAGATTAAAATTCGTGTTTGCTAGGGTTATTCCCTCCAAGTAATTTCAATATCATTTCGTCCGTAATCTAATTTATAAGCATTATTCCATTTTTCAAAGAAGAATATAATACTACTATGAACATCTTTTTCACTTGAGGGACTAGAAGTATTAATTGCAACACCTTCTTCTACTTCAGCTAATGCGATAGCTCTTGACCCTACATAGTTAATCATTTGCGAAAAATCTTCTTTGGTCATATTCACGTTATTAATTACAAAATTTTTCATTTAAAAATACACTTCCTTTCCTTACTTCGAAACTAGGCAAATAACATTTGTTATTGCTATTATGTTACCTGCCCACTGTTTAAACTCTGCTATCATACCATCATTAAGAATGTTAAACCAATTGTTAGGGAATTGAACTTGCAATCTTTCGAGAAACATATTACTAACTGAATAATGAACTCGTTTGTCTTCGTGTTCGACTTGGAAACCAATAAGCGAAGAATTATGGTTCATAAATGAGTTGTTTAAGGCAATGAAATTAGATTGTGGCATTATTTGACGTTGTTCCCATTTGTTGACGTTATATCGCTCATAATGAGTTAAGAATTGCATTTATTTAACCTCCTTTAGTTTATATACCCTCGACAACGTTTCAACCTCGATTGTTATAGTTGAAACGCTCTGAGAACATACACACCTAAATAGTTTGTGTATAAATATTAACTTGACCTATAACTTTTTCAACTTTGACATCTGTTACTTCTGGATAAAGTTTCCTAAAATATTTACAAACATCTCTAACTGATTTTGCTACAGATTCTTCATAATGCTTTTCATTTTCGAACTTATAACTCATAAGATATTTAGTAAACATTTTTAACCTTCTCCCATAATCCAATCAATACATGATTTTATTCTACAATCTAATACATGTAATGTCTTTATGCAAACCCTTGATTACTTGTATTTTTTTAACTTCCGAATTTAAAAGTTCGTTATCAACACTGTTTATTCCCAATATTTTACCATTTTTAGTAATCATATAATAACTATTGTTTTTGATAACTTCACTTACTTTCATTTAATCTAACTCCTTCAGTTTTAATAACTTTACCTCGAATGCTAGACAATAGCAAATTAACTATTGTTATTGTCTAGACTCAAGATACAATTATTTTAGCATTAAGCAACATTATTGACAATGTTTAGAATCGCTTGGGTTTCTTCTTGGAATTCTTGATCCTGTTCTTGCTCATCATTGATAATTTGTTCTGACTGTTCTTCTTGATTTCCTTCGCCGAACTCTTCTGCGGTCACTGTTATAGCAGGTTCAAGGTTTTCACTTTGTTGAGGTTGTTCTTCTTCTTGTTCAATTTCTTCCTCAACAACCTCAACCTGTTCAAAAGAACTTAGTTTTCCCAACTCAGTATTAATAGCATTTAACCGCATTTCCACACGTTTTAGGTCAATAACCTTATCTTGCAACCCTTCCTTATACTCCTTTGTTGGAGCCTGAAAAAATTTATAAGCCCATGCAGAAAACTCTTCAACTTCAACATTATTTCTTAATGCAGAGTAGGCCGAATACATCAGCATGACAGTATTAGTCTTATTCAGCCATGTATATCTATAGGTTGCATAGTTTTTAACTCTTTTACTTCCTTCCTTTGCATCTTCTTTCTTTTTGTTCTCAATCCAAATTTCTGTTGCTTGACTGAGGTAATTAGAGACATTTATCATGTCATCCTCAATTTCTTCCGGTAATCCTAGTTCTCTAAATCCATAAATTGATTTGTCAATATTATCCTTAGACAACTCAATTGGGCCATTGTTATGTATTAGCGTGATGACTTGTGACAGAATTTCATCTCCGGCGTTGCCCTTTGTTGCCAGTGGGGTTAGTGCATGTAAAATCCAGTCACTATCTAAAATCGATCTAAAGAATTTTCTTGTGTCGCTCCCCATTGCTGCCTTCCGAATTTCAGAAGGTTTTAAACCTTTGGCTCCTGAATTCATTTGAACGAATGCCTTTTCAGCGTCTTCCTCGCTACAATTGTTCATGGTTGTTATACGCAATTGATAGTCTTTGATAATGTCCTGCCATAACTCTGGAAGTTCTGAGAATGTTTTGCCGTGAAGTGTTTCCATAGCGTTGAATTGTTCGCCTTCTTTTGTGAATTTAGGGAACATGGTTTTTGATACATCAAGTTTAAACCCATTGTTAATGAATAGATAGATACTGGTTAATCTCTGCTGCCCATCGACTGTCTTTCTAAACTGGCTTTTGTCGTCTGCACGGTAGACTGTTATTTCAGGAATAGGGTTTTTAAGAAGAACAGTCTGGATTAGGTTTGATGCTCTCCAAGTCTCCCAGACATAAGCCCTTTGTGATTCCATATAGTCTCGAAGGGTTTTAATTTCTTTCCCTTCTTCTTGCTTTTTTGCGGTGAGGAAGTCTTGAAGGTGTTTTCCTACGGTGTAATATTGCTTTTCGATATGCTCGACTAGGGTTCCAATGTCTCGTTTTTCCGTGGTGTAAGTGATTTCCTTTTTCTCTTCAGTCATTTTTTACCACTCCTTTTTATTTTTGTTTCAAATAGACTCAAGCAAGGAACACCAAATAATTAGTTGTTATTGTTATTTGGTATTCCCGTTTCAGGCTACTTTTAAAAAAGAATATCTCATGTTTCTTAGTCGTCATTATTTAGACATTCATGGCAAATATATTCTCCTGTTTTTTCGTCATTATCATCTACAACACGATAAAGTAGTTTTTCGTCAAAAGTAATACTACATACATAACAAGGATGTAGTATTAATCTTTCTACTTCTCCTAATCGTTTCGTAATTTCTGGATAAGCAATATCTCTAGAAGTGAAGAAAAAATCTTTTTCCGTTTCCATTGCTTCAGCATGAACCCAAGGAGAAGGAGAAAGTTCGACATCTGACTCATAAATTTTCTTTGTGGCTAGGTAAAACCTATAGCCGGAAATACCCTTTTTTGTTTCAGCATCAGGAGTACAAAACCATTTTTTGTTAGTCATTTTAAAAACCTCCTCAATTTAAAGGACTTAATGTCCTTTCTAAATTATACCATATTTTAATAATTATTATGATATAATTTAGAAAAAGACACTTCAACTACCATGAATTGTCTTTTTGATTGGAGTAATTACTCTCCTTTAAAAAGTTCGCCTAATTCTTCTCTGCATTTTTTACAGAGAGTAACTACAACGGATTGACCTAATTTGACATCTTTTAAGTCATTATCTGTATTCATACAAGCAATACAGCCAGAATGTTTTGAGGATTTTCCAATTTCAATCATTAATTATTACCACCTTTCTTAATTCGACATTAGATAGTTATTGTATAATATTTACTACCCAATGCCCAACTAAGAATTAATCCCTTCAGCCTTAAGTATAATCAATTTAACATTAAATTACAACAACCTGCATTTTGATTTCGTTATGCAAGTTTAATGTAATTGTTATGATTAAATTGTAATAATGAATAAACTAAAGGGATTTAGTAGAATGTTTTTATCCTTTCCTCTATCCTTTATAAAGTCTAACATATTTTGTATTCCGTGTATCTTTATTTTTCTTTTGGCGGTCTCAGATCATCATTCGACTGAGGGAAGCTTTCAAGAAAATTTTGACATAGAGGGAATATCCCATATGCTAGAATTTAGAAGGGATAGAGAATTAGATAGTTTCAAAGAGAGATTTTAAATGGTCAAGCAACAAACAGGTTATATACGCTCTTCGCGCCTACATTGCCTTTATTTGTCTACGATTATTTCCAGATCCTTGACATGCACTTATAGTACACGCTTCGCCAGATTTTACCCGAAAATAATTCGCGCTATCATCCCAATATTAAATTTTCAAAGAGCTATCCTTTTTAAGCATTCCTTGACTAGAGGTGCTTTCCCTTGGGATGCCTTGGGCTTCAAGGGATTTATTCTTTGTTAAGAGTCTGATTACCTCCTTTTGTCCTATTTTGCGTAGGCACTATGTATTTGTTCTTGAGTTAATTTTAATGGATTGTGGTTACTAAGTCAATAGGTTAAAGAAAATTATTTCTGGATTTATGTCTTGGCCTACTAACTACTTCCTAGCAGGTTTTGTTCGTGTGCTTCTCTATGTACCTTATTTTAAACTAAAATATTATATTTGTATATAGGTAAAAGTCCTATTCTATTGTACTATTCTTACAAACAATTTAAGGGTTAATTATTGATCCGATACCAGATATAACCCTATTTTGATTCTGAGACGTTTGAAATGTATTAAGGTAAGATTATATAGGGTAATACAATCTGAGGGCAGGAAAGGCCGTTTCTGTTCGTGTGTTTTTAGTTTGTAAAGGATTGAAAAGGGAAAATGAGTTTAACGGGCTGAATGAGCATAGAAAAAGACTAGAATTTTATTTTCTAGTCTTAAGGTTTAATTAATGTATCTTTCCAGTATTCGTCTATTAAATTTTCTGAAAATTTATTAATATAATCAATTGCGCCAACTATATCATCCTTATTAATTTTACCTCGATTAAGATCATATAATACCTGATTATAATCAGAGTTGATAAGATCCCATATAATCAAGAATTTCCGATAAGTAAAAGGATTATTGCTCCGTAATGATTGAATAATTTCCCCTCTAATGATGTTGTTTTTAATTAGTGCTTCGCGGTCTTTAATCTGTTTTATCATGTTGCTGCAAATTGAAGCTGTGATAATTTTATCATTTAGTTCCTGATTTCTAGCGAACAATTCCCTTGATATTTTTTGATCTTTTTTAAATTTAGAATTCCTTGCTTGAATTTCTTTGCCAGTGATATAGTTTCCATTTGCAAGTTTATAACCTTTCATATTTAACATCTCCTTTATACATTATATTAGCGTTACACGCTCAGAATGACACTTCTAAGGACTTCAAACTAATTAAAGGTAAAAACACTATTAGATAAAGAAAATAGGAGGTTTACCCTCCTTTAGTTGGTCAGATAACTTATTCTTGCTTTGTGGCATTTGTTTTCTTCTTGTGTCATTTTCCATTCGAGCGAATCATAATAAAGATCAATTTCTTTTAAGTCGTAGTTAACATAACAATTATATTTTGCGAATGATTCAAATATTAAAGAATACATTTCTTTAGCTGTGCCAGTTATTCCTTTTTCTTCTGATAGTATTTTATTTTCAACTTCGTATTTTTCTTTAGTCATTCCTAAAGATTTTAGCAAGAATGAAAATTCTCTAATAGAATCTGACTTATCAATTTCTAGGACTGACTGAGCGTAGAACATATCGTGATATTGCTTAAGGATAATTGCCTTTTCAGTTTTATTCATTATGTAAAAACCTCCTTTAATGCTTACTTATAATTATAATCAAATTTAGGAGTATGTCAAGATATTATTTTACGATTATATAAATAATGATTATTAATTAAATTTACCGTTCAATCCATTTTACTATGAATTTATATAATTTGTCAATCAATTTTTATAAAATTATTTTACAATTCAATAAAATCGATAAAACATAAACCCTAAAACCCTACTCCTAACCCACTTCTTAAAATCAAAATACCCAATAAAAATGGATTTTTAAAGGGTAGAATAATGTTGATAGAGGATTATATCAGATATGATGTTCTGACCGCTTATATCGCGTCTGGTGGCTTCTTATATTATATTTATAGGCAAAAGAAAAGACTAGGTTTGTGGCCTAGTCTTTAGTATCCTTTCAAGCAATTTTACATCTTGTGAGTATTGTTTGCTTTGCTCCGGCGTATTCGCTGTGATCTTTTATTGTGCCTTTGATTTTAACTAATTGACCTTGATCCACTTCAATATATTTCGATGATTTCCAGATAAAAACATTTCCTTCTGTATCTAAGAATTTGTGTATGTGTCCTGCTCCCCATTGTGTTTCAAAACTGAATGAATTGATATAGGTTAGCTCTGTTTGGATTTTTTCGCCGATACTGCCGATATACTGAGATATTAATTCTTGTTTTTGTGCCGTTTCCTTCTGCTCGTTTATGATTTCCCTTTCCATTTGTCTGGTGAAACTTGAAACGATTGAAGCAACAAAACCTAATTCCTTGTGAGTTATTGAGGATTCATGAGCAAGAAGGTTGATATTGTAAAGGTAATCGTTTTTCAAGTCTGTTAATTCCTTGGCCCATTGCAGAGATTTTTTTGCTAATTCTTTGTCGTGTTCAGTTGGGATTGGGTATTCTATAATATTTCCTCTGTAATCCGTGACTATCTTTCCAAAATTCTCCATTGATATTTCTGCATAGTCTGCGGTTGATATTCCTCCTTCCTCTTCTTCCTTTGCTTTAGTTCTGGATAACCATCCATTTTCACGGATACAGGCTGCTACAAAGGTTAAATAGTTTTCTGTTTCAATCCTTGACTTGTATCCAAAAGGGATTTCACTGTATTCCCTTTCTTCAAACTCTGCAAGATATTCCAACATCCGAGCGTAAAAATTTGGATCTGCATGGCCCAAAAAGTCTTTTAAACATGATTTTCCTACCATTTTGTATTCATTAGTTTCTACGTTCCGCACAATAAAGGTATATTTTCTGTTGCGGTCACTGTTGCAATGTTCGCAAACTAACATTTGACGATACTTTTCAGGATATTCCTTTTCAGGGATTGACTTAATTAATGTTCCATTTTCAAATCCTTCGCAACTTGCGATTAACTCCCATCCTGCAATAATTGGAGCTACACCGGAAATAGTGATTTGATTATGTCTTACTAAGACTGGATAATTTGACCAAGGAACGGAAATTTTAAGATCCACTGTACCAACTAAAGTTAACACAATCGGTTCGCAATTTAGTTTTACAGCCTTTTTGTTAAGTTTAGCAAGTTTGGTTTCGAGTTCGGGAAAGTTCATTTCAGGAATGGAATAAATTTTAAATTCAGCCATTTCAAAAACCTCCTCTTAATATGTATCTGATATTAATATTATAGCACATAATTAATAAAAATAGTCATGTCTGATAAAATTATTTTTATGTTTACTGAGGTTTAAAGGGTTATGTTTTGCTATTAGTAGGATTAATAGCAGAAACAATATAAAACCCTTAGAGTGCCAATTATGACGTTCTAAGGGATATATGATACCCTATACAATATAGGTTTCCTAGTATTTGGAACAAAAATAAAAGAGCCTTTTCAGGCTCCAAATTCCCTTAATACTCTATTTATTAAATTGTCTAAATTCCCTGCAACCCTACCATTTGACAAGGTGCAAACTTCCCAGTAATAATGATTCGCTTTTTTCTTTAGTTCTTCGTGACCGATAGAAACAAAAGTAATAAATTCGATAGTTTGCTTTTTTATGTTTATATCCGCAAACAATATAGATGAGCTATTTTTTAAAACCGTATCTTTGTCTTGAGTTTGCGCGAATACTGCAAGCTCTTTAATCAATTGTGGAATTTTATCCCTGTTACTGATTACTAAATTCCAAGCCATTTCATTATTTTGTCTTGCAATTTCCACTTTATCATACTTTTCGGTATAGACATTTTTATCTGCTAGATCGACATCGGCAATTTGAATATGTAATCTTTCCGCTAATGCTTTGAGATTGCATTTAAAGGAAAATACTTTAGTACTATTAGGATATGTAACGTCATACTTGGCTCCATTTTTTGTGATTGTCCCTGCAAATTCAGTTTGGAGCGATTCAAGTTTTAAAACCTTCATGGGGTGAAAACCTCCTTAAATATGTTAACTAATAATATCACAGAAATGATATAAACACAATAATTATATCTTGTTTTATTGCGTTTCTTGGTCCCAGTATTCCATTAAAATGGGCATTTGGTGGAAAAGGATTATATATTTTCACAAGCGTACAAAGTTTTGGGGGTTGGTACACCGTATAAGGACATTTATTAAAAATGTATTTCCTACGTGGACAGAGAAAAGCAAACAAAAAGGACTTATTCAGTCCTAGATGTTAATATCATTATATTCTTTTTCGGTCATTATTTTTATGATCTGGTGTGTCCCATGAGTGCAAATGTAATATAAGTCATTTATTATGTGTAAATCATAGGATTTATTAGATATTATTATGGTTGTTGCTCTGGTGTCCTCGGATAGTTCAGGATTCATTTTTTATTCACCTCCTTTTATAAATTGAGAAAAGAGAACTATTTAAAGTTCTCTAATTAATTCTATACCCTAAATCTATATAGATTGTATCATCGTTTTGTTCGATTTGGAACCTAAAGTATGTATTGTTTTCTTTGTCGCACCAGTAATCTCTGTAGTTCCCTTTCTCTTCTGCTACTTGTATGCATTCGTTTAATTCTTCTTGACTTCCAAAGTCTTCAGCAACATTTATAATTCCGTCTTTAATGGCGTGAGATATTGCAGTTTTAATCTTTGCGCAATGGTAAACTTTGTCTTGATTTTTCTCTCGCATGTTCAACACTTCCTTATATTTAATTTTCTAATTTATTATACCATAAAAACAATACAAAAAACCATATTAAATAAAATTATTTTACACTTTATATAATCAAATAAGATAAAACAAGAGTTTGAAAGTAAAATATTGAATTAAGAATGTGAGTATAGCAAGATTATCCGGATAGCATTGATAAGGCCAGAAAGGGTTATTTAAGGCTTTTAGATTAGTAAATGGTATAATGTATAGCAAAAAGAAAAGAAGCTCTTTCAAGCTCCTTCAGTCCTTTTTAATACTTCCTTTCTTCTCTCTTCTGCTACTATATTTCCATCATTATATTTATCACATTTTTCTTTATTCGGAAACCACATATCTAATTCTTGATTGTAAAATTTATTTTTGCCGATCCCCTCTAGCATTTGCGTGTAATTCCTTTCAGCAATTTTCAAAGCATTTTTATACGTCTTTGTATAATCTCCGTAATCATAACCCCAAATTTTAGCGTAGAATCGAATTTTATAACCTGTTGCCTTTCCTTCTTTATTGCGTTCAGTTTGTATGTAACCGATTTCCTGCACTTCATGAACTAATTTAGTAATGTCTTTTACCTTTATAAATTCCATTTGTGGCTCAACTCCTTATGTAATTAATCTGATAACCTATAATATCATTTATCTGACTCAATGTCTAATATTATTTTAACATTTAGGAAAAAGAAAAAGGAATCTATATTTTAGATTCCTCAGTTTGATTGTACTCAAATATTTGATTTCTGATTCTTTGATATTTGGACATCCAGATTTCCGCTTCTTCTGTGGTCTGAGGTACACCAAATAATTTAAAGTCTACTGCTAGATATCCGTCAACATAAAAGGACTGGATTGCTTTTAAAGTTTGTTCACTTGCCATATGTGATCCGTGCTCCTTTATTGTTTATTTTAGAAAAAAGAAAGAAGTATTTCTACTCCTTTTAGATACTGCAATATTTTATGGTTTCTAAATCAAAATTGTCTAGGTGTAGATAATTAAATTTTTCCTTTAGTGCTTTTTCTGCTTGGATAAATTTGCTTTGTGCAAACTCACACTGGCTATTAGTTTTCGTTTTGTCGAGTAATGATTTGCACCATAGGGAACGAATTTTTAGGCATTTATTTAGCATAGACATAAAAATGGTTTTTTCAGCTTCTGGAAGAGATTTAATTTTATAAGATAGCGACATATTTAAAACCTCCAATAATTTATTTTATATATGTATTGTACTAAAAATATAGCGCAATTACAATAGCAAAAACATAAATAATTATTTTACATTGTTTGTGGCCTTATTACTGCTTTAGTGGTGTATTTGTATTAGATTTGATATCTGAGGGCTTATATGGCATTGTGGAAGGTCTGAAAGGATTATAGAGGGATATGGAAGGAGTATAGACAAAACATAGGCAAAGAAAAAAGAGTAGTATTTTTTACTACTCTAAACTAATGCTTTATTCCATGATCTTAAATCATTTTCAATTAGTGGAATTAATACATCCATTATGCTTTCAACTTTTATAGGTGTTTTTCCGTGAAGTTTAGAAAATGGAAGATGCAAATCTGATTTCCAAACAAAGTCAACATAACATAGTTTATCAATTTTCTTTACTTGTTTTAGTAGTTTTTCAGCATCTTGTTTAGTTGGTGTATATTGGATTAGATTGTGGCGAACATAACCAATTGAACCCTCAGTATGTACATACCATTGGTTTTTACTCATTTTTTCCGCACTCCTTTAAATTTAATTAGTGGATTTCCTATAGTATATCACAGAAACAATAGAGAAAACCATTTGTGATAATATTTATTTTTATAGTTATGGATTTGTAAAATTTATTGCTTCTGTGTAAGGCTTTAGAATAGGGGTTTAAGAGGTTTAATAGTAAGAATGGATAGATTGTAGGCAAAAAGAAAAAGCAGGTTTTAATCTGCTTTAAATTGGCGTATTATTATGTTTGATTCCCCATTTAGTGCCGAACTTGATTTCTACTTGATCAAAGTATTCTTCCCTTGCGTCCCAGTCAGTTTCTTTTTCTCCTTCTATTTCTATATCCCATTTAGTATCTAAGTTACCTGATAAGGTATCGTATATGATGTATCCGTCTTGATAACTTGCATATGCAATTTGCTGTAATTTAGGAGTTATTTCCCCTGTAACAATTTCTGTTCCTGTTACGTTGCATTCAGTGCCATCATTGTAGATAATTTGGATAGTTGCGTCATTACCATACATTTCGTAGAGTTTATAGATGCTTACATTCAGGTTATATTCTAGAGTCTTGATAAAGTTTCTGTCTACCCAATTTTGGGAGTTATATTCTTTTAGTTTTTCTTTGTGGTTTTCAAGGATTTTCTTTTCTTCTCTTTTGGCAAAACTACGATTGCCTTTGAAATCCTTGATAGCTTCTTTAATTTCTTTGAGTTCTTTTGCAAGAGGCTTTATATTAGTTGTGTTTATGTTTATGTATCGTTTGCAAAAATCTTGCTTATCTAATGTGCTAGTCATGTATTTAGGTTCAATGGTGTTAGTGTATTCATCATAGGATACAGAAAGGTTTGTGAGGGAGATAAATTCTTGAATCATCATTAGTAAACACTCCTTTATTAATTCAATTTGTTTATTTATTTTAACATTTATAGAGGGTTATGTCTAGTGGGTTTAGAGGTATTTAGAGGTTTGTTAGGATTATTGTTTCCTATTATATAGGATAAAAATAGTACAGAGAATAGAAGGTTAATAAAATGCTATGAGAGGACATAGGACGCGATATAAGAGGTTTAATAGTGTTAATGGTAAGATTGTAACAGGGATAAAAATAGAGTAGTAAAAATGGAATATAGTTTGATTCTACAACCATATACCATGATCTGTTATACTAATTCTGTTATGCTAAAAATGACAAAAAGAAAAGGACTTATAATCAACAAGTCCTAAACTACCTGATGAGATTTCCAATTATTATCCCATTATGGAATATTAATAAGTTTACCAAGTATGCATCCGTTCAGTCTTTTTTGTGCCGTTCGGCATAGCATAAATTACTACATGATCTTGACTACATTCTTCATTAGGATCATTACATTCTGTCATGTATGATTTTAAGACTTGCTTTACTCCTGTTTGTTTTGCTTTAGCAAAGATTTGTAATTCTGCATTTTCTTTTCCCTGTTCTTTGTCCATAATACCTAAAACGATATTTGTTATTTTTTCTCTAATAATTTGATTAGAAATAAATCCTTTACCGGGAGCAGTCTTTTTCTCAACTGCCGACCTAAACCAAGTACGATATTCATCGTTCCAATTTTTACTTTCAGAATCCGGTTGATAATTATTAATGGCTATTTGTTCGATTTCAGGGTCTTTGGTTAAGGTTTTTGCAATTTTGGAGTGCTCTAAGTATTTCTTAAAACCAAGTTTTGATTTGATATCTGTTATTATTTCCCCAATTTCGAATTCGGAAATACCATTATAAATTCCGTATGATGTCGAATCATTTAGAGTATATGGGATATCTTTGTTGAGTTTTTCCAGAAGTTCTTTTTCATTTTGGAGTTTGATTTCGAAAATAATCTCCGTTTTGTTAGCTTTAATAAACTCGATTTCTGAAGTAGTAGGTTTTCCAAAACCAACCTTAAGACCTTCTTTTTCGTTCTGTGTTATAACCTTGAGTTCAAATTTTTTGATCATTTCTGTGTTAGTCATTTTAAAAACTCCTTTTGCGGGATCTCCGCTTTTTAATATGATAGCATTAATTATACTATCTATCGGTATACAATAGCAAACAGTGTTAATGTACACCTAACATAGTATATTTATTTACGCTATAAGTAATACTTCAGCATCTTCTATGATTATTTCGTTGTCATCAGATCCGTATTCATAATCATAGCCACCAATAATAACTATTTGTTCTCCTGCATATTTATTTTTGATTTCATTAATTTTATTTATTAACTCAGTGTTAGTTGTGTCTTCATATATTACTAAGTGTAAGGAGCATGTTCCAGGCAGTTTAATAGGTGTATCTGTATTGTAGGTGCTACAATCATTTTCATAATCCCACTCATAACTATAGCGACATGTATCTCCAATGTTGTAGGACTCATCATCAGCGTTAACACGGATACCATATACTGAGTAGGATTTTAAAGTATTCAACATGTTTTAGCACTCTCCTTTTGATTTAAATTGTTTTTATACTACTATGTAGTATATTCGTGATTGGTTAGTGATATACCTTTATTTTATTTAAGGATTTATGATATTTTATTATTTGTTTATACTGATAGTGTGATATTGTTTTGGATATGATAGATTATGATTGGACATGATTGATAATGTCAATCTGTATTATAATAGTATTAATTATTTGTTACTGTATTATACTAGCAAATTGTATGCCAATGTTAAAAATGATAGAGATTTGGGGTTGAATCAATAAATAATGTAATAGGTATTAGAGGCACGTAAAGGGCATTGTAAGCGTTTTGAGGATTTGAGGTATAGGTTACTCTATAAAACTTTATTTTAGGGTTTGTGTGGAAATTTTGATTTAGTACCCAACCAGGGTATGGTAGTTTTGGGTTGTTTGGCATGGTAATTGATTAGAGTTATTATGGTTTATTGGAGTTAAGATTTGGTTAATGTATAGTATTTTGGTTGGTTTAGTTGGTATTGATATAGGTATATGGATTAGTGTATGATGGCATAGGTATATGCTATGTGAGTATTTATGCAGGATGATGGATATTTATAATTGTGTATGATTTGCGAATCCTTTAGTTCGGTAAAGTGTTTATAGTATAGTAAGTTGATAGGGATTGTATGGATTAGCATTATAATGTATTCATTATGTATGGTATAAGTGATTAGTGATATAATGATTTGTTTATATATCGTCATAGGTAAATATGGTTGGTGTTGCATAAGATTATAGTTATTAGTAGGTAATATTAGATAATATTAGTAATGCATTATATTTACTATAACTTAATGGTTATGTTTATTTGGATGTGATCACATTGATCATGTGATATGATTATTATCATAGGATAATGTGTTTATGATTATAATGAACGTGTGATGTAGTCAAGTGACTGTATTATATAGTAGTATGATTGTATTTTGAGGTTATGTGATATTAGTTTGATTATAATATAGTTTGATATTCAAAGTATTAATACTTCAACAACTTCGCCTATGTTATGCAAAACGATATTTTGTACGTATAAACGTATATACTCATATACGTATGCAATTAATGCCCAATGATCTTGTGTTCTGCTATCATTAGCAGGTATCAAGTCCAGGACAATTATGCTCCTTCATCCACTTCTCGTTTCTGCCACAAAATAGCCCTTTTAAGCTCTTCAATTCATCCGACCCATACAATTGTACCATCTATTCTTACCGAATGTTACACAAGTACATTGTGTCACATTCAGATTTGAGCAAGAACCCTTGTATAATGCGGTTTGTAGGGTTCGGCAGATAATCGGCCCATACTGTTTTCAGTTTGTCATAGTATTAGCCTATAGCAAAAACCTGCTTCTGTATTCACTTTCAATTTCCATGCCAAAGTTGGCATATACCCCGGCTATGATTACAAACATTATCTCCTTTTATTCGACAGTATTCGACACAGTACATCTACTTCGTTACAAAACCCAAACTACGAGCCGATTACAGCCATTTCATAAAATAAATATAAATCACACTTTAACAAAATTGTCAATACTAAAATTACACAAAATTAAAATAATTTTCAATCTCACAAAATAAATCTCATCTCACCACAATCTACTCCCCAATTTCCCCCTTCGTTCTCACATCGCAAAAACATAATCAACACAACATTTTTCAGCCAAATAAATTCATTTTCCAATTCACAAAACTTATCAAAAGTCAAACAATTTTACAAATTAAACAATAAAATCTCATAAATCAATATAATAATCTCACTAAATATCCAATAAATCAATCATACAAAATAACCTACAAATCCTACTCTCATACAGTTTCTTTAACATATTCAACCTTTATTAATTCATCCTATGATCTATAAATTTCCATCCAATTTAAAATTCAAATCATAAATTAATCTCAATCCTATCGAACAAAAACATCAAATAATAATTCATAATTATACATCCAAAAAATCAAAATATCTAATCCTATAAACACCATCTAAACCCTTGATACTAACCAATTATATCACACTCTAATAATCCCTTCTACTATATGGGGCGTACACTTTACAACTCAAGACGATGCAATTATATCATATATACGACCATCTAAAAATTGATGAAAATATTTTAATAGCATTTGAATAATTAATTTTATAAATACTAAAATAAAATATTTGACAATATTAATACAAAGTGATACAATATTCACAGGTACAAATCTGTACAAAATTATTAATAAGAAAGGAGGTGAGAATCATAATAGTAAAACAAAATATAGCAAAATTTAATAACAACAATTGCAAAAATGTCATTCATAATTTAAATCAAGGAATAACCATCACAGATGCATTCACACAAGAAATCAAAAATAATAGACACAATCCTAATAAAATAAATTCAATAGAATATCGTAATGATAAATATTATTGGATATTTAAATTATTAGAAATTGAACAGAATAAATTCATTACATACGATCCAGATATAACTGGTTGTTGAATCGGCATTGAGAACAGAGCAATCAATAATCTTACAAATCCGATGCGTAAGGATGCCGTATAAAGTCGTGTGAGAAACATAAAAACATATACCATTTGCATTGTGGTGTATTTGCGTATGCAGTACATGTAAAAGCCACAGTTTGGGTAATTAGTTATGTTTTCCTTATTATTTGCTTAATGTAAATAAATAAGGTGTATGTATTGAATTTAGTATTTAAAGATTATTTGGGATTTCTAAAAGATAAAGGTGTAGATATTGAGAAGTATAATTTAGTTGAGGGATATTATTGGTTAGATAGATCAATTATTAAATGTTATGATGTTGAAGGTAGAATTCATAAGGTTTTAAGAATTCATATTGATGATGAATTAAATATTACTGCTAGTGATTATAAGAAAGAAGCTTATGAGATTGAATCTTGGGAGGAAACAATAGAGAGAAATAAAGGAAGATTGGAGGAATTAGAGAATGAAAGTATCAATTTGATTAAAAGTAGTATTGAAAAGTATAAAGAATATACGCCAATTATATTTACTTCTAGTGGCAAAGATAGTGAATTGACAAGATATTTAGTTAATAAAACATTACAAACTAATTCTAAATTAGATATTAAATCTATAATTATGTTTAATAATACTTCTATGGATTGCTCCGATACATATAAAATGATTAAAACTATTCCAGATTGTATAACTATAAGTCCAAAAGAAGGATTTTATCAAAAAATTAAAACAGTAGGGATACCAACACGCCATCATCGTTGGTGTTGCTCTTTATACAAAGAGGGAGCTACAAAAGAATATTTAGATGATAATAAAAAATATTTATTCTTTTATGGTATGAGAAATGAAGAAAGTTCTACTCGTTCTGGTTATCAAGATGAAAAATTTGATGATAGATGGGGTGAGAGAGAATGGATGGGAATTCTTCCAATTAGAAAATGGACAGAAGAAGATGTTTGGTTATATACACTAAAAAACAATATAGTATTCAATCCTAAATATAAAAAAGGATATTCTAGGGTAGGTTGTCATTTAGTTTGTCCGTACTATACAAAATCAACATGGGTATTAGATAAATATTTTTATCCAGTGATGTATGAAAGATTTCAAAAATTTCTAAAAGAAGATTTTATTGAAAGACAATTATGGTGTGCTATGAATTGTACAGTAAAAGAATATCCTCTTTGTTGGAATGGTGGAGCTATTAGGCCAAAGCCAAATGAAGAGGTTATACAAGAATGTGCGGAACATAAAGGAATTGAAATAGATATTGCTACAAAATATTTCAATAAAGTTTGTACTTGTGGAAATAAAATTACTAAGAATGATGTTATCGCAATGAATATGAAATTTTTAGGAAGAGATGTAGAACAATATTTATGCAAAAAATGTTTAAGAAAATTCTTAAAACTCAGTGTAGAACAATGGAATACATATATAAAAGATTTTAAGACAGATGGCTGTAGTTTATTCTAATCAAAGCGATAAATAAAATTATACACTTATTGCATTAATAAAGTAATAAGTGTATAATACAATCAAGACTTAAAAGAAAGAGGTATTCAAATGGAAGAATTAATTGATGGAGTGATGGTTCGTACAATTGATGGAGAAAAGTATTCTGATTTTAGTGTTTGGTTAAAAGTTAATGGTTATAAAACCAAGGAAGATATTTACGAAGATTCCATTATCAATGGAATGCCAGAAGAAGAGGTAGAGGACAGTATAACTAAATTAGAGGATGAATTTTTAGATTGGTGTATGGAAAATGATATTAATGGAGAAATTTAAATATATTTTGATATTTCAATCTAATAACTTTCATTAGGTTATTAGGTTGAAATTCTTCTATAAAAGAAAGGAGTAACCCCCTAACAAAATAATCTAAATCAATTCCAAAACTATAAATCACAACTCAAATCCATATCCAATCTCTATTCCATTGCTCAAGATTTCAATCAAATCCTAAACAACATATTCTGTACATATTCATTCTCAAAAGGTAAAACAAAATGGAGAGAAATCAGTTCAACAATTCCCAACCCATTCAGACAAAACATATCCTTAGAAATTTATCATGTAGAATCTGGTCATGGAATTGATCAGGCAAGATTAGCAGTAAAGAGTGAGATGGAAAAGTATATTGAGTATTTGATTAGGAATGGTTCGAATTGATTTTTATATTGTTGAATAAATTCTTTTACAAATATATAAATAATTTTGTTGACATGTTTATTTTAGTATGGTATACTTATTAAGTGAGGGATAACTATGAAATAAATTAAATTAAGAAAGGAGAATAATTGTATTGATGATACAAATTAATATTATTGCTAGTGGTTTTACATAAGTATAAAAATAAATGTTTATAACAACTACAAGAATAAATAAATTGATAGAGGAGTAAGATTGATGACAATAGGAATATATGGAATCATAAACAAAATAAACAACACATATTATATTGGTGAAAGTCTAGATATAGAAAGACGTTGGGATGAACATATAGATGAACTAAACAATAATTCTCATCATAGTTACAAATTGCAAAAAGCGTGGAATACATATGGTGAAGAAAATTTTACATTTAAGATAATAGAAGAAATGCAAAATTTAGATAGTCCTTATAAAACTAAAATGCAATTAATATATGTAGAAGGTAAATATATTGACAAATATGATTCTATTGCTAATGGATATAATGTAGAAAATACAATTGAAGAAGTTCTGAATGGTAGGAAGATAATAATTAGTAAGAACATTGATGCAAAATATTTACACAATCTAATTAGAAATAATGGTCTAGAAGCAAGTTTTCCAACTAATCCTAAAAAAGAAAAATTAAAAGCTAAATTAAACAATAGAACACTAAATTGTTTAGATACATATTCTAAGCTTAAACTAGATGGATACAAAATGAAGTTTACACAAGATAAAATATATGAACAATTATTCTTAAAAGATATATTTACAAAATCAAGTAATCGTGCATATTATGTTAAAGATGAATACATAAAACAAGGATATTTTGAGAATGGTACAAAGAAAAAGTATAAAGATGGTAGTATTAATTATGTGATATTATCAACAATTGAAGGAAGACAATTTATTGCTGATACATTAGAATTAAAAAATAATAAAAGTTAAAAAAATAAATAATAAATAATAAGCAAAAACATTTCTCATTTTGCTTTAGCAAATGAATATATCTCTTTATTATATTTTTATCTTTATTACTTCTTTATTTCTTTATACTTATATCTATCTTCATTCACTGTGATCTTAGTACAAATTAATTATATACTTTACAGCGACTGCCTCACGCTTTTACGTAAACATTACATGTATTGCACTACAGTTTTACGTATAAGATTACAATGTGCTATGTAATGTGTACTGGTTTTTGTATGGGCAGTCACCTATGTAATCTAGGTACGATTTTACGTACACATTACATAGGTATATAGAAAATATTAAATAAGGTGGTCGATTTTGAAATGAAATTTGATAAAGAATATGCAACGCAATGGAGTGTAGAGGTAGACTTTTTATCTACTAAAGGTATCAAACCAATATTCATAAAAAGAGATGCACAGATAAGAACATATAAATTCACAAAAACAGAAGAATTATTCTTAGCATTAACTGAGTTCTATAATAGTCTAAAATAAAATAATAAATATGATTGAGGAGATTGATTAAATTATGAACGATGATCCAAAGGGAAACTATATTATGTTACCTAATAGTATTTATGATGATCTAAGTATTTCTAATGAAGAAGTTACGGTATTTGTGTTAATGTACAAACATTATCAATTAAGTAAATCAATTGGACTATGTTCAATTCAAGCAATAGCAAGCATGATGAAAATTGATACATCTAACAATAGAGGTATGGTATTAAAAATAAAGGAATCTATGAAAGGTTTAACTGATAAGAATTATATAATTAAATTTTATGATTTAAGTGATGAAGAGATAACTTTTGAAGAAGCCACATCAAGTAAAGATTCATTATTCCAGATTGAATTAATCAGACCACCAGAAGATCATTTCTTTAAACTTTATGATAAAGACATAATACATATATTTAATCAATTACAAGGTGAGAATATTAGCAAGTTTAATATAATCAGATATTTTATTGCTTGTAAAAGAGTATCACATAATACAAGTAATTTTGGCTATTTGACTCAAGGTAAATTAAAGAAATTAATCACTGATTCTAGAACCATTCAGAGATATAATAAGATATTGCAAGATGATTTGCATCTGATTAGATACAATAATAGTTACTTGACACCAGATAAACATTATTGCACCACATTTATAGGTAATTGGGACGATGAGGTGAATTTTAATTATCAATTGCAAATAGAAGTCAGTGCGAAAGGGTTGATATATACTGATAAAATAAAATCTAATATAAAAAGAAGTGTTAAACAAAAGATAAATAATATTTTAAGTGAAAAAGATATTAAGATTAAAGAATTGGAGGAAAAACTCAAACAATATGAAGAATTGCAATACAAAGAGAAAGAATTAGTTAAAGAAAATGAATTTGTAGAACCAATACCCAAAGGAATAGGACTACAAAACAAAAAACCATTACCTTTACCAATAATATCTGATGACAATGATGATGACGAACCTGATATATTTGAAGACCCATTTGAGGATGACAATGATAATTACTGGAATATTGAACTCACAACTGAAGAACAAAAATCTCTTCAAGAAATAGAAGAATTAAATCGCTCACAAATACCTATTGATGTTTTGCAACAGATTGAGGATGAATTGAATGAAAGAAATAAAAGAGAAGAGGATGATGAATAATATGTTGTATTATAATAAATTTAATGAAGTAAAAACGGCATCAAAATTTGTAAAGATCATGAATTCTGATGAAGATATTACTTTAGTAGTTGAAAATAAAAATGAATTCGCTATGATACTTAAACCTAAGTCTTGGAGATTTGACGATTGCTATAGTGTATCAATGGTTGCAAGAGATAAGAATAATGCAAATAAAGGTTTAACTATGATACATAAAAGCGTTCTTACTACTGATGAGATTACAGAATTGCATTGTGAAAAAAGCGGTGCAGATTTTAAAAATATGTTTAATAAAAACATTAAAGAATTGTTTAAGTGTAATGTATATGAGATTGATAAACCAATGAATATAATTATGATAAATAATTTAGAAAATGAGGATTATTAAAATGGCATATGAATTAAGACCATATCAATTAGAAAGTGTAGAAGCAGTAAACAATCTTAAAGAAGGAGAAAGTGGAATCATATCCTTGCCAACAGCTTCAGGAAAAACCATCATAATGTCTGCAATAGCAAATAATACTGTTGGTCGTGTACTTTTGGTTATCCAATCAACAATTTTAAGAGAGCAGACTATCGAGAAATTACTTAATACTAATCCTGATTTAGATATTGGTTCTGTTCAAGCGTCATTGAATGAAATCGGCAACCGTATTGTTGTTGCGTCCAGACAATCGTTAACACATTCTAAATCTACTAGACTTGAACAAATGTCTGAGCATGGAGATTTTGAATTAGTGATATTTGATGAAGCTCATGCTGCCTGTGGACAAATAAGAAAAATACTAGATAAGTTAAATCCTAATATAAAGGCAATTGGTCTCAGTGCTACTCCGTGGAATTTAGAAATGAAGAAAGTATTCAATGGAATCATTTATCAAAAACCAATATTAGAAATGATTAAAAATAACTATCTTTGTGAACCTAAAGCAATTTATGTTTATTCTGGAACTGATTTATCAAATGTAAAAACAATAGCAGGAGAATTTAATCAGAGACAGTTGGAAGATGCGGTAAATACAGATAATAGAAATGAAATTATAGTTGAGGCTTATATTAAACACGCTTCAGATAGAAAGTCAACTATTGTATTTGCATCAGGTATTGCTCATGCTAGAGATATTTCTCAAACATTTAATGACAATGGAATTCTTTGTGATTATATTGATTCTACCATTGAAGATTCTAGAAGAGAAAAAGTTATGGATAGATTTAATAATGGAGAGCTTCCAGTCATTGTAAATTGTGGAATACTTACAATTGGTTATGATAATGAAAACGTCACAGCACTTATATTTGCTCGTCCGACCAAGAGTAAAATACTCTACGTACAGTGTTTAGGAAGGGGACTCAGAACATCAGAAAGTAAATCTAATTGCTTAATAATTGATGTTGTTGATATAGTGCGAAAGCATGATTTAATGACAATGACAGATATATTTGGTGTAGAGATTAAAGATCAAGAAACATTAACTGAAGCAATTGAACGTGAGGAAAAGAATAAAGCAGAAAAGTTAGAAAGAGAAGAATTAGCAAAGCAAAAAGAAATTGAGAGATTAGCATTAATTGCTGAAGAATTAAAATTATTTAAGACTAATATGAGTGAATATTTTAGCGAAGCGTATTTCAATTGGTATCGGTGTGATAATGAAATATTTGCATTATCTATTACTTCTGATTTACATTATACAATCTATAAGAATCTACAGGAGAATATATTTGAATTGTACATGGTTGATACCACAAATAGAATTAATACAAAGGATTACATATCTGAAGATGATAATTTAATTAATCTAATTGAGGAAGCAGAAAAATATGCATCAAGAAAGTATAGTACATTCTTAGATAGAAAAGCAAAGTGGAAATATGAACCTGCAACTCAAAAACAATTAGATTGGTTAAAGAAGGAATGGTGGGCTAATGGTAAGGTATTAAGAACTAAGTTTGATGTTCATACGGTTGTGAAAGCAAATAAAATTAGTTGGATTATTAAGAAGAGATAAATTTAAATTATTTTATTGAATTATAATATAAATATTCTTGACATGGAGATATTAAAATGTTATACTATATACAAGAGGGACTGGGCGGCATATTTTACACATTCAGCAAACAACACTAAAATATAACCCCACCTTCCTCAAAATCCAACAATAAAATAAACAAAGGAGGTGATAAAAATATTACTCACATCAACCATACCCACAACCTAAAAAACATAAAATTATACCTCTACACTGGCGTATTCACCAATTGTCTACTATTTGCACTAACAACTCCTACTATAAACATATATTTCATGCAAAAAGTATCCACATACATATATTCTATAGTGAATTGGGTAGGAATTATCACAATATTTCTTATAAATTACATATTAAAGAAGCAAAAGAATAGAGAATTATTACAAAAATTCTTCTTATTAATCATTATTCTAGATGTTTTAGGATTCTTATTTGTATCAATATATGGAATGAATAATATTCAAATTAGATTTTTCGGAATTGCTATTTTGAATTCCACAAGTTCAGCTATATGGATGTGTATTATGAGAAGTAATATTAATAAGATATGGCAAGGAGAGGAGTTAACAAATTATCAAACACAAGAAAGTTATCTAGTATCAATAGCTCAGATCATGGGAGCAACATTGGCAATTGTAGTAATAAAATTAGAGGTAAGTATTGATATATTAATTGGATTACAGATATTTGCACAGTTTATTATGGGCATATTTGATTATAAGGTGATTAGGATTGTTGAGAGTGATTTTAAGGAGGTGAAAACAAAATGAAATTAGAACACATAAACATCATAGATTCTATTCAATATGCAGTAAATAAAATATGTAAACAAGAATATGGTCACGACACAGATTCTCCTCCTAAATTTATAGTAAGTCAATATGATAAACTAGATAAAGAAGGATACAGTATAGGGCATGAAATCATCTTAATAGTAGAACATATGAAATGGAAACGCTCAGTAACTATATTTCCTAGATTGGATTATAAATATGGTTATGAGTCTTTGAAAGATGAAATGAAAGATTTGTATAATTCAACGATGTGAAGGAGTAAATGATTAATGATATTAACCACAAATCAATTAACAAAACTCAAACAATTACTATTCTCTCAAGACCTAGAAGATGAAGAAAACCCTAATAAATGCATGGAATGTAAAGAAAACGATCCAAATTATTGTGAATTCTCTGATATATGTAATAAATACGGATATATTTCGGTTGATACAGAGAAGGGAAATATATTAGAGGATTTATTTGATACAATTGAGTATTTGGATAAGTTACTTAGAGAAGGGAGGTAAAGTAATAAGCAATAAACTATAAAGTAATAAATAAATATTTGACATATTGTGAAAATAATGTTATAATAATTAAGTGGAAAAGGAGGTGAGATTAGTTGATATAGGTTTTCATATTGAGTGCAAAAATTGTCATAGTAATAATACTTCAATTGAACATACTGAGAAATTCAATATGTGGTATGATGATAGTTACACAGAACATTGGGTTCATTTAGTTTGTGAAGAATGTGATAATAAGAAATTAATGTATAGTTATGATACATATTAAGTTATTAAAATAATAGAAAGAAGGAAATAAAAATGTTTCATAGAGATTACAAAAATTTAGAAACTCTTCCAGAAGTAAAAGAACTAATAAAAGTGTTTAAAAGTAAAGGATATGAATTATGGGATTGTAGTAGTAATGGTCTAAGAATGCAAAAATATTTTACAGAAATTCATTTAATTCCAGAGGATAATCGATTAAGATTTCTTATTCATGACGATGGAATGGGAGAAGAGAGTATAAATATAGCATGGAATATAGGTAAAGATATTATATTAAAATATGGATATAGACAGGGAGTTAATATTTTGGATAGTAATAATGGATTTATTGAGCATGAAAGTGAGTTTTATAAAAATTTATAATAGTTATATATTGATACAAAGGAGGTGAAAAATAAATTCTTAAATATATTGGAACATATTTTGTCTATCATACCTTAAACACAGACAATACAAAAAGCAAAAACAAAGATGATAACTACCTAAAAGGCCACTACAATACAGAAATTTATCGCCACGATTCATCTACTCTCTCAATATATTTTCCAACTGGATCAAGTTCCAAATCTTTTATGTCAAAATGTGAACAAGATAATATTAAAGTATGGGAATATATCAGTAGCGATACTTGCACTGAGGCAGTTATAAGGTTCAATGAAATTGATATACATAAAGTACACAAACTCCTTCGCTTTCAGATTAAAGGAAAAAATGAACAACTTAAAGAATTGAAACTTCGACAGAAGAAAGAAAAAGAGAAACAAAAATTAAAAGATATTATGGAAAGTGAAAAATAAAATAATTATATTAAGACATAACAATCCAAAAAATCATAAAATTATCCTTCTAAGCGTTTAAAAAATCTATTTGACACAATCTTACCTATGTCAATTTAGCGAGGCAAATAGAGTCGATATTATGGCACATAATTGATGTAAGATAATCCCTGTATCCCTTATGACAGTAGGGTTTAGAGACTTTATTGTAATTATTACAAATAACACCTAAAATCAGTATATTGACTACAAGTTAAAAATATAAAAACTACATATGGTACAAATATAAATTTAATAATAGAAAGAGGTTTTAAAAACGTTATTAACTAAAACTGTAATTATGAAATGGAATCCTAAAAACAAAAAGTGGTACGAAGATAGAGGTTATATCTTTACCCAATGGAAAGATGAATTTGAAGTTAAAGTAGAAGATTTGCCAAATGGTTCTATTGTTGGAGTAGAAGTTACATGTGATAATATCGATTGTAAAAATCTTATATTAAAAGAAATAAGATGGTGTGATTATAAAAAATCTGTTAGAGATGATGAAAAATATTATTGTCAAAGATGTGCCACTATGTTGTATGGTAAGAAAAAGGCAAATGAAACAAAAATAAATAATAATAAAGATAAAAGAGTAGGAGAATCAATTATTAGTAGATCTGGTTGCAAGATGACAATAATAGATTATATAAATTACAAAAACACAATTGTACGTTTTGATAATGGACATATAAAAAATTGTACATATGGTAGTTTTAAAAGTGGAGATGTAAGAAATCCAACAAATTTAGGATTAGGAAATTCTTATATGGGAACTGGAGAATATAATTGTGTCAATTACGAAAGTGCATATTATACATGGAGAAATATGATACAAAGATGTTATGATAAAAATAAACAAGAGGATAGACCAACGTACATAGGATGCACAGTCTGTGATGAATGGTTAAACTTTCAAAATTTCGCTATGTGGTATAAAGAAAACTTTTATAAAATTGATGGGCAAAAAATACATCTTGATAAAGATATATTAATTAAAGGTAATAAATTATACAGTCCTAATATGTGTTGTTTTGTACCTAGTGATATAAACGTATTATTTGTAAAACACCAAAATGATAGAGGAAAGTTTCCAATAGGTGTATTTTACAATCTAACGGAAGATATCAAGCTTCATGCAGTGACGGTACTGGAACTCAGAAAAAACTAGGAACCTATGCCACTCCAAAACTAGCATTTAATAAATACAAAGATTACAAAGAAAATTTGATAAAAGAAATAGCTAAAAAGTATTATGATTTAATACCAGAAAATGTATACAATTCTCTAATGAAATATAAAGTAGAAATAACTGATTAATAAAAAATATAATGAAATAGAAAGAGGTAAATAAAATGAGAAAATATCATTTCCAAGGTAAACTTACTATCTCAGACATTCCATCAATAAATAATAGAATTAATTATATTATCACATCTTCTTCTGATAATTCTGGAACATCATTAACAAACATTCTAGATAATATTTTTAATGGTAAAAACATTAACAATAAATTAGTAAGAGTTTTAGGAAGAGCAAATAATATTGAATTTAATGGTATGGGCTGTTTACACATGTGTAGAACTAATGAACAAAAAGTAGAGGGATATTGTGTAGGGAGTATGCAATTAGAGAGTAAATTATTTGGTTTAGTTGGAGAATTTGTCGAGATATATCTTGAAGATTATACTGATTTTAAGATTTTGGAGGAACTAATTCACAATGAAGATGCAAAAAGTATTGTCTCATAAGGAGGTAGAGGATGATTTAGTGAGTGAAAGTTGTTCTATTTGTAAGGAAGAAATTATAAATATAGAAGAAATATGGACAGATTTAGATAGTGGAAATTATTATTGCGAAGATTGTGCTAAATATAATAAGTTGAATGCTGTAAAATGTAAAGAGATTGATTAAGAAAAAGGGGTAAAAAGATATCATGCATAGCAATTGTCTATTAGGAGCATGGAAACAATTCATATTAAATCCAACTAAAACAAAAATACATAAACGTGGTGCATGGTTAGAAATATTTCAATGCAAATGGCCTCACTTCTATTGGTTGGATAAAAGAGATAATCATTATTATCATTTTTGTGCAAAATATTCAGATGAACCATTTATAAATCAAATTTGGTTTCAGGGTGAGGTTAAAAGATATTTATGGCATGGGAAGAATGAAAGAAAAATAGAGGAGGGTTTATAAAGATGCAAATGAGACCAAGAAATTACGGCTCTATGAATAGAGTAATTGCTAAAGCAGTAAGTCACTCTGTAAACGATTATTATAGGCAAAAGAAGAAAAATAATGCTTACAATACATATAATAATATAAATAAAGTAAATAATACTCCTTTATCAGCGAGTGAAAGTATCATTGTAAGTGTGATAATTCTTATATTTATTATGTTTATATTAGCTGTTTCTAATTAGATTCAAAGGTGAGTTTTAACGTAATTTAGAAAACCAACCAACGTTGCTAAATGCTGATATGATGCGTTGGTTGGAAATAATAAATAGGAGGAATTATAATGCTTTTATGTTTGAATTGTTACAAAGTTTATAATCAGAAAACAATAAAGAATAATACGTGTAAAGTTAAAGAGTGCTATGGAGATATAGTAGAAATTGATGAATTATTTTTACCAGTGATTGCCGAGTTGAATAGAAAGGGATATAGGACTCGCTTTTGCTGTAGCGGTCATTACGCAGATGAATATTCAAGTAGTTACATATTTTTTGTAGAAGATTATATGTTTCCAAGTTTACCTAAAGGTTATATGTATGATCAAGATTTAAACCCTTGGGCATATTTGAATACAAATGGACAGCAGAGTAAAAGAAATACTATTAGGTGTGATTTTTATGAGAACAAAAATAAAAGTATAGGTGAGCTGAGTAAAGATATATTTAATAATGCTATTAGTGTATTAGAGTGGGCAGAGGGATTGGAAGAGTTTGAAGAAGTAGGAGGAATAATTAATATTGGCTAAGAAAACAAAGAAATGTAAAATATGCGGTGAAAGAAAAGATATATCCTTATTTAAAACTAACAAAAAGACAAAAGACGGAGTTATTTCAATATGTAAAGAATGTAGCAATTTAAAAAGGAATGAAAATAAGGATAATATAAAACACGATAACTTTTATTTGTATAAATTATTAGATAAAGACAATACAGTATTATATGTAGGGAAGACAACGAATATAAATAATAGAATATATGCTCATATAAATAATCATTTGACTTGGAAAAATCCTGAGAAATTTGATTTATATAATAATGTGCATAAAATAGAATATTGCGAAATGGAATCAGATTACCATATGAATATATATGAGATTCATTATATTTGTAAATATAAGACTAAATTTAATATAGATTTTAAATCAGATAATAATAATTTATTCAATCTTCCAGAAATAACATGGAAACCATATATTTTAAAATCTTATATTGACAATATGAATTTATATTATTATTGTAATTTTAAGATGAGCAACGCAGATATAAACGATAAACTTAACATAGATGTAGAATTCTATGAAAAATATATTAAAGGATATCAAGAAGGATATTATATACATAGAACATTTAACCCAGATTCATACGAAATTAATAGTGATGGTGGATATAGTTTAATAGATGATAATGATAAGGAGGAATAGATATTGCCTAATCGACAATTCTACACTATGAAATTCAAAAGTTCTCGCCTAAAGGAATATGAATACAATTTTGACTTAACATTTGAAGAAGCACAAGAAAATGGTGAAATTATTGCTTTAGCAGACAACCAAATATTAAGAAGCATCAGAGATATTCAAAATAAACAAGTAGACTTATTAAAACTTGAAGAGTGGTATGCTGAGAGAGATAAATTAAAAAAGGCAAAATCATCTAAAGAAAACTCAGATAGAATAATCGAGTTGAAGAAATTAATTTATGATATGATGTTTATTCCAGAATACATAACTGTAGTGATGGAACATAAAGCACATTATAATTATTTATTTGAAAATGGATTGCAATTGAATGGGAAGACATATTTTCGTTTGTCTTCCTCTGCCTCCCAATCTAGAGTATCAACTGTTGTCCTATGTGATGAATCAATAATCAATAAATTAGAAGATATTTTAGACAATGGAAGAAGTAAAGATAAACTTCATGCCCCTTCAAAATTTAATGCATATCGAGGACTCGCTGGATCAGCAACTAAGGTTGTTAGTACACCAAGATTTTGTGTAGTTCCAGACGCAAAGAAAACTAGAGAAGTAACTGTAAATTTTGTAACAGAAACATCGTATGAAGAAGATGATAAAATTGAAGAAAAGACTATTAATCAAGAATTTAATTTATTTGATGGACAGGGACTTATTAGTTATGAAATGGCTCTAAAATGGAGTAAAGAATTAGGATTGGACTATGTTCCTGCTCAGTGGTGTGTACGCCAAAACTTTTTGAAAGGGATGCTATGTACATTTCCTATACAAGAGTTTTGTAAAAAAGAGAATGATGAAAATTATAACATCAAAACTATATATAAAGATAAAAACGGAAATAACATATTGGTAGACCTAAGAAATATAGATGTTATAATTTCTGAAAGTCAATTTAAACTTTGGGATTCGTTTGATAGTGTAGAAGCATATAAAGAAAATTGTATAAAAAATAATCTTCAGTGGGGCATATCTATATATACTCCTAAAGAAACAAAAGATATTCTTTCAATGAACTATCAATTTAACCAAACATTAAATTGGGATAAAAAAGACATAGAGACAGTTTGTAAAAAAACAGTAGATTGGATTAATGGAGTAACTGCTGATAATATCTATTATACTCTATTGTTCTTAATAGGGGAAAATATTACAAAAGAATTATTAATTAAATTTATTAATAGTCCACAAAATTATTGGGTAAAAAGTTTGATAGTTAATCATAACTTAATAAAGGATAAATACATTAAAAATAAAATATATAATCTAATTAAAAAGAAGATTAGAAGGGCATGTCTGGGGGATATTTTACTCGATGGAAATTACCAAGTGATTGTAAGTTGTCCGTTTGCACAAATGCAACATGTTTGTGGAAGAGAAATTACAGGATTGTTGCAGAAGAATGAATATTATTCAAATTATTGGAACAGAAAAGGAGTAGAAATTGTTGATTCAATGAGAGCACCGTTAACTTTTAGAAGTGAGCATTTAAAACTTAATATAGTAGACACATATTGTACGGAAGATTGGTATAGATATTGCACTACAGGAATTATAGTCAATATACATGGTATGGAAACAATGCACTGGGCAGGTTCAGACTTCGATATGGATATTTTGGCTACCACATCAGATATTACAGTTATCAAAGGCGTTTATTCTGATGAATTGCCAGTTGTCTATGATGCACCAAAACCTAAACCAATAGAATTAACGCCAGAGGCTTTATTCACAGCAGATTTATTTGCTTTTGGATCTATTATAGGTTCAATTACCAATAAAAGCACAAGTGCGTATGCTTTATTGCCTTTATTTAAAATGGATAAAGAAGAATACAAACAAACAATGAATAGAATTAAAATGTGTACTAAACTTCAATCTGCACAGATTGATAAGGCGAAAATAGGAAAGGAAGTTAAGGGAATACCTAGAAAATGGGTAGAAAGACAGGTGATATATAGAGAAGATACTGAAGATATTAAAAAAGACTCTATTGAAATTATTGAAAAAAAAGAAATACTTAATAATATGCTCCTAGATAGACATCCATATTTCTTTAAATATCTTTACAAAGATACTAAAAGAAAATATATGAAACATATTAATGGTTACGATTTGTCTAGTAAGCAAAAATTTGGAATGTCTTTGAATAATTTAATTAATAAACAAAGAAAAAAACCAGAAGAAGAAAAATTGCTTAATGCTTATTATCAATATATGCCAGTGATTGATAGCGATTGTGTAATGAATTTATTGTGTAAACATATCGAAGGGATTGACTTTAATCTTAAAGAAAAATTAAAAGTAGAAAATGATTTAGATTTTTACAAACAATATCTAAGAAAAGGACAAATAGATAATAGAGATATATATGATAAAGTTTTAAATGGATATAATGAATTTAGAACTGAGATTAAAGACCTTGGTAATATGGGTATAAGTAGTAAATCTAATGATGATAAACATGATGACGGTTTAGAAGCACAAACCAAAGGAATATATGAAGGGTTTAAAAAGAAAATGGTTGAAATATGTCCCAATGTTTATGAATTAGTAAATTACTTAGTGGAAATATTTTATGTTAAATATCCAAAATTCAACAAAGATTTTTTATGGAATATTTATGGAAAATATTTGTTTTCAAATGTTAAATTACATAATAAGATTAGCAAAAGACAAGTATTATTCCCTATGCCAGATAAAAATGGAGAAATTGAGTATTTAAATAAGAAATTTAAATTACAAGAGGTGAAAATATGATTCAGTTTAGATATAATGAAAAGAAATACGCAGAGGAGATATTAAAAAAAGGGTTTTTAACTCAATATCACAGATATGAATTAAAAATATTAGTTAAATACTATAAAGAAGTGTTAGAAGAGAAAGCAAGTGAAAGAAAAAAATTAGTTTATGAGTTTTGCGAAAATAATATAGTGAAATTCAATAGAGTAAAATACTTCAAATTAATTAATTCAGCTTTAGCGTATGGCAGTAAGAGAATAAATAAATTAATTTTAATAGAAAGCGTCCCAATTACAAAAAACGAGATTAAATATATTAATGGATTAAAACTTGATAGTATACATAAAAAAATATTGTTTACTTTTATTGTTAAAAATAAATTAAATAAAGAAATGTCTAAGCAGATATACGGCAAGGTTTCTGATTATAATATATTTGGTGGAAAAACAGAGTCATACAAAGAAGTATTTGAAATGTCTAGATTGTCTGGAGAATATGATATTAACAAATTAGTAAATGGTTTGTCAAATTTAGGTTATGTTGATGTGAGGACTAGGGGTAAGATTAATTTATCTTTTATAGATGATATTGTGGTTAATAAAGATGAAAAAGGAAATAAAATTGACAATATTGTTTTTGAGATAACTAATTTTGATAATGTTGGATATTATTTTGATTGGTATAATGGTGATGAAAAATATGTGAAATGTGAGAACGAAGGTTGCGGAGAAGTTATTAAGAAGGTAAATAATCGTCAAAAGTATTGTAAAAGTTGTTGGGAAGAAATAAATAGAGATCAAATAAGATTAAGAGTGAAAAAACATAGAGATTGTAACGGTTTAGAAAAACCCTGTAACCCTACTCCTATAAGTGTTTTATAAAAAATTAAAACAATGCTTGTAATGATAGGGTATAGTAATATAATCCCTATCTTATAAGCGTTTGGTCGATACGCTTATGAAATATAATATCAAAAACAATAAAACAAACTCCAAATCAAAAGGAGCATCAAAATAAAAACATTGGAAATAATCAGTAAACAAGATATGCAATATCTTATCAGCAGAGGAGTCTTAAAACGGTCTAAGGGGAATTATGGGGATGGACTGATAGTCACAGGTACATATGGTAACGCAAGGGGTAAAACTCGTTTTACTACAGATCCATTATATAATTACCTTACTAGATTAAAGCAAACTGATAAGGATAAACAGAATATCAATGATGTAAAAGAAAATCAGAAGTATCTATTCAGTAGTAACAGTAGCAATAGTGAACGTGTCTCATGATACCAAGTAGTAAAATAAATAGTAAAGGATTGGTTTATATTGCCCGATAAACCATGTCAATCACCTTACATTGATTCAAATGTATTAATGGATCATCCTAAAAAAGTTTTTGAAGATTTTTCAGATTCAGGGATACAATTATCAGGATTTGTTCTTGGTGAATTAGACAATTTGAAGAAAAATGGAAAATCAGAAGAGGTAAAATTTCAGGCACGTAGAGCGACAAGATATATAAACGCTAATCGAGACAAAATTACATATATCATTGATGAAACAGATTATAATAATCTTCCTTCATGTTTTGATAAAGAAATTATGGATAATAAAATCATTTCACTCCTGAAGGTTTTGTACGAAAAAGATAATAATACAATCGCTTATAGTAATGACATGTTATTTAGAGCAAAATGTGATTCTCTTAATATTACTTGTAAACAATATGAACCTACAGATTATGACGATAAAAAATATACTGGTTACACAATCTTAGATATGTCAGAGTATGAATTGGCTAATTGGTATGAATCAGAAACCAAAGCAAATCTATGGAATCTAAATATCAATGAATACCTATTACTCAAAGTTAACAATTCAATTGTTGATAAGCAAAGATGGACACAACAAGGATTTAAAAGCATTGTGAAAAAAGACTTTAAAAGCATGATGTTTGGAAATCTAAAACCAAAAGATATATTCCAAGAACTATGTATTGATAGTTTGCATAATAATCAATTTACTGCTATTACAGGAAAACCAGGAAGTGGAAAAAGTCTTTGTAGTTTAATGTATATTATGTGGGCATTACAATATCAAAAATATGACACTTGTGTAGTAATGTATAATCCAACAAAAGTGCGTGGAGCAGTTGATATGGGATTTTATAGTGGTGATTCCGTTCAGAAGGGTATGCAAAATTTTATCGGTAATATGCTTATCACTAAATTTGGCGATAAAGGCATTGTAGATAATTTAATTACACAAGATAAAATTAGATTAATACCTATGGCAGATAGTCGTGGAATGGAAATAACTGATAATCAAATTCTATATATAACTGAAGCACAGAACACTACACCAGATTTAATGAAACTTGCTTTATCAAGATGTAGTAAGGATGCAAAGATAATAATTGAAGGTGATCCATATCAGCAAGTAGACAAAGTTGAATATGTGGGTAAAAATAATGGACTATTAAAAGCAATAGAAGTATTCAAAAATGAAGATATGTTTGGTTGTGTACATCTTCCTAATGTTTGGAGAAGTAGGATGGCTGATATATCTGATAAGATGTAAATAAATAATAAATTATATTATGTTATTTTTAGGGATATATCATGTCGTGAGACACATCTCTATCCCTTCTTTTTATTAAATTAAAGGAGGATAGTATGACGAGAAAAATAATTTCAGAAGATGACGTAGTTAATATTATTACCAATTATAAAAAAGGCGATTCTTTAAATACAGTTGGTAAAATGATTCATGTTCGTAGTGATGTAATAAGAGATATATTGGTAAATAACGGTATATCTATTCGAGGAAGTGGAGAACAAACAAATAAATATAATTATATAACAAATAAAAAATATACTTTCAATGAAGACTTCTTTGAGATAATTGATAATGAATTGAAAGCATATTGGTTAGGATTCATATTTGCAGATGGAAATGTGTATATTCCAAAATATAAAGAAGGAAAGACAAAAGGTGGAAGAGTAGACATTGCTCTAAAAGCAGAAGATGATTATCATTTAGGCAACTTCGGAAATGATATTAATGGAACTATGGATGTCATATACAGAGATATGAAAATAGGAGACAAAATACATCCATCTTGTAGAATTACAGCCAATAGCATTAAAATGGCAAAAGACTTAATAAGTCATGGGTGTACTCCTAAAAAGAGTCTAACGTTGGAATTCCCTAGTCATTTACCAAAAGAATTACTCCCACACTTTATTAGGGGTTACATAGATGGAGATGGATGTGTATTTTTTAAGGTTTATGAAAAAACTGATACTTTTCATTTATCTATGTTGGGTACAGTAAATTTTTTAACAGGAGTTAGAAATGTTTTAATAGAAAATGGAATAAAATGTGCAGATATTAAACCACAAAAATCTCAAGCATTTTCATTTTATGTTTTTGGCCAAGATAATCTAGTTAAATTATACAATTATCTTTATAAATATGCCAGTAGATTCTTAGGAAGAAAAATTGATAAATATCGACAAGCAATGTTGTATTTTGATAAAGAATTTAATATAAGTCCTGCTGCTAAACTATTTTGTTTAATGGATGACGAGTTGGAAGAATTAAAATTCGAAAAATGGTATAAGAAAACAGACATTTATAAACAAGTACAAGAATTTAGACAAACAGATTTATATAAGCAAATACAACAATAGCGACAATAATCAATCATACTCCCTCAGACTGTTTTTCTGTACGGAGTCAAGGTATAGAGTGTTTTTCTATCACCTCTTTAATATTAATTCAAGGAGGGAAGTCATTATATTAATGAAGTTTGGTTAGTGAAAAACAATCAATTCATTGAAAACAGGTCTTTGTGCTTAATAAAAAAGTACAATGCACCAATATTAGACACATAATCTAATACTCACGAGGTATTGGATTAAAAATATTAACAACAAAATAAAATAAAAGGGGATATATAAAAACATGAACAAACAAGAATTAATTAACGCAATTTCTTTGGCAACAAATCAATCCAAGAAAGACACCGAGGCATTTCTAACAGCATTTACATCCACTGTCATTACAGAAGTAGCAAAAGGCTCGAAAGTACAGCTCGTAGGTTTTGGTAACTGGGAGAAACAAGCTACCAAAGGTAAAGAGGGTACAATTCAATTTGGTGATCGTAAGGGGCAGAAATGGGTGTCTGAGGACTCTTTCCGTATTAGTTTCAGTGCAGGTAAGGTATTTAAGGATGCTGTAAAAGCGTAGTATTATAATATAACAATTTTGTGCCGCACAGTAAGTCCTTATGTTTAAAAGATATCTTTAAATATAAGGCAAAGCGATACATTACAATATTTGAGCGTAAGGCAAATTCTTTAATACAAATGATATACTCATAATATTAAAATAAATATAAAAGGTGGAATTAACCAACAATGGCAAAATCAAAACTCACTGAAACAAAGAAAATTACACATAAACTTGCATCTGAGGGTGAATTAACAATTGATGGGAATATTGCAGTAATAGCGATTCCAGACGAAGGCGTTAAAAATTTGATTGAGTTACTTAAAAATTTCTCAGGAAAATATGTTAAATTTTCTTTTACAGAAGAGGAAGTTGAGGATGTAATTGAAGAGGATGAGATAGAAGATTCAGATGGTGAGTAATTTATTTAATGAACATGAATGGAGTTGATTATTATGTTTTATGAAGACGAAAGAGGTAAATCTCTTGAATCTAGTAGAGGATAGTCATTGATGTGCCCTAATAAGAAAAAACATAATAAGCATAGTTTTTGCTAGGCGAAATTTTAATATTAATTTTAATTAATATTATCAAGACGCTAAAGATTTTTATATGCTTATAATTAGATTATTAATAATTTTTATAAAGGAATTGTAGAAGATTTATCTTCCTCGAATTATAACTAATTCGGTTTCAAGTGCAATTTCTTCATAATAATAAATAATGGGATAGGGCAGTTGAAAGATGTAAGTCCAGACACATCAAATTGAATTGAGTTAATAACTCTAACAAAGAAGAAAACTAATAAATACAAATTGAAAGAAGGAAACAATAAATATGTCTAATTCACAAAACACTAATCCATCAATTTCGCTAAAAGAATCATTCAGAGTCCTTTCTTGTATTGATAAAACTATTTCATCTCTTACTTCATATCTTTCTAATAAAAATAATTCTATTTCCATTCTTGAAAAACATTTTAAAGAGAAGTCAAATCCAGAGGCTAAAGATGAAGAGATTGATACCACAACAATTAGAGAATATGCAGACGCTTCAACAATTGACATCATTAGTCTTATGCAGTCATTGATTGCAGAAAAGACTAAATTGGAAATTTCAGTAGAAATAGCCAAAAGGAATATAGTAATTGAGACTAAGTATAATAACAATCTTAGTTTAGATTCGGCTATATCAAACGCAAAACAATCTAGGAATTTAGCAGGGGTATTGAATAGTCTGCTAAATATAAAGACCGATGAACAGAAGACTCAAAAAAACGGGTTTAAATTTAATCTAGAGGGAAATGAGACGACATACAGATATGATGTAATTGTTATTAAAGAAATTAATTTTGATAAAAATATCGTGAGTAATAATTATAAGCAACTACTTGAAAATGCAGATAAACTTAGTGTTGCTATAGAAAAAAATATGATGGAGGAAATTGTTGAATATGAATTCCCATATAGCATTCATGACTCAACTTCTGATATTGTGGGTAAGTATCTATCTAGTCTCTAATCCAACAATTAACAATGACAATTAATAAGAGAATATGCCTAACCACATATTCTCTTATTAAACAACTAGCCAAAAGCAAAGCAAGATATAGACTATTTATTTGTAACACATCTGGATTAATTTCAGATGTAAATTCAAATTAAATAATGCAAGATTATGTAACTTTACATAAATCTTATACATTTGAAACTGGAAACATGAAAACAAGCAGATTTTACTTAACAGTAAAGATAAGTCGCTAATCATTTCACAAAACATAAATTCATTATTCACAAATTCGATATGACATTAGTACACCAATACAAAAATACGTAAATCACTTCGCTAATCACGCCATTCTTTAGAATTAAATTCTAAAAACAAGAACAAATATTAGAAATAATATAGTATTTTTGAAATGCTCTCTTAGAAATAAGAGAATGATTTTAATAATAAATTGGTATGGATAATATAATTAATAAATATTTTAAATGGTCTTGTCTTGTAATGCTTTTGGTTAGATATAATTTCAAAAATATCTTTCACGAGTGGGAAGATTTTAAATTACTGATTCAAAAAGTGGGAGGCACGAGTGGCCTCTCCAATATTAATAAACTAAATAAGTTTAGCAGTAATAACTTATATAAAAACTGTGCTTTAATATTGTTTCATATTGCTCAGAAAAACTAATGTAGGATAAGTTTTGCTCATAACGCAATCGAATAGATTAATTTCTGTTTGATGGCGTGCTATTTTTATAGTCCTACCATCTAATGTGGAAGAAGTTTCATAAACTGTCTTCATATAATTACCAGGCGTAAGGCCGATTGGGATATCTAAATTCATATTAGGTATCCCTTAATAATTTAATATTCTCTTATTTTATAAGGAGGATTAAAAATGTATGAATTATGAATTAACTTATGATATAGAAAACGCAGATACAACTTGCCCAAGTCTTACTTGTGGTAAAAATAGGTTTTATTTAAAATTTTATTGTGGTAAGACGATATTATATTGTCAAGATTGTTCGTTTTGGGAAGAAATATAAAATCACAAGGTCGATAATGATTAATTTAAAATGAAAATAAATATAGATTGAGGTTATTAATGTCTAAAGATAAAAATGAACTTTACATTATAGGCGTAGACTTCAAAAATAATAGAGATAAATATAAAAGTATTTTTAATACTAAAACACCTTCATGGAATGATTTAAATAAACATCATGATTATCCTTTTAAGACAGGTGAACATTTTAGACAGTTTATCAAAAAGAGACAGGATCGCGATGGGACATTAAAGAAATTGAATACAATTGTGGATAATGTTAAAGATACAATTGTTGATAAGAAAATTTCTGATTTAGACTTAAAGGAAATAGAATTAAAGAAGGAAAGAGTCAAACTTCAAGATTTAAGAACTTCTATAAATAAAGATATACGCAATTTAGCAAGAAAAGAATCTTTAAATGACTTGATTAAAGAGTCAGTTAAAGATTTAAAACCATTGGTATTTATTAAGCCAGAACATTTACATAGTGAAGATAATGAAATGGTAATTCAGATTTCAGATCCACATTTCGGCTTAACTGTAGACAATGAATTTGAGAAATATAATGAAACTGTCTTTCTTGAAAGATTAGCAAATTATACTTTACAAATCTTAGAAATTCAGAAGAAGGAAAAGACTAATAAATGTCATTTATGTTTCTCAGGCGATGCCCTAAGTGGAATCATTCATGAAACAATTGTAAGGAATAATCAATATGGAATAGTAGAACAAACTAAAAGATTTTCAGAATATATGTCTAAGTTTATTGAGAAATTGAGTAATCATTTTGAAGATATTGTTGTGCATTTTGTAACTGGAAATCATAGTAGGAATAATGAATTTAAAGATAAATCAGAGAACAAGGATAGATATGAGAACTTTGTATTAGAATTCATGGAATTAAGAACTGCAAATTTAAAGAATGTTAAGTTTGAGAAATCTATATTAGATAATACGATTGCAGAGTTTTATATTAAAGATAATTATTGTTGTTTGTACCATGGAGATTACGGAAATACAAAGAATGCTCCTAGTCAAATGTTAGGATTATTAGATAAGAAACCTAAGATGATATTCTTAGGCCATAAGCATGTCTTTGAGATTTTAACTGTAGACAGATGCAAGGTGATTACTAGTGGTGTATGGGTAACGCACGATGAGTATTGTACTAATCATCGCTATGTAGGAGAAACTAGTCAGACAATCACGATTGTTGGTGACAAGGGTTTTATATTGGCATATGATTGTAATTTAAAGTAATAACAACGAAAGGTTAAATGGTAAATCAAAATGGCATTTGAGAAGATACTGTTCGAAAAGATTATTGATAATGGTCAATTAGATTATAAAATTAACAATAAATTTGTAACTGAAGAAATATACAATGCAATATTGAATGATGAAACCATGTATATTCTACCTCCATTACCTAAAATGAATGGAAGTCCTGAAAATAGTAATCCTCCCAAACCTAGTAATGTCACTAATATCAATAAATATAATTCTAACGATTCCGAATATGAGTCTAATGAAGAATGCGATTGCCCTCAATGTCAAGAATTGTTAGATATAATTTATACCATTAGAGAAATGGATGATTATGAAGCAAAGGAATTATTAACTAATTACATAGACGCAATAAAAACAAAGACTGGTTTAGAAACATCTACTGAAATATATAGTCAACTTGGAAATAGTATGATTAAAGTTTCTGCTCAGTTGGATGTGCAATTGGATAATTTTATGAGTCAATTTGATGTAATTGAAGAAGAATAATTAGGGTTTAGGATTTATTACAAAAATAAAACAATAAAGGCAGGAATAAAAATATATGCGTGTATTTTCAACTCAATCTATGTGGGATATTAAAGAAGGTAAGTGGTATGAAGTATTTTCAGTTGATGGAGAATCTTGTTCTGGAGAAGAATATTTCAGGGAACTTGAAGTAGAGCAATGTTTGGAAGATGATTATGAAGTAGAAGATATGGATGAAATTGAGGAAACTTCTTATTGTATGTGTTGTGAATGTAAGGATAATGAAGATTGTCCAGATTTTGAATGTACATGTTGTGATGATAATTGTGAAGTTGAAAATGGTAATACAGATGGATATTTAGAATTCCCTTGTCAGTGCGATGATTGCTGTGAATCTCGTGGAGAATTTGATGAAGATGAATGTTTTTGTCAAGAATGCAATCAAGAAAGAGAAGAAGATTTAATTGATCAATGTGTTGAAGTTATCCTTAATGGTTGTACTGATTGTGCAATAAAAAGTGTGGTTAATACATTGCTTGTTTTTAAAAAACTTGGAAAACTTGAAATGAAACAAGAGATAAAAGATTTCTTAGAGGATTAGATAATATAGCTCTATAACTATATAGGTTATATTATTGATTTATAACTTGTGGAGTTATAAATATAAAATAAAATCTAAGTTTTATTTTGTAATAATTTAAACTAAATATTTTGCTATAGATAGTGCTCCTAGCTTTCGTTAGGAGTATTTTTGTGTAACAAAATAAGTTATGCAAATTTATGTTTGAAAGGAAGTGATTTAAAAATGACAGAACAAAATAAACAAGAAAATAAGGATGAAGAAAGATATGTATTTATCTATAATCCAGAGCAAGCATCATTCTATATGGAAAATGGGGTTATGGCAAAATCCACAGGGATTCATCCTAAAACAAAAAGAGTCTGGTTTAAATTTGGGTTTAACGATAGCTCAGATGTGTACAGTCAGTGGTGTGTTAGAAATAGATGATTATTTATGATTGACAAAATAAAAATGAAAGAAGGAATTTAGAGTGGAAAATAATTTAATAACAGTAAACTATAATGGAGAAAATCAAACAGTTTTAGGAAGAGAATTACATGAATTTTTAGAGGTTGGAACTCAGTATACAAAGTGGTTTGATAGAATGTGTGAATATGGATTTACTGAAATTACTGATTATATAGCTATTAGTCAAAAAAGACTAACAGCCCAGGGCAATGAAACTACCTATAATAATCATCAAATGACAGTTGAAATGGCAAAAGAAATTTCTATGATTCAAAGAAGTGATAAAAGGCAAATTAGCTAGGCAATATTTTATAGAATTAGAAAAGAAATGGAACTCTCCTGAAGCAGTAATGGCTAGGGCTTTAAATATGGCAAATAAAACAATAGAGAATCTTAAATCTCATACATATTTGCTCGAAGCTAAAATAGAAGAACAGAAACCATTAGTAGAAATGGCAGACAGACTATTCATTTGTGATGGACAAAAGAATATTGGAGAAGTTGCAAAACTATTTAATGAAAAAATAAGAAAAGGTAAATCAATTGGTCGTGATAGATTATTTGAGATTCTTCGCGACGAACATGTTCTTATGACATATGGAGCAGAAAAGAATAATCCTCAACAAAAATATATAGATAATGGTTGTATGGTTTTAAAAACTAGTACATTTGATAATGGGTATGGTAAAACAAAATTATCTTCTACTACTAAAGTAACTCCAAAAGGGATAAATTGGTTATGGAATTTCTTGATTAAAAAGGGATATATAATGATTGATGATGTTTTAGTTGGTGTGGATGAGGAATAGATTTAATGTTTTATGTTTATATAAATAATATTTTTTAAGTTATAAAACGCTTGAGCAATCAGGCGTTTTGTGTGTGGATGGGAATAAATTGGATAGATATAGATAAAGTTTTGTGGGTAAGTCGATAATCCAAGCAGAAATGTTTGGATTATTTGTTATTCACAGGAATATGTGGATTGGAAGATAGGTTTTTAGGGCTTGATCACCCTGACTCTGCACCCTATCTTCTATTTACTTTTTAGTGGTTAGTGCAGAGGGAAATATAATTTGCAGAAAGAAGGGTTAGAAAGATGTTAATTAGTACAGAAGTAGAAGTAGGGTTAAATGGTAAATCAGTAAAATATTATGAGAATTTGGGATACAAAATTCCAAAAGAATTAGATAATAGAGGTAGATTACGTATTATCCAAGGATCAAAAATTACAGTAAAGATATGCGACTTACAGGAGAATAGTAACGCAAAAGTAAACGTGTCTTGCGATTATTGTCACGAAGATGGTATAGAAACTATAATTTCAAAACCATATAGTGAGTATAATAAAACTAGAAGAACACAACCAATAGCAAAAGATGCTTGTGGAAAATGTAAACATAAAAAACAAGAGGAAATATGTTTTATTAAAAATGGAGTAAAATATAGTCCACAAATTGCCGGAGTTGGAAATAAAATTTCAATAACAAATTCTAAATATAATATTGATGAAATTGACGAAGAGTTTAAAGAAAGAAATTTAGTATTATTAAGCAAAACATATGAAAATACAAAATCATATATGGATTTTATTTGCAACAAGCATCAAGACAAAGGAGTTCAATCAATATTATATGCTAATTTTAAATATAAGAATCAAGATTGTAAATATTGTGCTTGGGACAAATTAAGTGAGTCAAGAAGGAAAGATTTTAATGAAGTCGAAAATTTATTTAAAATAAAGAATACAATTTTATTGTCAAACGAAGAGGATTATATAAATAATCATTCTGAATTAAAATATGAGTGTCCGATACATAAAGGGATAATTCAAACTGCAACTTATAGTGGAATGTCTAACTCATTAGGTTGTACATTATGTAGTAATGATAGATTAAGTGGAGAAAATAATTATAATTGGAAGGGTGGTTTCTCTGAAATAAATTCAATTTTAAGAGATTCTATTACAGAATGGAAGAAAGAATCGATGATAGCATCAAATTACAAATGTGTTGTAACTAATAAACGATTTGATGTAATTCATCATTTATATGGATTTGATAAAATATTTAATGAGATATTTGATAACTTAAATATTGAAAAAAGAAGATTTATTAATGAATATGAAGATTCTGAGTTAATATTGATTAAAAATGAATGTGCCAGATTACATAAGATTCATGGCGTTGGAGTGTGTTTGACTGGTGATATTCATGCACTTTTCCACAAAGTTTACGGGTATGGTGAGAATAATGTAGAACAGTTTAATGAATTTAAGGAAGATTATATTAATGGTAAATATAAAGATTTAGAAGAAGTTGGTTAAATACTTCTTCTTTATTTAATTAAAAAGAGGTGAGACCTATTCCTAGAGTTGGAAAAACAGTAAAACCGCATATTCCAAAAAAAGAGTTAAGTTTAACTTGTGCTGCTTGTACAAACTTAAAAAATGAAAGAGATTATTATGTTAGTTACAATAAAATCCATTCTTCTGGACGTATACCCTATTGTAAATCATGTCTAAAAAAGATGATAAGTGATGATAACGGAAATGTAACTTTAGATAAATTACAGTCAACGTTGCAATTGATTGATAGACCATTTATTTTTGATCTTTACAAAATATCACTAGAAGATAAGTCAGATACTTTTGGTGCGTACATGAAAAACTTATGCTTAAAGCAAAACAGGGAATTAACATGGAAAGATTCTGTTTTTAGGCCACAATTAAATAGTGAGTTAAATTATGATAATTCATTAGACCAGCAGAATATAAGTAATAATATTTCGTCAAAACAACCTAACTTTATTCTTACAGATGAAATAATTGAAAAATGGGGATTTGGATACCAATCAGATGAATATAATTATTTTGAAAAGAAGTGGAATAAGCTTATAGATAATTATGGCGAAAAAACTTCTTTTCATATAGAAGGATTAATAACGTATATTCGTTTTAGAGTTAAAGAAGAACTTGCTACTGCCAGAGGAGATGTAAAAGAGGCAAAAGAATGGGCTTCTTTGGCAAAGGACTCTGCCACAGCAGCAAAAATCAATGTTTCTCAATTATCTAAATCTGACATTAGTGGTGGAGTAGAATTATTACCACAATTATTTGAAGCAGTTGAGGCAAAAGTCGGTATAATTTCAATTTTACCAAAATTAAAAGAACAACCAATGGATGATGCAGATTTAATTATTTGGTGTATTGTAAATTATAACAGAAGGTTAGAAGATAAATCTAGGATTGAATATAGAGAGATATGGACTTTTTATGATGAAATGCTTAATGAATTTTTTAACAATCAAGGTTTTACAGAAGACCAAATAAAGAATGAGAAAAATAAAAGAAATGGTATTTTTAGAGATTTAGGAAAGGTTTATAAAGAACCCATCTACGAAGAAGGCGAATGATATGGCAGGATATAATAACTTTGAAAACAAAAATAAAAAAAATGAACATGATAGATATGATATATATGAATCAGCATTTGAATCACCTATAAAAGAATCTGAATACAATTCAACCATAGTTTCAAAAAACATACAAGAATTTTCAGAATTGTGTTCATATCTGCGTTGGATGCCAGATATATTTTGGGACTTATACAAGCCTGAGAGTGGTGGTATGAATTTTGATTTACATCAGAGGGTTATGCTTAGATTATTATCCCGATTCCCTGAAAATTACTTTTGTGCACCTAGAGGAATTTCCAAATGCGTATCTGGTGATACGATTATATTTACTGAAAATGGTTTGGAAGAAATTGGATTATATTTTAATTATGATAAAAGTAATGAGGAATTTGAACAAATTCACAACATAAAAATGAAGAATAAATATGGAGATATGGAAAATTCTATTGCTGGTGTTTCAAGTGGATTAAGAAAAACAAAAATAATAAATACACAAGAAGGATATTATATTGAGAGTACAGAAAACCATCCATTATTAGTGATGTGTGAAAATGGAACTTTGAAATATAAAAATTCAGAGGACATTAAAATTGGCGATTTTTTGGCTATTTCAAGAAATAATGATGTATGGGGCAAAAATACAAAAATTAATTTCAATACTGAAAATTATTTTAATTCTCTTAACAAATATTCTTCATGGCAAATTAAAAGAAATATGCCAATAATACCAACAGAATTAACTGAAAAATTAGCTTTGATAATAGGATATTTATTAGGAGATGGTAGTTTAACAAGAGATAATTCTATTTGGTTTACAAATGAAGATGAAGATATTTTAAATAATTTTAGGGATTACTTTGAAAAAGAATTGAATATGAAAGTCAAACAAAAAGATAAAATAAATTATTATATTTGTGGAAAAGGAGTTAGAGAAATATTTAATCATATGGGGTTAAAACAATCTAATGCTTTTACAAAAGAAATTCCACAATTAATAATGTCCGCACCTAAAAATATAGTTGTAAAAACGCTACAAGGATTATTTGATACTGATGGATGTGTAGTTGCAGGTAAGGTTCAACTTTGCACAGCTTCAGAAAAAATGGGAAAACAAGTTCAAATGCTTTTACTAAATTTGGGTATAATATCGAGAAGAGATAAACAATATGATAAAAAATTTAAAACATATCATTATATTATTACTATATCATCATTAAATGCTGATATATTTCTTCGAGAAATAGGGTTTAGTTGTAGAAGAAAGCAAAGTAAATTAATTTCAAGTTGCGAAGTTAAAAGGAACCCTAATAAAGACATAATCCCTCATCAAATCAACAATATAAATAAAATTTATCCACGAGGATATACTAGGGATAAATTTTATCATGTATTAAAGGGCAACAACCAACTTACATATGAAAAATTAAATCTATTATTGAGTGCAGAAGAAAGCTTTACAAATAAAGAATGTGCTGAATGGAATGAACTATTAAAATTATTGCAGTTAAATTATTTTTATTCTGAGGTTACAAATATAGAGAATAGTGAGAATTATGTATATGATGTTCACATGCCAGAAACAAATTCTTTTGTAAGCAATGGTTTGATTAGTCATAACACTCAGATTCATATTATGTCTCAATATCATACGGCTTGTTGTTTCCCAAATATCACCTTATCAATTACTGCGTCCACCAAAGAATCTGCGGTTAAGATTTGGAAAGATAAGCATGATGAACTATTAAGATTCTATCCTGATTTTGCACCGAATATAAGATCGGCTAATTTTTCTAAAGATAGTGGAAGAGTAGAGTTTGTAAACGGTGCAGTAGTAGACAATCTTGCAAATAGCCAACAAAGCAAAGGTTTGAGACGTAGGAGAGGCGGTCTGGAAGAATCTGCATTAATTGACAAAGATACCTATGATGATTGTATTGAGCCAATTTTTAATATGGCAAGGACAACAATGACTGGAGATATAGATCCCGAAGAGTTAAATGGTGCAATAAATAGATATTCTACATCTGGATATAAAAATTCAGATGAGTTTTCTAAAATATTAACTATGTCAAGAGACATGAATGATTTAAAAGGAACTTTTGTATTCGGTTCAGATTGGTTTATCCCCGTTCATTTTGGTAGACAAAAAAAATCGGTAATTGATAAAGCAAGAAAAAGTAATATTATTCGATTTAAACAGAATTATTTATGTGACTGGGTAGGAGTAAGTGATGGGGCATTAATTAATATCAGTAAATTGATTAAAGCAAGAGTTGTTTCTCCTCCTGAAATGGAATGTCCGAGAGATAAAAAAGGAAATTTAGATATATGCGAATATGTAATTGGAGTAGACGTTGCAAGAAGTGCATCTGAAAGTAATAATAAAACTTCTATAGTAGTTTTAAAAATTATTAGAAATGAAAGTGGTTCTATTAGGCAAATTCAATTACACAACATAATAAATCCACCGAATGGATTGAATTATGAAGAACAGTCTGTAATAGTCAAAAGAATATTTTATAAATATGGTGGCAACTTAGATTTAACAAAATCAAGAGTAAAAGCTGTAATAATCGACGGGAACACCATTGGACAGGGTTTAGTTGAAAAATTGCTTGAAGATGTTACAGACTTTGAAACAAATAAAGAATATGGTGCATGGGCAACTATAAATACAGAAGATAAATCTAAAACTTCTAATGCACCAAAGATGCTTTATGTTTTAAAGGCACAAGGGATAAATGGTGATATCATTAGAACTTTTATTAATTATGTTGAATCAAACACACTAAAATTAATTAAAACTTATGATGATATTAAGGATGATTTGCCAAAAGATTTAAAAGAGGCTGATTTGCTTAACTATGAATTAGCATGTACTCAAGTTCAATTATTAATTGATGAAGTAGCAAATTTAAAATTAAAGAAAACTCAAACTGCTGTAACGGTAGAACCAGTTATTAAAAGACTAGATAAAGACCGTTATTCTGCCACGGTTTACGCTCTGTATTATATTGCTATGTTTTTAGAGCATGAAGAAGACGATTCGGATTTCGATTTTGTATTCTCATACTCTTAATAACATAACCACTTAAAGAAAGGAGGCATCTCCAATTTGACAAAAAAAATAACCCCAACAGAATTAAACATCTCCTCCCAATCCGATTCTCCATATTCAACTCAATTCTCAAATGAAATAGAATTAAACTCATTATCCTATAATTCATATTCATTTTCAACAGGAAGACTAGATACAGATAATATCCCCATGAGTGATTTAAAACAATATGTAAAATATCCAATGATATATAATGAAATATTGAGAACTATATCAAGGCAATCGTATAGTTTAAATGGATTATATGGTCAGAGCATAGATCGGATGATAGCACTTCCTACATTATCTTATATTACTACATTAAGAAATAAAACTCCACAGATGAAAGATAATAAAACTAAGTTTAACACTTTACTTAAAATATTAAATATAGATCGGACGACAAGGGATATTTTAAGACATTTATTCATCGACGGTTCGTATGTTGGGATTTTGAGAGACACAACTTCAAGCAATAAAAACTTAGATACAGGTTCAATGACAGTAGAAACTCTTGATAGATTAGAAGGTTTATCATTGGATGATAACTTTATGATTCAACCACTTGATTTAGATTATTGTAAAATAATTGGATTTCAGAACAATGTTAGTATTACTGCATTTGATATGATGTATTTTGATCAATTCAAATATGGTGGATTATTAAATGAGATTAAGAATTATCCACGTAATTTTGTAAAAGCTTATATGGACTATAAGAAAGATGCTAGTAAAAGATGGTTTATTTTAGATTATAGAAAAACTATTGCTTTAAAAGCAAAAGCTAATGAAATTGATACATGGGGGATTCCATTTGGCATTTCAGCGTTTACGGATATGAAATCAAGTCAAGATTATGATGATAGTCAATATCAATTAATTAGTGAATTAGCTAGTAGTATTTATTACATCATTCTCCCAGAGGGCGAAAAGAAAGGATCTTCTAGTCTTAATTCAACTCAACAAAAAGAAGTTATTGAAGCGTTCAAAGGTGCAGTAAAAGTAAATACAAGTGGAAATGTCGCAAAAATCTCAACCCTCAGCCTCGCTCCTGGAACAGAAATAAGTAGACTTAGTAAAGATTCTTCTTTGATAAAAGATACTTTAAGTGATGAGAATATGAAAAAGATAGCAACAGGTTTAGGTATTGCTAGTTCTGCTTTAAATGCCGAAAGCAATAGTGCTAATCTGGGAAGTTTACAAATTAATTTAGATTTACTATCTGCTCAAGTATTTCAATATATTAATGAAATAGCAAGAGAAGAAACTAGAGTTATTAATGAACATTTAAATATTTTGCCAAACAGTTACATAGATATAAAATTTCTTCCAATTACATGGTTAAACAAGAAAGATGTTTATGATAAGGCAAAAGATTTGTATTTAACAGCAGGAGGAAGTAGAAAATTCTATATTGCTGCTAGTGGATTTGATCCAGAGGACTACCTTAGTATTTGTGACGAAGAAATTGAAGCTGGTTTTGATGAGCGATATCCTCCTCATATTACTAGTTATACAGCCACTGATAGTGCTGATACAGCAAATGAAGATGGCAATTTAGGAGGAAGACCTACAAAGGATAATTCAGAATTAAAAGAATCAGGTTTAATAACAAAAAACTTAAAAAGTAACGAACAAAGAGTTGAGAACAAAAAATAGTTTAAATAATAAATAGTTGAAAGGAGGTGATATATTTTGTGAACAAGACAAATATAAACTCTGATAATACATACATAGAAATTTGTGAAATGTCCGAAGAAGATGTTGCTGGACGCGTAAAAATTAAAATGTCTAGTCATTTTATCCATCCAGAAGTAGGTAAGTGGAATAAAAATGGGATCACATGGCTTGAGGAATATACTCAAGATAATATTAAATCTGCCATTGGAATGAATTATGTAGTATCTTGGGCAGATGAAGAAAATCAAATACCTTCAGGACACGGAGAAATGAGTTTTGATGAAGATGGAAATGTAAAATTTGAAGGAGTAGTTGTTGGAAGCGTATTAGATGCTTACATTTGTGATGTAGAAATTGATGGTCAAATAAAAAAAGTAATGATGACTGAGGGATATATCAATTCACAACGATATAATCTTTTTGTAAAATGGTTAAAGGAAGAAATTGAAAATGGAAAAGTTTATGGTTCTATTGAGATAAATGGAAAAGGAAAAGCTAAGAATATTGTATATCTTGATGGAAATAAAAATTCTGACGGAAGCATGTTAGATGGAAGAATTCCCACTATTTTTGATTTCTCTGGATTGGCAATATTATCAAATTTAGAAAATCAAGCAGACGACGATTCGATAGTTTTTGAGGTCAATTCCAAACAAAATGACCTTGATATAAATAAATCAAATGATGATAAAACAGGAAAGGAGGATGATATTTTGGGAGATGAAAATACAAAAACATCAATCGAACTAAATGAATTAAATATCACTGATCTTGCAACTTTAGTTGAAAATGGATTTAATACTAAATTTAATAAAGAAAATTCTGATTCAGATGATGGATATCAATATTACTATATTCATAAATTTTATCCAACCAGTGCAACATTTGTGATGAAAAGCTATCATTGTGTAGGAGAGTATTATGGAAGTTCTTATACTGTAGAAAATTCAAAGGTTATTATTGGTAGTATTGTTAAAGTAACAGAGGGATGGACACCAGTTGATGGTGAAGAATCTGTAGAAGTTAACAATACGCTGATTAATATATTAAATAATCAAACAAAGGAGGAAAGTAAAAAAATGGATGAAAAAATCGTATTAGAACTTAATCAAAAAATCGAAGATAAAATTAATGAAATTAATTCATTGAATAAATCTTTGGAGGAAAAAGCAACAGAAATCAATACATTGACCCAATCCCTAGAAGAAAAACAAGTAGAAATTAATACTTTAACAGAAAAAACTCAAGATTTAGATAGTAAAGTAGTTGAACTAAACACCACAATTGTAGAGGTTAATAAATTACTTGAATCCGAAAAAGCAGAAAAAGAATCTCTTAATGTTGAGGTAAATTCTTTCAGAGAAGCAAAAATTAAAACAGAATCAGAAGCAAAAATTGCAGAAGTTAATTCTTATTTTGAGACAGAAATTACAAAAAATGGTTTTGAAGAATCAGAAGTTAATTCTCTTAAAACTTTTGTAGAAGCAATTGATTTGGACGGATTAAAGAAAGCAGAAGCAGAATTATGTGCAAAGAAATTTAAAGAAATGATTGCAAATAATGATACAACTGATGTCGAAGTAAATTCTACAAATGAAATGTTTATTTCTATTAAAGAAAAAGAAATGAAAAAGGTTCCTGGTAGTATCCCATCTTTCTTTAACTAAGTTTTAGAAAGTAAAGATAAATATATAGTTAATGTCAATGTTCTAGAATAGTTAAATAACAATGATTAAACAGTAAAACAAAAATAAAAAGAAATGAGGTAATTAATAATGAGTTTATTTAAGTTTCATGATTCAAATTTTCTTAACGTTTCCAACAAACCTAATGTAAAAGCAATTGCGGATACATACAATGGTTATCAATTTAATGTTGTATCTGACACGCAGGTAATCGTCCCAGATTTGGCTACTGCAAAATTGGGTGACATTTATGTAATGTTTAATATCATTGACAAACCAGAGATTCTCAATACTGAAGATTATAAAGTTGTTGCAGATGAGTATATTCGTGCATTTAGATTAAAAGATTGTGTAGGATTACAATTTGATATGTCTGCTGATTTGTTTACTGATGCTTTTGCTGATGTTGCAGTTGGTAATTATGTCATTGGTCGTTCTGTAGCAGATGCTACAAATACTCAAAAATGGACTAAAACAGCAGATCCTTCTACATATGCGATTTATCTTAAGGTAATCAAAAAAACTACTTTTGGTGCGTTTACAATTGACGCAGGTGGTGGAACTGTTGCTGGTGGTTATGTTGTAGAAGTAATGGCAAACGATCTCTAAGTTATAGGAAGTTTAGATTTAGTTAAATTAATAAATAATAAGAAAGAAAAGAGGTATTAACAATGAGTTTTGGAATAGATTTTACAAAATTACAAGAGAATGCAGAACAAGTGGAGATTAATAAAATTGTTAAGAATAAAATGGCAACTACTCATCCGAATGAAGATGTAGAGATTTTTACAAATATTGTTTATGGAAAAGATGTATCTAAGTATGGTAAAAAAGTTGATACGACAATGGATAAAATTAAAACGTTAGCAGGAATGGCTAATGATGGCAATACTCAAGCAAAAGCAGAATTAAATGCTATTCGCACAATCACTATTAAGCAACCTTTAGAAAAGAGATTGGCAATCAATAATGCTATGGGAACTGTTACAAAAGTAGGATATAACGAAGAAATGCGTTACGAAGTTTATCAAATGCAAGGAGAAAAGTCAAGAATTCAAGCTTCCTCTGGTGCTTTTGTATTTCCTACTGTCAAAAAAAGAACTGGTAGTATGACTACTCAGACTTCTACCGGAGGTATAATAGTTGATTATAGAGAACTACAATCGGGTGCTACAGACGGTTTTGCAATGGCAAATGAACAAGTTCTTACAGATATGACTAATCAAATGGTACTATCTCATATTAACGCTTTAAGGGCTGGTATTACTGCAGCTACTACTTTAAAAAATTATGCCGAAGGTATTACAAAGACAAATGTAGAAGATGTGAGAAAGAAAGCAAGACGTTTTGGTTCTTCAGTAACAATGATGGGTGATTATAGTACAGTAAATAAACTTGGAGACCTTGCTAACTTCAGTGTGGTCGCAGCAGGTACTGAATTTAGATTTCCTGAATATGTAATGGAAGAAGTAATGAAGACTGGTATTATTAAAATATATAAAGGAAGTATTGTAGTTGAAATTCCTAATTCTTATAGTATGATTGATCTTAATACTGCTGGAGATTTTTATGCTCCTCAACTACCTACAACTGATTTGTGGTTCTTGCCACAAGGTCAAATTTCTCCTCTTCAAATTTGTTTGCGTGGCGGATTGACTTCTATGACTGCTACAGATATAAATTTAAGGGCAGAAGTCACAAGATATGATTGGGAATTTGGAAATTACTTAGTTCCTGAATATGTTCCAACAGTTGGATATATTTACGATGCAGCACTAGCAGAATAATTTTAAACAAAATTAAAACTTGAGAAGGACGGTATTGATAAATCGTCCTTCTTTTAAAATTAACCAATGCAAAATAATTAATAAAGGGTAAGATGGAGGGAATAAACAATTATGGCAATTGATATGAATAGTCGTTCAAAAGTAAAAAATCTATGTGAGTGGAATGTTTCTTGGGAAAGATATAGTATGGAAGGTGATGAATTTATTAAAGCCAATCAAACTGTATATATTCCAAATATGGAAATTGAAACACAAAATCAAAATAATAATTTATTTATTAATGGTACAGACGCTATTGGTTCACATGCCCGTGTTTATATTGAAAATGCAGAAATGAGAGAACATCTTGGTTTTGATAATAAAGAAGAAAAGCGAGTTCAACTAATTTTAAATGATGAAAAATGTAAAGAAATATTTGAATATAAGACATTTAATACTTTTAAGAAGCATGTAACTGAAAACATTATCACAAATCAAGAAAAATCTAAAATCGTTAGTTATGCTAAAAAAATGAAGATAAATGACTATGATAAGATTCAATATTTAACAGAATACACAGGTCTTTCATTTAAAACTGACAAAACAGATGATAAAGAATAACAAAATTAAGAAAAGTGGTGATATAGTTTGGGAACTTTACTTCAAAAAATATATGATAAATTTTTCATTAAAACATCTGATATGGATTTCACTTACAAACAAGATTTAGTTTTTGAGTTTTTTGAAACTGCCATAGGGTATAGTTACAAAACTACACCACATCATTTGAGTTATACTTTATATTCTGATAATGCAGTTTTAATAATCTACGGATTAGTTGAAAATAGTGGAGATATTACTTTTAATATTAATTCTGATACATATACAATTGCATTATTAAACACTGATACAAAATCCAATATTGCTACAAAAATAAAATCAGCAATAGAACCTGATTACACAGTGAAACTAGATGATATTGAAAATCCTATGCTTACAATTACTAAAATTGACACAGATATAATTACGTTAACATTTACTGATACAGATAATACGAATTTAAATCTAATTGTAAGTAAAACATTTGATGGAATAATGCTCAATGATTTAGATGTAGATGAAATTGAATTAATTTCATTAAATATGAAGAAAGCATATTTCGAGTATTTATTAAAACCATCAACTAGATTATTAAGTTCAATTGGAACTAAAGATTTCAATCGTCTACCAAGTAAAGTTGAGGAATATAAAGTATATTCATTAATGTTAAAAGATTTAAATGAACAAATTGAAGTGTTTAGACAAGAATTTTATTCTTATTTAAATTAAGTTGGTGAGAAATTGAATAAAAATAGTAAAATTCTTATAAAAACTCCACAATGTGAAATGAGTTTAGAGGATTTGTGTAATAAAGAATACTTAAAAATAAATCATCTAATGTATATGATTGAGAAAGAGTTTAGTATTTCGTTACATGATTATCCTAAATTAAGGGGAAATATTCTTGATATTTCAAATTTTATTAAGAGAATACCTTATTTAGAGAAGGAAATTATGTAATCACAGTAATTTAGAAAAGGAGGCAATACAATGGAAGACTTTAATTTTAAATCAACAAAAGAGAATTTAATTTTAACAGCATTAGTAGCAGGATATAAAGTTGCATTTGGTACAGCTACTATAGGAGCAGCGAGTGAAGATGTTGTTACTGGTTTAACTACGGTTTTAGGGGCAACAGTATCTTTAGTAGGAGATCCAAGTATGACACATATGAGTTCTACTTGTACGGTTGGGAATCAGACTAACGCTCCAACCGCAGGTAAAATAAGAATTAAATCATGGAAGCCAACTGCTGTTAATGACGTAACACCTATCGCTGCTGCAGATGTATTTGCAAATGTAGCATGGGTCGCAATTGGAGTATAATGTAATCTTAAATATATAAATATAAAATAAGAGGAGGAATTAAAAAATGACTAATTTTATTGGACGGTCTTTAACGGCAAATCAAGCAGAACAAAATGTTGAATTAAACATGGCATTTATTAATCTTATTGTAAATGATAGTGCTTCTGTTGTGACACTTTCATTTGATATTGCAAGTGCAAGTGCATCTGGAAACTTAATGGTTTTAAAAGCAGGAGAAGCAAGGGAAAATGTTGCAGTGCCTTTCGGTAAATTGTACTACAAAGCAGCTGCAGATACATCTGCTTTAAGAATTGAAGGATTGGCAAAAGCAGAATTCTAATTTTAGCAGAATTCTAATTTTATTAAAAACAGTATGATGTAATTTGAATAGAGAGTTATATTAATTAACTCTCTATTCCTAATAAGGTTGTGATCATATGGATGTCAGAAAAAAATGGATAGATGATGGTTTAAATTATTATTCTAAAGAAGAAACAATATCTGATGTGAAAGAAAATTATGATATTCGTAGATATTATAGTGCAGAAGGTTCTCCTGCAATAATTGATACCATTGCAACACAAGTCATCATTCAATCACATTTAAACCCATTAAATGAAGGTAAATATGATAAGAAAATTCATATGCCAATTGAAACAGTAGTAAATACTGGTTCAATAGTTGAATGGGAAGGTAGCAAATGGATTATAGTAAGTAATATTGACAATTTACAAGCATATAAAACTGCAAGTATGATTAAATCAAACAACACCCTCCAATTCTACGACTCAACCTCAACCCTCCACTCTATCCCCTGCATAATCTCAAAAGGTTCAATCAGTCTAGATGAACAAAAAATAATATCAACATTAGATTCAGAAATTGCAATACAAATAAGTGATACTGATATTACTAGACAAATTGAGATGAATTACGTGTTTAGAATTGGAATGAGGAATTATAGTGTTGTAAATATTGATGATATTACTGTAAATGGTTTATTATTGATAAAAATGGTGTATAGCGAAGTTGAGCAAGTATTTCCATCATATTCTCTTACTATCTTAAATGGAGATTCTATTCAAGTAAATGAAAATGATCCATTAACAATCAATGCACAAGTAAAAATTGATGGGGTAATTGTTTCTCCTACTCCTAATTTAATTTTCAGCAGTAATAATATTACAAAAGCAATTATAAATTCAATTACAGGAGTTGTAACAATTTTAGATGTTGGAAATGTTGTATTTAGTTGTAAGATGGAAAATGACTTAACTGTGATGGATGAAATTAATGTTGAGATTGTTGAAGTGCCTATTGAGAATAAAACTGTTGAAATTAGCGGTAGTACATCAATAATTAAAACTTATTCTAAAGAATATTTAGCGATATTCAAAAATAATGGTTTGCCTATAGTTAAAGAATCGTCTTTCTGGTTAACAGGAATTGATAATTTACCAACTACATTAGCAACTATTACATCACAAAATGCAGTTAATAATACTTGTATAATTAAGGGCAATAATTTAGGAAGTGTAAAATTATGGTGTAAAAGTGTAGATGAAGAGATTGTTAGTCAAGATGGAATGGTTATTCAGATTAAGAGTTTGTTTTAGGAAGTGATTAGGTAAATTTAAATTGTAATTAAAGAAGGTGAGAAATGAGTAGGTTTAGTGAACTTGGTGCAAACAAATTTACAATTTTAATGAAATTGCTTAGTAAACCAGAAATTGTAAAATGTCTTGTGAGTAATGAGCAGAATTTCTTAGATGTTCCATTACCTAATGATTTTAATGCCCCATCTTTGATATATAAAAATATATATCCTTGGCGTTATATTCCCACAGTACAAACAGAACCAAATACCTTTATCACCATGAAGTTTAACTATAAACCAAATGGAAGGACATTTAAATACGGAAGTGTATATTTCTATATTATTCTGCATAATTCATTGCTGAAGACAGATTATGGATCTTTAAGGTATGATATGCTTTTAAATTACATAGATGAAGTATTTAATTCTTCTGAGGATTTAGGATTTAATGAATTAGAGTTTTATGAAATGGATGAATTTTTAGTTAATGAAAATTATTCTGGAATTTATATAGCTTATAAACTTCAAGAATTTCAATAATTAGGTATGTGATAATATGAATAAATTAAGACTATTAGCAAATTTACCTTTATATGTTGATAAGATACCAGTTTACTCCCCACTTCTAAGAGAAATTGCAGAAATAGGATTTGAGAAATATGGGATTATTTTAACATGTGGAACTATTGTAAAAGATATTTTGATTGATGCAGAAGGTTTAGGAATTACAAATAATTATGATGCATTAATGTTCGCCATTAATCAAAACAAAGAATCTTTCGGTACTTTTTTATATTCGCTATTCTTTTTTACAAAGATAGAATTTGATGCAAAGTTAATTGATAGTGATTTAGTATTTATGAAAGATGATATTATATTAGACAGAAATAATTATGATTCTTTGGTGAATAGCATTAAATTAGCTAATAAACTTGAGGTTGAAAATACAGAAGCATTAGATGAATTTGATAGAAGAGTAATGGAAGCTGAAAAAAAGATGAGAGAAGATGGAAATAAAAACGCAGAACAATTAACATTTGCTGATTTAATTTCATGTGTTGCTAATTTTGATGGAAATGGATTAAATATAATAAATATTTGGGATTTAAACGTTTATCAATTTTATGAACAGTTGCAAAGAGGACAATTAAAAGAGCAATACAGATGGAATCTCAAAATGTTATTAGCTGGAGCAGATCCAGATAATATAAAAACGGAGTCGTATCTCCAAAACATTAAGTAATAAATAAATTATAAGAAGAAAGAAGGGAATAATAATGAGTATTGGACAAAGACAGGTCTGGGCGAAGGTACTTGACTTCACCGTTCAAGATTATGCAACTAAGGATTTATTGTTTAGAGTTAATTATGCTCAAGATGCAAAAGTAAGTGACAAATATGAAAAATTAGAAGTTCGAGGAGGAGCTGATAACGAAGTACAAGCAACCATCTATCACACTCCTACAGCTACTTTTTCAGCAACTCTACCTCTCATTGATGATAATGTCATGATTGCCAAGACTGGTGCAGTAAAAAGAACTGGTGTACAAACAAGTAGTTTTGATTATGTTTATGAAGTGGATGCGACAAGTGGGAAAGTAACAAGTTTGGTCGTGCCAAAGAGTGGAACAATGAAAATTTATAATATCGATGAGGATGAAAATGTAGGTACAGAAATTGAAGCAGGAACTCCTGTTACTGAGGTAGAACAATATTCAGTGGTTGGGGCAGAAATAACTTTTAATGTCGCCAAAAAAGGTAAAAAAGTATTTATACTTTGTGATTATACTACTGATGCAGACGCAACAGGGTTATATATTTCAACTGGTAAACTTCCTGCATTGGTTAGAATTACAGCAAAAACTAAAGTGGAAGATAAAGCTGGAAATAAAGCTATAAAAATTATTGTTATTGAGAAGGCAAAATCCGACCCATCATTTGAGCTTTCAACAAAATCAGGGGATGCTAATGCTATTCCATTTGAGTGTGAAGTATTTGGTTTCCTTAATGAATATGGTGAAAATCAATTCTACAAATTGGTTACAGATGAAACTTTGCCTGTATAATTTTATAGATTGTTGGTGAAATAAATGAACTATATATTAAAATATGCTCATCCTGCAGTTCCTAAAGATAAACGTATAAAGGTTAATGACAATTATGATTTAGAATTTTTAAAGAATATTTATACAATGGAACTTATAAAGGTGTTTTTCACACCTGTTGGATTCGAGTGGAAAGATTTAGAAGTTAAAGACAAAATATATATTGAAGAAAAAAGTATTGTACCAGATAAAGAAATTAAAAATAGTGATGACAAAAACAGTAAAGTTCAATACAATAACTTTTCTTACAAAAAGTAATAAATAATTACATATGGTTTCTTACAAATCAGGCCAGATTTATAAGAGTAATAAAGACACCTTGCCGATACAGGGTGTCTTCCCCATTGTCTTTTCTCAATATCGGAAGGAGAATTTAAAAATGTTAATAGATAAAGAAGTAGAGACAAAATGGTCAAATTGGAATAAAGATTGGTACATTTTAAAGGGGTATGCATTCACAAAAATGAAATCTAAATTAATGGTCAATGTCAAAGATTTAACACTTGGAAGTCATGTCATAGTAGATGTGCTTTGTGATTATTGTAAAATAAATATTACAAGTAAAGAGTATAGGGATACCTTAAAAGGCAAAGAAAATGTGGATAAAGACTGCTGTAAAGAATGTAAAAGCATTAAAAATATAGAAGTATGGAATATTTTATATGCTAATAAAGAATTTAATGATAATAAACAGATTAAACGGAAAGCAACTTCCTTAGTTAAATATGGGTACGAAAGTGCGTCACAGTCCCAAGAGGTTAAAGATAGTTGTAAAGCAACAAATTTAATAAAATATGGTTTTGAATCTCATAATTCAAGTCCTGAAGTAAAATTAAAAAAGAAGAAGTTCTCTTAGAGAGATATGGAGTAACAAGTCCGTTTCATATACAGGAAACTAAAGATAAGGTTAAAAGAACAAACTTAAAAAGATATGGGTTTAAATATGCATCGCAGAATCCAGAAATAAAACAAAAAACTTCTGATACAAATATAGCGAGGTATGGTTCAGCAAGTCCAATGAACAATGAACTGGTTAAAGATAAATTATTAAAAACAATCATTGAAAGATATGGTGTGAATAATATATCTCAAATACAAGAAGTTAAAGATAAGAAAATACAAACAAGTTTAGAAAACTATGGTGTTGAACATCATATGCAAAATAAAGAGATACAAACTAAGGCATTTATAAAACGAAATAAAACAATGTATTTAACTGGTCAAATAGCATGTAGTTCACAGCAACTATACATAAATAAACTTATAAATGGTGATTTAAATTATCCTGTAAGTCATATAACGTTAGATATAAAAGTAGAAGATGATATTTATATTGAATATGACGGTGGAGGACATGATTTAAATGTGAAATTAAATCAAATATCACAAGTTCAATTTGATAGTAAGGAAATAAAAAGATATTTATTCCTAAAAAGTCTTGGTTGGAAAATGATTAGAATTATTTGCATTAAAGATAAAATACCTTCTGATAATATAATTCTAGAAATGATTATTCATGCCAAAGAATATTTAAATTCAGGTCATTCTTGGATAAAGTTTGATATCGATAACAATAAAGTAATTTGTAGTCAATATGAAAAAGGTTATGATTTTGGTAAATTGAGAAAAATTAAGAAAGAGAATATATAATAAATACAGCATCTAAACAATTATAAGAAATGTACAATCCTATAATTGTTTATCAATTCAAACACAAACCACATCAAAATAAGAGGAAAGACAGACAAAACCAAATTGTCTTTCTTTCCTTATTTTTTTACTATTTCTAAAACTAAAAATTAATCCCAAAAATACCAACTAACAAAATCCAAATAAAGAAAGGAATGATAAATCAATGATAGGGCAATTATTACACAGTGGTTTCATAAGTAGCCTCCCACTAAATAAAATAGGAGATGCAAACTATGATCCTTGGTATGTATTAACATCTAACAATGAACTAATAAATTTCACTGACTCCAATGGAAACAAATCAAATTTAAATTCATTATTTATAGAAGCAGAAAATACAAATCTATATATTAATATTGGAGGATATATCCTATATATTCCAGCAAATGAATCAAGAGAATATAATTTTGAGAGTGTATCATTAATTCAAGTAATGAATGCTTTAGGAACAAAATTACGATGGTCAGGACAATATTTTTAAAAAGAAAGTGAGGTGATTAATAAATGCCAATAGAGAAAAATATAAGCATTAATGCATTGTCAGGTTCAAAAATAAAAACAAATTCAGGAACAGTAATAAAACCAACAATAGCTTATAATGCAGGTTTAGGAACAATTACAGTAGGTGAAGGAACTTTTAGATTATATAGTACAATTGATTATACTGGTTCAATAATAGAGTATATTATTCCAGAAACAACATTGGAAATTACGGATATGATTACTAATTATCTTATTGTTCAATATAATAATGGTAATCCGCAATATGTTATTACATTTGATTTATTAGACATTAATTGGTCAAATAATACTCCTGTATATACAATTGCTCGTATAGGTGATGGTATTTCAGTAATTGATTGGGATGAACCAGGACTTGGACTGTCAAATAAGGTACATAGAAGATTAATTGAAACAAGAAGATTTGAAAGAGCATCAGGAATCACTTTAGGTGTGTCTGGAACTAGAAATATTGTAGTAACTTCTGGCAAAGCGTGGGAAGGTTCATATAGTAATAATCTTCCAGCAGTAGATTCAAGTGTTGATGCAATGCTTCTTTGGGTAAATAATGGCGATGGTTCGTTTTCACGTAGCGTTGTAACTCAATTCCCTAATACTCAATATGATCCTAAAACTGGTATACTTACAACTCTTACAGATGGTAAATATGCGGTAGTATGGGTATATCGTTGTATGTGTCGTTCAGATATAGATTCTGCTCGAATACATTTATTTCTTTGTGAATTTGATGCTAGTTTAGATCAAGCAAAAGCTTGTCAACCACCTGAAATTCCACAAGTAGTTTCAACAAATGCAATGCTTGTTGGTAAAATAATTGTGCAAAAGAGTCAAGATGTGCCAGTACAAATTGATTCAGCATTTCAAACATTATTTGCACCTGCGTCTGCTTCCAATGGAGTTGTAATAGGTTCAGTTCAAATGTTTGCTGGTTCTGTAGCTCCTAGTGGATATTTAATTTGTGATGGTTCTGCAATATCTAGAACTACATATTCAGCATTATTCAATGTAATTGGAATAGGTTATGGAGCAGGTAATGGTTCAACGACTTTTAATCTCCCAAATCTAAAAGGCAGGGTTCCAGTCGGATTAGACAATTCTCAGTCAGAATTTGATACGCTTGGAAAAAGTGGCGGTGAGAAGACACATATTCTTACTACGCCAGAAATGCCTTCCCATAATCATACATTCCAAGCATGGAATAATACAAATACAGACACTAGTGATATATTTACAAACGATTGGAGATTAGATCCAGGTAGTGGGACATGGGGAACTTCTAATGCAGGTGGAGGTTTAGCGCATCAAAATTTACAACCTTACTGCACAATTAATTATGTAATTCGTTATTAACCAATAAATTCCGCATTTTAAACTAATTTATGAATCTGTAAAGTTGCTTGTAGTAAGGATTTTAGTTTTAATAATTTTGTAAGAATTTAATATTTTGTGATTGATTAAAGGGCAAATCTTAATTGATTTGTCTTTTTGATGTGTCTCAAAGTAGATACAAATAAAAATGAAAGGAGGAACTACGTATGAATAACTCTACAGAAGAAACAAGCCCAACAAAAGAAAAAGTAACATATCTATACAATATGCTACAAGCGAATTTCTACTTATCAAAGGGAATTTGTCCTTTGGAAATAGGGATTAATTCAATAACTCATCGAACTTGGATAAAATTTGGTTGGGATGATAGCACAAAAGCATACGAGGAATGGTGTACAAGGAAGAGATAATATTGGTGAAAAATAAATATGAAAGAAGGAATAATATAATGATGGAAAACAATAATGTGTTAATGATTAAAGGCAAGACAAAAGTTTGTGGTGTAGATATTCCTAATATTTATGGTGGATTTAGTGATAATCAAAAAGTTATGTTAGCAAAGACAGTTGCAATTATTCATGATAAGCAATTAAAACATGTAAACGAATTAATAAATAAGAATCTAAATAATGGATATTTTAAATTTGGAATTGATTATATTGATTTGAAAAAGTCGGTCGGTTCAAACGACTCACTTTTAGAATTGGGATTTAATAAGCAATCTATAGCTAATTCTAAAAATATATACCTTTTATCCCAACAAGGATATACAACTTTACTGAAATTACTTGATTCAGAATTGGCAATGAAACAATACAAAATAGTTGTTAGAGATTATTTTAAATTGAAAGGATCTCAAGAATCAATAATATATCTCACTCAAAAAGAGTTAGAACAATTAGTTGTTAGAAAAGATGGGACTATTAGAAGAAATAGAGAAACATCTTCAATATCAACTTTTATACAAAATGGAGAATTGCCTAATAATAGAAGCACATATGCCTCTTTGACAAATTTAACATATGATATTTTGTTTGGCATGTACGCAAAAGAAATAAAAGAATACTTGGATTTGAAACAGCAAGACAATCTTAGAGATTTTCTATCAACTCAAGATTTATCCATAATTAGAGAAGTAGAAGATGAGATACATTGGATGTGTAAGAAAGGATATACTTGGAGAGAAATTTATAGAGATTTAGTTAAGGAATATCCTAATAAAGTTGAACCAGTTAGGGCAGAGAAATCTATTAAAGAGTTGAAGAAGGCTAAGAGAATTGCTATTGATGAGAGTGTAATTAAGAAGTTGAGATAGTATATAGATTTATTAGTTGTTTATAGTAATAAATAAATAAATTATAACAAAGGCATAATCAGATATTTGGTTGTGCCTTTGTTTTGATATGGAGTGAATTAAGATAGCAAAGAAAAACCATATAGCAAATTTCATGTGAATTTATCAGAGGAAGGTAAATTAAAGCGTACATATAAAGGAATTCAATTAAAAATAAAGGAAGGTGTTTAATATTAATAATATTTTAAAATTAGTATCCCCTATCCCTGTCAGCGTAAATCACTACATAAAAATCAGGAGTTTTATTACATATGTTGGAGGTAAGCCAAAAGCAATGTCAACTTTATATGAAACTGCAGAAGCAAAGAAGTATAAGAAAGATTTTATAAAATATATAAAAGATGAAGTAAATATTCAAGGATGGAATTTAACACCTAATAAGACACAGCATTTTTACGTTGACTGCGTTTTTTATTTTGACAGAATTGATAAAGATGCAAACAATTATTTCAAATTGCTTTTGGATTCAATTACTGAGACACAATTAATATGGTTAGACGACAATACAACATGCGAACGAGTGAATGGCATCTATTATGATTCTAAAAATTCACATATAGATATCACCATTTATCCTGTTGACTATGTAGGAATATTTCCTACAGTCAATCAATTAGAAGAATTTAAATCTAATTGCATCGGATGTAAACGATATAAAAATAATTGTAGTATTTTAAATAAAGCAGTTGAAGGAAGAATTCAAGATGAAATTGTAGGTTTAGTTTGTAGTAAATTTAAAGAATTATCTAAAGTTGTGGTGGTTTAATATGGGTTTAATAACAAAAGAAATTACACGCAAAAATGGTGAAGTAGTAAAAGTAGAAGATTTAGATGCTAATTCAAAGGCAAATGTAGAAATTAAGTGCGATGCGTGTGACAAAAAATTAACGAATGTAAAATGGGTAGATTATAAAAAGTGTGTAAAAGAAGACGGAAGGTACTACTGTATTAATTGTGCAAAAGCAGGATATAAAAAATGGATATCTTTCTTTGAATGGTGCTACTTAAATTTATCTAAAGAAGAAACAGATAGAATATTAGCACGATGGGATTATGAAAAAAATATAGATAGAGATGGTAATCCTATTAGTCCTAAAGATATAAGTCATGGTTCAAATAAATTATGTTGGTTTAAATGTTTAAAACACCAAGAACATATTTCTGAACAAAAAAATATTAATACATTTACAAGTGGAAAACAATCTAATATTAATTGTCATCAATGTAATTCAATATCAATAACTCATCCACATAAATTAAATTATTTAGTGAACAAAGAAGACGGGTTAAAATATTCCATAGGTTCTCGTAAAAAGATTCTTCTAAGACGCCCTGAATGTGGATGTGAAAAAGAAAAAAATATTTACGATTGGTTAACTAAAGGGTTAGGGTGTCAATGTTCAGATGGAATGAGTTATCCGAACAAATTTATGTTTGGGTTTTTAAAACAAATAATGCATTTGAAAAAGATTAAAGACTTTGAAACAGAAAAAACATTTGATTGGTTGGTATATGAGTTTAAAGGGAAATTAAGCAAAGGACGTTTAGATGGTTATTTTGTATTAAATGGTAAAGAATATGGTATTGAAATGGATGGGTCATTCCATTTGAAAGATAATAATATGAGTGGACAAACAAAAGAAGAGAGTAAATTTATTGACAATGAAAAAGATAGATTGTGTAGAGAACATGACATTAAAGTTATCAGAATTGATTGTAGTAAGTCAGAATTAAATTTAATAAAAAATAATATATTAATATCAGAATTACCTAAATTACTGAATTTCAAAGAATCAGATATTAACTGGTTAAAGTGTCATGGATATGCTTGTAAAAGTCTAGTTAAAGTGGTTTGCGATTTATGGAATAGTGGTATAAATGAAACATTAAAAATAGCTATTCAATTAAAAGTTGATAGAACTACGGTGATCAGATATTTGAAACAAGGAGTTACATTGAGTTGGTGTGATTATAATGGCAAAAAAGCAATGAAAAACAAAGAATATCAACATAAAAAAGTGGTATGTTTAACAACAAATGAAATTTTTGATAGTATTTTAGATTCTAGTAGTATATATAATATTGAAAAAACAAGTATATCTGCATGTTGTCGTAAAAAGGAAAACAAATCAGCAGGTAAACACCCAGATAACGGTCAAGTTATGGTATGGATGTTTTATGACGAATTTATTTTAAAAACAGAAGAACAAATTAAAAATATATTAAGCAATGGTCAAGATAAGAAAATAATATGTTTGACAACTAAAGAAGTTTTTAATAATAACTCAGATGCATCACAAAAATACAATACTAATCCATCTGGAATATCTTCTTGTTGTAAAAATAAACTTATGTCTGCAGGAAAAATCCTAAGACTAATGAGCCATTGGTTTGGATGTATTATAATGAATATATTACAAAAACTGAGAATGAAATTGAAGATAGAATAAATAAATCACTAAATCCTCGTGGAAGAAAAATAAGATGTGTAACAACTAATGAAATTTTTAATAGCATTTCTGAAGCTTCAATGAAATATGGAATCAAAAAATCTAATATTACAGAATGTTGTACCCCTAGTAATAGAAAGAAATCAGCAGGTAAATATCCAGAAACAGGCGAAAAGATGGTTTGGGAATACTTATAATAAAATATTTAATTAGTAATAAATATATAAATAAATATATAAATAAAGGAAGTGACTATAAACCAATGGCAGAAATTGCAGACAAACTCCCTACGGTTACAGAAGAACAATGGCAAAAACTTAATAAATTTAATAGAACAATCACTACAGAATTTCTAGAAGAATCAACTTCACTTAGTCCAAAAACACTTCGTCAATATTTTTCCGCGCTCAGGATTTTCTTTTTTTGGGTTTATGAGCATTGTGATGATAAATCTCTATTAGAAATTAAAAGCAGAGATTTTCTAAAATATCAAAATTTCCTTGTAAGAAGGGGCATGTCATCTTCAGGAGTTAGATTAAAACGTGCAGCAATCAGTTCTCTAAATGGATATATAATTACATATTACGAAGATGAACATCCTACCTTCAAAAACTTCATAACTAAGAAAATAACAGCACCTCCGTCTAATGACTTACATGTAAAACAACCAATGAATGCAGAAGAATGGGAATTACTTTTGAAAAATCTTGAAGACCGTGAACAATGGCAAAAATTGGCATATTTACATTTTACTTATTCGACAGGCTGTAGAAGAGCAGAGTCGAGACAGTTACTTAAAGAAGTAGTTGATTATCCTCCTATAATTAAGGAAAAGATTATTAAAAATGAAGATGGAACAGAAGAAATAAATACAATTACATTTTATACTACGTCTGAGATTCGCTGTAAAGGTAAAGGAGTTATTGGTAAAATTAGAAAATTACAATTCTCCAAAGAGGCTTTAGATGCAATTAATAAGTGGTTAGAAGTTAGAGGAAATGATGATTGCCCTTATGTGTTCGCAATTAAGAGAGATGGAAAATATCAGCAAGCAGGAGAAGGATTATTTAATGATTGGTGCAAGGATGATTTTAGCAAAGTTATAAATAGAAGAGTACATCCTCACCAACTAAGAGAACAACGGGCTACGAACCTTGTAATTCATGAAGGGAAAAATATAAAATCTGTGCAGGCTTTACTAGGCCATGTCAGCTCGGCAACTAGTGAGATTTATGTGATTAGAGATAATTCAGACGATGTTGAAGATGCATTTAGTTAATAAGTGCATCTTATCTCAATCCCAGAAAACTAACTTTTGATATGATTATTGATATTTGGAAATATGCTTATATAGCAACACTTTGAGAGAATCACCCAACCTTGACGATTCTAATATTTTACATCAGATTTGATAATTTTAACTAAATGGCTTAATGGACTGATCATCCATTAAAAAGAAGGTGTCCTTTCCTTTGCCATTTAGTTTTTTATATTACTAAAAGGACAAAAATATAGAACAAAAATAATAAAAAAAAAGAAAAGGACGTGTAAAAATGGAAAAGACAAGAGGAATTTATAAAATTGAATGTAAAGCAAATGGGAAAGTGTATATGGGAGAGAGTAACGATATAGAAAAACGATGGGAAGTGCATATAGAAGATTTAAGTAGCAATAAACACCACAGTTATAAACTCCAAAGAGATTGGAATACTTACGGTAAAAATAATTTTACATTTGATATAGTAGAAGAGGTAAAAAATCAACAAACACAATACAAAACAACAATGCAATTAATATATGTAGAAGGTACATATATTAATAAATATAATTCCATAACAAACGGTTATAACATTGAAAATACGGTTGAAAAAGTGTTGAGTGGAGCAAGAGTTATTTTAAGTGCTAAAGTTGATTCAATATACTTAAAAAGATTAATAGCGTTTAATGGGGTTTTACCAAATAAGAAACCTAAAGAATTAAAACCTAAAGCAAAAATAAATATTAAATCTACTGTTGTCGTAAATACTACTCCTAAGAAAAAGAAGTTAAATACAATGTTAAATTGTGTGTCAATAGTGGAAGAATTGATAGCAGATGGATATATAATAGATTTTTCTAGAAGTGGACTATATAAGGTTTTAGAATTTAAGAATATATTCAAACATGAAAATAATTCATTTTACATAAACGAAAAATATATAAGTGATGGTTATTTTATTAACGGAAAAGAAAATATAAATCAACAAGGTTATAAATATAATCAAATACTAATTACTGAAAATGGTAAAGAGTTTATTATTTCTTTATTAAATCTTAAAAAGCGTTGATATTTTTTACTTTGTTAAATTATCATCTCTAATCAAACAACATCAAACCAATAAATAATTATTTGTCGAAACAAATCATATTAAATTCATTGTATTTTACTCCTTTTTCATATATACTACTTACAGATAAGTAATTAAAAGTAAATGGAGGAAACATATATGAAAAAACTATTAACCACAATTTCCACAATCACATTATCCCTGTCCTTATTACTTACCCCTATCCTAACAACACCTACATTAGCATCAGAGGCTAGTTTAAACCCAAATCAACAAATATCACAACAATCCCTTCTATCAACTACATCAATAAAACCAACAAAAGTAACACTAAATTGCAAAACAATAACCTTAAACACAAGTTCAACCACAACACTTATTCCTACTATATCCCCTTCAAATGCAACAAATCAGTCAGTTACTTGGAAATCAAGCAATACTAAAATAGCTACAATTAACTCAGAAGGATTAATAACTGGAATTAAAGCAGGTAAAGCAACTATCACAGCAACTACAGTAGATGGTAAGAAAACAGCTAAATGTATTGTAACTGTAAAAACTGCTCCAATTCCTACTATCACTTCTATTGCAACTGTTAGCGTAACTACTACAGCAGGGACAGCTCCTATACTACCTAATCAAGTTGTAGCAACAATGAGTAATAGAACAACAAAAAATGTTAATGTTACTTGGGTTACTCCATTAACTAGTCAATATGATTCTGTAGGTACATTTACTGTAAGTGGTAGAATTGCTGAATCAACTACTATTAAAGCAATTGCTAATGTTACAGTTGTAAATCCAGAACCTACAATTCAAGATACTCAAAGATTGGTTTTAGGAAAATGGATGACTGATACTAAAAGGACATCATTTGAATTTTTCAATGATGGTACAGTGGAACATATATATTATTTACCTAATTTTGAACCTAGTTTGAAATATGAATCAAATTACACATTTAGCAGTCCAACTAGAATCAAAATTCAAGAAATCAGGTATTATAATTATACTTTCAGTGAATGGACAAATACTAGTACAATTATAACAAGTGATATAGTTGTTGATAATACGAAGTTAAAATTTGTAAGATGGAATTCTAATGGAGATTTGGTATTAAATAGATTACAATAATTGTGATAATTGTTTTGTTGGTTGTGTTTAAGACCTCTGTGATATGGGGTCTTTTTGATATTTAATCTTACTATAGGATATATTATGATTGTGTTGTGATATTGATTAACAAGCGTGAGGATTGCTTGTGTTGTGTTTTAATTGTTAGTTGGTATGATTGTATGGGTCGGAATTGTTTAAGGGATTAGAATGAGTTTTATTAAAGAAAAGAGACTCTAGTTGGAATAGAGTCTCTTTAGTATTATATTTATTTCTTATTGCACAAACTCAACTTCATGTAATTTATACATTTCTTGTACTAATACATTCACCTCGTTTTCATACAATTTACAAGCAATGGCAAATAACTCATCTATCATACCAATTTCCTCAATATATTCTAATTTGCTTCTTAATTTAGATTTATGAGTTTTATTGTAAGATTCCATTCTAGCATTTATTTTAAGATGGTATTTTTGTTCAAAATTAAAATATAATTCCTTCCATCTATCATTAAAATTACTGCATTTCATAACCACACGATTAAGGATTTGTCTTTTTGATGCAAGAGGTATATCTTCAACTAAACCAGAAATTACATTGGATTGATGATCTATTTCTTGTTTTTGTTCTGTGATTATCTTTTGTTGTTCTTTTACATTTTGAAATACTCCTAGTAATAATTGTTTATGATTATCATCTAGAGTATTAAAATATGTATTGATCATTATTTCTGGATTAGCAATAAATCCTCCTGTTTTAAGAATTGTTGGAATTACAGTATCAAATACCCAAGATTCGAACTTTTCAGCTTGAGGTAGTTTGCTTCCTGCTATAAGTCTATAAATGTCGCCTTCTGGAATAAGATTTACTTCAATTCCATTAACTTTTAATCCGTTACACTTTGTAACGCCTTTACATTTTCTTGATAATGTAGTTCTCCAACCTCCTTCTGAATAACCTAAAGCTTTTAAGACATCGTTAGCTACTGTGTATGGTTTACCATCTATTTGCGTTACTCTTAATTGACCAAATAATTCACTAGTAAATACTTGTAATTCAGTTGTCATTGTTGTTGTCATGTTTTAATTACCTCTTTCTTTTAATTAATTATTTTTGTATTCTCTGATATTTTGTACTTGCAATGGATGCTAAAATTTTGTACTCCTTTAAGGTAGTACCAACCTTGCCCTCTCCTTTCTGTATTGTTGTATACTTTATGTATCTATATCCCAAGGCCCATCTCGAATAATATTTATCACTTCCTTTCTTTATTGTATTTTTTATTTGTATCACCTTCATCATTATATAGGAAGAAGTTGAATTTGTAAAGTAATAAATAAAATTAATTGACATTGTTTATGTGAGTATGATATTATTAAGATGTTGATAGATAGTTTATAGCATTGTTGATACTTTGTTCATAAAACTATATAATAGTATTATATGGGCAATAGTAAGTATAGGAATGGAGTGATATCGTGCAGTATAAAATTATTAACAAAATAGAACAAAGGGTGAATGAATATCAACATCTACATGGATCTACAAAGTTATGGATAGCGGATAAAGTTGGCATCAGCAAATCTAGAATGTATAAGATATTTAAATCCGACGATATGATGATTAGTGTGTATTTAAGATTTTCGATAGTTCTACAATGCCCATTGTCTGATTTAGTTGAGTTCCATCTTTATAGTATGGATGATAATTAACGGGTCATACAGTTGATGAAAATTAGTTCACTCAACTATTGACTTCTAGGTGTCTCTACTATATAATAATGTTAAGTAAGGTTGATAAATTAATTTCCTTGCTTAACATTATTAGAGTAGAGGAGATACATAACATGACTAAAATATATTGTATTAAGGATACTGATGGAAATTATGGTGGAAAACTCAATATTTTCTCCAATAATATGAAAACTGGCAGAGGAGATTACAAATGGAGTTATTACTCGACTTATAATCCTATGAGTTGGTTTGAATGTGATTGTGATAATTGTGATGAGATTAATTTAGAATTGCAGAATGAGATTAGTAAATTAAGAGAAATTAATTTATTAGCTAAATATGATTTAGACTGGATGGTTGAAGAGTTTGAGAGTCGTGTGAGGATATGATGGAATTATTTGTGAGAGGTAGAGATTTTGGTTGTGGTAATAGGGATAGTTTTGTTGTTGTAAAGGACATAAAAGTAGGTTGTAGTGGTTTTAGTAGGAAGATGGTGAGGGAGATTAGGAAGAAGTATAAGGATAAACGTGACGAATACATAGCAAATGAGTTGGTATAATTATGGGTAAGTTATTTTATATGCCTTGCAGAGATTATTACGAGGAATATGAAGATTATTATGGAGAAGAGTTTGAGAAACAAGGAAATGATTATGGGAATTATGGTGAGGAAGTTTTAGTTAAGGATGGTTTGGTTAAGGGATTTGTTAGGAAATGTTTGATGTTTATTTTGATGAGATTGTGATTATTGGGATCAGATTAGTTTGAATATTATGGGGATTTTACTATCCCCTTTAATTCCTTTATATGGTATAATTTAATTATCGAATAATCCACTGAAAGAGGAATGCGTTGTGAAGATAGTTAAAACATTGAGAACTAAAACTTCCAAAATTAAATGTAGATGTGGCAAATCCAGAGTAAAATCTAAAGTAAAAACAAAATTATGGAGAGGAAAGGTGAATAAAATGAGTGTAGTAATAGAAAACCATACAACCTTAGCACCCATAGCAATAATTAAACACAAATCTACATCATTTTTTGAAATGATATTTGATAGTAAAAAACGTCAAGAAACTTATGAATATAATGACAAAAATTACGAAGAAACAGAAGATGAAAAAGAGATTTTTAGAATTATGTCTTCTAGAAGGAGAAATAGATAATGGCATGTCCTAAATATCCTAAAGAACCAACTCAAATTCAAATAGAACATACTGAAAAGGGTTGTATTCATTGGTTTGATTTTGAAGACAGCGATCCTAAAATTAGGTCGCAAAAAGCGAGACCATATATTATCATTAGTAGAAATAATCCAAAATCAGGAAGAATTATCATTTGTCCTATTTCTGATATAAAAAATTATTATGAGAGAGAAACTACTAAGTTAAAATATCCTTATCACGCTTCATTATTTAAAAAAGATTATCATTTTTTAGAAAAAGACAGTGCTGTGCTTTTAGATCAAGTTTCTACGATTTCTAAAGATGAATTATGTGAAGAGTGGTATTTAGGAAAAATAACAGATTGTTTTGTGATTGATATGGCATTAGCATATAATTATGATATGTTTGAATCGATTAGTCAGGCTTATACTGAATTGATTAATCAATTGCCTAAATCTCATATGTCTGGATTTTCAAGACAATAGTGTTTTTTATTTTATAATTTATAAGAAGGTTAATTTTTAAAGGACTCATAGAAATATGTGTCTTTTTTATTTGTGTAATTTATGGTTTTAATTTAATGTGATAGTTTTAGCAAATCATTGGACGCTTTGGTTTGCTATTAAATAAGCAACATCAGTTTAGCTGACTGTAGAAGGGAATACACTCCTTCCCTTCTTTTTGTTGCCTTTTTATAATGTTTTGGTTTGGAGTGTGTGGTTGGTATGGTTAGAAATATAAAATTTTAAGGAGTGTTGAGTATGAGTAATGTTGAGACAAAAGTTTGTAAGGTTTGTGGTAAAGAGAAACCAGTTGGTGAGTATCATTCAAGAGGTGGAGGATACTACAGAACAACATGTAAGGTATGTATGGTGATTCAGAATAATAAATTAGAAGAGAATGACGTTTGGAAAATAGAAGAGTATAGAATTATAATTGATTCTTTATTAAATAGAAGAGTACAACATGTTAATGAAATTGTACCAATGTTACCAAATAAAACTTTAAAAGATGTTGTAATATTATTGAGTGAAAAACTTAAACTTGGTAGTATACCATTGAAAGTTATACGACAATGTGATAATTGCGGAGGAGATATTGAGCAAAAACTTTATAAGTTTTTAGAAGATGGATTAAGATTTTGCTCTGTAAAATGTTCGACAGATCATAATAGAAAAAATAATTCATGGAGTCATAAACCAAAAGACACTCCTGATTGGATTGATAATATAGATGAATTTATTACAAATTACAGAATATTAGGGAGAAAAGGGGCCTCTTTATTATACAGTAAACATACAAAAACTATTACATACTGGGCAGATAAATACAATATAACGAGTAGCATTGTAATTAATAGTTTATCTGAGTTTGAAGTAATACATATTTTTAATTTAGTATTAAATGGAAAATTGAAGTCATTTCCAAATGGATTTTCTAAACATAAACAATACAAATATATTGTATTAAAGCATTTGTTTGATTCTATTCTTAATTGGGGATACCAAGATATATGTAACCAATTTGACAATAATATTTTAGAAGAATATAAACTTGATTCAATTATTAAAATTAAAGAATCAAAACAATTAATCATAGAAATATATTCTGAGTACAATATTAAACTTTGGGAATTTAAGAAACATGTTAACTTTCCTTCTGCTTTCTGGAAAAATGAAAATAATATAAATGATGCTTTAGAGTGGTTGAAATATAAATTAAAACTAGATAAAAATATTATTAATGGAAGCGATTTGATAGACCATAATTTTAACCAATTATTATGCGATTATAATTTAGACGGTTTATGTATTATAGTATTTAATAGAGATTCAGAAAAATTATTTTCCAAGATTTTTAATGAGGATATAAAAGAATCAAATATCATTGTATTGAATAAATGTTTAGAATGTGGAGAAACAAAAGATTTTACAAACGAATTTTTCCCTAAAGGTAATGTTTATAGTTTGTTTTACTTAAAAAACATATGTTTAGAATGTATGCAAAAACGGGAGAACAGAGACTTGTATAAAGAGAAAGGAATAATATATAAAGAGATAACGGACATACCTCTTGAAAGGTGGTGGAAATACTTTTATGATGGTGAAATTACACAAATGCCAAAGCATTGTCATATACAAGAAAATTTTATTCAGATAGTAAGGTATATTGTTTTTGAAAAGATGGACTGTAAAACAAAAGATGAAATATGCAATAATGTAAATTGCCCTAATTTAAATCAATATAAAATTCAAATTACACAAAGATTTGGTACTGTTTTAGAAACATTGCAAGCATGTTTTCCTGAATTTAATATTTCAGATGATGACATTGATAAATATGATAATGATACTGCAATGAAAATTTTTGATGATTGGGTGAAAAGTGAGAATATAAGTGTAAAACAAATCCTAACTAGTTACGGAATAACTGGACTATTTAATAGGGATATGATGAATTTATGGCAAAATAAGTATAGAAAATTCAATATGGCTCATATGGATTTACTTATATGGCTGTTTCAAATAAAAAATATCGTACATCCCGATACTAAAACCCCTATTATAGATTTAGATTTTACAAATAAAACTGATGGATTTTGGGAAAGTAAAGACAATAGAATTAGAGCAATTAGGCATTATTGTGAGAATCAATGTAAAGATAATATATTAAATTGTTTAGATTCATGGAAAAATGTTCAAGATTGGGTATTGAAATATTTTTCTAAGCAAAAGTTAAAAGAACTATATACTTTTGCAACATTTAAAATTGATACATATGATTTACTTGTCGAGGCATACTCTATAATAAAAGATAATAATTTACTTTTCGAATGGGAGTTGAGTAGAAATAATAAAACTTCTGTACATGATCTTTCTAGATTTTTAAGGGAATTTGTGATTTATAGAATGAATGATTTGGTCTTTGACATAAAGGATGATTTACCAACATATTTAAATTTTACTTTTATGAATGAATTATATCCTAAATTTTGTGCCTATTTACAAAATAGTGGCACACGATTAAGAAAATTTACGTCATTTTATGAATGGGCGTGTTTATCATATCCTGAATATAGCAAGGAGTGGACTCCAGAAGATTTTGGGTTATGTCTAGCGTATGATGGGGTAAAATGTGATAGTAAACAAGAAATAATGGTGTACGAATCAATCAAAAGAGACTTAAATATTGATGGTATTTGTGCTATTGGCTCTAATCATTCAGGAAAATATACATATAAATATAATGGTATAAATAAAATATGTCCCGATTTTGTCATTGATAATTATAAAGATATTGAATTAGTAAAACCAATAATTATTGAGTATTATGGTTTATATTTAAAAAATTATCAAGGTGAGTTAACTATGTTTAAAAATTACCAAGATAAAATAGTGTTGAAAAATAATTATTATAAATCTAGAGATGATATTATTTTTATAGACTTATATCCATATGACTTGAAGAACAATTGTGAAGGTGTAAAAAATAAATTAATTGACGTATTATCAAAATTAAATTAATAATATAATATAATAAGAAAGAAGGAAAATATAATGGCAAATGTTAAAAAATTAAATGAGGTATCTTTAAACAAAGGATTTAGTAAGTTCAATGAAAAAATCACAGAAAGAGTAACTGATCGTTTTGGTGAGGAATATGAAGTGGAGTTCTCTAAATATCTCAAAAAGACAGACACACAAAAGATTATGATTGATTATATGAATATCATCGAAGAACTTGAAGGCATGGAGAATATTGATAATTTAAAAGATAGTATTATACTTCCTATGCTTATGATAAAATATTTTACAAATATTCCAATTCAAGATGAAGGAGAAAAATTATTAATAATGGCAGATAAATTAATTGAATTAGAATTGTTTAACAGTATTCTTAATCTATTACCAGAAAATGAACTTTTAAATATGGGAAATATTGCAGAACAATTTAAAAAAAGTGTTGAATTTATGGTAGCAGAAAAAGAAAAAGAATCAAGCAATAACGAAGAGTAAATATATTAAAGAAAGAAATGTAAAAGAACCCGTAGGTAATATGGGTTCTTTTAGTATTTCAATATGAATTTAGAGCAGTTTTTAATCTTGGAATTATAGATTCATCATCTGTGGCAAATATAACTGTTTTACTATTTCCATATTCTTTATAATTAATAGTTATTGTCCACATCATTGTTGTTTCTTTTTGTGTTCCTACACCTGATATTCCCCCAACAACTGCACCCAATGGCCCCAATAAGAGTCCTCCGACTAATGATCTTCCCACAACACTATTTTGATGCTCAGTAAGTTCTTTGGAGGAATTAAATGTTGTTGATTCTATATTTTTTGTAGGAATAGAATAAGTTTTATCAATGATAATATTTTCTATATTTTTAGAAAACTTTACTTTTACTCCTTTGCCATATCCTAATAAACCATCTATATGAGTTAAAGTGATTGGTTTTATAGTTTGATTTGTAATTCTTGTTCTTTCTGCTTTCTTATCTTTCGGTTCATTAATCATTTCCACAATAACCATTACTATAATAAATATTATTGTTGCTAATATTATTTTAATCAAAATATCAACTCCTTTTTATTTACAATTATATACTAAAATATATGCTTTTGTAAAGAAAATATAACGAAGGCGGTGAAAAAGTTGCCAAAAGATATATCATTTTTAGCAAATGATTTAATCAAAACATTCGAAAGAGAATTATCAAGTCAGTTAAAAACTATTGGAACAATATTGGTTGAAGATGTAAAAGAGCATATTGATTCTGATGTTCTAGCTGTATACGATCCTTTAGTATACGAAAGAACTGGAAACCTTAAAAAATCTATAACAAAATCTATTGTAGAGAAGAATGTAAATGGAATAAGTATAGATGTTTATTCGGATGACGATGTAGCGAAAAGTCATCATATGAATGATATCAACAATCCGTTAGAACCATATGCTCAAATAGTTGAAAGTGGAATAGGGTATGATTATGGTTCATGGAATGGATCACAATGGCCTTATCAAACTCTGCAAAGACCATTTATGAAAAACGCAATAGAAAAAAATTCTGATAATATTTTAAACTTAATTAACAAAGCTGTAGGTGATGCAATTAAAAAATTATAAGGTGGTGACGTTTAATGACAACAACATATACTGTTGGTGCAAAAATAATAATTAATTATGATCAGTCTGAAATTAAAACTACAATCGAACGTTTACAAAATTTTGTTAAAGCGAATCCAATTACTATTAGCAATATCAAAATAGATTCAACCTCTTTAAATAATATAAAAACAAACTTAGAAAAAATGTCTATAAAATTAGATAATGTATCAATAAATAATATTAAAATACCTTCTAATACTACCAAAGAATTAAAGAGTAAAATAGAGTCAATATCTTTTAAACTTGGAAATTTAAAACTTGATACCTCTAAGATTGATGGAAAGAAAATTGATATATCCTTACGTGTCCCCAATTCTGAAATTACAAAATTAAAACAACAGATAGAAGGACTTAGACCAGTAATTAAGGTTCAAGTTCAGGGACAAAATACAGTTGCTACTCCAGGATCAGGTTCTTTAGCACAAGCAAAAACTTTTGCAGATAGTTTAACTACTGCTGGACAATATAAAGGGAATACAATAATTAGTTATGATTATGATCAAGCTGGAAAATTAATTGCTGTATTAAAAAATGCACAGAATGAAACTATAAGACTGAAATATCAATTTGACGAAGCAAGTAAATCGTTTCAGCAAATTGGCTCAAGTACAAAAGTTCCAGACTTACTTAATCAATCAACGATTGCAGCACAAAAAACTTTTAGTGACCTAAAGAACATTACCACTCAATTTAATGTTCTTAAACAGCAATCAGGAAGCAATCCTATTGATTTTAAGACTCAAAAATTAGTTCCTGATTTAGAGATGTTGAATGCAAAATTAAAAACATTGAGTACGGGTATGCAACAAGTTACTCAAACTTATAAACTTAATGATACTCAGACAATGAGTGTTTCTGGAAATTATAATATGCTTAGAGGACAAATGGATTCTTTAAGTACATCTACAGGTAACTTAGCAAATAGACAAATAGGATTAGGAGAAGCCACATCTGTTGCCCTGCAACGGTTTCCTCTATGGATAGCAGTATCTACGCTAGTAATGTCTAGCCTACATAAGCTTTCTGAGTCATTTGAGTTTATGTCTGGTCAAAGTAAATTATTTACAAATTTACAGTTGGAAATGTCTGACACTAATTTAGTTTTTAGCGAAATAACTAATACTGCAAATAAATTTGCAACTGAAATGGGAGCAACAACAGATACGGTTATGAAAGCCATAGCTGTATTCGGAACGTACACCTCTACAATTGATGAGGTTTTAACTAAAAGCCGAAGTGCGGTAACTCTTAGTTCCATCACTGGACAGGGAATCGAGCAGACCAGTGACGAACTTATGGGGGTAATGACACAATATCGTTTAACTGCAAATGAAATTACAGGTGTAACAGATTCTATTCTTGGAGCGGCCCGGATGCTTCAATTGGACTTCCCTAAAGGTGTGGCAGAAATTTCCAGTGGATTAAGAACTGTTGGTAGCGTGGCAAAAGACGCAGGGTTGAATATTGCCGAAACAACGGGAATTTTGTCGACAATGATCGAAGTTACGAGACGTAGTGGAAGTGAAAATGCCAATGCATTGAGAACCGTTATCAGTAGAATATCAAACGTAGGTGAAGAATCAAATCCAGAAGAGTTTAAAGGTATCGAAAAGAAATTCAATGACATTGGAGTGGCAATTAAATCATCCTCTGATACAATTTTACCCATGGGAAATATTTTGTCGAATCTTAGCGAAAAATGGAAGGTTTTAAATGATGTCGAACGTCAGTCAATAGCTACCGCAGCAGCGGGAATTTATAGAAGAAATGCCTTCATATCACTTATGACTAATTACGACAAAGTTCTACAAAATACTACTGCTGCCCAAGAAAGCGAGGGCGTAACAGCACAAAAACAAGAAATATATAATAATTCTTTGGCCGCCAGCGTTCAAAGATTGACATCAGCGTGGGAATTGTTTTATTTGAATTCAATAAACACTGACACTTGGAAAAACATGGTAGATGGTTTAACTGTTGTAATATCTGGTTTTGCAAAATTTGCTGATGTGATTGGTGGAATACCTACAATATTATCCACAGTTGTCCTAACCGCATCATTGTTTTCCACTAAATTCCAAGGATTTATGAGCAGGTCATTTTTAATTGCTCCAATGTTAGCATTTAAGGCGTCTGTATTAGAAACAGCAGTAGTTATGAGACAATTTAGTGGATATGCTAACACTTGGAGGGCAAATCCATTTATCGTTGGTTTTGAAATGGCAAAAACATCAGTTTTAAGTTATATAACGAGTATTCGTTTGGCAACTGTGCAACAAACAGCAATGGGCAGGACTGGATGGGCCAATGCATTAGGCGTTGCTATTACAGGAATTAACACAGCAATGAGATCGTTAACAACTTCGACAATTGCAGCAAGAGTTGCTATGTCTGCATTTCAGGCAGTTTCTACATTAGGATTGTCAGTTGCTCTTATGTTCATAATTGGAAAAGTAATGAATCTTGCTGATTCTTGGATTCATGCAGATGAAAAAGCAAAAGAAGCATTTGATACTTTAACAAAATCAATTCAATCTTTAAAACAAGAAACTTCTGAATTACCTTCTCTTATATCTTCTTACGAAGAATTATTTGATAAGTTAGGAAAAACTACCGAGGAAAAGGAAGAATTAGCAACAACAACAGCAAAATTATCAGCACTTTTTGGAGATTCTGTAATTCAACTAGATTCTGAAGGAAAAGCAATTGAAGTTGACATAGAATATGTCAAGCAATTAACTCAAGCTAAAAAAGATTTATTAATTGTTCAACAACAAGAATTAGCATCTAAATTTGAATCTATGGGTAAAGATCAATATGATGAAATATTAACCAAACAAAATAGAATTAAAGAAATTAATGCAGAAATTACAAAGCAAAATGATAAGATTGCTAACTTGGAGAGTTATGATAATGCTAATCCTGATGATGTAATAGGAATAACTATAGATAATAAAAGAATAGAGTCATATAAAAAAACTTTAGCAGAATTATCTATAGAAAGAACAAAACTAACAGGTGAGAGTTCTGAAATCCAAAAAACATTATCTCAAGAAGCATACGCTTTTGATCAATCTACTGAGTCATCTAATAAATTAAGTCAAAGTTTAATTAATAATTTATCAAAAGCAACTTTCGATTCTGGTAAAGGATTTAATGATCTTTTATCTGTAATGGGAGTATTCAGTAAATCAGATGTATCAGAAGTATTTAAAAGAATATCTGAAGATATGACTAAAGGAACTACTACTGAAAAAGCAAAAGAAGATATTAAAGATATGGAATCTGCTTTAAATAAATATGGTGTTGAGGCAGATATAGCAACTAAAATTATTAAATATTTTAATAATGCTATAAAATTAGATAATGCACCAGAAACAATAACCAATCTAAAAGACATGACAGTATCATCCAAAGAATTAGCTGATAGCCTCAAAGATGTTACTTCTGTGGCAACTGATGTTTCAAAAGCCATGGAGGAATATAATGAGACAGGAAAGTTATCAGCATCAACAATTGTAGATTTAGTTACAAAATATCCAGAACTAATTGATCAATTGAAAGTAGAAAATGGACAACTAACACTCAATAAAGAAGCAGTTCAAGGTTTGTTAGATGTTCGTATCAATGGGATGATAACTGCTCTTGAGGCAGAAAAAACATTTACTACTAATCAAGCTGAACAAACTAAAGTAAGAATTAGTAATCTTATAGCAGAAGCAGAAGCAATAAGACAAAGAAATAATGCTCTTAATGCACTTCCTACTTTTTTAAGCAAACCAACTTTAAACCCTAGCACTGGAACTATATGGCTTAATGAAGAAGACAAGATAAGAGCAGAAGCAAATGCTTTACAGTCACAACTTAATGCAGATAATGGCGTAGATGATAAAATCAACGCAATGAAAGCATTGTTAGGTAATATAAAATCGGCAGCAAATTCCGGAAGTTATAATCCTTATAAAAAAGAAAAAGACGACAAATCCCAAGAACTCTCAATAGAGTCCACAACCCAAGCCTTAATAACCCAAATCCAACAAGAATACCTCCTCCAAAAAGCTAAATCAGACTCAATCCAAAAAGACCTAACCCAAGCACAATCCCAAAAAGATTATGCAAAAACACTTGAACTTACTAATTCTTTAATCGCATCACAAAGAACAGAAATGGAATTATTACAAACAGCTCGTTCAAAAATAAATCAACTAAAAGATTCTGCAATTTCAACTGCATCATCTCAATTTGGAAATGTAAGTGATAGATGGTTCATTGGGAATGACAACCAGAAAAGCGCATCTTTTATAGAAGAACACAATAAAGCATCCGAAGATACTCGTAAAATAATGGATGAAACATTTGATTCACTTCAATTACTTCGTAATGCTTGGATGTCAAATAAATCTTCCATGGAAGAAACCCTCATTACCCAAAAAGCATTCGCAAAACAATCCCGTGAAGACCTAATAAAATCCCTAGAAGAACAATCTCAAGCTCTATCATCCTCCGAAACATCCAAACTCGACCAATCCTTCCAAAACCTTGACATTGAATTATGGATAAAGAAAAATGTCTCTGCAACAAAAACATGGGCAGAAACAATCTCAGAACTCCAAGAAGAACTCTCAAAATTAGGTAATCCAACAACATTAGAAGGTCAGAAAAAGTTTAATGAATTAATGGTTCAGTCTGCAAAATTAGCTGCAGATGCTAAAAAAGCAGAAGATGAATATGCTAAATCCGTAGATAAAATGAGACAAGAAAAATTATTTGAATCTACTGATGCAAATCTCCAAGAAATAATGGATAAAATTGATGCTGTAGACCAAGAACAACAACTATCAAAAGGTGGAATATCTTCAGCAGTACCTAAAATTGATATGGAGATTGTCCCTCGCATCGATTATAAAACAGTTCAAGAGGCAATCGACGAAATTCCTAAACCTAATGAAGACCTCTACTCGTATAAACCTCCACTCTCCTTCGTTGAATTCATAAATAACGAATTCACAAACGCAGTATCTCTTGCTAATACTACTATCTCTGACCTAAAATCAAAAATTACTGCATTAGGTGCAGTTACTCCTGAGAATAAAGATCAAATCTTATCCTATTATAAACAAATTCAAGATCAAGTTCAAACATTATCTGATGTTGCTAAAAATGCTCAAGATTCACTTCAATTAAAACTCTCTACTGGTGAAATATCCCAAGAAGATTTTAATAATAAAATGCAAGCAATTCAATCTGCTTCAATCGAAGTCCTTGCAATTCCTAAAATTCAAATTACAGCAGAAGCAACTGAAGGAATCAATAAACTTCAAGAATCTATGAAAAATATTGTTGTTGATGCTGATACAAAACTTGCAGATGATAAATTATTAGCATTAATTAGTAAAAATTATGAAACCATTATCACAGCAAATTTAGATGATATTGCAGCACAGCAAGCAATATTAATGTTACAACAACCAACTTCTTCTATTCATACTATTTATGTTCAAACCGCAGAAGGAGAAAAGCCAGAAGGTTTTGCAAAAGGAACTAATTCTTCGCCCTCTGGATTAGCTATAATCTCAGAAAAAGGTAGAGAATTAATAAAACTTCCAAATGGATCAATTTACTTATCTGGTGATAATGGAGCAGAATTAGTAAATCTTCCAGAAGGAACCCAAATAACACCTAATTCAGAAACTGAAAAAATACTAAAATCTAATAATGGTAAAATCCCTGCATATGCCGATGGCACAGGTTCCCATGTCACTGATATGGATTTTCTCAACTCAAGTGCAAAAGAATTTTCCGAAGCAATTACTGATCTTACTAAAGTAATTTCCAAATCCTCAAAACTAGTCGATGCAGACAATAAAGCAGTAGAAAATTCAAATAAGAAGATTGATAAATTTCAGGCAATCATAGATAAGTATTCTGGTTCAGAATACGCAGGTTCTAGAAAAGCTGAAAGAAAAGTCGAATCTGCTCAAAGAGGACTTGATAAAGAAGCATCTAAAAATGAGAAATTGGTAACAAAAGCGGAATCAGACCAAGCTATCCTTGATACTCAAAATGCTACCCGAACCGATTACACCCAAAAACTCATTGCAACTCAAAAAGCAATGGCTAATTTAAATTCTTCACAATATATTGAACAAAAAATTGATCTTTATCAAGAAGCGATAACTGTTGCATCAACAAATATTGACAAATTATATGAATCTATTGCCAAATATCAAAATGATGACGGCACTTATCAAGACAATGCAACCACAAGAGATGTTTTGGGTAAAATTAAATCATATTTTGAAGCTGAAAAAAGTGCTCAATTATCAATCAAACAATTAGTAAAAGAAAGATTCGAGGCTGAGTATGAAGGATTTGAGAAAGTCCAAAAGCTTGAAGAAGACAGAATCTCATATTTGCAAAAAACTTTAGATTATCAAAAATTAATTGGCGCAAGCGTTGAAGATCAATTAGCTACTGAGCAGGAAATCTTAAAATCAGAAAAAGGCGAACAATCTTCACTCAAATTGGAAAAAGTGAAAGCAGAAAGAGATAAGAAGAATGCAAAGAATAGGGTAAAATCAGACTTGGCTCTTGTAGATCCAAATTATACTGAAGCTGATTTAAATAATGCTTTAGCAAATTCCGAAGAATATCAACTAGCGTCTGATAAGCTGGATGATGTGAATTCAAGATTACTAGATACTAAAATCGCTATTTCTCAAACTGTTCAAGATATCGCTAATCTAGACTTGGAAAAAGAACTAAGACCTATGACAAATAATTTGGAAAAGCTCGACTTGGCTGAAAAATTACTTGATGATGACGATTTACAAGGCAAATTAGACAATGCAAAAGATAAACTTAAAACCTTTGTTAATGAACAATCTGAACTTCAAGATCAAATTGATAATATTGACACATATCATCCTGAAATGAATGATCAAGAAAAAGCTACTTTTATTGCTAGTTTAAAAAGCAAATTAGGAGAAGTAAAAGTAAATGAAAAAGAAATTCAGGATGTAATTGCTCAAACTTATCAAGAGATTGCTAATTTAAATGTTGATAATTTATTAAAACCCATGACAGACGATTTGGATAAACTAGACCTTGCTGATAAATTACTTGATGATGATGACTTGCAAGGTAAATTAGACATTGCTAATACGAAACTTAAAGATTTTGTAAATGAACAAGTAATTCTTCAAGATCAAATTAACAATGTTGATACATTACATCCTGAAATGAACGCTGAGGATAAAGCAACTTTTGTAGATGGATTAAAGAAAAAACTAGCAGATGCAAAAGTTAGTGCAAAAGAGATTCAGGACACAATTGATCAAACTTTGCAAGATATGGATAATCTTAATTATGCTAATTTATTAAAACCTTTTAAAGATGTCATATCTAATCTTGAAACTCTATTAAAATTGCTTGATGAAAATGATTTTGCAGGTAGTATAGAAAATATCGGCAAGCAAATGGAAGCAGAATCTTCTGTAATTGATAAGATTAAACAAAAAATCGCAGAAACAATTGCAGATACATCTTTAACTGCTGAAGATAAATCTGAAAAACTAGAGAAATATTCAACTGATTTAAATGAAGCAGAATTAGCAATGAAAGGTTTAATAGAAGCATCAGAAGATTTTGAGAATAAAACTCTTGCAAAAGCATTTAATACTCAATATGAATCAATTGAGAAAACAATTTTCAATGGTAGTACAGAGCAAGAAGCACAAGATGCTTTAAATCAAAGAATTGCTTTACAAGACAAATATCTTGATGGTGCTGAAAAAGATTTAGAAATTGGTAAAATAAGAACTCAAATTCAATCAGAAGGATTAATTTTAACTGCTGAACAAACTGCTTTATTAAATACTCAAGGAAAAATTGAGAAATCTTCAATTGAACGATTGCAAAAACAACTTGATATTCAACAATTGCAATTAAAAGTACAAAATCTTATGGAACAAAAAACCATTCAACAAATGACTAAGAATGCAGATGGTACATGGGATTTTACTTATGTTGCAGATCAAACTGCAATTGATCAAGCACAAGAAGAATTAGCAAATAAGAGAATAGAATTAATAAATTTTGAGGAAGATCAAGTAAATACAGCAGATCAAAATGCACTTTCTGAAAAGAGCAAATATTTAAATAAAGTTAAGGCGATAATGGATAAGGCTCAAAATGGTGAATATGCCAGCATGGAAGAATTTACTAATGCTATGAGTACCCTTAATCAAGAATATCTAGGTGGTATGGGATTAGAAAATTCAACAGAATGGAATAATATTTATAATGCTACTCAGACTAATTTAAATAATATTTCTAGTGCATATTCAACTTATGTTGGAAATATGGAATCGTTGGCTGAAAAGGCAAAACAGGCATATAAGGATATTTTTGAATCACAAAATTCTATAACAACAGTAAATGAAACTGCTCCAGTAGCCCCAGTTGTTGTTGCTGATACATCAACTGCTCCCGTGGTTGGAAATACATCTAATACTGCTCCAGAACCTGTTTCTGATGAATATATACCATATACACCATTAGATGTCATAGCAGTTAATACTACAGTTGTCGTTTCAGATACATCTAATTCAACAGTTGATAATACAGACAACCTACAGTATGGTCAATCTAATCCTAATATAAGAAGGAAAATTACAGGATCATATGCTGAAGGGGGAGTAAGTACAGAAACTGGTTTAGCGATGCTTCACGGGACTCCTTCATCATCCGAAGTAATATTTAATTCAGGTCAAGCAAAGAAATTATATGATTTAGTTAAAAGTATACCTAATGGATTTGATTTGAGTAAAATTCCGATGGTAAATATGCTAAATAATTTTAAGCCATTAGATATAGCGAGTAATTTAATTAGTAAAACTAGTCAAAGTGTGAGCAATACATTTAATATTGATAAGTTAGAATTTCCGAATATAAAATCTGGAGGTGATGTGGATTTGTTGATTCAGGGTCTCAACAGTTATGCGATTCAGTATTCTAAGAAATAAAAGTTACAGTTTTATATGGTTTTGTGAAAAAGTTAGAGGATTAATTTCTTCTAACTTTTTTATGATAAATAATCAGTGGTTAATAATTTAAGGAGGTAAATTATGGCAAGAGGTCAAGGAAGAATTTCAGATAATGAATTGAATTCAGGATTAATAAATGAATTAGATACTAAAGCATTACAAAGTGGACTAGACAATTTAGCAGGAGAAGGTCGAACTACTGAAACAGTGAAGGGTGTTTCTGATACCCTTGCTCTACATCAGGCGGAAACTATGCCACATCGGTTTACAGATGGTGGAGTAGTTTATAGGTACGGATGGAAAGCAGTAAGCGGAGAACTATCATTTATTTATGAGGCGGTGGTATAAATGCCAGAGATATTACTTCCAACGAAAGCGCAAGTAGAAACTATAAACACTAAAGTAGGGACAAATGTTGATGCTGGCGGAACTACTACATTATTTGCTAGACTAAAACAAATATATGATAATATTGTTGCAAATTTAGGTAGTAATGCTGATCCTTCAAGCGCAACTGGTAGTGTTCATGCAAAATTAAAGGATATAAGGGTTAACACTGGGGGTACGGATTGGAGCAAGTACCACTATTTTTCAACATACAGAAATTTAGCAGGGCAGGGCATTGGTAATAGGAACCGTTTTACTCCTACGCTAGTAAATACCTATCAACCTATTTTAAGTATTACAGGTAAAGGTTTTTTAAGTAGATATTTGGGAAGATGGTCGGATGCAACAGTGACGGGATATTTTAAGATAACCCTTGATGGAATCGCGTTATATGAGGAAATACAAGGGAAATCTGAATCAGGCGGTAGATATAATGGGTATATGTGCTTACTTGATAAAGGTGTTTACGACATTACTATACACGGCATTCCGCATAACGCAAATTTCCCCCAATCTATAATATCTGATAAGGGGAATATAATGGCTACTACAATGCCACTGTTCTTTAGCCAAAGTTGTTTAATCGAAGTAAAATGTAGCTCAACCAGTTATCCATTAGATTTTGAATATGCTGGAGGGACAGAAACATGACGCTAATGATTGAAAATGGAATAGTTTTTAGTATCAGGGTTGTGGGCACTACTATTATTAAAGAAAGTGTAAGTCCTGTAATAGCACTAAAAGTTGAAGAGAATGAAACCCAATTAATCTACCGATGGGTGAAGTTTAACCCAACTTCTGAAGCATGGGAGGCGGATTCAGCTAATACTGACCCGATCACGGTTGACGGAGTGGAGTACAGTCCTACAGACGGAAAAATAACTATCCCTAAAATACCTGAAAACGTAAGCGAATCCCTAACTATTGAAGAGCAACTAGCCCAGCTTAAAGACGATAACTCCAAACTTAAAGCTGATAACCTCACTATCATGGAAGTCCTCGCAACAATCTACGAAGGTATGTTAGAGAAAGGGACGGTATAGGCAATGTTTAGTATTATCCTACTGCTATTGAGAGGAGGTGGTAATGTTATGGTAGATATGTACGTCGCCTTGATTATGGCTGGACGTAGAACCTTTGCGCAGGTTCCAGTAAAATACCAAACAGAAGTACACGCTGATCTGTTGGCACTTGGGCTTGATGACAGCGGAAATCCAATCGTAACACCTTAAATTAAATAAAGGGCAAAGCTTTTTCTTTGCCCTTTACTACATATTTTACTGATGTAACTAGTTTGCAGTAGACAATCAACTGTTCATTAAGTAAAAATAATATTTTATCAAAGAGAGTATAATTTTTGTACTCTCTTTTTCTAATGTAAAAGAGAAGCGAGGAGATTTATTGGATTATTACGGTATAATATATTCTGCAAAAAATTTAACAAATAATAAGCGATATATAGGACAAACTACTTGTACATTAGAAAAAAGAAAAAGAGAGCATATTAATTCTATTAGTCAACAAAAATATATTTTTCAAAGAGCAATGAAAAAATACGGTGCGGAAAATTTCATATGGGAAGAACTTGACTATGCCGATTCTCCAGAGGAACTTGATTATAAAGAAACATATTGGATTGACCACTTTGGAACATATGGCAATAATGGGTATAATATGACTGTTGGTGGTCAAAAAATTCATAAACCATCAAAAGAAGAGCATATTGAGTATTTACGCACACAGCATGATGATAGAAGTCTCTTAGTATTTGATAAACTTGGTAACTTTATTGAAGAATCTGATAATAGGTTTTTATTTTGTATAGAGAATAATATAACTACATCGGATGCTAATCAATCATTAACAAATAGGAGACCATCAGTTGGTGATTTTATTCTTATTTATAAAGATGATTTTACAAAAGAAAATCTAGATAATAGATTAAAAAGAGTTAGAAACACAAGAGAATTTGTAGTGTTTAATGAAAATAATAAATACATAGGCACTTGGTATAATCAGACTTATTGTAGCAGAGATACAAAAGCACATAGGGGAAATATTAGTAGATGTTTAGCTGGAACTTTAAATAAAACACATGGATATTACTTTTATTATTTGGATAATTGTCCCGAAGAGTTAAAACATTTAATCTCAACAGCATCACTAACTAACTAAAACTAATAAATAATTATTTTCCTTGTATAAATTGGCATAGTATGATATTATTTCTTTAGAGAACAAATGAATAAAAAGAAAGGAATTGGTACATACTATGTCAATTTATAATGACTTACTCCAACAAGAAATAATAAACAATTTTCCGCAATTAAACACAGAAGCAGAAATACATAGTTTATTCTCTGTAATATCAAAATATAACATTTCAATGACAACTTACACGGACGACTATACAGACTTATTAGAAAAGGCAGAATTATTTTTAGCAGGTAAAAAATTAGAGAGACTAAGCGATTCTACTCTAAAAAGTTATAAGTTAGAATTATCTATTTTTGCAAAACATGTAAAGAAAAAAGCAGATGACATTACAACAAATGATATTAGAGTATATCTAAGCAAGTGGGATAAACTTAAAATTAGTTCTCTATCTAAAAAAATCTCCATATTAAAAACCTTCTTCAGTTGGTTAAGAAATGAAGATATTATTATAAAAGACAATGCTTGTATAATTAAAACACCTAAAAAAGAAAAACGTTTACCTAAATCACTAAATATTGAGGAATTAGAACTAATAAGAGAATCTTGTGTAACTCTTAGAGAAAAGACTATGGTAAATATCATGTATGCTACAGGGTGTAGACTTCAAGAAATATACAATATTAATAGATTTACAGATATTAATTGGGCGAATATGACAATACATATAATAGGCAAAGGAAATAAAGAAAGAATCGTTCATTTTGGATTTAAAGCAAAGTTTTATTTGAATAAATACTTAGCATCTAGAACAGATAATGATTCTGCTTTATTTATAACAGTTAGGAAACCATATAGAAAATTATCAATGAAAGGAATACAAAGAGAAATTAGAATTATTGCTTTGCGTTCAGGAATAACTAAACCATTACATCCACATGTTTTTCGTCATTCATTATGTAGTAATATGACTTCTAGCGGTGCTAATTTAAGTGTTATAAAAGAAATTATGGGACACAGTTCAGTTTCTACTACTATGGGATATATTGATGTAACAGGAGACCAGATTAATCAAACTTATAAAAAGCATTTTAATCAATAAAACAAAACAAAATAAATCTTCACAAAAAGGAATGATAAAAAATAATGTCAAATCAAAAAGAAATTTTAATGGAATCAATTGATATATTAATTGCTGAAAGATTAAGAAACTTCAAATATAATTATTATATAACAGGAAAAATTACTGTGGTTAATGTAGATGGTACATATAATTTAACATACAACGGTGATACATTAACAAATATAAAAACAAGAGAAGGATTAACCTTAATTGTTGGAGATATAGTTTATATTTGTATAGTGAATGGAAATTTTTCTGAGAAATTTATTGACTGTAAAAGACCATAGATACAAGTAAATATAATAATTTAAATATTAAAAATAAAGGTGGTGAAAATAATTGTCTCTCACAACTCCATTACTTAGTATTATTTTGCCCTTTCCATCAACTCAAGCACAAAATTTTATATTTTCTTATTCGGGTAGCAATCAAGCAACTCAAAATAACTTAGTCATACAAAAAAATATTGATAATTCAGTTTCGTATGATCAAACTATCCAATCTTTTGCTCTTAATCATCCATTGCCTATTAACTCTCTTATTAACGGTGTAGAATATAAAGCAAAAATTCGTGTTGGTGACGTTGCTAACAATTGGTCAAACTTCTCTGATTGGATTTATTTTTATGTATTATCATCCCCTACTATTCTTATTCCAACAATAGATATCAATAATAAAGTTTATAATTCAACAATAAATTTTACAGCAACGTATAGTCAATTAGAAAATGAGTTATTACAGTCATATAAATTCCTATTATATAATTCTAATCAAAATTTACTTCAAACATATTCTGAGCAATTTTCTAATGGTACAATTCCACCAATTTCACAAGAAATAACTGGATTAGAAAATGAAGAATTATATTATTTAGAAGTAAAAGGAATTTCAATACATTCGCAACTTTCAACTTCTGGTTTAATTGCGTTTACTCCTTTTTTTATCACACCTAGATTAATCACAACACTTAATGTTGAAAATCTTCCATCTCAAGGTGCAATAAAATTATCAGTACAACTTATCCAAGAAATCGGTCAAATTGATTCTGGAACAGTTACATTTATTAATAATGATTGGATTAATTTAACTAGTGGGCAAATTAGTTTTCAAGATGGATTTCAATTAGGCTCAGATTTTATATTGAAATTATGGTGTAAAAATATTCCTGATGACACAGTATTTTTAAAATTAGTTTCTGAATATGGGAAAATTGAATTAATTAAGTATAATAATCAGATTCATGGTTTTAAATATTTGAATGGATTAACTACAATAATTCCTCATTTTATTAGTAATGTTTTAGTGGTTGGAACTAACATTGAATTTATGATTTATTTACAATCTTTGAGTAATGCTTTAGAAATTACACAACAATTGGTTATTTAGGAATTGAGGTGAAAATAATAAATGTTAATTGGACTTAATTTTTTTCAAGGCGATTGCTTTCAAACTACTGTCGCTTTACCATCATTTTATAAAACGGAATTAAGCAATTCTGTTGTAGATGAAATATATATTGATGAAGATACTGAAATTACTGATTCTATAGCAAAACCTACTGTATGGGGTTATAAAACTGTGTTAGATGCTCCTTTTAGTGATGATTCTCTTGAGGGTGGGTCAATTACGAGCAATGGTCTTGTCATAGATCATATTTTATTTCAAAAAAGAAAAGCAGATGAATTATATTGGTCGGATGTTTCTCAAATAACATATGATGGAACAAGTACATTTTATGAAGCAATAGATAAATATGTTGCTTGTGATTTTGATTATGAATACTCACTTTTACCTATGGTTAACGAAGTTCAAGGTAATCGTGTGATTAGTCCTACTGTGACAGTTTTGTTCGATGGGGTATTTCTCTCAGATAAGGATAATAACTATTCATTGATTTTTGATGTTGAGTATGGAAGTCACGAACATATTACTCAGAGCACAGAACTAATGCCTTTAAACGCTCAATACCCAACTATAGTTTTTGGAAATTCTGATTATGTCAAATTTGATATAAAAAGCACTTCTGTTTCGGATACAACTTATAATTCTGGAGGAAAAATTGATATTAAACAAGAGAAATTAACAAGGAACAAACTTTTTAATTTCTTGAAGAATAAAAAACCTAAAATTTATAGAGATGGAAACGGTAATATATTTTTAGTATCATTACTCGGCAATCCTACTGAAGAACATCAAAATGGAATAAACGGTATTTCAAAGGTTTCATTTGCTCTTGCTGAAATTGGAAATTACGAGGATACCGATATACTTATAAATGCAGGTTTATTAGAAGGACTAACAACAATTTAATTTGATAATTTTTTAAAAGAAATTGGGTGATAAACAATTAAATGGCAAATATAACACAAGCAGAATATAATGCTCATTTGCAATCTACTAGAATTTTAAATGTAAAGGTAGAATTACTTAATTCTTCAGATGCTAAAATTGATGTTCTTACGGGTGTAAGTTTATCAGGGAATATAAACGTTTCTGGTGATAGTTTAATAAGACGTACAGGGAACATCAAATTCTTATTGTCGACAACACTGCTTCCCTCTCAGCAATCAAAATTGGCTATAAATAATAAATTGAAATTATGGATCGAAATTGAAGATTATTTAAGTGTTAAACATCCTTATTGTATGGGTGTTTTTATGATTAAAAATGTATCTATAGATTCTTCTTCTGATGGAAAAACAATATCTCTAGACTTAGTAGACAAAATGTATTTACTTGAAAATATACCATTAGAAATGATAACGGTTCTTAATTCTAACACTCCTATTTCAGATGTAATGAAATTAGTTGTTGGTACGTTGGGTGGAGAACAAAGTATGTCTATAGATACATCCCCTTATTACCTTCCATATGATTTGGAATTTTCTCCAGATCAAACTGTTTTAGATGTTGTGCAGAAAGTTAAAGAGTTATATCTTTCATGGTCTTGTTTTTATGATATTAATGGAAGATTCGTTTTTAGAAAAACACCTAATACTTTAAATGATAATATCGTCTGGAATTTTTTGGATAAAGCAGATTTTAGAATTAACAGTCAAGTTTCTACAGATTACTCGAACGTAAAGAATTATATAAAAGTAATAGGAAGAACTAATAATGATGGAACAATTGCATCTGCTATTGTGGAAAATAATGATATAAATTCTCCATTTTCAATTGCTAAGATTGGTAAGAAGGCATTAGTTATCAAGGATGATAATTATTTTACCAATGAGCAATGTTTGATTAATGGGCAATATCAATTATTTAAACATGGTAATTTTAATGAACAAGTTAGTGTTTCAACTGTGCCAATATATTTCTTAGATGTTGAAAATAATATAAATTTCAATTCGACCGAAGATGGATTGGAGGGCATTTATTGTGTAAATAGCATTGGAATAGATTTAAAATTTGATGCACAGATGTCGATAAGTGGATTTAAGGTATATCAGTAACAAGTGGTAGTAATTTAATATTAATGATTTTGACAAGTAGACAGGATGTACACCTGACTTCTCTATTGAACACTCATAGAGAATTTTCTGCTTGTCTTTTTATATTTTTAGTTGGTTGAGTGTAATTTAAGGAGTGTGATTGATTATATGTCTAAGAAAGGTATTCCTAATATTGATTATACTGGTCAAGTTTTTGGTGCATGGACGGTAAAAGAGTATATAGGGAAATCATTATGGGTTTGTGTTTGTACTTGTGGCAAAGAGAAAAATAAGTATATTGGAAATTTTTTAAATGGAAAAACTTTATCATCGTGTCATGATAAACATGATATAAAAATTGGTGATAAATATGGAACTCTTATTGTCTTAGAACGATCAAAAGATAAAGAAAAAGAAAAGAAGCAAAAATCTTCTTTCTGGAAAGTTAGATGTGATTGTGGAAATGATTATGAAACTAGTTCTAATGTTTTATTGAGTAAACCAGATATTACTTGTAGAGAATGCCCTATGACTAATGCAGGATTAGCTAAAAGAGGAATACCTTCACCTTTAATTGAAGATTTAACTAATCAAAGGTTTGGTAGATTAACGGTTATTAAAAGAATTGGTACGGCATATACGAAACCACTATGGGAGTGTGTTTGTGATTGTGGTACACCGCCTACATATGTTACTTCTCAAGCATTAACATCTGGAAATACTATCTCTTGTGGTTGCTATAGAAGTGAATATCTCCACAATAATTATAATGATATTACAGGTAATCAATATGGAAGATTGACAGTTTTGGGGTTTTCTAAAGAAAGGATTCGTGATTGTGTATCATGGGATTGTCAATGTATTTGTGGTAATAAATTAACCTTACCAACTTCTGCTTTAATTAGTGGTAATACAAAAAGTTGTGGGTGTATACATGATGATATTCTTCGTTCTTGGACTGGTAAGAATCATCCTAATTGGAAAGGCAATCAATCATTAAAACGATATATAAGAACATGTAAAATGATAGAATGGAAAAATGAATCTATGACAGTTTGTAATTATGAATGTGTAATAACTGGTAAAAAATTTGATAATATACACCATTTATATCCATTCCATAAAATTGTCGAAGAAACTATAGAATTATTAAATTATATTACCTTTTACGATGATTTGAATGATTATGATGAAAATACTTTGGAATTAATTACAGCAACGTTTCTGGAATTACAATCAAAATATGGTTTAGGTGTTTGTTTAACAAAAGAATTACATGAAGAGTTTCATAGTATTTATGGTAGTGCTAATTTTACTCCTGAAGATTTTCAGGAGTTTTATTATTTAAAAACTGGAAATAAATTTTATACAGAAACGGAGGTTGTTTAATTGTCCAATCTTACTACTTTTACGCAAGCAAATGGATACATTCCAGACATTTTCGAAATATTAGTAGATTTGCCCCCTTCTCAAAAAATTAATGCTGCCAGATTTCAAACTCTTAAATTACAAGCGTCATTATCGGAAGCCGAGCAAATTGAACTCAATAATTTAACAATTGCATTACAAAGTTATATTATTGATCCAGATAAATGGAATAAATTTGCACAAGCATTGTCTTCAATGGAAGGTTTACTTTTAAATTTTATTAATTTATCAGATCAAGGAATATGGTCGAATTTAACTACATATAAGCAATTTCAAATTGTAACGCTTAATGGTCAATCTTTTATGTCAAAGCAAAATACGAATTTAAATCATTCTCCTATTGGTGGAGAGTTAGATACTTGGTGGACATTAATTGCAAAGAAAGGAGTAAGTTTAAGACCACTTTCTGCATGGAATGGTATAACGGCTTATGTTAATAATCAAGATTTTATAGATATTGTATATTCAAATGGAAGTGCCTTTTATTGTATTCAAAGTCATACAAATCAACAACCATCCCAAGCATATCCTCCTGTTGATACAACTTATTGGGGAGTTTTGTCGATTCGTGGAGTACAAGGCCAAGATGGGCAACAGGGAATTCCAGGTGTGGGACTCCAGTTTATCGGGACTTATAGCCCAACTGTAACATATATGAAGGATCAGGCAGTTCAATACAATGGAAGTCTTTATGCTTGCTTACAAGATAATACAACTGGATTTCTCCCGACTAATACTACTTATTTTTCTTTAGCAGTTGCTCAAGGTGCAAGTGTAACTTTCACCACATTAAGGAATACGGTTACACTTTCTATAAATGTGAGCAATATTGTCTTCGTTTCGGGAGGAATAACCGCATTTAATGTAAATAATGATTCTTTATTTGTATATAAAAATTCTGTTTATCAAGAAGTTGGTCAAGATTATACAATTGATGCGAATGGAATTTCAATTAATATTACTGGTGGTGGTACATGGGATGGTACTGTTGATATTCCTATTGTTTTTAATTTTGTAGTTATTAAGAATTTAATACAAGCAATTACATTTAATGATGGTAGTTTAATTCAAACAGGATCGGTAACATTAGACAAATTGGTTCAATCTGTTCAAGATTCAATTGATTCTGTTTATCCCCTATCATTAGAGAGTTCAGGCTACGGCATCATATCAGGTCTAACAACAACAACTCAATCCACACCTGACATGACAGTAAATGTTGCGACAGGAACAGTTCATATGGCGAATGGAGTTAGATATGTTCCAACTGCAAGTCCAACTTTAGCAATAACTGCTTCAGATGTTACTAATCCTAGAATTGATATTGTTTATGTAAATAGTTCTGGGGTAATTGCTTACTTAGCAGGAACACCTAATGTTTCTCCTGTTGTGCCAACTACTCCTGCAGGAGGATTTTTATTAGCAGAAATTAGTGTGGCAGCAAATGCTACAATTATTATTACTGCAAATATTACAGATAAGCGGAAAATAAAAAATACGACAGATACTAATTACGATAAAATCTCTGTTTTAAATGGTTCCTCTGCTTTAATAATGACATCAACTCAAGACATAAATAGCAGAACAACAAATATAACTTACACTCGCTCAGATACATCAACATATAAAACAATTGATTATTCTAATTTCAACTCAAATGATAAACCACAAACAATAGTAACAAAATTATATTCTTCATCATCTGTATTAGAAACAACAAATACAGCAACAGTAGTATGGAGTACAGATGGAAGTTATGTTATTTCTTCAAATGAGGTGATGAGTTAATGAGTAATATTGAGAATGCTTTACAAATAGGTGGGTATCTTGGGGGAATAAGTAAACAAAAATATCTAGATATGGAAAAATTAGCTGCAAATGGTGCTGCCCTAGCTGCAATATCCAATAGAACATCAGGTATGTCAGCAGGATTTTTTGACTTATTTAACGGAATCACAACTTATTCAACTGGAATATTAGACACAACAAAAACCAAAGCAACATCCCCCTTAACAGCAGGTGACACAAATCTAATATCTAAAGTTGACACATCAACTGCATCAACTAAATGGTTTGCAACAGGGCAACAAATCACCATTCAAGATGATGTGAATAAAGAATATGTAACAGTGACAAATGGTGGAATTAGTACAGAAAATGCAACTTATGACAGAAGCACACCTACTACTGTTGTTGCTTCTGCTTATACTACCTCTGCTTCAGCTAGACCACAGGTTTTGAGCAATGGGTGGATAGTGTCTACAGTTCAAATATCCACTACTGGGTTTATATGCTACAAAAGTATAGACAATGGTGCCACATGGACAGTATTACATAATGCATTATCATCAGGATTTACTTCAGTTCAGGGAATAGCTACATGTGCACACGGGAACTATGTCTACGTTATGGTTAACTTTAATAACTGGGGTGAACAGGTTTATCGTATAAGTACAGACGGAAGTGCTGTTGGAACAACTATTGAATCTACGCAGACCACAATGGGCACCTGTTCCCTAGCAATTAACTCAACAGGAACAGAACTACACGCTTGTTGGTGTTCAAAAAACAGTTCATATCCCAATAGTTTCAACATTCGCTATGCAAAAGGCACAATTGCAGGTGATGGTAGTGTAACGTGGGGTAGTGTTCAGCAATTACAATCATTCAATGCTTCAGGGAATGACTGTAGCTCCCCGTGTATAGTAATGCAAAATGGTAATCCAAATATAGTTTATGCTTGGACTGATGGGACTAATCGCTATGTACGCAATCTAAACTACAATGGTAGTTTATGGACTAGGTATGATATTTATTACTCAACTTACACTCAATCTACACCAAATGCTTGTGTTACCAGTGATGGAGTTATTCACGTGATTTGGTATGGATTAGACGTGACTGAATCATCAGCTTCTAATATTCGTTATTCTAAGTCAACTGATGGTGGAGTTACATGGAGTGCTATGCTAAAACTAACAACTGGCAACACTTATTCTCAATATATTCCCTCAATTACTTTTGATAATGTCAATAATCTGTATGTTTTGTGGAGAGCACGTTTTACAGAATCTGCAACATATGCACAGATTAGAAAAATTGTTTATTCTAGTGGTTTATGGGGTTCAATCATCAACCTTACAACTAATACAACTGCTGATGCTTTGCATCCTTCAATCTGTTCTAATTACCAAAACTTCACTGACCCAATTTGTATCTATCAGGACAATCAAACACCTTCAGTAAAATTCCGAGGCATTTTCTCAACAACAACTTATGACCCTCACCTAGAAGTAACACCTTTACAAAACAACTATAAAACTAATGTTTGGTGCTATCGTAGTTTAGGTAATGTTGATACTGTAAATGGCAGATTAGGGTTTTCATCAGGTTTCACATCATCAACAACTTATGATAGGTCTACTCCTACAACTGTTGTTGCAAGTGCGTATGATACAAGTGGTAATGGTGGTAGGAAGTTAGTTAGGTTGAGTAATGGGTGGTTGGTTGCAGGAGTTTATGACTCTACTGGAAATACCTTAAGATTTTACGTATCGAAAGATAATAGTTCTATATATACTCAATTATGTACGTCTGAAACCATAGGCGCAGGTAGTAGTTTTGCTTTAGTTAGTTCAGGTACTAAAGTTTGGTTTTTAATTAGTCGTCAATCGACTTTAACTATAAACTATAACTCATTTGATGCCACAACCGTTTCAAACGTCAATCTAGGAGCTTATACTTTGGAATCTCAGACAGCACTTGGTTCAGGTTGTTCCATAGCAATAGACTCCCTCGGTTATCTCTATGCTACATGGTGTAGTAAAAATGCCACATATCCCAATAGTTTCAATATTAGATATTCAAAATCTACAGATGGCGGGGTTACTTGGAGTGCTGTGACACAGATTACTACTTTAAACACAGTTAATGAAGATTTAAAGAATCCTTCAATAGTTTGTTTAAACAATGGAAATCCAAGGATTATTTGTGATCTTAATTATTCAACCAGCGAACATGGCATCTTGTGTTACTCTTATTCTGGCTCCTCTTGGAATGGTGGAGTATACGTTTATAATGCAGGAGCGACTTCTTATATTCAATCCAATCCCTCCTCGCTAACCAAAAAATATGGGTCAAACATCGGACGAATTTGGACTGGATGGCACGGATTAGATTCTACCGATACAATAAAACAAAACGTAAGAGTTAACTATTCAGATGATTCTGGTGCAACATGGAATACAGCTACTAAAATCACAACAGGAAATACAGTTGACCGTAAAAATGTATCCTTAACAGAAGATTCAAGTGGAAATATTTATGCTATTTATGAAGATAATGGAACATTAGTTTATCAAGTTTGCTTAAATGGAACAACTACTTTTGGTGGATTAACAACTATTGGAGCAGGTACTAATGCAAGTGCGTTAGATAATTCGAGTGGAGTTAATTTTAGTAAGCCATTGATTATTTATATGAGTAGCAGTGTTGTTAAATTTTTTGGTTTGTGGTCAGATATTACCTTTTTGCCACTTTTAGAAGAGTCAGTAGTTTATAATATTACTCCTGCTGTAAGTTCAGGACAAATTGCCTCTTGGATACAGTATAGTAACGATGTAAATTTCACAATTGACTCTAAATTCTCAATAATCAACTCAGGTAATGAGATATTTCTAACCCCTACTAAAAAAACTACAGTAGTCGATGTTGACACCAAAGAAGATCAATATACAATATTTGCTCCTGTTGGAAGTAAAATTGCTCAGAGAATCGTGATGACTAGGGCAAATACTGGTGTAGAAAAATATGTTACTAAATTGCTAGGAGCATTGGGTTAAGAAAGAAGTGACAAATTAAATGTTATTAACAGCAGATTGTCCAATTTACAATAAACATTATGAAACCAAGAGTGATGAAATAATTACTCTTGGTATGATTCCAATTGTAGAAGAATTACATGCACCTGAATATAGGAAAAAGTTGAATTCAATAGATTATAAAACAACAACTATAACTGCAAAAATGATAAAAGAATTTCGTGAACTTACAGGACATGGAATTATGGATATCAAAAAAGCACTTATCATATGTGAAGGAAATTTTAGAAAAGCATATGATTTATTAATGGAGACAAATTGTTTTGGAAAATATGTAGATATTGGTTGAGATAATTAATAAATTATTAAAAAGGAGTAAAATAATATATGCAAATATTAGAAAATGGGGTATATACGGAAATATCAGAATTAGCAATTCCAAACACGCTTTTAGAATACAAAGTTTGGAAAATAGAAAAACTCTTTCAACAATGTACAGCAGAAATTGAGAATGGATTTGTTTCAGAATCTACAGGACATATTTTTCCATTAAATGCTGACTACCAAAACAATATGACTCAAACGGGTTTGTCACTCGCTCTTTACCCTGAATTAAATTCAATCGCTTTTAATACATCTGACGCAGGATTAGCAATGTTTACAAGAGAGCAATTCTTAGTAATCTTTAAAGAAGCAAAAACACATAAAGAAGGTTTATTAATGAAGTATTTTGGATTGAAAGCTGGAATTGAAGATATAAATTGTGATACTATCGCAAAAGCTGAAATTATTAATTGGTAGAATAATCCCTGAAAATACGGGTTTTAAGTATTGAGAGAAGATTTGATTTCTTCTCTCAATTTTTGTATTGGAGGTGAATTAAAATAATGGAAAATATTAAGATTGGAGATGTGGTGGCGTATCGTTCAAATTCAATAGTTTCAGAAGCAATTAGAGCAATTACATCTAGCAAATATAGTCATGTTGCCATAGTAGTCTCTCCTACTCAATTAGTGGAGGCAGATGGATATGTGGGACATATTCGCTATCGCAATATCTCAGATTATAAAGGCGGTATGGATATTTACACATGTAATTTTTTAACAGAATCTCAACGTAAAGAAATTTGTGATTATGCAATCTCACGTATCGGACAAAAGTATGATTATTTGTTGTTGTTTTTTCTATTCTTAAAGCAAATTTTTAAATTTAAATTTAGATTTATAGATTCTAAAGCAGACATATGCAGTGAATTAGTTAATGATAGTTATTCTAAAGCAAATTGTAGACTTGTGAAGAAAAGATATCCTAATCCACAAGATATAGTTAGTTCAGATAAGTTAATATTTGTTGAAAGTTGTTAAAATAACATCCTAGAAATAGTGGATTTATATTGGAGGATGGTTTTTATAATAATCTCTTTTAAAAAATGTTTATTATTAAGGAAGGTGAAAATAATTATGTTATATTATATTAAACAACAATTAATATCAATGAATAGACCAAAAGAAAAATTTATTAATCTTAAAGGAATCGTAATCCACAGCACAGCAAATATTGAAGCAAATTCTCTAAATCATTATAATTATTGGAACAACGCAGATAGACAATCATCTGTCCACTTTATTGCAGATTGGATTGGAGAAGAAATATATCAATTTATTCCTGAAAATGAAATGGCATGGCATACAGGTAATTGGCAAGGTAATAGAGAGTGGTTAGGAATAGAAATGTGTGAAACAGCAGATAAAGCTCAATTTGAAATTGTATGGAATAAAACAGTTTGGTTTGTTGCTGATTTATGTATTAAACACAATTGGAATGTTGATGATAATGTTTGGTCACATAATGGATTAAGATCATTATACAAGGGGATCGACCATACAGATCCTTATGGTTATTTAACGAGAATGGGGAAAACATGGAAACAATTATGTGATGCCATTGATGCAAAGATTATTGAGTTGAAAAATAATAAGGGAGTTGTTTATAAAGTGGCAGATGCAACAACAAAAGTAGATAAAGATGTATATTTATCAGTGAGGGTGTTAGATTCAAAAGCAGATCAATTAATTAAGGATATTATAAAATTGGGATATGCTACCAAAAGATTAGAACTTGCTTAATATTATTAAATAAAAACTCAAATTAGAGATGTAATTATAAATTATATCTCTTTAAATATAATCCACTAAAGTTAATTTAATTTTATTTAAACATTTAGTAAAATTATTAAATTTTAGTAAATGTTTAAACTTTAGTGAAATTATTAATTTTAGTAAATGTTTAAACTTTAGTGAAATTATTAATTTTATTTACTTAGTTGTCATATGTATGACAAGTACAGAAAAATTGCCCAATTTCTGTAACTTGTCTAGGGATACATCTGTACTAGAGATGCAACCTATAAACAATATATCATAAGAAAGGGGCAAAGTCAAATGTTAATTACGAAAGAGGTGTTAGATGTGAGTTTGGATGATAATGAAGTCAAGGAAATATTAGACGACCACGGTTGCAGGATTATTAAGTTAGAAATTGACACAGCTACTACAAAAGAAAAAATGTTTGGACTAGAAGAACAGGTTAAGGATATCAAAGGCACATTAGTACGTTTCGAAAATAATTATTTGCAAACCACCAGTTCGATGACCAATTTAATGACACAACTCGTACTTAACACCAGTAATAATAATACAGAGATAATTAAATCAAAAGACATTAAAGACACTGAGATTACAAAATCAGAAAATGCAAAAAATACAGAAGTAATAAAAACAAAAGATAATAATAAAAAAGATATAATTATTAAAGTATTAGCTATTTTAGGAGCTTGTATAGCGGGATATTTAGCTAATAAATACGGAATTAAAATTTCTATGTAATAAAAAATAAGAAAATTAGGAGATGAATTAAATGGATTTTAATACTTTAGTTTATAACACTTTACTCACAATTATCACTACTGGTTTGCCAGTTGTAATCGCATATTTAGTCTCATTCATCAGACAACATACAAACGCTAAACAACTTAATACAGCAAAAATTATAGCTACAAATGCAGTTACTTACGTAAATCAAGTCTCAAAGGATTTAGGAATTGATAATAGTGTAAAACTAAGTTCTGCTTTAAATTCAGCAAATCAATTAGCTAAAAAGTACGGAGTAAAATTAGATGATAATCAATGGAGACTATTATTGGAGAGTAGTGTATTAGAAGTTAAGAAGGGTTTAAATGAGTTAGATAATGTAATTGTTCAACCTGATATTCCTGTAACAGAATTAATTGAAAATAATATTAAAGAAGAAACATCAACAAATACAATTTCTATTCCTGAAGAAATGATGAAAGAAACATATGATAAAGTTTTAGTCAAAGCAACAAACGATGCGGAATTGGCAGTTAAATCAGTTATAGAAACTGTAAATAAATCTATCACAGAGGAGAAATAATTATGACAATAATGAAAAATTTTATTAATCAAGTTGATAAATTATATACAAATTTTTGTGTAGAAATTTATTTTGGTGTAAGAAAAATTTTATTAAAATTTGATTTAATTGAATATTAATAAATGTAAGATATCACAAATTAGAGGCCCATTTAAGCGTCTTGATTTATTGAGTGGAACAATTATGCTATAAGATAGTTCTGATTGATTCTAGGGTTGTTTTTGTGCATTTCAATTTATTGTGGGCCTGAAAGTGTTGGTGTAGTAAGGTTGTAAATGTGGTAAATATTGTAATTTGTATTAAGGTGACAAGATATGAAGTACATAATTGTTGGATGTATTATAGGATATTTTATTTTTCTTATAATTCTATTAATATTGGAGAAATAAAACAATTAAAACATAAATCCCAGAAAATTCTCAATTCATAGGGTAGGTATAGACTAGGTAGTAAATAGAAGGAATCAAGAGATAATGGAAGCATGAGAGAGGTAAAATAGGTTATAAAATCAAATATTAGGCGATTTAGTTCGATTTGAGAGAATTTTATTAATTTAAGATTCTCTCTTTTATTTATGTCCAGATTTAATTGATTTATTGAAAGGAGGTGAGAAAGTTGGAACTATACAATTGTTTTTCACAAAGGTTAGCAGGATTTATTCTAATGAATGGATTCCCAATGCACAGTATTAGAATTGATGCAAAAAATGGTGGAAGAAATGTATATCTGTTTAGAGATGGAGAATTACTTAGAAATATTATCAATAATTACAAAAAATAAATTATAAAGAAAGAAGGTTGTTTTAATAATGGAAAATAATAATAATAATGAGTTAATGTTGGTAGAGTCAAAAACAATGAGAGATCAATATATGGATAAAGATTATGTCTTAGAAAAAGTAAAAGCACTAGTTTTGTTGCCAGATAATCTTCACACAACAGTTAAAGATGTAGCAAATTATTATGAAGTTAATATAGATGCTATAGAAAGCCATATTAGACATAATAAAGATGAATTAACTGATGACGGAATGAAGGTTTTAAAAGGAAAAGAACTTTCCGCTTTGAAAGCGGAGAGTCAAATTGAGTCAAGAGCAGGATCTTTAACAATTCTTCCAAGGAGAAGTATTCTTAGATTAGGTATGCTTTTGAGAGATAGTATAATAGCAAAACAAGTTAGAACTTATTTACTCAATGTTGAGAATAATGCAGATATAGAATTAAAGATGCAATCATTTATGGAAATCAATATTAATAAATTAGAAAGCATCACTCAACAAAATGTTGAACTAATTGATAATATGAATTGGTTAAACAATAGAGTAAATAATTTAGAAGTTAAATTAGACAATGCAAATGCAACAATTTCTGAATTAAAGGAGACTGTTGTATTTAAACAATATAAAAATCCTAGTTATTTGTTCAATGATTTAATACATAAGTTTGGATATAAATTTAATATTTATCAAGAACCATCTCAATATTCGTATTGCTATAAAGCATTAGAAGATTGGTTAGGAGTTAAATTCCCTAAAACTGTTGGTAATACTAAGCAATACATATTAAGAGAATATGGAATTGATTTAGTTGAGAAATTTGTTAATGGAGTCTTAATTGGAAGAATCGTAAAATCAGATAAAGGACATTGGATTGATTTAAATGGATATACCAAAAATGATGTTGAGTTTGAGAAAATAAAGAATGAGTTTGATAATTGTTGTGCATATTGTGGCAAGGAAGAAGATGAGAATAATCACTTGATTCCTGAGCATGTCATAGCACAATCTAAAGAACATAGTAGTGATATTATCTATGATATAATTCCAGCTTGCCAAAGTTGTAATAAAGATAAGAATGATAAGCCTGTTAGAAAATGGTATCAGGGTAAGGAATTTTACAAAGAAGAAAGATTTAAAAAGATAACAGATCATTGGGAAAAATATTTTATTAAAATGGATTCGGGTACTAATAGTTAATAAATAAATAATAAATAATTGGGAGGAATAAATATGAGCAAATCAAGAATTGAAGAAATTAAATCACTACTAAATAACGAAGGTTTTTTCATGGATATGGGAATTGATCATTCTAATCACACATTCAATGTTAGTGTAATTGATAATAATGATGAACTTGTAGATGTTTATAGTATAGGGTTGACTGAATTATATAATAAATTATTTGAAGATGATGCTGAATTTAGATGGACCGGGGATATAGACAGTTAAATAAATAATATGTGGCGTTAAGGGGGTTGTCCAATTTGGATGACTCCTTTTAATAATTATATCACAATAAAAAAAACAAAGGAGATTTAAATTATATGATTACTAAAGAAAAAGAATTCGTTTATATTTACAACCCTCAACAATCACAATTCTATTTTTCTAAGGGAATTCTACCTGTTAAGGTTGGCACAGGTAACAAAGGCGATCCTTACACAATGTTTAAAAACAAATAATATTTCAATAGAAATTGATGCATTTCGTTTTTGGGAGTGCATCTTTTTTGTGTTGAAATATACACAACAGCAGACTAGGATAGGCCATCCAAAAGAGTGTAATCCTTAACACTTTGTCTGCTCTTTTTAAAATTAAGGAAACAAATAAAATATTGAAGGAGATGTTGTAAAAATGGAAATCAAATTAATAATTGACACAGTAGGTTATCAAACTAAACCGAAAGGTTATGATCCATCGGACATAACAAAAAGAATGACAATTGATATTATGAAAGAATACTCCATCGAAGAGATAAAAACTAGTATTCTTGAGGGCAAGACAGTTAGGCCATCCTATTGTGGTAAGCAAGAAAGTGAATGGATATCTCAACAAGTATTTATGATTGATATTGATAATGAAGGAAATTTAACTGACGATATTGTTCTAAATGATTCTGTAAAATTAGTTGAAGGGAAAAAGACAAAAGTAAGATTTCTAGTAGGAAGTAAACAACATAAAAGTTATGATGATATTATTAAACATTGTAAAGATATTAATTTAATACCTAATTTTATATATACCTCTTTTAGTCATAAAGAAGAACAACATAAAATGAGATTGGTATTTATACTTGATAAGGTAATTACTGATTTTGAGACAGCTAAAAGAATACATTTATATTTTATGGAAATGATGGGCGAATCTGATCCATCTTGTAAAAATTTAAATAGATTTTATTATGCTGGTAAAACAATGCCTTTTAATAGTGGTAATATATTAAATAGTAACAACATTATAGAGATAAGTAAGGGCATAGAGGCAAAGGAAATTAAACAACAATCTAATAATAAAACTATTACTCTCAATAATAGTAATTCAAGAAAAGGGGTACTAGATAATAATGATAAAATAATAATACCTATATTATCTAGTACCCCTAAAACCCCTCCTCTTGAATCCAATACTTATACTATTGAAGCAATAAGCAATAGAAATATTAAGTATTTAAAGGAGAAATATGGTTCAGGAGATAAAAAGATATTTGAGACTAATCAAGAATTTATTGATTATATTAGAAAAGAGATTAATTTAGGAGAATTATTAGAGTTCCATTATCCAAGTTCTATTAAATGTATATTCCACAATGATAATAATAATTCAGCAGGAATATTTCAAGCAGACGATGGAGCATGGATTTATAAATGCCATAGTAGTAATTGTGGTATAACTTACAATATTATTGGAGTTATTGAAAGATTAGCTAATTTCCAAAGTAGACCAAAAACTTATAAATTTATTAAAGAAATGTTCAATCTTGAAATTATGGAAACAGATTGGCAGAAAGAACAAAAAGAAATATTGCATGAAAATTTAAGAGTATTAAATGGTGATATAGAATTTGAAGAAAATTGTCCTCAAGCTAACAAGAATATCAAAAATATAAAACATTATCTTGAGAAATTAATATGGATTGCTATGGATAATGTAAGGAATGAAAACTTAACAGACGAAGATGGTCATGTAGCATTCTTTACTAGTGCTAATTATTTTGCTAAACAAATGGGAATTAGTCCTAACTCTATAAATAAAATATATCAAAAATTAGTGGTTTTAACTTATCATAAATTACTTAATAAACTCGATGATGCTGATTTGCCTGAAAGGTTTCTAAAGCGAGCAAAAGCAATAAGTATTAATACAGATAAAAATAATCACATTAATTTCTTTTCTATTCCTTCATACACTGTAAATAAATTTCCTGAAATCGAGCAACGAGCAAAACAATGGAAAGAGAATCATTACACTATGAAGGGTGTTAGTAGGGAGATGTTTTATAGAGCAGAGGGATTGGACATGGCAAATGAATTATACCCTCAATATAAAAAGGTTACAGAGGTTGTTGAAGGTACATATCAGGTTGTTGATAGAACTACAACTAAGAAAAGTGATGAAAGGACTCTTAATATTGTAAGGGCAATATTTGAATTAATCGAAGAACAGGGGTATGCAACAGAAAGAGAAATTGTGATTAAATTAAGAGACAAATATTTATATATTACAACTGAAGTCCAAATTAAGAAATCATTGAAGGAAATATTGGATTCTTATGGTTTGAAGAGAATCAGAGCAAATAAGGTTATTAAAGAGAAATTTGGAATGGATGGTGAAGGATACCCCTTTATAATTTGTGAAAACTTATAATTAATAAATAAGGAGTGGATACTTAATGAGTAATAATTGTAAATATTGTTCTAATAATAAATCTGATGAAATTAATGAGATTATTATATCAAATAAAGGTAATATATGGAATGAAGATGAAGAATTTTTCATTTATATAGAAGATAACTTAATGATTATGTTGGAAATAGACGATAATGGTTCAAGTTATCTTGGTGATAGGGTAATTAATTATTGTCCAATGTGTGGTAGGAAATTGTATCAAACAAACATTTAAACATATAAACCAATAAATAAACACCACACTTGACACAAATATAAAAATAATGTTACAATACAAATGTAAATGATTCATTATTATTATTTTCTATTTTCATTTACAACTCTCTTTCTTTTGTTTGTGAGGGAGTTCTAATTAATTTTAGGATTCCTCAATTTTTTTACCTTTTGATGATTGCAGAAATTATTATCACATAAATATAATAAAGAAATAATTACATAATGAAAGAATTATAAATTCCTAACCACAATTAAAGTAGTTAGGAATTTTTGTGTTTTGGGAATATTTAATTTAATTTTATATTGTTTGGTTTGTAGGGGAAGTCTGAGAGGACTTCTCTTTTTTGGGTTGTGGAGGTTTGAGTTGGAATTATAAAAATAATAATTTTGGTTACTACTTCAGGGATCGATACCTGATGAATTATTGGATGAGAGTTTGATAATTTTGAGTGTAAAACAAGACGCTTACTGCCTTTAACAGTGGAGCGTCTTATTCCATTTGTAAAAATCTTTATTAAAGGGAAAGAAGGATGATTAATAATGTTAATTAGTAAAACAGTAATGGCTACGTGGAATGCAAAAACATATATGCATTATGTTGGTTTAGGTTATGTATGTACTGGAATGAAGGATGAATTTGAAGTTAAAGTAGAACACTTGACAAAAGGATCGCATGTAAAAGTAGATGTATTATGTGATTATTGTTTAGAGGAAGGAATAGAGAAACATATTTTTCCACATTGGAAAGAATTTAATAGAAGTAGGAATGGTGTTATCAAAAAAGATTGTTGTAATGAATGTCAAAATAAAAAGACTCAAGAATCTAATGCAATTACATATGGTACAAAATATAATTTTCATTTTGATGATGTAAAAGAAAGAACTAAACAATTTGGAAAAGCCAGTTCAAAAATGCAAAGATACATATGCAATTTAGTTAATGGAGAAATAAATTATTCTGTCGAAGATAGATTGTGGTTAGATATGGCTTTCCCTGACGAAATGATTTATTGTGAATATGATGGTGGAGGACATAACTTAAATGTAAAGATGGGAAATGTCACTCAAAAATATTTTGACGTAAAAGAACAAAGACGTTTCTTTGTTTTAGTTAAAAAAGGATGGAAAGAAATAAGAATAATATCTAGAAGAGATTATACTCCTACAGACGAAGTTATATTAGAAATGTTTAAAAAAGGTAGAGAAGTCCTTAAAGATTTTCACAGAGTTATTTTTGATTATGATAATGGTAAAATAATAACAAGTAAATATGAAGAAGATTATGACTTTGGACATTTGAGATTTGCAGGTAAAATAAAAGCTTAATTTATTAAATAGAGGATGCCACATTAATTTGTGATATCCTCTATTTTTTCATTTTTACTTAGTACACCAGTTTATGACAGTTTCATTAAAATACTTAACGCTCGATGTTCCATTGATAATTTTTCCACCTTCTTTAAGGACTGGTCTCCAACGCTTATCTGTTCTTAAAAAGAAATCATCTTTTGCTAATTTAGCAAGTTTAATCTTCCAATCTGGATCATCTTTTAAAACAGCACTCAATGCAATCAATGCTCCCATAGCGAGAGGTTCAATTGTGAAATACAACTTCTTTAAATTATTACGAGCTTCTAAATTAGAATTAGCCATGAATTGTGGAAATATTGATACAAGTTCATCAATATATTCTATTAACCAATTTTCAATATTTTTTTGCTCTAATTTAGTTTGAGGGTTATAATTTTTCCGTATTGCACTATTTAATACTCCAAAAGTACAAATATTAGGACTTGATGATTTTATGGTTGTGCTAACTGTTTCAATCTTCCCTTTCCAATCTGAATCTGATTCAATTTTTCTTGTAATTTTATTTGAAAAATTAGTATTTCCTAAATAGCTAATTCTAGTAGGATTTACTTTTAAAGAGTAATTGTTGTACTCAGCGAACATTTCACGCGCATCGTCATCACTAAGATTATTTACTTCGCAGTTGAATTGATATTCTCTAGGGTCTTCATATTGGTCTGGGTTCTTAACCCAAGCCGATTTCCATTTCACTGCAGCCCTAGCACGATGGCTGAAATCTACCCCTTGAAGATAACCATCACCAGAAATACTGTTTTCTTCAGGTATATATACAAGTTCAGATTCATTGTCTAGTGAATAGTTAAGGACAATCGTATTTCCATGAATTTTATCTTGTGTAAAAGCATTAAATATTTCCATTACGTGTTTTGGTGAAAAATTATCTTTTTCTTGTCCTGAAGATGATAATTTTGAACCACGTTGAATACTAGGAATAAATTTTATTATGGAATTTTCAAACCAAGAGGCAAGATCATAAGCTGATATTACAGTGACATATTTTTTTATTTCCCCTCTACGAGAACATGGAACAACCAAAGGGAACGACCAACTTGTACTTTCTTTTAATTTTAAGTCATTTTGTTTTAATTCTTGTTTAAGTTTTTTCATTTCACGTTTTTTCGTTAACTCATCTTTTTTTCTTTGAGTTTCACTATATTCTTCATTAAATTCCTCTTTCGGAATTTGTTCCTTGTCGCCACCACCTGACTCCTCTAATTTAGTTTTTTCACTCAAAGTCATCATTGGGGGCATTTCCTCACCATCTCTGCTCCCTTTATCCCAAACCTTATCACTCTCACCTTCCATTTCCTTAACTAATTCCATTTCATGCTGTTGAATCATATCTGCATCCTCATTCTCATCCAAAACTTCATTAAATCCAACAGCAACTTGACTTTGAGTTTCATTTACCATCCCCATCACCTCTTCCTTCACCTGATTAACCACACCAATATCCATCTGAGAAAACCTTTCCTTATCCTTCTTCTTAACCATATCCTGTATGTCTCCTTCCATATTCATATTTCCACCTTTATCAAATTTAAAAATCATACAAAATCAACCCTTTCACACTATTATAATCTATTTTATTAGTTTCGCAAGTTTTAATGCCAGTTTTTATTAAAATTTATTAAAAATAATCCTCAAAAAGAAAAGAGTGACATTCATCACTCCATCTCATACAGAACATCTTCTAACTCCTCAATTACATTCTTTATAATTCTTACTTTTTCTTTTGAAATTTTACCATGTTTATCAGTAGCCAATTGGAGAAAATTAATCGCTTGTTCAATAAATGTTCTGGAAGTTTCATCCATTAATATCCACTCCTTTGTTTTTAATCAATAATAATTCCTTTCATTCTCAAATAAATTTCTTCTGTGTCCAAAATTAACTCAATAGTATCTCTTCTAATATGTGTTTCCTCGACTATAAAATCTATCAAATCATCAATATCAATTTCTTGTTTAGTAAAATTGTCGATAATATTTTTAATCATTCCCAATATTATCACTCCTTTTATCTATTACGACACAATGAATATGATTAATATAATTAGTAAAATCGCTATGCTATAAATAAACAAGCGTCTAAATTTCCATAGTACAATAAATAATAATATCAACATTACAGAAAATAAAAATGGACTAGAATTATTATGTTGCACTTGATTCAATACATAAGGAGCCGGATCTACAAGAATTCCATTTGTGCTATAAACACTTAAATGTAAATGACTACCACTCGACCTTCCAGATGGTTGTATTTTAGGATCACCACCCGACATTCCAATAATATCCCCTTTATGGACTATATCCCCTATTTTTGCTTTGAATGAAGATAAGTGTCCATAGACAATAATTTCGCCTTCAGCAGTCTTGTAACGTATGTTGTTGCCTAGTATTTCATTGGTTGATACTCCTATAATAACTCCATCTGAAATTGCCTCTAATGGTGTATTCTGTGGCAGGGCATAGTCAATTCCTGTGTGACCATTTGGATGCATATTATCAATTTCATTCCAGTCAGAAGTAATTGGATAATCAGTAATTGCCATAATATCACCTCCTTATTCTTCAAAAGGAGTTCCATATCTTTTGCTGCATTCTAAATCTAAATGACTCCTATCATATTTCTTAAATCTCTTTTCTATTAAATCAGGGGCTTTAGTGGTAAACACAGAATATTGTCTATCATAGTTCACAATGTTAATACTATGATATTTTTTAGTAGTAAGAGCTTCTTCGATTGTCACTTCTCCTTCTGCTAATTCTTGTTCAAGCATCTTATAATTTTCCTTTGTTGTTTTAAATAACATAAATGATGCGCCTGAACTTTTAATAGCAGGAAGCAAAGATTTTAAATCTGTGAGCATATGATTTGTAAAAACATAAGAAAGGCCAAATTTAGCTGATTCCCTACAAGTTGATCTTAACATATTACACACCTCTGGAAACGAATGCACTTCATCTAAAATACAATGTGTTACTCTTGGTTCTTCTTGCTCACCTCTACTTAACATCGAAAGCCATATCTTACTATAAATGAAGGTCACAAGGGGTCTTAAACTTCTTCTATCAAATTTTAAATCTGGCATTTTAATAAGCACACAATAACCATTTTCACTCCAATATTTAAAATCTATTTCTGGATTAGGTTTGACAGATAATAATTGTTCCATAATATAATCATTAAGCAAAATAGAATATCTGTCTGAAATCCCAGAAACTAAACTATAGTTTGTCCCATTAGTTTTATGGTCATCTAATCTTCTTAACTCTTGAACAATTAAATTTGTTTCACATAATCCTGATTTTGCAATAAACTTGTCCCTAATTTCTTTCTCTTGTAAAACATCTAAAATATCTTTTAAATTTGTTCCTTCTTGACTTAAAACGAGCTTAGAAGCAGCCGAAAGGAATTTCCTCATTCTTGGAGATAATTTATCATCTGTAGTAGATCCTCCAACAGTTTCAATAAAAGATTCAAGATTAGCAGAAATTTGACTTGCAATCATCATTTTTTGTCTTGCACTATTTGATCTATCATTTAATAATTCATTCCAACTCAAAGGAAGTAAATAATCAAGATTACCATAATCTAATACAATAATTTTTTCATGAAATTCAGGAGGTAAAAAGTCTCTTATATCACTTGCTACAGAACACATTTTTATCGTGTCAATAACAAAAACCGAATGTCCTGCTTTCATTGCCTCAATAGCATAAGATTTAATATATGAACTTTTTCCGGTTCTTTGCAAACCAATAATAACTTTATGCTGTGTCGCCATTGCATAATCTTTTGTATTCCAAAATACAGGAATCACATTTCCTTTATAGGTGCTTTCTCCAATTATAATTTGGCCTTTCTGCAATTCTTTTGGAATATCAGTTTCAACAATATCAATTGAAGTTAAACTTTCCTTATAATCCATTTGCATTCTGCGGTCAGGAAGTCGGAATACATGTGCTAACTCCTTTGTGCTCCAAATTTGCTTGCTAAATTGCATTCCAAATTCTCTGTTTTTGCTTTTATGTTGCTTAATTTTACCTAATTCAAGTTCTTGATCAGCGTCAAGTATTTTAAACACAGAATCAAAAATTCTTCCATAATATTTAGTTCTATATTCACTTGTACAATAAACTCTAATTTGTACTTCATAACCATTGAAATTGATTTTTTGAGTTGTCATATGTGAATCTTTCCACTTGCCCATTTTATCCATTTGTTTTTGTACCTTTTCATTTGTTTTAGTATCTACTCCCATCACATGGTCAAAAACATCTAGAAAACTCTCAGACAAATTAAAGAAACTATCCAGTACAAAATTAATTGGATTAGTGTGAACTATTAATTCTTCTCCTGACTTTTGTTTCACATTTGCTATTTTCCATTTTTCTTTCCATTTGCTTTCATGTAAAGGATAAATTCCAATTTGTAAAAGTACAGAATCGTCATCTTGAATATTATTTAGAACACTCATTATTCCATCTAATAAACCACCCTCCCTATAATCACTATTTAATGAATACATGAAATGTTTAGACTGTTGAAATTCACAATAATATTTGTTTATAAATTTAGAAAAATAATCAATCTCACATTTTTTTACTGAAGATGTTCTAAATATACGATCAATTTTATTGACCAATACTTTGCTGTGTTTATTGGGAATAGCATAATTAAACTTTACTGAAGTTTTTCCTTCATATAAAATTTCATAATAAAATGGTGCAGGTTTACTGTATACTACAGATTTAGAAAGATGATCGAATTTAAGTTTATCTTCGGTAATTGCGGTCATTGTATTTAAGATTTCTTCAAAACTTTTGGACGACTCAATATTAAATCTAGAAGGAGTAATAGTATATGTTTCGTATTCAAATGAATCTGTACGAAGTAATTCTTTACTTTTGATTTTGATTAGTGATTTTTGTTGCATAGGGTTTCACTCCTTTATATGTGCAATATTACCTTCCAAAATAGTCTGAATATTGTATATATCATGATTGAAGTATAAACGTTTGAAAAGTCTGGAACTTCTCGTTTAAGAAATGATCTGTATCCTATATAAATTAAGTAAGTCATTAATATTACTCCTGCTAAATCCGGTAAATGCAGAGCCATATTTTGAGATTTAATTTTACCTGCATTTATGATGTTGTCTCCTACTTTGCCAAATCCTCTTTCAATTCCATTACTGATACCTCTTTCAATGAAATTGCTTTCTGGAATTGTGTCAAAGTTTGGATCTGGTATAAATAAATCCCTCAAGAAACCTGCCATAATTAGAACCTCCTATTTTACCTTGTCGATAACTTTGTCGATGAAATTTACAATAACAAATGCTCCTTTAACTAACATATAGGCAAAGATATAACCCTTTAATTTATCAATAAGCATTTGGAAATCAGGTCTACGGAACATTGTGTAACCGAGGCCACATAAACTATACACGAACATTATGACCGCTATCTCTACAAGATAAGGAAATATAGATGTTCTAAATGCTTCAACAAGCATGAGTTACTACCTCCTTTTGAACTTATAAATCTTAATACCTAATTTAACAAGCGTTACTGATATCATAGCTAATAATGCGTATGAAGCAATATTTAATAAAGTTTCTAAAATCTTCATAAATTAATCTTCCTTTCCATGTATAAATTAATCTAATTAGGACACAATACAATTATGGTCGTGAGCGAGAAATCATTTTAAACAACATAAAAAATAAATCAAAATTTTAAGGAGGTAATTAATATGATTTTAGGAGCAGGATTAGTTTTAACAGGTTTAGTAGGGTTTGGATATTCAATAATTCAGATAGTAAATATTGGCAGTGGATTATTTTAATCATGTACTGGCATAATTCAAGCATAGAGGGCATATTCATTTGAACATGAAGCATTTCATGGAAAGATGAAACCATAGCTGAAATATACCCTCTCACCAAATCCCCTTATTGGGGATTATTTTTTGCTCATATTTAATAAAACATTCAAACATCACAAAATTATCACTCAACAACCCCTTTCAATCTAAGAAAAACAAATTCAGCTTCCAATACCCTAGACACAGTTTTCCTATCAATATCTGTTAATTTAACAGTAAAATCAATTAATTCTTCTTCATTGATAAAAGGTGGTCTAATAATTGCCCTACCTACAAAAACACTATGAATTTGCTTTTGAACATCAGATATAAGTTGTTTAAGCATTAATTCATCTCCTCCTCAAAATATCCAACTTCTCAATCAACTCACCCATCCCAATAATCTTATCCTCAACCCATACAGGCATTTTAAGATTATTTTCCTCATAATATTTACTAATTGTATATAAGTCATTAACTCTTCTTGTAAAATCTTCATACAATTCTGCATCAGTTTTACCTTCAATTTTAATTAGATTTCTTGATTTAATTACCTTAATTGATTTCTTTATTAATAATTCCCTCCTCCGCACTCATAAACAAAAATAAAATTAACATAATCTAAACTTAGTTTTAAAACATCTTCACAACTAGTTTCACAATGAACTTTGAAAAAATAATCATCATATAGATGTAAGTATTCAAGATTCATAAGACATTTTAAAACCTCATTTATGATAAGATCAAATAAATCATTACCTTCGTTACATATGATTTTGCATTCAGGTTTTTGTTTCAATCATTTCAACTCCTTTAGCTGTAATGTAAAATGTACCTGAATTTAATTCTTTGAATCCAGAGTCCAACAGACCTAAAAGCTTCAAGTGATTCACATAATTGCGAGTTCTGTAATAATTGATTTCAATCCCCTTAGAAATATTGCGAATTGTACGACTATTGATTTGATCAGTAAGTTTGTTTTGCAACATGTGATGTAAAATTTCCACCTCAACTTTATTAAGCATTTAGATAATCACCTTCAATCTTTATCAATGTCTGCAAATGTTTCATGGTTAATCTTATTGAACCATAATTGTCTATTATGTATAGTAATTTATCCCAAATCTTTGGACTAAAACAAACATAATAAATAATACCCTTATAATCACACCAAACATTATTTTTAAAGGCTTAGATTGATGATAATTTGTGATAATTTGTGATATTTTAGATATAATACATCAAATATGCGGTATACCCCAAACTTTCCTCTATACTAACCCAATACCACAAACATTACCACATACTCACCAAAACAAAAAAAAGAAGACACAACCATTACAGTTGCATCTTAAAGCATTATATCTTCAAGTTCATCCTTTTCTATCCTCCTTCTTTCAACCTTAATATGTTCTACTACAGTCTCTTTTATCCCCTCCTTAATTACAACCCCATCATTAATCAATTGCTTTTTAACCCATTTGCTAAAATTTCTAATCTCATTTGCTTTTTTGTAAAGTAATAATTCATCTTCATCATCAAGATTAAAATAAACACCTTTTCTCTTTACTCTGCCTGTGAGTTCGCCAACTGATTTGCCCATGCTTTCAGCCCCATTCGATGGTAGCCATTAGTATTACTAAAGACTGGATTAGTGATTATCTCAACATTTTTGTAAAATTGCTTAAATAAATCACCAAATTTTAAAGCTCCTCCCCCAGTTAATAAAATTCTATCTGAATCTTCGTAATCCGTAAATTTTTCACTCAACTCTGAGATGATTTTCTGTACATATTGCTTATCATCAATATGATTATCTTTCAGCTTAATACTGCCGAATTGGACAGTTCCACTATCTCTGGTTATAAACTTAGTTTCCTTTATAGTGGCGTAGTTAACAGTGAGCGAACCAAGGTCAAGAATTCTCTTTTTACCAATTGCTAAACTTTCATCTTTGTATAAAGCATATTGAAAAGAAGCAACTGCTTCAGGAACTAATTTTAGATTATTAATACTAAATTTTTTACGTTCTCCGTTAATTTGAATGTCATAATCACCATATAATAAATCTTCTAATGCTTTCTTAGTTGTGGTATTAAAATCAATTATAGGAACACCAGTCACGATCAATAAATCAGATTCGTTCTCGACAATAGATAATCCTACGGCTGTAATAAATAATACACGAGTTTGATTGTGTATCTTTGATGCTGTATTCATAGATGTTGGAGCAAAAGATTCATCTTCTGCAAGTTGCCCTACAAAATGCTTTTCTTTGTCATTAATAATTACTTCATATTCTCCACCATCTGACATTTCTCTGTGATGCCAGTCTCCAACTATTGACTTAAATGATATACCATCAAGTAGTTTTGTTTCATTGCGACCAGTATCTACAGGAATGATTTGAAATGGCATAAATATTCCTCCTTCATATTTTACCCCACTATATAGTATGTGGTATTTAAATTTATCTAGATTATATCGCATTACCCCATACTTTACAACAACTTTTCATACTCACTTGTCTAATCCAATTCCTCCTGATATAATCAATACAAATATCAATGTATACATCATGTTGGCACGTATACATGTGTATACTTAGCATTATTACCCACTAAAATGTATACATTATCTCAACCATATCAAAGGAGGTAATAACCATGAATGAAAATGAAGAATCAAGAAAAACATCTCCATCACTTTCAATCCGTTTAGATAATGATGAAGGTAAAAACGAATGGGTATCACTTCAAAATCGCACAGGTTTGACATCAAAAGACTTATTGCTTGATGTAATAAGATTAAAGAAAGATCAATTGGAAGCAGAATCAGGTGGAATATCTGAATTAATTGTGCCAGAAGTTTTAAAAGTAAAAGAGCACACTGAACGTATAGTTCAAAGTTTCTTGGAACTTACAAGGGATAGAGCAGAACAAAAGAAATTCAATCAAGAAACAGTTCAAACATTAACCGATGACTTTAAAACAACTTTAGATTCTCTAAGAGAAAGAATTGATATTGCTGAAAATAGCAAAAAGGATTCTGATAAACTCAGAAAAGAAGCAGAAGAAAATGCAGATAAATTATCCAAAAGAAATATTGAGTTAGAGGCCGGACACAATAACTCAAATTATTTAATAGAGACCTTAAGATTAGAAAATGATGAGATAAGAAAAAGAATTGGGTCTGTAGATGAATTAGAATTTTCAATTGGTGAATTAGAAGATTCTAATAAATATTTACAACTTCAATTAAAGGAATCTGAGAATAAATCAGTGTTTTTAGAAGGGCAATTGGTTGAATCAAAGCAGGATAGATTGAAAGAGATTAGTGAATTAAGAGAGTCTTATACATTGGAATTAAAAGCATTAAGGCAAGAATTAAGGGAAGAATGTGATAATAGGATTAATGAGATGAAAAAGGAAAATGAGAGGTTAGAGATTAAGGAGAAAATATGGTTGCCAGTTAATGTAAGGTAAAATAGTTTTAAAATAGTAAAAGCACTATCCATTTGATTTTGGATAGTGCTTATTTTTTTCACTTTTATTATTGGGGTCTTATGAGTTATAACATTTATCAACATGTGGATAACCTCTGGAAAATAAATCTGTCTACATGTTGATAACTTAAAGGAGATTTGGCATACCATGTCGAATATACAATATCAGTCCAATAAAAAAAATCAAGACTACTCAGTTCTTGCAAAACCAAGTAGTCTCTAATCTAGCAATGTCCTCTCACCGACACGCTTAGACTTCTTAATTAAGATTATACCAAATACAAATTAAAATGCAATAGTTTTGTATAGGGGTAATTTAGAAGTAAGTCAAAAGTTAGTAGTTTGTGAAAACACATGCTACTAACTTTTTTATTGGATAATCAGTCAAAGTATCTTAATAACTTAAAAAAGAACATGCAAAAACCTCTTATGAAATGCCAGAGCGACCAACTTCAACATTTCATAAGAGGCCCAAGAAGACTAGATGATTTTTCTATTAATGTTAGTATACTATGTTTTTAGAAAAAAGTCTATACCTCTTCTTAGCATTGCTATTGTCTTTTTTGACAAAATGCTGAAAGAAGGTTTTTATTATGAGTATTAAAACATTGATCCCAGAAGAAGCCTGTATAGTAGTACAATTATCTGTTGTTAAAAGATTTGGTCAAGTCCCTGCTGAAATACTTAGTAGATTAGATTATTGGATGGATAGTTCGACAACGTATAAACAAAATGAATGGTGGGTTTATAAAACATATGAAAACTTTATGGAAGAGTTGGGAAAATCTGAATCAACAATCACAAGAGCATTAAATGTATTAGAGAAATGTGGAGTCCTTATTTCTAAAAAATTTAATAGTTTTAAAAATCATCATGTTAAATTTTATAGAATTGATTATGATTTATTTTATGAAATTATTGGAATACCAAATCCTAGAAAAGAAGAGAGAAAACCTAAATCTGTGGATAACTTAATTCAAAAAAGTCAAAATGAAGGAATCGGAAATATTCAAAATGAAGGAATCTATACAGATAATACTAATACAATTAATACTCTTTCTGTATGTATGGATTCTCAGAAATATGAATTAGTAAAAGAAGAATTTTGGAATCAAGAAGAAGATTGGTCTATCATAAAAACTCTTGGCGATTCTCGGATAGACCCAGATTCTAGTTTCGCAATGACTATAACTAGTATAATGAGAGAGGTACAAGCAAATTCTGACCAATTGAAGGAAGCGCTTTCAATACTTTTTAATGCAAAATTCCATATTAAAAATCCTTTTGGTTTTGTTAAGAAAGTTCTTAGAGATTTTGTTTCAGGCGAAAGTGCTTATTTTAATTATCATTATCAATCATGAAAGGATATGTTTAAAAATGCAAAGACAAAAAACATGGGAACTTCAAGAATGTAAAGATTCATATCAAGAATTAATTGATTCAGTTGAATCATCAGAAATTTAAGTAAGTGAAAGAATGAAAGTTATTGCCAAAGAAATAGCAATAACTTCATATTTGAATAATTTAGAACCTAATTTAGAAAATTTTAAAAATAGAGTTGTTAGAGAGAATAGGATTATGAATCATAATAATTATTAGATTTATTAATTAATATCAACCCTCTACAATATCAATAAAGAATTCTCCTTGACCATTGCCCAATAATCCATCCATTCTACCAAACAGCAATTTCCCACTATCACTATATTTTACAGAACTGACATTTTCACCACAACACTCGCATTTCATATCTTTTGTCATAAATAATCCATTATGTGTAGCATCAGGAAACATATATTTAATATCGTCATTAAATATATTCATTACTTCAGCTTTCGCTTTTTCAAGTGATGAATAATATTCAGATTTTGCAAAAATTCCTGATTCATCTTCATTATTATTTAATTGGATTCCAAATCTCACCTGATATTTGATATTGTTAGTATTAGTGGTATTTTTTCATTTGAATTGTTTAATCTTTGCCATTTATTGTTCCTTCTTTCATTGTTTTATTTATTTATTTATTTATTTATTTATTTATTTATTTATTTATTAACATCCATTCTCACAAACTAAATATCTTTCTGATTCTCTTTTTGATCCCCATATCTCCTCGTATTCCACCTTTAAAACAAGATTTCCTCTACACTCAGGACAAATTCCTTCTTGTTTGCAATATTTTTCATTTTCCGTTTCAAGATAGTCATAAAATGAATTTTCATCCAGTATTTCTATGATGGGTATTTCTTTATTAATAAACTTAATCCATATGTCATTTGAAACATCATATTCTAAGAAATTTTCAATATCATTACCATCATTATCATTATTGCTTTCTGATTCGCCAATATTATTTTTTAATGATTGATTATACATATAATCTGCATAATCATTGCATGGGAAGTTACAAGAACTACTCTTTGCCCTATCGCACATGTTACACATTTTATGTATTTCCTTATAATCTTCCTTCATTTATTTCTCCTTTATTTTTACAACAATTCTTTTGCTACATCTGTCCAATTCCACAATCTCTTGTAATCATTTGTTTTACTCCATGGATAATCTTTACCAAACACATATTTATTTACAGCATTGCTAGAAATTAAATTTGATACATGGTCATCAATAAAAATAGAATCAGGATAATTCATTTGGATTATTTCTTTGTTCATTTTAATGCCATTATTATACATGAGAATATAATCCTTAATAAATGGTAAAGTTTCTTGCAGGTATAGTGCTTTTAATGATAAATTAATTGGAGTTCCAATTGATGCAATAATTATCTGATATTTTTCATTTAATTCTTTTAATATCTCAAATGTATTGTCATTTATTAATTCAAGACAATCGAAAAATAGTGGATTTTCAAATATATCTAAGACATCTGATTCAGATTTGAGGATAGGACATTGATTACTAAAATTCCATGTATCAACCAGTTCCCAATTAGCAGGAGTAAAATCTTTATGATATTCATATATGAAATTATAAGAAGTGCAGAAACTTCTAGTTGAATTTGTGATGGTATTGTCACAATCCAAAAACAACTTGATTTTAGGCATTGGTATCCTCCTTTTTACTTAAATAATGTGGCATATCATCCCAATTTAATTCATTCAATTCTTGATGATGCATAATAGCAAAAGCATTCCATGAAATAGCAGATAAGTGATCTTCTGTTTCATCACCTTTCATCCAAGCAATGACATGTCTAAACATTGAAGCTGTATATCTTGAAAATGGCATTCCTTTTTCATAATTCCTATCTCCATATTTATTAGCTCCTAATTCATACCATTTAGCTATTCTTGTAAGTGCAAATGGAGTAATTAAATCTGGTCTACCTTTTCCAGTAGCAGGTTCTCTTTGTGCAGCATTTTTACCAAATGTAATTCTATCTCCTCCGTCTTGCATTTTCCCATCTAAAGAATTATTATTTGTCATATTATTTCTCTCCTTACTTTTTAATATATTTTACAAATCTATATTCAACATCTTCAAAGTTTTTGTTTTCACTAATAGATACCATTCTCCATTTTTCATATTCATCTAAATCAACAAAATACTTATCTACATCAACACATTCTTTTTCAATTTTAGTTACATACGCTTCATTACAAAAATCTAAAAGTTGAAAATATATTGATTCTCCACCTATAATAAAAACATCATCTGAATCATACTTGTCTAATTCAATAAATAGTTCATTTAAAGACCTACAAATATTAATTTTATCATTAAAGAAACTAATATTCTTACTTAGTACAATATTAACTCTGTCCTTCAAAGGTTCTTTATTTGGTAATGATTCGAACGTTTCTCTCCCCATGACAACGACTTTACCTAAAGTAATTTGTTTAAATAATTTCATATCTTCTGGAATCCAAAATAACAAATTTCCTTTATTCCCAATTCCCCAATTTGAATCAACTGCAACAATAATTTTCATTTAACACCCCCTATATTGCAACAGGAATATTTTTAATTTGTAGATTGCTTTGATAGTTTTCTAATACAAAATCTTCAACTTTAAAGTCATAAAAATCTTTTATATCTGGGTTAATTAGTAATTTTGGCGTTGGATATTGAGTTCTTTGAATTAATTCTTTGATTAAAGGAATATGTCTATCATAAATATGGGCATCAGCAATTGCGTGTACAAATTCTCCAGCTTGTAAATTACTAACCTGCGCAAACATATGTACAAGAATTGCATATTGGCATACATTCCAATTATTTGCTACTAAAATATCCTGTGAACGTTGATTCAATATTGCATTAAGTTTATTATCAACAACATTGAATGTCATACCGTAAGCACAAGGATATAGACCCATTTCATGTAAATCTTCATGATTATACATATTGGTAATGATTCTTCTGCTATATGGATTATTTTTTAAGTCATATAACACTCTATCAACTTGATCGAATTTACCTTCCTTATATTGATGTTTAACTCCTAGTTGATATCCGTATGCTTTGCCTATCGTTCCATTTTCATCTGTCCAACTATTCCAAATATTACTATTTAAATCATTAACATTATTAGATTTTTTTTGCCAAATCCATAATAGTTCGTCAATTGTAGATTTTAAATTTGTTGGTCTTAATGTCATAATTGGAAATTCTTCTGCAAGATTATATCTGTTAATTATACCAAACTTCTTAATTGTATGTGCTGGAGTTCCATCCTCCCATTTTGGTCTTACCTGTTCATTTTCAGAAGAAAATCCATTTTTAAGTATATCTTTACACATTGTAATAAAAACTATATCTGCCTTGCTCATAATAATCTTCCTCTCTTAATTAAAATTTAATCTTTTCATACTTTCCTTTATTCCTATAAACACATACATTTTTAAAGCTATTGCATTGTTCACATCGTCTTTCATAAAACAATAGAGGATTCATGCAGGTTGTTTTATTATCAATTGATTTGAATCCGTTTTTTAATACCTCCATCTCAATCTCAGAAATTTCCTCCTGATTATATTCTTGATCTTTATTTCCTCTATACTCTTCTTCATTTGCTAATTCTGCTTCATGTTCTTCTAAGTTTTTTAAGATATTGCCATTAATATCTTTTAATTCAGAATCATCCAACGAAAATTTAATACCATAATATTCGTTTTGGTTTTTATGACTCCTTTTTGTAATGATAGCAATGGTATTTCGATATTCATCTATAATACCCTTATAGATTATATTTTCTCCAATTTCAAAAGAATATTTAAATTTAGATTGTTCACTAGTTTCTTTATATTTATCTTGTTTTTTAGACTTGCTTGATGTTTGGCTAAGTAATGATTTTCCTTTTGCCATAATTTTCACCACCTTATAATAAATATTATATATTAATCCACAAACTAAGTCAAATTAAATAATTATTTATGTATTTAGTATTTGTTCCGCACTCAATATCTTACAAAACCAGTAATCTCAATTTCTACTTCATCAGTTCTCATAAATTCCTCAATATCTTTTTCCTCAAATTTATCAGGGAAAGAACAATATTTATGATTATTGTCTGCTAAATTTTGCATATCATTAATTTCTTTTGCATCAAATATTAACAATATAGGAACTTGAGTAGAATCATAAATTACATCATTAATTTTTACTAACATTATGTATTCCTCCTCTAATTTTGCTTCTCTAAGCCTTCACAAATCAATCCTTGACACAATTCTACCCTAACAAAATTCAAATCAATTCTACAGACCATTCTGTCGCTCATAGAGCATTTCTACTTCAATAAGTCAGGCTCGTTTAATAGTTCATAGGCTACTTTGATAGTTTGTCTAAGGATAATGTCACACTCACTAAAATCTTTACCTTCAAAGGTTGTAATAAAAAATTCCATCATTTTGTCATAATGTTTTGCTTCTAATTCATTTGCATTGTTTTTAGTCATATTAATCATACTCCTTTAAATTTTATTTCATTAATTTAGTTAGAGTGAAATAAGACGTAGTAAATATAATCCTTATTTCACTCTAAATTCCTTATATTTCAAACAATCTAAACTTCCATATTTTACTCCACTCTGCAACCAACATGTATTCATATAACCATATTCTAATTTAGAAACACCTAAACATAATGCAATAGAATTACTCATATTATGAATACATTTAATAAGATTGCAATTTTGATTCATATTGATATCAACTCTCTTTTAGTATGAATTTTGATCTAATGTCAAGTGTCTTACTAGTTTCTGGGTAAATACAATCACAATTAAAACATTTACATTTAGAACAAAGTGCAGTATTACAACCAAAATATGATTCTAATTTTTCTTTTAAATCATTCCAATTAATACAATCAGTACATAAAACTTTAGCATCCTTATCCATGATATTCACCTTCTCTCATATTTATTATATGATTTATGAATATTTATTTTACAATTTTTAATTCCAATGCAATATGTTGTTCTCTGCCCATAACATGATATTTGTGGATGTCAACAACTTTATAATTTTTATTTTTATCTTTGATAGTGATTTGATTATTGAGTTCATAATTAGGAGTGTTTGAGGTGTATGCGGTTAGTATTTCATTCTTTGAGTTGTATAATAGAATGTCCAATTAGTTTTTCTCCTTTAATTCTGATTCTAATGAACCATTCTCATCTTTTACCTTACAGGAATAACAAATGTTTTTATTACATTCTGTACGATATGATCTTGATTGTGGTTTATTACATTCATGGCAAGTTAATTTAGGTGATTTGATTCCATCTGGGATTATGCTTCTTCCTGAGAGATATTTGTATTTCATTTTGTTTTCTCCTTTATATTCTAATAAATTATATTTCTTCTAACACATTAATCCACTTGTAATTAACCATAGTTTGATTATATATAGCATTTGATTCGCTCCTTTCTTAAAAGAATTCGGATAAAGACTCTATCGTTTCATGTTTACTCATAATAGGAATAACACTATTTAACCATGCCATAGCTTTTTCTACAGTCAAGTTATTTGGAAGAATAATAGGGTATCTTCTATTATTATTATCATCTGTGACTAATATAGTTGGAGCACAAAACTGTTCATCTCTTCGACATAGATTAATTTGAAATTGTAACATAAATTTCTCTCCATTCTTTCATAAATCAATTAAAATTTATCATTTAAATTAAATCCTTTTTACACAGTTTACAATATCTAACTCTATACACATTTGGATAGTCGTGATCGGTATACTCTGCAAACTCACTATGAGGACATACTGCTTGAAGTGCAGTCATTAACATTTTTCTATCTTGATTTAATTTAGCAAACTTTTTATCAAGTTTATCTATATCTTTTAATATTTGTTCCATTTGATCTATTTGAATCAACTCCCTTTCCTAGCAAATCATTATTTCTTGTTATTCGTCTCATTGTAATAATTACAATCATAGCAGTAAAATACTTCTTTACCATTTGTAAAACAACTATTACTTCTATCTGTTTGGCATCCACATATTTCACAGTATATTTCTCTATTTGAATGGCAAAGGGCATCATTTGACATATTATTTAATTTCTTATTTCTTTCTAAACAAATCATAGTCACAATTCTATCTTGGCGAATAATATCTAACCCATCCTCTAAACTACTAAACCAAAAATAGGTGCCATCTACATTAGTTAAGACATTAGAAAATGTATGTATTGAATCATTATTTACTTTATATTCAACATTATATTTTCTTCCTAAGATATTTTCCGTGTCTTCTTTTATTAATAAACTCATTTAATCTTCCTTCTTTCTATTTGATTTTATTTTTTATTCTAATCAGACCAAGTATAAACATACCATTTCCCATTCTTAATCAGTTCTGGAGTTATATTTTGATTTACTTCATCAGGAATATTAAACAAATATCCTTCATCATTTACTTTACATTTTACAATAGAACCGGATTTAATATTTTTCATTGCTAATGAAATATCAATAGAATACCAAGTTTTAGCACAATGTTCCCACGATTCCAATTATAACTCCTTACTAATTTGTTTGATCCTCATATTTTTCTTTAAGTTTCAAATATGTCTCATATTCTTCATCTGGTTTATCCTTTATTTCCCTATTCCAACATTCGCTACATATTTTATATTCTTTAAGAAAATCTTTTTCGAATTGTTCTTTGCTATCATAATCTTCTAATTTAATAGTTTCATGATTTGCTTCTTGATATTTACAATCTCCTTTTTTATTTTTTAATTTATATGCTTTTTCAAATTCTGTGCCAATCAAGCATGTAAAAAACATAGGGCAATAGTCATAAATTAATGTTTTATCTCTTAAGTCAGTTTTTCCACTTCTCCATTTTATAAAATCTGCTTCTTTGTCGTTTGCTAGAACATATTCCCATAATTTTATTTTAATCATCTCCCTTACAATAAAATTCCAACACCAAAATCAGCATAATAAGTAGTAGTTCCTTGTTTATTATCTTCACACCATTTATCTAATAGCAATTGAAGTTCTTTTTCATCTTCAACAGATATATTATCCATAGCATCTTCATGCAAATCACTGCAAGCATCTTCAAGAATATCAGAGGCATCAATAGATAATTCCATTACTTTATTTTTACATAAAAATGGATTGTTAGGTTTACCCTTTGCAAAGGTTAAAAATTATTATCGCCTACTTGAAGTCCAGTGCCGTTGTATAAAACTTATAAAAAGTATAACTTTCATGTTTATTTCCTTATTCATCCTACTCACTTTCATATTTCTACTACTCATGTTTGTTAGTAGTCCAAAGGTGTTAATTCCCGTACAACTTACGGTACATATAGCATAATTTATGTAAATAAACCTATATTATTTCATATCGCGATAAATTAATCGCCGCATTTAAATCTCTATCTATTATAAAACCACAACTTTCACAAATAAATTCTCTTTCTCCTAAGCTTAATTTTGGTTTTTTATAACCACATTCTGAACAAGTTTTCGAAGAAGGATACCATCTATTTGCTTCTATGAATTCAATTTCATCCCTTATACTTTTATATTTTAATAATGTTTTGAATTCATATAATTTTTGCTGTTGTATTGCTTTAGATAAATATTTATTTTTCATCATTTCTTTTATATTCAAGGTCTCCATTATTATTTGAGACGGTTTGGATTTCACAATCTCTGTGGAAACTTTTTGAATATAATCGGTACGAATGTTACTAAGTCTTTTATAAACCTTTCGTATTTTAACTTCAAGTTTCCTAATATTATTTGTTTTAATGAATTTTTTACCATCTTTATTCATTAAATATTTTTTAGAAACTTTTCGTTGTAATCTTTTTAACTTCTTCTCTAATTTCTTAATTGTTTGGGACTTATTAATGTTTTTATATTTACTACCATTGCTTACAATTGCCAAATCTTTTACACCAAGATCTATCCCTAATTTTTCATTAGTTAAAATAGGTTTAATTTTATCTTCAATTTCAATTCCAATAGATAAATACCAATGTAATCCGTCAAACGTGATTCTTGGATTCATATATTTAATATCTTTACCTATTGGTATTCTATTGTATTCAGATAATTTTATTCTACCTATTTTCTCTAATCGTACATGTGTTGATATAAAAGATATTCTATCATATCTACTATAAAAACTAGGTTTTGATTTCTTTTTGCTTTTGAATTTTGGATATTTACTTATTCCTTTGAAAAACCTTTTATAAGCATCGCAAGCATCTTTAACATGTTGAGATATAGTAGCCGCACTATATTTATATAACCATTTATATTCATCAGTTTTCTTTAGTTGAGTAAGTTGTTTTCTAATTTCTCCATCATTTAAGAATTTACCTGTTTCTTTATAATATTCCTGTATTTTAGCAATAGCAAAGTTATAAGTCCATCTTCCTATTCCTGCACAACCAAAAAGTAGAGAATTTTGTTTATTATTAGGTTCTAACCTAATTTTAAAAGACTTAATCATATTTCACTCCACAATGAGAGCAGATAATTTCATGTTCTTGGAGGTCTTTTTGAAGTTTTAGGTTGAAGGATACATCAATTTGTTCAGTTCTTAACACTCTATTTTTCACTCCTTTTATTATTTAATACCACTCATAGTAATCTTTAAAATTTCTATCATGATTATAATAATCTTCAGTATCATACTCAGGTATAAATTTACAAAGAACGACATGATCAAGTGATTCTTGATTAATATCTCTGTCTATATAGGCGTATTGCCATCTATATCCTCTAGCATTATCGCTTGCTCTAATTACTTGATAATAATCTCCATTATTTAATTCAATAGTAAATATACCAGTATAAACAATTATATTTTTCATACTTCACATCCAATCAGACTATCATTTGTTTGTATTTTATTTTTCACATTCAATTCTTTTAATAACATCTAAAGTTTCCAACAAAGCTTTCTTGAACCCTTTATTCCACATATAGACGCTTTCATTGTAATAATCTATATTAATAGAATTTATTTCATTGATTAACCATTCTTTTAACTCTTTCATTGTAAACTATTCCCCCCCCTTCTTCTTTATGTCACCTCCCTTCTGTCTAATTTATTTGTGATTACATAGGTATAATAGTGAATATTATAGTTCGTCTCTGACGAATGCTATAAAGTTTTCTATTATGCAATATTCACATAAATTGTTTTCACAAAATAATTTATCATTGCATTTATTGCAATCTTGATATTCTGAGCATTTGCTGCTTTTATTAGTAATTCTAAGATGTTCTAATTTATTTGAACAGTACCAATTACAGAATTGTTCTTTAAGAGATAGTAACTTATCTTCCATTAAAATTCCTCATCCAATGCTAATTTCCAACATTCAGAACAAACTATATCGCTACTTGATATACATTTACGATGTTGATTTTCATTTAATCCTACTGAATTAGGACATATTCCAAATAAATTACCTATTCTAGAATTAGGTTCTAATTGTAGATATTCTATTAATTTATCTTTTCCTGTCATTAAAGTAGTTGGATTATAATGAGGACATGAATCTTTATGATTTAATAAACACCCTTCACCAAATGGTTCTCCCCATCCATCTGAATAACAAACTCCACCGTCAAAATGTATGCATGGTTTCATTTTTGATGCAACTCCTTTACGCTTCAATATATTCTTTATCCCAACACTTTTCACAAGTAATACCTCTACATCCTTTTATATATCCATATTCTCCAATTTTAGTATCTTCATCTAAATCATCATTGCCACAATCAAGAAAATATGGGCAACAATCTGTGATGTATGTATCAGATATTAATCCACTACCTTTTGGTAAGACTATTCCGTTTGGATATTGTAAATATGCTTTTTCTAATCTTTTCATATTTATCTCCTTCATCAATTAAAATTTCACTTTCATCGGATTGTCTGATTTTAAAACCCTTATGGGAGTAGGGTTATAGGGTTGGGATAAAATGTAATTTAGCACTTTATCCCATTTATTTACAAAATTTAAGTGTTTGTACTTCCGATTCCACCAATTCTTTCATTATCCGTATTACCATTATCTGCTTCAAGAAATGGTAAGAAAATTCCTTGAGCAATACGTTCTCCTGCTTTCAAAGTAACAGTTGTGTCTGAATAATTATATAAACAAATACCAATGTTTCCATCATTGTCTGAATTAGAATAGTAGTCTTGATCCACAACTCCGATAACGTTTCCTAACATTATTTTTTTCTTAATACCAATAGAACTTCTAACATCAAGAATTAAAACTTCTCCAAATTGCATGTAACTTTTTACATCAGTCCAAACTAATACAGTTTCTTTAGGAAAAATAGTTAAATCTACAGGTGTAGAAAAATCATAACCTGCTGAAGTTTTTGTACCTCTTTGTGGTAGAATGGTAGGAACGGTTTGTTTTTTGAAATCATCTGATACTAATTCAAAACCTCTTATTTTCATTTATATTACCTCACTTTCTTTTATATCCGCGTGTTCTAAAAATTTTTCGCATAGTTCCTTTTTCCTGGTTAAATATAAGTCATCTGAATTAACATATAAAAGTTTGATAAAATCAACCCTACTTTTTATATTTGTAATACAAACGCTAAAAAAATCATTGGTGTATTTATTTGTTCTTTTATCAGGAGTAATACAATTACTAATATTATGAATATTAAGAATATCTGATATAAATGTCATTGTTTTTTTTATTACCACAAAAATTTATATTACACTTGCTAAGATTAGAGTTTTTGCTCCATGATATACTCCCATCTCCGTCAAAGAAACCTCTAATAAAATGCCACATAAATTCTTCGGGTATATTTGTTGGACAATAACTCCACGTTTTTCTAGGAACAATATTATATTTGCTCAAATCATTACATAATTCATCGCTAACTATTTGAATCTGAGATACATATGTTTTGTCAGCATAATGATTATTAATTGGGTTTTCTCCCTCTATGTATTTTAAAAACTTGATTAACACCTCCTCGTCTTTTTGATTAATCCCAATACTTAACATTTGTTGCTGTGTGTCATTGTTTCTAGCATACACACAACCATCAGATGCAATGAATCCAAGAAAGTAAGATTTGTCAACACTATCTATTTTGTTAAAATATGAAAAATTGGAATAATATCTTCTTGTCTCTTTCCCTGATAAGTTATGATTTCTCCATATTTTCGAAATCAATTTTGGTGAGCAATTATATTGTTTGGCTAAAGATGTTGAATTTTGAGTAAAATACATTTCAGCAATTTCTTGTTCCTCTTTATCTGTTAATAACTTAGATGCCTTAAATTGAGACGTATCAAATCCTACTTTTTTAGCAAAGTTTAGTATAGTGGTCTTATTCATTCCGTAAAATTCGCCAAGTTTTTTACTACTTTTCATTTCATTGTACTTGGAGAAGAACTCTTCTATATCTGGATTAAAAATATTAATTCTTGTATTCCTCATTTCATAAATTTATTTATTATTCTAACGGATTGGGCAACTTCCAGAACTACACTCATCATTACCAATATCTAATTCTGCTTCCACTTTTTCATATTTATTAATTAATGATGCAATAAATGGACTCATTAGTGATACTCTTTTTTCATATTCCTCTTTGTTAATTTCTTCATATGGCATAAGTTGATAGAAATTATCATCTAAAGATAAAAATGAAACTGCTATAATTTCATCCCAATTATCCCAAACCCATTTTTCTACATCATCCCATTCATTATTACAAACATGAACAGTAATGCTTACGTTATGGTCACAATAATGTTTCATAAATTTCTTGTATATTTCTAATTGTTCAATTGCAGAAACATCATATTTTGTTTTTCCTTCTGGAGATTTTACAGGAAATTCAACAACTACTGTGTCACATTTCTCCCATGTCTGACCAACTTCAGGCAATACAGGATATTCTAATTCCTTTAATACATCAACTAAAGGATCATGGGCATTTATTCTTACTCTTCTAATATAATAAGGACTATGGCTGAAGTGTATACCACTTGAAACAGTTGGTAATTGTGAAATAGTTCCACTAGGTTTAACTGTAGTATATAATTTTGGTCTATTTTTACCTAGTTTATCTGCTAGTTCATTTGCTGAAGTATGAGCAATCTCTCTTAGTTTTTTAAGTAGTTTAATTTCATCTTCTAAATTCATAGAAGTAGCATTGATCATATCTTGCCATCCAGTCAAACTGCAACCAAGCAACATATCTTCTTTATTGACAATATCCCATTTGTAGAGTTCAAAATCAATACATGCCATTCTATATCCTGCTCTTGCTGACAATCTTTGAGCTTCATATATTTCTTCATAATCTAATTTACCATTTTCAACAAAACCCATACCATTTAATTCTGTAAGATTACACATTCCACGATTTCTAAGAATAATTTCCATACAATTATGTGCAACTACATTTTCTACAATTCCCCAATTTGTTGATGGTTCTGAGAAATCATATACTTTTTGTTTTTCTAAAACTTTGATAGATATTACTGTTGGATTTTTTCCATAATATGCTGATAATTCTCTATTCAAAGAATCTTTTGCTTTACATTCTTTTCCATTATCTAACATAAGTATATGGTCTGGAGTACATTTTATAATTATATTATTGCTTAATAGTATCTCAACAATATCTTTTTCACCATTACACCAAACTTTTCCATCTGACACATCACCATTTAAATTAACAATCTTTACTTTTTTTCCATTGAGTTCTTCAAATGTTCTATATCCATCTGCAGTCAATAGATTCATGTCTCCACTAAAACAAGGATTACCACCTTCAGCATCTTCTCTTCTTTTTTTAGATGCTTCAAGGTTTTGAAATGCTGGTTCACCACTTGAGCGCATTTCTTGAATATGTTTATGCCATTGTTCCCTTGAAGGTTTTATATCGTATTGAATTGAATTGTTAGACATTCTTCTATGGGAAATTTCTTCATTCAAAACCCATTTTCCTTCAATTTGTTCGTACAATTGAGATTTGCTTTTATAAACTTCATCATCATCAAAGTCAAATAGGATCACTTCGCTACTGCGACGAACTCCACCTGATACTACACTTACGCCAATAATGTTAGCAATATCAAGGCAATCGATAGGTTTTAATTTCTTTTTACCTGTATTATCTTTTTTTAGCACCTTATGTATCTTAATCATCATTTCCATAAATGGTTGATATCCACTTGCATAACCACCAAATGTTTTTAGTTTTTCTCCTGCTATGCGAACATTGTCATAATTCATTACAATAATTTTATTTTTGCTATACTCACTTAGGTAAAATAGTTTTAAGAAGTGCTCTAATGCTTGACACCAACCCTCTTTCGAATCACCAACTAAAATTTCTGCCATATTGTCTTTAAATGTTAATGAAGTGTACTCTTTTCTATCATTCTTTAATACAGGAGTATATGCTTTATGTATTACCTCAATATCTCCTCTAACAGCAGGAAGTTTTATTACATCTTCTTTTTTTACTCCTAATCCAACCCCTGCACCCAAAAGCAATAGATAAAACAAATCTTTAAATGCTTCGAAATCATTAGCAATAGTGAAACTACAGTTAAAATTTGACATGCTATACTTTTTACTTGCTTCCGTTCCTCCTGTGTATAAAGTTCTACCACTTAAAAATTGACGCAAATTAAATATGTTGCTATATAGTTTTTCAGCTTCTTGTTTAGTGATGTCAGGAACTAATGAACAATTGTATTCAACAGCTCTACGAACAGTTTCCCACCAAAACTCCCTTCTACCTTCTTCTGGCAACCATCTAGAATATGTTCTTAGATACACAAAATGTCCTAAATTGGTAAATGGGGCAATTTTATGTTTATACTGACTAACAAATTCATCTGTAATAAATTTAAAATTTACATTATTATTTTTTCTTCTTTTGTTTCTGTCTTCACGATAAATTATATATCTTTTTGCAACATCTTTTCTATTGCTTTCCATTAACATATCTTCTACAAAATCTTGTATATTTTCAACTGAGTATATGTCCAATCCAATAGATTCAATTTTATTCGCAATATCATGACTTAGTTTTGAATCAACACCATCTTTTGTTTCAAGCATTGCATTTTCAACTGCTCGAATAATACTGTTTTTATCAAAATCAACCAATGTGCTATTTCTTTTTTGTACTTTCAATTATGTATCCTCCAATATTTTTATTTTAGTATTTATAGGTTAAAAAGATTATTTCGTTGGATTATATGAAACCTCAAACCCTACTCCTATAAGGATTTGTAATTTTCATAAATTAGAAATTTAATCTTCAATATACCAATTCCCATTAATATTTTCTAAATCTAGAGCATCTTCAGTTCCAAAATACCAATTAGGGAAATGATACTCAACGAAACCTTTTCCTTTAATTTTCTTACCACTATTTATTGCTGTCATAAAATCCACTGGTTCTTTAATTAATTCCCATTTCATTTCTAAGGTATAATTATTTATTACAATATCATTATAGTATTTACCATTTTTATCTAACCAACATATAGTAGCTTTAAGATTATTATTTTCTAATAATAATTTAATTGCTGATAATGTATCCATTTTCACATTTCCTTCTTTCATTGTTTTTATCCTATAAAAATCTTCTTTGATTTTACCCTACTTTCCCCAATCATATAATATACCCTTTGCATCAACGCTAACATTATTAGATAATACTCTTAGTTGTTCCCACTCTTCTTTATTTAAACTAGGGAATTTATCTAATAACACTTTTAACTCCCTGACTTCATCAAAAATATCCATACAATCATAATTCACTATACATCATCTCCCTTCATTATTTATTCTTATACCAAAACACTACCATAATAACTACATTTGTCACATTTAACATTTCTTTGTGGTGGATCTGAACAAAGTATAATCCACATATCCATTAACAATTCATTACCACATTTACCACAAACAATATTACAATTTCGCCATTGTGGATTTTCTATTTGAAACTGTCTTTGTCTTTCTTGATTATATTCATCAATTGTTTTCAATTTTATTTATCACATCCTCTGCTAATACTCCTTTGATTCTCTTATTATAGAGGTAGTTTCCTAGCGAAACAGATAACATATTAGAAAGTATTCTCAATTCTTCTAATTGTTTTATATTTAGAATAGGATAATTATTAAGCAATGGTTTTAGTTGTTCGACAATATAAATTTCTCTCATCTTATGTAACAATACCTACATCTTCCTTTTTAATCAATTCATTTGGTGCTTGCCAGAACCACTGAAACGAATTACTTTCTGAACAGATATTATGAAATCGCATGTAAATTTGTTCTATATCGGGTTGTGCTAAAAATCTCAAACAAATAGAAGATTTAGGACATTCTAAGAATTTACACATTGAAATGTTTGCCAAATTCTAATCTTCCATCCTCTCATTTTTAATTTCTGATTCAAACCACTCTCTACCTAATGCGATAAATGATTCTCTTTTATAATAACCGATTTTACCAGTGTCTTTTTCGAAGGAGTACATGAAATTGATTTTGTCTGTATAAAATTGATCGTATTCTTCTTTGGATATTTCTAACCACTTTGATTTATCCATTGCGTCTGTTAATATTTTCATATGTATTCACCTCTTTTGATTAGCAAGGATTTAATTAGTTTTATAAATAATCTTGGTGATTAAATCCTTGCCATTTTTATTGTGATAATTATATTATGATTTGTATTAATTAATTATGACTGTTTTAGATGATTTATTGGGAAATCTTTTTTAGGTATGTAGTGGTATTGGTTAATGTACTGGTACAGAACATGAAGTTTGCTGTGTCATTGGAATTGTACTCTTGAGAAGAGCATTGCGTCCATTGACCGTCGATGCGATTGATGATTTTTGTGGGATTCATTTTTTGTTTCACCTCCTTAATTTAATATCCATTAAAAGGAAGATTTTATCTGATATTTTAGAATTTTATGATTTTAAAAGTGTTGTGGGAGTAGGGTTATAGGGTTGGGTATTTATGGAATTTGGTTGTTTATCATACTCCAAGTATTTTTCTAATAAATTTTTAACATATTCAGCATTATCAAGTAAATCGTTAGCATCAACCGTACCATCATGACAATTCATGCTTT